>QFCK01000100.1_pt1:490000-1033413 | contig 1033413 bp, 953 predicted proteins | sample 5346021 | NCBI WGS metagenome assembly QFCK01 (sample SAMN09062258, study PRJNA434731) | Human gut metagenome, whole genome shotgun sequencing project. | isolation source: stool timepoint C chromium assembly | host: Homo sapiens | collected 2016 | reverse complement strand
ATCATAGATACCGTAAGGGATTTTATTCTTTATTTAAAACTTTGCAACAGAACCCTACAGAAAATAAATCAAATCCGTGAAAAATATGTTAAACTAGAGAAGGTGTTTTTTCGCAAGAATCTACGCGGAACACAGGACTCGTTGAAGAATTGAATCAAAGAAACAATGTGTTAAAGAAGGGATTTGAACAGATTATGACCATTCAATGGTTTCCCGGCCATATGGCCAAAGCAAGAAGAGAAGTTTCGGAAAAAATCAAATATGTCGATATTGTATTTGAACTAGTTGATGCGCGGTTACCGCTTTCTTCCCGTAACCCAATGATGGACCAAATTGTCCAACAAAAACCACGATTAGTCCTTTTAAATAAAGGGGACTTAGCAGATAACGACCAAAATAAAAAATGGCAACATTACTTTCAAAAGAAAGGGTACCAAACCCTAGTCATCAATGCCCAACAAAATAAAGGAATCAATAAAATTGTGCCAGCAGCCAAGGAAGCGTTAAAAGAAAAATTGGCTCGTGAACAGGCGAAAGGCTTGAAACCGCGTGCGATTCGCGCCATGTGTATTGGGATCCCCAATGTTGGTAAGTCAACCTTAATGAATCGTTTAGTCGGAAAAAAAATTGCGCAAACTGGGAACAAGCCAGGCGTGACAAAAGGACAACAATGGTTACGCTCTGGTTCCCAATTGGAATTACTGGATACACCAGGAATTCTTTGGCCAAAATTTGAAGATGAAGAAATTGGGAAAAAATTAGCTTTAACTGGCGCTATAAAAGATCAATTATTGCATCTAGATGATTTGGCGATTTATGGATTAGAATTTTTTGCACGTTTTTATCCGCAACGTTTGACGGAACGATATGGTTTAACAGAGGAAGAGCTATTTTTACCTGCCCCAGAACAGTTGATGTTAATTAGCCAAAAACGTGGTTTTAGAGATGATTATAATCGAGCCAGCGAAATGATTATTTTAGAAATTCGCAGTGGAAAATTAGGTACGTATACTTTGGACCGCTGGGAAGAACTAGGAGACGAATAACATGGCAAAAGAGTCGATTCAGGCAATCAAAGAAGCGTTGTTAACTGTCACTGATGCAACCGATGAACGATTAGCAAGCTGGCGAGAAGATGAACGTTCAGGAGTGCAACAAGCGATCAAACAATGGGAACGTCGCCAGTTAGCCAAAGAAAAAGAGTGGCAACTTTTTAAAGAAATGAGTCAATTTGAGGAAGCGGCCTATAAAAAAGGCCATCGTTTAATTGCAGGAATTGATGAAGTAGGCCGCGGACCATTAGCTGGCCCTGTTGTGACAGCTGCAGTTATTTTACCGAAAGATTGTCAGTTATTAGGCTTAAATGATTCAAAAAAACTATCTGCTAAAAAACGGGAAACGTTATATAACCAGATTCAAGAACAGGCTGTCGCTATCGGGTTAGGTATCGCTGATCAAGGAGTCATTGATCAAATTAATATTTATCAAGCAACTAAACAAGCGATGAAGATGGCAATTGACGATTTAGCTTTTGCACCAGATTATTTATTAATTGATGCAATGCAGTTAGACGTTCCCCAACCACAAGAAAGTTTGATTAAAGGGGATGCACGCTCCATTTCGATTGCAGCAGCCAGTATCATTGCAAAAGTAACAAGAGATCGATTAATGGAAGAATATGATGAATTATATCCTGGATATGGATTTAAAAACAATGCAGGCTATGGAACAAAAGAACATCTTCTCGGGTTAGAAAAATACGGTGTAACACCCATTCATCGACGTACGTTTGCGCCAATAAAAGATATGATTTAAAAATAAAACACTTTTTTTACGTATTCTTATTTTAAGAAGATGTGAAAGAGGTGTTTTTTGTTGGAAATTTTACAACGACAATTATTATTTAAATTAGCGGTATGCCAAGGAATTGGCAATTTAGGTATCTTAAAAGTGTTACAAGAAGCTATCGCACAAAAGCGTGTTGATTTTTCCAGTACAGAAATTATTAGAATTGCTGAAATCAAGAAATATCGTGAATTATTTGAACAATCTTGGTTACACCATACGATTCATAGTGAAGCGTTATATATACGACAATGCCAACACCAATTTATGACAATTTTAGATGCCGTCTATCCTAAATTATTACGAGAAATTTATAATCCACCAGCAATTCTTTTTTATAGAGGAAATTTACAATTGTTAAGTAGAAGGAAAATTGGCATCGTCGGCGCTCGCTATGCCACTTCGTATGGGTTAAGAGTGACTGAAGCTCTGGTTCCTAAAATAGTCAAAGAAGGATTCACAATCGTCAGTGGTCTTGCCAAAGGCATTGATAGTCGTAGCCATGAGATGGCCATCCAGAACGGGGGTCAGACAATTGGAATTTTAGGCACTGGATTAGATGTATATTATCCGTATGAAAAGAAAGAATTACAGCAAACTATGAAGCAGAATCAGCTTGTTTTAACAGAATATGTGAATGGGAGTGGGCCGAAAAAATATCATTTTCCTGCACGTAATCGCATTATTGCTGGATTATCTTTAGGGGTCTGCGTGATGGAAGCTCGTAAGAATAGTGGCTCTTTAATTACTGCACAAGCGGCGATGGATTACGGGCGCGAGGTATTTGCCGTACCGGGAAGTATTTTCCAGTCTTTTTCAACAGGCTGCCATGAATTAATTCAGGACGGCGCTAAATGTGTTCAGACAATTGATGATATTTGTGAAGAATTGTGACTTTTACTAATTGTGAATTGACAACCTACGTTCACTTCGGTACTATTTAATCAGATTTTAATCTTTTGGTTGGTAGTTAGGAGTGTCTAAATGGAAACGGTTGTTAGAAAAAGATGGTTGTTTGGTATGCAGCTACTGGGCTTTTTGATTTTGGATCAAATTCCTTTGATGATGGTCTCAGTTGTTCAATTTTCTACAGAAAATTTTTGGTTTCGCTTTGTTAGTGGATTAGTGGCTGTTGGACTTGGTGCCTATTTCGTCTATCTATTTGTTGCTTTTTTGAAAAAGAAAAAGCTCATAACTTGGACTTTTTTAGGAATCAAAGAAACCTTGCCAGTGGTCTTGTTAGGTTTGGTGATAATCTTTTGTGTGGGAATACTTGGTGATTTCTTATTACGTCTGGAAGGACTAGAGACGACCTCTAACCAACAAAGTGTTGAAGAAATTGTCCAAGCCATTCCTAAAGGGCTTATACTTATTTTTGCAGGTGTGATTGAGCCAATTTTCGAAGAGGGAATTTTTCGTGTCGGGATTCAAGCGTTTTTCAAGCCAGCTTCAAAAATAGGCATACTCGTTTCTTCTATTTTATTTGCACTTGTGCACACGCCGACAGATATAGGTAGTTTTGTTATTTATTGGGGCATGGGTTTAGCTTTAAGTTGGGTCTATCTACGCACGGGTCGCTTTGAAGCTGCTGTCTTGACTCATTTTATTTGGAATGTTATAGGTATTTTAATGCTTTAGGATAAAATCTATAAATCATAGGCATTTTTTATTTATAAATTCGGACAGTCAAACAGAAATGACAGAAATGTTAGAAAGCCTAGTCTTGACAAACCTATTCTATATAGCATATGATGTATTACGATTTGTGCGTTTTTTACATATATTATATAGTAGGAAAGCGAACGCGAAAGGAGCTAATTGAATGGCCTATAAGTATCTCGTGATTGTAGAATCACCTGCCAAAGCCAAAACAATTGAAAAATATCTAGGAAGAAACTACAAGGTGGTTGCCAGTGTTGGTCACATTCGCGATTTACCAAAAAGTAAAATGGGGATTGATATTGAAAATAATTATGAACCTCATTATATTTCGATTCGCGGAAAAGGCGATGTCATCAAAAGTTTAAAAGCGGCTGCAAAAAAAGCTGAAAAAGTCTATCTCGCAGCCGATCCGGACCGAGAAGGTGAAGCAATTGCTTGGCATTTAGCTTATCTTCTTGGCCTTGATTTAAAAGATAAAAACCGTGTGGTATTCAATGAGATCACTAAAGAAGCGGTAAAAGCGGCATTTAAAGAACCTAGAACCATCAACGTTGATTTAGTTGATGCACAACAAGCACGGCGCATTTTAGACCGTTTAGTTGGATATTCGATTAGTCCTATTTTATGGCGTAAAGTCAAAAAAGGTTTGAGTGCTGGTCGTGTGCAATCTGTTGCTTTAAAAATGATTATTGATCGAGAAAATGAAATTCGAGAATTTAAACCTGAAGAATATTGGAGCATTGATGGGAATTTCCAAAAAGGTCGCAAGAAATTCAAAGCAAATTTCTGGGGCGTAGATGGTAAAAAGAAAAAATTACCAAATGCAGAAGCGGTGAAAGAAATCACTTCTCGAATTGACGGTAAAGATTACGATGTTACAAAAGTTGAGAAAAAAGAACGGAAACGTAATCCTGCATTACCTTTTACAACCAGTAGTTTACAACAAGAAGCGGCACGTAAATTAAATTTCCGTACCCGTAAAACCATGATGGTTGCGCAACAATTGTATGAGGGAATTGCTTTAGGGAAACAAGGCACTGTGGGGCTGATTACCTACATGCGTACAGACTCAACCAGAATTGCCGATTCCGCCAAAGCAGAAGCTGCTGAATTCATTGAAAAGACCTACGGAGATGAGTTCTCAGCACATGGCGGCCGCAAAGCAAAAAATACGCAAGGTGCACAAGATGCCCATGAAGCGGTTCGTCCGTCAAGCGTTTTAAGAACACCTGATGAAATGAAGAAGTATTTAGATAAAGATCAATTAAAATTATATACTCTTATTTGGTCGCGCTTTGTTGCTAGTCAAATGACACCAGCGATTTTAGATACCATGAAGGTCACGCTTCAACAAAACGGCGTAACGTTTATTGCCAATGGCTCCAAAGTGAAATTTAAAGGGTTTATGCAAGTATACGTTGAAGGACGCGATGATGGTAAAGAAGACAAGGAAAATATTTTACCTGAATTAGTGGAAGGTGACGTTGTTAAATCGGTCGATATCGAACCGAAACAACACTTTACTCAACCACCGGCTCGTTTTAGTGAAGCCACGTTAATCCGGACTTTAGAAGAAAATGGTGTGGGCCGACCATCAACGTATGCGCCAACATTAGAAACCATTCAACGGCGTTATTACGTGAAGCTAACCAATAAACGGTTTGAACCAACGGAATTAGGTGAAATTGTGAATTCCCTAGTTTCAGAGTTTTTCCCACAAATTGTCGATACACATTTTACAGCGACAATGGAAACGGACCTAGATAAAGTCGGTGAAGGCCAAGAAAAATGGGTTGAAGTTGTCGATCGCTTCTACAAGCCCTTCGAAAAAGAATTAACAAATGCCGAAGAAAAAATTGAAAAAATCCAAATTAAAGATGAACCAGCAGGCTTTGACTGCGAACTATGTGGACATCCAATGGTGATTAAACTGGGTCGCTACGGAAAATTTTATGCATGTAGTAATTTCCCAGATTGTCGGAATACAAAAGCGATCGTTAAAGAAATTGGCGTGACGTGTCCTGTGTGTCACGAAGGACAAGTTATCGAACGCAAATCAAAGAAAAATCGGATTTTCTATGGCTGTAGTCGGTACCCAGAGTGTGACTTCACTTCTTGGGACAAACCAGTAGGCCGACCATGTCCAAAATGTGGGCAATATTTAGTAGAGAAAAAAGTTAAAGGCGGCAAACAAGTCGTTTGTATCAATGGCGATTATGAAGAAAACGTCCAAAAATAAGAAAAATTGAGACCGAAGAATTTACTTCGGTCTTCTCTTTTAGTAAAATGAATTGAGTTTGTAAGAGACAGCTCTTAACTTCTTGACATAGAAAGGAATTTTTATACATGACAAAAAAAGTCACAATTATTGGTGCCGGTTTAGCCGGAAGTGAAGCGGCATGGCAAGTGGCCAATGCTGGCGTACCAGTTGATTTATATGAAATGCGCCCTGTCAAAAAGACACCAGCGCATCAAACAGAAAATTTTGCAGAGTTAGTTTGTTCTAATTCATTACGTGGAAATAGTTTAACCAATGCGGTAGGTGTTTTGAAAGAAGAAATGCGCCGTTTAAATTCAATCATTATTGGTAGTGCAGATCAAACCGCTGTACCAGCTGGCGGCGCCTTAGCAGTTGACCGTGATTCTTTTTCTGAAACAATCACTGAAAAAATTAAAAGTCATCCATTAATTACAATCAAAAATGAAGAGATCACCGATATTCCGGAAGGGATTGTAATTATTGCAACGGGTCCCTTAACCTCTGAAAGCTTATCTCAAAAAATTCAAGAATTTAATGGTTCTGAAGGCTTTTATTTTTACGATGCAGCAGCACCAATTATTGATAAATCAACAATTGACATGGATAAAGTTTATTTAAAATCTCGTTATAACAAGGGAGAAGCGGCTTACTTAAACTGTCCGATGACTGAAGAAGAATTCAATGCGTTTCATGAAGCACTAGTCAATGCAGAAGTGGTTCCTTTACGCACGTTTGAAAAAGAGAAGTTTTTCGAAGGCTGTATGCCCATCGAAGTAATGGCGCAACGTGGCATTAAAACCATGTTGTTTGGCCCAATGAAACCTGTCGGACTAGAAGACCCTAAAACAGGTAAACGCCCTTATGCTGTAATTCAATTACGTCAAGACAATGCTGCAGCTTCTTTATACAATATTGTTGGTTTCCAAACGCATTTAAAATGGGGCGAACAAAAACGAGTATTCCGTATGATTCCGGGATTAGAAAATGCTGAATTTGTTCGCTATGGCGTCATGCATCGTAATAGTTTTATGAATTCTCCAGAGTTGCTAAAACCAACCTACCAATCAAAAAAACGTGACGACCTGTTTTTTGCTGGACAAATGACTGGTGTTGAAGGATATGTTGAAAGCGCGGCAAGTGGTTTACTCGCAGGTATTAACGCAGCTCGTCTTGCCAAAGGGGAAGAGCCGATTGAATTCCCTCGCGAAACGACTTTAGGAAGTATGGCTTATTATATTACACATGCAGAAGGCAAACATTTCCAACCAATGAATGCAAACTTTGGGCTTTTCCCAGAGTTACCTGAACGAATTCGTGACAAAAAAGAACGCTATGAAGCAATTGCTAATCGGGCCTTAGATGTCCAAGCTCAAGTTATCCAATCCTTAGACTAAAGTAGAAAAAATATGAGAAAAGACCGAGCATCATTGCTAAGAAATGCGATGATACTCAGTCTTTTAATTTTTAGAAAAAAATAACAAAAGCTAAAGAATAGTTAAAATTGTGAACATATTTAGAAATATTGATTAAATTCTGACAACTTAATTGTCTTTTGAAAAAGGTTATGCTAAAGTTACTTTGTAATCGAATGAGGAGGGCTATCACATGGAAGAAAAGAATTGGCCTGAGTTATTTGCTCGTTATCTTATTGTCGAAAGAGGCTATTCAGAAAAAACAAAAAAAGCATATCAAGAAGATATACAACATTTTTTTTCGTTTTTAAAGACTTCAGGTAATGACAATTATTTGACTGTGGAACATTTGGATGTTCGGGCTTATTTGAGCGAATTATACGATCAGGAATATAGCCGCAATTCGATTAGTCGAAAAATTGCCAGTTTGCGTTCTTTTTATCAATTCTTATTAAAAAATGAAGCAATCCAAGAGAATCCTTTTTCCTATGTTCATATGAAAAAGAAACAGTTACGGTTGCCCCGTTTTTTTTATGAAAAAGAAATGGATGCATTATTTGAGAGCGCACAAGGGGAGCAACCGCTTGATTTGAGAAATCAAGCGTTGCTAGAAGTTCTGTATGGGACTGGTATTCGGGTCAGTGAATGTGCGAACTTAACGGTGGACGCAGTTGACTTTCAAGCTTCTGTTTTATTGGTTCACGGAAAAGGAAATAAAGATCGCTATGTGCCTTTTGGTTCATTTGCACAAGACGCCTTAAAGGATTACTTAGAGAATGGCCGCGCGCTATTAATGACAAAATATCAAAAAAAACATCCGTATGTCTTTGTTAATCATCATGGTGAACAAATCACGCCAACAGGGATTGAATATGTCTTAAACCAACTAATTAAAAAAAGTTCATTAAATGCGGAAATTCATCCCCACATGTTACGCCATACATTTGCGACACATTTATTAAATAATGGCGCCGATATGCGGACAGTTCAAGAATTATTAGGACATGCTAATTTATCAACAACTCAGATATATGCGCATGTGACAAAAGAAAGTTTACAAAAAAATTATCGAACGTTTCATCCTCGTGCATAATGGAGGTAAACGTCTAGGAGGAACAATAATGGTTGAATCACAATTTCACTCTACAACAATTTGTGCAGTCGAAAAAGATGGAAAATTTGCAATGGCTGGTGACGGCCAAGTAACAATGGGCGAATCTGTCGTTATGAAAGGTACGGCCAAAAAAGTGCGCCGTATTTACAATGATGAAGTCGTTGTCGGTTTTGCAGGAAGTGTGGCAGATGCCTTTACATTAGAAGAAAAGTTTGAAGGAAAATTAAATGAATACAACGGAAACTTAACGAGAGCTGCGGTTGAGTTAGCCCAAGAGTGGCGTACACAACAGTCTATGCAAAAATTAGAAGCTATGCTGATTGTGATGAATAAGGAAGAAATGCTCTTAGTTTCAGGAACTGGGGAAGTCATCACACCAGACGATGGTATTTTAGCAATTGGTTCAGGCGGTAATTTTGCTTTGTCCGCTGCAAGAGCCATGAAAAACTTTGGCGATAAAGAAATGCCAGCGAAAGAGATTGCTAAAAATGCCTTAAATATTGCTGCAGATATCTGTGTATTTACGAATCATAATATCATTGTAGAAGAATTATAAGCGAGGGAAAATCCATGAATGAATTAAACAAAACACCAAAAGAAATAGTCAAAGAACTAGATCAATATATTGTTGGACAGCAAGCTGCCAAAAAATCAGTGGCGGTAGCTTTACGTAACCGCTATCGTCGCTTGCAATTAGAAGAAAATATGCAACAAGATATTACGCCTAAAAACTTACTAATGATTGGACCAACAGGTGTTGGTAAAACTGAGATTGCTCGTCGTCTCGCAAAAATTGTCAATGCGCCTTTTGTAAAAGTTGAAGCAACCAAATTTACAGAAGTAGGCTATGTTGGTCGGGATGTCGAATCAATGGTGCGGGATTTAGTAGAAAATGCGATCCAAATTGTTGAAAAACAACAATACAGTCGCGTGTATGCGCAAGCATTAAAAAAGGCCAATCAACGTTTAGTCAAAGTATTAGTGCCTGGAATTAAAAAAGAACAAAAACAGGCTGGCGGTAATCAATTTGAACAAATGATGAACATGTTTAACATGGCTCAGCAACAGCAAGAAGCACAAGAAGAAGTAACGGAAGATATTCGAACGAATCGCCGAACAATTTTGGAACAGCTGGAAAAAGGTCTATTAGATAATCGTGAAGTAACAATTGAAATTGAAGAACCGAAGAAAACGATGCCAGCTATGAACAATGGCCTAGAACAAATGGGTATCGACTTAAATGAAACGTTAGGCGCTCTGTCACCAAAGAAAAAAATCGAACGTACTGTAACGGTGAAAGAAGCACAAGAATTATTAGTGAAAGAAGAATCAGCAAAAATTGTCAATGACGCTGATATCCATAGTGAAGCGATTCGTTTAGCTGAATCAAGCGGAATTATTTTTATCGATGAGATTGATAAAATCACCTCTAAAAGCCAACAAAATTCGGGCGAAGTCTCTCGTGAAGGAGTACAAAGAGACATTTTGCCGATTGTTGAAGGCTCTCAAGTTAACACGAAGTATGGTCCTTTACAAACGGATCACATTTTATTTATCGCTTCAGGTGCTTTCCACTTGTCAAAATCAAGTGACTTGATTCCAGAATTACAAGGCCGCTTCCCAATTCGAGTTGAATTAGATGATTTAACGGCGGATGACTTCGTAAGTATCTTAACTGAGCCAAACAATGCTTTAATTAAACAATATGTAGCATTAATTGGCACAGAAAATGTTTCAGTCATCTTTACAAAAGAAGCAATTGAACGGTTAGCACACATCGCTTATGATGTAAACCGTGATACAGATAATATTGGGGCGCGTCGTTTACACACAATTTTAGAGCGTTTATTAGAAGATTTATTATATGAAGCACCAGATATGCAAATGGGTGAAATTACGATTACCGAAGCATATGTCAATGAAAAATTGAATGACATTGTTCAAAATGAAGATTTAAGTCGTTACATCTTATAAAAAAGGCTGGAGGAGAAAAGATGGCTACATTATTAGAAAAAACACGTCAAGTGAACGAGCTTTTGCAAAAAAATAATCTGTTTGACGTACAAGCAGAACTTCCGTACAACAAAATGGCAATGATTTTAGGGGATATTTTAGAAAGTAATGCGTATATTATTAGCAGTTCAGGGGATTTGTTGGGGTATACTGAAAAATTAGATGTTAATAATGCCCGTATCAAAAATATGTTTAAAGAGAAAAAATTTCCTCAAGGATACACCGAGGCCGTGGATATGCTCAAAGTAACCGAAGCAAATATTCCAATAGATAGTGATTTAACTGCATTTCCTTTTGAATCACGAGAGCTGTATCCGTTTGGGTTAACCACTATTGTGCCTTTGTACGGTGCTGGCAAACGCTTGGGTACGATTATTTTAGCGCGTGTTGAAAAATCCTTTAACGAGGATGATTTAGTGTTAGCTGAATATAGTGCGACCGTTGTCGGCATGCAAATTTTGTATCATCAATCCAGAACAATTGAAGCAGAAGTTCGCAGTGCGACTGCCGTGCAAATGGCCATCAACACTCTTTCCTATAGTGAATTAAAAGCCGTCCATGCCATTTTTGAAGCCTTAGATGGCGAAGAAGGTCGTTTAACTGCTTCAAGTATTGCAGATGAAATAGGCATTACTCGTTCCGTAATTGTGAATGCCTTAAGAAAATTAGAATCAGCTGGAATTATTGAATCACGTTCTCTTGGTATGAAAGGGACTTATTTAAAAGTGTTAAATCAACAATTTATTAAAGAGTTGGAAAAATAAGCAATTGCTCGTATCAACTAGGAGGACAACGCAATGACTGTACAAATTGAAAATGAATTTCTAATCGCAACATTTGCTGAAGAAGGAGCAGAATTAGTAAGTTTACAATCAAAAGAAACCGGCATTGAATATATTTGGCAAGGAAATCCTGAATTTTGGGCCCGCCATGCGCCCGTACTTTTTCCGATTGTCGGTCGTCTAAAAGAAGATACGTATATGTACCAAAATCAAGCGTATCATTTAACTCAACATGGTTTTGCTCGTGATCAAGTATTTGATGTGATTGAAAAAGGTGGAGAAGAAGTTTCTTTTTCACTAAAATCAACAAAAGAAACCAAGAAGAAGTATCCTTTTGATTTTGAACTAGTGATTACTTATACATTAGAACATCAAGAATTGACTGTAAACTACCAAGTAGAAAACACAGGGAAAGAAGAGATGTATTTTGGGATTGGTGGTCATCCAGCCTTTAATGTACCTTTAGAATCTTCACTAACGTTTGAAGATTATTATCTAAGTTTTTCACCTAAAAAATCACGGACACAGATTCCCTTAGCAGGCCCGTTTATTGATTTAGCGAATAAAACGCTAGCCCAAACGAATACCAGCTTTGACTTAACGCATCAATTATTTGAAAATGATGCAATGATTTTTGAAACAAAAGGTCAAACAGCAATTACGATTGCCACAGACGAAAGTGACCATCAAGTCACTTTGAGTTATCCAGAAATGCCTTTTGTGGGGATTTGGTCACCGACACCGAAAGAAGCGCCTTTTGTCTGTATCGAACCTTGGTGCGGGATTGCTGATGCTGTCGACGCAACTGGCCAACTCGCTGAAAAATTTGGCATCAATAAGTTACCAGCTAACGAACTATTTAAAACACAGTATATGATTAGTGTAAAATAAAGAAAAAGGCTGTGAACATTATTTGTTCACAGCCTTTTTCTTTATTTTTTTGCACGTAAGCCAAAAGAAAGGCGACTTTCTGTTCCATTTTTAATTCGCTGAATGTTTTCACGATGACGGACAAAGATAAAAGTAGTCAAAGCAATCGCAATCACGGTTAATAACCAGTTAAATGTTGGTAAAATAGCTGGGACAGTGAAAGGCAAAATAATAGTAGAAAGTGTAATTAGTACAGCGCTAATCATACTTGTTAAACTCACCATACTGGTTAGATACAGACAAATCACAAAAATAAGAGCAGAATAAATAAAAAATGTGGGGCTGTATGCTAATAACATGCCAGCGCTAGTGGCTACGGCTTTACCACCTTTGAAATTGGCAAAAATAGGGAAGGTATGCCCTAAAACAGCTGCTACCCCAAAGAAGAGCGGATTCACGCCTTGTAAACCAAACAAATAGGGTAATGAAGTGGCTAACGTTCCTTTCAAGATATCCATTAATAATACCGTAATTCCGGCAGGTTTCCCTAAGACACGAAATGTATTGGTTGTTCCTGTATTCCCACTCCCAAATTGGCGTATATCTTTTTTAAAGAAAAGTTTACCAATCCAAACACCTGAGGGAATCGAACCTAATAAATAGGCAACAAGTAACAAAATGACGATTTTCATCAAGTTAACCTCTTTCTTATTCAAACTAGGATTTATTTTATCATGAATAGAAAAACGGAACAACGTCTAATAACTAAAACAAGAAAAGTTTTTCTTTTGCTTGAGGAAGCGTTGACAAATGATTGATAACCGTTATAATAAATGTGTGTCATTAGACAAAGACGTCTAATCACTGGTTTGAAAATTAGTTATCAACGAAGATACAATATATATGTACTTATGAAGTGTCAGGGAAAGAGGTGCGAATCCTCTACAGACCTACCTACTGTATGGTGGATGAAACCAATAAGACCACAGATTATTCTGGAAGGATTGGGAGTAAGAAGAAGCTAAGTCAGGATACCGGCTTGATAAGTCTAATCATTCTTTTGTAGGAAAAAGAAGGGGCTTTGAAGATAACTGGCTGAGTATATCATTAGCATAGTTAAGTGACTGCTTTTTTTCTATTGGAGAAAAAAGTGGTTTTTTTGTATTGTTTTGACGTTGAGACAAAGGAGGTTCATTTCAGAAAATTTTCCCCAAAATAAAATAGACGAATGCGAGGATGAAAAAATGAAAAAATTTACTTTAACAATGATGACTTTAGGTTTAGTAGCAACACTTGGCTTAGCAGGGTGTGGTAAACAGGAAAAGAAAGCAACTACCTCTTCTGAAAAAACAGAAGTAACGTTACCAACCAAAGACCGTAGCGGCAAAGAAATTACTTTACCCAAAGAAGCAACCAAAATTATTTCCCTAGTGCCATCAACAACAGAAGTGATTGAAGACTTAGGTAAAACCGACCAATTAATCGCAGTTGATACTCAAAGTAGCACAATGATGACTGATTTAAAAAAATTACCACAAATGGATATGATGGCTGTCGATGCCGAAAAATTGATTGCCTTGAAACCACAAATTGTTTATGTGAATGACATCAATTTAGCTAGCTCAGAAAGTGTTTGGAAACAAGTGGAAGATGCTGGAATTACAGTCGTTAATATCCCCACTAGTACAAGCATCAAAGCAATCAAAGAAGACGTCCAATTCATCGCGGATAGCTTATCTGAACATGAAAAAGGACAAAAGTTAATCAAAACAATGGATCAAGAAATCGACGAAGTAGCCAAAATTGGTAAAACCATTAAAAAACCAAAAACTGTTTTGTTTGAAGTAGCTGCCTTACCAGACATTTATAGTTTTGGTAATGGGACATTTTTAAATGAAATGATTGAAACAATTGGGGCAAAAAATGTTTTGGCAAATGAAAAAGGCTGGTTACCAGTGACAGAAGAAGCGGCCATTGCTGCAAAACCAGAAGTCATTTTAACCAATGTTAACTATATGAAAGATCCCGCCAAAGAAATTTTAGCTCGTAAAAACTGGGAAAGCGTTCCTGCAGTTCAAAACAAAGAAGTTTTCGAAATTGACAACATGTCTAGCTCTTTACCAAATAACCACATTACCAAAGCATTAAAACAAATGGCAAAAGCTGTTTATCCAGAGGAATACAAGGATTTAAAAGATGAGTAAAAAAACGTGTCTCATACTGATGCTCTTGATTAGTATGAGCATGCTCTTTTTGGGTATTAAAATTGGAAGTGTTCAGATTTCGTTAACGGATTTGCTTCAAATTTTAGTGAAAAAGACGGTTTCAGAAGACGGGATTTTAGAGGGAATCATCTGGAATGTACGGTTACCGCGTGTCGTGATGGCCTATCTCGTGGGCGCAGGCTTAGCAGTAAGTGGCACGGTGATGCAATCACTCTTAGGTAATCCTTTAGCTTCTTCGTATACTTTGGGCGTATCAGCGGGAGCATCCTTAGGCGCTGCGTTAATCATGGTAACTGGAGTAACTGCTTCGATCTTAGGGGCATTTTTATTGCCTTTAACTGGTTTTATCTTTGGCTTAGCAACGGTCTTTTTAGTTTTGTTATTTACGCAAACAATGGATAGTCAAATGTCCAATCAAACAGTTGTTTTAGTGGGAATGATTATGACCTTGTTTGTCGGTGCTATTTTGACGTTGATTACAGCACTTTTCCAAGATTATTTGAAACAATTAGTCTTTTGGCAAATGGGTAGTTTTTCTGGCAGTAATTGGCAAAAAATTGCTATTTATTGTCCAATCTTGCTTGTCAGCAGTCTGTTTCTTTGGTTTGATGCCAACGCATTGGATGTTCTCGGTTTAGGAGAAGAACATGCGATGTTAGCGGGAGTAGAAGTCAAAACAGCAAAACTACGCATTATTCTTTTGGCTAGTTTACTAGCAGGAAGTGCGGTTTCATTTGTCGGTGTGATTGGTTTTGTTGATTTAATAGCACCACATATTGTCCGTCGCTATTTAGGGGCGACTCATCGCTGGCTGATTCCCGGTTCAGCAATCTTAGGTGGGACCATCATGGTAATAGGGGACACAATTGCTCGCACGATTTTATCACCAAGAGAAATTCCCATCGGGGCCGTAACAGCCTTGATTGGAGCGCCATTCTTCTTGTATATTTACTTTAAAAAAAGGGGCGTTGCTGCATGATTGAATTAAAAGAAACAGCTGTAACGCTCCAACAAACCCCCATTTTAAAAGATATTTCCCTCGTTTTTCCGACAGGTAGTAAAACTTGTATTTTAGGTCCAAATGGTTGCGGTAAAACGACACTTTTAAAAACGATTGCCGGACTTGTCCCTTATAGTGGTTCTGTTTTAATTGATGGTCAAGAAGTTCATGGACAAAAGCGGAAGGAATTGGCAACGAAAGTAGCGATGATGAGTCAATTCACGACAGTTGCTTTTGATTATACGGTTTACGAAACAGTTTTGATGGGGGCGTATCGACAACAAGCACAACGTTTTTTACCTATTGTTTCTAAACAAGAAAAAGAACGAGTCCTTTATTATTTAGAACGCACGGGTTTATTGCCTTTAAAAGATAAAGTTGTCAATCAGCTTTCAGGAGGACAACAACAACGAGTATTTTTGGCTAAATTATTTGTACAAGATCCAGAAATTATTTTATTGGATGAACCCAATAATCATTTGGATATTCGGTATCAACAAGAATTGATTCAGCAGTTAAATGAGTGGAGTGCGCAAGAAGGGAAAACGTTAATCGGGGTGTTTCATGATATCCGTTTAGCGTTAACGCTAAGTGAAAAAATTGTGTTTATGAAGCAAGGGAAAGTGGCCGCGCAAGGTGATTTTCAAACGTTGGCTTCCAAAGAATTTTTACAAACGATTTTTGAAACAGATATTGTCTCCTATTTTCAGAAACAACATAAAGTTTGGGAAACTATTCAATAATTTTGACAAGTTTTTTGGAAACAGGTAAGATAAAGGCAAAGAAGCAGAAACACAATGGCGTGTTTTAACAAATCGGCAAAGGAGCCCAAGACTAAGTACGTGATGGTACTTGCTTTGGGCTCCTTTTTTATGGAGGTAGCGATGAAACGAATCATTTTAATGGGAGCTATCGGTTGTGGCAAAACCACGTTATGTCAAGCTCTGCAAGGCAAAGAATTAATTTATGATAAAACACAGGCGGTGGAATTTCATACAGAAATGATTGATACACCAGGCGAGTTTATTTTGCATCGACAATATTATAATGCGTTAAACGTCACAGCGGCAGAAGCAGATGTGATCGGTTTGGTTCAAAGTGCTGTAGAAACACAACAAGTTTTTTCACCAGGATTTGGTAGTATTTTCCCGAAAGAAATCATTGGTATTTTAACCAAGATTGATTTAGCACAAGATTCTCAGCAGTTAGATATTGTTCGGCAACAATTAAAAAGTGCGGGTGCAACAAGAATTTTTGAAATTTCTTCTGTTGAAAAAATTGGCTTGCAAGAATTAGTAGATTATTTAGAGGAGGATGAAGCAGAATGAAAATTTATACAAAAACTGGCGATAAGGGAATGACGAAATTAGTCGGCAGCTCAACCGTCGCTAAGGATTCTGATCGAGTTGAAAGTTATGGAACGATTGATGAATTGAATTCTTGGGTGGGCTATATTATCAGCCAACTTCCACAAGAAAATCAAGAAATTAAAGAAGAACTAGAAGCTTTACAACATTTACTTTTTGATGCGGGAACAGATTTGTCAACACCGATTGAAGCACAACGACCATTTAAATTACAAAAGGAAAGTGTGCATTGGCTAGAACAGCGGATTGATTTCTACACTGCACAATCACCAGATATTGATCGTTTTATTTTACCTGGCGGAACCCCAGCAGCCAGTATGGTTCATGTAGCTCGGACGATTGCACGGCGCGCAGAACGCATCATTGTTCGTTTAAATTGGACAGCCAAAATTAACGAAGAGGTATTAATTTTTACCAATCGTTTATCAGATTATTTTTATGCGTTGGCTCGCTATTTAAATGTTCAAGCACAACGACCTGATGTTTTTTATGAACGAAGCGAAATGGTTTTCCATAAAATTAAAGAAGATGGATTGTAAACAGTTGCTTTTCTAAAAAACTTATGGTAAATTTCAGATAGATTAAACGAATATTTTATGAAAAATATGAATGGAAGCCAGTGAGAATCTGGCACGGTCCCGCCACTGTGAAGAAGCAAGGTTGCTTTTAAGTCAGGTCTTTTCATTTTTTCATTATTGGGCATGCTGTTTCGAGGCAAAACAGGATGTTTCTTAACAACGCTTGTGTTGAAAATCCAGCCCAAGATATTTGTATTAATCCAATTAATGGCACGAGGAAGTGCTTTTGGGAATTTTGGGCTGGTCTTTCAATGTTGAAGGAGATTTCAGGTACAATGACGTACTGCTATATTCCCTTTTTTTATTGACAATTAATTAAAGGCGTTGTACTCTATGGATAAGGTTTCGTGTACAATGGCGTATACATAAGGAAGCAAAGACGCTTCAGACAGATGATTTTTCGTTTGTTTGAAGTGTCTTTTTGTATTTTATTAAGGAGGAATTGAGATGAAAACAATTCATTTCCCTACCGAACTATGGGTAGGAGAAGGCGCATTAGCCAATTTGGAAACACTTCATGATAGACGTGTTTTCATTGTCACAGATCCATTCATGGTTGACTCTGGATTTGTGAATGAAGTGACAAAGCATTTAACAAAAAGTGAATGGCAAATTTTTAGTGATATCATCCCCGATCCACCAATTGATAAGATTGCTGCGGGAATTAAGCATTTAGCGACATTTCAAGGAGATACGATATTAGCTTTAGGTGGGGGATCCGCTATTGATGCGGCCAAAGCAATGAAATTTTTTGGCAAACGTACTTTGCAAACTCAGATTGCTGAGTTTATTGCGGTTCCTACAACTAGTGGGACTGGTTCAGAAGTTACGAATTTTTCAGTGATTACGGTTGCTGAAACTGGCACCAAAATCCCGCTTGTAACGGATGAAATTCAACCAGAAATTGCGATTTTAGATACAAATTTAGTGATGAGTGTGCCACCAAAAATCACAGCGGATACAGGAATGGACGTCTTAACACATGTTATTGAAGCGTATGTTTCAACAGAAGCAAATCCGATTTCAGATGCGTTGTGCGAAAAAGTCGTTCGCTTAGTATTCGACAATTTAGAAATAGCCTTTAATGAGGGTAGCAACCAACAAGCCCGTGAAAATATGCATTTAGCTTCATGTATGGCAGGGATGGCGTTTAATGTTACTTCGTTAGGCTTGAATCACGGTATTGCTCATGCGGCCGGTGCGCGTTTACATGTGCCACATGGACGAATGAATGCGATGCTCTTACCGGAAGTCATTGCATATAACAGTGGCTTAGCGAATGGCAAAGTCACCAACGAACCAACAGCTAAACGTTATGCGCAGTTAGCAAATTGTCTAAATGATACACAGACAACCAATGCACGGATTGGTGTTCAACAATTTATTCGACAAATCAAGCAACTCCGTCAAAAATTAAACATGCCTGCCACTTTTAGTGATTATGGTTTACCAAAAGAAGAAGTCCAAGCTGCAATCCCAAAAATAGCTGAAGGCGCATTGATGGATGGCTGCACCAAAACAAATCCTGTCCAACCAACAACAGAAGAAGTGACAAAAATTTTAAATTCTATCTTATAAGCGATTGACAGGATGAAATCGATAACATATAATGTGGGTAGCACAACGGCGTGCTTCAAAATTTAAGAGCAAAGAAGCTCCTTAGTAGAAAGCGAAAGTGGAACCTTTACGTTTTTTATTGAGGATTTTTTATTTGCTAAATTAAAGGAGCGAGTCTGGTTGGAAGAAAAACAACGAATGATTCAAGAATATGTTCCTGGGAAACAAGTAACGTTAGCGCACATCATTGCTAGTCCTAATAAAGAAATTTATACAAAATTAGGATTGCCAGAAGGCACCAGCAATGCACTAGGTATTTTGACAATCACTCCGAGCGAAGCGGCAATTATCGCTGTTGATATTGCGACTAAAAGCGGAGATATCCAAATCGGTTTTATTGATCGTTTTTCTGGATCGGTAGTCATTTCTGGTGACGTAAGCTCAGTGGAAGCAGCCTTACAAGCGGTGATTGAAGGTTTACAACAGATTTTAAACTTTTCTGTAACTTGTAAAATTACCAGAACATAGCGTTGAAAGGACAAGGGCGTGAAGAAAATGGATGGACGAATTGTAATAGTCGATGATGAACCTATTACGAGACTCGATATTCGTGATATTGTGATAGAAGCAGGGTACGAAGTAGTCGGTGAAGCAGCTGATGGTTTTGAAGCAATTGAAGTATGTAAAAAAACACAACCTGACCTAGTATTAATGGACATTCAAATGCCAATTTTAGATGGTCTAAAAGCAGGTAAAAAAATTGTTCAAGACCAACTAGCCAGTAGTATTGTCTTTTTATCTGCATACAGTGACGTACAAAATACGGACAAGGCTAAAAAATTAGGCGCACTGGGTTATTTAGTTAAACCTCTAGACGAAAAATCATTAATACCTACAATTGAAATGAGCATTGAACGAGGCAAACAAACGCAGCTGTTACTAAATCAAATCGATAAATTAAGTTTAAAATTAGAAGAACGTAAAATTATCGAAAAAGCCAAAGGTATTCTTGTAAAAGAAAATCATATATCGGAAGAAGAAGCCTACCAAATGTTGCGTACGTTAAGTATGAACAAACGCGCACGTATGAGTGAAATTGCAGAATTGATTGTAATGGATGATGAATAAATGAAACGATTAGAGCAATTATGTCACCAATATACCAATCTTTCAGAATCAGACATTAAAGAATTACAACGTACAGCACGTTATCTTTCTTCGACGACACTCTATCAAAGTGCAGATGTTTTTATTGATGTGTATAAGGAAATGTCACAGCAAGCACTAGTCGTTTATCATAAGCCGCCTGCGAAGACAACTTCTTTATATAGCGGAGATGTCGTCGGGATGGAAGCTTTATTAAAAAATGAACCTGGTGTTCTGCGTACCATGCAAACTAGCTTAAATAGCATTGGTTTGTTAGCAGTGACTCAGGAAAATCGTTTGATTAAGCAAAATATCTATCCCATTCGCAATGAACATCGAACGATTGGTGTCATTATTGTCGAGATTGCGGCAGATGAAGAGATTCAAGCGGACTTACAAAAAGAGGAGCTAAATAACTGCCAGTTAGCAAAAGTAGCGAAATCAACTAGTCAAGTCGACGCATTATTTATTGATCAATTGGCAGAAGCCGTTTTGATTTTTGATGCGGCGGGTCACTTATTAATTACCAATCACAATGCACAAGAGCTTTATCGCAAACTTGGTTATCGGGATAATATCATTGGAATGAGTTATGACAATTTGTCCATCGATTATACAACTTTTGAATATGTGTTGTATCAAATGAAATATAAAATGAGTAATCAACCAATTGAAAGCAAAACGACCTACCTTAATTATTATTTTAAGGTTCGGAAAGTGTGGTTGGCATCAGAAGAACAACTGATTATGATTATTCAAGACAATACAGAATTTAAAGAAAAAGAAGCGGAAATTATTTCCAAATCTGTTGCGATTCGTGAAATTCATCATCGTGTTAAAAATAACTTGCAATCGGTGGTTTCCTTATTGCGTATTCAAGAACGGCGAACGCAAAGCCCCGAAGCAAAAAAAGTCCTTCATGAAAGTGTCAATCGAATTATGGCGATTGCAGCCACCCATGAATTGCTGTCAAAACAAGTCAAAGATGACGTTGCTTTACGGCAAACATTGGAAGCAGTGATGTATAATTTTAGACATCTTTTTCAAGGCGCACAACCCATTGAGATGATGATGGATGTTGATCCAGCCATTATGGTTTCTAGCGAACAAATGGTTACCATTTCCCTTGTTGTCAACGAACTATTACAAAACATTTTTGATCATGCATTTGAGCCACAAACAAGTGGCGTTGTTAAACTTAGTGGAACATTAGATAATAAAATGATTACCATTACTGTTACAGATAATGGTAAAGGCTATGATGTTCATCAAAGTAACGAGACCAGTTTAGGTTTGATGATTGTCAAAAGCTACGTAAAAGATAAACTAAAAGGAAAAATTACAATTGAATCCAATAAACAGGGAACTAAAACCTGTTTCTATTTCGAACAGAACACCAGTGATGTTGTTCATTGATTAAGCAAAGGCGCTTAAAGAAAAGTAGAAAGAAATTTTCTAACGATTCTTTAAGTGCCTTTTTGTATGCAAAAGGAGGCGAGTCAGGCGATGTCGAAGGAAGCACTTTTAACCGTAGGGATTGATTTAGGGACGTCTACAACCCAATTAGTCTTGTCAGAATTAACTGTTGAAAATTTTGCCTCTGCGTTTACAGTACCACGTATCAGCATTTCTGATAAAAAAGTCATTTACCGAAGTGACATTATCTTTACACCCTTACTTAACCAATCAGAAATTGATGCAGAACCTATCAAAGCGTTTGTAGCGGAGCAATATCGCCAAGCAGGCATTCATAAACAAGATATTCAAATGGGTGCGGTAATTATCACAGGTGAAACTGCTCGAAAAAGCAATGCCAACAATGTGCTACGAGCACTTAGTGGCTATGCAGGTGATTTTGTCGTTGCTACGGCTGGTCCTGATTTAGAAAGTATCATTGCCGGGAAAGGCGCTGGTGCTCAAACTTATTCTGAAACGAAACGCAAACCAGTGGTTAATTTAGACATTGGTGGTGGAACGACAAATTTAGCTGTCTTTAAAGATGGTGAAGTGATTGATACGGCTTGTTTTGACATTGGCGGACGCTTAATTAAATTAGATCAACAACAAAAAATCACCTATATAGCTCCGAAGATTCAAGAAATTATAAATAAAAAAGGGCTAACCTTGCACCTTGGTGACCAAGCCACCGAACAAAACTTACTGCCAATTATTTCGGAATTAGTTGCCGTGTTAGAAAATAGCATTGGCTTGGGGACACAAAGTCCGTTCTACCAGTTATTAGTAACCAACCATCCACTACGAAAAGCTGAGGAATTACCAATTGTAACATTTTCTGGTGGTGTGGCTGATTGCTTAAATACGACAAGTACGAATCTCTTTAAATATGGAGACATCGGCTTGCTTTTAGGAAAATATCTGAGAAAGTCACTGATTTTTTCGGAAAAAGAAGTCTTAGAAAGCGCAGAAACAATCCGAGCGACGGTCGTCGGAGCAGGTTCACACACTGCTGAAATTAGCGGAAGCACGATCGCTTATCGTGAGCAAATTTTGCCGGTAAAAAATATCCCAATTCTAAAATTAGCGCAAGAGGATGAAACCCTTACTGTGACAGAACTAGGCCAGCGAATCCAAGAAAAACTCAATTGGCATCGTATTGAAGAAACGCCCCAGATTGCCCTAGCAATTAGAGGCATGAGCAATCCAACATTTGCTGATATTCAACGCTATGGTCAAGGGATTGTGGAAGGATTAGCTAGTTTAGTTGCTGAACAAATTCCCATTATTGTTATGGTGGATGAAGACATGGCGAAAGCTTTAGGGCATGCCTTAAGTGCCCATCTGCCAAAAGACTATCCGTTTATCTGTCTTGATTCGGTCAAAGTAGAAAACGGTGATTATGTAGATATCGGTTTACCAGTGGCAGAAGGAGCCGTCCTTCCAGTCATTGTTAAGACCTTAGTATTTAATTAAAAAGGAGCGACACAAAGATGATTTTAAAAACCAAACTATTTGGCAAAGTCTATCAATTTACATCCGTTAAAGAAGTCTTAGCCAAAGCCAATGAAGAAAAGTCTGGCGACAAGTTAGCTGGCGTAGCTGCTAATTCAGCCGAAGAACGCGTGGCGGCGAAAGTCGTTTTATCAGAATTGTCCTTAAATGACTTGTTTAACAATCCCGTCGTTGATTATGACGAAGACGAAGTGACACGCATTATTATTGACCAAGTCAATATGCGAATTTTTGAAAGTATTAAACATTGGACAGTTGCAGAATTACGCGAATTTATCTTATCTTCGGAAACAACCGATTTTGATATCAAACGAATTTCCCGTGGACTCACTTCTGAAATGATTGCTGCTGTCTGTAAATTAATGTCCAACATGGATCTAATTGTTGGCGCAAAAAAAATCAATATTGAAAAAACCGCCAACACAACGATTGGCCGTCCCGGAACTTTTTCAAATCGTTTACAGCCGAACCATCCAACCGATAATGTCGATGGCATTATGGCTTCAGTTATGGAAGGTCTTTCTTATGGCGCCGGTGATGCGTTAATTGGTTTGAATCCTGTTGATGATTCTACAGAAAGTGTTAAACGGATCTTAAACAAATTTGAAGAGTTCCGCAGCGAATGGGAAATTCCAACACAAACTTGCGTGCTTGCTCACGTAACGACACAAATGGAAGCCATGCGTCAAGGCGCGCCAACTGGCTTAGTCTTTCAATCCATCGCTGGTTCAGAAAAAGGGAACACAGCATTTGGTTTAAATGCAGAAATTTTAGCTGAAGCACAAGATTTAGCGCTTCACAGTGGTCAAGCAGCTGGTCCTAATGTGATGTATTTTGAAACAGGTCAAGGCTCAGAACTTTCTTCTGAAGCGAACTTTGGCGCAGACCAAGTCACAATGGAAGCGCGTTGTTATGGCTTAGCCAAAAAATTTGATCCGTATATTGTAAATACTGTTGTCGGCTTTATTGGACCAGAATATCTTTACGATTCAAAACAAGTCATCCGCGCTGGTTTAGAAGATCATTTCATGGGCAAATTAACTGGAATTTCAATGGGCTGTGATGTCTGCTACACCAACCATATGAAAGCTGATCAAAATGATATGGAAAACTTAGCAATGTTATTAGCAACAGCTGGTTGTACGTATATCATGGGGATTCCTCATGGCGATGATGTCATGTTAAATTATCAAACAACTGGGTTCCATGAAACTGCGACGATTCGTGAAACATTAGGCTTACGTCCAATTAAAGAATTTGAAGAATGGATGGAAAAAATGGGCTTAATGGAAAACGGAAAATTAACAAGTCGCGCTGGCGATGCATCTGTATTTATTAAATAAACGAGGTGAGAATACAAATGAACGAAAAAGAATTAAAAGAAATGATTGCCGGAATTTTAACAGAAATGGTCGCTGACAATCAAGCGGTTTCGACTGCCACTGTGACTGCTGAAGAAAAACCAGTCACAACACACGTCACTGAAACGACAGAAATTGAAGAAGGCCTAATTCCTGACATTACTGAAGTAGATTTACGTAAACAATTACTATTGAAAAATGCCGTTGATCCTGAAGCACTATTAAAAATGAAAGCTTTCTCGCCAGCTCGTTTAGGCGTTGGTCGTGCAGGGACGCGTTATATGACTAGTTCAACATTACGTTTCCGAGCGGACCATGCGGCAGCACAAGATGCGGTCTTTTCAGACGTAAGCGAAGACTTGGTAAAAGAAATGAATTTTATTTCTACAAAAACAATCTGTAACAGTAAAGATGAATATTTAACACGTCCAGATTATGGTCGTCAATTTGATGAAGAAAATAGTGAAATCATTCGGAAAAATACGACACCAAAAGCCAAAATCCAAATGGTCGTAGGGGATGGCCTTAGTTCAGCTGCTATCGAAGCGAATATTAAAGAAGTCCTACCAGCAATTAAACAAGGATTAAACATGTACAACTTAGATTTCGACAATGTAGTTTTTGTTAAATATTGTCGCGTGCCAGCAATGGATAAAATTGGTGAAATCACTGACGCTGATGTTGTTTGCTTGCTAGTTGGCGAACGTCCTGGTTTAGTAACAGCTGAATCTATGAGTGCCTACATTGCCTACAAACCAACTGTCGGTATGCCAGAAGCACGGCGGACAGTTATTTCAAATATTCACAAAGGTGGGACACCGGCTGTTGAAGCAGGGGCCTACATTGCCGAAATTATCAAAAAAATGTTAGACAAGAAAAAATCTGGTATTGATTTAAAAGAAGCTGAATAAAGGAGGATTTCTCATGAAAAATGATCGTCTAGGCGCAAATGTCCTAAGTATGAAAGTCATTCCCAATGTCGATCCGGCATTAGCAAAAGAATTATCATTGAAACCAGAACATCGCTCATTAGGAATTGTTACTTCCGATTGTGATGATGTCACTTATGTTGCATTAGATGAAGCAACTAAAGCCGCCGATGTTACTGTAGTTTACGGTAAAAGTATGTATGCTGGCGCAGCAAATGCTTCAACCAAATTAGCCGGTGAAGTGATTGGCATTATTGCTGGTCCGAGTCCTGCCGAAGTCAATAGTGGCTTGAGTGTCATTACGCAAGTCATTGAAGAAGAAGCCAGCTTCTATAGTGCTAACGAAGATGACAGTATTGTTTATTTTGCACATGTAGTATCAAGAACGGGTAGCTTTTTATCTGAACAAGCGAATATTCCTGAAGGTGAAGCGATTGCTTATCTGATTGCACCACCGCTAGAAGCAATGGTTGGCTTAGATGCAGCAATGAAAGCTGCCGATGTTCAAATGGGTGTCTTTTATGGACCACCTTCTGAAACGAACTTTGGCGGCGCCTTATTGACAGGTAGTCAATCTGCATGTAAAGCTGCTTGCAGTGCGTTTGAACAAGTCATTCAAAATATCGCTGACAATCCGTTGAGTTATTAAGGATGTGACCTGAATGAAAGCATTAGGAATGGTCGAAGTCAAAGGATTTTTAGGTGCCATTAGTGTGGCCGATGCGGCATTGAAAGCCGCCGACGTTACTTTGTTAAAAGCTGAAATTATTAATGGCGGTTTAACAACTGTGGAACTGATTGGTGACGTTGCCGCGGTCCAAGCTGCCGTTGAAGTAGGCACGGAAGTAGCTAAAGAATTAAATTGTTTAATTGCTCATCATGTGATCTCACGGGTTGATGCTCAAACGGAAGTAATTTTATCAGATCCAGAACCCAAGTCAGCACCTGAACCGATGGAACAAGTAGAAGTAATTGAAGAAGAGATTGAAACACCAGATTTGGAAGAACACACAGGCACACGCCAAAAATTAGAAACACAACGCGTGGTTGATTTACGCAAACAAGCCTACAAAATGAACCTAAGTAGTTTAAAGAAAAGTGAGATTAAATTTGCCAATAAAGAAGCTTTAATTCAAGCAATCATGGCTGAAATAGAAAGAAGTGAAGACGAGTGGAATTAGTAGATAAAGACTTACGTTCCATCCAAGAAACAAGAAATTTAATCAGAAAAGCCAAAGAGGCACAGCAAGTATTAGCAACATTTTCGCAAAAACAAATCGATGCGATTGTTCAAGCGGTTTCAGAGGCTACATTTAACCAACGAGAAAAGTTAGCGAAAATGGCCAATGAAGAAACAGGATTTGGTATCTATGAAGATAAAATCATCAAAAATGCTTTCGCTTCAAAAGTAGTATATGACGAAATGAAGGACAAAGCTACAGTTGGTGTGATCCATGATGATGCTGCCAAAAAAGTCACTGAAATTGCTGTCCCAGTGGGTGTAATTGCAGGATTAATTCCTTCTACCAACCCGACATCAACAGTCATTTACAAAGCATTAATTTCATTAAAAGCTGCCAACAGCATTGTTTTTTCACCACATCCCAATGCGTTGAAATCGATTATTGAAACAGTGGAAATTATCCAAAAAGCGGCTATTGCTGCAGGGGCACCAGAAGGTTGTGTCTCGGTCATCAAAACGCCAACCATGCAAGCGACCAGCGAATTAATGAAAAATAAAGAAACAAATTTAATTTTAGCTACTGGTGGAAACGCAATGGTTAAAGCCGCGTACTCTTCTGGAACACCAGCAATCGGTGTTGGGCCTGGTAATGGACCAGCCTACATCGAACGAAGCGCAAATGTTCCTCATGCAGTGAAACAAATAATGGATTCAAAAACTTTCGATAACGGTACAATTTGTGCATCGGAACAATCAATTATTGTTGAAACTGTCAACCGTGAAGCGGTCAAAGAAGAGTTAATTAAGCAGGGAGCGTATTTCTTAAGTCCAGCCGAAGCCGACAAATTAGCTAAATTTATTTTACGACCAAACGGTACAATGAACCCGCAAATCGTGGGTCGTTCCGTTCAACATATTGCTTCATTAGTTGGTTTATCTATTCCAAAAGATCGCCGCTTAATTGTTGCCGAGGAAACACATGTAGGCTTGAAATATCCATTTTCAAGAGAAAAATTGGCGCCGATTATTGCTTTCTATACAGTTGAAAACTGGGAAGCAGCTTGCGCGTTATCAATTGAAATTTTGAAAGGTGAAGGTGCGGGTCATACAATGGGCATTCACACAGAAAACAAAGAAGTCATTCGTGAATTTGGCTTAAGAAAACCCGTCTCTCGTTTGCTTGTTAACACCTCTGGTACACTTGGCGGAATTGGTGCTTCAACTAACTTAGTGCCAGCATTAACACTAGGTTGTGGCGCAGTTGGTGGCAGCTCAACTTCTGATAATATTGGGGTTGAAAATCTGTTCAATTTACGTCGTGTTGCTTATGGCGTGCGTGATTTAGAAGAGATTCGTCAAGAATTTGGTCAAACATCAACCACATCTGTGGCTACTTCTTGCGAAACAACCAATCAAGAAGAACTAGTAAATGCCGTGGTAGCTCAAGTTTTAGCTCGCTTAAACTAACAAGAAACGAGCGAGTAAGAGTAAAACAAATAAATTATTGGATTTAGGGTTTGGGACCTAAGTCAAATTGCTAATTGTCCCAAATTTTTAAAAATAAAACATACATCTTAGGAGGAAATTATAATGTCAAGTACAAATGCTTTAGGAATGATCGAAACTCGTGGTTTAGTAGGTGCTGTTGAAGCAGCCGATGCAATGGTGAAAGCGGCAAACGTTACTTTAATTGGAAAAGAACAAGTCGGTGGCGGTTTAGTTACAGTAATGGTTCGCGGTGACGTTGGTGCCGTAAAAGCAGCAACAGATGCTGGTGCTGCTGCAGCAGAACGTGTTGGCGAATTATTATCTGTCCATGTAATTCCACGTCCACATACAGAAGTAGACGCTATTTTACCACACGCAACAACTGAATTATAATTTTGATTTTTTGGGGCAGAGGTAGGTTCATTACTTCTGTCCTAAACTTTCATTGAGGAGGGGTGTTATGACAGTTATTACAGAAGATATGCTTCGCATCAAAAGGCTTAAAAAAGAACTAGAAGATGGCACGGATTTTGTGTTTCCTGTAGGCAGTTTTCTGACGCCAGCCGCCAAAAGCTATCTACGCGAGCATCGGATTAATAGCAGCTTCTCTTCAACAAACCCATTGCTTTCTGAGGTTCATTCAGTGAAGGCCTCCTCACAAAAACAAAAACAAGAACATTTATCAAAAGAAACAATTTATGAGATTCGGCACTTAAGCCATCTATTGTATTTGCCTTTCTTAACGAATGAAGCGTTATCAACAGAAGGTTGGTTATATTTCGAACAACAACAACAGTGGTTAGAGAAATTTATTTTAGAACAGTCGCTTGTAATGGAACCAGTCATTTTGGAATCAAAGGTAACTATTCTAACTAACCAACAGAGACAATGGCGCTATTCCTCAAAAGAAATTCAATTACAACTAGATAAAATTATTCTCCAGTTAAAAGGAGAATCACAACTGTTCGGACTTTTTCAAGCTTGGGCTACAGAATTAATTAGCACCATGGCTGAAATATCACGAAACTAGGAGATGAACAAATTGGATTCAATGAATGAAATTGTTGAAGAAGTTGTTAAACGAATTCAGCAACAACAACAAAATACTTTTGAAGTTGAAGCTTCTGGCCGACATGTTCATTTGTCTCGTCAAGAGATTGATGCATTATTTGGACCAGGATATCAACTAACAAAAGTGAAAGATTTATCACAACCTGGACAGTTCGTTTGTAAAGAACGAATTACGGTTGCTGGACCTAAAGGACTTTTTCAAAATGTGGTTATTTTAGGCCCTGAACGTAGCGAATCACAAGTTGAAGTCTCTATGACGGATACACGTATTTTAGGAATTAACGCCCCGGTTAGAGAGAGTGGCAAGACAGAAGGGACACCCGGCGTCACGTTGATGAACGGATCAGCAGTTGTGACATTAAGTCACGGCTTAATTGTTGCCAAACGTCATATTCACATGACACCAGAAGATGCCTTAAAAAATAAAGTAAGCAATAGCCAAATTGTGCAAGTCAAAGTGGAAGGCACACGTCCGTTAATCTTTGATGATGTAGTTGTGCGAATCAGTCCGCGATTTGCAACGTACATGCACATTGACTACGATGAAGCCAACGCTTGCGGCTTAACCAAAGGAGCTCGTGGCTATATTCTTAAGTAAAAGGAGGAAGGACAATGAACGTTTCTGAAATGGAAAATTTGATTCAACAGATTACTGATCAAATTTGTCAACAATTGCTGTCGTCGTCTTATTCAGTGGCTTTAGCAGAAGCAAAAGAAGCATTTCCTGAAGAAATGTTTGTTCGTTTTCCTGATGTAAATTGGGTAACCAAGGAGCAGAAGCTAGCACGAGGCTTGGTTGTAAAGAGGCTAACGATTTCCCAAGTAAATGCGATTGCGCATTTACAGGAAACGGATGAATTAGTCAAAAACATCTTAGCATTCTTATTTGAAGGTAAGCCGGTATTGGTTTTAACCCCAATACCTTCAGTGACTAAAAATTCACGATTGAAGTATCGTTTGAAACAAACGATTCAGGAAAACGTGGACATGTGCCAACAGTTTGGGCTGATTTTTTATCATGATTCAGAAAATTACGCTGTGTTTCAGGCGGCCTGTCAAAAACAACTTCGTTCTTTAGCTGAGACCAAACGAACCTACATTACTGAAAAACAATTGATAAGAATGACAGAATCAGGTGTTTCTTTAAGTAAAAACGCCTATTTAACCCCGTTAGCGAAAGATTATGCTAGGAAACATCAATTGCTGACGTAAGGAGGAAAAACGATGCTTTTAGGAAAAGTGACTGGTAGCCTTTGGTCAACAAGAAAAGATGAAAAATTAAATGGCTGGAAATTTATGATGGTTGATATTTTGAATCAAGGGGACGAAAAGCAAGGATTTTTAATTGCTGCTGACAACGCTGGAGCTGGTGTCGGGGACAAAGTGTTAATTAGTCAAGGCAATGCTGCCCGTATTTCGGCAGAAGATCCGAATGTCCCAATTGATGCAATGATTGTTGGTGTCATTGATTCTACAGAGGAAGAATAGGGAGGACGAGACATGAGCATTAATGAAATTATTATGTATATTATGGTTCTTTTCATGATTATTGGAGGAATCGATAAATGTATTGGCAACAAACTAGGTTTAGGGGAGCAATTTGAGGAAGGGATTATGGCTATGGGTTCTCTAGCGCTTTCTATGGTAGGGATTATCACTTTAGCGCCTGTCTTAGCCAATCTTTTAAGTCCGATTGTCGTTCCTGTCTATGAATTACTAGGGGCTGATCCAGCAATGTTTGCCACAACCTTATTGGCCAATGATATGGGCGGCTTTGCGTTAGCGCAACAATTAGCCAATGATCCGCAAGCTGGTTTATTTGCGGGGGCAATCTTAGGTGCAATGATGGGACCAACGTTAGTCTTTACAATTCCAGTAGCGCTTGGCATTATCCAAAAAGACGACCAACAATTCTTAGCAACAGGTGTTTTGAGCGGGATTATTACAATTCCTTTTGGTTTATTAGCAGGTGGTTTAACAGCTGGCATGCCATTGTCATTGATTATTCCTAACTTAATTCCAATTATTATTGTTGCCGCTTTAATTATTTTAGGTTTATGGTTAGCGCCAAAGGGCATGATTAAAGGCTTCCAAATTTTTGGTCAAGGCGTAGTGATTGTCGCTATCTTTGGTTTAGTTGTGGGGGCGATTCAACTATTATTAGGAATTACAGTGATTCCTGGCATTGCACCAGTTACTGAAGGAATTGAAGTCGTTGGCGGGATTGCTTTAACTTTAGCTGGCGCTTTCTGTTTAGTAGCTGTGATTACGAAAGTCTTTAATAAACCATTGATGAAACTAGGAAAAGTTTTAGGAATGAATGAAGTAGCGGCTGCAGGAATGGTTGCTACATTAGCTAACAATATTCCCATGTTCCAAATGTTAAAAGACATGGATAATCGAGGAAAAATTATTAATATCGCTTTTGCTGTTTCGGCTTCTTTCGTTTTAGGTGACCACCTTGGTTTTACTGCAGGCGTAGCAAAAGAAATGATTTTTCCAATGATTGTTGGCAAATTAGTTGGAGGGATTACCGCCATTTTTGTGGCTATCTTTATGGCAAATCGAATGCTAGGGAAACCCGAAACAGAAGTGAAATAATGAGGTGTAAATATGACAGAATTAAATCGTGAAATGATTGAAACGCTTGTTCGACAAATTGTCACAGAAAAATTAATGCCGACTAAACAAGTGGATCCAAGTGGAATTATGTCCATCAAATTACCCGAAATCGACGTAACAGAAGACGACCGCTTAGATACAGGCAACCCAGCGGACATTGTTTACACAAAAGATCTGTTTTCTTTAGAAGAAAGCCCGCGCCTTGGTTGCGGTTTAATGGTGATGAAAGATACCACCTTCGACTGGACACTAGAATACGATGAAATTGATTATATTATTTCAGGACAATTAGATATACTGATTGACGGACGTAAAATTTCTGCAACAGCCGGCGAAATTATTTTAATCCCGAAAAGTAGCAAAATTCAATTTTCAGTGACGGGTGATGCTCGCTTTGTCTACGTGACTTATCCAGCAGATTGGCAAAGCCAATAATTATTTTATCGGCAGTCAGAGAATAATTTTGCCAAAACCCTTTACTCAGCGTTATAATAAATAAGAACGAAAAAAGGGGTTGAGTGAATGACATTTGAGAATCCAAGTCAAAATCAAATTTTTGATATTTTAAAACAAGCAAAAAATATTGCGGTGGTTGGTTTGAGTAACAAGCCCGACCGCACAAGTTACAAAATTGCGGAAATTTTACAGCAACATGGCTATCGTGTATTGCCTGTCAATCCAGTTTTAAAAGGTGAAACGGTGCTTGGCGAAACGGTTTATGGGACATTAACAGAGATTCCTGAAAAGATTGATATTGTTGACGTCTTTCGGCGGAGTGAATTTTTGCCAGAAGTGGCCGCAGAAACATTGAAAACAGAAGCGCCTGTCTTTTGGGCCCAACTAGGTTTGGAAAATGAAGAGGCAGCGAACTTGTTATTAAATGAAGGTCGTCAAGTTATTATGAACCGTTGTATTAAAATTGAATTGGCAAAAATGGCAGATGCTGAATAAACACGTGTAATTTTATAAAGAAAGAGCGTCCTGAACGGAAAGCTCTTTTTTTTTGACCCAGATAGAGTATTATTGTAATGATGGTTTTAGAAGGAGCGAACGGAAAACGCAAGAAACCCGCTCACTCTTCTTCTAATTCTTTAAGAAATAGTTAATGTACGCTTATTAACTAAACGAGAATCTAAGTATAAGGAGTTTTTTCTTTGGCTAAAAAAATTAACAATGAGTACAATGATGCCTCTATCCAAGTCCTAGAAGGATTGGAAGCAGTGAGGAAAAGACCTGGTATGTATATCGGTTCAACCGATAGCCGTGGACTCCATCACTTAGTCTATGAAATTGTCGATAACGCAGTCGATGAAGCGTTATCTGGCTACGGGAATGAAATCAACGTAACTATCCAAAAAGATAATAGTATTTGTGTTGCAGACTCTGGCCGCGGAATGCCAACAGGGATGCATGCTTCTGGTATCCCAACAGTAGAAGTAATTTTTACTGTCTTACATGCGGGTGGTAAGTTTGGCCAAGGTGGCTATAAAACTTCAGGCGGACTCCATGGGGTGGGTGCCAGTGTTGTTAATGCCTTATCGAAGTGGTTAGAAGTTCATATTGTTCGTGATGGCGTAGAATACATGGAACGATTTGAGGACGGCGGTAAACCAGTTGGTACCTTAAAAAAAATCGGCAAAACAAAAAAACGCAACGGCACCTCCGTTACTTTTTTACCTGACGACACCATTTTCTCTACGACAAATTTTTCTTACGAAATTTTAGCAGAACGTTTGAGAGAATCAGCTTTCTTATTAAAAGGCGTCAAAATTACTTTAACGGATGAACGTGGGGAAGAACCCAAAGAAGAAGTCTTCCACTACGAAGAAGGCATTAAAGAATTTGTTGCCTATCTAAATGAAGAAAAAGATACATTAACACCCGTTGTTTATTTTTCAGGAGCCAAAGAAGGTATTGAAGTTGAATTAGCTTACCAATACAACGATGGCTATTCTGAAAATGTTTTATCTTTCGTTAACAATGTCCGCACAAAAGATGGCGGTACCCACGAAGTCGGTATGAAAACGTCAATGACAAAGGCGTACAATGAATATGCACGTAAAGTAGGACTATTAAAAGAAAAAGATAAAAATTTAGAAGGTAGCGACTTCCGTGAAGGCTTAGCAGCCGTCCTTTCTATTCGAGTACCAGAAAACTTACTACAGTTCGAGGGCCAAACCAAAGGAAAATTAGGTACACCTTTAGCAAGAACCGTTGTCGATAACGTCGTAGGCGAACAAATGGGCTTCTATTTACAAGAAAACAGTGAAATGAGTCAATCATTAATTCGGAAAGCGATTAAAGCCCGTGAAGCCCGTGAAGCGGCTCGCAAAGCTCGTGAAGAAAGCCGGAACGGTAAAAAACGGAAAAAAGGTGAATCGTTACTTTCTGGAAAATTAACACCGGCTCAATCTAGAAATCCTAAGAAAAATGAACTATATCTTGTCGAAGGAGACTCGGCCGGTGGCTCAGCAAAACAAGGACGCGATCGGAAATTTCAAGCCATTTTACCGCTACGAGGAAAAGTCATTAATACGGAAAAAGCGAAAATGCAAGACATCTTGAAAAACGAAGAAATCAATACTATGATCTATACAATTGGCGCAGGCGTCGGTCCTGAATTTTCAATTGAAGATTGTAATTATGATAAAATCATCATCATGACCGATGCGGATACCGATGGTGCCCATATTCAAGTGTTGCTATTAACGTTCTTCTATCGTTATATGAAACCATTAATTGAAGCCGGCAAAGTCTACATTGCCTTACCACCACTTTATAAAGTCTCTAAAGGAACTGGAAAAAAATCAGTCATTGAGTATGCTTGGACCGATGGTGAATTGGCAGAAGTGATTGATAAAGTTGGTAAAGGCTATATGCTCCAACGCTATAAAGGTCTGGGGGAAATGAATGCAGAACAACTTTGGGAAACAACGATGGATCCTGAAACTAGAACCTTAATTCGTGTTCGGATTGATGATGCAGCTCAAGCAGAACGCCGTGTGACCACATTAATGGGCGACAAAGTCGAACCTCGTCGAAAATGGATTGAACAACATGTTCAATTTACGTTGGAAGAAGATGGCAGTATTTTAGATCGTTCAGAAGAAGACACTTCTACACCAACAGGAGAAAGTCTTTTAGATGCGGAAAAAACAAAAGAAGCAGAACAAACCGATGACACTGAAATCAGTTTGTTTGACATAGAGTAGGGAGTGACAATTTTGGAAAAACGCCAAGAAGTTCAAGAATTAACCCTTGAAGAAGTAATGGGCGATCGTTTTGGAAGATATTCCAAATACATCATTCAAGAACGGGCCCTACCAGATATTCGAGATGGGCTAAAACCAGTACAACGCCGCATTCTCTTTTCAATGAATAAAGACGGCAATACCTTTGATAAAGGCTTTCGTAAATCAGCAAAATCTGTCGGAAACATTATGGGGAATTATCATCCCCATGGCGACAGCAGTATTTATGAAGCGATGGTCCGTCTAAGTCAAGACTGGAAATTACGGGAAGTACTAATTGAAATGCACGGAAACAATGGAAGTATGGATGGCGACCCGCCAGCGGCGATGCGTTATACAGAAGCTCGTTTATCACAGTTAAGTGGTGAGTTGTTAAAAGATATCGACAAAAATACCGTCGATTTCGTCTGGAATTTTGACGATACAGAAAAAGAACCCACTGTTTTACCAGCCAAATATCCTAATTTATTGGTAAATGGCTCAACGGGGATTTCAGCAGGTTATGCAACAGAAATTCCTACACATAATTTAGCGGAAATTATTGATGGGACCGTGTATTTAATTGATCATCCTAATGCAAGTTTAGAGAAATTAATGGAATACATTCCAGGACCAGATTTTCCAACAGGTGGGATCTTACAAGGAAAAGCAGAAATTAAAAAAGCCTACGAAACCGGCCGTGGTAAAGTAATTTTACGTGCGAAGACAAAGATTGAGCCCTTAAAAGGCGGCAAACAACAAATTGTCATTTCTGAAATTCCTTATGAAGTCAACAAAGCAACGCTAGTGAAGAAGATGGATGAAATCCGTTTAAATAAAAAAGTAGACGGCATTGCCGAAGTTCGTGACGAAAGTGACAGAACTGGCTTGCAAATTGTTGTTGAACTAAAAAAAGATGTCAATGCAGAAGGTATTTTAAATTATCTATTTAAAAACACTGAATTGCAAATCAATTACAACTTTAACATGGTAGCCATCGACAACATGACCCCGCAACAAGTGGGCCTAAAACGGATTTTAGAAAGTTACATTACTCACCGCAAATCAGTTATCATTAACCGTTGTCAATTTGAGTTGGACAAAGCTCGCAAACGTGAGCACATTGTTGCTGGTTTAATTAAAGCATTGTCTATCTTAGATAAAGTGATTGCAACAATCCGTGGCAGTAAAGATAAAAAAGATGCGAAGAAGAACTTAGTATCCGACTATGCGTTTACTGAAGAACAAGCTGAAGCAATCGTTACTTTACAGCTATACCGTTTAACCAATACGGATATTACTGATTTACAAGAAGAAGCGAAAACTTTAGAACAACAAATTGCTGAGTTATTGAACATTTTAAACAATGAAAAAGAACTATTCTCAGTCATGAAAAAAGAACTTCGCGAAGTTAAAAAGCAATATGGCAATCCGCGCTTAACTCAAATTGAAGAGGAAATCCAAGAAATCAAGATTGAAACAGCCGTGTTAGTTGCACAGGAAGACGTGGTCGTAACCGTGACGCACGAAGGCTATATCAAGCGGAGTAGTATTCGTTCTTATACAGCATCAAAACCAGAAGAAATCGGCATGAAAGAAGGCGACTTTTTACTATATGCTGGCGAAGTCAATACATTAGATCATCTTTTACTAGTAACAAATAAAGGAAATATGATCTATCGCCCCGTCCATGAGTTGCCAGATTTACGCTGGAAAGAAATTGGCGAACATATTTCTCAAACCATTTTAAATCTTGCTATCGATGAATCGATTATTGCTGTATATCCTTATAAAGAGTTAAGTCCGACAAAAACCTTTGTTTTCATTACAAAAGCTGGCATGATTAAACAAACCAAAATGGCTGATTTTGAGCCTTGGCGCACTTATAAGAGCCGCCCGACATCTTGTATGAAATTAAAATCAGACCAAGATGAAATTACCAATGTTTATTTAACAAATGATCAAGACTTATTGGATGTTTTCCTCGTTAGCAATCGCGGTTTTGGCTTACGCTATCCATTATATGAAGTACCTGTTGTGGGTAGTAAAGCGGCTGGAGTTAAATCAATGAACCTCAAAGAAGACGATTATGTCGTTAATGGTTTACTGGTTCATTCTGAAGGGGATACACCGATTGTCATCGTTACCCAACGTGGCGGTGTTAAACGCATGTTAGCCCAAGAATTAACACAATTAGGACGAGCAAAACGTGGATTAATGGTCTTACGGGAATTGAAGAAAAATCCACATCGTGTTGTCTTTATGTCTGAAAGTACCGATTTAGATTTATTAGTTACTACGCAAAAAGGCACACAAGAAGTTATTCAGTCGAAAAACTATCCAATCAGTGAACGAACATCCAACGGTTCCTTTGTCATCGATGAACAAAAAGATGGCCAAGTAATGGAAGTCCACGAGATGCATTCTGCAGTGATTGAAGAAGAACAAACAAACTGAACTGTGTTATAAATATCTCCACAGCAGCTATCTGTATTAATACAGATAGCTGCTGTTTTTAATACAGAAGTACATTTTTCACAAGTGATAACAACTATAAATCGTTCTTATTTTCACAAGTATAAATGTTTATATATCAGCATTTAGAATCTTTGATCCCCATTTATTTATTAAGAAAGTGCAATAAATAATAAAAAAACGCTTGCATCTAAAAGGTTATGTGTTATACTAATCACATAAAGCTGTTACATACAATCAAGTAGCAGTTAACTAAGGAGGCAAACACTTCATGAAACAATGGGAAGGCTTTAAAGGCGACAAATGGAGAACAAGCGTTGACACTCGTGATTTTATTCAAAACAACTACACAGAGTACAAAGGCGACGACAGTTTCTTAGAACCAATCGCTCCGAGCACTGACAAATTATGGACAAAACTACAAGAATTATTTGAAATCCAACATGAAAAAAATGGCGTTTATGACATGGATAGCGATATCCCAGCAACTATTACGTCACATGAACCTGGTTACTTAATCAAAGAAGAAGAAAAAATTGTCGGTTTACAAACAGATGTACCATTAAAACAAGCATTTATGCCATTCGGTGGTATTAAAATGGCGAACAATGCCTTAGTTTCAAATGGTTATGAAACTGACGAAGAAATGACAAAAATCTTCACAGAATACAGAAAAACACATAACCAAGGTGTTTTTGATGCCTACACAGCTGAAATGCGTTTAGCACGTAAAAACAAAATCATTACTGGTCTTCCAGATGCTTATGGCCGTGGCCGTATTATCGGTGACTATCGTCGTATCGCATTATATGGTATCGACTACTTAATGGAACAAAAGAAAAAAGATCATGATAACACTGGTAACAAAGAAATGACAGACGATGTTATTCGCTTACGTGAAGAAATTTCTGAACAATACCGTGCGTTAAATGACTTAAAACAAATGGCTGCTTCTTATGGTTTCGATATTTCTCGTCCTGCTGCAAATGCGCAAGAAGCAATCCAATGGTTATACTTTGGTTACCTAGGTGCCATTAAATCTCAAAATGGTGCGGCAATGTCAATTGGTCGTATCTCAGCATTCTTAGATATCTATATCCAACGTGACTTAGAAGCTGGTTTAATCACTGAATTCGAAGCACAAGAAATGATTGACCATTTAATCATGAAATTACGTATGGTTAAATTTGCACGGACACCAGAATACAACCAATTATTCTCTGGTTATCCAATTTGGGCAACATTATCTATTGCTGGTATGGGTATTGACGGTCGTTCATTAGTTACCAAAAATGACTTCCGTATCTTACACACATTAACAAACATGGGACCATCTCCAGAACCTAACTTAACTGTATTATATTCTTCTCACTTACCAGAAGGTTTCAGAACATATGCAGCTAAAATCGCGAAAGAAAGCTCATCTATCCAATTTGAAAACGATGACTTATTACGTGAAAACTGGGGCTCTGACGACTGTGCAATCGCATGTTGTGTTTCTGCAACAGTTATGGGTAAAGATATGCAATTCTTCGGCGCTCGTGCGAACTTAGCGAAAGCTGTTCTTTATGCAATTAACGGCGGGGTCGACGAAAAAACTAAAATGCAAGTAGCACCAAAATATCGTCCAATGACTGGTGACAAATTAGATTACCACGAATTCATGGAACGCTATAAAGACATCTTAGACTGGTTAGCTGAATTGTACGTTAACACATTAAACATTATTCATTACATGCATGATAAATATGCATATGAAGCACCACAATTAGCTTTAATGGATACTGATTTACAACGGACATTCGCAACTGGTATTGCCGGAATCTCTCATGCGACTGATAGTATCATGGCAATTAAACACGGTGAAGTAGAAGTAATCCGTGACGAAGATGGTATGGCAATTGATTATGTACCAACAAAAGAATTCCCAACATACGGAAATGATAACGAAGAAGCCGATGCAATGGCTAACTGGATTTTAGATTACTTTATGACACAAATTAAACGTCAACACACATACCGTAACTCTAAACCAACGACTTCATTATTAACAATCACTTCAAACGTTGTTTATGGTAAAGCAACAGGGAACACGCCTGACGGACGTCGTGCCGGCAAACCTCTTGCACCAGGTGCGAACCCAAGTTATCAAGACGGTAAATTCTTAGGTGAGAAAAATGGCTTATTAGCTTCATTAAACTCAACAGCTCGTTTAGAATATACAATCGCTTTAGATGGTATTTCTAATACACAAACCATCAACCCTAATGGTTTAGGTAAAGACGACGACACAAGAATTAACAACTTACGTAACGTATTAGATGGCTACTTCGATAAAGGTGGTTACCACTTAAACGTAAACGTATTTACAAACGAATTATTATTAGATGCACAAGCACATCCAGAAAAATATCCAAACTTAACTATCCGTGTATCTGGATATGCCGTGAAATTCCGTGACTTAACTCCTGAACAACAAGCAGACGTTATTTCAAGAACTTCACACGACAGACTATAAAAAACATTTACATTATTTAACTGAAAGGGTGACATTTAACGTGTCATCCTTTTCGTTTGAAAGAAGAGGGATCATTATGACAACACCAGTTACAGGTAGAATTCATTCAACAGAAAATTTTGGTACCGTTGATGGCCCAGGTGTCCGTTTTATCGTATTTACACAAGGGTGTCGCATGAGATGTCAATTCTGTCATAATCCAGATACTTGGAAAATTGGTTCCGGTGGTCGTGTGGTGACGACTGACGAAGTATTAGAGGAAGCATTACGTTTTCGCTCTTATTGGGGCGAAAAGGGTGGTATCACTGTCAGTGGTGGTGAGCCGCTATTGCAAATGGACTTTTTGATCGATTTATTTAAAAAAGCCAAAGCACAAGGCATTCATACAACCTTAGATACGTGTGGCAAGCCTTTTACTCGGGAAGAACCCTTCATTAGTCAATTTGATGAATTGATGAAGTATACAGATTTACTCTTATTTGACATCAAACATATTGATAACGAGCAACATAAACTGTTAACAACGCAATCAAATGATAATATTTTAGAGATGGCTACCTATTTATCTGAAATTGACAAACCTGTTTGGATTCGCCACGTATTGGTGCCTCAACGTAGTGATTACGACGAATATTTAATCCGTCTGGATGCCTTCATAAAAACATTAAACAATGTAGATAAAGTTGAAGTGCTTCCTTACCATACGATGGGCAAGTACAAATGGGAAGAACTAGGTATTCCTTATCCATTAGAAGGAATTGAGCCTCCTAAAAATGATCGTGTTGAAAATGCGAAAAAACTACTACATGTCGAGGACTATCAAGGTTATCTAGCACGTTAACAAACGAAAAAATAGAAAAGAAGACAATTTTTTTGTTGTTTCTTTTCTATTTTTTGTTATCATTAAGAGTGAATCAAAACCAAGGAGTGTGTATTATGTCAAAAATTTTAGTTTTTGGACACCAAAATCCTGATACAGATGCTATCGGAGCAGCAATTAGTTTTGCTTACTTACAAAAAGAATTAGGAAAAGAGACAGAAGCTGTCGCTTTAGGAACACCAAGTGAAGAAACTCAATATGCCTTAGATTATTTTAATATTGAAGCACCACGTGTTGTCACTGAAGCAGCTAGCGAAACAAACCAAGTCATGTTAGTGGATCATAACGAATTCCAACAAAGCATTTCAGATATCGCTGAAGTAAACATTTTAGCAGTAGTGGATCATCACCGGATTGCCAACTTCGAAACAGCAGATCCATTGTATTATCGTGCAGAACCAGTAGGGTGTACCAGTACAATCATCTATAAAATGTTTAAAGAAAATAACGTGACAATTCCAGCTCAAATTGCTGGTATGATGGTCTCAGCGATTATTTCTGATACATTATTATTTAAATCACCAACTTGCACACAAGAAGACATCGATGCAGCGCACGCCCTAGCTGATATTGCTGAAATTAATTTAGAAGGCTATGGTCTTGACTTATTAAAAGCAGGAACAAATTTAAGCGATAAATCAGCTGAAGTTCTTTTAGATTTAGATGCTAAAAGCTTCCCAATGAACGGCAAAACAGTTCGCGTTGCTCAAGTAAATACCGTCGACTTAGCAGAAGTTTTAGATCGTCAAGCTGAATTAGAAGCAGCTATGGCCGCAGAAAATGCAGCCAATAATTATGACTTGTTTGTCTTAATTATTACGAATATCCTAGACAGTGATTCTGAATTATTAGCGATTGGTGCGGAACAAGCCAAAATTGAAGCAGCGTTCAATGTAACATTAGTTAACAATCGTGCGTTCTTACCAGGCGTTGTTTCTCGTAAAAAACAAGTAGTACCACAATTAACAGAAGTCTTTAACTAAAACCGTAAGCGCCTAAGCAACGCGATAAATTCCTTGTTGCTTAGGCGCTTCAATAGTAAAGGGGCGTTAACATGAATGATTTAGCAATTTACTATCATTCTCCGCAACAAACGAAACAATACAATCATTTGCTCAACCAATCACTTTTTTTCCCTCTTGTTACTTTTATGTATGAACATCGGGAAGAAAGAATCATTTTAAGACAATTAAAAGCGGCTTTTGCAACAGAAGCCAAGTTAGAACAATTTTTATCAGAAATGATTGATTGTCAGTTAATCATTCGGGAAAATCGTCAATATCGTTTGAATTTTCCTATTTATACGGCAGCTGAAGTTGCGAGTTTGACCTTGGCTGAAGACGAACTTCCTAAGTTTAAAGGAACTGTAACAGAGCAATTATTTTGGCTAGCTGAATCTTTTTGGCCACAAGTGTTTCCAGAAGAGGAAGACTATTTTTTTGGCGTGAGCGGTGGCCTCTCATTTTATCAAAAACAAAGATTGGCCTCGGCACAACTATCTATAATTACGCTTGAAAAAGAAAAGACAGAGGTTCCAACAATGCCTCGTTATTTTGATTATTTGGGCAAAGAGGAAGCCTTGCCAGAAGCCTTCAGCGCTTTATATGACTTGCTAGGGGACGTAAATCCTGAATACTATCTTTCGCAAGCGAGAAGAGTCATTAAACAAGCTCTGCGAGGCCGCAAAGTCAGTACTGTGCCTAATATTTTTCAAGAAAGTTTGCACTTGACCCAAGTGATTACGATTGACCAGGACCACTTAAAACTCCTTTTACCAGTAGCAACGGAACAAGCCGAGCCTTTAGAAGCACAGTCGGATATTCTAGCATTTTATTATGGAAAAATTGCTAACCGATCGGCCATCGAACGCTTAGTTTTTATGCAACAATTGATTGAGCAACTAGGTACGAACTCTCTAAGTTATCTTAGAATAAATTAAAGTTACGATAATTTTATTATGTAAACTAAAAATCAATAACAAGAAATGACGCCGCTTCTTAGTGAGAAATGGCGTCATTTCTTTTACGAACTTTTTTCGTCCAAAAACCACCAGAAATGAACTTAGGCTCATAGGAAATGATAAATGCTCTCGGCTCTAATTGATTGATTAATTTGTACAATGTACGTTCGTTTTTTCTTGGGGAAAGGATTTCTAAAACCATTCGTTCTCCTTCGCGTCCGTAGGCGACACTTTGTGTAACACCATAGCCGTGTTCACGAAGTGTTTCTGGTAAATGAAATTGTTCAGTAGTAGAAGGGAGGATAACCGATACCATCATATAACCCAAGGCCAAATAGTCTTCGATTTTAATTCCTACACTAATGCCAACAGCGTAACCAAGCGCATAAACAAGTAAATTTAAAGGATTGTCTAACCGATTCAGAACCATACTCAGCCCTAAGACATAAATTGTTATTTCAGCCATACTAACCAGCGGTGCAATAACCCGATAACCTTTCATCGTTAACATAAAACGAATAGTATTTAAGGTAATATACGCAAAATTAATGATAAAAATCATAGCTAACATTTTCAAATCAACGACCATAAAATAAGTACCTCTTTTCAAAATCTTTACATCCAGCCCTCATTATAGTACAGAAAAACTGAGAATCAAAGGCGAAACACTTATAGAAATGAATTCTTTTTTGAATACTCGCTCATATTATTCGCCTAATTTAACTGTTATTTGATATAATCTTAGTATGAAGTAAAAAGGAGGTAAGCGATGAAAATTTTTGTTTGGATTTTGTTATTTTTATTAGTAATTAACGTTATTGCTGCCTTAATTACTGTTTTTAGAAAACCTCGTAGTATTTCCAGCGTTTTAGCATGGATGATGACGTTGATTTTCTTGCCTGGTATCGGCTTTATTATTTACTTATTCTGTGGGCGAGGTATCGATGGACAAGAAGTTTTTAAATTGTCTGATGATGAAAAACAAATGGTTCAACGAATTAAAGAAAAAGTGGACGTTGATAACAAAAAAGCAGGGCGCGATAAACGTTATGATTTACTTTATGATGCGAAAGTTTTAAATCGTTATTTCCGGAATATGGACGCATCACCGTTGGCCAAAAGAAATAGTTTGCAATTATTCACAGATGGCCAAGAAAAATTCCAAGCATTATTTGAAGATATTCGTGCAGCGAAAGAAACCGTTCATGTGGAGTATTATGCGTTTTTTAATGACACAATTGGCAATCAATTTTTAGATGTATTAATCGAAAAGTTGCATGAAGGCGTGGAAGTTTACTTAATTTACGATCCTTGGGGTTCACCCGGCGCAAATAAAAAGTTTTTTGCTCGTTACGTTGACGCTGGAGGAAAAGTAGCTCCCTTTATTACTTCTCGCGATATGATCCGTAAAACACGTCTAAATTATCACTTGCATCGGAAAATTGTTGTCATCGATGGGAAAATTGGCTGGACCGGCGGGTTCAATGTTGGGGATCAATATTTGAATGTCACCGAAAAATTTGGTTACTGGCGAGATACCCATATTCGTTTGGTCGGGACGGCCGTATTTTCATTGCAAGAGATATTTATCATGGATTGGAATGCTTCAGTCAAATATCCTGAAGAACGTATGACGTATCATGAAAAATATTTTAAATTACCAGAAGATCATGAAGTGGAGCATTTGTCCTTACAAGTTGTTTCAGATGGTCCTGATTCAGAAGAAGAAATTTTGAAAAGCGGGTTTGTTCGGATGATTTTTTCTGCAGAAAAGAGTGTCTGGATTCAAACACCGTATTTAATCCCTGACGATAGTATGATTAATGCGTTGTTAGTGGCGGTTCGTTCAGGTGTCGACGTGCGAATTATGATTCCTTGTATGCCTGACCATCCCTTTATTTACCGCGCAACACAATATTACGCGAATTACTTACACAAACGCGGCATTAAAATTTATATTTATGATAGTGGGTTTATTCATGCAAAAACAATGGTGATTGATGATGAATTAGCTATGGTTGGCACAACAAACCAAGATATTCGCAGTTATTCATTGAATTTTGAGGTGAGTACGTTTATTTACAATCCCGACATTGCGTGGATGTTAGCGCAAGTCTTTGAAGAAGATATAGAAAAAAGTGTCTTACTAACCGACGAGATAATTAAAAAACAAGGGTACTGGCTACGCTTCAAGCAAAACTTTTCACGCTTGTTGTCCCCAGTCTTGTAATCAAATAAATCAGCAGTGAATGTAGTAAACTACTATTTTCACTGCTGATTTTAGTAACAAAACACTGAGGTGGTCTACCTAATTCATTGATAATCCCTCTAAATAATGGTAAATTAAAAATAAATTCAATCAGCTATTCTATCGTGAGAAACATAGTTATTACGTAGATCAGATCAAAGGGACATTCACGACGAGCAAATATTGAGTGTGTTTGCTGAAACGTGCATGTGTGATTTGGTCTTTTTTATTGAGCTGTTATTTTATAGATAAGGAGTGGTCACCATGGACTACCAAGCAATAGCAAAAGAAATTTTGAAAGACGTAGGTGGCAAAGACAATATCGTGGATGTCACACATTGTTATACACGATTGCGTTTCGTATTGAAAGATACGAAACAAGCGAACAAAGAAGCCTTACTACAAACAGAAGGTGTCATTTCTGTTGTTGAAAGCGGCGGGCAGTATCAAGTGGTTTTAGGCAATAAAGTCGCGCATGTCTATAATGCTCTAGAACCTTTGTTGGCTCAGCAACTTACGACCAAAACATCTACAAAAGAAAAAAATTCATTAGGTAATCGAATTTTAAATACTGTTGCCGCGATTTTCACGCCTGTCGTACCAGCAATTGCCGCTTCAGGCATGTTAAAAGGAATTCTAGCCATCGCTGTGATGGTCGCAAACAATTTTTACCAGGTCGATTTAAAACCTTTGAATACGTATATTATTTTAAGCGCCGCTTCCGATGCACTTTTTTATTTTATGCCAGTTATTTTAGGTTATTCAGCTGCTAAGGTTTTCAAAACAAACGAATATATCGCCATGGTAATTGGTGCCACCTTATGTTATCCAACCATCGTTTCATTAATGACTGAAGAATCAGCGGTTACCTTGTTTGGATTACATGTGACCAAAGCCAATTATGTTTCCACAGTAATTCCTATTATTCTTGCAATTTTTATTTTAGCTTATGTGCAACGCTTTTTGGAAAAAGTCATTCCAGAAGTTCTAAAAATTATTATGGTTCCTACGCTATCATTACTTTTAATGATTCCAGCCACTTTATTATTATTTGGACCGATAGGGATTTATTTAGGTGACGGCGTGAATTGGTTGTATTATTATATAATGAATTTGAGTCCCATCTTGTTAGGCGGTTTTATCGGCGGAATTTGGTGTGTCTTAGTCATTTTTGGGGCTCACCGTGGGCTTGTGCCAATTGGGATTAATGATGTCGCTCGAACAGGACGGCAAAATTTGCTAGCGTTTGCTGGTGCAGCGAACTTTTCTCAAGCGGGCGCCGCATTTGGCGTGTTTGTCCGTACAAAAAATAAAGACTTGAAAGCTGTTGCTGCCTCTGCAACAGTGACTGCATTATTTGGTATCACAGAACCAGCCATTTATGGGGCAAACTTGCGGTTAAAAAAACCGATGATTTATGCGGTGGCTAGCGGAGCAGCAGGCGGGGCCTTAATGGGCTGGGGCGGTTCCTACGGGACAGCCTTCGCTAACCAAGGACTCTTGACCATCCCAGTTTACGCAGAAGCAGGAACCAAAGCCTTTATTTGTTATTTATTAGGTTGTGGCATTGCTTTTTTTGGTGCATTTCTATTAACGATTTTTCTAGGCTTTAATGATTTACCGCTTGACGAGTCACGTCAAGAACCCGGCTTAAAGACAGAGGCAGGGACAGTCAAAGAAAAACAACGGATTCAAGCACCTGTTCAAGGACAACTCGTATCTTTAGACCAAATCAACGATGAAGTCTTTGCTTCTCAACAAATGGGAAAAACGCTAGCTATTTATCCGACAGAGGAACAAATTGTTTCACCAGGAAATGGGCAAGTGACGGCTTTATATCCAACTCATCATGCAATTGGCTTAAAGTTAGACAATGGTGCTGAAATCCTCCTTCACATTGGAATCAATACCGTCGAATTAAAAGGGCGGGGATTTGAAACGTTCGTAAAAGTAGGAGAAAGAGTCAGGCTAGGACAAAAGCTGCTTTCTTTTGATAAACAAATCATCCAAGCTGCTGGTTATGATCCAACCGTCTTAGTCATCGTAACAAATACTGCGGAAATGGCTGTAATTGAGACAACCAAACAAACAGAGATTACACCACAAACAAATTTATTTTTCATGCAAGTAAAGGAGCAAAACTAATGGTTAAACAATTTAAGAACGATTTTTTATGGGGCGCTTCTTCCTCCGCTTTTCAAATTGAGGGCGCTTGGAATGAGGACGGCAAAGGCCTAACAGTTGCTGATTACAATTCTTTTAAAAAGTCAGCTGTACAAGCAGATACGAAAGTCGCCAGCGATTTTTATCATCATTTCAAAGAGGACATTGCGTTAATGAAAGAATTAGGCTTAAAAACCTATCGTTTTTCTCTTTCATGGGCACGAATCATTCCAACAGGTGATGGCGAAATCAATCAAGCCGGCATCGATTTTTATAATGCCGTCATTGATACACTTTTAGAAAACGATATTTTGCCGTTTGTCACACTTTATCATTTTGATTTACCTTTTGCATTGGTGGAAAAATACAATGGTTGGGCGGATCGTCGCTGCGTTTCCGCATTTCAACGCTATGCGCAAGTTTGTTATCAAGCGTTTGGTGATCGAGTCAAAAATTGGCAAGTTACAAACGAACAAAACTTAATGATTCGTGTTGATGAACGAATGAATATGTACGATGTTGCACCAGAAAATGCTGAAAAAATTCGTGCACAAATGGATTACCATATGTTTGTTGCCCATGCGTTAGCGACGAATGATTGTCACCAATTGGTCGCTGGGGGAAAAGTCGGTCCCTCTGTTTCCTCAACGATGACTTATCCTAGTTCTAATAAGCCTGAAGATGTTTGGGCGGCTCGTATGAATGATAACTTTAAAACGAATTACGCTCTAGAAATGTATTGTTTTGGCGAATACCCAGGTTACTATCAAGAGTATTTGACCAAATGCGGCATTTATCCCGAAACACAGCCAGAAGATCAAGCAATTTTGAAAGCCGCTAAACCAGATTTTATCGCTCTTAATTATTATCGGACGTTAGTCGCTAGCTATTTACCGACAGATGAGCAACACCCATTGGGTACGAAAGAAAAGGACATTGATTTTGATCTATACGGTTATTTTAAAATCGAAAAAAATCAACATTTAAAAACCTCTAAGTATGGTGTCCAAATTGATCCAACTGGTCTACGTTTAGTTTTAAATGATTATTATCGTCAATACCGTTTGCCATTAATCATTACAGAAAACGGTTTAGGCACACCCGATCACCTAACAGAGGACGGAAAAGTTCATGATGACTATCGAATTGCGTATTTGCATGATCATATTGCTGCTTGTCATGCGGCTATTTCTGACGGTGTTGAGTTGTTTGGCTATTGCCCTTGGTCGGTCATGGATATTTTAAGTTCTCATCAAGGATTCAAAAAACGCTACGGTTTTATTTACGTCAATCGTGAAGACCATGAGTTAAAAGATTTACGACGCATTAAAAAAGATAGTTTTTATTGGTACCAATCAGTAATTAAAAATAATGGGTTACCAGAAGAATAGTGCCCAAAAAGGATCATCCATTGCATACGCGGGTGATCCTTTTGTTTTCAAGTTCTGTCATTCCGTGTTAGATTTAAGTTAATAAACCCATTAAAGGTGGTGAGAGAGATGAATAATTACGATTTATGGAAATGGGCTGCCGGGAAACGAACCGAAAAAGATAAAAATGAAACCTATAGCGCCAAAAATTGGTGGTATGTTTTACTAATGCTCGGTGTATTTGTAGGGATCATGTTGTTGTATTATTTAATCTCTGTACTTTGGAATTAAGGGAAAATAGGCAAATGAGGAATTAAGAATAAAAAAAGACACCTGAAAAGGTGTCTTTTTTAACAGGATTCAGACAATGATAGCTGAATTGGAATAGGATAATTTTCCTCGAGTGCAACATCAGGATCCTTCATTCTACGAAGCAGTAAGTCAATCATAACGTCACACATCTCGTCGATTGGCTGCACAATGGTTGATAGTTGTGGGGCAATTCTTTTGATTAATTTTGTCCCATCATAACCAATTACTTTTAATTCTTCAGGAATGGATATCTTCAATTTTTGAGCAATATTCATAACTGTAATTGCTGTCAAATCATCGGTACAAAAGATGCCGTCTACAGTTTTATTTTGAAGCAAACGTTCGATTTCTAGATTTTTTAATGTTGTTGAGGTTCCATTATCAATTTGTAGAATCGTTTTTTCTGCGCCATATTTTTCCATCGTTTGTTTATAACCAGCCAATCGATAATCGCTAGGTGCGCCTGTGTTATTAGCACCAGTAATAATTGCAATCTTTTGTGCACCACTTGCAAATAAGGCTTCAGTGGCTTTTTGGCCACCTTGAAAGTTTTGCGAAGAGACAATTGGAATGCCAGGTGCCAAGAAACGGTCAAAGGAAACAATAGGTAGTGAAACATTTTCATATTCGTTAATAGCTAAGTTATGGCTACCAGTGATTACACCGTCCACTTTATTTGCAGCGAGCATTCGTAAATAGGCGCGCTCTTTTTCTGGATCTTTTTCACTATCACATAAAATCACTTTATATCCTTGAACAAAGAGCTTTCTTTCCAGTGTTTCAATTAATTCACCAAAAAATGGATGACTAACAGAAGGGAAGACTAAACCAATCAGCTGCGTACTTTTTCCTTGGAGGCTTCTGGCTAATCCATTAGGTTGATAATTTAATTCTTCCATCGCTTGATGAACTTTATCAATTGTTTTTTGACTAAGATAACCATAATTATTAATCACGCGGCTTACCGTTGTCGGGCTCACCCCAGCAAGCTTAGCTACATCCGTTAATTTAACCACCATCAAAATTCACCATCATTCCTAATTATTCGTATTTTCCAGCTCATAAAAACAAGCTTTTGCCGTCTTGGATAGATGAAGATACTGTTGCGCTTTATCTGGAAAGAAGCGACCAGTCATCGTTTTTTCACCTTTATTTACATAGATTTCTGCAACAGAACAATCAACAAAAATAGTTAACTGAACTGACTTATTTTTCCTAATTTTAGTTTCACGAATTGTGCCATACTTTTCAGCAAAAGATTGGCCAGCAAATGTTCGATCAAAGGTTATTTTACCATGAATCGTATCAATTGTAATTAAAAGTCCTTTTGAACCCGTTTCGTTCGCTAAAAGCCGAATAAAAGCAATCTCATTTTTGGGAATATCCACTTCTAATTCAAAAGAAGCAGTAGATAAAAAATGGCAGCCATTTGATAAAGTAGTGGCGGATTGACGAAGCATTTCTGTTTCAGAAACTGGATATTGAAATAGTTTCCCGTTGTGAATTGTGAGTTCTTTAACCAGACTTAAGCCATTTGCCCAACCCTCCACATCACTTGGGTAAGTGATTTCTGGCAACCCAATCCAACTGACCGCAAGTGCACGACCATCTGGCGCATTAAAGGCTTGAGTGGCGTAGACATCAAATCCTTCATCTAAATTTTCAAAAGGCCCAGCCTGAACTAAAGAAAGATTCTCCAAATCAAACGTTTCGGCCAATGTGTACATATTCGGATAGATATTCTGATAACTTTTTACAGATGGAGATAGACCTTGTGGGCAAAATAATAAGACAGGCTGGCCATCAATAAATACCAAATTGGGGCATTCAACCATGTAGCCTAATTCTTGGTCGGTGAACGTCAATTCGCCAAGTTGATGAAAATTGTGTACGTTTCGATCTTTAGAAAAATAGACCACAATTTTTCCTTGTCTATTTAAATCACTAGCACCAATTAATAAAACAAGTCCTTCTTGATAAGGAAATACCATCGGATCACGAAAATGGGAAGAATAATTGGGGTCAATTGGTAGGAATGGTGTTGATTCCTTTGTGATCGCACCTAAAGAATTCAGCCATGCAATATTTTGATATGCAAATCGTTGCCAAGTTTGATCACGAACATTCCCTGTATAAAATAAACATAGTTGGTTATCTATTGGTAAAGCTGAACCTGAATAGACGCCGTGAGAATCATATTGAGAGTCGGGATAAAGGGCAATTCCTTCATAATCCCAGTGAATTAAGTCGGAGGAAGTTAAGTGGGCCCAACTTTTTAGTCCGTGAACACTCCCGAAAGGAAACGCTTGATAAAATAAATGCCACTGGTTATTGAAATACGAAAAACCGTTGGGATCATTTAGTAGTCCTGTCTGTGGTTGAATATGATACTTAAAACGCCAACTAGATTGCGCGATAATAGAAGTTAGATTTTCGAGGTGAGCAGATGTCCAAGAAGAATAAGGCGCATAACGTAATTCATCAGTCCATTGGTTCATGATGCTTGACATAAGTAATGTCTCCTTTATTAGAAAATAGTAGTTAGTCTAATAGTATAAACAAATCAGAAAAAAGTCAAACGTATAACATATATAAATCTATTTAAATCAAAAGAATATTATAATTTACATTTATTTATGATAAACGTTTGACATATCACGCAAAAACGAGTATCATACAAAATGTAAAAACGGTTACAGAAAAAATTAACAGGACTAGTTTAAGAGTGAGGAGAACCAGAATGAACAGAAATTGGTGGCAAAAAGAAGTGGCCTATCAAATTTATCCACGTAGCTTTTCGGATAGTAATAATGACGGAATTGGTGATTTACAAGGCATTATTCAAAAACTGGATTACTTAGAAAATTTAGGAATTACGCTGATTTGGCTGAGTCCAATGTACCCGTCGCCAATGGCTGACAATGGATATGATATTTCAGACTATTATGGTATTTCTAGCGATTTTGGTACAATGGCAGACTTCGATGAACTCATTGAAGAAGCAAAAAAACGAAACATAAAAGTTATTTTAGATTTGGTGGTAAACCATACATCTGATGAACATGCTTGGTTTCAAGATGTTTTAAAAAATCCTCAAAGTCGTTTTCGAGACTTTTATATTATAAAAGAAGGACGAGAAACACCTACAAATTGGCGGTCTAACTTCGGTGGTAGTGTTTGGGAAAAATTACCTGGGGAAGATGCATACTACTTTCATGCCTTTCATAAAAAACAGCCGGATTTAAATTGGGAAAATCCTGAACTACGCAAAGAAATCTACCAAATGATCCGTTTTTGGTTAAACAAAGGAATTGCTGGTTTTCGTGTAGATGCGATTAATTTTATTAAGAAAGATTTGACTTGGACAAACTTACCTGCTGATGGGGCAGATCAATTAGCCAAAGTAACAAAAGCTAGTAGAAACATGCCAGGAATGAGTGACTTTCTGAACGAATTAAAAGAAAAAGCTTTTGCTGGCTTTGATATTGTCACAGTTGCCGAAGCGGCCGGCGTCAATTATCCAAATTTATCAGAATTTATTGGAGAAACAGGGTATTTCGACATGATTTTTGACTTCAAATGGGCTGATTTGGATGTGAAATCAGGAAGCGAATGGTTTTATAGAATCGATTGGTCTTGGAATGATTTACGCACATTAATTTTCAAACAGCAAGAAGCCATGCAAGAGGCTGGTTGGAGTGCAAATTTTATTGAAAATCATGATCAACCTCGAGCGACAACGAAATATTTAAAAGAACAGGCTCAACAGCCAAATGCGGTTAAAACATTCGGCGCCATGTATTTCTTTTTAAGGGGCACGCCTTTTATTTACCAAGGACAAGAATTAGGAATGACCAATTTTGAAAGGGGTTCGATTGATGAATTCGATGATATTTCTAGCATTGATCAATACTATCGAGCAATAAAAGAAGGATTTACGCCCAAAGAAGCCTTGTCACTTGTCAATTTGCGTAGTCGAGACAATGCCCGCACGCCTTTTCCATGGAATGATTCTATGTATGGCGGTTTTTCAAGCGTCAAGCCTTGGTTAGGAATGGTGGATAATTATAAAGAAATCAATGCCGAAGCAGAAATAAAAAATAGTCAAAGTATTTTTCATTTCTATAAGCGGATGATTGCATTTCGTCAAAAGAGTCCCTATACAGACATCTTACTTTATGGAACATTTGAGGGTCTATCAAATCTTCCAGATAATGTTATTGCTTATAAACGCAAATTAAATGAAAAAACGATTTACGCCTTTTTTAATTTTGGTGAGGCGGTTCCAATCCCTCATTATTTAGTTAATGGCACAGTTATTTTTGATACACAGTCTGAAGAACGAGAGCAGTTAGTTCAGCAGGGAACATTATTAAAAAGCTATCAAGGACTATTGATTACTATAAATGAGTAGCTAGGAGGAGTATAACATGGCAGAAAATTATCAGCAGGCAGCCAAAGACATTATTCAATTAATCGGTATGGATAACATTATATCGGTCACCCATTGTCAAACGCGGTTACGTTTTATTTTGAAGGACCATGAACAAGTAGATGGTAAACAACTAGAAAAAATTGATTTAGTAAAAGGTGTCTTTTATAATGGTGGTCAATACCAAGTGATTTTAGGAACTGGTATTGTGACTAAAGTGTATGATGAAATAGAAAAACTTGGAATCAATGTTGTGTCAAAAGCAGAGCAAACAGCAATTTTAAAAAATAATGAAACAGGCATGCGCAAAACAATGCGCATTTTAAGTGAAATATTCATTCCAATTGTTCCAGTAATTGCAGCAACAGGATTGTTCCTAGGGTTAAAAGGTGTTATTTTTAACGATACTTTTTTACAATTATTCGGAGCAAGTGTAGCCAATATTCCTGAAAGCTTTCAACAAATTGTCTCTGTCATTACAGATACCGTCTTTGCCTTTTTGCCAGCTTTGATTGTTTGGTCTACCTTTAAAGCATTTAATGCGACACCTGTAATCGGGATTGTTATTGGTTTAATGATGGTATCACCCATTTTACCAAACGCTTATGCAGTTGCAACACCAGATTCTGGCGTGAAAGCTATTATGGCTTTTGGTTTTATCCCAGTTGTCGGTGCACAAGGATCCGTTTTAAGTGCAATTGCTGCTGGTATAATTGGCGCAAAGATTGAACTTTTTTTCCGAAAAAAGATGCCGAATATTCTCGATCAAATTTTTACACCTTTTATGACTATGTTAATTACTTTTTTAATCATGATTCTCGGAATTGGCCCAATTTTGCATACCGTTGAGTTAGGCATGGTAGATGTTGTCCAATGGTTGATTGGGTTACCCTTAGGATTAGGTGGTTTCGTGATTGGTGCCTCATATCCTTTAATGGTTTTGATTGGTATTCATCATACACTAACTATGGTAGAAACATCATTATTAGCAAATGCAGGATTTAATGCATTGATTACAATATGTGCCATGTATGGGTTTGCCAACGTTGGCAGTTGTTTAGCTTTTGCGAAAAAAGCGCAAGATAGCAAAGTGAAGTCGACAGCCATTGGTTCTATGTTGTCTCAATTATTTGGAGTTAGTGAGCCTGTGTTATTTGGATTACTTATTCGTTGGAACTTAAAACCGCTGCTATGTGTCTTGTTTACATCAGGTTTAGGCGGAGCAATTTTAGCTATTTTTCATATTCAATCAAATTCTTATGGCTTAGCCGTTATTCCTTCTTTCTTAATGTATATCTATAGTGCACATCAATTAGTGATCTATTTATTAGTCGCACTTTTATCTGTCGGTGTATGTTATGCATTAACCAGTCTATTTGCAATTCCGCAAGAAGTTTTGATTTCAGATAAAGTAATCGAAGAGGAAGAACGCGAAGTCTTTGAAATGCAACACAATACCTTAGATGAACAACTTTTTTCTCCGGTAACTGGTTACGCCATGAATCTTACTGCTGTTAATGACCCAGTATTTTCAAGCGAGATGATGGGCAAAGGTTTAGCAATCATGCCAACAGCGAACAAGGTTTACGCGCCTGCAGATGGTTTATTAAACTTGGTTGCAGAAACTGGGCACGCTTATGGTATCCAAACGGACGCAGGAGCTGAAGTATTAATTCATATAGGAATTGATACTGTCACATTGGGGCAGGAGGTCTTTCGGACACAAGTAACCCAAGGTCACCGTGTTAAAAAAGGAGATCTTTTAGGAACGTTCGATCGAAAAGCCATTAAAGAAGCTGGGCTTGACTCAACTGTCATGGTTATCATTACAAATACTTCAAGTTATTTAAGCGTAGAGCCAATGATGTCAGATCATAATGAAATTACGCCGGAACAAATCATTTTAAATCTAAATACACCTAACTAAACAAAAGAACAGCAAGAAGTAGTTATCACTTCTTGCTGTTCTTTTTCTTAATAAAAAACCAATGATTTTCGGTTGTATTTGTCTATCCGTTTGTAGTATGATTGAGTCAGTTTTAAAGGAAACATGCCAAGTATGGAAGACCATACTTGACACGCATTGACTAATTAAACATGGGGAACGTTGCCATAAGTTGATGTTCCAGTCAATAATGCAAGTAAATCAAACATAGCATGTACCTCCTTTAATTGATAATCAAAGTATAACATTTTTTAATGAATTTACATAATAATACAAGTGGAGGTCTGTTCGTGAAGGTAGCAGGAGACAAAATAAAACAAGCGAGAAAACTTAAAAAAATCACACAATCAGAGCTGGCTAACGGCATCTGTACGCAAGCAACAATTAGTAATATTGAAAACCGTAATCTATGTGACAGTTTAGATATTTTCTCATCTATTTGCCTCCGATTAGATTTAGAAGTAGAAGAATGTATGATGATTTCTGAAGAAAAGAAAATTGAAAATCTACTAAACAAAGTCGAGGATTTATCTTTACGGTTATTTCACTTAGAGGCCTACAAATTATTACAAGAAGTGCCTGAAGGTCTTATCTTATCTAATAATGAACTAACGACTAAATTGTTATATTATAAGGGAATTACTTGTTTATTAGGAAAAAAAGATAAAGCAGAGGCCTTGTTTTACCTATACCGGGGCGCGGAAATTGACCGTAAAGTCAATATTTACAACATTTTAAGCCTGAATGCGCTAGGTACGCTATACGAACTGGAAAAAGATATGAGAAAAGCGCAAGTGTATTACGAAAAATCATTACAAGAATTGGAACAATTTAAATTAGAATGTTCCTTGGAGCGTTGTAGAATTTATTATAATTCTGCTAAATTCTACTCGGAAATAAAAGATTACCAAAAAAGTGTCATTTTAAGCGAAAAAGGGATTCAGATTTGTCGTGACAAACACTCCATTTATTTGCTAGATTATCTTTTATATGAAAAAGCCTTTAACAAACAAATGCTCGGGGAAGACACAGCCGATGACTATCGTCAAGCCTATTATTTTACACAATTTTTTGGCAATACAGAAGTCCTGCAATATATTGAGAAAGATATGAAAGCTTTTAATATTTCCTATTAATTTAATCAAAAAGCCGGTAAAAACTGAGTTTTCAGCTTTTACCGGCTTTTTGAAAAGTCTAGGCAAGTTGCTTTTAAAAATCAGCAGTCACGGTTACGATAAGCAAGACGAAGTATTTAGGAGGATTTAAAAATGAAAAGAGTAATGTGGTTTAGACGTGATTTACGATTACAGGATAATAAAGCATTAGCGCACGCGTTACAAAATTCTGCAGCTGATGAATTGATTTTATTATTCCAAATGAATCCTCAACAATTTATTCAAGAAAGTGCTAATCATAACGCTTTTTTTGCAAGTTTAGCCTCGTTTAAAGAACGAATCGATCAAGAGGCACATTTACAAATCATGGTCGGCGAACCATTAGATTTATTTTCACGTTTGAAACGCAAATTACCCGATTGGCAGGCCATTTATTTTAATGAAGATACTTGTGGCTTTGGGGCAAAGCGGGACCAGCAAGCTATGCGCTTTTTTGAAGAAAATAATATTCAGTCTTTCTCTTTTCAAGATGCCTATTTGCATGGCTCTGAAGAAATTAAGAAGAACGATGGCAGCAAGTACCAAGTGTTTACGCCCTATTACAATAAATGGAAAGAGGCGCCTAAAGAAACACCGATTCCTGTTTCCTATACAGCTGAAAAAATTTTTAGTGCGTGTCTTTTTCCAGAAGAGGAAGCAGCTTATCGTGAACAGATTGCGAGGATTCCTTTAACACACTATAGTGTCGGCGAAGAAACAGCCAGAAGGCGCTTAAATACTTTTATTAATCAAAAACTTCGATCCTATGAAAATAAGCGTGATTTCCCTTATCAGGATCAAACGAGTCATCTGTCTACTTTTTTAAGAACGGGAGAACTTTCGATTCGCACTATTTGGCAAGAGCTTGCATCTGCGCCTTCTAGCTTAAGTAAAGAAACCTTCAAAAAAGAATTAGCTTGGCGCGACTTTTACAATATGATCTATAGTACGTTTCCACAACAAAAAGAGGAAGCTATTCAAGAAAAATTTCGTTATATTCAATGGACAAATGACCCAGAAATGTTTGCCAAGTGGCAAAAAGGGGAGACGGGGTACCCTATAATTGATGCCGCAATGCGACAACTGAATCAAACTGGTTGGATGCACAACCGCTTAAGAATGATTACTGCCTCTTTTTTAGTTAAAAATTTACACATCGATTGGCGTTGGGGTGAAAAATACTTTCAAAAAATGTTGATTGATTATGATGCTGCCAATAATATTGGTGGCTGGCAATGGGCTGCCTCGACAGGAACGGACGCTGTCCCGTATTTTCGGATTTTTAATCCAATTATCCAGTCAAAAAAATTTGATAATGACGGCCAGTTCATCAAAAAATATGTTCCAGAACTTAAGCAAGTGCCACAAAAGTATATTCATCAACCAAATCTAATGAACGAAGCCTTACAAACGCAATATCATGTACATTTAGGAGAAAATTATCCAAAACCCATTGTCGATTATGCATCAAGTAAAAAACAAACATTATTTCTATATGAAGCGAGCAAAGAAATTCATCAAGAAATGAACAATCCAACGTTTCAATAAACAGTAAACCCAACTAGCTTAGCAAACAACTTGTAAGGTTAGTTGGGTAAATTAATTAGTCGAAAGAGAAGTGCAATTTATCGTCTAAAGTTTTTTATTCTATTCTAGTTAACATAATATACATTATACAAAGTAGAGTAAAAAGCATTGAAAAGCAAACAAAACCAGTCTTTAGTTTATCTAGACTGGTTTTGTCACATACGTTATATAAATTATGCTTGTTGCTTGATGGCTTGTGCGACACGTGCTCCATATTCTGGATTTACTCTAGTGAACAAATCAATTTGACGCGCGATGATTTCTTGATTTTTCACTTGACCTAAAGATGCCGCTATATTGTTAATTAAGTTTTCTTTTTCTTCGCTTGGCAGCAAATTATACAAAGCGTTTGCTTGTGTAAAGTGATCTTGATTATAGCTATAATTACCAACATTTCCTTCAACTTCAAAGGAACTAATTTTCGCTGTAGGATCTTCTTTTGGTGTTTCAGTATAACTATTTGGTTCGTAATTAATTTCGCTATTGCCATTGTTAAAACGCATATTGCCGTCTTTTTGGTAGTTATTTACAGGCGCTTTTGCTTGGTTGATCGGCAATTGGTGACTATTAGCGCCCACGCGATGACGATGCGCGTCCCCATAAGCGAACAAACGTCCTTGCAATAATTTATCTGGAGAAGCTTCAATACCAGGAACGAAATTCCCTGGTGAAAAGGTTACTTGTTCAACCTCTGCAAAATAATTCTCTGGATTTCTATTTAAAGTCATCGTGCCAACTTCAATCAGCGGATACTCTTTTTGAGAAACCGTTTTTGTTACATCAAAAAGAGTTTCTTTCATTGTTAACGCATCTGCATACGGGATAATTTGCACAGATAATGTCCAAGAAGGAAATTCTTGATTTTCAATTGCATTATGCAAATCTTCAATATGGAAATCTGGGTTTTTCCCAGCAATTTCTTCTGCTAATTGACTCTCTAGATTTTTGATTCCTTGATTCGTCTTGAAGTGATATTTAACAAAAAATACTTCTCCAGCAGCATTGACCCATTTGAATGTATGGCTACCAAAACCATGCATATGACGGAACGACAACGGAATGCCACGATCACTCATTAAAATTGTTACTTGATGAAGGCTTTCCGGTGAATGAGACCAAAAATCCCAAACAGCTTCTGGACTTTTCAAATGCGTCCGTGGATTTCTTTTTTGGCTATGAATAAAATCTGGAAACTTAATTGCATCACGAATGAAAAAAATGGGCGTATTATTGCCAACTAAGTCGTAATTTCCTTCGTCTGTATAGAATTTAAGCGCAAAACCGCGAGGATCACGCAATGTATCTGATGAACCTAACTCTCCAGCTACAGTTGAAAAACGAGCGAATAAAGGTGTTTCTTTGCCAACTTCAGATAAAAAATCGGCTTTAGTATATTGTGCCATTGATTGGCTCACCTTGAAAATTCCATGAGCACCAGCACCTTTGGCATGAACAACCCGTTCTGGTACGCGCTCACGATTAAAATGAGCTAATTTTTCTAATAAATGAACGTCTTGGATTAGGACAGGACCAAATTCTCCTGCAGTTAGCGAATTTTGATTATCGCCAACTGGACTTCCTTGTGACGTAGTTAAATGTTGATTTTTCACCTAAAACACTCCTTCATCTAAAATTATACTCATTGTATAAAAAAACCACTCTGCATAACAAAAATAATGCTTAAAAACACTCGAAAACATTTGTTATTTAATAGAATGATTAAAAATAGCAGTAGAATTTAAATCAAAAACAAATGTATTAACTTTAAACTGTTTACACCACCAAAAATAACAACCAATAATTCAAAGAAAACTAAAATGCTGTTTTTTTATTCAAAAAAGACCTAGCATCCCAATCATGCTAGGTCTTTCGTTACTTTTTTTGAGCGACCGTTTTTATTGGTCATTCAGCGTTATTGATTGATCGCAACAGTCGTGTCTTCAGTCGATAGGCCTGTCATAGAGGTGCTATCGGAAAATATTTTTTCAACTTCTTGTTCTGATAAAATATTTTCTTTCTTAGGCATTGAAATCGTCACTTTTTTGGCTTTTTGTGTAATGCTAATTTTACTAGATAATGATTCAAGTCCCATGTCAACGTTCTTGTCTTGCTGCGGTTTCACATTAATCAACATATTTGTTTTATTTTCTTTTGTATTAACAGAAACTTTGGCAGAAACATCTTTGATTTTTTCGAAAGGATCTTGTTCTTTACCTTTTTCAGATGTTTCTGTCGTAATTTTGATTAACTTTTGTAATTCTTTTTTTGTAAACGTATGGGTAATGGTATCCCCTTTTTTCTCGAACGTATCCTTGTCTAATCCTTCTAAAAACTCTTTGTATTCCTTAGCAGACTGTTTTCGTTCTTTTTCCGATTCTTGATACTCTTTGATTGTATCTTGCCATTCTTTCGTACTTTCCTCGTTCATGGCTAAAAGATCAATGTATTTTCCTTTTAGTTTTTCTGTATCTAACTGAGAACTATCGATAGCACCGTCAGTCATTGAGTCTGCGACAGCAACAATATATTCCATCATATCTGTTGCTAAATAGAGTTTTGGCTCTTTGCCTTCGTTATCTACTGATCCAACCAATGAAATCGGTACATCCATTCCCATCGCTTTTAATTTCATCTCTAAGTTGAATGCTTTTTCTTTTTTGGCATCTACTTGAATCTTCCCAGAAAGCGATGCGTCTTTGATTTGCGTGATGAGCATCCCAATCATAGGATTCGTTTGTGCACTATCTTCTTGTGAAAATTTCATGTCACTAATTGACATAGAGAAATCCCAAACCCCAGATTCTTGTGCGTTTTGATTGCCAATCCCTTGAATGAACTCATCTTTCGCACTTTTGCCACAACCTGTCAGTAACAAAGCTGAACAGAAAACGCCTGCGACAATCCCCACTTTTCTTTTTAACACACTTTTTCCCCCTCATTATATAAAAAATTAATTCCCTTTTATTAAGAATAGCAAACATTGCTTATAAATAGCAATGTTTAATTTTAGATTTCCTCTCTTTTAATAAGTGGGATTGATTTAATCTTTTAGGTTTGAATCATTAAGCTGTATTATTTTTAAAATAAAATTGCTTTTCGCCAAAAAATACTGGGAAAAGTTCTGCTAAACTGCCAGCTAAAGGACCTTCTCGCAATTCTTTTTCAGTGACCCAAAACAAGGGTTGTTCCGTTTCTTCTGGTAGTTCATCCGCTGTTTCTGCAATGAATAATGTGGCTAATTCCCGCGCACCTGAACAATCATTCAGCCATTCTGCAACACCTACTAATTGTGGCTTCAGCACTAATCCTGTTTCTTCAAGGAGTTCGCGAACCATGGCTGTTTCCATGCCCTCGTTTTTTTCAACATGTCCGCCAGGGAACGTCCAACCAGGCCAATCCTTTTTTTGTCGTTCTTGCACAAGGATTTCATTTTTCTGATTTCTAATCATACATAATGTTGTTAATTCCACTTCAAAATTCCGTTTCATTTGGCACCTCATCATTTTTTCCTTTGTTAAGGTTACGATACAGAAAAACAGAGAAAGATTCAACTAAGAATTTTCTCTGTTTTATCATCTAGCTCTTTAATAAGTCGTATTGCGATTGATATAAATGATGATATAACGCATGTTTTGCCATTAGTTGATCATGAGATCCTTCTTCCACAATACGACCACCATCAATATAGAAAATTTTATCGCTATTTTTGATGGTAGAAAGCCGATGAGCAATAATAAACGATGTCCGTCCTTTTAGAAGTTGTTGTAGTCCCTCTTGTAACAATTCTTCTGTTTTTGTATCAATACTGGAGGTTGCTTCGTCTAAAATTAAAATTTTGGGATCTGCCAGTAACGCACGAGCAAATGAAATTAATTGGCGTTGTCCTGCCGAGAGTGTACTACCCCGCTCTTCCACAACTGTTTCATAGCCATCTTTTAAATCCTTGATAAAGTCGTGCGCACGAACAATTTTTGCGGCTTGGATAACTTCTTCCTCTGTGGCTGCTAAATTTCCGTACCGAATGTTTTCAATAATTGTTCCTGAAAAAATAAACGTATCTTGAAGCATTACCCCCATTTGTTTTCTTAACGAACGGAGTGTCACATCGCGAACATCATAACCATCAATTTTAACGGCCCCTTCATTCACATCATAAAAACGACTTAACAAATTGATGATTGTTGTTTTACCCGCACCTGTTAGCCCAACCAAGGCGATTGTTTGTCCTGGCTCAATATGAAAACTAACATCGGTCAAAATATTTTTTCCTTCTTCATAACGGAAATAAACATGCTGAAAGTCGACGGTTCCTTTAATTGGCGGCAACGCAATAGCGTGCGGCGCATCTTGAATTTCTGGAACAACATCCATCGTTTCAAAAATCCTTTCCAAATAGGCAGTTGCAGTAATCAGAGAATTGTAGAAGTTACCAATATTGATGACTGGATTCCAAAAGTTATTGATATAACCGATAAAAGCAATTAGCGTCCCAGTGGTAACGGACACACCTAATTGACGGATTCCTACGAAATAGATAAAACAAGTCGTAATGACGGATATATTTTGCACTGCTGGCCATAATAAATACTGGACACGCACAGCTTTCATAAAGGATTGACGATATTCTTCGCTTACCTCGTTAAAAATCTGGAAATTTTCATCTTCTCGTGCAAAAGATTGTGTAATTTTAATTCCTGAAATACTTTCATGAATATAGGCATTTAAGTTTGATTGTTTATTGCTAAGCTCTTGGTAAGCTTTCCGTTGTTTCCCTTGGATAAACAGAACCATCACGAACAACACAGGCAATAGCAGTAAACTGTATAAGGTTAATTTCACATCAATAAATAACATGAAAATTAAGGTAATAATCACATTAAATAAATCAGAAATTAAATTGATCAATCCGTTACTTAATAAATCACTTAACGTATTGATGTAATTGACCACCCGAATTAAGATTTTTCCATGCGGCCGACTGTCAAAGTAAGAAAATGGTAATTTTTGTAGATGCTCAAAAATTGAAAAACGCATATCTTTTAAAATATCTTGTCCAATTTCTGTGATGGCATATATCCGATAACGCATACACCAACCAATAATCACCAAGGAAAATAGGAAAATAGCTCCTAGTATCAAGAGTAACGAGAGATTCTTTTGTGGAATTACTTGGTCAATCGCAATTTTAGTAAAGTAAGGGCCTAACATACTTGCCAGATTAGCTAATATGATGACAAATAATGTTTTAAAAACAGCTTTTTTGTAAGGCTTAATATAGGCGCCTAATCGTTTATAGTGAGACCAATTAAATTCTTTTTCTAAAGTCTCATCCACATCAAACGTATTTCTAGCCACGCGACTCACCTTCCTTTGTCAGACCTAATTGTTTTTGATATACGTCAAAATATTTGCCTTTTTGTTCGACTAATTCGCTATGCGTACCGCTTTCCACCACACGGCCTTTTTCCATCATCAAAATTAAATTGGCCTCTCTCACAGAAGAAATTCGGTGGGCAATAATAAATGTCGTTTTCTTTTCCGTCAAACGACCTAGTTCTTTTTGAATTTTTGATTCTGTTTCCATATCAACAGCGGAAGTTGTGTCATCTAAAATTAAAATAGCTGGATCTTTGGTTAAAGCACGGGCTAGTGAAATCCGCTGTTTTTGGCCACCAGATAGGCCAACGCCGCGTTCACCAACAATTGTTGCATAACCTTCGGGCATTCTGGAAATAAAGCTATGGGCATCAGCAATTTCAGCCATCATTTGCACTTGTTCCAAGTTAGCCAATGTGTTACCAAAAGCAATGTTATCTTCTATTGTATTGGAAAAAAGAAAGACATCTTGCATAACCATGGAGATATTTTCTCGCAATTTACGAACAGAATAGCTTTTAGCATCTTTTCCATCAATATAAACAGTGCCTTTGGTTGGATCGTAAAACCGAGCGATTAAGTTAACTAAAGTGGTTTTGCCTGAACCAGTTTCCCCTAAAATACCAATTGTTTCACCAGGTTTTGCTGAAAATGAAACATCCGATAAAATGGGGGTTTCTGGATCATCTGAAAAATGAAAGGACACGTGATCAAACGTCACATAGCCTTGGATCGGTTCTGCTTCTTTTTCCCGAGCGATGGGAATCTTCGGTTTCGTTGCTAATAACTGACGGATTTTAATAGACGATGCCGTAAAGCGTTGCACATCATTGATCAACCAGCCACTCATTCGCATCGGCATGTTCAACATCCAGAGAAAACCGTTAAAGGCCACTAAATCACCAATTGTCATCCGACCTTGAATTACAAAGAGGCCACCAAGAACTAAGGCAATAACATTTAAACTACCTGCAAAACCGTCTAACCACGGTAAATATTTTTTTGAGACATCTGCAGAAGCCATATTCCATTTTTTATAGTCTTCATTGTGCTTGTTAAACTTTTCAATTTCATAAGGTTCTTGAGAAAAAGCTTTAACCACCCGATTTCCACCAATATTTTCTTCGACCATCGAATTTAGCCGAGAAAAACTTTCCCGGATCTCAAAAAATACCGGATGCGATTCCTTCGACATTTTTTGTGTTAACAGAAAAATCAAAGGTGTAATTAAAATTAATGCTAGCATCAATTGCCAATTGATCGTCCCCATCACAATCACGGCTGCGATGAACCATAAAATACATTCTAAGAGGTTATAAGTGACCCAAGAAACAAAATGGCGGATAGCGTCTGTATCCCCTGTCATTCGCGCCATAATATCGCCAACACGTGTATGATTAAAGAAATCAAAATCTAATTCTTGAAGTTTGACATACATATCTTTTCTTAAGTCAAATAACGCAGATTGTCCAACCGATTCAAACAAGACTTGATAACTATAACGAACAACTGTCCGAATAACGGTCACCCCAATCATAATCCCAAGAATTGGGACAAGCTCTTCAGTTTTCCCCTGATTGATTACTTGGTCTACAATTCTGCCAGATAACAATGGAATAATAACAATTAAAATAGCGTTAATAACGACAAAAATAACAGCTAGCAGTAACTTATTCTTATTTTTTTTAGCATATTGCCAAATCCATTCAAAACTATTCATTTTCTCCCCTACTCTCTCTTGTTTTTATGGACGTGTATAAGATTACTGTTTTTTTATAGGAAAAGAAATGGGCATTCTTGTATATTTTGATGTACAATATAGTATAGAAAGCGGATACAAGTAGGAGTGATTTTTTATGAACTACACAAATAGTCGAACGTTTAATCCTGAAATTTTATATGCCTTCGATCCTTGGAACGAAGAGACCCACCCTTATAATTGTCATCATCATGAATTTCTGGAAATATCTATTCTTTTAGAAGGTGAATCTGAATATATTGTTCAAGGGCAACAGTACCATGCCACTGCTGGTACGGTGTTTCTTTTTAATCCGCGAACGGAACATGGTGAGCAACAAAAAGCAGGAACTTACTCACATCAACTACACATTGGCATTTCAAATCTCTATTTAGAAGGCTTAGCGCGAAACGTATTTCCAAATAAATCAGCTTTATTAGATTTAAGTCATTTACATGGTGCTTTTTTAGAAAAAGCTTGGCAAATTGTTCATGAATTAAACCATCAAGAAGTTGAATCAGCGTTACAAATTAAAGCTTTAGTTATTGAACTATTGGTCTATATTTTAAGAAGTTTAGCAGTTGATCAAGAAAATAAAATTGAAACTCGGCTATCGAAAACGGAAAAAAGAAAAAGAAATTTAGTCAATCATACGATTTATTATCTGGAAACCCACCATGACGAAGAAATTACTTTGGAACAGTTAGCTGAAATGTTATATGTTACCCCGACTTATTTGTCGAAAACCTTTAAAGCGGCCACAGGCGTTGGGCCAATCAATTATTTAATTCAAATCCGCTTAAACCATGCGAAAGAATTGCTGAAAAATGATTCCTTAAGTGTCAAAGAAGTAGCAAAAACGGTTGGTTACGAAGATGCCTATCATTTTAGTAAATTATTCAAAAAATATTATGGAAAATCCCCTTCACAATTTTAAGATAAAAAAACAAGGAATCGTCGGCTTCATTGCGTCCGTTTCCTTGTTTTTGCTTTACGTTGACTCTTTTAACTGTTTCGTCATTGTATAATCGGTATGGCGTTCATTTCCCATATAAAAATCATGTTCATCTGTTTTGACGAAGCCCAATGATTGATAAAATTTTTGCGCTGGATGATTATGTTCCCAAACACCTAACCAAACCGTCTCTTTTTCTGCTTCTTCCGCTAATTCAATTGCTTTCGTAATCAAATGTTTGCCTAAGCCTAAACGCTTAAAAGATTTACGAATATAAATGCGCTCAACTTGTAACGCTTGTGGATGTTGATAGGTAATCTGAGCATCACCGTGATTTAATTTCACATAACCTGCAAGTTCATTATTATAAAAAGCAAAGAAATATTGCGAATCTTTATGTAAGATTTCGCTTTCTAAAACTGCTGGACTAAATTTCCTCTCATAATGTGCCTGTAAATCCTTTTCGTTTTCGCCATCTCCATAAGTATCTGCAAAAGTCTCTTGGCAAATGGCCTCTAATTCTGGTACGTCTGCGACGGTACACTCTCTAATAAATACTGACATACTAAAACTCCTTTGTAGATTAAATCAACTGTTTAATTAAAATTAAACAAGGATTCCAAGCGTCCCATAATGTCGGAAAAACCTCAAGGCGCTTAAAACCCAATGATTCGTAAAAACGAATAGTATGATATTAACCTGTCTAGCGAATGACGTCAATCTTTTTGCTTTGTTTACATAACAAAATTATTGTATACCCAATCTTTTTTATTAAATAATAGCATAGGTAGTTTAAAAATGTAAGTTAGTCATTTATTCTTTATTATTTCCTTAAAACGACGCCTTTTCTCGCTAAATCTGCCCTTCCTTTGTTTTTTTCTGTTAAACTAAACGTATTAAGTCTATGAGGAGCGTGCGTATATGGATTATCTGAACACCTATAAGCGGTTGCTAGCATTGGCAGATGCAGGTCTTTTTTACGGGAAAGATGCTTTTGATCAAGAACGTTACCAAGAACTACGAGAACTTACGTTACAACTTATTAGCACAACCGGACACGAAGCGGCTGTTTTGCCCGACTTAGAAAAAATCTTAACTAAAGAGGAAGGTTATCCAACACCGAAAGTAGATGTTCGCGGTTTAATAAAAAAAGAGAATCGTTTTTTATTAGTTGAAGATTTACGGACCAAAGAATGGTCATTACCTGGTGGCTATGCCGAAATTGGCTGCTCCCCTAAAGAAAATATTGAAAAAGAAGTATTGGAAGAAACTGGCTTAGTTGTTACAGCAAAAGAATTGCTTGCTGTTTATGATACAGATAAACGAAAAGACATTCCTCAACTATTTCAGTACTATAAAATGATCTTTTCTTGTGAGATTTTAGAAAATCATCCCTTTGAAAAAAACATTGAAACCTCGAATTGTGCTTATTTTTCTTTAGATAATCTCCCCCCTCTTTCTATCAAACGAACAACGAAAGAGCAATTAATGGCATTAATGAACCAAACAACTGGAGCGCTTAGTGACTAACAAAAAGGATGAAGAACTTCTGTTCTTCATCCTTTTTCTATCATTATTAATTACATATTTTCTAAAGCGGCTTGGGCTAATAAGTTTAAGTAGTTCCAAGGGCGATCAAAATGTGGTTGGAAGAAGAAATCAGAAATCGCTAAATCTTCGACAGTCATTTTATTTTGGACCGCTAATGATAAAGTATTGGCAGATTGTGTGATATCATATTTAGACATCAATTGACCACCAACAATGCGTTGTGTTCCTTTTTCATAGACTAATTCCATCAGAACTTTTTCAGTTGTTGGCATAAACTCTGGACGATAGTTATCTTCGAAAACAGTTGCTTCGACATCTAGTCCGTTTAATTTGGCACTTTCTTTTGTCACACCTGTTGAACCAATTTTCCAACCGAATAAATATAAGCCAGAAGTTCCCTGTGTGCCACGATAAGCCAATTTTTGTTCAGTCAAATTACGACCTACTAGCATACCTTGACGAACAGCATTCGTTGCTAATGGGATATAATTTTTTGTTTGACTTGGGTTGTAGTGAACAACTGCACTATCACCCGCAGCAAAAATATCAGGATTGCTTGTTTGCATATACTCATTGACTTCAATTGCACCATTTGGTAACATGTCAACTTTATCTTTTAATAATTCTGTATTTGGACGGAAACCAACACACATAATCACCATATCTGCTTCGAATTCTTGACTTGGTGTAATGACTTTTGCTACTTTTCCTTGCTCATCTGCTACGAATTGTTGGACATTTTCACCTAAAGCTAAATTAACGCCACGATCAACTAATTCTTTTTCTAGAACATCTGTGAATGGCTTATCTAAATATTTATTTAAAATGCGGTCTAACCCGTCAACTAAAGTAACTTGTTTACCTGATTCTACAAAAGCTTCTACTAATTCAATACCAATATAACCGCCACCAACGACAACGACACGTTTGGCATCTTTCGCTTTTTCGATGATCACGTTGGCTTGTGAATAGTTCTTACATAATAAAATATTTTCAGCATCAATTCCTGGAATTGGTGGAATAATTGGCCAAGAACCAGTTGTCATCACTAATTTATCATAAGAAACGGTCTCAGTTGCGCCCGTTTGTAAGTTTTTCGCTGTAACAGTTTTGTCGTCCACGTTGATTTCTTCAACATTGTGTTCCATCTTCACTGTTGCTCCTAAAGAAGCCAGTTCTTCTGGATTTGAATAAAATAAATCAGCAGCATTTTTAACTACGCCTCCAACGTACAAGGCAATTCCGCAAGATAGGAAGGAAATATTGTCATTTCTTTCATATACAGTGACTTCCGCCTCCGGGTGATTTGCTAAAATACTTTTAACTGCTGAAGTTCCAGCATGGGTACATCCTACGACTACGACTTTCATGTTGTAAATCCCTTCTTTCACAATCTTTGTTTTGCAGAGGTGACGTCTCCCTCTGTCTGTTTAAAATATATCAGAGGAATCAAGCTTATTCGAGTTCTATGCTTGTGAATCGCATATAAAAAAATTCACAAACTGTTGCTAATTCTTAATAATAGCTAGTTAATTTTTTGTTTTTAAGAATTTAAAAGTCAATAACCACACAAAAAAACAAGCATAAGAGTGAAAACTCTTACGCTTGTGAAATTTGCCTAGACAAGTGACTTATCTTTTGATAAATTTTTAACAGTATGTAATTTTTTACACATTCTCCTGTTGTGCTTGTTGGCAATCTGGACATAATCCATATAATTCTAAACGATGTTCATTAATTTCGAAGCCTGTTAATTTACTAGCGGCCATTTCAACGTCCTCTAACCCTGGATAATGAAAATCAACGATTTTACCACATTTTTGACAAATCACGTGATAATGTTTCTTCGAACTAAAATCAAAACGACTAGATGCATCGCCATAACTCATTTCTTGAACGAAACCGATTTCAGTAAATAAACGTAGATTGTTGTAAACCGTTGCTACACTCATATTTGGAAAATGATCTTCTAGTGCGCGATAAATTTCATCAGCTGTTGGGTGTGTATGATTTTCGATTAAATATTCCAAGATAGCATAACGTTGCGGAGTAATTCGGATATTGGCTTCTTTTAATTCAGCAAGTGCATTTTTAACCAATACGTTGTCCATCTTTGTATCCCTCCCCTGTCTATCTTTCTTAAATAATACTATTTCTTATTACGATTGACAAGAATTATTGTAGGATTCTCGTGGAAAAAACGAGCATTTTACTAAACTAAGAGAAATGCTCGTTTTTTGGCGTGTTTTTTATTCTGGAAATTCGTAAAGAGCTGTCGAAAGATAACGTTCGCCGTTATCCGGAACCAGCGCTAAGACACGTTTGCCTGCGCCTAATTCAACTGCCAAATCAATGGCAGCTTTAATTGCTGCCCCTGCTGAGATCCCCACAAGGATGCCTTCTTTTGGCCCCATTAAACGAGCAGTTTCTAATGCGTCTTCACTAGAAACAGCGGCAACTTTTTGATAAACGGTGGTGTCTAAAACTTCTGGGACAAAACCAGCGCCTATTCCTTGGATTTTATGTGGACCTGGTTCGCCACCTTCTAAAACAGGCGACTCCGTTGGTTCTACTGCAACAATTTCAATGTCTGGAAAAATCCGTTTCAATTCATGGCCAACTCCTGTAACGGTTCCTCCAGTGCCAACACCAGAAACAAACGCATCTAAGCCACGTTTACCAAAGACATCAACAATTTCTTTTCCTGTTTTTTGTTCATGTACCATTGGATTAGCTGGATTATTAAATTGCAAAGGCATGAAGTATCCGTGTTCTTCTGCTAATGCTGTGGCTTTTGCAATTGCCCCTTTCATTCCTTCGGCACCAGGGGTTAATAATAAATCAGCCCCATATGCTTGCATTAATTTGCGGCGTTCAATACTCATAGTATCTGGCATCACAATCTTAACTGGATATCCCAACGCAGCACCTACCATTGCTAACCCAATGCCTGTATTACCACTAGTCGGCTCAATAATCGTTTGTCCAGGTTTTAGGCGACCATCTGCTTCGGCTTGTTGGATCATGCTTAAAGCAATTCGATCTTTCACACTGCCACCAGGATTAAAGAACTCTAGTTTAACAAAAACATCTGCAGCTCCTTCTGGTACCATCCGTTTTAATTTCACAACTGGGCTTTGACCAATTAACTCTGTTACTGATTTTACATAACCTTTAGTCATAATCCTACATCCTCCAATTTTACAAACAATATAATAATTCTTTCTCTAAGCATAGCTCAAAAAAACGATTTCTACCAGAAAAACGAATTTTAGTTTGTGAAAAATTAAATAAAAAAACGGATTATGCTCATCAAATAATTGCTGCTAGCCCTACCTATTTTCACGATAAAAGACCTTACAAAAACTGTCGCTTTTGTAAGGTCCTTCTTCAACTAAATAATTGCAAAATTAACCGATTTGGATGGTTTGACCCACCGATAAAACAGAATCCAATGTTAATCCATTTAGTGACATTAAATTATCAACTGTCGTTCCAAAACGTGCAGCAATGTCCCACAATGTGTCGCCGTTTGCGACAGTGTAACTTTGACTAGCTACAGTTTCTGCTGTTGCTGTTGCAGAAGCCGCTGTATCGATTGTTGTATCAACGGTTCCCGTTGTATCTGAATAACTAGTGGTTTGAGCGACTGGTGCTCCCCAATCATATTGAGTTAAATTATATGCTTCAATTAACCAATTCAATTTTTCGGCATAGCCTGGATCAGTTGCATAACTTCCAGCTAAAGCGGCTGTTGCATCGCGATAACTGCTAGTATTACTCTTCCAAACGCCTGAATAATGGTATGTATCCCCAAAAGCAGTGGAACGAATAACATTGGCATGATCTTGGAACGATTCCGCATAAGAATTATAACTTCTAAATGCTGCTGTGACGGTCACCCATTGTCCGTCTAAATATTCTTTTGTTGGCATATAAACAGATTGTCCATTATAACTTCCTTTTACACCAAACAAGTTATAGTTCGGTGCAGATGCTAACCCAGAACTACCATAACTACTTTCTAGCAACGCTTGAGCAATCATGACGGAAGCATACATATCATTGCTATTGGCAACGGCTGCTGCTGAATTTCCGATTTCATTAATAAATGCTTGCTGGCTTGATTCTGCTTGGGCAGGTACCGCAGCACCAACCACAGGTGCTAAAATCATTGAAGTCCCCGCAACGGCGGTAGCACGTTTATAAGCTTTTTGCTTTTTAAGAGCTTTTTGAATATGTTTACTACTTCTTGTTAACTGTTCGCTCATTCATTTTTCCTCCTCACTGTCTCACTTTTCTATTTTACCGTTAATTTCCTATTGAAACAAGAAATAAACGTATTAAATTTTGAGTTTTAAAATTTCTGTAATGTAATTGAAATCTTGTTTGTATTTAATTAACCCTCTTCACACTTGTGAAAACAACCACTTCTTCTTTTCAATTTGATGAGATTTTTGTTATTTATCCTCTTACTTTTCTTTATTTATTGTGATAAAATTTTTAATGGACTTGTCACTTTTTGAACAAACTTTATAAGAGAAGTCTGTTTTTGTAATCAAAACAACTATTGCCGAGTAGTTGTTGTATTACAAAATGAATTACATAGAAATGTAGGTGGTTAGATGAAGAAACAACAATCGGGTTTAACAAATCAAGTGACGTTTTTATTAGCGTTAACTTGCGGGGTCGTGGTCGCCAATATGTATTATATTCAACCAATTGGCACCCAAATTGCTCAGGCCTTTCAAGTCAGTATTGGTTCTATTGGTTTTGTTACTATGCTGACCCAATTAGGCTATGCGCTAGGCTTACTTTTTCTTGTTCCATTAGGCGATGTCGTTGATCGTCGCAAATTAATCATTCGAGTAGCCGCGCTCTCCTCGCTGTCTCTAAGTGCTGCGTTTTTTGCACCAAGTTTTCTCCTTTTTGCACTCTCTTCTTTTTTTATCGGGCTGCTCTCTATTGTCGCCCAAATTATTATTCCTTATGCTGCGGTCATGGCGGGACCAGCGAACCGTGGTAAAGTAACAGGTCGAATGCTGGGCGGACTATTGACAGGAATTTTATTGTCTCGAACGATCTCGGGTTTCATTGCTAGTGCAGCTTCTTGGCGAACAGTCTACCTAATCGCCGTAATATTCGTGTTAGCATTGGTCGTTCTACTTCAATTAAAATTGCCCAAAACAGTGATACATACTCAAACTTCAAATCGATTAACTTATTTAGGTTCTTTGAAAAGTCTTCCTAAGCTAATCAAAGCGCAACCTTTGTTAAGAGAAGCAACTGTCAATGGCTTTTTTATGTTTGCAACCTTTTCAATCTTTTGGTCTACATTAATTTTCTTTGTTAGTAGTCCAGCTTATTATTGGGGACCGAAAGAAGTCGGTATTTTAGCAATTTTTGGTTTATCGGGAGCATTCGTAGCACCCATCATTGGTCGTCTATCCGATTATTATCCAGAGCGGAAGATTGTTTTGATTGGCCTGTTGATGCAGTTCGGTAGTTTTATCTTACTTTTTCTAGGTGGAACACATGTGGTCTTACTAATCTTAGCAATTATTGTTTTAGATATCGGTACTCAATTTGGGCAAGTAGCCAATCAAACACGCGTCCAAAATTTGGGAGAAGAAGCCAGCAATCGTAACAATACCGTCTTTATGTTTTTCTATTTCATCGGCGGTTCACTGGGTTCATTGATTGGTACATTAATGTGGCAAAACTATGGTTGGTCTGGTGTTACTTTAACTGGTATTGGGTTCCAATTGTTCGCATTATTTTTTCACTTTATGCTCTTTGCTCCCAAAAAGAAATGGAGCAAAAAAACCTGAATGCTATCACAAGCATTCAGGTTTTTTAATGTTTATTTATAGTGATTTATAGGTATTAACCACATTTTCAGGAGTAAAGCCGAATTTTTCAAGAACTAGACCGCCAGGTGCAGAAGCGCCGAAGTGATCAATTGTAATTGTTTTGCCTTCCGTTCCTACATAGCGTTCCCAACCAAAGCTTGCTGCAGCTTCAATTGCCACACGTTTTGTCACAGCTTTAGGTAACACACTTTCTTTATATTCAGCAGATTGTTTTTCAAACAAATCAAAACTTGGCATTGACACGACAGATACATCGATGCCTTCTTCCGCTAATTTAGCTTGTGCTTCCACTGCTAGATTTACTTCAGAACCAGTCGCAATTAAAATCCCTGTTGGTTGTTCACCTTTTTGTGGTGACAATACATAAGCACCTTTTTGAACAGAATCAGAAGCGTGTTCTAACGTTCCTTCTAAAACAGGTAAGTTTTGACGACTTAGAACTAAAATAGTTGGTGTTTCCGTAGAAGTCATAGCAATTTTCCAAGCAGCAACAGTTTCATTGCCGTCTGCTGGACGAATCACATGAACATTTGGAATGCAACGAACACTTGCTAATTGCTCAATTGGTTCGTGTGTTGGCCCATCTTCACCCACCGCAACAGAGTCATGCGTTAAGACGTAAGTTACAGGAACTTTTTGTAAAGCGGCTAAACGGATTGCTGGACGTAAGTAGTCAGTAAAGACGAAGAATGTCCCGCCATAAACATGACTACCACCGTGTAATTGAATCCCGTTCATTGCTGCAGCCATTGCAAATTCGCGAACACCAAACCAAATATTACGGCCTTCGTATTGACCAGGTTCGAAATCTTTTTCTGCAGCAACCATTGTATTATTTGAGGCTGATAAATCAGCTGAACCGCCCCAGAAACTTGGAACAACTTTTGAAATAGCTTGAATCGTTTCTTTACTTGTTACACGACTTGCGGCACTTGTTCCTAGTTCATATTTAGGTAATTCTTGTTCCCAACCTTCAGGTAATTGGTTGGCAAAAGCTTCTTTAAATTGTTTGGCTAATTCTGGATGCGCATGTTCATAGTTCTTAAACATCTCATTCCAAGTCTCTTCAGCTTTTTGGCCTTCGTCAATCATCGTTTCTTTAAAACGAGCAGCGACTTCCTCTGGCACAGTAAAGTCAGGATATTCCCAACCATAAACAGCTTTAGCCGCTGTAATGCCCTCTTCACCAATTGGCGCGCCGTGAACGGAAGAAGTTCCTTCTTTTGGTGCTCCGTAACCAATGACTGTTTTAACTTCAATCAATGTTGGTTTATCTGTTTCAGCTTTAGCCGCTTCAATCGCAGCCTCTATTTCATCTAAATCATTGCCATCTTTAACTAAAATATGTTGCCATCCGTATGCTTCATAACGAGCCCCAACATTTTCAGTAAAGGCTTTAGAAGTTGGTCCATCTAATGAGATGTCATTTGAATCGTACAAGACAATTAATTTACCTAATTTCATATGACCAGCCATTGAACTTGCTTCTTGGGAAACACCTTCCATTAAATCGCCGTCACCACAAATTGCGTACGTATAATGATCCATAATAGGGAAACTATCACGATTATAAGTTGCAGCTAAATGCGCTTCAGCCATTGCCATACCAACAGCCATAGCAATCCCTTGTCCTAGAGGTCCCGTTGTTGCTTCAACACCATCTGTGTGGTGCACTTCTGGATGCCCTGGTGTTTTACTATCCCATTGACGGAAATTTTTCAAATCGTCAATTGTTACGTTGTATCCTGATAGATGTAATAAGCTGTACAACATTGCAGAGCCGTGGCCTGCTGAAAGTACAAAACGATCACGATCAACCCAGTTTCTAGAAGTTGTTGGGTTCACCTTTAAATGTTTTGTCCAAAGTGCATACGCCATTGGGGCAGCACCCATTGGTAAACCAGGATGTCCTGAGTTCGCTTTTTGTACGGCTTCAATACTTAATGTCCGGATTGTATTAACGCCCAATTGATCTGTCTTGTCAAACAAAAAAATCATCTCCTAATTTAGGTTTTTTTTACCTTTATTCATAGTGTAGCTTATTTCGACAATGAAAGCAATTACTTTCTGTTGTGAAGTCCTTTTTCACGTTGAATTTGTTTTAGTTTTTCAGGAGTCACATCGGTCCCTTCTTGATCCACGACCTTCATTCCTTCGATATGGTGACGCATCCCTCCACGAAATGCTTCTAAATACTCTTTACGTAATTCTTGTTGTTCGACTTTTTCTTTCGCACTAAGTTCTTCCACTTTTGCTTTATTCGCTAATTCATTTATACGGGCAATTTTTTCTTTCGATAACATCAAAATCCCTCCTTACTCTCACTGTCTATATTATAAGAACTGCCTTAAAAAAACAACTATATTCTGATATTTATAAAACACGAACGCTTGTTTGATTTCGTTCGCATTTTATGGTACACTAATTTTATCAATTGAAAGAAGGTGCGGGTTTTGGCGAAACGTACAGAAACAAGACAATTAGAAGTACTTAAATATATATACGAACAAGTCGAATTAAAGGGTTATCCGCCAACCGTTCGCGAAATTGGGAAGGCTGTTGATTTATCCTCAACTTCTACCGTTCACGGACATTTAGCTCGTCTTGAAAAAAAGGGTCTAATCTTACGTGACCCAACAAAACCGCGAGCAATCGAATTAACACCAGAAGGCTTGGAAAAGATCGGAATTCAGCCGACAACTATTCCGATGTTAGGTGTCGTAACTGCTGGTGAACCAATTTTAGCGGTGGAAGAAGCATCAGATTTCTTCCCGTTACCTCCTGATTTACGTACAGAAGAAAATGCTTTATTTATGTTGACGATTCGAGGAGAAAGTATGATTAACGCAGGTATTCTAGATGGCGACCAAGTGATTGTTCGTAAGCAATCGAATGCCAATAATGGCGACATCGTAATCGCAATGACCGATGAAGATGAAGCAACCTGTAAACGATTCTTCCGAGAAGTAGATCATATCCGCTTGCAGCCTGAAAATGATGCATTAGCGCCTATTCTTTTAGATAACGTTACAATTTTAGGTAAAGTTGTTGGTTTATATCGCAATCATATTTAATAAAAAAAGGAAGTCACTCCGTTGAGCGGCTTCCTTTTTTGCTTGTTAACAAGTGAATAGCCTTTTGAGCTTCCTCGATAACCTCTTCTTCAGTTTCTACAGAAAGTAGATAATTTAAAGCTTCTAAACTTTGCTCAGGTTCTCTTTTTGCGAGCTGACCTAACGACCAAGCAGCTGTTCCGCGAATGACAGGACGCTGATCATTTAAACAGAGAATAATTTGTGGGATAGCTTCACGGCCGCCCAAATTCGCTAACGCAATCAAGGCATTCCGTTGCAATGGTTTTTTACCACGCCAAGAGCCTGCTAAGTGTCCGAATTGCTGTTTAAACTCTTTATTGGAAATAGTTAATAACGGTGCCAATTTGGGATAAACTTCTTCAATCTTTGGCTCCATCTCTTCATGAAAATGAAAATCTTTTCCTTTATTATAAGGGCAAACCAGCTGACAAATGTCGCAACCATAAATGACGTTACGCATTTTTTTTCGATACTCTTCAGGCATCATGCCTTTTGTTTGCGTTTGATAAGACAAACATTTTTGAGCATTCATTCGACCGTCCCCTAACAAAGCCCCTGTAGGACACCCTGTGATACAACGAGTACAATCACCGCAACCGTTTGGAACAGGTTCATCTGGCTCAAATTGAATGTTGGTGGTCACCTCACCTAAATATACAAAGGAACCAAATTCTTCGGTAATCAGTAGACCATTTTTACCAATGAATCCTAAACCCGCCCGCTGAGCAACAGCGGTGTCGACATATTCGCCAGTATCCACTTGCGGCCGAAAGCGCCAGTGTTCTTTTTCTGCTTCAGTGGCAGCTTGCTCTTCAATAAAAGCAATTAATTTTTGCAACCGATCCTGCAAAATGTGATGATAATCAATTCCCCAAGAGGCTCGCGCAAATTGGCCACGCTTTTCATCTCTAGGCATTTTTTCCTGAGCTTTGGTGGGATAAGCTAAAGCAATGGAGATAATGCTTTTAGGATGCTCAAACGTTTTTTCTGGGTAAATTCGTTCTTCCACATTTTGATGTTCAAACCCCGAGTTATATCCTCGCTCTCGTTGTTCATGCAGAGAATCTTCTAATTCAATAAATGGTTCAGCATGAGTAAAGCCAATTTTATCGATGCCTAAACGTTGACTCTCTTGAATAATTTTTTCTTTCAATGTCGGCATTGCTCATGCCTCCCTTCATTTTATTATTTATCGTTTCGATGATACGTTTCATAGTCATGTGCATAGAGATTTTTCTCGTCCACGACGCCGGGAACAGTGGCAACTTTTTCCCAAACAGACCAGTCAATTTCTGGAAAGAAGGTGTCGCCTTCAAACGTTTCATGAATCATCGTCCGATATAAGACATCGCATGCGGGAATCAGTTCTTTAAAAACGACAGAACCTCCACCAATAACGGTCACACCTTCATAGTTGTCAGCATACGCAAGAATCTCCTCTACGGAATGCATAACCAAAACGCCTTCAGCTTGGTAATCCGGATTACTGGTAAGAACAATCGTTGTTCGATTTGGTAACGGACGACATCCCATACCTTCGAAAGTTGCACGTCCTAAAACCAATGTATTATGAATTGTTTTTTCCTTGAAAAATTTCAAGTCGTTGGGTAAATGCCAAGGCAATTTGCCTTCTTTACCAATCACGCCTTGTTCATCTTGGGCCCAAATGGCTGCTAACATAGCTTCTCTCTCCTTTTTTATACGGCAATCGGCGCTTTAATCGTTGGATGTGGGTCATAGCCTTCTACTTTAATATCTTCCATATCAAAATCAAAAACAGAAGCCTTGTCTGGATTCAAAACGAGCGTTGGGAAAGAACGAACTTCTCGTGATAATTGTTCTTGCATTTGCTCCACATGATTTTGATATAAGTGGGCATCTCCTAGCGTGTGTACAAACTCGCCCACTGCTAAACCTGTTTCATGTGCAATCAGATGTGTCAATAAAGCATAGCTTGCAATGTTAAAAGGAACACCTAAAAAAACATCGGCACTGCGCTGATAAAGTTGACAGCTTAATTTTCCTTCATTTACATAAAATTGAAACATAGTGTGACAAGGCGGCAACGCCATTGAAGGCACATCTTCTGGATTCCAAGCAGAAACAATTAAACGACGAGAATCAGGATTGGTTTTAATCATTTCAATCACATTAGCTAATTGATCAATAAAGCTACCGTCTTTGGTTTCCCAGTGACGCCATTGTGCACCATAAATATTCCCTAATTCACCATATTTTTCTGCAAATTCTGCATCATTTAAAATGGCGTCACAGAATTTTTGATGTTCTTCTTTGTATTGTTCTGCAAATGCTGGATCTTGTAAGACACGATGCCCAAAATCCGTCATGTCTGGTCCTTGATAATCTGCGCTTTTTACGTAACGTTCGAACGCCCATTCATCCCAAATATGATTATTTCGCTCTAACAAATAGCGAATATTCGTGTCGCCTTTTAAAAACCACAATAACTCACTTTTAATCAAGCCAAACGGTACTCGTTTGGTTGTTAGTAAGGGAAATCCTTTGGCCAAATCAAAACGCATTTGATAGCCAAATAAACTATACGTCCCAGTTCCTGTACGGTCTTCTTTAAAATGACCTTCTTCTAAAATCTTTTTTCCTAGCGCTAAGTATGCTTCTTCCATCTTATTCCCTCCGTCTCTTAATCCGCGTATTCACTCAAGTATTCCCAACGATTCATTTTTTCTTCTAACAATTGTTCCGTTGCTGTTACCGCTTCTTGTAGTTCTTGTAAACGAACAAAATCATCACCCTGATGATTCATTTCTTCAGTTAATGTTTCTAATTTCGTTTCTAATTGTGTGATGTCTTCTTCAATTGTTGCCCACTCTTTTTGTTCCATATAAGTCAGCTTTGTTTTTTCTTTCTTTTCTGTCGATGCTTCTTTTAATGGTTTATTGAGCGGTTTTTCTTTGACCTTTTCTTGTTCTTTTTGGTTCGTCAAATATTCACTCATCGTGCCATAAAATGATAGGATCTGACCATTTCCTTGAAAAACTAACAATTTATCCATTGTTTTATCCAAGAAATAACGGTCATGAGAAACCGCAATTACCGCTCCTTTGAACGTTTGAATATAATCTTCTAAAATGGTCAACGTATCAATGTCCAAATCGTTGGTTGGCTCATCCAATAATAACACGTTAGGCTGACTAATTAATAATTTTAAGAGATATAACCGGCGTTTTTCTCCACCAGACAGTTTGCCAATCAGTGTGCCATGCATAAAACGAGGAAATAAAAAGCGCTCTAACATTTCAGCGACCCCAACGCTGCTTCCATCACTGCGTTTCACTTCTTCTGCTGCTTCTTGCAAATAAGCAATCATCCGTTGATTAGGATCCATTTCTTCGTTTTGCTGGGTATAATAGCCAATTCGGACGGTTTCACCGATACTATATAGGCCACTCTCTAAAGGAATGCGTCCAGCTAAAATATTTAATAACGTGGATTTGCCTGCACCATTTTTACCAGTAATGCCAATTCGATCGTTTGCTTGAATGAGTAAATTAAAGTCTTTCAAAAGCTGTTTATGATCAATGGCATAATTTCCTTCCTTGATTTCCAGAACTTTTTTCCCTAAACGCTGCGTGGCAAAGTCTGCTTCTAAGGTGCCATTGGTTTGTACCTGATGCAAGTTTTCTTTTAAATCCTGAAACCGATCAATTCTTGCTTGCTGTTTCGTTCCTCGTGCTTGAACGCCTGCTCGCATCCACGCAAGTTCTTGTTTGAAGAGGCGTTTTCTTTTTTCTTCTTGTTCTACAGCGACACGTTCACGTTCGGCTTTTTCCATCACATACGTTTCATAGTTTCCTTTGTATTCATACAGTTTTCCAAAAGAAAGTTCGAAAATCCGATTGGTTACTCGATCTAAAAAGTAGCGGTCATGGGTCACCATTAAAACCGCACCACGATAGTTATTTAAAAAGTTTTCCAGCCATTCAATCGTTTCATAATCCAGATGGTTCGTTGGTTCATCCAATAACAGTAAATCAGGCGCTTCAATTAAGACTTGCGCCAAGCTTACTCGTTTTAACTGCCCACCAGAAAGCTCACCTATTTTCTTTTCCAATGTGGGAATACCTAATTTTTGTAAAATAATTTTTGCATTGGTATCTGCTGTCCAAGCATCTTGTTTATTCATGGCTTCTTCTGCTTGCGTGTAACGTCTTTGAACCCCTTCGTCTAAACCATTCTCACTTAAAGCAGCTAACGCTAATTCATAATTTTTGACTGCTTTTATGATCGGGCTGTCTCCCTGAAACACGGCTTCTGCAATCGTAATATTCTCGTCAAATGTTTGATTCTGGGAAAGGTACCCAATTTGATAATCACTTGGCTGCTGAATCGCAGCAAGATCACCATCACCGCTATCTACGCCAGCAATAATATTTAATAAACTGGTTTTCCCTGTGCCGTTAATCCCAATTAAACCAATGCGATCTTTTTCATGAATCAAAAAAGAAAGATGATCAAATAGTGTTTTTTCCCCATATGTTTTGGTTAAATCTGTTACTTTTAATTCTTTCACCGACACTACCAACTCCTTCTATTTTGGTCTTGCTTATTGTATCAAAAATTGGATTATAAAAAAAGTGCATGAGATAAAAATCGTCTTGGTTTCATCTCATACACTATTACTTATTCTTTATTAAAATTTTTAACAAATCGTTTCAGCGGAACATTATTCACTTCGCCGCTAATCGAATAACTCTCTAATAAATTGACATTTTTTCGTAACTCGTTCGCTTCGATAATTGAAATGCGTTCAGATTGTTCGTAATGATCAATCATCCGTCGTTCTTCTTGGAAGCCTAATAATAGGTCTTTGACATAGTCTGTCTCCGTATGAACAATATATGAATCAATAAATTCGCCTTTTTCAAACTTATGGGCTAAATCCAAGCGTCCGTCAATGAAGAAATCAATTAAATCATCATCATAGACACCGCGCAAATTATCTAAACTCTTCAGAATAACTTGAGAATTTCTTAGAAAAACTTGGCGAATATTTTCTAGTTCTTCATTTCGTAATTCTTTTTCTTCTTCAGAAGCTTCACCACGATTGAAAAATAACTTAGGATGTAAAAGAATCGAAATGATTTGTCGAGCAAATAATAACCAAAAGCCTACAATCGATAATAATTGTTTGGCAATCGACCGTTGCATCCGTGTAATTAATCGTTGATACATACGATAACTTCTGACACTAATTTCTCCTTGTTTCAGACTTTCTTCTAAGCCGTCCCGTTCAATGGACACAATTAACGTCCGCAACTCTTGCACTTCTTGTTTTCGTTCCGCACTTAGCTGCTCGGTATACAATTCTTTTAAACGATCTTGATAATTTTCAATGACCGCATTCATTTCACCACGAGGATTCTCTTCATTTTGCTGTTTTAAGACATCAATGACATCACGTAATAAATCAATTTCGACTGACTCTTCATTTTCCACTTCCGTCTCTGAATCAGTTAAAAATGGTAAAACTAGAATCCCGCCAATCAGAGTCACCAAAATAACACAAGCCGTAATGAATAGTAATAACGGTCGTTCTTTAAAATGCTCGCCGTTAATCGCTGTTGGCAAAATAAAGATGGTGGCTAAACTCACTGTTCCTTTAACACCGCCAAAAGTTAAAATCAGCATTTCATTCATTGCGTTTTTAACTTTCTTAAGGCCATGTTGAAGCGTGTAAACACTGAAAATGGCTAAGAAACGAATCAAAAAGACAACGGCGCTAATAATTAGAACAACCATTAGTAGGAACCAGTTTGAATATTGTTGGTCAATCCAAATTGGCGAAAACACTTGAGAAAGTTCAATTCCTAAGAATAAGAAAACTAAGGCATTTAAAGTGAACTCAATCATACTCCAAATACTTTCGCCAACATTTGACAGCTCTGCTTCAAAAAGCGAAACTTTTTTCAAACTAGATGCTTGCATAATTCCAGCAATCACAGCAGCAATAATTCCAGAAACGCCAATCAACTCTGAAATTAAATAAGCAATAAATGGCAAGAGTAATTCAATCAACAAGTAGCCTGTAACATCTTTTGCCACTGCGGTTTCAAGCAAATGAACAATTTGCTGTTTTAATAAAACTAACACGATTCCGACTACCGCTCCACCAATACTGGAAATAACCAAGGTCCCTGCCGCTTCCACCGGCGAAAATGACCCCGTTAATAAAGCCGCTAACGCAAATTGAAAGGCTGTAACGCCTGATGCATCATTAATGAGCCCTTCACCAGATAAAATGTTCATCGAACGTTCAGGAATGTCAATTCGTCCTGATAACGAACCTACCGCCACCGCATCCGTTGGTCCTAGAGCCGCTCCAAAAGCGAAGCAAGCGGCTAATGGTAAAGTAGGCAAAATCATATGCAGGGTCCATCCGACTCCGACTAAGGTAATTAACACACCAAAAAAGGCCAAGAAAAGAATCATCCCGAAATTTTTCATCATTGCTTTCAGATTGATTAGCTCCCCTTCTCTAAATAAAAGCGGTGCAATAATCATTACTAAAAACACTTCAGGCTCAAATTCAATTTCCTGCCCCATTTTAGTTAAACCAATTAGAACGCCTACAATAATTTGCACAATTGGCAGCGGAATGACGGGAACAATCCGGTTGAATATGTTTGAGAAGGTAATAGACAGTGCAAAAACAATGATTAGAAAGGTAAATTCCATCCTATCATTCCCTTCTATATTAAATTTTTATTGACTTACCGATCAAAACATTTAAGTAATTTTTTCTTTTTAAGAATAATTTTCTTTTCAACTTCTTCTAACTCAGAACTGCGTTCGCAAAGTTCCAATTGAGCGCGTCGTGCTTCTAAACGAAGAAGTTCTCCTTTAATTAATTCAATTTTTTTGTAGCGTAAGAAATTTTTCTTTTGCATACGTTCTGCAAAGTGTTGTCGTTTTTCTTCAGGGATTGCTTGATATTTCTTTTTCAAGTCAGCGACACACTTTTCAAATTCTTCACTCACCGAAACAACTTCCTTCCAAAATTTAATCTGACTAATTATAACAAATTTTACCAAAAGTACAAGCAAAATTGCTTTCTTTTTTTCAAAAGAAATTCAGACAAAACTTAACGCGGGAAAAGCTGATTTCTAGGAGCTGAACATGGTTAATCTTCATTAACAATAATATCAATTTCTGCCTCTTCATTCATCCGTGTTGAAAGAAAAAGAACCATTTCTTCTAGTGGCGCAGAAAAGCGTAAAACCACCCCTCTTCTGCCTTTTTTTAAATACCCTAAACGAATACCGTTCGACTTTTGAACAAGGACAATCTTTTCGATATCTTTAAAGGCCGTGCCCCGATTGTCAAAAGGATGCGTAATAATACAGTCCTCCGCAAAACCTCTTGCATCGTAAAGAAAACTGAAGATAATCAAAATATATAACACACTTCGAATCATTTCAATTTTATCTCCTGCCGAAAATGCATTGGCCAGAATCATTAAACTAAAAAAAGCAACTAAATATTTTGTTGTAGGATGTTTTGCAGCCGGAATTACAATACTTTTACGTACGAAGTAAAAGTAACCATACATAACGACGACAAATAAAAATAGCAATAACGTAAATCCATCGATAATCACAAACGACTCCTTTATTTCTTTTTCTTTTGAATATCTGTTAATATATCATTTATTTCTTTAATTTCTTTTTTTGATTCGTTAATCTTTTTGATAACCGCCTCACGGTTTTTTCCAGGCGGTAAGTCAATTGATTCTTGGTAGTAGTTTGCTAAAGCTTGAACTTTTTTCATTTTTTCGCTTTGCAACAAGGCTATATTTCTTTTCATTTAACCGCCTCCTCTTCCTTAGTATACATTACTTTGTAAGGAATTGCTTAATTTGCAAGATATTTTCTAATAAAAAGGAGTAATTTTACATTTTCTTATAAACAAAAAGTATTCGGCTGAGTAACAGCAGCGAACGATAAAATAATAGAATAAAAAATGAGACAGAAGTAGTTTACTTTTGTCTCATCTTTTATTATTGAGCTGAAATCGCTAAACCAATTGCTTTTTCCCCTAGGTGGGTCCCGATAACTGGACCAAAATGACCGATTTCAATTTCTGCATTTGGGTATAGCTTTTGTAATTTTGCTTGTTCTTTTTCAGCAACGATGCGGTTATTGGCATGAATCACGTACAGTTTAACTGGTGCTTCAATCCCTGCGTTTCGTTCACCAATAATCTTTTCTGCACGAGCAAAAGCTTTCTTTGTTGAACGGATTTTTTCAAATAATACAATCTTTCCATCTTCAAAAGTCAAGATAGGTTTAATCTTCAATAGTCCAGCAATCAAGGCTGCGCCATTCGTTAAGCGACCGCCACGAACTAAGTTGTTCAGATCTTCTACAATTAGATATGCATACGTATTGTCACGAATTAAATCTAATTTGGCAAAAATTTCTTCTAAGCTGGCTTTTTCTTCTGTTAAATCTAAAGCAGCTTCTACCATGTGTCCCATTGGCATACTTGTAATTTTTGAGTCATATGGATACAAAGCAACGCCTGGGATTTCATCGGTAAGTCCGTGCAATGTATGAACAAAACCAGAGATTCCTGAAGAAAGATGAATGCTGATGATGGTGTCGTACCCTTGTTCAGCGATTGATTTGTAAAGCTCTAACACTTCTCCTAAAGCAGGTTGTGAAGTCGTCGGAAATTCTTTACTATTATTTAGCAATGCATAATATTCATCTGCTTCAATGTCAATGCCTTCGTTGTATATTTTTCCATCTAAAATGACTGGGATGGGAATTACAAAAAGATTCGGATGATCTTTAATGCGCTCGGGTAAATAAGCTGTACTATCTGTCACAATAGCAATTTTCATTTTGTAACCTCGTTTCACTAATTTTCCACGTTGTTTCTAATATAGCATAAAAAAGGATATTTTAAAATGCTTTCCTTATTCGTTCAGGAATTTTTCGATGGCGTCAGCATTTTTTTGTTCATCTACTTCTAAAATACTGCCTGCATAAGAGGATTCACCAAAATTCCAAGAATCTGGTACCGGAACCGATAATGACTCAACCCCTGCTTTTCCTTTAATCAACAATGATGGTCCATTCGTTAACATGAAACTAACAGGCACATCTGTCGACATATAGCCGACTAATTTCCCAAGTGATTCTGGGGTTCTTAATAAAGTCATTGGGTTTTTCATTTGGCTCATTACAGCTGACATAACTTGTTGTTGGCGACGAACCCGACCAAAGTCGCCTTCTTCATCCATCCTAAAGCGAGCGTATTGAAGTAAGACATGTCCATCCATGACCTGTTGCCCTTTTTCAATATCAACACCATCTAAATTCAGTGATTTTTCTGCATCGATTTTGACACCTTTTGGAAACATAGAGTCAACAATTTTTTCAAATGATTGGAAATCTACCTTAGCATAATATTTCGTATCTAAATTAAAGTTTTGTTTTAACGTTTCACGAACCAATTCAGCACCGCCATAAGCGTATGCGGCATTAATTTTATTCGGCCCGACACCAGGAATGTCCACGAATGTATCACGCATAAATGAAATTAATTTCGGTTTTTTTGATGGTCCATTTAGTTGGAGAACCATTATTGTGTCGGCTCGTCCAGCATCTTCCCCACGTGTATCGCTGCCAAGAATTAAAATATTCTTAGCCCCGTTGCTACTTTTGACACCATTAAATGTTTCTACTTTTTCTTGAGGCAACGAGTCATCATGTTCTGCTGCAGATTTTCCTTTTAAAAACATGACTGTACTATAGGCAAATAACAGAATCAATAGGATTACTAGCCATTTGAAAAAGCGTTTTGTTTTTGATTTTTTACGTTTCTTTTTTGGTTTCTTGTCTTTTTTTCCGCGGGGTGGTTGGTCAGAACCGTTGCCACCACCTGAATCTGTTTGATGTCGCCTCTCACTTCTGCGACTGTCCTCAGTATAGCTGTCTTCGTAAACTGTCTCTTGAAGGCTTTCAGCTAGTTCTTCTGGTTCTTCTTCTCTATGTTCACCCATTGATTTTCGGGGATTAAAGGTCTTTTTATGCTCTGCTGGTCTCGATTTTTCATGAATATGTTTATAACGATCTACACGACTCATCGTGTCACTCCTTTACCTCTGTGTTTTATCACCTTTCTTAGGATACCTCATTTCGCAGGAAATTCCTATTACAAATATGTAATTTAATAAAAAATGAAACTCACTTTATCTAATAAGTAAGCTTCATTTTCATTTTTAACTCTTTAAAGTGTGGACAAAACATAGATCGGGTAATCCCCTAAAATTTTTATTTCTGCGCCAATCAGTTCCAGTTCTGTTAAAGCTGCTTCAATTAATTTTTCTGGTTGATCTTTCACTAAGTCCATTAAAAAGAAGTACTCTCCGAGCTTTGTTTTCAACGGCCGCGATTCTATTTTGCTAAGATTAATCCCTCGCCAACTGAACACGCTTAATGCTTTGTGTAAAGAGCCAGGAACATTACTTGGCATCGTAATCGCCAGCGTTATTTTTTTCTCAGATAGCGGGAAAGAAATCGCTAAATTTTCAGAACCAAGAACCCAAAATCGGGTTTGATTTACCGATAAATCTTGTATATTTTTTTCAACAATGGTCAAATCATACATTTCCGCAGAAAGTTTTGGTGCAATAGCTGCAAAAGGTAATTCTGGATGTTCTGCAATGTATTTGGCGGCGTAAGCTGTTGAAGGTGTTGCTTCTAAAATCGCTTCTGGAAAGTTTTTCTCTAGAAACATCTGCGATTGAGCTAATGCTTGCGGATGTGATAAAATTTTCTGACTTTGTTGCCAGATCGCTTGATTCTCTTTTGCCACCATTAATTGTTGTTGAATCGGTAAAACTAACTCTGCTTGGACAGGTAACTGCGCTTGATGATACAAATAATCTATCGATGCGTTAACAGTTCCTTCAATCGTGTTTTCTATTGGGATAATACTACATGCCACTTCTTGCTGTTCAATTGCTTTCAAGCAAGCTGGAATCGATGCGTACGGTATCAACGTAGCATCAGGAAAAGCAGCCAACGTTGCACTGTACGTAAAGGAACCAATCGGACCTAAATAACCAACTTTCATCGTTTCTCTACTCCTTTAATTGTTGCAGAATTTCATTGATAATTTCTTCTGGTGAGCGATTGGTCGTATCAATTGTCATCTTCGCACATTCTTCGTAAAAATTTTTACGAGACTCAAACAAAGCAATGATTTCTTTTGAAGAACGTTCTATAGCTAAGGGTCGTTGGTTTTCAGTATCTTCTTTGATTCTTTTTAACAGCTCTTCTGGTGTCGCATGTAAATAAATCACTTGCTGAAAAGATTTTAATAAGCTACGATTTTCTGGTCCGACAACAATCCCGCCCCCAGTTGAAAGGACGGCTGTATTTTTTGACAGCTCCTTTAAAAGTTGGGTTTCCTGTTCTCGGAAAGCTGCTTCACCATATTTTTCGAAATAGTCAGGAATTGAGCGTCCTATTTTTTCAATTAACGCTGTATCTAAATCAAGATGAGGCATCTTTAGTTTATTGGCCAAACTTTGGCCGATAGTTGTTTTACCCGCACCCATGAAACCAATTAAAACAATGCTTTCCATGGTTCGTTATCCTCCTTCGTTAACAACTTAAACGTTCTAAGTCGTCAAAAAATGCTGGATAAGAAACTGAAACTGCTTCAGCCTTATCTAATTCAACAGTGCCTTCTTTTACAAGTAATGCAGCAATTTGTAACATCATCCCGATACGATGATCCCCATAACTGGTAACTCTTCCACCATGTAAAGAAGTTGGTCCATGTATAATTAAGCCATCATCAGTAGGCGTGATGTCGGCGCCTAAAATTGTTAATTCTTTCGCTACTGCATCAATCCGATTGGTTTCTTTGACTTTCAATTCTTCTGCATCTCGAATGATTGTCGTGCCAGTAGCCTGAGTAGCTAACAAAGCAATAATCGGTAACTCATCAATTAAACGTGGGATAATAGCGCCACCAATCTCTGTAGCTGTTAATTGACTCGTTTTTACAAGTAAATCGCCAGAGTGATTGGCCTCATCTTCATTTAAAATAGTGACGGAACCACCCATGTTTTTAATCACATCTAAAATACCTGTCCGCGTTTGATTTAAGCCAACATTTTTCAGAAGTATCTCGCTATCTGGGACTACTAAACCCGCAACTAAAAAGAAAGCTGCAGAAGAGATATCACCAGGAACTACCACATTTTGACCTGTTAATTGTTGCGGTCCAGTTAACATAATTTTTTTACCGTCTACTTCAAGTGTCCCACCAAATTGTCGAATCATCTCTTCTGTATGATCACGTGTCTTTTCTTTCTCAACCACTACAGAAGTGCCCTCGGCTTGCAAAGCGGCGAATAAAATAGCCGATTTAACTTGAGCACTTGCAACAGGCATTGTGTAGTCAATCGGTTGCAAATTTTGAGTCCCGCGAATAGAAATTGGCGGAAACTCCGTTTGCTGAACCCCTTGACATTCCGCTCCCATTTGGTTTAAAGGAAGCATCACACGATTCATCGGTCGTTTGGCAATAGACGCATCACCAGCTAGGCGCGTTTCAAAGGGACAGCCAGCTAAAATGCCCAGCATCAGACGAATTGTTGTCCCTGAATTTCCAACATCAATTGTATTCCTCGCCTTTTTTAAACCTGCAAATCCTTGCCCCTCAACGGTGATTGTCGTCCCGTCATCTTCAATGTTCACACCCAAAGAACGAAACGCCGCTAAGGTACTTAAACAATCTTCGCCTCTTAGAAAATTTGTAATCGTCGTTTTTCCAGAAGAAATCGCTCCAAACATAATACTTCTATGGGAAATCGATTTGTCGCTAGGAACCATCAGAGTCCCTTGTAAATGTTTCACATTTGTACGTAGTTGCACCCTCATCACCTCTTATTTTTCGTAACACGTATAGTTCGTTTTTTTAGATAAAATTTGTTTTGCAGCTTGGCAGTCTGATTGATTTTTAAAAGACAATTGAAGAATCCCATAGATTTCTTCTCTCGTTTCTAAAATTTTAATATTTGTAAGAGAAAGGTCCGCTTCGCCTAAAATTTGCGTAATTTCAGCAATGATTCCTGGTTGATCTGGTACATCAACAAACAGATCATAGAAAGCTGGGATTGCGCCTTCTTTATGAATGGGCAACTGAGCACGTGTTTCTTTGGCCTTATCAAAAAAATTACGAATAGCTGGGGCATTTTTTTCTGTTAACCATTGGCAAACAGTAGTCATCTCTTTTTGCCAATTTTCTAGTAAGTCCAATAATACTAAGCGATTGCTTAATAAAATATCCGTCCACATCGTTGCATCAGAGGAAGCAATTCGAGTAATATCTCTGAATCCTCCAGCCGCTAGCTGCTGCGCTCTAGGGTAAGTGGTATTCAGTTGCTGACTTTCGTTCACTAACGCTGCGGCAACAATATGTGGCAAGTGACTTAGAGCACCAGTAATTTCATCATGTTCCTGTGCAGGCATCGTAATAAACTTCGCATGCGTTCCTTTTAGTAACGTTTGTAACTCCTGAATCTGTTTGTTTTTTTCGCCATGGTCATCGGTAAAAATATAGTAGGCATTTTCAAACAAACGTTCATCAGCGGCTGTTACGCCGGATTTATGTGAACCAGCCATTGGATGACCACCAATAAAATTTTTCATGTTAAGCTTTGTTGCTAACTGATTAATTTCCATCTTGGTACTACCCACATCTGTGATCAGAGCAGTTTCTAGTGATAATTGGTTTAATTCTTCTAGTTGTACTAAAGTTGCTTTAACTGGGGAACAAAGAAAAATAATCTCTGCTCGTCTTGCCCCACTTGTTAAAGATTCAGCTATCTCATCAATTAGACCCGTTTTCTTAGCAAATTCAGTTGCCTCCGCTTGATTATCGAAACCGATAATCTCACTGCTGGGATGTCCTTTTTTGATACACAAAGCCAGTGAACTCCCGATTAGCCCTAATCCTACGATTAAAATACGTTTCTTCATTTTTTCCCTCCATATACTTGCGACTTTCTTTCATTAAAAGTTTTGAGTATATAGACGATAACGTTTCACTGCTTCTTTCATTTGTTCAAATGAGTCACTATCAAATTTTTCGAGCATAGCCTTCGCTACTTCCGTTGCAACAACGGCTTCACAAACAACGCTAGCGGCCGGTACCGCCGTGCTATCAGAGCGCTCAACACTGGCCTTATAAGGCTCTTTTGTATCAATATTCACGCTTTGTAATGGTTTATAAAGGGTTGGAATAGGTTTCATGACACCACGAACGATGATTGGCATTCCATTGGTCATTCCTCCTTCAAAACCGCCTAAATTGTTGGAAGTTCTGGTATAACCAGTACTTTCGTCCCAAACAATCTCGTCCATCACTTGACTACCAGGGCGTTGCGCCATTTCAAATCCAATGCCAAACTCAGCACCTTTAAAAGCATTGATGCTTACAACAGCTTGCGCAATTTTGGCATCTAGTTTACGATCCCATTGAACATAGCTACCTAAGCCAGCTGGAACGCCACCCACAAGTACTTCTACTACCCCACCAATTGTATCGCCATTTTTCTTGGTTTGGTCAATTAGTTCTTTCATTTTTTCTTCTACGGAAGGATCTAATACGCGAACGGCAGATTGTTCAGACCGTTCTTGAATTTCACGGATCGTTAAATTTTCAGGAATCGTAGCTTCAATCCCGCCTAATACCGCGACATGCCCAGCGACTTGGATATCCAGTTCAGCTAAGAGTTTTTTAGCAACCGCACCAATCGCCACACGCATCGTTGTTTCTCGTGCCGAAGACCGTTCTAAAACATTCCGTAAATCATCATGTTGATATTTCATGCCACCGACTAAATCAGCATGTCCTGGACGTGGTTTGCTGACGCGGCGGATTTTCTTTTGTTTTTCAGGAACTGGCTCTACTGACATCACGGAGGTCCAATTTTTCCAGTCTTTGTTTTCGACAATCAACGTTACTGGTGAGCCAAGTGTTTTACCATGCCGAATACCCGAAGTAATACGTACTTGGTCTTTTTCAATTTTCATCCGTCCCCCACGACCGTAACCGCCTTGACGTCTTGCTAATTCTCGGTTAATCTCTTCGCTACTTAAAGGCAAGCCGGCTGGTAAGCCTTCAATAATAGCAGTTAATTCAGGTCCATGTGATTCGCCTGCTGTAATAAAGCGCATCTTAAATTCCTCCTTCTCTGTTTAAAAATGCTCGAATTTCTTCCGTTGGTAAAGAGACAATTTTCGCTTGACCAATTTTTTCTAAGACAATGATTTTAATCTGTCCCCCACGTGTTTTTTTATCATGTGTAATTGCTTGATAGAGACGTTCTTCTGACCAACGATCTGTGGTTACTGGTAAATGGAACTTTTCTAGCATGGTGACCAACTCTTGGGTAATCCCAAGTGGGGAAAGCCCTTGTTGTTCTGCGACTTGAGTTATTTGAATCATTCCTAAAGAAACGCCTTCACCGTGAGCAATCACCCCGTAACCAGCTGTATTTTCTAATGCGTGGCCGATCGTATGCCCAAAATTCAGAATCAAACGTAAGCCCAAATCTAATTCATCTTCTTCGACGACATCACGTTTAATCTTGCAACAGGCCGTGATAATTTCTTCTGCATGTGCCACTAAATCTTGTTCATTTTCCAAAGAGGATAAACGGTGCCACAATTCAACATCAGCGATAGCTGCTGATTTTACAATTTCTGCAATTCCTTCACGCACACGTCTAGGTTCTAATGTTTTAAGTGTATTAGGATCAATTAAAACCCCATCTGGTTGGGCAAAAGTACCGACAAGATTTTTGGCTTTTTTAGTATTAACCGCTGTTTTACCTCCAATGCTACTATCTACTTGTGCCAGTAAGGTTGTTGGTACTTGCAAAAAGTGAATACCGCGCATATAGGTTGAAGCGACAAATCCAGCTAGATCTCCCACAACGCCTCCACCTAAAGCAATTAGACCATCACTTCGAGTCAATTGCTGTTCCGCTAAAAAATCATAAAGCAGTTGAGCTATTTCGAGGCTCTTACTTTGTTCACCTGCCGCTACAGCAATCAATGATGTTTCAAAACCAGCAGCTTGCAATTCTTTCTCAACAGCTGCGCCATATAATTTATTCACCGTTTCATCGGTAATAATCGCTACCCGTTGTGGCTGCCACAGGCTACGTACCCAGGTGCCAATTTTATCTAAGGCACCTGTTTCGATGGTTAAATCATATGAATGTGTAGGTAACGTTACGGTTAATTTCATGTCCTCTACTCCTCTGTCTTTACTAATCTTCTAAAGCATTAATTTCTTTCATTGCTTTTTCGATGATATGAACTTCTTTCATCATACGTAGGTAAGTTTTTTCATTCAAGGATTGTGGCCCATCTGACCACGCATTCGCTGGATCTGGGTGAATTTCTACAATCAAGCCGTCCGCACCTGAAGCAACACCTGCTCGGGCCATTGGCGGTACTAAATCCCAGATACCAACACCATGACTCGGATCAACAATAATTGGAAAATGACTTAATTTTTTAATTAAAGGCACCGCACTTAAATCAAGTGTATTGCGCGTAGCGGTTTCGTACGTACGAATCCCACGTTCAATGAAGATCACATTGAAATTTCCTTGCGCAGCAATGTATTCAGCTGCGTTTAGCCATTCATCAATCGTACCAGCAATCCCGCGTTTTAAGCCAATAGGTTTTCCAGTTTTACCAACCGCTTGTAATAACTTGAAATTTTGCATGTTGCGCGCACCGATTTGTAAAATGTCACTGTATTTTGCGACAAGTTCTAAATTCGCTTCATCCATCACTTCTGTAATGACTTGCATATCTAATTCATCAGCCGCTTGGCGAATGTATTTTAGTCCTTCTTCTTCTAGTCCTTGGAAAGCGTATGGCGACGTTCTAGGTTTGAATGCACCACCTCGTAAAATTGTTGCACCGCCAGCTTTAGCAATTCGCGCACATTCACGAATCTGATCTAAGCTTTCGATTGAACAAGGGCCCGCCATCATGGTCATACTGCCGTCACCGATTTTAACACCGTTCACATCAACCACTGTATTCTCTGGATGAAATAAACGACTCGTTAGTTTGTATGACAACGAAATGCGGACACTTTTCTCCACGCCTTCTAATGCTGTTAACTCTGCTTCAACTAATTTTTCTGTATCACCAATCAAGCCTATCACTGTTTTTCCATTATCTTGACTTGTTTGAGTAGTTAAGCCTGCACCTGTTACTAAATCAATGACTTGTTTCATTTGCTTTTCGGTTGCATTTTCTTTCATAATTACGATCATTATATTCTCTCCTCATGCCTTTAAACGGCGCTCTTTTTATCTATTTTCAATTTTACGTTTTACGACTGATACAGGCATTTTTTGTCCTGTCCATTGTTCAAAAGCAACAGCGCCTTGATAAAGTAGCATGTCCAAGCCGTTGCTTGTTTCTGCGCCACGTAAACGGGCTTCTTTTAATAACTGTGTTTCTCTGGGATTATAAATAGCATCATACACAAATAACTTCGGTTGAATCATTGCATAATTTTCTATAGGACTACTATGCGCATGTGGATGCATACCCACACTCGTTGCATTAACTAACAAGACGCTTTCAGCAACATCTTTTGCTAGTTTTTCAGTATCCGCTAAATCATTTAAATGGATTACACAGTTGGTTCGTTCAGTGAAATTTGCCAGTTTTTTTTGACTGTCGTTAAAGCCCGCGCTTTTCCTGTTGTAAACGGCGATTTCTTTCACGCCATCTAAAGCAGCTTGGGCAATGATTGATAAGGCTGCACCACCTGTTCCTAAGATGGTCATTTTATTCTGAAAAACGTCAACCTTTTTCTCTTTCAAACTCCACATAAAACCAGTACCATCCGTGCTGTCTCCGTAAAGTTTTCCATCTTTGTTGACAATCGTATTAATCGCGCCAACCAGTTGGGCGGTAGGACTTAGTTCATCCATATAACTTACAGCCGCCACTTTATTGGGCATTGATAAGTTGGCCCCTAACATGTGAAACGTTCGAATCGCTTCAATTGCTTGTGGCAATGTCTCTTGTCCAACGTCAAACGCCAGATACCGAGCATCAACTCCTAAATTTTGAAATGCTGTATTATGAATCAACGGTGAAATACTGTGTCGGCTGGGTTTCGCGAATAACCCAGCTAAACGAGTAGCTCCAGTTATTTCTTTCATCCTGTGTGCTCCTTTACGAAATTTTTTTAGTAAGTTTCTGAAATCCTAATTTTTGGCCAAACAAAAAGGATATTCACAGTAAATTTTAAGAAAAATCTACAGTGAATACCCTACAAAAAAGCAATATAAAAGCCACTATAGATTTTCTTAAATCTACATGGCTGAAAGTCATCTTAAATTTCCCTAGCCATTATAGATACAAACGTTTGTTGTCTGTACCCATAATGTTATGAATACAAACCTATCTAAAATAGCTAAAGTAAAAGTTATTCAGTTGTGTATGGTTTTTCTTCGTTGTTGTCATAAGAATCACTCCAAAACTGATTTAATTAAGAATTGTTAACAGTATACCGCTAGAAAAAACATGTGTCAACACTTATTCGCTTATTTTTTCGACTATTCCATTAAAACCAATGTTATTTTATTCGTCAAAAGACTGAAAAAAGCCACAGGAACCAGTCATTTCACTGATTCCTGTGGAGCAAAAATTATTTTAATTCTTCAGCGTATACATCATCAACTGTTTGTGTTGGGTCGATAACAATGTATAAGTTTTTAGTTTTTTCGCTGACTTTTGTAGATTGATAGATGTTATCCAAGCCCTCATCTGTTTTATCTTTGTAAGGGAAATAAACTAAATCTGGTGTGCCATTTTTGTAAAGAATTTCCATACGTTCGATATCTTCATATTTTAAAGCACGAGAGAACATCCCTAATTCTAAGCCACCTAAGTTAATATCGTGGGTTTGAACATGATCTCCTTCTTGGAAAATTTCAATTTTGAACCCTTCACATGGATGAATTTCAACAAATTCACTACCATGGATACGGCCAAAACTTGTTGTAATATGTTTGATCCATAAATCACCAATAAAACGACGATCAATCGTCCAAGTTTCACCATTTCTGAAATAAAATTTAAGTCCTGTCATTTCTCTAGCCATAGCACAAATCTCCTTACTTAAAAATAATTTCTTACATTATTAGTTTACCATACTTTTGATAAACGGTCACAAACTTTCGCTGTAGATTCTTAATCTTTTGTTATTCTTTTTAAAAAAGAATCAATCTCAACTACTGCACGTTGGTGAGAACCTTTGGCAATTTGTCGTTCTCCTTCATAAGCAACAAATTCATAGCGTATTTTGTGTGCAGTCTGTTCAATGCTGGTCATCGTAACAACGATTGTCGCCCCTACCGCGGATGGATATAAGTGGCGCAATTCTAACACCGTTCCGACAGTTGTTTCCCCAACTGATAATTGGTCCTTCACAGCTTCTTTGGCTGTTTGTTCAATCATGGCAGCTAAAGCAGGGGTTCCTAAAACTTCTAAGTCACCAGAACCGAGCATTTTAGCCGTTTGTGATTCTTTCACCAAAAATTCTTTTGTAAACATTTCTGTTGGCATTATGCTTTCTCTCCTTTTGAACGTTGTTTTTTGGCAAACGAAAGCAGAACTTCTTGTTTATTCTCTAAGCTACCTTCAACAACGTGTTGCTCGATTTCAGCAATCAGTTCCCCTAACCATTTGCCTGGTGTTTCTTCTAAGACGGCTAAAAGGTCTTTTCCTGTGATGGCCAATTCATGTCTTTGATGGATGGGTAATGCCTTAACTAACTCTTTTGTTACTTGTACTTGACTGTCTTGTTGGTAATAATATAAAAGCCTTTCAACAAGTACTGCTGATTCTTCGCCTAATTCATAAAGCATCATTGGCTGCCAGTCGTTACTCAAGCGAAAACGCAAACCGCGTACTAATTGTGAAACGTTTTGAATTAATTGATTTGAAAGTTTCCAAGCCTTTAAGAAGGAGCGAATTTCTGCTTCTGGTAAATTCAACGATTGGATAAGTAACGTCCACGCTTCTGCTTCTGTTTCAATTTGACGAGCAGGCAAGTCCATTAAACGAAAAAGTCCAGCCCCTTGTTCTCGTAATTTTGGACAGTATTGATAGCATTCTGTTTCAATAAACGGAGCTAAGCCACCTTGTCGATTAACCCCTAAAAGCATTTTTACAAATTCAATCGTAATGCGTTCTACTGAAATTTTTTCTAATAAAGGATGAAATTCAGCGATAGCGGCTAAGGTTTTTTCTTCAATTTTAAAATCTAATTGGCTAGCAAAGCGTAAGCTCCGCATCATCCGCAGAGCATCTTCATGAAACCGCTCATGGGGATTACCGACTGCACGAATGGTTTGATTAGTTAAATCTTCGATACCATCAAACAAATCAATGATTTCGCCTGTGCTGTCAAGTGCCAAGGCATTAATCGTAAAATCTCGCCGTTTTAAGTCTTCTTTCAAGGAGCGAACAAAGGTGACTTCATCTGGTCGACGAAAGTCTTGATAAGTTGACTCGGTACGAAAGGTTGTTACTTCATACTGTTGGTCTTCCATCAATACAAGGACTGTACCATGTTCGATACCCACATCAACGGTTCGTTTAAAAATTTGCTTAATTTCTTCTGGATAGGCACTTGTCGCAATATCGACATCATGGATTGGTTTATTTAATAAAGCATCACGGACACTGCCCCCGACAAAATACGCTTCAAAGCCCTGTGCATTGATTTCACGAATAACGGGAGCGGCTTCTTTAAATTCGTTTGGAATAGTTGTCAATTTCATAGCATCTGTTCCAATCCGTAAAGTAGTTCTGTTCTCTGTACCACTTGCCGACAAGCTAACGCTACTCCTGTCATGAAGGAACGCCGATCATAAGAATCATGCCGAATAGTGAGCCCTTCACCTACACTGCCAAATTGGACTTGTTGGTGTGCCACTAAACCAGGTAAGCGGACACTATGGATTCGCAGACCCTCGAAATCAGCCCCGCGTGCCCCTGGTATTGATTCTACCTCTTGCGGATTCCCTTGTTTTTTTGCTGGCCGAACTTCTTGAATCATTTCTGCAGTTTTTATAGCCGTTCCACTCGGTGCATCCAATTTGTTATCATGATGTAATTCAATGATTTCCACATCTGGAAAATACTGCGCCGCTTTTTGGGCAAATTGCATCATTAAAACTGCCCCAATTGCAAAGTTTGGCGCAATTAAGCCGCCGATGGCTTTTTCTCGAGATAGGTTTGTCAATTCGTTGATTTGTTCCTCCGTAAAGCCTGTCGTCCCAACAACTGGCGCCATACCGTGTTCCAACGCAAAACGCGTATTTGGATAGGCGGCTTCAGGAACCGTAAAATCAATCCAAACATCTGGTTTGACAGCTAGGACTTCTTCTAAGCGTTGAAAAACGGGAATTGCTGTTTCATCATTGAAAGAAACAGTTTCTTGTGCTTCATGAGGATCATACACACCTACTAATTCAAAGTCTGCGGTTTCTAAGACCATTTGTGTAGCAGTACTGCCCATCCGTCCTTTAAACCCGGCGACAATTATTTTAATCATGTGTTTTCCCATCCTTTCTTTCAAAGCGATAGCGATCCCGCTTGTTAAATTTGGCCATATTTTCTTCAAAAACTTCGGTTAAATCAATCTCTAAAGAATTTGCCATGCTAATCAATACAAAAAAGACATCTCCAAGTTCCTCTGATACTGTCTTTGGTTTTTCGTCTGCTTTTTTCTGTTTTTCACCATAATAATGATTGACTTCACGGGCTAATTCTCCGACCTCTTCCGTCAAACGAGCCATTTGTCCTAATGGTGAAAAATAGCCTGTTTTAAACTGTTGAATATAATCATCAACTTCTGTTTGCATCGATTGCAAACTACGTTGTTCTGATTCTGACATTTTACCCCAACCTTTCTTACTCTACCTCCTACATCTTATCAAAAACTTGGCTATCTGGAAAGGTTCTACTTGTTGTTTTATATAGAGAATGATACAGTTTATACTGTAAAAGGACGTGATTAAATGGAAGAACAAAGATTTTATTTTAAAGATGTGTTATTTATTGTATTAGGAAGCTGTATCTATGCCTTTGGTTTGGTTACTTTCAATATTGCCAATGACCTGGCCGAAGGTGGTGTCACGGGGATTACTTTGATTTTAAGGGCCTTATTTCATTTTAACCCAGCATATACGACATTATTAATCAATATTCCGCTCTTATTAATTGGTGGTAAAATTTTAGGCAAACGTTCCCTCTATTATACGCTAATTGGTACCGTGTCGTTATCGGTATTTTTGTGGTTTTGGCAAAAATTTCCTGTTGAAATTAATTTAGATCATGATTTATTGATTGCTGCTCTCTTAGCTGGTTTGGCCGCAGGATTCGGTAGTGGCCTTGTTTACCGCGTAGGCGGAACCACTGGTGGGACCGACGTCATTGCCCGCATTTTCGAAAAATACTTTGGGATTAGCATGGGCCGCTCGTTGTTACTTTTTGATGTTGCAGTCTTACTCCTCTCGTTGACCTATATTGATGTCAAACGAATGATGTATACTTTAATTGTGTCCTTTGTTTTCAGTCGTGTTGTTGATTCTGTACTCGATGGAGCCTATGCTGCGAAAGGAATTTTAATTGTTTCCAATCATTCCGAAGAAATCGGTCAAAGTTTAATGGCTTCTTTAGAACGCGGGGTAACATATTTAAATGGTGAAGGTGCTTATTCACAAGTGGAAAAACGGGTTCTCTACACGGTAGTCAGTCCTCGAGAAATAATGGAGGTCAAAAGGATTGCTAATGAAATAGATGAAAAAGCCTTTGTGTCCATCATTAACGTACATGAAGCAATTGGCGAAGGCTTTACTTATGCAAAACCCAGCAAACAACGGCGCTTTAAATTAAAACAATAAATAAAACCCAGCATTTATTGAAAATGCTGGGTTTTATTTATTGTTGCTTCAAACGATTTAATTCATCGGATAATTCTAAAAACGCTTCTTTGTTGCCTGTTTCTAAAGCATCATCAATTTGAGCTTTAAGTAATGCCATTCGTTGCGTTTGTTCTTCTTGCTTAAAGTATTGATCAATCGCTCTGGCAACTTCCTGATCCACTTGTTCATTCCATGGCGCAAACGGATTGTCTTCTAAAACAGATAAATACTGGCTCGTTTGCCAAGCCTCTGGAAATACACATTCTAAATAAAGAGCTTTCCGCCAATTCATCCGAATCTCATGAAAAATTTGTTCCGGATCTGTAAATTCTTGTGCTTGGATAAAAAGCAATAACGGCTCCTTACCTAAACCATCCGCTACCACACGGATCCCCCGATCGGTTTTCTCTACGTTCTCAACAAAATGAACATTATTTAAAATCGCATCATGCGTTAATAAGTAATTTAAAATCCACAGTACTTCTCTTCTTCCAAAAGGCACGGTATTAACTAACCAAGTTAAAAATTTTTTCTTTTCTGATAAACTAACAAACATCGTCGTTTCCTATCTTTCTTCCATATCTGCTAGCACAGATTGCATGTCGACATCACCAGGTTCATGTTCCAAATAGTGGTATAACAAGTGTTTTGCTTTTTCAAGTTCGCCTTCTTCTCGTAAGAACAATGCGTATTCTTTTAGAAATTCTGGTTCGTGAGACAATTCTTGCGCTGCTTGTTCATAATGAACTTTAGCGACGGCAAAGTCTTCTAATTCGTTGTACGCTTTTGCTAAGTTCCATTCAGCATAAGGATGATCCGTTTCCTCTAAATCATTTAAGATAGTAATTACTTCCTCAAAACGCTCTTCCGTGATGTAGAGATTACTTAAGGTCAAACGACTTTCATCTGTTTTCTCACCTAATTCCAAAGCTTTTAACAACCAGTTTTCAGCACCAGCAATATCGTGTAAGCGATAGGCATTTTCAGAGGCAAATTGGTATAACTCTACTTGGAAGGGGTTTTCCGCAATTCCTTCTTCGATCACCGCTTTTGCTTCATCTAATTGCTCTTCTTCTTGGAGCGCTTCCGCTAAATATAGATAAAGTGATTGATAATGTGGGTTTAGTGTTTTTAATTGCTGGAACAATGCAATGGCTTTTTGATTCTCATGTAGCTGTAAATAAGTGAAAGCTAACTGGAATAAACGATCGTCTGTTTGTTCTTCTTTGACTGCGGCTTCCAAATAAGGAACTGCTTCTTCAAAATCACCTAACATGCTGTAACTACTTCCTAAGCGTTCATTCAAGGAAATAGCAGAGATTTGCGCTGTCCCACTTTCTACAATGCTTTGATAACGAGTGATAGCCTCGACAAATTGTCCATTTGTAAAATATAGTTCTCCCAAAGCAAATTGAATTAACGGCTCTTCTGGCATAAGATTGGCTGCTTCTTTTAATTTCGCTTCACTGACTTCTGGAATCCCTAAAACTTGGTACAAATCCGCAGTAACTAAGAGGCTTTGGACATAACTGTCACTAGTTTCTGGAATTTTTTCTAAATAGATGAATGCATCATCTATTTCATTATTTTCAATGGCGATTTCTGCTAATGGAATGTTTAAGCCATCTGCATCGGGAAATTGTTCCAACAACTGTTGGAAAATTTGTTTGGCTTCTTCTAGAAAACCTAAAGATAATAACGTTTCCCCTAAATCAGCTAAGGTATTTTCATCATCTTTCTTTAATGCTTCTTCAAACATCAACTGTGCTTCTGCTAAATTTTCAGCTTGTAATGCTTGAACCATTTTTTCACTATATGACATAATTTCCCCTCAAATCTCTTTTAAAATTTCTTGGTATCTTTCAATCGTTGTTAACAGTTGATCGGGCGTTGGCTTTAAAGCTGCTCCTAGTTGACCGATTTTTTCCAACACCATAGGAGGACCTAGTGTTTCTGTGTGAGTCAAGACTTGTTCTGCGTAATCAGCACTTAAAATTTCTTTTGGAAACGCCACCGGAAAACCTAAGCGAATAAACCAAACGATAAAATTTTTAAATTGAAAGTCAAAGTGATTGACTTGCTGGCTCCATAAAACTTGTAACAACAATCCCAATAATCGTTTCATGGGACCTGATAACAAATGGCCATTTTCGGTTGTAGCAAAGGCCACTTCAAAAACTCGGCCAAATTGATCCACTTTTTCCCCTGCTTGTTCATAAAAAGATAACAACTCGTCTAAAATACCATTAAATGACGTTTGATTCAACCGTTTTTTATCTGGATACGTTTGGTATAGCATTTGTAAATAAGCATAATCACAGACAAGACCCGCTCGAATAAAAACGAGCAAATCAATTAAAGGAGCGGCACCTTTTTTATTGGTCAAGGTACTATCAAACAAAATTTTTTCTGAATGATTTTCTATATGCATAGTTGCATGCTGTGCTTGCTGAATTGTGACACTTGGTAAAAGTCCTTGCCGTAACGCTTGAACAGACACAGGCATCAGCCAACATTTGGAGGAACACTTACTTACTTGGTGCAAAAATGCGGTTAATTGTAGTACCCCTTCATTACCTAAACCGATCAATAAAACATCCTGATTTTCTGGCCAATCAGCTAAGAAACGTAACACACTTTCTAATTCTAATAAGTCATTGCAATGAACATCATTGCGACAAATATACCAGTTTAATCCCAACTGTTCCCCAAAGGCATAATTAATCTTCTCCGAAAAAAGATCATAGTAACGCTGATTCGCCAAAACAACGATTGACTCCGTCGTTACTGGTCGTTTTTTTAGGACGGAAGCAAATGTTTCTCCATAAATAATAGCGACCTTGTTTTCCCCTCTAGAATAGTTGTATTTCATTGATTCACCACCTTAAGACTGTTTCCTCTTCCTTCACCCCAAGTCTAGCATAACCACTAAAAAACAGCTACTGGCAACAACTTATTTTTGTCCTTCATTCATATATCTTTCTCTTTTTATCAAAAAAGCAAGGAGCGAGTGTCGAACCGTTCCCGCTTGATTCTCGGAGCGAAGCACGTTTTTCTCACCTAAGGTTCGTTACAATTTAGCCTTTTAGCGTACTGTTTCGACCACCTCTTAAAATAACATTTTTTATGTATGATTCAAAAAAGAACCCTTGGAAACCAAGGGTTCTAATTGTCTGTCTTATTTCACTGCATCTTTCAATGCTTTACCTGGTTTGAATGCAGGTACTTTGCTTGCAGCGATTTGAATTTCTTGTCCAGTTTGTGGGTTACGTCCTTTACGAGCTGCGCGTTCGCGAACTTCAAAGTTACCAAAACCGATTAATTGAACTTTTTCACCTTTAGCAAGAGTTTCTTGAATTGTTGAAAAGACAGCGTCTACTGCTGCAGTAGCATCTTTTTTAGTTAAACCAGTTGAAGATGCAACGTTTTCGATTAATTCTGCTTTATTTGCCATGGATCATTTCACCTCCTCTATAAGAGATACGATGTTTTTACACACCTAAAGTTCCGTCTATTTTTGAGTGGTCCAAAAACAGACAGCAAATATTGATCTGGTTCAATATTCTGTTAACAAGATAGCATAAGAAAGTTGTAATAGCAAGGTTTTTAGTGTATTTTAACCAGTTTTTTCAAAAAATAATCATTTTTTCTCAAAGTTGATAAATTTATTTGAATATCTAAAAAAAGTATGGTAGAATGCACTATTTTCGGCGTCGCGGAATGATTTTAATCGGCGTGCCCTCAAACGTAAATGCTTTTCTGATTTGATTTTCTAAAAACCGGGCATAAGAAAAGTGCATTAGTTCTTCTTCGTTGACAAAAATAACAAATGTAGGTGGTTTGACTGCCACTTGTGTTGCATAAAAAATCTTCAAACGTTTTCCTTTATCGGTTGGTGTTGGATTAATTGCTACAGCATCCATTACAACGTCATTTAACAACGCTGAAGGAATCCGTAAGTTTTGATTCATACTTACTGTTTCAATTAGTTCAGGCAGTTTGTTTAAACGTTGTTTGGTTAATGCAGACACAAAAATAATGGGTGCATAATCTAAATATTGGAATTCATCACGAATTTCCGCTTCAAAATCACGCATTGTATTTGTATCTTTTTTGACTGTATCCCATTTGTTGACCACGATAATAATACCGCGACCTGCTTCATGGGCATAGCCCGCCACACGCTTGTCTTGCTCACGAATACCTTCTTCTGCATTCAAGACCATTAAAACAATGTCTGAGCGTTCAATCGCCCGCATTGCGCGCATGACGCTATATTTTTCAGTTGATTCGTATACTTTTCCACGTTTACGCATACCAGCTGTATCAATCATTAAGAACTTTTGACCTTCTTCAGATTCAAAATACGTATCGATTGCATCTCGCGTTGTTCCTTCAATATCTGAAACAATCACACGATCTTCACCAAGAATAGCATTAATCAATGATGATTTACCGACATTTGGACGCCCGATTAAACTAAATTTAATTGTATCTTCGTCCTCTTCTTCTGAAGTGTTAGGAAAATGTTTAACTGCTTCGTCTAACACATCGCCAATGCCTAAACCATGACTACCAGAAACTGGGAAAGGATCCCCTAGTCCTAAAGCATAAAATTCATAAATATCATTACGCATTTCAGGATTGTCAACTTTATTAACAGCTAAGATCACTGGTTTATTACTACGATATAAAATTTTTGCTACTAACTCATCTGCATCAGTAATTCCTTCACGGCCACTAGCAACAAAGATAATCACATCTGCTTCATCAATCGCAATTTCTGCTTGGTGTTTGATTTGATCCATAAATGGTTCGTCACCTAAATCAATCCCACCTGTATCAATAATACTAAATTCACGCCCTAACCATTCTCCAGTTGTATAAATACGGTCGCGTGTTACGCCAGGAGTATCTTCTACAATCGAGATACGCTCACCGGCAATGCGGTTAAAAATAGTCGATTTACCGACATTCGGTCTACCGACAATCGCAATAGTTGGATTTGCCATTTGATTCCCTCCTTGAGAATTTCAATCCTTACTAGTTTACCTAATCAAACCTTAAAGTGCAAGAAAAGTTTTAGTTTCTGCTGATTTTCTAACCAATTCAAGAAAAAATGAGTTTGACATAGCCGATCTGTTTACGGCTATGTCAAACTCATAAATTTCAAGAAAGTAACGGGTTATTCCTCTTCTTTCGCATCAGATAAAGCGTCACCTAAAATATCGCCCATGGTAAAGCCAGTATTTTCTTCAGGCAATTCATATTCCTGTTCTTCTTTTGGTTCTTCTTGAGACTCAGGTTTTGGTTCTAACGCTTTGATACTTAAAGCAATACGATGTTCCTCTGGATTAACTTCTAAAACTTTCACTTGTACTTGATCCCCTTCATGAAGGACTTCATGAGGCGTTGCAATGTGCTTGTGAGAAATTTGAGAAATATGCACTAATCCTTCCACACCAGGGAAAACTTCCACAAAGGCACCGAAGCTTGTTAGGCGTTTTACTGTGCCATCTAAAACAGTCCCAGCGGCTGCTTTTGTTTCGATATCTGTCCATGGTCCAGGCAATGTTTCTTTAATAGATAAAGAAATACGTCCTTCTTCTGGATTAATTGAAAGAATTTTTACTTGAACGTCTTCGCCAACAGTTAACGCATCACTTGGTTTGCCCACATGCTGATGAGCAATTTCAGAAACATGAACTAAACCATCCACGCCACCTAAATCAATGAATGCGCCGAAATCTGTTAAACGAGCTACTTTCCCTTCAACAACGTCTCCGTCATGTAAAGAAGAAAGTAATTCTTCTTTTTTCGATTCTTTTTCAGCTTCAACAACTGCTTTATGTGAAAGAATTAAGCGGTTTTCTGAAGGTTCGATTTCAATAATTTTAAATGCTAGTGTTTGACCTTTATATTCAGAAAAATCTGCAACAAAATGATCTTCAACCATTGAGGCAGGAACAAATCCGCGAACACCAACATCAACAACCAAACCACCTTTAACAACATTTGTAACAGGTGCTTCGATTACTTTGCCCGCTTGGAAATCTTGTTCAATTTCTTCCCAAACTTTTTTAGCATCTAAACGGCGTTTTGACAGTAAATAACTGCCGTTTTCTTTATCTTTGCCAATTGATGTGATAACAACTAAATCTAACACATCACCGACTTTCACAAGTTCGTGTACATCTTCAACTGGTAAAGTCGATAATTCCTTTGCAGGAACAACGCCTTCAACGCCCGCTCCTTCAATGCCGACAACAACTTGTTTGTCTTCAATGGCTAAAACTTCGCCTTTAACAATATCGCCAACACTGACTTCTTGAACGCTGTTCATTGCATCTTCCATTGTTTCGTTGTTTGCTACTTGTTTGTCTTCAAAATCTGTCATGCCTCTTATCCTCCTATGCCAACAAAAATTCCAAAACTTAGCTATATATACTTACATAGTACGAGATTTTTGTAAAAAAATAAAGCGATTTCTTCTATTTTTCTTAAAATTCTTTAAAAAAGTTCAAAACCTTTTTGTTTAATCACATTTTGTATGGCGGCGACGACTTCTTCAATCGTCAACCCTGTTGTATCGATTTTCACAGCATCACTTGCTTGGACAAGGGGTGATACTTCTCTGGTTGAATCTAAATAATCCCGACGTTCAATCTCCGCCTTCAAGGTTTCAAAATCCGTCTCAATCCCTTTTTCTTGATTTTCTTTAAAACGACGTTCTGCACGTTCTTCAACGCTAGCCACCAAGAATATCTTTACTTCGGCCTTTGGTAAAACTGCAGTACCAATATCTCGACCATCCATGACAACTCCGCCGGCTTGACCAATTTTCTGTTGTAACGCCACCATTTCTTCTCTAACTTTTGCATGTTTTGAAACAGCTGAAACAGCATTCGTTACATCTGGCTGGCGAATCGCTTCGGTCACTTCATGACCGTCGATAAAAACACGTTGGCCATTCTCTGCTTGCTGAAAAGAAATAGTGTGGTTGACACAAAGCGCTACTAATGGCTCTTCCGCTTGAATGTCGATTTGATTTTGCAAGGCCAGATACGTAATCGCTCGGTACATGGCACCCGTGTCACAATACACATAATTCAATTGTTTTGCTAAAATTTTTGCAACTGTACTTTTTCCTGACGAAGCTGGTCCGTCAATAGCAATACTGATTTTTCCCATGAAAAAACTCCTTAACTGATATGCATCCTTTAAAATGCGCTTCTTCTTTTATATTAAAATCAGAAGAAAAGAACTTGGATTTAAACTGATGACGAGTCTCTAACGAAAAAGCAATAAGCCGAAATCCCTCGAAAGACGCAAAACATCTTTCGGAAATTTCTGCTTATTGGCATTCTCATGTAATCATCCGTCGCGGTTTAGCCCTTGAAAGTGCTGTCCAAACCTCTTTTTCTGGATTATTTAATACGTAATGGTTGTCCTGGATAAAACACAGATGTATCAATCCCAGGATTTAACGCTAAAATTTGTTCTAATGTCATTCCGTTACGTTCGGCAACTTGACGTGCCCCTTCGCCACTTTGAACGGTATCATAAACAGGTTGTTGGTTCTGCGCTTGTTGCTGTTGTTGATTTTGAGCTTCTTGTTGTTGTTGCTGCTCTTGTTGTTGCTGTTGCTGTTGTTGTGCTTGTTGGTCCTGTTGTTGCTGTGCAGCAGCATCTGAACTTGAAGGTGTTGTATTTTCAGCTGGTTGGCTGCTTGCTGGTTCTGAGCTTTCCACTGATTTTGACGTACTTTCTTTTTTCTTCTCTTTTGATGATGATTGGACTAATGAAGAAGATGGCTGGCTATTTTTGCTAGCACTTTCGTTCGGTTTCTTGTCTTGCATCATCCATAAGAAAGTCCCAATTGGAATGGCAATAATTAATAATAGCAAAATAACTAAAACAGTTAGAAATAATGAATTTCCTCGTTGCTGTTGGCGTTTTGCTAAACGAGAACCACCACCATTTTGATCAGGTTCATAAATTGATTGTTCCCATGGCTCACGAGCTTGGTTTTTCTTTTTGTCCTTTTTACTCACTGCTAATTTCCTCCTAAACTTCTCTCGCTTGTTATTATATCATAGCTTTTGCCAACTGCCGACTAAAAAAATGAATTAATCACGTTCTTTAAATAATTTTAGAAATTTAGAACGCCAATCTTCTTCATTTTGATTGCTGGTCTTGTTCGATTTTACTATTGAATCTTGGTAAATGTCAAAGAATAACGCACAATTATCACAACAAGTTTCCGGTGATTGTTTGACAATCGGTTCTTGAAAATAAGTTTGAATCAACGTTCTTCGACAGGTTGTGGTTTCAATATACGTCAGCATCCCTCTTAATTGCGCTTGACGATCTTTTTCTTTCTCCTCTAAACGATGCTCTAGCTCTTCAAAAGAATAATCCTTGGCTAAATAGCCTTGGACCCATTTTTGTTGTAACTCGTTGGCATTTTCTAACAAACCTGCTTGTTCTTCTCCTTCAATCAGCGATTTTAAGGTCGCTCGATTCGCTCTTGTCTCTTCTAAGAAAAACCGATGAATAAATTCATCCCCTTTTTTATACAATAATAGCGCCCAACTTTTTTGACCATCACGTCCAGCTCGCCCGATTTCCTGCAGGTAATTTTCTAAGCTATCAGGCAAATCAAAATGAATCACTCCACGAACATCAGGTTTGTCGATCCCCATCCCAAAAGCATTCGTTGCACAAAGAATATCGATTTGATTATCAATAAATTGTTCTTGCAAGCGACTACGTTCACTAGCCTCCAAGCCCCCATGATAATAGGCCACCTTAAAACTGGTTTTTGCCTGAATAAGTTGACTGATTTGTTCTGTTTTGTTGCGCGTGGCGCAATAGATAATGATTTTACCAGCCGTTTTAGATAAGTAATCTAGTAACACTTCTTCTTTTTCTGACGTTTCCTTCACGAACAATCCAATATTTTTTCGATTCACTGAAGAAAGAACTTCTTGATAGCTACCATGAGAAAATAATTGTTTTATAATTGCGTGCTGTACAACAGGTGTCGCTGTGGCAGTTAACGCCAAGGTCAAAGGAAAGTCTAGCTGTTTTTGGACCAGATCTAATTTACTATATTCAGGGCGAAAATCGACGCCCCACTGATAAACACAATGGGCTTCATCCACCACAAATAATGCAATTTTTTGGCGTTGTAACACACTAAGTACTTCTTGCTGCAAAAGCATTTCTGGGCTTAAAAACAGATAATCGTATTGGAACATTTTCGCTAAAATATAACGCTTTTCTGAATACTGTAACGTACTGTTTAAGGCAACCGCACCTTTAATTCCTTGTCTTTGTAATTGACGCACCTGATCTTCCATTAACGAAAGTAAGGGAGAAACAATTACCGTTAGCCCCTCTAACTTCTGACCCACAAATTGATAACACAATGATTTGCCAGTGCCTGTTGGCAAAACAGCCAATGTATTCATACCGTCAAGTAAGTTTGTAATCACTTCTTTTTGACCAGGCTTAAACGCTGCGTAACCAAATCGAGTGAATAATTCTTGTTCTAATGTCAACAACACTCACTCCTTTTTTTGCCAAATTTGTTGGATTTGATATAACCGAAAATCTAAATAAGAAAGCGTCGCTTCTTGCGCTCGCCAATCCCGATACACCCACAACCGCGGATCTTGTTCTGTTTGAGCCAAGTTTTGGAGTATTGCCTCCTTTTCAAGATAAACAGACGCCTGCAGCTGCCCTTGAATAGCCAACTCTAATAGATGGTCATGAATGGTACTCGGTTTTATTTTTCGCTGCTCAGCAATTTCTTGAAGCGTCTTGCCTTCCGTTAACAATCGTTGGGTTTCTTGCATACTTTGGTTTAGATTTTTTTTTAGATACGGCCATACAAGCGTTTGTAAAGCAGGATAGTTTCCTCCGTACATTATCAACTGCAGTAAATGATGAACCGCTTGCGTATGCCATAAACGCTGTTCAAGAACTGTCTTATGGCTTGTTAATTGCTGAGGAACTTTGCCAGTTTGCTGATAACCAGAAAGTTGCGCAACCAAATAGTCGCTTTCTGCTTCAGGTAGTAACTCAAACCCTCGCAACAGTTCTTCTTTGATTGATTGAACGCGCTGCTCTTTCTTGTCTTGTTGTAACCATCGTTTCAAATATAGTTGCGGAATCGGTGTTGATAAAAGTGGAATATACTGTTTTTCCTCAAATGATAAATACGAAGTCACTTGCACGGCAAATTGAATGAGTTGCCAACTTTCTCGATCACTTCTGCCAAAACGATAAAGATCAATTGCAGGATAATCCAGCAACGAAAAATGGTGCTCCTTTAAAAATAGTTGCCCTTCTTTTGTTAGTTGAATCTCATTTGTCTCTTTGTGATACTGAATTTGTTTCGCCTTCGAAAGTTTTTCAAGAAATTGAAAAAAGGCTTGTTCGGAAATCGTTGGCCACCAGCCAATGAACCGTAAACAATCATATAAAAAACCATAAATCAAAACAGAACTAGTCCGTTTGCCTTTTAAAAGATGATACAAAGTTGATGCACGTACCTTGTATCCATGAGATAATAACGCTAAAATAAAAGTTGCTTCCATAGTAAACCTCTTTTAGATAGGATGTGTCACTGTTTATGCAATCACGTTTAGTTCCTGAAAAATGTATTGCTTGTGGACTTTGTCAAGTTTATGCGCCCAATATATTTGATTATGATGATCATGGGATTGTCCTTTTTAAAGACGAGCCGCATGCTCGACAACAATTTATTCCAGAAAACGAACGCGAGAATGTGTTAAAAGCGTACCGCAAATGTCCCACGCGTGCAATAGAAATAAGCAAAAATGAGTGCTAAATAATTTAGCACTCATTTTTGCTTAGAGTATTTTTTCGAGCCAAGCAAGTGTTTGTTCATCTATCGAAACAAACTGTAATTGTCCTTCTTTTAGCGGTTCTTTGACTAGATGAATTTGATCATTTAGGCCATTGATCCATTCATAACGAAGACCATTTTCTTTTGCTTTAGAATTTTTAGCTTCTAAATAATAATTGACATGGTAATTTTCTTTACCATCCAATTGTAGCGTATTAATGGTCACTTCAAAATCTGGTGAAACATCGGTCGATTTCTTTTCACGTAATCGTTCAAGTGATTCTATAAAAGAAGGAAATTGAGGATTATTTTCCCCACCAACGAGATATTTTTTAGCAAATTCTGTACTATCCGTATGACTTTTCACTTGTTTGGCAAATGCTTGATAAAAGGTTTCTAGCGCTTTGCGGGCATCATAGTCGCTAGCTAACGGAAAATTCAATTGTAGCGTTGGATTATCGGAGAGCGCTTCGACAAAATCATTTTCACCAATCGTTTCTTTTGATGTTTGAATTTCTTCTCCATTAATCGTCTTTTTAAGTTGAATCGTCATCCCTTTGGACCAGAACAAAGGGCCAATCGTTTTGCTTCCATTCGTTAGCGTACCAACTTTCCGATCATTAATATAAATATCTGCGTCTGGCAGATTGCTTTCCACAACAAAATTCATTCGTTTAAAATCTAAAGGAATACTAGAAATATAATTTTCCTCTTCTAATAAACGATACTCTTCTGTGATAACAGGTTCACCGGTGCTATCTTTCACTGTGGCTGTAAAGGTATATTGTCCTGGCGCTAAGGGTCCCAATTCCTTTTGATAAGTGGTTGAGTCGGAAGTGCCCACTTCCCGCCCGTTCATTGCCAGCGTCACACCGCGCTGATTCGTCGTTAACTGAACAGAAACAGGCGTTAAAATGAATTGATAACGGTGAAAGAAAAATGCTGTTTGACTTGTTTCACGAATAGTTAAACCATGTAGCTTTTTATCCTTTAATAGCGCTTTTTCTAATTTTTTTAGCTCAGTTGGATTTTTTTGATAATAAGTGATTAAAGGCTTAATGCTTTGCGGATTCACTTGAAATTCAGACTCGTTCGTCCTCATTTTTTTACTTAATTCTTGGGCATCACCATTCTCAATCGCTTCAATAAAATGAGAAATTTGTTGTTCCTTAGAAAAATAATGCGTCCCGAGAAAATAGCTACCCGCTCCAAGAACGATGAACACAAAAAGAAACACCCAGATCCAGCTTCTTTTTGATCTGAGAGGAGTAGATTCGTTCCCTTTATTCATTGATGGTTGTGCTTGGTTTTCCTCTTGATGCATTGATTCATTCATTAGCGGAGCGCCGCATTCTTCACAAAAGGACTCCGTATCACGATTCACATGACGACAATTTTTACACTTTTTCACTCAGGAAAACTCCTCTTTCTTTGATGATTTCTATCATACCAAGGGAAAGTTAAAATTACAATGCAGATGGTTTAGTATTTTTTAACAGAATGATGACAGATTATGACAACCTCTTTTCTTTTAGGCGTAAATTTTAAAAACCCACTGTCAAACATTGTTCAACAGCAGGTTTTTTATCATTTATTTTGTTAACGGTGTTTTTTTCTGAATAGTATGTTGTTTTTTTGATAGCCATGGCAATAACTTCGCATGTAGTACTAGAAAAACACCACTGACTAAGAGGCCTTTAATAAGGTTGAATGGCACAATACCAATCGCCACATAGCTTGCTAAAGATGTTCCTAAAAATTGTTGTGTGGTCACACCATATAATTGTAAGTAAACTGGTGTAATGACAAAATAATTCGCAATACTCATGAAAATCGTCAAGGCTAAGATCCCACTTACTAGGCCCACTATCCGATTTGTACGGATATTTTTCTTTTTACCAAAGAAATAAAAAATTGGCAAGGTGAAGATACTACTTGCTAAAAAGCTAGCGAAATCTCCCACCATATTTTGCGGTGCTAGTCCGGTTAAGAACAGGTGTAGCAACGAACGAACAAAAGCAGTAATTACTCCTGCTAACGGTCCGTACAAGAACATTCCGAGTAAAATCGGAATATCACTAAAATCGATTTTCAAAAAACTAAACGCCGGCATAATCGGAAATGCCACAAATTGTAATACTGTACCGATTGCGGCCAACATTGCAATGCTGACCATTTTTTGTACCTTGTTGTTCATCTGAAATCCTCCAATTAAGGACCCATCTTCAACGAACTTTTTGATTCGCTTCTTTGTCATACAAAAAAACCCTATTTTTCTGCAGGGAAAAATAGAGTAGGATTATCTGATGAAAAAGCGTCTCAAATAAGCCCTATCTTCTTTATCCAGACTATACTGTCGGTATTGGAATTACACCAATTCAATCGTTAAAAACGAGTCGTGGACTATAACCACCGGTCGGGAATTACACCCTGCCCCTGAAGACGAACCTTGTATTATATTTTTTTACTTACTTAGTGTAACCCATTTGAACAATGAATGCAACTAACTAAGCTTTTTTATTAAATTTCATTGATTGTTTCATTTCTCAAAAAAAAACAATCCCTTCGCCATAAGCGCGAAGAGATCGAGTCATTTTATCTTATTTAGCTTGATTTAATAATTGACTGATTTCTTTTTTAGTTAAATCACGATATTGCCCTGGTCGCAAACCTTGTAAGGTCAACTCACCGTAACGTTCACGTTTTAATTTTTGAACAGGGAAACCAACAGCTTGAAACATTTTCTTCACTTGATGATTACGTCCTTCATGAATCGTTAATTCCACGACACTGCTACCTGTTTTAATATCCGCTGAAAGAATTTGAAAATTGGCTGGTGCTGTGCGTTTGCCATCAATGCGAATGCCTTTGGCTAATGGCAATAGATCCCGTTTAGTAGGTACACCTTTAATTTTTGCTACGTAGACTTTATCTACTTCATGTTTAGGATGGGTTAATTTTTGTGAAAAACTTCCATCATTCGTTAAAAGTAACAACCCAGAAGTATCATAATCCAGACGACCGACTGGATAAATTCGCTCAGTAACATCTGTAAAATAATCCGTTACTACTTTACGGCCTTTATCGTCAGACACCGCAGAAATAACCCCTCTTGGTTTATAGAATAAATAATAACCATATTCTTCTTGATAAATTGGTACACCATCAACCTCAACAGTATCTTGTTTACTTACTTGCGTTCCTAATTCTTTGACCACTTGGCCATTGACTTTTACGCGGCCTTTGACAATTAATTCCTCTGCTTTGCGACGCGAAGTCACCCCAGCATGAGCAATTGCTTTTTGTAATCTTTCCATTGTTTAAGCTTCCTCGCCTTCTGTTGTTTCAGACATTGGGTTCGTTTCTTGATAACGATCAAAAAATAGATCCATTGGTAGTTCTTCTTCTAATTCATCTTCCATTTGTTGGATATCTGGTAATTCATCTAAACTTTTCAACCCAAAGTAATCCATAAAATACTTCGTTGTGCCATACAAAATCGCTCTACCAGGACCATCGACGCGGCCTTTTTCTTCTATCAACTGACGGGCAACTAACTTTTGGATAGAGCCAGAAGTCTGTACGCCACGAATTTCATCAATTTCAATACGCGAAATTGGTTGCTTATAAGCAATAATGGATAATGTTTCTAGCGCCGCTTGTGATAAGGCGTTCGACATAGGCGATTGCGCATATTTTTTTAGTAATGAGGCATATTTTTTCTTCGTTGTTAAGACAAAATGATTGCCGACTTCTAAAATATTTAACGCCGATTTATTGTCAGAAGCATAATGTTCTTTCAATTTCGTTAATTCTTCATAGGTTTTTGCTGTTGACTTCTCTAATAAGTACGCCAGCTCTTCCAAGCCAATTCCTTCTTCGCCAACCACAAATAAAATTGCTTCAATTTGACTAACTAATGTCACTGTGTTTCCTCCACCTCTGTTGTATCTTCCTGCTGGGTTTCTGTATTAAATAACAAAATTTCACTATAATTATTTTCTTGTTCAGCATAAATCACGCCTGTTTTCATTAATTCTAAAAGAGCCATGAACGTTGTCACAATTTCTTGTTTGGAATAAGAATCGAAGAAAGAATCAAACGACACTGCCTTCCCTTTCTGTACTTGACGCATACGCTCTGAAATAGCGGTGATTTTTTCTTCGATGGAAACATCGTCACTAGCAACAGTTGTTTCAACAGGCTGGCGATTTTTTTTCTTTTCTAACATGGCGTGAAAGGCTAGAAATAAATCAATTGTATTGATTTGATTAGGCGGTAGTGTTGTATCTTCCTCTTTATAATCATCCATATCCATTGGTTCTTTTGTATAATAGAGTTTACGTTCTTCTTCTTTTTCATGTAAAACAGTCGCTGCATATTTAAATTTCCGATACTCCAATAACTGAGCTACTAAAGCTTCCCGTGGGTCTTCCTCTTCAAAAAAATTTTCATCATCAATGATTTCAAGCTCTTGTTTTGGAAGCAACATCTGACTTTTAATAGCCATTAAGGTGGCAGCCATGACTAGATATTCTCCAGCGACTTCTAACTCTAAGGTTTGCATCGCATGAATATAAGACATGTATTGTTCAGTTACTGCTGTAATGGGAATGTCATAGATATCGATTTCTAATTTTTGAATTAAATGTAGTAGAAGATCCAGTGGTCCTTCAAAGACATCTAGTTTTAAATTAATTTCTTGCAAAAACGACACCTACTTTCTTTTCTCGACTTCCTAGTTTACCATAAATTTATTCGTTTGTGGGCATTCTCGCAAATTAAGCCCGAGGAAAATGTTCCTTATAAACATCTGCCATTCGTTGTTTGGTAATATGTGTATAAATTTGTGTCGTGGAGATATCTGCATGTCCTAATAATTCTTGAACGATTCTAAGGTCTGCGCCATTTTCCAACAAATGTGTCGCAAAGCTATGCCGTAATGTATGCGGCGTAATATTTTTCTCTATCTGGGCTTCTCGGACAATCTGTTTTAAATTTTTCCAAATGCCCTGTCTAGATAACGGTTCGCCATGATGATTAACGAACAGGTGTGTTTCATTCGGATGGTTTTTAATCAATTGAGGTCTGGCTTCGTTCATATAGCGCTCAATCCATTGAATCGCATAATCGCCTAAAGGGATAATTCGTTCTTTGTCCCCTTTTCCGATTGTTTGCAATAAACCAATGGATAAATGCAGATCCCCTAATTTTATTTCAATTAGTTCACTAACTCGCAGGCCCGTTGCATACATCACTTCTAAAATAGCACGATTCCGCATACCTAGTGGTTTACTTGTATCAGGCGTTTCAATTAATCGAGTCACTTCGTCAACAGATAATGTACTTGGCAATTTTTGAACTTTCTTGGGGGAGTCAATATGTTGCATCGGATTATGTTCGCTTAAGCGTTCTTGACGTAAAAATTGATGAAATCCTCTCAAACTAGAAATCATCCGAATCACACTTGCTGAAGCTTGCTGTTCTTCGTGAAGGGATTGCAAAAATTCTGTAATCATGTAACGGTCAACTTCGTCCCAAGAATGCAGGCCTTGTTCTTGTAAAAAGGCTACGTATTTTTTTAAATCTCGTTCGTAACTCCGTCGTGTGTTATTTGATAAGCCCCGCTCTATTTGTAAATAGTGTAAATAATCGACTAATTGTTCTTCCATTATCCTTCCCTCATTTCTAGTACTATCCTATCAGATTATGCCCTAGATTGCATGGGTAAATTCCAACTTATTAAAAAAAAATCAACTGACAACAAAAGACTTGTTCACTAAGTCGTTAACTTAAGAACAAGTCTTTTGTTGTTGCTACTATTAGTAAAGAATAAATTTGTTATTTTATATATTTATCTAGAAAAGCAGCTACTGTTTCCTTATATTTTTCTGGGTTTTTATTATAAGCTTTCGCATGCTCTGCTCCAGGCACGACATATTTCTCTTTAGGTCCTTGGGTTGCATTATAAACTTCGTCTAACATACTAAACGGCACAAACGTATCATTTTCACCATGAATAAAGAGCATTGGTAAATGATTCTTTTGCAATTGCTTAACAGCACTTGCTTCCCCAAAGAAATAGCCAGCTCTAAGTTTCGTAATCCCGCTAGTAACATTAACTAATGGGAAACTTGGTAAATTGAAAAGCTCTTTCAATTGATATTGCAACTCCTGATTGACTGTAGAATAGCCACAATCTTCCACAATGGCTTTCACGTTATCTGGTAATTTTTCCCCGCTCGTCATCATGACTGTAGCAGCACCCATACTGACACCGTATAAAGTGATTTGTTCTTGCTGACCATTTTCGGTTAAAACTTTCTCAATCCATTGGACATAATCTTTACGATCGGGCCAGCCGAACCCAATATAATCTCCTTGACTTTTCCCGTGACCACGCGCATCTGGCGCTAACACATTGTATCCCCAATCATGATACATTTTCGCAAAGACAGACATCGTTTCTGCCGAACCCATATAACCATGCGCCATAATAACGGTACGATTACTTTTTTTGTCGGCTGGTAAATAAATGGCCTTTAGACGTAGCCCATCTTCCGAAGTAATTGACCATTCTTGTCGATTTTTGTCATCTTTAAACCACGCGCCTTCAGGTGTCTGGACCACTTTTGACCCTGGGGTATTCTCATTTATAAAGTCTTTCTTTCCTGGAACTACTGCATAATTATAAAAATATAAGCCTGCCGCAATTAAACCAATTGCAATTACTACAATAAGCGCAATCAAAATTTTTAACCATCGATTCATCTACGTACTCCTTTTATTTAAACTGTATGATTCATTATAAGTTGTCGCCCTTTTTTTGACAACTACCATTCAAAGATTCAGCCATCTTTCTTTACCACTACAATGAGACAATTTTGTTGCGACAAAAAAAGCATAGCACAAAAATGTTACCTTTTGCGCTATGCTCCACTTATCTATTTATAGGAAACTAAAAATTATTTATTTTCAATAAGTTTAAAACTTGACCATGGTTTCAAAAATTCTAATAAGAAACGTTCGTCATCAGAAATACGACCAACCACATTTACACGGCCATCATTTTTCATTTCTTTTAAAGCAATTTGTGTTTCCCCTTTGTATTGTCCATAGCCAACGTTGTCAATCAAGACATCGCCTCGAACAATATCTCTCGTTGTATGAGCTGGGAAAGGACGATCTTTATAGTAAACACGTGTCATTGTTGAACGCAAAACGTAATCAGAACGATCTCCACGATAACTGTGTAAGTTATCGAACAATGCAATTCTTTCATCTTCTGTGATTTCTGGTTCTGTATCCACTTTGATCGAAGGATACGGTGCATGAAAGGCTTCTGCCATTGCTGCTAATTCTGCTTCTGAGGCATAAGCATTTCCGACAGAAATATCATCGATTAATCCTGTTAAAACTAAATGCTTAACTTGCGTTGCAATTTCTAAATCGCGGTGGTCTTCCAAAGAACATAACCCATCTTGTGTCGGCCATGGCCCAAATGTAGCATCGTGTGAGTTCACAAACGCCATCGTATTTAAATTATATTTTCTAAATTTTTCTGAACAATAAACAAAATGATCATAGCCTAAGCCTGTATAGCGATGTGGATAGAAATTATGTGAGCCTAGTAAATTTTCTGTGTTTGGTGAGTAGGCCATAATATTATCTACATAACTTGTCCCTGAACTCATATTAATTTCAATTTTAATACCATAAGGGTTTCTTGTCATATTCGCCTCTTCTTGCCCAGTAAAACCAAGATCTAAACGAATACCGTAAGCGCCCATATCATGGAAAAATGATAAATCATCATAAGAGATGCCTAATTGTTCGAACAATGCAGGATTAATATCGACCATCACTTCCATACCTAATTGGTTGGCGTAATCTACGACTTTTTTAAACTCTGCTAATACCTTTTCCCGATCATCATTGATTTGCAATAAACTAGTAAAGACACGCTTAAAGCCGTATTTATGAGCCAAATCCAAATATGCTTTGTCCTTTTCAAATGTTGAACGTTCTGGATAAATTGAAATACCTAATTTTCCCATGTGATTGCCTCCTAAATTGTAAAACATAATAATGTATCTGCTTACATTGTAACAAAAAAAACAAAAGTGGTCTACACCTTTCCTATAGGAAATCTTATAAAAATTCCACTGGTTTGTTATCTTCTCTTTTGTTATGATAAAAAAGAACCTAATTGTCAGTGTGAAAGGAAGAGGAAAACAGATGAAACATAAGAAAATGCTTGCTGTTGCTTCAGTTGCAGCATTCACCTTGCTTTTAGCAGGCTGTAACACAACCAATAATAAAGGCACGACCGCAACGAGTGATTCTGTCGCTAAATCCAGTGAAAGCAAAACAAAGGATTCGGTCGACTTAAATTCACTAGATTTACCACAACTAGATGACAAAGTTGCCGAAGATCAAGACTTAGTCCAAATGGTTACTTCAATGGGAAATATTGAAATCAAACTATTTCCTAAACAGGCTCCAAAAACTGTCGAGAACTTTATGAAACATGCCAAAGATGGCTATTATGATGGCTTGACTTTCCACCGCGTCATCAATAACTTTATGATCCAAGGTGGCGATCCTAGCGGTGATGGAACTGGCGGAAACAGCATCTGGAATAAACCATTTGAAGATGAATTTTCAAACCAGTTATATAACATTCGTGGCGCATTATCAATGGCGAATGCAGGACCTAACACTAACGGCAGTCAGTTCTTTATTGTCCAAAATACAGATGATCAATCTGATGGTCTTTTATATGATGATTATCCAAAAGCAATCATTGATGCTTACAAAAAAGGCGGCTATCCTTCTCTTGATAAAAAACATACTGTTTTCGGTCAAGTTACCAAAGGAATGGATATTGTCGATAAAATTGCCAAAGTCGAAGTTGGTGCCAACGATAAACCAAAAACTGATGTTAAAATTGAAAAAATCAATATTCTTCAAGAAGCAAAAAAATAACAAAAAGTCAGAACGTACGCTGAAGATACGTTCTGACTTTTTGTTATTTTTGAATCGCTTGTAATGCCTTTTCTGGTACTTGGTCTTGATTGACCTCTTCATACGTATTGATGTGGGCCCCTTTATTTGAGACTTTTAGATAATGATCTGTTTTTAATTCATGGTCCGCTGTGAAAGTTATTTCTCGCGTTTTGCCTTCCTCATCTGCGGCTACTTGCGTATAACTAGCAATTCCATAGCCATTAACGCTATCGGCTTTCTTTGTTTTAACATACACATTTCCTTCTTTAACCAATGGATTTAATTGATCTAACACACCAGCTAATTCGCCAGAGTTCTTCTCTGCGTAAAACTTGGCCCCAAATAAACCACCACCAATAACAATTGCTGTCACCACTAAAAATTTAATAAATTTCATCACATAAATCCTCCCGAGTAATTATTCTCTGTTACTTCTTCCAAAGTATAGCAAGTTTTAAACAATCCTTCCTCGGGCGCAACGACCAGTTTTTTCTCAGACTTATGTCGTATTTTTGTTATTTTGAATAAATAACAAAACACTACTCTTCTATCAATAATTGACTTAATAATTGAATTTCTTGATTCTTAGTTAAGTCAATTGTTTTCATTGTAACCGCTGTGGCTAAACCTAAATAGATTACCACCATTTTAGGAAATAATTCGACAAATTTTCCTTTGTCCATTTGTACATATTTTTTATCCAATAATAAACGCTCTTCAAAAAAATCTTGAAGCATTTGCTGCAATTCTTCTTCATAACCATGTGCTTTCATAAATAACGCCGTATAGATTTTTTGATGTTTTTGGGCAAATAATATAAAGTTCAGACCCAATGCAATCACTGGGTCTGAGGCACCGACATCTACTTTATAAAATAATTGCATACGATGAAATAACGATTTAATTAAGGTTCGTTTTAAATCGTCCATGTTGACAAATTCTAAATAAATTGGCTGCGTAGAAATCCCCATAGTATCTGCAATATTTCTAGCAGTTAAATTAGAAAAACCTTTATCTACTAAAATTTTTTCAGCTACGTTTAAGATTTTTTCCTTTGTATATACCTTCGTTCTAACCATTTTCATACCCCTTTTCTCTTTTAGTTAACAATAACTTTATTATGTTCACACAAAAGAAAACCATTTTCATTATATATATAATATTTTACACTTTTTTATGCGTTTCTTTTCTCAAAATTTTCTATACATTTCAAAAAAATTGAGAATTTTCATCACCTATAAACAAATAGGTCCAGAACAAAAGGTCATCACCTTTTGTTCTGGACACTAAACGGCTGCACTCTTTATTCTTCTATTTGTTTGCCTTGTTCTTTGGCAAGCTCATTTTTATCATAAGCTACAAAGAACGGATAGTAAATCAAGATGGCCACTAGAATTAAAACAATATTCAAAACAGCAGCACGCCAATCGCCGCCTGTCGCCATAAAGGCGCCAATTGGTCCTGGTAAGGTCCAAGGAGCGGTAAAGACAACTTCACTTACTAAACCTAATTTTGTGGCAAACCAAGCAATCGTTGCTAAAACCATTGGTGCAAAGATAAAAGGAATCATTAAAATCGGATTTAAGACAATCGGTACACCGAAAATAACTGGCTCATTAATATTAAAAATAGACGGTGCTAAAATAGCTTTTCCTAGTTTTGAACCATATTCTGATTTTGCCCGAAAGGCTAATAATATAGCTAAACCAATTGTGGCTCCAGCACCACCAATCCAAATGAACCATTGGTAAAAAGGTTCTGCCGCAATCCGAGGTAATGCTTCGCCAGCTGCTTTAGCAGTCGTGTTTTCCTCTAATAGTTGTAGCCATAGAGGACGCGCCAACGATCCTACGATTGAAGCGCCGTGAATCCCAAAGAACCAGAAAAATGTTGTTAAAAAGACTAACAACAAGACACTCAATAAAGAGTCCGCTGCTTGAACTAGTGGTCCTACTAAGTTCCCTACAAATGTGTGCCAATCAAAGCCTAAATAATAAGTGATTGAACCAATCAATAACATGACAATTAACGTCGGAGTCAACGATTCAAATGAACGAGCAACAGCAGGTGGAACGTTATCAGGCATTGTAATTTTGAACTTAGACTTATCTGTTACTCGATAGATTTCGACAGCAATAATTGACGTCACAATCCCGACAAACATCCCTGCACCACCCAAATTAGCCATTGGTAAAACAAACCCAGAAACGCCAGCTGCTTTACTGGCTTCTTCAGGAATCGCTACAGGTACTAATGTTAACAAAAAAGCAATCGTAGCCAAAATCCCTCCAGAGACTTGATCAAGATTATATGATTTCGCTAAACTAGCGCCAATGCCAAAAGTCGCATATAACGCCATAATGTACATTGTCATTCGGTAAGGCAATAAGATTGTAGCAGCATTACTTGTTAAAAATTGAGTAATGCCCCAAGATTCTGGTAACGGCGGAAACGCAATAATTAGAAAAAAAGAACCGACAATAATTAAAGGTAATGTCGCAATAATCCCATCCCGCACCGCACGTAAATGGCGCTGATTGGCAATTTTAGCCATTGGTCCAGCTAGATGATTTTCAATCCAAACAGTCAGTTTATCTAACATAAATAACACTCTCCTCTGTTTTTCTCTTAAAAAATAACTCCTTTAATCAGCCATAAATAAGAGATAAGCTCTAATAAAATAAGAGAAATTAAAAACAACCAAATAAAACGCTTACAAAAACCTGTTTTCGTTTCAATAAAATAATGACTATACGCTAACGCAAAAGCAATCCCAACAGGCAAAAAAATCATGGCACCAATATTAAACGGCAGACTGAAAGTCCATAATAAAACACTCGGCAACAGGACACCACATAAGAGCCCCATACTAAAAAGAAAACCGGCACTTTTAACTGAAAACTTAGGAACAATTGCTTGATTGTTTTCCATTTCAATTTCGCTCCTTTCGTTTGTTATTTTGTTACATTTAAAATTATAAGCTATTAAAAATATTATTTCAATCTATTCGGTGATTTAATACTAATTTTAAAATAAAAAACCAGTTCACTGAGTGAACTGGTTCTATGCTTATTCGACAAATTCAAATTCAAAATTACCAATCCGAACAATGTCGCCATCTTTCGCGCCACGTGCTCGTAATGCCTCATCGACACCCATACCACGTAATTGACGTGCAAAACGCATTACTGTTTCATCATGATCGAAATTCGTCATTTCAAATAATTTTTCTAATTTTTCACCAGATAAAACCCATGAAGCATCTGGTTCACGATCAATCGTAAATTCTGGACCTTCTGGTTGGAAGCCATAACGAACGGTTTCTTCCTCTACCACTTCATCTTCATATAATGGGAATTCAGGCGTTACTTCCAACAAGTCAGCTGTTGCATTTAATAAAGGTTCAATACCTTTACGAGTAACCCCAGAAATTGGGAAAATAGGTAGCTCATCGGCATACTCATCGGTGCGTTCCTTCGCAAGTTGCTCTTTAAATTTCGCTAAATTCTCTTCTGCTTCAGGCATGTCCATTTTATTGGCAACAATAATTTGAGGTCGCTCCATCAAACGTAAATTGTGTGAAGCCAATTCTTTATTGATTGCCAAATAATCTTCATAAGGATCGCGTCCTTCCATGCCACTCATATCAATGACATGTAAAATAACACGCGTCCGTTCAATGTGGCGTAAGAACTGTGTTCCTAAGCCGACACCTTGAGAAGCTCCTTCAATTAAGCCTGGCAAATCTGCTGCAGCGAAGCTTCGACCATCACTAGTAGTCACCATCCCTAAGTTTGGAACTAATGTCGTAAAATGATAGGCACCAATTTTCGGACGAGCGGACGAGATAACAGAGAGTAACGTTGATTTCCCTACAGAAGGAAACCCAACTAAGCCAACATCTGCTAAAACTTTTAATTCTAATTCGATTTTACGTTCTTGGCCAGGTTCGCCGTTTTCAGCAATTTCTGGTGCAGGGTTTCTTGGGGAAGCAAAGCGAATATTCCCACGACCACCGCGTCCGCCTTTTGCTACTACTAAGGTCTGACCATTCTCAATTAAATCCCCAATTAAGGCTCCAGTTTCTGCATCACGAACTGTTGTACCTGGCGGAACTTTGACAAGTAAATCTTCTGAACCACGACCGTGCATTCCTTTACTCATACCATTTTCTCCAGGTGTCGCCTTAAAATGACGATTAAACCGGAAATCCATTAATGTGCGTAATCCTTCTTCAACAACTAAAACAACGTCGCCACCGCGACCGCCATCACCACCAGCGGGACCCCCGTCTGGTACATATTTTTCTCTACGGAAAGCAACCATTCCGTCGCCGCCTTTACCAGCTTTGACATCAATCGTCACTTGATCTAAAAACATGGACATATAATTTGTCCTCCTATTCTACTTCTACTATCTTTAATCACCTCAAAAAGCGTGATTCGAAAGTCTTTATTATTGTATCGGGAAAACAACCGTTTGTCTAGCAATTCTAGTTAGTTATCGTTGGAAAAAGCAAAATTTCTCATGAATCTTTCGCTTTCTTTTTGTCGCTTCGCTATCAGTCTTTTGACAAAAAAATTTTAGAGGTTCATACTATAGATAGTTGAAGAAAATCACTTTTTCAGCAAGGGTCCAAAGAAACACAAACATCTAAAGGAGGAATTTTTGTTATGACAGTCAAAGTAGGAATTAACGGTTTTGGAAGAATTGGTCGTTTAGCCTTTCGCCGAATAAAAGAAGTTTCTGATGATATTGAAGTTGTGGCTATCAATGATTTGACTAGCCCAACAATGTTGGCTCACTTATTACAATTTGACTCTACGCATGGCACCTATCCTGGCACCGTGACAGCCACTGAAAATGGCATTGTTGTTGACGGCGAAGAAACCCGTGTCTACGCAGAACCAGATGCAAGTAAAATCCCTTGGGTTAAAGAAAACGGAGTAGACATTGTCCTTGAATGTACAGGTTTTTATACCTCTGAAGAAAAAGCACAAGCTCATTTAGATGCAGGTGTGAAACGTGTGGTTATCTCTGCTCCTGCAGGCGCAATGAAAACAATCGTTTATAACGTCAATGATGATACACTTGATGCCAACGATAAAATCATTTCTGCCGGCTCATGTACGACAAACTGTCTAGCACCGATGGCTTACTTCTTAAATAATGAATTCGGTATTGAAGTTGGTACCATGACAACTGTCCATGCCTACACATCAACACAAATGCTATTAGATGGCCCTGTTCGTGGCGGAAATCTTCGTGCGGCACGCTCTGCTGCAGACAATACTATTCCCCATTCAACTGGTGCTGCTAAAGCAATTGGCTTAGTTATTCCAGAACTTAATGGAAAATTACAAGGCCATGCCCAACGTGTTCCCGTTGTGGATGGATCCTTAACAGAATTAGTTAGCATTTTAAAAACAAAAGTAACAGCTGATCAAGTAAATGAAGCAATGAAAAAACACACCATTGATAACCCTTCTTTCGGTTATGATGATCGTGAAATTGTTTCTGGAGACATAATCGGCACGACAGAAGGTTCGATTTTTGACCCAACGCAAACAGAAGTAACGACAGCTGGCGATTTCCAATTAGTGAAAACTGTGGCTTGGTATGACAATGAATATGGTTTTACTTGCCAAATGATTCGCTTATTGGAAAAATTCGCTAATTTATAATTCCAATGAATAAAAAACTGCCTTGCATAAATTAATGCAAGGCAGTTTTTTTAATGTTTACTTTGACAACTTTGACAAATACCATGAAAAGTTAAGCGATGATCTTTGACTAAAAAATGATACCGACTTTCAACAATTTGCTCTACTTCACCAAGCAAGTCTTCTTCCACTTCCTCAATTGTGCCACATTCTAAGCATAACAAATGGTGGTGAAAGTGTTTGGCGCCTTCTTTTCTTAAATCATAGCGAGCTAAACCATCGTTAAAGCTCACTTTATCAACGACTTTTAAGTCTGTTAAAATTTCTAGCGTTCGATAGACTGTTGCTAGACCAATTTCCGGACTTTTTTGTTTTACCAAGAAGTAAATTTCTTCTGCTGATAAATGATCTTTTTCATTTTCCAATAATACAAGTACGGTTGCTTCCCGTTGTGGTGTTAATTTAAAGCCTGATTCATGTAATTGTTTTTTTGTCTTTTTTAAAGCAGCAGTCGAATCCATTATTACAGCTCCTTGTTTAGAATGATTACAAATTAAGAAACTTAATTTATCAATCAAATTAAAATAATTATAAAAGAAATAACTGTAATTTGCAAGATATTCTCAATTAGCTACCTTAATTTTTTTCTTTTGATTGTTCCAACGAGCCAATTAGAATTGTTTTACCATCTTCTTGTTTAATTAATTTTTGTTTCATTAAATGGCCTAAGGCGCGTTTAAATTGAGCTTTACTAATGCCAAAGGTTTGTTTAATTTCATCAGGGCTTGATTTATCGGTGAAAGGAATTTGGTGATCGTTTGCTCTTTCTAAGAAAGTTAGAATCATTAACGCATCATCGCTGATTACTTCATGACTTCTTGGTTTTAATGAAAGATTCAATACGCCGTCCGGCCGCACGCCAATCACACGCCCCACTACTTTTTCACCTAAACGTGGTTCCTGGAATCGTTCAGAAGGATGGATAAATCCAATGTATAAATCATCAGTTAAAATATACGTTCCTGCAAGTTTCAGACGATACACATGCCCGGTTAAGTTTTGGTTTTGCATTTCAGCATTCCCACGTTTTGCCATTGCTTTAAAGACTTTTTCATCTGCTAATTCGCCCCAAATGCGGTCTTTACTGTCCACTTTTAAAGTAACCATTACTCGGTCTTCTTTTTTAGGCCAAAGTTCCCGCATGGTTGGTAATTCATCCAACGAAATAACGACATCTTTATCTGGTAAGCCAACATCCACAAAGACACCTAAATCACGTCTCGTTCCTGTGACAGTACCAAAGCCATAGCTACCAATGCGCACAGTAGGAATTGTAGTTGTCAGTGCTGGCTCTTGTTTTTGATTTAAATAACCAAAGCCTTCTACAGCCTCTCCTATGGCATGCGTACCTTCTTCTTTTTTTAAACGGAATGTGATGCCATTTTTTTGAACAAAATAAAATTGTTCATTTTCATCGACCACAATGCCGGTAAATGTTGTTGCTAGTAATTCTCTCATTTATCATTAACTCCTCAAGGAAAATCAATCGAACAAAAGATTTCCGCTTTTGTTCGATTGTTTCTATTTTCTTTTATTGCCCTGCATTACGAGAAGCGTTCCCTTTGAACCAACCTGTTTTAGCATTGATTGTAACTAAATACATGTGAACATTTTTCTCTGTAGTACCTTCTAATAATTTTGATTGATTGTTTGTTGCATAAAGATTGTAGTAACCTTCGCCATTCACAATTTTGGCAGGTTCTAAAGAATATCCGCCAGGAACCACATAGCCACGAGCAATCACTGTGTCTAAGACTTTTTCTTTCACACCTGGTGCCCATGTCCACGCTGGATTGCTACTATCAGCGATATCGGCAGCATCTGGCGCATAAAGCGGACTAGTGTAAACCCCGTCACTATTCGGCGCCGTGTAGCCATTCGCTTCTGTTTTTGCTGTTTCTTCCTTCTTAGCGTTCTCTTTTTTTGCGGCAGCAGCTTGTTTCGCTTGTTCTTCTGCTTGTTTCGCTTGTTCTTCTGCTTGTTTCGCTTGTTCTTCTGCTTGTTTTGCTTGCTCTGCGGCAGCTTGTTCTTCTGCAATTCTTTTCTGTTCTTCTTCAACCTTGGTTAACGCTTGGTCAGCTGTCGTGACTTGTTTGACCAGTTCTTTTTTCAGCTTATCACTTGTTACTTTATCTACTTCTGCCTTAGCCGCTTGATACGTGTCTCGATTCAGCTGATTGGTAGTTTTTCCATCTTTATAAATGACCTCAACCGCTTTTTTAGCTTTTTGTAATTGGTTGTATTGTTGGTTCGCTTGATCGATTGCTTGGTTCATCAATTGGTCAAATGGATCATTTCCTGTTAATTTCTTTACGGAAATTGGTTGATCAGCAGCTAGAATCGCCGGTTTCAACTCATTGCCATTGACAATCGGCGCCTCAAATAATTGGTTGATTTGTTGAATGGTTTGTTGCTTCTCTTTCAATGTTTGAATTTGTTTATTTAATTGAGAATACTCTTCTGAATCTTTAATTTCCGCGACTTGTTTTGAGAGTTTTTCTGGACTAACAGTCACCATATCGGGTTTAATAAAAACTTGCTCCTTCGTGGTATAAAAGGCTGCTAGTTCATCTTTCAGCGTATCTGTTTTCTTGGTTAGTGCCGCCGCCTCTTGTGCGGCAGCTTTTTGCGTTTGATCATGATACGCCCAAGCACTACCTCCAGCTAATAAAACAACCGCAAGCGCAACGAAAGCCACTTTTTTTGATGATTTCTTCGGAGCAGGCGCTGGTTGAGCATTCCCAGTTTCATTCATCGGTGGTATCACACCTGAATCTGAAACTTTTTCCTCGGTTGCATCAGCTTCACTCGGTGCTTCTAGCGATGCTGCACTTGTTAACCCTTCTTCAGAATCTGAAATGGATTCAGTTGGTGTTTCGGCTTGGGTTAATACTGCCTCACCGCTGTTTTCTAACTCTTGGGTCTCTGCTGTTTCTTCTGATGGATTTTCAGACATTTCTGTACCTGCTCGATGCGCTTGAATATAAGCTTGCAAAGTTTCGTTTGGTGTTACATCTTGATCTTCTATCGGTGGTTGTGAAAAAATTTCTTCTTCAGAAGTGGTAGAGATAACTTCAGTTCCTGAAATCTCTGTTAAAGCTTCCTCTTCAGACTTCACCGTCTCAGATACCTCAGCTGTTTCTGCTTCAACAATAGTTGTTTCTTCCGTTGTTTCTTCTAAATTAACTGCTTCGTCCGTTGCTAGTTTTTCTTCTGTTGAATGAGTAGGCGTCTCTTCTGTCGCTGGTGTCGACTCCTCCACCGAATCATGAGTCTCCTCACTAGCCCCTTCTTGAAGCGATGTTTCTAGACCAGAAACATCCTCTGAATCAGAGACTATTAAGTTATCTTCTGTTGACTCTTCTTTTTTGTCATCATTACTTTCTTCTTCTGGTGATTCGCCAAACAGTTCCATCACATGGCCTAAGCTCATATCTTTTAACTCAGACCATTCAATATTCTCATTTAATTGATCTTCGTGTTGTTCATTTTCCTGTGTTTCAAAATCTATATTTGTTGAAGTCGTTTCCGCTTCTTCTTTATCAACTGTTGTGTCAGTTAGTGAATAGCCACATGTTGGGCAGGTCGTTAATTCTGCATCGAATTCGTTCCCGCACTTCGGACATTTTTTTGTCATTCTTCCGCCTCACATTCTGCTAATATTCCATTACTTCTAATTTACCACAACTTGCGCCTTCTTCCAATAACTAGCAATGACATTTAGAGACTTTTTAAAAATCAAAAGCGGCTCTTCTCGCATGCACGAAAAGAGCCGCTAAACGGTATGTTTATTCTAAAAAGTCTTTTAATTGTTTTGAACGAGAAGGATGTCTTAGTTTTCTTAACGCTTTTGCTTCAATTTGACGAATACGTTCGCGAGTGACACCGAAAACTTTTCCGACTTCTTCTAGCGTACGTGTCCGACCATCATCTAAACCAAAACGTAAACGTAAAACATTTTCTTCACGGTCTGTTAAAGTATCCAGAACATCTTCTAGTTGTTCTTTTAACAATTCGTAAGCTGCATGTTCAGCAGGACTGGTAGCATCTTGGTCTTCAATGAAATCACCTAAATGTGAATCATCTTCTTCACCAATTGGTGTTTCTAAAGAGACTGGCTCTTGTGCGATTTTTAGGATTTCACGAACTTTTTCTGTTGGTAAATCCATTTCCGCACCAATTTCTTCTGGCGTTGGTTCTCTACCTAAATCTTGCAATAGTTGGCGTTGAATCCGAATCAATTTATTGATTGTTTCAACCATGTGAACAGGAATTCGAATCGTTCTAGCTTGGTCCGCAATTGCCCGCGTAATCGCTTGACGAATCCACCAAGTAGCATACGTAGAGAATTTGAATCCTTTACGGTAATCAAATTTTTCAACAGCTTTCATTAAGCCCATATTACCTTCTTGAATTAAATCCAAGAATTGCATACCACGACCTACATATCGTTTGGCAATTGAAACAACCAAACGTAAGTTAGCTTCTGCTAAACGTTGTTTTGCTTCTTGATCGCCTTCTTCAATTTTAAGTGCCAATTCAACTTCTTCTGCGGCAGTTAATAATTGAACGCGCCCAATTTCTTTTAGGTACATACGCACGGGATCATTAATTTTAACACCTGTTGGCGCAGATAAGTCTTCTGCTTGGGCCTTTTCCGCTTCTTTTTCATCTTTTTTCAAGCTATGTTCACTTGGGTCTCCATTTTCATCGACCACGCTGATACCAGCATCTTCAACTTTTTGGATCAATTTTTCCATAGCTTCTGCATCCAAAGTATACGGTGTGGCTAATTGATTCGCTAAATCATCATAAACCACTGTTCCTTTAGGCTTGTTTTCTTTGATAAATGCTGCCACTGCAGCTTCATATTTTTTACTTGTTTCTTTTTCCATGAAAGAAGGCCCCCTTCATTTTTCGGTTCACGCTTGAAATAACTGATAAATCACTGGGACTTATCAAAATAAAATGAACAAAACGCTTAGTTCTATTCATTATATTGCTTAAGTAAATGTTCATTGAGCTTTAAGCTGTCGAGCCAATTGGATAATCTCCATTGTTAATTCGGCTTCAAGCTGTTGGTTGCCCACTCGTTTTGCTTCTTGCTGTTGAATCTTTTTCTGCTCAATTGCCTCTGCAATACTTGATAAGGCAATTACATGTAATAAATCGGCAACTTCTCGCTCAGAGCTTTCTTCTGATAAATTCTGATACGCAATTTCAATTGCTAATTGTTTGGTTTGATTATCTTGCAAGAAATTAATAAAATCGGCAATGTCGAAACTTTGATGCAGTGTCGCATAACTTTCTAGCAAGAAATATAATTCTTGGTATTCATCATGAGCGAATGAAAAATCTGGCAATTGTTGAACGGTTTGCCGTACTCCTTGTTCATTCATTAAACGAAATAATAAAGAACGTTCTGCTTTTTGAACTTGGGTTAACGGTAACTTGTTCTGGACGTGATTCTCTTCAAAAACAGGTTCTTCCATTGGTGGTGGCATCATTTCATCTTGATAAAATTGTTGCCTTTCTTGTCGTTGGACTGAACGTTGCTCTTGCTTCAATTGATTGAATTGCTCTTCCAAACTATGAACAGAAAGTTGAAATTCCTGAGCAATTTGGTTTAAATAACGATCACGTTCCAAGGGAGATTGAACATTGGTTAACTCCCGTAACAATTCGTTCACATAATCCAATTGTTCTTTTTCGTTATTCATGTTTCTAGTTAACCGATGATAGTTCATTTTAAAACTAAAAACTGTTTCTCGGCCATGATTGGCTAAATTTTGAAAAGCTTCTGCGCCATATTTCCGCACATATTCATCAGGATCCAGCTTTTCAGGGATGCTGACAATACTCAAGTCAAAATGACTGTTTTCTTGCAATAATTGAATCGCACGGTTTGTGGCTTGAACACCGGCATTATCGCCATCGTAACAAATAACTACTTCCTTAGCGACCCGTTCCAAACGCCGAATTTGTTCATTGGTCAAACTAGTCCCCATTGAAGCCACCCCACTTTTTACGCCTGATTGCCAAGCAGCGATAACATCCATGAATCCTTCAAAAAGCAAGACTGTATTTTCTTTACGAATTTCTTTTCTGGCTTTATCAAAGTTAAACAGCGTTTCTCGCTTATTAAAAAGTGTTGTTTCAGGACTATTCAAGTATTTAGGCATCTCATCCCCTGGAAAATCAGCTGTTTTTAACAAGCGACCAGAAAAGGCGATGACATTGCCTTGGGGATCATTAATTGGAAACATGATTCGTTGATAGAAACGATCCAAAAACGTACCGTTATCTCTTTGGACAAACAGCCCAGAAGGCTCAAAAAGCGTTTCATCCAATTGTTCATTTTTAAAAACTTGACTTAAGAAATCACGTTTTTGCGGCGCAAATCCAATTTGAAAGGTCTCAATTAGTTCTTGTGTTAACCCCCGCTCTAATAAATAGTTTAATGCGGGTTCGCCAATTTTAGTATTCACTAAAATATGATGGTAAAGTTCTGCGGCTTTACTATGCAGTTGTAACAAACTCCGTCTTTGTTGGTTTTCTGGGGTATCCGCTACTTCACGCGGCTCTGACCAATCAAAGTCCACAGATAAATGTTCCAAATCTGCAACACGTTTCACGGATTCTGGAAAACTAATGCCTTCAATTTCTTGCAAGAAATTAAAAACAGTTCCACCTTTCCCGCAGCCAAAACAGTGAAAAATTTGTTTGTCTTCTGCTACTGAAAATGAAGGGGAACGTTCTTCGTGAAACGGACATAAACCCATATAATTTTTACCGGATTTTTTTAACTGGACATACTGCCCAATAATATCTACTATATTCGTTCGGTGACGAACTTCCTCAATGACTTCCTGAGGAATGCGTTGTGCCATTGTCCTCACCTCCTAAGAATAGCATTGTGCTAACTCATGTGATTGACCGTTTAAAAAACGCACTGTCATTTCAGTGCGAATTCCAATGGACACATTTACACATGATTTATTGTATCACATAATCTCTGTTTTTCAAGTATCTTGTTTCAACTCAACAAAAAAAGAAAGTATCTAGGACAAAAGTCATCCTGACTCCTGCCCCAGACACTAACTCTTAAAATAATCAGTTAAACATCAAACTTGCTCCGACTTCCTTCAAGATTTAAAGAAGAACTGCATTTCTGGAGACGAATGCTTTTAGCTCAACCTCCGCTTTTTATAAATCTTTAATTGTTTTTCCAGCACGTTTCATTTGTACGAAACCAATTGTTACACGCACTACAATATTAATGGCCATCATAATAAAGAAGAGACCCATTGTTTGCGAAGTTAAGAAACCAATTTCTAAAATGTTGTGGAATAACATAGCTGCTACATAAATACCAATAATGGTACTGAAAACCAAGAAAATGCGTAATGGATTTAAAGGCAGACATGCTCGAACAACAGCCATACAGCTAATTCCAACTAATAAATAATACATTAACGTCGTGGTGTCTAAAGAAGAAAATCCTTGATTTTGTCCAATCAGATAAACAGCAATGATATTCACTACAACTAAAAGCGCATTAACAGACGCATTTTTCAAAGCCGTTGGTAAAAACTTCCCGACAACTTTTCGTTTGTCCCCTTCGAAAGATAAGAAGAAAGCAGGATACCCTTCAATTGCTAAATCAATCAAGGTCACTTGAATCGGAATGAACGGGAACGCAATGGCCGTTAAGGCACAAATGATTGAGAGAATAAACGAATAAATCGTTTTAATGAAGAAAACGCTGGAAACTCGAGTTACATTATTTACCACACGCCGTCCTTCAAACAAGACATCTGGTAACGTTGTAAAATCAGAATCTAGCAAAACTAGATTAGAAATTTGCCGAGTAGCGCCATCTCCTTCTGCCATAGCGATACTACAATCCGCTTCTCGTAACGCTAAAACATCGTTGACCCCATCGCCGGTCATCGCCACCACATGCTCTGTGTCTTTCAACTCACGTACAATGGTTCGTTTTTGCTGAGGCGATACACGTCCGAACACTGTGTATTGCTGAACCGCTTCACGCACTTCTGCTTCTGTCGTTTTGGTCGACAAATCAATATAAGACTCATAACCGGGTAGCCCAGCACGACGAGCAATATTTGAAACAGTCACCGGATTATCACCAGAAATTACTTTTAAGTCGATTCCTTCTTCTTTTAGATAAGCCAGTGTTTCTTTGGCATTTTGGCGAATTGGATCGTCAATTTCTAGAATTGCTAATGGCTCTAAATAAGGCATTTTGGTTTCGTTTAACGGTTGTTGTTCCGCAATGGCTAACATCAAGACGCGATAACCATTCTCTTGTGCTGTAAAAACAGCTTCTGGCAACCGACTATCGTCTACCAAACGCTCAGGAGCCCCTAAATAAACTGTCCCAATTTCTGGAAATTCAATAGCCCCCCATTTTCGTTCAGAAGAAAAAGCCAAGACTTCTTTTGCGCCAAATCGATTGGATACTTCATAATGATCACGAATTGCTTGCATTGTAATATTATTATCCGTACTTTCAGATAGGTAGCTTCCGATAATCTGCGGGAAGAGTTCTTCATATTTGTCATGCAAGATAATCGCCTTTTGCACTTTCATTTTACCTTCTGTAATCGTTCCAGTTTTATCTAAACACAAAGTGTCCACATGGGCCAATGTTTCAATTGAGTACATATCTTGTACTAGAATACGTTTTTTGGCTAACTTAATGACACCTGTTGTCAGCGCAATACTAATTAATAGTACTAATCCTTTTGGTAACATCCCTAACAAAGCAGCTGCAGAAGCAACAACAGATGTTTTAATGCCAGCATCTCTTAACCAAAAAGCTTCAACAAATAAAATAATCCCTAGAGGAATAATCACCCAACTTGTAAATTTAGAGACTTTACGAATCGAATTGACTAACTCTGATTGAATTGGTTTATGCACTTTGGCTTCTTGGGTGATTTTCACAGCATAGTTTTCGGCACCAACGTGGATAACACGGGCATAGGCTTGTCCGCTAACAATGAAACTTCCAGAAAGCAAGGTATCGCCGATTTCCTTTTCAATTAAATCTGATTCACCTGTTAACAACGCTTCATTCGCTTCGACTTTACCGTCAATAACTTCCATATCAGAAGGAACTTGTTCCCCTGCAGAGATAATAACAATATCTTCCATAACTAGTTCTTTTGTATCAATTTCTTGTTGTACGCCATTTCGAACAACATGAACATTTTCTTTTGCCACAATAGATAATTTTTGAACTAAATTACGGGCATGAATTTCTTGGAAAATCCCGATTGACATGTTCACAATAATAATCGCTAAGAAAGCCAGATTGGAATACGCTCCGACAAATAGTAAACAAACAGCGATTGCAAAGTTTAAAAAGTTGAATAACGTCATGACGTTATCAAAAATAATATCTTTTGTAGATTTTGCTACATTTTCCTCATAATTATTTTGAAGGCCTAACTCTTTCTGCTTGGCAACTTCTTCTGTACTTAACCCTTTTTTCAGGTCGACTTTATTCAACATCCAGCTCTTTCCCTACCTTTTCAATTAATCAGTTACATCCCTTCTAGTTTACTTGCATTTTCATGAAACTGCAAGAAAAGCCTAAAAAATTCCTGTAAGTTGAAAGAATTCTTTAGACTTTTCTCGTTTTAATTTAACTTTTCAATAAACCAACGATTCATTTTGACAATTTCCGCATAGAACATATTGCCACCATTTTGATAAAGGTAACCACCATTGTAAACTAACGCTTGCCAACGATAATAACGATATTTCGTATTTTGGTCATTTCCTAGCAACGGTGAAAGGACTTCTCTTGAATATTCTTCTGCTAACTCTGTCGTGTGTTTCCCGCCGCGTTCTTTAACAAACTGAATATAATCCAGTCCATAATTATATGCTTGTACGCCTGTCCACTCATCACAGCCAGCTTCTTTTGCTTTCGCTAACGCTTCCGCGAGAAATTTGACGCCATGTGCGATACTTTCCTCTGGTGTTTCAATCACTTCTTGTTGTCCATAAACACTTTCACTGCTCTGCATAATATCGCCAGATTTCCCTTTAGATTCTGTATAGATAATCGCTAAAGCTAATGTTTTGTATTCAGGTATTTTATTTTTTTTGACTTCTGCTTCTACTTGTTTTTCAAAGGTCATTACCGTTTCAACATTTTGATGTATTTTATAGCCAAGATAGCCAAGACCAGCAACTAAACCAACAAACAAAAGTAGCATGATTTTATAAATTATTTTTCTTACTCTACGCATCGAATCATCCAAACTTTTTCTTTTAAGATACGTTCTATGTTACTTGAAATAACTGAAAAAAGCGAAGTTTTTGTTACTTCTTTAGTTTTATTTAATAAAAGTAACTTTTTTGTGAACAAACCGTAACTTCGCAAGATTGAACGTTTTCACCTAGAATAGAATAACAAGTAATTTTCTTCTATTGACGCTTATTTATTGCATCAAAAAAGCCCAGATAAGAATGAACAAAATTCTTTTCTAGGCTTGACTTTATACAACTTATCTATTCTTTTAACAAACAGTCAAATGTTTTATGGAATTTTTTTCCCAGTCATTTCTTCATAGTCTCTACTCATCATTTTCCAAGCTTTTTCAATATCTTCATCTAATCCAAATAATCCGCTTCTACCAACAATATAAATATCAGGTCCTGCAGCATCAATTCGCTTAAATGAATTTCTATTCGATGAGCCATCCATTTCAATTACATAACGATACCCTTTTTCTTCACGTAAATTACGAAGAGCAACAATTTTATCAAGTGTTCCTTCAATAAATCGCTGGCCAGCAAAGCCTGGATCAACGGTCATGATTGTGATTTTATCCAACAATTCAATATATGGAAAGATTGATTCAATAGGCGTTTCGGGATTAAGGACGATCCCTGTTTTAAGATTAGCATTGTGAATTTGGTCAATTAGGCGAAATGCTAGACCATCTAAAACCTCTGCATGCATACAAATCCATTCACATTTGATATCTACTAGTTGTTGTACCCAAAAGCTTGGATTCGTAACCATTAAATGGGCAGATACTGGGAGCTTCGAAATTTTTCTTAACTCCTCAATAAACCACGGAGATAATGTAATGTTTGGCACATAGTGACCATCCATAATGTCTATGTGATACGAAGCAACATGATCATTCAAAAAGGTGATTTGTTGTTTAAACTTGTCCAAATCCATCGTCATTAGTGACGGAGAAAATTCAACTTTGTTCATTCTAATTTTCAACTCTTTCTATCTGATTATTTGGTTGATGTTTTTGAAAATTTTTCTAACTCGTTATATTCAGACGTTGACACATCTCTGACAGGCAATATAAATTGCATTAATTTTGTTGCGCTTTTTCATTTTGTTTAGAAAATCTGAATATCTTCCAAGTTTATCTCCTCTTCTTCTTTTTCTACTAACGCTTCCATATCTTTCTCAGTTACATCTTTCTTAATAATAGCTAAAACTAAACCGGTAACCACAGCGTTTACAACAATTGCAATAATGCCAGCCAGCGGTTTACTCATTGTTGGAATCATTAAAACACCGCCAAATGGAACTGTCGCATCTGCCCCTAAGATCATTGTTGTTGCGCCACCCACGAAGCCGCCAATCGCTGTAGCAATGACTCCTCGGACAATATCATTCATAACTAAAGGAATAACACCTTCAACAATGTTAATCACTCCCATTGGTACGGCAGACTTTAACGTTTCAACTTCTAGTTTTGTATAAATATTTTTTCTAAATAATTTAGCAAAGAAGAAAGCTAATCCAAAGCCTATTGGCGTTGCTGTATTTACTAATTGCAATGCTGTAATTGGTCCATTAAGTCCTTCCGCTTGCATTGTCAAAACAAAGGCAAAAACAGTTTTGTTAATGGGTCCGCCATAGTCTATACCACTTAATAAACCAATTACACCACCAAAAATTAATAATGACGAGTTACCTAAGCTATCTAAAAAGTTCGTTAATAATGAAGTAAATGCCGTTATTGGGGTCCCGATAATATATACCATGATTAATCCACCAGTAATTGAGGTTAAAAATGGAATAATTAATGTTGGCATTAACCCTCTCGCCCAGTTTGGTAATTTCACATATTTTAAAATAGCTAATACAAGATATCCTGCCAAGTAACCACCTAAGATACCACCAATAAAGCCAGCGCCAACTGCATTCGCAGTTAAACCAATAATAAAGCCCGGAGCAATTCCAGGTTTACCAGCGATTGAAAAGGAAATGCCAGTAGATATAACAACCGGCAGTAAGCCTAAGCCAGCGCCACCCATAGTAGCTAAAGCATCCCAAAGCGAAAATTCACCTGGCACCAAGGTTCCTTGACTTGAGCCACCAAACCCCATACCAATTGCAATTAAAAAGCCAGCGCCACAGACAATTGGAATTAAATATGAGATTGCTGTTAATAAATGACCTTTAAGATTTAACTCTTTTAGTTTTTTCATTTTTATCCTCCTAAACATTGTTCTTTTCATTTTATTTTCTATTTAAAAAAATTACTGTTGTGGATTCTTCTGTAGAAAATATCCACAATATGCTGTCTCTGTAATTTCATTAAGAGAATGCCTTCACTACATCCTCTGGCGATTTTGATTGAAGGAATTCTCTCACTACTTCATCATTTCCGAGTTTTCTGGCAAACAATGATAATAGTTTAAGATGGCTAGTTGTTTCTTTATGATCATTACCCACAGCAAAAAGAATGATTCCTTTTACGCCATTATCATCTAAAGATTCCCAAGGAATTTCTGTACTATTAATACCAATGGCCACGCCTATTTTTTTTACATACGCACTTTTGCCATGTGGAATGGCTAGATAGTTTCCGATGCCTGTTTGGCCTTCCGCCTCTCTATCATAGATATCTTTTATAAAACCTTTTTCCTCTGAAATATTGCCATTTTCAAGCAAAAGATTGGCTAATTCTTTTAACGCTTCCTCTTTTGTATTTACATTCATATTCGTTTTAACGGTTTTTAAGTCAATGATATCCTTTACTTCCATTACAATTCCTCCTAGAAGATTACTTTTCTTGTGTCATAACTTCTTCTGCTTTTTCAATTAGTTTAGTGGGTGATTTTACAGCAACTTCTGTAGGTACTTGAATGATTCGTTTCCCATCAAAACGCTCTCTTCCAGAAATTTTTACATCAATGGCTAATATAACAATGTCCGCTTCCTTAATTTGTTCATCCGTTAGTTTGTTTTCAATCCCAATGGTCCCTTGTGTTTCTACATGGATCTCAACTCCTGCTTTTTTTGCAGCGTTCTCCAATTTTTCTTGTGCGATATATGTGTGAGCAATTCCTACTGTGCAGGCTGCTACGCCGACTATCTTCATTATTTTTCCTCCTCAAATTTTTCTATAATTTTATAAAAATCTGTTTCTGTTTTTAAACGCAACAACTTTTCTAAGAAGTCTTCATTTGCTAATTTTCTAGTAAATCGACTGATTTCTTTTTTTACTTTTAACTGTTCATTTTCTTTTAGTAAAATGACAATAATTAATTTCACTTGCTTAATGTCTGCCGTCCATTCTTGGATTTCTGTTTTTAAGCCAATCAGATATATTTCACTTTTTTTCAAGAGTGCATTCTCTAAATGTGGCAAGACAATTTGCTCTGCAATCTGATTACTTCCCATCTTCTCACGATTTACCAAAGATTCCTCAATCTGCTTTTTTTCTTCAGGCGTTAACCAAGGTGCTGCTGTTTCTGCAATGAATTGATATACTTGCTGTTTTGAAAGAAGTTCTTGGTTTAGGAAAACTTGGTATAAAGGATTAACGTTCATGATAGATTTCCTCAACTTTTCTTTGTAAACGATACTGATCATCCATTGTAAACATGGCACTTACCAACAATGATTTAATGGGGACCTTTTCCTGTAAATGAATCGTTGTAAGAATCAATTCAATATCAGAATAATCTTTTAATGATTTCTTTATATTTCGTGTGGCAATAATTTCAACAATTTGTAATTCAGGGAATTTCTTTTCAACTTTTACTCTCAATAGTTCTGAAGTTCCAATTCCAGTGGTACACATAATCAAAGTACGAATAGGTAACTGATTGGTTTCAATCATTCGCGCAAAATACAATGTAATAAACCCATTCTCATCTTCGTTTATAGCCGGCAGTTGATAGTTTTTACTTACTTGCTTAGAAACTTGCGCAATTTTTCCGAAAATTGTTTCATACGTCATTTTTATTTGATCCAATAAACTATTCTTAACATGTATGCTGTTTTCAAGACGATTTATCATTGGTTTTATATGACTAGCCAATTCAAGAAATAGCTGATCATTATCAGTTAAAATTTTTAGTTGTGCACTCATTTCCTCTAAATAAAATTGAGTAACTTGCATTACTTTGAAAGAAAAATTAGTTACTTTACTAAACGAACCTTGCATCCTAGAAGAAACCAAATATTGATATAAGTAATAAATTTCAACGTTAGGCAGTCTCTTATTTAAATAAGTTTCAATCTGTTGAATCGTTGTTTGCGCGACCTTTTTGAGTACTAAGTCCTTTGTTAATTCTTGTTCTTCTTCGTTAGATAATTGGTATTTTTCAGAAATAGCTACTTTTCGTGAACGACTAATTAAGATATAAAGATGCGAAAAGATGTTTACGTTATATGGATGTGGAATAGTAATATCCAGTTTTTTTTCAATGTTCCTGACTTGATCTAACGTAAAAAGGACATCATAATTATTAAAATTTAATGCTTTGTTGTTTCGAAGATCCTCAATATCGATAATGTTCAACAGTTGTATTCTATCGGAAATGGCTTTCCTGATAGCTCTTTCCTCACCGATAATTGCCAACGTTCGATTTTTCCGTTTGAGTGTTAAATCATATTTCTTTAAATCTTCGGATAATTGTTGTTCATCGCTAAATATCACAGAATCGCCAACATAATATCTTGCAAATAATTCATAAACATTTTTAGCTTGTGGAGAAGCTAACAACAATTCCTCCAGAATTCGATTGCGTCTTTCCCTTGGCGAAAAATCACTTTCTTTTTCGACTAAATGTCGATTCTGTTCCATAAATCGTTCATAGTCTAGCTTGTATCCTCGTCCTTTCTCAGATAATATGAGTGAACCTTCTGAAAATTCATCGTTAATTTTTTTTATCAAACGATAAACTGTCTTAGGAGAAGTACTTAGGCAGTTTGCCAATTCTTCTGCAGTCATATAATCTTGTTTTTTTGAGAGAAGTAACAACAATTTTTGTCCACGTTCTTTTTTCGAACTCATAGCAACCCCTCCTTGATATATTTATTATAATCCATATAAAAGAAAACGCTTCCTTGTTTTCTGTCCGTTACATTGGCCATTTTTGTGAGTGGTTGAAGTGTTCAATTATGCGAAACTTTCTAAGGCTATTTATAAATAAAAACCTGTAGAGCAAGAGATTTTTATTACTGGCTCTACAGACACTAACACTTTCAAAGAATACAAAAAAAGGGCTGCCTTGCGGCTAGCCCTTTTTTACTTTTATTTTACGGTAACATTTCCGATTACATCATTCATTGAAGTCGTTTGACCTGCTTTTTGTAAATCGTATTGAGCAACGATATCTTGATTTGTGAAAACAACAATTAAATCTGATTTTTTGCCAGCTTGTTCTAATGCCGCTAAATCAATGGTTGCAATTTTATCGCCTTGTTTTACAACTTGGCCTTCTTCAACATGTAATGTAAATGGTCCACCTTGTAACTCAACAGTATCTAGACCCATGTGTAATAATACTTCAATGCCTGAATCTGTTTGGATACCTAACGCATGTTTTGTTGGGAAAATGCTAGTAATTTTACCAGCAACGGGTGTTGAAACTTCGCCGTCTGTTGGTACGACAGCAAAACCGTCACCCATCATTTTTGCTGAGAAAACATCATCTGGTACTTCAGAAATAGGAATAACTTTCCCATTCGCTACAGAATATAATTCAGTTTCTTTTGTTGAAACTGGTGCTTTTTCTTCAACAACTGGTTTAGAAACAGGTGTTTCTTTGGCTGGTGTTGCTGGCGCTTGGTGGTTATATAATCGTTGCATTTCGTCAGCAACAAATTGTACTTCCGTACCAACGATCACTTGGATATTGGTGTCATCAATGACTTTCACACCTGGAACCCCAGTTGCTTTAATTTTTGCTTGATCCACTTTGCCTGTATCTTTCACTGTTAAGCGTAAACGAGTTGTACAGTTATCAATAGAAGTTACATTAGCATCAGCGCCTAAACCATCATAAATACGACGAGCTAGAGAAGCAAATTTGTTGTCACCTTCTGCAACATCTGGCGTTTCTTCGCCATCGCCTTCTTCACGTCCTGGTGTCATTAAGTTAAACTTAGTGATTGCAAAACGGAAACCGAAGTAGTAAATTGCCGCAAAGACAAGTCCTTGAACCACCAACATCATTGGGTGATTTGCGACTGGGTTTTTCAAACTTAAGAAGAAGTCTACAAAACCTGCACTAAAGGCAAAGCCAGCTGTCCAATGCATAAACGCAGCGAATGCTAAAGAAATACCTGTAAAGACCGCATGTAAAACATATAAAGGCCAAGCAACGAACATAAATGAGAACTCTAAAGGTTCAGTTACGCCTGTAAAGAAAGCCGCAAAACCAGCAGCTAACATTAATGAAGCTGTAACTTTTTTCTTCTCAGGACGTGCACATTGATAAATTGCAAACGCACCTGCTGGTAAACCAAACATCATTACTGGGAAGAAACCAGCTTGATACATCCCTGTTTGTCCTACAATTGCTTTACCAGTATCTAACGCTTGTTGACCAGCTAAAAAGTTCCCAATATCATTGATACCAGCAACATCAAACCAGAAAACAGAATTCAAAGCATGGTGTAAGCCTGTTGGAATTAATAGTCGGTTAAAGAAACCATACAAGCCAGCTCCTACGAAACCTAAGCTAGAGATTCCTTTACCAAAAGCAACTAATCCGTTATAAACAACTGGCCAGAAGAAGAATAAGACAGCTGAGATTGCTAACATCGAAATAGCTGACATAATAGGAACTAAACGTTTTCCACTAAAGAATGATAAAGCCATTGGCAATTTCACACCAGAGAAACGATTATACATTGCCGCGGCAACTAAACCAGCGACAATCCCGACAAAGACATTGTTGTCCATGCTGTTGAAGGCTGGGTTTACTTCAGCAATATCCTTGAAGCCTTTAATGGCTTGGATAGAAGCAGGCGCTAAAACAGTTTTTGGCACTAAATAAGCGACTAAACCAGCTAATGCTGCTGATCCATCTTTATCTTTTGACATTCCTAACGCTAAACCAACCGCAAATAATAATGCTAAGTTGTTTAAGATAGCCAAACCACCATTCATTAGAAAAGTTGTGGCTGGACTAGCGCCGATTGTTCCCACGATCCAGTTGGCAATACCGACTAATAAAGAAGCCGCCGGTAATACAGCAACTGGTAACATTAACGAACGTCCCATTCTTTGCATATACGCTTTCATTATACGTAACTCCTCACATAAACTATTTAATTTTTATTATTTGGTCATTCTTAATCGTTCAATGTGAATCGATAAATAACCAAGTTCTTCATTTGGTACTTGATAATGAAAATTTCTCATTAATAAGACTTGTACTTTTTTTGAGATTTCATAGCTTTCAGCATACTTTTTCTTTACGACTTCCAAAATTTCTTCATCTAAAACAGCATATTGATTTTGTTGGAAGCGATGAATAAACAAACGTAAATGATTCACCAAACGTGAATAACTGAGACTATTTTTATCATCATGAATATCAATAGCCAATTCCTGCTCGATTAAATGAATAATTTCAGAAACGATTGTAACTTCACGGATACTTTTACTATTATCAGTACGCCCGCTGCGAGCACTATGGATATGAATTGCAATATACCCCGCTTCATCATAACTAAATGGAATCTCTAAGGTTTGTGTTAAATATTCTACAGCCCATTGAGCAATAGCAAATTCTTCACTATATAAAATCTCAATTTCACTTAAAAGCTTGTTCCGAACAATAATATTATTTTGAATATTTTCAGCTGCAAAAGCAATGTGATCACTCAACCCAATATTAATATGTTCATTCAACTTTTCACCCAATACCGTTTCAGCATGTTGGATAATTTCTTCACTCGCTAAAAAGTATTTGTCTTCAATTTGTGATAGCAGTACTTGAAGTTTTTTCAGTCCTTCTGGCTCCATCACAAACATCCGCTCCACCAATTGTCGAGATAAGACATCATTTTTAGTCTTATTAAACCCGACGCCTTTACCGACAGCTACTTTCTCCTGTCCTTCGTCAAGAACAAGTACAGCATTTTGATTTAGCACCTTTTTAATTTTCATAAATGACCCTCTTCTGCAGAAGTAATTCTAACATTTTCAGTGAAAACAACAAAAAAAGCATAGAACAATCCCGTTAAACATGTTGCGTAACCATTGTACACCACATTGTATTACGAAATTCTTCCATGCCTAGTATTATCTAGTCACATGAAAACGCTATTCATTTGTTAACAGTGCTTATTCTAACGAGTATCATTATTTTTGTCAACCTTTTTCAATTATTTTTTTATTAATTGTTGACTATTAACAAAAAAGAAGCTCTTATCGGAAAAAAAGTACCTTCAGCTAAAGGTACTTTTGTTCACTAATTTATTCTTTATAGGCATACTTATATGTGCTCGTTGCACCGAAGTTATGATACTGAATACCTTTGACACCTGGTCGTACAAGCTGACTACGGGCCTCTTGGTATAAAGGAATTAAAGCGGCATCTTCTTCCACCAATACTTTTTCAGCTTTAATTAATGTTTGCCAACGAGTTTCAGGATCATTTGCGTATTTAGTTGTTGCTTCTTCAATTAGTTGATCAAACGTTGGGCTAGAATAGTTCATACGGTTACCACTAACTGAGCTTTCTAAGAAAGTCATTGGATCCTGATAATCGGGTCCCCACATGCCAACAGACAATTCATAATCCCCTTTTCTCATTAATTCAATCGCATTATTTAAAGGAACTGTTTTGACATTAATAGTGAGACCTGGCAACGTTTCTTGTAACTGGCCTTGGATAAATTCAGCAACTTTTCGGTCACTATCACCATCTCTTGAAAGAAGTTCAATGGCTACATCTCCGTTTAGCTCTGCTTTTGCTTTATCTAAATACTCTTTGGCTTTTTTGGCGTCTGTTTTGACAAGGGCGCCTGCTTCATGACGAAAATCTTCATTCGTTTCTGGGTTATATACAAATTTTTCTGGAATGTACCCATAAATTTCTTTTGAACCATCTGCCAAAATATTATCGACTAAACTTTTTTTATCCAAAGCATAAGCTAAAGCTTTGCGGACATTCTCATTTGCAAAAATGGATGGTTTTTCGTTTCTTTTTTGGTTTAAACGTAAGGAATAGACTTTTGACCGTTCGATTGCTTCATAGTCTGGGTTGTCTCGATTTTGTTTAGCAAAATCTCCTGTTAAGACAGCCACATCTAATTCACCTGATTCGTACAAATTATAAACGGTATTGGTTTCTTTAAGAACTTCAAAATGAATCGTTTCTGATTTTACTTTTTCTTTATCGTAATAGTCGGGATTACGCACAAAATCCCACGACATCGCTGACTGATCCCAATTTTTCATTAAAAATGGACCATTAGATACAATCATTTCACTAGAAGTGCCATAGGCTTGTCCTTTTTCTTTCACGAATGCTTCGTTTTGTGGGAAAAATGGAGAAAATGCCAATAACGACGTAAAATACGGTACAGGCTTTTCCAAAGTAACCTCCAAAGTATAATCATCAAGCGCTTTGACACCCAATTCCTCTGGTGCTTTTTCCTCTTTTGTAATAGCTGTTCCGTTCAGAATCGTTCCTTCTAACAAGAAAAAGTAATTGGCTTGGTTTTTGGGATTCGCTAATTTACGCCAAGCAAAAACAAAATCATTGGCTGTTACAGCATCACCATTGGACCACTTGCCATCTTCTCTTAGTTTAATGGTATATCGTTTGCCATCTTCAGAAATTTCAGGCATCTCTTTAGCGGCAGCTGGTATTAGTTGATCTTTTTCATCCAATTGATATAACCCTTCAAAGACATTGGACTGTGCGTTAATACTGGCTTCATCTTGTGTAAAAATAGAATCCATTGAACCGATTTCCGAGTTCTCCATTAAATTTAAAACTTTTTTCGAGACACTGGTTTTCTCAGTTGCTTTCTCGTCTATTTTTGTTTCTGCTGTTGTGCCACAACCTACCAAGACCGTACTAACAAATAACATAATCCCCATCATTTTTAACTTTTTCATACTATTCCCCCTATGTGTCAATCAAACGGCAACTCTTCCATGGAAAGCCGTTCTTGCGAAACTATCAAGCATGCGTAGGGCAAGCCCTCATTTTCGTACTCAAATTCTCCCCGCTGGTTGTCAATTGGGTCTGCACGCAATTGCATTTTTGCCGGCTGAAAGTCTGCCTGGATCTCACTATTTGCGACCATTCTAAAAACATCTAAATTGCCGAAATAATGATTCCACCGCTGTCTATCCCCGTCTCGGTAAGCACCTCCGCCAAAAGATAAATCCGCAAAGAGCCAGCCGTACGGTTCTATATAAAATTGTGCCCAATCATGACAGCCTGTATAATGTGTAGAAACATATAATCCCGATTGCCATTTGGCTGGTATCCCTGCAATCCGACAAAGCGTGATAAACAAAATCGCTTGCACGCCGCAGTCACCTTTTAAATTAGTTGCAGCATACTCTGAAATATTGGAAATTGTAAAATATTCACGCATGAAAGAATAATGAATCTTTGTCGTCACAAAGTCATAAATCAAGCGTGCCTTTTTTAAGGGATTACTTTCATCGCCCACAATCTCATCTGCTAAATTTCTTAAATAAGGCGTGAATCGAATATGCGGTAACTGTTCCTCTAAATCAAAGCTTGGTTGCATTTTGTCTACGTTATTTTCTTCTAACTGTTGGTAAACCATCCGATTAACATAACAATATTCAACTGTAAACGTTTGATTTTCTTTTAAAATTGTTTCAAAACACAGTGTTCGTTGAGGCGCATCTTCTGCCGCAATATAGGTTGCTTCAGGTGACGCAGCTAGGATTTCAATTTCTGATTGTTGTTGACACGCTTTGGGCAGCGGCAAATGGACACGAACACGCTCACCTGGACGCTCAAATTCTTTTTTCACCTGAATGGTGGCTTTAATTGTTGTTCTCACTTTTCTACCACCGTTTTTTTGCATTTGTTCGATGTTCTCTTTTAGTTCTTTTTTGCGGAGAATTTCTAATTGATTGCTTTCTGCTTCCCGCAAACGTGCAACATATGCCGCATTTGTTTTAATTAAATTGGCCAAAAATCGAAGTTGGAAATACGGTTCACCGTCAATATAAACCCAGTCCACTAATCCCGTTTCTTTTAAACGAATTAATTCCTCTGTTTGATAATCCTGAAAAGTGTCTCTCATCATTTGATCAGCTTTTGCAAAGCTATGAGGATACTCATTCATACGCATCATTTTAATGACATCTTTTTCAATTATCAAACGTTCTTTTAATGCCTGCGGAAGTTCTTTTGTCAACCAAAAATCAATGGCAATATCCGCACTTGCAAAATCGCCAAATTCTTTCACCCTTTGAATTTCCTCAGGCAAAGGAACACTAAGATACTTTAAATCATACTTCATTTGCTTTACTCCTTTTTTAATGAGAAATGCCTAATCCAGCTGCTTCTCCTAATTCCAATAATGGTTTTGCTTCTAAGGATACGCCCCCAGTTACGGGCGCAGTTTCTAAACCGAATGTCGCATCTAAATCTGCTCGTGTGATATTCTTTTGAGCAGCAGCTAAATGGGCAGCAGCCGTGATGCCAATGGTTGTTTCTTCCGCCATACACCCAATCATGCATTCGATGCCTGCTGTTTCACAAATCTGATTAATTTTCAGCGCTTCATGAATGCCGCCACACTTCATTAATTTTATATTGATAACATCGACTGTGCCTTTTTTAACTAATTCCAACGCATCTTGAGCATCAAAACAGCTTTCATCAGCCATAATTGTCGTATTAACTTGTGAAGTAACGTATTTTAGACCTTCTAAATCGCGTCTTTTAACTGGCTGTTCCACTAATTCAATTTGATAATCTGCTAATTCTTGAATCGCTTTAACTGCATCTTTGGGCGTCCAAGCCTGATTCGCATCTAAGCGGAGCTTGATATCAAAGCCAACTGCTTCACGAATCGCTTTTACTCTTGCGATATCAGCTTCAATTCCTGTTCCGACTTTAATTTTTAATGTATCAAAACCTAGTTTGACTTTTTCGACGGCTTTTTGTGCCATCACATTTGGTTCATCAATACCTAGTGTAATATCCGTTATTACTTGGTTATCATAGCCGCCTAACAATTGATAAAGAGGCAGTTGAGCTTTCTGACCCATCAAATCATAACAAGCAATATCGATTGCTGCTTTTGCCGCTGGAGCGAAAGCAGATATTTTATCCATCACTTCATGAATTTTCTCAATATTAAAGGGGTTTAAGCCAATGATTGCTTGGCCAAATAATTCGATCGTTTCAATCGTGCCAGCCAACGTTTCACCGGTAATAAAAATGCCTGGCCCTCCTTCTCCATATCCAACTAATCCCTCTTCTGTTTCAATTTCCACAATTGCACTATCCGCTGATTCTATCGTCCCCAAAGCGATCGTAAATGTTTCTTTCAGTTTAATTTTCGATGCCCTAACATGTACCTGCTTAATTTTCATAAAATCCTCCCTTTGATATTTCCAATTGACTGAAAATTCAGTTTTTTAAAAATATCCAAAAATTAAATTTAGATTGTTATCGATCATTCTAAACTCATTGTTTTCTAATGTCAACAAAATAATGAGATTTTGATTAAAATAAAATGAATTTAGATTTTTATGAGCTTTTTTAATAAATCAGTAAATTCCATGACATGTGAGATACTTCTCATTTACAAACATTCTTAAAAAAGGTATGATAGTAAAGAGGCAACTTGCAAAGGAGTAGAAGACGAATGAGTGAACAACCTCAACAACGTTCAACCGAAGAAGTTGAAGCAATTAAAGAAGATATTTTAACTGCATTAGAAACAGTGATTGACCCTGAATTAGGCATCGATATTGTTAATTTAGGACTAATTTATGAAGTTGAATTTGCAGAAGAAACTGGTGATACTGTCATCAAAATGACCTTAACCACAATGGGTTGTCCGTTAGCAGATGTTTTAACAGAACAAATCCATGGTGTTTTAAAAGATATTCCTGAAGTAAATAATATCGAAGTAAAATTAGTCTGGTACCCTGCTTGGACAACGGATAAAATGAGCCGTTACGCACGAATTGCTTTGGGTATTCGCTAGTTATTTCGAGGCTAATGATAAAAAACATATGAAAGAACCGATTGGTCCGTTCTTTCATATGTTTTTTTGTTTGTTTAATTTACTTATTTGATAAAAATTACCTAATGCCATCAATACTTGGCTTTTTCCAAATTTTTGCTACTGGATGGAAGTCTAATAAAAACTGTAGCTGCGTTCCACCGAAGCCTGACGCTCCAGCAAACATGATATGAAAAGTGAGCCCTCTATCCATAATCAGATACCCCGTATCCTGCACGCCATTTCTTTCATAAAACTGATAACGTTTTTCTCTTTGGGCTTCATTCGCTGCATTTTTGCCAATTTCTTCACTCTCTAAAAGAACCCCCTTAGGATAACGTGTCTTCAATAACGCTAACACGGTTGAGCCTAATCGTTTGTTTCGGTGGTGCTGATCAATTGCAAAGAAAAAGACATAGGTTGCTTCAGGTGCAATTTGACTATTTAACAAAATCCCCACGTTCTCATCCGCCTCTTGAATAACAAACAAATGAAATTTTCCTGCTTGAGAAGACATCAATAATTGATCAAACGGCAGTCTCTCTTCTTCTGGAAAAGCTTCTATGTAGGTTGCTTCCCAATAGGCTTGATTTTCTTGATTTAATAATGTGAATTGCATAAAAGCTCCTTTCTAAAATGATTGCTTCGTACTAATAACTTTTGTTACTTACATAAGACCTAAAAGTTATTTAAACATGCGACTGGTTATTCCTATACGCAATTATTTTTTGATACTAATCTAGTAGTTTAATTGTTCTCTGTTTCTGAGTCAATAAAAGAGCACAAGATTCGAGACTTTCAACGTTTAGTGAAAAGTCGATTCTTATTTCATTACAACCGATTCACTATTCGCTGCCCTCTTTTTTCTATTCGTTGATTTACTTGAACTAAATATTCATTTATCTCCTCTATATTCTGAGGTAAGATAAACGAGTCTTTTTTCAAATGATTTTTCCATAGCGCTACTGGTTGATACTGTTCATTTAAAAATGGTTGCATCTCATACGTATGAACGTAGCTTTCCCATGAATGAAACGAAGCTAAAAATATCGAAAGTTGTTCTAAAGAATAATCCCAATAATCTTTAAACGATAAGCTTCTTCCGCTGTTAAATCCTAGTGGAACTACTGTAATGTTTCCAATTGAATGGGTAAGTTCGGCAAAACGCTTTAATTGTGGGTCCTGATGAACTCGCCCAAATTTAGTAAAATTGTCGAGAAGGAATTCATTCCATGTATATTTTTTTGGTACAGGATTTGGTAAATAGTCAGGAAAAACTTGGTCAAAATAAGTTAAATATCGGTCCGAAATCACAGCCGATGTCCCGGAATCATGAGGCGGATACTTGCTATTTACTGCAAGCAAATTCTGTTCAGAAGGTTTTTCTAAATAGCTTTCTTGAATTTCCCCAATTACTTCCGCTGGTCTAAAGAAATCGGGATAAACAAGTTGTAACATAATTTTATACGTTGTCCAAAATGAGTTCATAATATCTTTGTGCACGGTCGCCTTCCCAGTTAACTTTAAAAAAACATCCTCCACAACCTCGTACTTTTCAATATGGACATTCGATGTTCTAGCTTTTAAAATATTTTTAACTGGCTGCTGGTGGTCATACTCTTGACCCAAAAGTAACTTCTTTAAATCATCTTTCGCTGAAATTGTCTTAACTGTAATCTCCGCCACTTTGAATAACTCCCATCCTACGATTTTTTCTATATTCTTTTATATTATTATACTAAAAAAACGCTCCCTCCTGCCCTTTTTTAATCAACAAATCAGCAATTAGAAAACACCAACGAAACAGAAGTGCAACACTAGCATGCGAAAAAATGCGATCGCAACTTATTTTTTAGACACTCTGTGTGTTTCGTATAGTCAAGGCTGGTTGCGTGTATTTTTTTCAAGAAAATTGAGAACAGCTATGGTATAGTCAAAACTACGATTATTTCAAACACGGAGCGACAGTTTATGGAAATGTACCAAGTAATTAGATATTTTTTAAATGAAATGGAGAAAAAGATTTGGCATGCCTTGTTAACATTAGTACTTTTTTGTCTTTATATTTCCATTTTTGATGTTCCTTTTACAATTAAAAATACATTCATCGGCAGACTACTTTTCCCGAAAGCTTTTATGAATGCAGGAAGTGCGAATCTGATTTTTTATTTGATTAGTTTTTTTGGTTTTTTATGGTCAATTTTCATTTTTGCTTATCTATTGAATAAGACACGCCTCAAATTATTAAATAAAACCTTTCCTTATCTTTTGGAAATATTAGAAGTCTGTATTTTGCCTTTAGTGATTCTTTTTGCTTACATTTATATTTATTTGCGGGTCCATGGCGAAGGTTTCAGCTATATACGAGAATCTCTTTTACAGCAAGAGTTAACTTATTCAATGAAATGGTTCCTTTGCCTTGGTAGTTTGGCGCCGTTATTTTTCTTTTTAAGCACTTTAAATTTAACTAAACGAGTCAGACAAAAAAAAGACATGGAATCATGAAAATCCATGTCTTTTTTAGTCGGATATTGTTTTTACCGCAGGACAGTTTTCTTCCAAAAATTCAAAAATACTACTGTAATAATTTTCAGGTTCGTAGACACTTGAAGATAAATGTGGTGCTTTAGCAACAATGAGGCCTTTTTTTATCCCCTGAGTTGCCGCTAAATTTTCTTCAAACATTGTCATTGGAACAAAGCGATCACCTGTACCGTGAATAAAAAATGTCGGCAACGTATTTTTGTGTAATTGTCTCACGGAAGAAGCGGTTTTCAATTGAAAGCCATAGTTATTTAATGCTAATTGATTAGCAATCGTTAAAATAGGAAAAGCGGGTAAATGAAAAGATTCATGTAGGACGTATTTAAATTCATCATAGACAGAAGTATAGCCACAATCCACTATTAATCCGCGGACATTCGTTGGTAACTTTTCACCACTTGCCATCATGACAGTAGCCGCTCCCATGGAACCGCCCACTAAAATAATTTCTGCTTCCATATCAATGGCAAGAACTTCACTAATCCAACTTAATAAATCTAACCGATCCAGCCATCCCATCCCAATTTTATTCCCTGAACTTTTCCCGTGCGCACGCAAATCGGGAACTAAAACATTGTAGCCTTCTTCTGCAAAACGTAATGCAGTATATACCATATCGCGTTTTCCGTTTGAACGATAACCATGCACACAAATCGCCCAACGATGGTTATCTGGATAAGGAATAAAGCACCGTGCATACAATGTTTCATCTTTAATTTTCAACCAACGATCTTCAGCAAAAGACTCTGTCCAAAAAGCTTCGCCTTCTTGTTTTTGTTGTTCTTCTATTTTTGTATATCTTGTTTCACGTTCTTGAAAATTATCAGGATTTAATAACCGATGCCCTTTTTTATGATACCAAGGGTTGTCTTTAAGCAACGCAATTTTCAAAAAATAATTGGCAATGTAAACAGAAAAAACAACGCCAATCATTGCAAAAATGATCAGTAACCCGAGGAGCCATTTCATCTGCAAATCACACCCTCTTCTAAAGTATTTCCTTCTTCATTTAATATACTATGGATTTTTCATTTCTGAAAGAAATCACCCTTACATTTTGTTATTTTTTGAAAAAAAAACAGCCGTCTCAAAAAGAGGCGGCTACTTTTAATCTATCAACAATCCAACGTTGTCATATCTTCATATGTCTCACGGCGAGCAACTAATTTTGCTTGTCCATCTTCGACAAAAACCACCGCTGGTCGAGGATTTCGGTTGTAATTACTTGCCATTGAATAACCGTAAGCCCCCGTACTACTGATGGCCAATAAATCCCCTGCTTTAACTTCTGGCAATAAAATATCTCGAAGTAAGACATCGCCTGATTCGCAATATTTACCAACTACTGTGACTTTCTTGACTGAATCATACCCCTCACGATTCGCTAGAAATCCATCATAAACCGCTTGATACAAAGCAGGCCGTATATTATCACCCATGCCACCATCTACGGAAACAAAATGACGAACACCAGGAACCTCTTTTTGCGCGCCAACTGTATATATCGTTGTGCCCGCTTCGGCAATTAAACTGCGGCCTGGTTCAATCCAAAGCTCAGGCAGTGGATACCCTAATTGTTCACAATGACCTTTCAAGGAATAAACAATTTTTTCAACAAATGTTGCTGGTGCTAATGGCTCATCTTGCTGCGTGTACTGCACACCAAAACCACCACCCATATTTAAAACACGTGCTGTAAATTGATGGACTTGCCGCCAGTCTTCTAAAATAGTGAACATTTTTTCAACAGCAGCTAAAAAGCCTTCCACAGCAAAAATTTGCGAGCCAATATGGCAATGGACCCCTTGCACATCAAAAGAGGGATTTGATAAAAGGCGAACGAGCGCTTCTGTTGCCTGGCCACTTGCAACATCAAAACCAAATTTTGAATCTTCTTGGCCTGTCAAAATGTAATCATGTGTTTCTGCATCCACGCCAGGACTCACCCGAAAAAGAACTTTTTGTGTTTGGTTTCGTGTAGCTAATAATTCTTCCAACAAGTCAATTTCGTAAAAATTATCAATGACAATTGTACCTATTTTGTTATCCAAAGCATAACGTAATTCTTCAGGGGTTTTATTATTTCCATGGAACTCAATTTCCGCTGGCTCCATGCCCCCTTTTAAAGCTGTGAATAGTTCTCCACCAGAGACAACATCACAAGCAATATCTTCTTCCTTTAACACTTGATAAATAGCTAAACAACTAAATGCTTTACTTGCATAAACCACTTTATTTTTGATACCTAATTGATTTAACGTTTGTTTAAAACCACGTGCCTGCGCGCGAATATGAGCGACATCATAAACAAATAACGGCGTCCCGAATTTTTGCGCCAACTTTACGGTGTCACAACCACCGACTTCTAAATGATTTTCCCGATTCATTTTTGCTGTACCAAATAACATGTTTTCCCGCCCCTTCATTTTGTTTTATTAAAAATCATAGCATAAAACCCAGTAGCTTCCTATAATTTTCCACATTTTTCTCTGACTTTCTCCTGTTGCTTTTTTTCGCCAAATAGCCTACAATAATTGGCATATGAATAAAAAACCTTTATTATCAAGACTTTAATCTTTTAAACAAAAATTGGTATATACGAAAAAGAAAGAAGGCAGATGACTTGGCTACACTGAACCGCGATCAACAAATTGAAGAAATTATTAATTTGGAAGCAATTTTGAATTTACCGAAAGGAACAGAACATTTTGTCAGTGATTTACATGGTGAATTTGAAGCTTTTGACCATATTTTAAGAAATGGTTCTGGGCGAATCCGAGAAAAAGTTCAATTTTTATTTAAACAAGAATTAAATGCCCATCAGATGGACGAGCTTTGTTTTATTATCTACTATCCAGAAGAAAAATTAACACTTTTAGAAAATGAAAGCGCCCTCTCTTATGAATGGTGGCTATTAACGATTCGCCGTCTGGTTGAAATCGTCCGTTCTTCTTCGATGAAGTACACACGTTCTAAAGTTCGCAAAGCCCTTCCTGAAACCTATGGGTATATTCTCGAAGAGTTGATTTATCAATATGATGAAACAACAACCAAAAACGGTTACTATCAACAAATTATTGAAAAAATTATTTTACTAGGTGAAGCCAAACGTTTCGTGACAGAATTAGCTTATCTAATCCAACGTCTGATTATCGATCACCTACATGTTATTGGGGATATCTATGACCGGGGGCCAGCACCAGATAAAATTATGGACCGATTAATGTCCTATCACTCCTTGGATATTCAACTAGGCAATCACGATATGATTTGGCTGGCTGCTTATAGTGGTTCACTGGCTTGTTTAGCCAATGTAGTACGTATTTGTGCTCGCTATGGAAATTTAGATTTGTTAGAAGAACGTTATGCTATCGATTTAACCGCCTTAAAAAAATTTAGTTTAGAAACGTATAAAGAAAATCCTGCTTTTGCACCCAAGAAAAATCCCTATCGTGCGTTAACTGAAGCGGAAAAACAAGTAGCGATGCGTGTGCAACAAGCCATTGCCATTATTCAAGAAAAACTAGAAGGGCAAATTATTGGTCGACGCCCTGATTTTAACTTGGCACATCGGCTACGCTTAGATAAGATTCAAGGGGAAACTATTACTTTTGACGAATGTCGTTATACATTAATTAACAGCTGTTTCCAAACCGTTTCTGAAGAGCAACCTTACCAATTAACACGTGAGGAAAAACAGATAATTGATGATTTATTAACGCAATTTCAGTCTTCACCGCGGTTAACAAAACACATGCGCTTTCTAATGGAAAAAGCTTCTCTTTACCTTGTGTATAATCAAAATTTATTGATTCATGGCTGTCTGCCTCTGAATGCGGACGGTACTTTTCAAGCTTATACATTTAAAGGCCACTCCTATTCAGGAAAAGCTTTAGTTGACTTCTTTCAGGAAATGTTAGAAGAAGCTTACGCTCAGCCTGCTAGTACAGATGACTATGCAACAGATTGTTTATGGTATCTTTGGTGTGGCGAAGGTTCCTCATTATTTGGTAAACGAGCTATGAAAACCTTTGAGCGTTATTTTCTCGCTGAAAAAGAAACACATTACGAAGAAAAGAATCCTTATTACTCTTTGCGTGATACGGTTGAAGTTTGTGAAAGAATCCTAGATGAATTTGAAGTGACTGGTGAAAATCGACATATCATTAATGGCCATACACCAGTTAAACGAACAAAAGGCGAATCGCCAATCAAAGCAAATGGCACGCTTCTCGTAATTGACGGCGGCTTTTCAAAATCTTATCAGACAATTACTGGGATTGCTGGTTATACATTGTTGTACAACTCGTTTGGTTTACAACTGACCGCGCATAAATCTTTTTCTAGTAAAGAAACAGCCATTTTAAATAATCAAGACATTCATTCCATCAAACAAGTCATCGATCGCCCCTTACAGCGGTTATTGGTGAAAGATACCACTATCGGCAAAGAGCTATTAAAGCAATCGCAAGCACTCCAAAAACAAATGAAACAAAACCAGTAGTGCCGTTAAAAAGACGCTTGCGCTCTTATCCGAAAAATGATTAAATGGAGGAGTTGAGAAAAATATCTATTAGAGAAACGGAAAGGGTTTTACATTGAAGAAACAGCAGCTCTCACTTTACGGCACCATTTTCTTTCTTTGCTTTTTCCTAATTGTGGGCTTCTTCTTCTCAAGTCGTGGCGAAGATTATGCCAAAGAATCTGAACAAAAAGTTACAATTGATTCCGCCAAACATGAGAAGCATACGAAAGACAAGGAAGAAAATAATTCAGCAAATACAGTATTTTTTGATAAAATAAATGACCTGCTCGTCGCTTCTGTCAAAGAATTTGAAGGAACGGTCGGGATTAGTTATTTGGATTTAGAAACTGGCGAACAGCGTTCCGTGAATGGCCAACATGAATTTTATACAGCTAGTACTATTAAAGTGCCCCTGACGATGCTAGTCGCCGACACGGTTGCTTCTGGTCAAAAAAAATGGACAGACCTGATTCCCTATAACGCCGAAGAAGATTATGAAGAAGGAACTGGGATCATTGCCTATAATATCCAACCAGAATATCCATTAAAAACGTTACAAGAATATGCCATCACCTATTCTGATAATATCGCTAAAAATATGCTCTATGATACATTGGGTGGTGATGCAAAAGCAAAACGAGAAATGTATCAGCGTTATTTGCACAAGTCACCTTCGATTGAAGAACCACAATTTTCTTCGGAAGATGCGCTAGTTATTCTACAAAAATTATATACTGAAAAAGCAACAAAACCAGATTACCAAGCGATTTATGATTCTATGAAACAAAGTGTTTTCCATGAAAGAATGGAAACTCCCACAACTCAAGGAAAAGTTGCTCATAAAATTGGTTCCTATGATGAATTTATTCATGATATGGGGATTTTAGAAACACCTCACCCCTTTGCTTTAGCAATTTTTACTAAAGGACCTGATAATGCTAAGAGTGCTGCGTTTATTGCTTCAGTGACAGATAAGCTATGGCAATTACAGGTGTCTGAATATCCTAATGATAACCATTGATAATGAAAATAAAAGCATCTTTTTTTAATGACAACGCTCAATAAAAAAGATGCTTTTTTTAGTAGTTATATTAATTAAAATATTTGTATTTCCCATAACCTTTTTAGCAATTATTTCTGAGTATTTTTTAACTCCAACGAACCTAATTCTTTTCCTGCTGCATCATCTTCATAAGAATTTCTAACGATTACTTTATATAATGACTTATGATCCAAACTACTTAAGTCAAAAGAAATGTTAATTGTAGCATCTTCCCCTTTATTAAAGCCACTACCAATTTGACGTGCAATAGGTATCTCAAGACCGTTTTTATAAACTGAAATTAGAATATCACGACTTTTTTTATTTTTTTCTGGATTTGGAACATCCATAATCAGCGTAGTTTGAAGCGCATCACTTTGGGCCTTAATATTTTTAATTTTTTTCACGTTTTTAATGCTAGGTATCGTTTCTTTCATAATGGGTTGGTAAGGAATTTTAAACGTCCAATCGCCTTGATACTCTAATGCATTCTCAACACTAAAAGATCGGCTACTTGCTTTGATTGCTTCTTTTAATTCATTATCATGCTGTTCTTGATCTTCCCAAGCTAATCGGTAGATATGAAGCGTTAATTGATCTTGACTAACAAGTTTTTGCTTATTGAAAGTTGAAATCACTGAACCATAAAAAACATCCTTCTCGATTCTATATAACGATGTTGAACTTACACCCCCAAATAAATCTTCTTTGCTTCCTTCTCTAAATAACCCTAGTTGAATATCTTGAGAATAATTATTTCTAGCGATTTTTTTCTGTAATAACTCTTTTAATTTCTGATCTTTAATCTTAAATTGATAATCAAACGCCATTTTATTTTTTGTCGATACAAATTTTGTTAATACGATTTCTCGCTCATTTTGTACACTCCGCAATTCTAGTTTTGTTGGAACACCAGAAGATTCTACTGTTTGAACACCTGTATCTTGACTAATCCCCAATACCTCTTCTATGGCACGTCCAATGGGTGTTTTTACTATCAAAGTAAAAGTGGTAGCAATACTAATTAGCCCTATAATTAAATGTTTACGCGATATTTTTTTCTTTGGCTGTCTGTATTGTTTTATTTCTCCCATTAATATCTTAGTTCTTTGTGTGTTTAAACGTTCCACTGTTTCTAAAGGCATCTTTTTTTCATATTTTAATATATCACTTCGTTTTCTATCCATTTACCATGTCTCCTTTAAATATGTCCTTAATTTTTTTCGACCACGAGAAAGACGAATTTTGATGGTATTTGTTGAAACATCAAGTTGCTGAGCGATTTCTTTTATACTAAAGCCAACATAATAGTACATAACTAGCGGAACGCGATAATTATCAGGTAATTTATGTAATCCTTTATCCAAATCATATAAATCATCAAAAGCAGGAACAGAAGAATAAGTATCCATCCAGTGAGTTGTTCTCTGCTTTTCTCTAAAAATATTTTGAACTTGGTTTAACATTATTTTAAAAATCCATGAATTAAACGCATGTTCATTTTTTAATGTTGTTATTTTTTCCCATGCACATAGTTCAGTTTCTTGTAAACAATCAGCAACGTCGACTTCGTTTAATAGCATTTTATATGCAGCATTGTATAAAACTGTTTCATATTTTTGACAAAGGTGAACAAATGCTTGTCCATCTCCTTTTTTTGCTTTCTGAACTAATTTTTTTGTTGAAATTTTATCCATAAAACACCTCTTTTCATTTAACTAACTATTAGACGTTAAGTATCTGTAAAAGGTTTCATATTTTTATAAAAAAAATATCTGGGACAAAAGTCATTTTGACTACTGTCCCAGATACTAAAATTCACAATGAGTAGCTGGCTACTTTACAGACAACAACTTCGTAAAACGTTCTGCCAACATTTGGTGGGCATCAATTTTTTTGGTTCCTTGTGCTTTTGCTGCAAAACTAGCAAAGTTTAAGCCGGCCCCAAATAGTTGTAACGCACCGTTGCCTAAATCTCCCTTTTTAAGAGCTTCAAGCCCATCTTCGATAAATTGGTTACTTTCATCTAAATGACACTCAGGAAGATATTTCACGCCGTGATGATATCGTTTTACATTCAGAATGATTTGCTTCGCGGCTTCTTCTGAAATAGCCGCTCCCAAGTTTAACAGTAGCTCATTGATTGGTTCCACCAAGCGAGCATAGTCACTTTCGTATTTTTGACAATTCAGTGCAATCGCTTTGCGGCGTTCTTCATTTTTCATTTTTTCCACTCCCTTTTTTATTAAAAACGAGCACGAAAGCTACCAACTGGCTTCGCACTCGTTCTTCCTAACCACTAATTTTCTTTGTTCATGCTTTTAATTTTAATTAGACGTGTAATTTCGCCACGTTCATTTTCTTCTAATTTCATTTGAATGTAGTAAATTGTTTCTTCTAATTGCGGAATCGTCATATACTCTAAGGCGTTGACACGACGACGCGTTTTTTCAATTTCTTTTGATAATAATTGGCACGTCTTTTCAACATTTGCAAGTGCTAATAATTTCGGTAAAATGCTTGAAATTTTAGCAAAAGCTTGATCAAGCTCGCTGTTTGAATTCACGTAGCCATAATCTAAGGGTGCTTCTTGAACCGATTCATCGTAATCAAAAATCATTTTAGGAACTGGCACACTTAAGATGTTCTGTTCAATAATTTCTAATTCAACTTTTTCGGCTGGAATTGCCACTAACTCTTCAATAAAGGCTTCGTTCAACGTTGCGTTTGCCAATACAAAATTTGATAACGCATCCGTCACTTCTTGTTCAACCTGAATACGTAACTCATTGTTTTCTTTGACTAGCGCAATAAACCGTCGCATCAATTCATCTTGTTTGTCTTTCAGCAACTTATGACCTCTCGTGGCCGTAGTTAACTGTTTTTTCAATCGGGAAAGTTCCATACGGGTTGGATTAACATTTAATCGAGCCATTTTTCTACTTCCCTTCAGTTAAATATTGATCGAGCATATCCTCTTTAATTCGTTTTAGTTCTGTTCTCGGTAGCATACTTAATAGTTCCCACCCAAGATCTAACGTTTCTTCAATCGAACGGTTTGTATCGAATCCTTGATTGACATATTCTTCTTCAAAACGTTGGGCAAAAGCTGCGTAAATTTTATCGACATCGGAAAGAGCTGATTCTCCTAAAATGACAGCTAATTCTTTGGCTTGTTTCCCTTGTGCATAGGCTGAGAACAATTGATTCATCGTCGCTGCATGATCCCCGCGCGTTTTGCCTTCGCCAGTTCCTTTGTCTTTAAGACGGGAAAGTGATGGCAATACATCAATTGGTGGTTGGATACCGCTCTTATATAGTTCCCGGGACAAGATAATTTGCCCTTCTGTAATATAGCCAGTTAAATCGGGAATTGGATGTGTTTTATCCTCCTCTGGCATTGTTAAAATAGGAATCTGTGTTACGGAACCTTTTGAGCCACGAATTCGGCCTGCTCGTTCATACAACGTTGCTAAGTTCGTGTAAAGATAACCTGGGTAACCACGACGTCCTGGAACTTCACGGCGTGCTGCTGAAATTTCTCGCAACGCTTCGCAATAATTGGTCATATCCGTCATGATAACTAAGACATGCATGCCCTTTTCATAAGCTAAATATTCAGCGGCTGTCAAAGCCATTCTAGGTGTTGCAATCCGTTCAATGGCTGGATCATTCGCTAAGTTCATAAACAAGACTGAACGATCAATTGCGCCTGTTTGACGGAAATCTTCCATAAAATATTCCGCTTCTTCAAAGGTAATCCCAATGGCCGCAAAAACTACGGCAAATTCTTCTTCACTATTTAACACGTTGGCTTGTCTGGCAATTTGTGCCGCTAATTCTTTATGAGGTAAGCCAGATGCTGAAAAAACAGGTAATTTTTGACCACGAACTAAGGTATTTAAATGGTCAATCGCTGAAATCCCTGTTTGGATGAACTCATCGGGATAATCACGAGCAACTGGATTGATAACTTCGCCGTTAATATCTAATTTTTTCTCAGGTAATAATTCTGGTCCATTATCTTTTAAGCGACCTAAGCCGTCAAAAACGCGCCCCATCATATCTGGCGAAACCCCTAATTCTAAAGGATGTCCCAGAAAGCGAACTTTTGAATCACGAATATTGATGTTACTCGTTCCTTCAAAAATTTGGACCATCGCTTTATCTCCATTGATTTCTAAAACTTGCCCTTGGCGAATTTCGCCATTTTGCATGCGTACTTCAATTAATTCTTCGTACTTTACGCCTGCCACTTTTTCAACAATCATCAGAGGACCAACGACTTCATTGATTGTACGATATTCTTTAATCATTCGTCATTCCTCCTTCAGCAATGATTTCTTTTATCGTTGTTTTAATTTCTGCTTGTAAACAATCCAATTTTTCTAATTCTTCTTCTGGTAAATACTTGCTACGAGCAATGCGATCGCGGATTTCAACTGTTCCCGCCATTAACTCAGAGAAATAAGTGCCTAAACTTAAGGCTTTTTGACCTTCTTCACCAAAAGTTAGAATCAATTGCAACATTTTCGCTTGTTTGGTTCGAGAAGTGAACGTATCCACGTCATCAAAAGCATTTTGTTGCAAATAGTCTTCCCGTAATGATTTGGCTGTTTCCAACGTTAAACGGTCTTTATCCGACAAGGAATCAATCCCAACCAAGCGAACAATTTCTTCCAGTTGAGATTCTTCTTGTAAAATCCGCATCCCTTCAGCTACCATAGCGGCCCAGTTTCCTTGCAATTCCAAGTCTAAATATTGCCCTACTTCTGTGGAGTAAAGAGAATAACTTTGCAACCAGTTAATAGAAGGAAAATGACGTTTTTGTGCTAATTGAGAATCTAAGCCCCAGAATACTTTAACAACGCGTAACGTATTTTGTGTGACAGGTTCTGATATGTCCCCACCAGATGGCGAAACCGCACTAATCGCCGTAATGCTTCCTTCACGATGATCTTTTCCTAACGCGATGACTTGTCCTGCTCGTTCATAATATTCAGCTAAGCGACTACCTAAATAGGCTGGATAGCCTTCATCACCAGGCATTTCTTCTAACCGACCACTCATTTCTCGTAACGCTTCTGCCCAACGAGAAGTAGAATCCGCCATAATTGCGACTGAGTAACCCATATCACGGAAATATTCTGCAATGGTAATCCCTGTATAAATCGAGGCTTCCCGTGCCGCTACCGGCATATTTGACGTATTCGCAATTAAAATCGTCCGATTCATCAAAGACTCACCAGTTGTTGGATCAATTAATTCTGGAAATTCATTTAAAACATCTGTCATTTCATTCCCGCGTTCCCCACAACCAACGTAAACGACTAAGTCGACATCGGCCCACTTGGCAATTTGGTGCTGAACGACTGTTTTTCCAGCGCCAAATGGTCCTGGAACTGCTGCCGCTCCGCCTTTCGTAATTGGGAAAAAGGTATCAATTACGCGTTGTCCGGTCACCATCGGTACTTTGGGACTTAGTTTTTCTAAAATGGGACGTCCCCGCCGAACGGGCCATTTTTGCATCATGCTAAAACTTTCCGTTCCTTTAGCCGTTTTCACTGAGTAAACTGTTTCATCAATGGCAAAGTCACCTGCTTTAATTTCGGCAATCGTTCCTGAAACGCCGAAAGGCACCATAATTTTATGTTGAATAATCGGTGTTTCTTGAACCACACCGACGATGTCACCTGCCGACACTTCTTCACCAACTGCCACAGTTGGTTCAAACGTCCATTTTTTCTCACGATCTAACGCATCAATTTTAACGCCACGGCCTAAAAAGTTACTGTGGGTTACTTCTTGAAATGTATCCAATGGTCGTTGAATACCATCAAACATTTCGGCAATTAAACCTGGGGCTAATTCAACAGATAATGGTTCTCCTGTTGAAATAACTGGTTCTCCTGGTCCAATGCCTGTTGTTTCTTCATATACTTGAATCGAAGCGACGTCGCCTCGCATTTCAATAATCTCTCCGATAACGCCTAAATCTCCTACATGACAAATGTCTTGGATACTAGCATCTGACATGTTTTCAGCTAAAATCAAAGGACCTGAAACTTTGACAATTTTTCCAATTTGCACGCTCATTCTCCTTTGCATTATAAAATATTTTGTCCAATTGCTTTTTCAACATTTTTTTCAATCTCACTTAAACCGATTCCGATTGTACCATTATGACTTGGGATTAAAATAATCGCTGGTGTCACTTGTTCTTTGTATCGTTCAATCGTTTCTTCTGCTAAAGTAGAGGCTTCTTCCGTTATGAAAATGACCCCAAACTTATTTTTTGCCATAGTTTCAATGGCTTCTCTAACTTGCATTTCTGAAATGGCATGATGGACCTCAAAGCCAAACAGTTTAAATGGTAAGATTGAATTTTTGTCTCCAATGACACCAATTTTATACCCCATTGACTTTTCGCATCCTTTCTCGAATTTTTTCATTTGAAAACCCACTATGTTTTCCGACCAAAATTAAACGTAGATTTTTCCATTCAACCTCTTTCGCATTCAAAAAGGCTAGTAATGGGAGCGGCCCAAAAGCAACCGTTCGACCGTTTTCATACATTGAGGTCAGGTAATCATCTTTGAGTTTTTCAAAAGCCAATAAATTTAATTCATTGGTTTCTTTATTGATAATCTTTTCTAATAGTTGTCCGTAATTCGTTGTTCTGACAAATGCTGTAAATTCTACAAGTGACTTTTCCGCATAGGTCAACAGCTCTTTCTTTGAGAGACTGCCAGCGCTAGAAAGCACGGTTGATAAAAAGTTACTGTTTTGATGTTGAACAATCCCTCTAGCCATCGTTGATAGATTAGTTAAATCAATAAAAGCGATGACTTCCTTCGTTAACTCTTCATAGCCCAATTCATCCGCTAATTTTCGCTGTTGCTGTAAAAATGCTCGATCATAAAGGATATCAATTGCTTGCGGCAAACCGCCTTCTTCCAGATAGGCAAAAACATCACGGATCACTTCTAATAATGCTGGTTCAAGTTCGGAAGAGTTTTTTGTATGAATGGCACTTTTGACTGTGTTTAGAGAATAACGACCATCTTCTAAATAAAGATAATCAAAATCTTTACCTGTTCGCTCAGCTTTCGTCAAAATTTTCAAGTTATGGAAGGTAAAACGCATCGTATACAACGTTACTACAGCTGGTTCTGGAGCCATTTCATATAACCAGCGATAAAGACTTCCCAGCGCTTCAGAAGAATGGTAGTCAAATTTTTCTTCAAAAGTTTCGGTTAAATAAGGTTGATAAACCGTACTTTTTAACATATTTTTAACGTCTTCAACTGTTTCCGCTTCTAAAAGTTGTTGAAACTGTTGCTCAGAAAGCAGCTCCGTTTCTTTTAAACGAATCAGCGGATTAATTTGATGATACGTTGGTTTTCTCATGCTACGTCCTCCCTTCTTAACTGAAAAGTTTTTCTGCCACTTTAAAGCCTTCTGTTTTTTGAATCTCTTCAACTAATGCTGAAAAGAGAAAATTATAATCCAAACCGTCTTTTGCAACGATAAAGCCACTTTCTTTTGGAACAACTTCCTCTGAAAGCTCCCATTGAACAGTAGCATCAGAAAGGGCGGTCAGCCATTCTTGCGTCACTTTCGTTTGAGAATACTCGCCTAAAAGAATGGTCGCTTTTCCTGTTAATTCAAGTGAACCTAATTGTGCTTTCATGAATTGTTGAAATTCTTCCGCTGACCATTCACTCATCTTTAAGACCACTTCGTCAAATAATTGGTTAAGATATGCTTGTTTTTTATTTAATGCATCCTGACGAATTTCTAGTGTTTGCCGTTGTTGGCGTTGTTTAAATTCTTTTAATAATTGTTGTTGTCGTTTTTCTATTTCATGTTCTTGCTTCAGCAAAATTTCTTGTTGTGCTGCTTGGAATTCTTGATCGATGCGCGTTTGTTCACTGGTGACATAGGCTTCGACTTCTTGCTTTCCTTGTTGCTTAATTTCACTGATGATTTTTTCAATGGCATCCATCCATCTGCCTCCTCAATTATTTGACGTTCAATACAAGTAAGAAGGAAATTACAAACCCTAAGATGGCATAAGTTTCAACCATGGCAGCATAGATAATTCCTTTTGTTGCATGTTCTGGTTTCTTCGCTAAAATTTGGATCCCCGCAGCGGCTACACGACCTTGGGCAATCCCAGAGAACAATCCAGCAAAGGCAATCGGTAAAGCTGCTACAAAATAGTTCAATCCTTGAACCATACTCATATCGTTTCCTAAGTTAATATAAATTAAGAAAGCAATAACGAAACCGTATAGTCCTTGTGTACCTGGTAATAACTGTAAAATTAACGCTTGACCAAATTTTTCTGGCTGCTCCGTCGTTAAAGCTGCTGCTGCTTCCCCAGTAAAGCCAACCCCTTTGGCTGATCCAATCCCAGCAAAAATTGTCGCCATCGCCATTCCTAATACTGCAAAAACAATTCCACCATTATTATTAATTAAGTAATCCATCATCTCTATTTTCCTCCAATAAATAATTTTCTATTTTTTCTCAACATTGACATACTTTTCTTTTGTTTTTAGCGGATTAAACGCCCGGCCACCGCCTGTGTAAAATTTTCCAAAGAACTCAACATATTGCAAACGTGCGCCATGAACATAAGCACCTAATAACGATAAGAATATGTTTAACGCATGTAAAACAATTAACAGCAAGATGCCCACGCTAAAACGGGCAACTGGCGGCATGAACTCTACGAGCATATTAAACGCTGAAGCAATACTTCCCCCAGCAATTCCTAACGCCATCAAACGTGTATAACTAACTAAATCACCGACATAACCTGTCACACCGTATAGTCCATACAGTCCTTTGGCTAAGCCTTTTAATTTGGCCTTCGATTGAATCATTGGAATCACAATAATTGCAATGGCAGAAAGGCTAGCTAAAATCGCACCTGCTGTAAATAAGCCTTCATTTTTAACCACTAATTTACCAACGACTAACAATGCTAAACCAAACAAAATCCCTAACCAAGCGTAACTTTCGTTAATACTATCTAAATAGCGCTTTTGTTTTGATAACTGAATCCCATTAATCATTAAACCGACAACCAATTGGATAAACCCAAAAATAACCGATAAAATAAGAATCGTATTTACATCTTCGGTCGTTGATAAAATCGGAAATGGTGATTTGATCCCAAACATTGTTGGCGGTAATGCTGCACCGAAAAACGAACCGTAAATGAAGCCCCAAATAATTGTTGGAAATGATAAAATCAAGAAAAAGTCGGCAAAACGTTTCATGCCTCTCGGTAAAACAAATGCTTTCAAAGCAATAATAGACAAGAGTAGCATCAGTAAGCCATAGCCAATATCCGCTACCATCATGCCAAAAAAGACTAGATAAAACGGCATCATCGCAGGTGTCGGATCAACTTCTTCATATTTTGGTAAGCTATACATCTCTGTTAACATTTCAAACGGCTGCACCAATTTATTATTCGCTAGTTTAACTGGTATATCCGTCTCAATTTCCGCCTTCGTAGGATTTTCAAAAGTAAGAGCTATTTCGTCCTTAGGAACTTTTTCTTCAATCGCTGTCAAAATATCGGCTTTTTCTTCGACTGGAATCCACGTTTGCAAGATGAAAAATGATGAAGCATTTAACAAATGTTGACGTGCTTGTTCTCTTTGGATAACCGCCAATAAGACTTCTTCAGCCAAGCAAAACGTTTCATAAAAATCATGATAAGAAGCCAGTTGTTGCTTTAAGGCTTTTTCTTCTTTTTGTAAAATTTCATATCGTTCTTTGACTTGTTGATATGCCTCTTTAGGCGGAACATCATAACGGTATTGGAGTGGTTCAAAGCTAGATTGGTTTAATAACTCGGTTACACTCTGCTGATGTTCCTTCAGGTAAACGAGTGTAAAGTAACTATGATGCATACTTTGATAAATTTCTTCAAAATAAACCGTTGGCCATTGAGACAAAGCGCTCAAGAAACTGGCTTTATTGGCTAGATTTATCGAACCATGAACGACATAACTACTTTTTAACTGCTGTTTATGCGGTAAAATATCCAGATATTGCCAGCGGCCTAATAATTCTTCTTCAGCTTCTAATCCTTGACGATCCGTTTGAATTTGTTTCAAAGATTCTTGAATATTCTTTAATTCCGTCAAATAGCTTTGTAATGTTTCTTCATCAAAGGTTTGTTCCAACTCTTCCAAAGTATAGACTTTTCTTTTTATCTTTAACCCTTTTCCTGAAGAACGTGTCAAAAATAAAAGAAGCTCTTGCAATTGTTGTAGCATCGTTTCATATTTACGTAGCTGTTCAGTTGACTGTTCTGCTTGTAAAAAAGAATATTGACTCTTTAAGGCTTGTTCTTCTTCAGGCGAATGAAAAATCCGTTTTACTTCGACAATTTGCAAGCCTTGAATGGCTTGTAGAATTGCTGCTTCTTTTTCGGCAGCGGCAATTATTGTCATTTTTTCCATTTTACTAACTGCCATAAACGTCTTTCACCCTCTCAATAATTGAATCAATGACTTGTTCTTTGTTCGCTTCATAACGTTCGTGAAGCGCTTGTTCAGTGCGCTTTGTTTCATCTAAAAGTTGTTCTTTTTCAAGTTGTAACATCTTTTCTTGCGTTGCTAGTGAATCCGTCAGCACTTTTTCAACAGCTTCTTCACTCTCTTGACGTAGTTCAGCTAAACGTTCTTGCTTCTGTTCTTCATATAAACGACAATTCATCTTAGCTTGTTGCCGATGCTCTTCCACCGCATCTTCCGCTGCCTTGATTTGCTCTAGTACTTCTTGTACCATTGTCTCCACCTCCTTAGTTTTTACACCTTTAGCATATAAGAAAAAGGACTAGCGAAATAGAGATACGCTCAGCCCTTTTGTTTTAGGTATGCAAAAAGGCGCAAACTCAAAAATTGTTCTTCTCACCCCTTGAAGAACTGAATCCTTGAAGCTTTCGCCCAACCATTCTTTATTCAATACTCTACCATCTTAGCAAAGTTTTTCGCAAAATTCAATACTTACCCAAATGAATTAAAATAACAAATTTTCACTTTTATAATAGGTAATAAAAAGGCATTATTTTTTTCGCTTTATAATTATTGATCTTGAATTTTTTTCACATAGATGTGCTATACTTACGTAAACAATTAAATTTATTTGGAGGGATCTCTGATGAATATACGATATATTTCAATCTCTGGTAATACACGCTCATTTGTTCAACGTTTAACAACTTATTCTGAAGAGCAACATCAGCACAACGAAAAAAATCCTACGATTACTTTCAAAGAAATTTCGGAAAATTCTCCGTTAGAAGTAGAAACAGAACCATTTTTTACCTTTGTGCCTACCTATTTAGATGGTGGCGATGGCATCAACAATGGCAATACCGAAATTTTAACAGAAGTCATGCGAGAATATCTTGCTTTTGAAAATAATTATCGTTATTGCTCTGGCGTGGTGGGCAGCGGCAATAAAAACTTTAACCACCAATACTGCCTGACAGCTAAACAGTATGCGGAACAATTTAACTTCCCCTTCTTAGCTGATTATGAATTAAGAGGCACCCAAGCGGATATTGAACGAATTTATGCTATTTTAAAGGAAAACCAATAAGCAAGTTTCATTACTAAAAAGCTCACCTATGATAGACTACATTTTGAGGTGAAGAAAAATGAGAAATACATGGTTAGCAGAACAACTTCAGTCAATCAGTGAAGAACCCAATTCTTTTATTATCGAGGAAACCATCAAATATATTGAACAATTAGAAGATGATAATGAAAGTCTTCAAGTTGCATTGGAAGGAACCATTTGGAGTCCTAAAAAATGGAACGAACCATTGGAAAAATAATTTAAACAGAAGAAAAGAGCCAGAAACGTAAGTGTTTCTGGCTCTTTTCTTCTGTTATTTACAAATTATAGACGCGCATTTAAATCTTTTGCTAATTCTTCAAAACCTGGTTTACCTAATAAAGCGAACATGTTGCGTTTGTAAGCTTCAACACCTGGTTGGTCAAATGGATTAACCCCATTTAAGTAACCTGAGATGCCCACCGCAATTTCGAAGAAGTACATAACATAACCTAATGAATAAGCATCCATTGTTGGCACTTTAACGATCATGTTTGGCACACCACCATCTGTGTGAGCAAGCAACGTACCTTCGAACGCTTTTGTATTGACGAAGTCAATTTCTTTTCCTTGTAAATAGCCTAAGCCATCTAGATCTTCATTTTGTTCTGGAATTGAAATGCTATGGCGTGGATTTTCAATTTTAACCACTGTTTCAAATAAGTTACGCATACCTTCTTGAACATATTGACCCATAGAATGTAAGTCAGTTGAAAAGTCTGCGGCTGCTGGGAAAATACCTTTGCCATCTTTTCCTTCTGATTCACCATATAATTGTTTCCACCATTCAGAGAAATAGTGCATACCAGGCTCATAGTTAATTAACATTTCAGTTGTTTTACCTTTACGATATAAAATGTTACGTAACGCAGCATATTGATAGGCTTGGTTTTCTTTTAAGTCGCTCGTTGCGCCGTATTCTTTACGTGCATCATTTGCACCTTCCATTAAACGATCAATATCCGCACCGCTAACAGCGATTGGTAAAAGACCTACTGGCGTTAAAACAGTGAAACGGCCGCCCACATCATCAGGAATCACAAATGTTTCCCAACCTTCCGCATCAGCTTCAACTTTTACTGCTCCTTTAGCACGGTCAGTTGTCGCATAAATACGTTTATTGGCTTCTTCTTTGCCATATTTATTAATTAATAACTCTTTAAAGACGCGGAAAGCAATCGCTGGTTCTGTCGTCGTTCCAGATTTTGAAATAACGTTGACAGAAAAATCACGATCACCAATCACATTGATTAAATCAGCTAAATAAGTTGAGCTGATGCTATTTCCAGCAAAGAAGATTTGTGGCGCTTTCCGTTCTTCTTTTGATAATAGATTATTAAATGAATGTGTCAAAAATTCAATTGCTGCACGGGCACCTAAATATGAACCACCGATACCAATGACTACTAATACCTCAGAGTCAGATTGAATTTTTGCTGCTGCTTTTTTAATGCGCGCGAATTCTTCTTTGTCATAGTTTTCTGGTAAATCAATCCAGCCAGTAAAATCATTACCAGCTCCTGTACCTTCACGTAATGCTTTGTCCACTGCAGTGACTTGTGTTTGCATGTATTCCAATTCATGGTCAGCAACAAATGGTGCTAATTTGGAATAATCTAATTGAATGTGTGACATTCCTTTTCCTCCTCGAAAGTAAACTTACTACATGTATACTTTACGTGTTTTTAGACATTTTTTCAAGCAAATTCTTTTGGATAGACCAATTGTTTAATTTTAACTATTTAATTAGAGATATTTATTCTCTTAATCAAACAAATCAATAAAAAATGCTAGGAAATCCTAGCATTTTTTGTTATTAAACGAGTCCTTGACTTAGCATCGCTGCCGCTACTTTTTCAAAGCCAGCAATATTCGCACCTAAAACAAAGTTATCTCGTGCCTGATATTCGTTAGCTGTATCACGACAAGTCTCATAAATGTTTTGCATAATTTGATCTAGCATACCGTCAACTTTTTCAAAGGACCAAGCTAAACGTTCAGCATTTTGGCTCATCTCTAATGCAGAAACCGCAACACCACCTGCATTAGCGGCTTTACCTGGACAATAAATTACAGCTGATTTAGCAAAAACGGCGACTGCTTCTAGTGTACAAGGCATATTTGCGCCTTCTGCCACGACTTTCACTCCATTTTTCACTAAAATAGCGGCTTGCTTTTTGTTGATTTCATTTTGAGTTGCACATGGTAACGCAATATCATACGCTGTTTCGAAATCCCAAACAGATTCTTTATCATAATAAGTTGCGCCTTTACGTGTTTCAACATATTTTGAAATGCGTTCACGATTTTTTTCTTTTAGTTCTTTTACTAACGCCACATCAATTCCTTCTGGATCATAAACAAAACCAGACGAATCGGAACATGTGATTACTGTGGCGCCTAGCTCAGTTGCTTTTTCCATAGCATAAATTGCGACATTCCCGCTACCAGAAACAGCGACTTTTTTGCCTTCAAACGTATCGTTTTTATCTGCTAATAAATGTTTAACAAAATAAACCGTTCCATAACCCGTCGCTTCTGTTCTTGCTTGGCTTCCCCAGTATCCTAAAGGTTTGCCAGTCAACACTCCTGCATCATAGTTGCGCAAGCGTTTATACATGCCAAACAAATAACCAATTTCACGAGCGCCTACGCCAATATCGCCTGCTGGAACATCTGTACTTGGACCAATATGTTTTTGAAGTTCGGTCATGAAACTTTGACAAAAGCGCATCACTTCAGCATCTGACTTACCTTTTGGATCAAAATCACTACCGCCTTTGCCGCCACCGATTGGCAAACCAGTTAAACTATTTTTAAAAATTTGTTCAAAGGCCAAAAACTTCATCACACTTAAATTCACACTTGGATGAAACCGCAAACCACCTTTGTATGGTCCAATCGCTGAATTATATTGGACACGATAGCCTCTGTTCACATGCCAGTTGCCTTGGTCATCTTGCCACGGCACACGAAATTGAAAAATACGTTCAGGTTCAATCAAGACACCTAAAACATTTGCTTCAATGTATTGAGGATTTTTTTCTAAAAAACCTTCTACGGTTGGTAAAAACTCATCGACTGCTTGTAAATATTCTGTTTGACCTTGGTCTAATTGGTGAATCTTTTCTTGAATATTTTTAACATATTGTTTTGCGTCCATTTAATCATCCTCTCATTGTTATAGGTTTATTTTAACTGAAAATTCAAAAATTACCATAGTCAAACGTTTATTTTTTCCTTAAATCCAGAAAAAATCCCGTAATTATGGTACACTACCTATTGAATTGGAGGAGAACTATGAAGAAATTTGATGTAATTATTGTCGGTGCTGGGACGAGCGGTATGATGGCCACGATTGCGGCCGCCGAAGCAGGCGCTCAAGTATTATTGATTGAAAAAAATCGCCGTGTTGGGAAAAAATTATTAATGACTGGTGGCGGCCGCTGTAATGTAACCAATAATCGGCCCGCAGAAGAAATCATTTCATTTATTCCTGGGAATGGAAAATTTTTATACAGCGCATTTTCACAATTTGATAACTATGATATCATGAACTTTTTTGAATCCAATGGTATTCACTTAAAAGAAGAAGATCACGGACGCATGTTCCCTGTTACAGATAAATCGAAGTCAATTGTTGATGCGCTATTTAACCGCATTAACGAATTAGGAGTCACTGTTTTTACAAAAACACAGGTCACAAAATTACTACGAAAAGACGATCAAATAATTGGCGTTGAAACCGAACTGGAAAAAATTTATGCACCGTGTGTTGTATTAACAACTGGCGGCCGCACTTATCCTTCCACAGGAGCAACTGGTGATGGCTATAAACTAGCCAAAAAAATGGGGCATACCATCAGCCCGCTCTACCCTACCGAATCACCTATTATTTCTGAAGAACCTTTTATCCTTGATAAAACGTTGCAAGGTCTCTCTTTACAAGATGTTAATTTAACTGTTTTGAACCAAAAAGGAAAACCTTTAGTTAATCATCAAATGGATATGCTGTTTACACATTTTGGCATTTCAGGACCTGCCGCGCTCCGCTGTTCTAGTTTTATTAACCAAGAATTAACTCGCAACGGTAATCAACCTGTCACGGTAGCCTTGGATGTGTTTCCGACAAAATCTTTTGAAGAAGTGCTGAAAAACGTTGATTACATGATTGAGGAACAGCCAAATAAAGTGGCAAAAAATGCCTTTCATTCTTTAATACCAGAACGTCTGCTCACTTTTTATCTAGAGAAACTAGCAATTGAAGAAGTGCCTGCCAAACAACTAACAGAAAAGCAACGTCTTTCCTTTGTGGAACTACTGAAAGACTTTCAGTTCACTGTTACGAAAACATTGCCTTTGGAAAAATCTTTTGTCACAGGCGGTGGGATTTCCCTCAAAGAAGTGACCCCTAAAACAATGGAGAGCAAATTAGTCAATGGCTTATTTTTTGCTGGTGAACTTTTAGATATTAATGGCTATACTGGAGGCTACAATGTTACAGCTGCATTTGTCACTGGACATGTTGCTGGCTCCCATGCCGCAGAAATTGCAGAATACACCTATTTACCAATTGAAGAAGTCTAAACAAAAAGTCGCTAAAATAGCGACTTTTTGTTTACTTTTTTTATTTATCAATAATTTTCCCGTTTTCTAAATAAATAGTGCGGGTGGCTACTTTTTCCACAAACGTTTCATCATGCGAAGTGAAAATTACTGTTCCTTGATAGGCACTTATAAATTCTTCAAGTGCTTGGATTGTCTCTAAATCAAGAAAATTGGTGGGTTCATCCAATAAGATGATATTATTTGGTTCTATAAATAATTGAGCCAAAGTAATTTTTATGGCTTCGCCACCACTTAGAGAAGATATCTTTGTCTGTAAATTTTCTTGTTGAAAACCTAGTCGATATAAAAGTGAACGCACAATCTTTTCAGAATAATTTGTCCGCTTCAATAAATAAGTCAACAGTGGTTCATCATTTTTTAATCGATAATCTAATTGATGATATGTTCCTAACCGGACTTTGGGAGAAAAGTAAATGGCCGGGTGACAAGCTTCAATTTGTTGAAGGAAGGTACTCTTCCCAGCACCATTTTTTCCACAAAGTGCTATTTTTTCGTTTAAAGGAATTTGAACGTTCACTTGGTTAAGAATTGTTCGATTCTCATAAGCGAAAGTTAAATTTTCAATTCTAATTGGATATGGATTGTATAAAGAGAACTGATTATTAGTAGGAAAAATAATTTTTCGCTCTTGTTTTGCTTGCGCAACATCGGGTAATCTGTCAATTCTGGCATTAATCGCTTTCGCTTGTTTTTGGAGTGCTTTTTGTACGGTATCTTTTTGTTTAGAACCAGCTAAACGACTAGGTTTAATTTGCTTTTGTTTTTGTTTTTTTGAAACATGACTAGATTTTTGCGCTTGTGCTTGTTTCTTTGTGTAAGATTCCTGTAATTTTTTCTTTTCCTTTTGATACTGATGATAGACATTATATCGTGTTTGCTGTTCCAATTCTTTTTGACGACAATAGGCATCGTAGTTTCCTAAATATTCTTTGACATGTCCATCCGAAACTTCCCAAATTTTCTCTGCTAATTGATTCAAGAAAAAGCGATCATGACTAACAAACAAAACGGTCCCATAATAATACGTTAAATCTGCCACTAACAACTGACGATGTTCTTTATCTAAATGTGTAGTTGGTTCATCTAAAATAACCCCGGTTGGATACTCTGAAAATAATGTTGCTAAGCGTTTTTGGACTTTTTCGCCACCACTTAGTTTTTGATTTTTCTGATTTAGCAAACAGTTTTTGTCAGTTTTCTCTGGTTCATTCGTTATTTCTTCAGCTACTTGTGCCAAGTAATGAAAGTCGTTCAATCTTTGAACTTTTCCTTTGTCTGATTGAATCTTACCCATAATTAAATTGAGCAGTGTTGATTTTCCTGCGCCGTTTTTACCAATAATCCCAATTTTTTCATTTTCATATACAAATAATTCATCAATTTCTAGAATTGGTTTTCCCGAAAAGTGAATACTTACTTCTTTCAGATGAATACTTAATTTTTTCATTTTGCCCTCTTCTTTCATTTCTGAAACGAAAGAATCTTGGGTACGCAAAAAAGGACAGCCTAATCGCTATCCTTGTAGTTTCGTATAAAAGTACACACGTCACCCATGAATTTTAATTTCAGACTTTTTGATAAGATTTATTCAATTTATTTTGTCAAAAAGTCAATCCAAATTCTGATAGATGCCAACATACAATTATACCTCCTCGTTTAATTACTCCCACATTAACACCTCTGCTTTCTTTTGTCAATTCTGACCCTAAAATGAGAGAATCGGACTTTAGTAGGATACAATTTTACCGAAACTATGGCAAAATAAAGACGGAGGTGAAAACCATGAAGATTACATTGACACGAAAAACATCAGCTTGGGGCGCGTTACGCTATTTTACATTTTATAAAAATGGTGTGCATCAAGGGAAACTTTTTACTAATGTACCTATTGAAATTGAGGCTGATCCTGGGGATGTTTTAACGTTCTATGAAGGCTGGTTCCAGTTTTATCGGCGCATTGAAGTTACTGAAGATACCAAAGAAATCACGATTATCAATTCTAAAAAATTGCAACACGTTTTTTATACCTGTGTCGTCTTATTTTTAATTTTAACGCTATTATTCCTTTCCGCACAGAAACTTTCGACGTTTATTATTGCTGAAATTTTAATTTACTCTGGTATTCAGTGGCTGTTCCGGCAACAAACCTATCATTTTACTGTCAAGAAAAAAACGGAATCCTTTGCTTCCTATTCTAAAAAAAGTATCGCACACTAAACGAATCTTTAGCGTGCGATATTTTTTAATTACTTTTCATTAATTCGGCCACATATGTGACTGTTTCTGGTTGTGTTTCTTCAATTTTATTAATCGCATCTGCAAAATTCGGTAAATGCGCTTTGTGGGCAATTAATAATTCGTCCAACAAGGTCTTCGCCATGACGCCGCCAGGAACTAATGGATTAATAGTGAAAGCATGCAATGCTGCGCCGTAATCACCATTGATGGCTGCTCGAATAACCGTTTCTTCCATAGCTTTCATATTTTGAATAATTCCTCGTGCTGCTGGCGGAAAGGCCCCCCAGTTGTAAGGTTCATGGCCATGAGCTGTCACAGGTCCAGATACTTCTACAACACAATCATACGGTAAATCAGTAATTGTCCCATTATTTTCAGTAGAAACAACCATATCCGTTCGTTTATCATTATAAATTGATGCAATCATTTCACAAGCTGCATCGCTATAGTGTGTGCCGCCCCGTTCTTCTAATTCTTTTGGTTTGTAATCTAGTTTGGGATCTTTATACAATTCAAACAGACGACCTTCCGTTTCTTTAACCACTTGTGCTCTTGTTTCGCCCCGTTCATACTCTTCGATGGAATGCTTCAACATCTCATCTTCAATATAATAATAGCGATGATAACCACATGGTAACATTCCTAAATCTTTTAACTGTTCATAATGGAACGGCGCATCAAAAATATTTTTCAAATGACTTTCTTGCTCTTGCTTAGGTCCGTAAATTAAATCAATGAGTTCTTGTGTTCGCTCTTGTCCTTCTTTGTCCCAAACACGGTGCCAATGGAAATGATTAATTCCAGCAAATTTAAAGAATAAGTCTTCTTCTGGAATTCCCAGCATTTCGGCCGCTTGTTTTCTATGACCAATCGGCACATTACATAAGCCAACTGTTTTTTTCCAACCGCCATGTTTAATTGCAGCTTCCGTAACCATTCCAGCTGGATTAGTAAAATTCACTAACCAAGCATCTGGGCAAAGACGTTTCATATCGTCAATAATAGCTAAAATGACAGGAATTGTTCGAAATGCTTTAAACATTCCTCCCGCGCCATTTGTTTCTTGGCCTAATACCCCATGGGACAAAGGAATCCGTTCATCTTTAATGCGGGCATCTAATAATCCTACACGAAACTGTGTTGAAACAAAATCCGCCCCTTTTAAGGCGGCTTCACGGTCCAATGTTAAATGAACTTCCCAATCTAAACCAGCAGCTTTAATCATGCGCTTCGCCATTGCACCTACGATTTCCAATTTTTCTTTACCAGCTTCAATATCGACTAACCAAATTTCCTTAATTGGCAGTTCATCTTTTCTTTTAATGTATCCTTCAATTAATTCAGGTGTATAACTAGAACCGCCACCAATTGTTGCAATTTTTAATGCTCCTCTTGTCATCCGTCTTCTTCCTCCTTGATTAAATTGTTATCGTTTACATCTTTAGGATAAATTATGGGAATGTTCCCATGTCAAGCACTATTTTCAAAAAAATGTATGCTATACTTCTTATAAGAATACATTCCACTTTGGAGGTAAAAAATGACGTCTATCATTGATGTAGCAAAAGTTGCCGGTGTCTCGAAATCGACTGTTTCTCGCTTAATTTCTGGAAAAGGATATGTGAGTGCCGATAGTCAAGAAAAAATTCTCAAAGCAATGAAAGAATTAAATTATACCCCGAATTATGTGGCGCGGAATTTACGAGCAGGTGCCACAAAAACCATTGGCTTTTTAGCCCCTAGCTATTTAGGTTCCTTAGGTATTTTCTTGAATCGCTTTATTTCAATTGCCAAAAAATACAATTATTCCGTAACCTTATTTTTTACAGATGGCGATCAGCAGAAAGAAATTGATGCCTTGAACCAATTAAAATACAAACAATTAGATGGCTTGTTTTTATTGACACGAACAAATGAATGGTCGGTGATTGAGCCTTACAGCGCGTATGGCCCTTTAGCAACCTGGCATCGTATCGATTCACCTAATATATACTCTTCCTACATTGATCATTACTCTGGTTATTATCGTTCCTTAGAATATTTACAACAACAAGGATACCAAAAAATCGGTCATGTCCTCGGTAATCCCGAAAATTTAAACACGCACGCACGAAAACGTGCAATGAAAGATTTTTATGAAAACACTCAGGCACCTTGGCAAGCTGAGTGGCTGATTAATGATCAGTATACTGACCATTCTGGTCGCAAAATTGCCCATTACTGGCAACAATTAACCGACAAGCCAGAAGCTTTAGCCTTTTATAATGATCACGTAGCAGCTGAGTTTATTTCAGAACTTGAAAATCTAAATTATGCCGTTCCTCGCGATGTCGCTGTCATTGGCTTTGATAATAGTTATGTCAGTGAGTTGATGCATATTACGACTGTTGATTATGCCATTCAGTATCAAGCCGAAAACTCATTTATTTACCTATACAACCAATTAAATCAGACGAACATTCCTGAAAAAAAATTAACCGTTCGTCTAGTTGAACGACGAACGGTGCCTAAAAAAGACCCGGCAGATCAGTCACTTTGACTGATTTACCGGGTCCTTTTAGAGTTAAACAAAAATTATTTATGCTTTTGTTCATTTTTTAAAATAGAAATTGACTGTTTTAAGGATTGAATCATGCCGCCTTCGCTGTATACAAGAACGTTTGATTTGTATAAACGAGCAGAGAAGATTGTTAAAATAATTCCAAAGACTGCCAAAATCACTAATGAGACAATTGCTTCCATTGTTGATGCCGTTTCGGTCGCCAAGCGTACTGGCATGATATATGACGAAATCAGTGGAATAAAGGAAGTTACTTTCACCACGATATTCTGTGGATCATTCGTTCCAAACGTAATGCCAATCATATAACCGATTAAACCAATATACATGATGGGCTGAACTGCTTTTGCTGTATCCTCTGGTTTGGAAACAAGAGAACCACAAAGTGCTGCCAAAACAGCAAAAACGAGAATACCAATAATGAAAAAGCCTAATGTAAAAATAAAGGTTGATGAAAAAATACTTTGTGGTGAAATACCACTTAATAGACTTTTCATAAAATCAAGATTTTTCAATTGAGAATAGCCGAGAACAAACGCCACTCCGTAAATGAAAATTTGTGTTAAAGCTACTAGAATAACCCCAGTTAATTTGCCATAAAAATGGGTTTGCGCTTTTGTACTAGAGAGAATAACTTCCATGATTCTAGTGCCTTTTTCAGAAGCAATCTCTTGGGCAATAATTGAAGAATAACTGCTGATGAAGACAAATAACAAAATTGTTATCCCCATTGCTAACGCCATTTGAATCCCTGTGTTATCTTCTCCTGTTTTTATTTTGCCATTTTCATCAAAACTAATTTTGGCTTTTTTAAATGTTGCTTGTTGATTCAACATGGCAACTTGCTCAGCTGTTAGGTTTAAACGATTGGCATTCGCCATTGTTTGTAATTGGTTTAACATTTGAGGGATTAGCATCTCGGTTGCATTTCCTAAAGAGCGTTCAGAGTAAAGCTGACCAGAAATCTGATTATCTGTAGTGTCCAAAAGTAAATAGGCATCAATTTTCTCGTCTTTTAATTGTTCTTGGGCCTTTTTCTCAGAAGAAACAGCTTTGAAAGAAAAGTCCTCTGTTTTATTCTTTGTCAACTCTTTAACCAACGCTTGGTTTTCCGAAACCAGACCAATGGTAGTATCTCCTGAAAAACCGCTAGCTAGAGAGCCCGCTAAGTAAACAATTCCTACAAGAAGAAATGGCGCTAAAATCATGATTAAGAAAGACAGCGACTTCACATTTTTCTTATAGACATCAGTCGCAATAATCCAAAATTTACTCATCTTGCCCACCTACTTTCATTTTGAAAATTTCTTCCAATGTTGGTGGTTGTTGATTAAACATTGGAATGTAGCCGTTGGCTGTCGCTTTATCAAACAACACTTTGCCCACTTCAGCGTTTTCTAATGTCGCTTCTAAGACGCCATCTTGTCGCAAGTGCGCTTCTTTCACACCTGCTGTAGCAGCAACTTCCTCAACAGATAACGGTGATTCTAAAAATAATTTTGTTCGACCAAATTGTTGTCGAATTTCATGAACCTGACCATCTAAAACCATGCGTCCATTTTTTAACATGACTAAATGGTCACAGATTTTCTCCACATTGTCCATATTATGACTGGAAAAAATGACACAAGAACCTTGATTTTTCAATTCAATAATGCCGTCTTTTAATAATTCTGCATTAACTGGATCCAAGCCACTGAATGGTTCGTCTAAAATAATTAACTTCGGTTCATGAATAAGTGTCGCAATCAATTGAACTTTTTGTTGATTTCCTTTTGATAAAGATTTAACTTTATCTGTTTTTTTGCCTTTAACTTGAAATTTTTCCATCCAAAAGTCAATTTTAGGTTCAATTTCTTTTTTAGTTTTCCCCCGCAATGAAGCGAAATAAATTAGTTGGTCTTCAATCGTAATTTTAGGATATAAACCCCGTTCTTCTGGTAAATAACCAATAATATTGTATTCTTTTTCGTTTAATGGTTGACCATTCCATAAAACTGACCCGCTATCTTGTGTTAAAAAATTTAAAATCAAGCGAAATGTAGTTGTTTTCCCGGCACCATTTTGGCCAATTAATCCTAAAATTTTCCCGTCCGGTATCGTAAAGGATACATGATCAACTGCTTTAAAATCCCCAAAGGTTTTGACTAACTCTTTTACCTCTAACACATAAACGCCCCCTTCACTTTTTCTAAACCGCTGTTTAGTTACTCATATCGTATCTTTCCTGTGTTGGCTTGTCAATGACAATTGTTATGGAAAGATGCTGCACTTTAATCAGACGCTTTATTTTCTGCTAAGCGAAAAAGGCCATCCGTCTCGGCAGAAATATGCACTTCATTTGCGGTCAAGCCTGTGCTTTCATAAAATTTATTTTTAAATTCCTTTGCCGATTTTGATGATTGGCAGGCCCAAATTCGACCTGTACGATTCAGCCACGTCCCCAATTCATTCATTAAACGCTCATCAATCAGTAATTGATTTGGTACTTTTTTAAATTTTATTTGATAAACGGGTGTTAGTATTTTCATGATCAGACGTCCTCTCTTTTAAGTTAGTATTAGTATATCACGAAAGAAATCGTTATCATATTTTCTTGAGAGTTCAACTTTTCATGAAAAAATTGAATAAAAAAACCAGACAAATTAGGAAAAGCACCTAATTTGTCTGGTTCATTTTCATTTATTTTTCTATCTCAGAGGTTGTTTCTTGGTGCAAATGACGATACACATTCTTTGCGACAGTTTCAGGTAACCCAGCTTTTCTTAATTCTTCAACACTGGCTGCCGTAATATTTTTAAGCGATTTAAATTCTTTTAAAAGATTTTTTTTGCGTTTTGGTCCCAAACCTTCAATGTTATCTAATTTGGAAGCAAAACTATTTTTACTACGTAATTGACGATGGAATGTGATGGCGAAACGATGGACTTCATCTTGGATTCGTTGCAACAAGAAAAATTCTTGTGAGTTTCTTTCCAATGGTACAACTTCTAAGTTTGGACCAAATAAAAGTTCACTCGTTTTGTGCTTGTCGTTCTTGGCTAATCCAGCTACAGGAATATCGACTCCTAGTTGATTGGCTAACACATCTTTAGCAACATCGACTTGACCTTTACCACCATCGATTAAAATTAAATCAGGAAAAGGCAAGCCTTCTTTTAAAACTCGTGAATATCTGCGATAAATGACTTCTCTCATAGAAGCGTAATCATCAGGACCTTGGACGGTTTTTATTTTATATTTTCGATACTCATTTTTAGCTGGCCGTCCGTCAATAAACACAACCATCGCAGAAACAGGGTTTGTTCCCATAATATTTGAATTATCAAATGCTTCAATTCGAATGGGCGCAGGTATGTTCATCGCATTGCCTAATTTTTCAACTGCGCCAATTGTTCGTTCTTGTTTCCGTACAATCAAATCGAATTTTTCATTTAGAGCAACTGCAGCATTTTTACTGGCTAATTTAACCAGTTTTTTCTTTTCTCCCCGTTGCGGCTGCAAGACTTTCGTAGCTAATAAAGCTTCGACGCTTTCTTTATCAATGTCATCAGGAATCAAGACTTCTTTTGGCACAAAATGCTCATTCTCTTGATAGAATTGTCCAATAAAAGTTAAAAATGCTTCACTGGCATCATCGTAAAATGGGAAAATCGATACATCACGTTCGATTAATTTTCCTTGTCTGACAAAGAATACTTGGACACACATCCAGCCTTTATCAACAGCATAACCAAACACATCACGATCAATTAAATCTACATTCGTCATTTTTTGGCGGGTCATAACTGTTTCAATCGCTTTAATTTGATCGCGAAATTCTGCAGCTTTTTCAAATTCCATATGTGCAGCTGCATAAGCCATTTTTTCTTGTAAGCGGTCCTGAATTTCTGTATGTCCACCAGAGAGAAACCCTTTAATCTCTTCCACCATATCTTTGTAGACTTGCGGATCCACATCAAAAGCATAGGGACACAGACATTGTCCTAAATGATAATACAAACAAGGTGTTTTTTGCGACGGATTACATTTTCGCAAAGGAAAAAGCCGATCTAACAGTTTCTTTGTTTCATTCGCTGCATTTACATCTGGATATGGCCCGAAATATAACGCTTTATCTTTTAAAACCTTTCGAGTAATCATTAAACGAGGATATTTTTCGTTTGTGATTTTAATAAAAGGATAGGTTTTATCGTCTTTTAACATGATGTTATATTTGGGATTATTTTTATGGATTAAATTAATTTCTAATAAAAGTGCTTCAATATTCGATTCTGTCACAATATATTCAAAATCATCGATTTCACTGACTAATCGTTCTGTCTTAGTATCATGGCTACCACGAAAATAAGACCGGACACGGTTTTTCAAAATTTTGGCTTTCCCAACATAGATAATCGTGCCGTTTTTATCTTTCATTAAATAACAACCAGGTTGATCAGGAAGCAGTGCTAATTTATTTTTTATTCGTTCGTTCATACGATACTTCCTTTCTAACAAAATGCTTCATCTATTATACACCTCTTTTTGTAATTAAACAAAAAAAGCCGCTACTTTATGTACGAAAGAAACAGCCTGAAAAGACAATCGCTAATGATTTCTCTTCAGACTGAATCAGACTATTCGTAATGACTAATCAACGTTTATAAGTGTTTGGCAATCATTGCTTGCAATTGGTCTTTTGTATGAACACCGACTGCTTTTTCAACAACTTCGCCATCTTTTTTCAATAGCAATGTTGGGATGCTCATGATTCCAAAACTTGCTGGTGTTGCAGGATTTTCATCCACATCCATTTTGACGATTTTCACTTCGTCTTCATCATATTCTTCAGATAATTGTTCTAAGATGGGTGCTTGCATACGACAAGGGCCACACCAAGTTGCCCAAAAGTCGATTAAGACTAATCCTTCATCTGTTTCTGTTGCAAAATCTTTATCGGTAATTGCTTGTGTCATTTCACAAACCTCCTACTCTTTACTCTTATTACATGCTTAGTATAACACGTCATCTCTAAGATAGCGAATGTTCTGCTTACTTATTGTAAGTCTTTATTTATTGGAATTTCACGACAGTCGCACCATTACCACCTTGGTTTTGTGGCGCAAATTCATAGCTTTTCACACTACGGTGATTTTTTAAAAATTCCGTTATTCCAGTTCTTAATGCACCTGTTCCTTTGCCGTGAACAATGGTTACTTGTGGATAGCCCGCTAGAATCGCAGCATCAATGTATTGGTCAACTTCTGCCAATGCTTCTTCGTAGCGTTTTCCACGTAAGTCTAGTTGTGTGCCAACATGACTGCTTTCTGCAGAACGAACCGTTGTAACTCTTGGTTTTGCTTCTTTTTGTGGAGCGACAGGCGTCATATCCTCTTCAGATACGTTCATTTTTAAAATGCCTAATTGGACTTGCCATTGTCCTTTGCCGTTGTCTTTTAATAAGGTCCCTCGTTGGCCGTAAGTATTGACAATTACTTCATCGCCAGCTTTTAATTTTTTCTGTTCTTTCGCCTTCTTCAGCACTTTGTTTTTAGCAAGCTTGGTTTCTTCGTGGTGTAATTGAGAAAGTTGTGTTTTCGCATCAATTAACTGATGTTCTTTGACACCACCTTGTTGGCCACTTTCCAATTGCATTTTGCGAATATCAGAAATAATGGTTTCTGCGTTTTCTTCCGCTTCTGCAATAATTTTATTCGCTTCTTTCCGCGCTTTTTGTAATTCTTTTTCTCGTTCTTCAAAAAATACTTGATAGGCTTCTTTCAGTTCTTTATGCAAAGCGGCCGATTCATCGACATAGTGGCGAGCTTCTAAATATTCAGTTTCGGCCATTTTGCGACGGTTTTCCAAGTCTTCAATCATTTCGTTTAAATCTTGACTTTCACCGTCCATTATTTGTTTTGCAGCTTCAATAATACTGTTGTCTAATCCAAGACGTTTCGAAATTTCAAAAGCATTACTTCGGCCAGGCACGCCAATTAATAAACGATAGGTTGGACTCAAAGTATCTACATCAAATTCCATACTGGCATTGATTGTTCCAGCTCGATTATAGCCATACACTTTTAATTCAGGATAATGGGTTGTTGCCATCACATAGGCTCCTTTAGCACCCAATGAATCTAAAATGGCAATCGCTAAAGCGGCTCCTTCTTGCGGATCTGTCCCAGCACCTAATTCATCAAATAGTACTAAACTTTGATGATCGACTTTCTTTAAGACAGACACGATATTCGTCATATGTGAAGAGAAAGTACTTAAACTTTGTTCAATCGATTGTTCATCCCCGATATCCGCAAATACTTCTGTAAAAATCCCCATTTTACTTTCTTCTTCAACTGGAATAGGTAATCCAGCTTGACCCATTAATTGTAAAAGACCTAACGTTTTCAGAGTAATGGTTTTCCCGCCGGTATTAGGCCCTGTAATCACAATTGCTTGATATTCTTCTCCAATCACAATGTCATTGGCTACAGCTTTTTCTGGATCCAATAGCGGGTGCCGGGCTTGTTTAAAAACTACATGATTTGCTTGACTAATTTCTGGAACAACTGCTTTTAGTTCTTTTCCTAGTCGTGCCTTAGCATTAATAAAATCAAGTTTACCGATGACATAAGCATTATGCGTAATTTCACGGCGATAAGGGACCAACTCGGCCGACAGTTCTGCCAAGATGCGAGTAATCTCATTTCTTTCGGCAATTTGTTGTTGTCGCAAGCGATTATTCATTTCTAAAATTTGTTTAGGTTCAATAAATAAGGTTTGACCTGAAGCACTTTGGTCGTGAACCACGCCACCAAAAACATTTTTATATTCTTGTTTGACTGGAATCACGTAGCGTTCATTTCGCATAGTAACAAGGGCATCACTCAGATAACGTGCGTTTTTCCCACGAATAATACTATCTAGTTCTTCTCGAATGGTCTGCTCACTACGACGAATATTTTGCCGAATTGCCTTTAAGGCTGGCGAAGCTTCATCTGTGACGTAGCCATCATCATCAATGGCTTGTTTGAGTTGGCGATTTAATTCAGGCAAAACTTCTAGTTGCTCTCGCCACATATATAAACGTTCAAAATCAACTTCATTTTCACTTAACTCATCAAAAAAACGAGTCAGTTCTGAAGTAGTCGACAAGACACGGCCTACTTGTGCTAATTCTATGCCATTTAAATCCGCACCAATTTCAATCCGTTTCATGTGTGGTTGGATATTTTCTAATTTAGGAATGGGGATTCCACCACGTAATCGTTGAACTTTTAAACCATCCTGTGTTTCATTTAGCCATGATTGAATTTTATTTTCATCAGCAATTGGTAATAATTCCGAAACTTCGTTTGTCCCCTGAGCTGTCACAATAAATTGCAACAACTGTTGTTTTACTTTATCAAACCCTAATGTTGATAGAATACGCTGATTCATTTTTCCACCTACTTTTCTAACTTTTTCATTTGTTGAAAAGACTGAGACATAACATAAGAAGTTTCGCTTTGCTCACTTACTTCTTATCTCTATCTCAGTCCCATTCAGCTTTATTTCGTAATTGGTTCAACCCATAATTCATATGCTTGTTTTGTTAGAATTGGGGTATTTTTTACAATGCCTCGTGCCAAGCCACTTGACCGAAACTGATTTTGGACAATATCTGACGGAATCATTGACGCCGTAGCTAACACTAGAAAAAGACCCACGTATAATACAAGAACACTTAATACGCCACCTAATAGTCCATTTACCTGTTTCAAAACTGGAATAAATGTTAATCCATGTAAAAAGATCGCTAAAAAGCGAACGACTAACCAGCCTGCAAACAGCAATAATAGAAACGCAACCGCTGAATAAAAGGCTTTGTCCAAGTCTAAAGAAATCTCTTGATTAAAAAAGACAAGCTTTGACGTTGGCGTAACCGATGGATATGGAATATACAATTCTAAATGAGAAGCGACCTCTTTGTAATAGGTACGAGCAACAAAATATGAAATTAAGTAACCCACTGAATAGAGCACTTGTAAAATCAAGCCTCGTTTAGCTCCTGTATAAAATCCAAAGGCTAAAAGTAATAAAATAAGTATTGTTAACATCTTGTCATCCTTTCAGGAACTACTCCGAAACACCTTTATTTTGAATCTGCTGTTTTCGATTTTCATTCAAAATTTGTTGGGCTTCCACATGATTATGAATTTCTACATCTTCTTGTCCATTCTTTTTCAAAACATCTCGTGCTTCTTCTTCGATAATTTCCATTCGGCGCACACGATTCTCTAATTCAGCCAAACGAATGGTTTTCTGTTTTAAATCTGCTACTTGTTTTTCCAATTTTAAAGCATATTCTTGTTTTTTTAGTTGATCTGAAATTGCATTAATTGCTAATAAAACAGAAGCTTGTTCCGTATCAGTTTGCGGAGAAAGATGTTTAATTTCCGCCAGTTGTTCGTTGACAATTTTTGTGACTAAATCCATATGTTGTTTTGACTCTTGGCCAATAATTGTATACGTATGGTCTGCAATGATTGCTTTATATCGTGTTTTTTCATTTGATGCCATGTTGAGGTTCCCTCCTGTAAATCAATCCATTCTTGCTTATTGTACCATGAAAAAAAAGCGAAGCGCAATTTTCGTACAAATTCTCTCTTATTATATGCCACAAAGCGAAAAATTTAAAGATTTCTTTACAAGAACTCTGGCAATTTAAGAACGAATAGAAATTGTGTAGGAGAAAAAGCGTGGAACAAAAAGTCAAAGTGATTTTTGTCCCACGCTCAAACTCTGATAATCAGCTAAAAATGTTTGTTTCAGCTGTACTTTTTAAGGCTTAGTTATTATCTTTCATCTTTTCTACACGTAAACAACGCATAGCATTTAAAACAGCGATAATAGTTACACCAACATCAGCAAACACTGCTGCTTGCATTGAAGCCAAGCCTAATGCACCTAGTACCAAAACAATGATTTTAACAGCAATCGCAAAGATAATGTTTTGTTTAACAATTCTCAATGTTTTTCTTGATAATTTAATCGCAGAGGCGATACGACTTGGTTCATCATTCATAATCACCACATCAGCAGCTTCAATTGCCGCGTCACTTCCTAAACCACCCATGGCAATCCCAACATCAGCCCGGGCTAAAACAGGTGCATCATTCATGCCGTCACCAACAAAGGCAACTTTGTTTTTAGGTGAGGATGCTTTTAACAACTCTTCTAAACGATCCACTTTGCCATCTGGTAAAAGTTCTGCATAAACTTTGTCAACACCAACTTCTTTTGCAATAGCTTCTGCAACTTGTTGATTGTCTCCAGTCAGCATAACAGTTTGTTTGACCCCTTCAGCTTTTAATTCTTTTATTGCTGAAATGGCGTCTGGTTTCAATTGATCCGCAATCACTAAGTAGCCTGCAAATTGATTATCAATAGCGACAAAAATTAAAGTTCCCGCTTCCTTCACTTCTGGTGCTTCGATACCAAATTGTTTCATTAACTTCGCATTACCGACTAAAACTGTTTTGCCTTCAATTGTGGCTTTGATACCGTGTCCGGCAACCTCTTCAATTGCTGTTGCTGGAACAGTTTCTTTGCCATAGCTTTCTTTAATAGAAATAGCAATAGGATGAGTGGATAATTGTTCTGCTGTTGCTGTTAAACGTAACAACTCTTCTTCAGGTAAAACAACACTAGTTATGTTTTGAACCACAAAATTTCCTTTTGTTAGCGTACCAGTTTTATCAAAAACAATCGTTTCCGTATTCGCTAAAATTTCTAAATAGTTGCTTCCTTTAATTAAAACACCTAGTTTGCTGGCTCCGCCAATTCCACCGAAGAAACTTAAAGGAACAGAAATGACTAGGGCACATGGACAAGAAATAACCAAGAACGTTAATGCCCGATAAACCCATTCATTAATAGAAGTATCAGGGAAAATAAATGGTGGAATCACTGCCAATAGGATAGCTAAAACAACGACAACTGGTGTATAGTAACGAGCAAATTTAGAAATAAAGTTTTCTGCAGGGGCTTTTTTACTGCTAGCATTTTCAACTAAATCTAAAATTTTGCTAACTGTTGAATCCCCAAATTTTTTCGTAACATTAATGGTCAAGGCCCCATTTTTATTGATAAAACCACCTAAGATTTCATCGCCGACTTTGACCGTTCTTGGAACGGATTCACCAGTCAACGCAGAGGTATCTACCATACTTGATCCATCAATAATTTGACCATCTAATGGAACTTTTTCACCTGGTTTCACTAATATTTGTTGCCCAATTTCAATTGTATCTGGAGCGACCGCTTTTATTTGTCCATTTACTAAAAGATTTGCTGAATCTGGACGAATATCCATTAATTTGGCAATTGATTTTCTGGATTGATCAACCGCAGCACTTTGGAACCATTCGCCGACTTGGTAGAATAACATTACTGCCACAGCTTCGGGATATTCCCCAATAAAGAATGCCCCGATCGTTGCCACAGACATTAAGAAATTTTCATCAAACACTTCCCCACGAAAAATATTCGTTACCGCTCGTTTGACAATGTCGCCACCAATTAAGACATAAACGACTAAATAAGATGCCAAAGCAACCCAATTATTACTTGGTTTAATGATAATAAGTGCTAAAAATAAAACAAATGCAATAATGATACGAATTAAGCGATTCTTATTTGGATTACGTCCCTCTTCTTCTTTGACATCTTTTAAAGAAATAACTTTGACATCTGGTTCTAACTTACCAATCACTGCACGCGCTTCATTTTCGACTTCTAAATCATGTCCTGATTCAACTTCCAGTGTCATTTTTTCAGCCATGAAGTCCACACGCGCTTTTTCTACTCCGTGAATTTTTTGGACAGATTTTTCAATTTTGTCTGCACAACTTGCACAATCAAGTCCTTCTAGTTTATAACTCTTTTGCATTTAAACACCTTCACTCCCTATATAATAGCGATTATTCCGTTTACATGAATAATCTTTCATGAATCTATTATAAATGAAGATGCAATCATATGTCAACCGCTTCACGTAATCTTTTTCTATTTTATAGACATAATGGCATAATTGCTGTAGGTGGAATGGATAACTGAGTAATAACTTTCGGATTGAGTCTATTGCTGCCTTTCCACCAAATTTTGGTTTGTTGGTGTTGAAACCAAGCATTTTGTTCAAAAGGTGCTGACAATGTTTGTAAGTGATGCACTTCGATCTGATTGGTTGCCTGCGGTTCTGTTGTGAAATCATGGGCCCGAATACCTATAGAATGACAAGAAATAGGAACTTCTTGTGTAACCATTAGTGTTTGTTGCCAGCCAATCACTTGGACTCTGTGCGCATCTATGCGTTTGACAGGCCAAATATTTTTACAACCAGTGAGTTTAGCTGCTTCAATCGTTTGAGGTTGATTAAATAATTGATTTGTTGCACCAAAAAGTGTTTGGTTTTTTGTGATTATCACTAAACTCTGACATAACTTATACAGTTCATCTAAACTATGACTCACAATTAAGGCATGTTGATTTAAATTACTTAATCGCTGTTGAAGTTCAATTTGCAGCTCTTCCTTTAAGGGTGCATCTAATGCGGAAAATGGCTCATCTAATAACAGGTAAGCCGGCTGAGCCGCTAGCATTCGCGCAAAAGCCACTCGCTGTCTTTGTCCTCCAGAAAGTTGACTAGGATATTGTTGTTGGACTTTAGTTAAGTGAAAAGATGCAAGCAATTGAGTGACCAATTGTAAATCTTTTGTCACGCACGTCAGATTTTCTACTACCGACAAATGAGGAAACAACGCATACTGTTGAAACAAAAGACCAATTTTTCGTTGTTGCGGCGACAAATTGATCTTTTGTTCAGCATCGAATAAGACTTGATCATTTAAAACAATCTGACCTTTATCCGCAGTCTCAACACCCGCAATACATTTTAATAACATACTCTTGCCACAACCAGAAGCACCTAAAATTCCTGTTGTTTGAGTCTTTGTTTCAAACTGAATTTGCAAAGTATGACTTTTCAATTCTTTTTGAATATCAACAATTAATCTCATTCCGATCTTCTCCAAGCGCGCTGACTAAAAAATTCCGTAAAAAATAAAATAATCAGGCAAAGTAATAACATAATTACAACATATTGATTGGCTAAGCGCCAATCCCCACTTGCTACAGCAGAGTAGATAGCTAAAGGAAGCGTTCTTGTTTTGCCAGCAATATTCCCTGCTAACATTGTCGTCGCTCCAAATTCGCCTAACCCACGGGCAAAGGCTAACACGCCACCGGCCAAGAGACCGTTCATCGACAAAGGTAACGCAATTTTTCTAAAATATCGACTTTCCGAAAACCCGAGTGTCTGGGCCACCGCCAACAATTCACTATCCATTTGTTCAAACGCCGTTAAGGCTGAACGATACATTAAAGGAAATGAAACAGCAACGGCAGCAATAACCGTAGCTGGCCACGAAAAAACAACTTGAATGGCAAAAAAATCAAGTAAAAACTGGCCCACTGGTTGCTGAACACCAAAAATAGTTAAGAGAAAAAAACCAAAAACAGTCGGCGGTAAAACTAATGGCAACGTAAATAAACTATTCAAAAGAATTTTTAATTTACGATTTTTCAAACGAAAAACAATATACGCAACGCCTGTTCCTAAAATAAAAGTAAATAAAATGGCGATTATTGCTGTCTGAAAAGATAAAAGAATTGGTCGAACATCCATTTTCCCACCTACTTTGTTAACTTAAAGCCAATATTTTCAAAATATTTTCTGCATTGTTGACTCTGTAAAAAATTTAAAAAAGCATCTGCTGATTTTTGTTTCTTAGAGGCGGCAACTTTACCAACTGGATAGATGATTGGCTTTTTCAAAGCAGCTTCAGGCATGGCCGCAACAATCGCTACTTTTGAATTGGTTGCTGCATCTGTCGCATAAACCAAGCCAGCTTCTGCACTTGCATTAGCCACCCATTCAAGGACTTCTGTTACATTCGTGCCAAAGCTTGCGTGTTTTTCTACATAAGACCAAGCGCCTAAAGCTTTTAAGCCTTCTTCGGCATATTGACCAGCTGGAACACTCGCAGGATCACCAATTGCTATCATTTGGGCCTTTTTTAAATCAGAAAAATCATGCCACTTTGCTTGATCTTGGTTAGGCACAATAAGAACAAGCTGGTTTTCCAATAAAGGAACGACACTTTTCTTATTAATTAGTTTTTCTGCAACCAATGCATTCATTTGTTTTGTCGAAGCTGAGAAAAATACATCGGCTTTTAGGCCTTTTTCAATTTGCATCTGTAATTTTCCAGAACTATCATAGGTTCCAGTTACCTGAATATCTGGATGCTCTTTTTCAAAGGCTGGAATAATTTTCTTCTCCATGACTGATTCTAAGCTAGCTGCTGCCGCAAGGGTTATTTCTTCTTTTTTTGTTGAAACTGTTTCTTTTTGCGGCTGATTTGTACATGCAGCAATTAGGGCAACTAAACTGAATAAACTAAGCAAGAACACAGTCTTTTTTTGTTTAGACATTTGAACGCCTCTTTTCTTTTATAAATACCCGCCATAACTCAAGTCAATAATTTCAGATTTTTTAATCACTTCTTTGGCCATTAATCTTGGTAACAACAAATCAAAAACCGTTTTTTCTGAAAATAAAACACCACCTGGTAAGCCAATGATCGTCTGCTCTCCTTTATAAGCTAGCAAAAACATTGAGCCTGGTAAGACTGGTGTCCCATGGGTTACGATTTCAGCACCTGTCTGCTTAATTGCTAACGGTGTCAAATCATCAGGATCTACACTCATACCACCTGTACAAACAATCAGATCAAGCCCTTGTGCTAACATCTTTTTGATCGCAACAGTAATTTTTTGCGGCTGATCATCGACAATTTCTTGCTTGACAATCGTAACTAAAGGATACGCGGAGAACTTGGCTTTTAACACAGGGTAAAAAGCATCCTCAACCAATCCTGTGTAAACTTCACTGCCAGTAGTTACAATCCCGACCCGTATTTTTTTGAAAGGTTTCACAGAGATTAGTGGCTCAGACGTGCTGAACTGGCGTGCCTTTTCTAATTGGCTTTTAGAAATTGTTAGTGGAATCACTCGAAAGGCTGCAACTTTTTCATCTTTCTGAACTTCTATATTGGTAACTTTAGTTGACAAGGCGAGACCTTCAATTTCATTTAAAGCAATTAATTTTTCTCGATTGACTTTTAAAAGGCCTCTCGTGCTAGCTTTAGCAACAATTTTTCCTTCATGGACTTCACTCGGCTGACATGAGTCATCTGTTAACAGGTTATACAAAAATGTCGCTGCCTCTTCTTCATGTATTTCTGCTGGATCCAAGGAAACAAACAGATGTTTTTTCCCTAATGATAAAAGAATTGGAATATCTTCTTGAACAACTATATGTCCTTTTTTAAAACACACTTCCTTGGTCTTTCCATAGTCAATTCGCGTAATATCATGACTCAACGGAAGGCCAACTGCCTCTTCTGTTCGAATTGTTTTCATGGTTTATTCCTCATCATGTATGTTTTTTTTATTTGTGATTAAATCCAAAGCGTGGGGCAAAACAGGCAACAAAAAATGCAAATGTTCTGTTACACTTTTCGGGCTACCAGGCAAATTAACAATGAGCGTGCGTCCTCTTTGAACAGAAACGCCTCGACTTAACATAGCAAATGGTGTTTTTTCCAAGCTAAGTTGACGCAAGCCCTCACTGATCCCAGGAATGATTCGCTCTGCTACACGTAAGGTAGCTTCTGGGGTCCGATCCCGTTCACTCACCCCTGTGCCGCCTGTCGTTAAAATCAAATCACAGGTCTTAGACCACTCTTGCAATAGCTCTACTAATTGATTTTCTTCATCTGGTAAAATGGTTTGTTTGGTTACCTGGTAGAGCACAGGTAACTGTTCACGAATCAAGGGACCCGATTGGTCGACAGCAAGCCCTTGAAAGCAACGATCACTTAATGTTACAATGCCCACTTTAAACAACGTCTAACTGGTCTCCTTTTTTAATATGACCTTCTGTCACAACGACTGCAAAGATTCCTTCTCTAGGCATGATGCAATCGCCCACTCGCGCGTAAATCTGACAGTGTTTATGGCACTCTTTCCCAATTTGAGTAACCACCAATTCGGAATCGCCTATTTTCATTTTCGTTCCAACAGGTAATTGACGTAAATCAATCCCTGAGACGATTATGTTTTCCCCAAAAGCACCATTGCCAACCCGAGCTCCTTTTTCATTGAAAGCCGTTATTTCTTCAAAAGATAACAAACTGACTTGTCGATGCCAATTACCGCCGTGCGCATCATTTTCTAATCCGAAACCTTTAATTAAGTTGACTTCAGGAATTTCCTTTTTCTGTGTGCCTCTTCGCGGGCTAATATTTATTGCAATAATTTCTCCTGTTTTCATACTTACCCTCCTATTTGTGACATAAATCGTTGTTCTCCTTGTTGTTCCAAGAAAAGATGTTTTTCAGGCTTACAGGCAATGCCACTCTTAATAATCCCTAACAATTCTGCTGTTTGTTCCTTAGCTAAAGCTTCTTTTAACGAGTAGCCGTCTGCAGAATGCAGGCACGTTTTTAAATGGCCGTCTGCAGTAATTCGAATTCGATTGCACGTCTCGCAAAAACAATGCCCTAATGCACTAATAAAACCTATTTTTCCTTTAAAATCTTTTAAGGCGTAATAACTAGCAGGGCCATTGCCCAATGGTTTTTGGTATGGTTGTAACGTTCCATAATGTTTGGTTAAAATGTCTTCTACTTCTTCTTGTTGCTTACCTGGATGCTCCTTCCCTAATCCAATTGGCATCATTTCAATGAAACGAAGATGCACAGTCTCTTTCTTAGCGATTTCAGCCAGTTCTACAATTGTTGCTTCACTTAGCTCTTTCCTAGCTACAGTATTAATTTTGATATTAGGTAATCCCACATCAATCGCTTGTTCTAAGCCCGCCAGAACATTCCTTAACTGACCAACTCTTGTTATTTCTCGAAATTCTTCTGGATCCAAAGTGTCTAAGCTAATATTAATGCCGTCCAAGCCCGCCTCTTTTAATCCTTGAGCCTCACGAGCTAACTTCATGCCATTAGTCGTTAAGGTTACTTTTTCGATGCCTGAGATTTGCTTTATCCTTTTAATTAAAGAGAGTAAATTTGGTCTAACAAGCGGTTCACCACCTGTTAATTTAACTTTTTTGATGCCTTCTTTCGCTAATATCCTCAGTAAAAAAATAATCTCATCATCTGTTAGAAGCTGCTCTTTTTTTAAAAAGCAAAGACCTGTTGCTGGCATGCAATACGTGCAACGTAAGTCACAACGATCTGTTAAAGACAAACGAACATAATCAATTTCACGGTTAAATGCATCTTTCATGATGTTCACTCATCACTTTCCTTTGATTTAATTGAAGAACGAATGAAATGACCACTACGTCCACCATTTTTCTCTAATAAACCAATGTTTGTCATTGTCATTCCTCGATCAATTGCTTTACACATGTCATAAATTGTTAAGAGTGCTGCTTGCACACCTGTTAGCGCTTCCATTTCAACGCCAGTTGAACCCACTGTTTTTGTAAAGCAACGTACTTCTAAACAAGTTTGATTGCGCCAATCAAACTGAATTTCACACTTTGTCAAAGCAACCAAATGACACAAAGGAATCCATTCAAACGTTCGTTTTGCGGCGGTAATCCCAGCTACTCTTGCTACCTGTAATACTTCACCTTTTTTAATCATTTGGGTCTGAACCGCTTCTGCTGTCGCTTCCAACATGTGAATTTCTCCATAAGCGAGGGCTGTTCTTTCAGTGTCATTTTTTTCCGAAATATCAACCATATGCACTTCTCCTTGTGTATTCAAGTGCGTAAATTCCTTACTTTGAACCATTTCTCCACCTCACATTTGACATTTGTTAACGTTTACACAATACTTCTTTTTCAAGTGTATCACTCTTGCATCAAAAAAACAATCTGGCATCCATAATTTTTTTTAGTGAGAAATCGAAGTAAAAAAACGTTAAGTGACAAAAATTACGTGCTTCGCTTAGCCTGACCAGACTTTTGTCTAAGTCTTAAAACTTGATAAGCAATAAGCCACCAGTCGACTCGACTGATGGCTTACTTTCATACTAATCTTAGGTCAGGTTGTCATCAAGTTTGCCAATAATAGACTTTTACAAGCGCGCCTTTTTTGAGTAGTACACCAGCTGGTTGTTCTAGTAGGCAATTTGTTTCTAAAGTATTTGATAAATTGGATGAAAGATGACTTTTTGTCACTAAATTTACTTTGCCATCTATTTCTTTCGCTCGGTAAAATCGACGTAGTCTACTGGGGGCTAATTCATGCGCTAAAATTACTGTTCGTTCCTTGAGATTTAACTCGACACAATTAAAAAAAGTAGCTAATAATGTCCAGTAAAAAAGATGTAAATTAACCATTGCCGCAAACGGATTGCCTGAAACGCTTAAAATGAGTGTTTCTTGAAATTTACTTCCCATAACTGGGGTTCCAGGTTTCATATTTACAAAATGAAACAACTCTGTTCCTCCGATACGTTTAATTGCTAAAGGTAAATTATCCTTTTCACCTACCGAAACACCACCACAAGTAATTAATACATCAAGTTTTGGTGAAATCTCAATCAGCCTCTTCGCTAATTCTTCAGGGTCATCTGAACAATGGTCTAGGTGGATTACTTCATTACCACTCGCTTTGACAAAAGCTGCTAACATGTAGAGATTACTATTATAAATTTTCCCAACTGACAGTGGTTCTTCCAAAGAAACTAACTCACTACCGGTCGCTAAAATCCCCACCTTCATGCGCTTCAAAACAACAACTTTATCAATCCCTTGCATTGCCAACAAACCAATCATGCGACTATTAATCTGTTGATGTTTTGCTAAAATTTTTTGCTGAAAAGCAATATCTTCTCCAATTTCCGCATAGTTTTGGCCCGCAGTGACAGAGCGAAAAATTTTAACATGGTCTTGCCCAAAATCCGTCCATTCTTGTGGCACTACAGCATCAAAATCGGTTGGAATAAAAGCACCTGTTGTTATTTTAATCGCACAGTTATTCGTCTGATTACAATAAAACATGGAATCCCCTGCCACTAAAGAACCGACGACTTTTAAACAACTTGGGCTTTCAGCAGTCGCACCTCGTGTTTCTACTGCACGAACGGCATACCCATCCATTCCGGCACGAGGAAAATGAGGAATCGCTGTCTCTGCAAAAATGGTTTCTCCGCTAATCCGCCCCAAGGAATCAAGCAGCGCCACTTCTTCTTTTTCACATTGACTCTTCATATGTTGGGTCATTTTCTCTCGTGCTTCTTCCAACTCGATCATGTTTTAACCATCCTTTTTTATTTATTCACTGGTTTAATCGCAACGGCACAAACTTTATATTCAGGAATTGTGGCGATATCATCAAATACAGCATTGGTGATTTCGTTAACATTCCCATCTGGAAAATGGAATGTCATAAAGACTTCTTGCGGAAATACTCGATTTCCGACAGCCGCATAGGTTTCAATTTTGCCACGTCGAGAATGAACTTCAACTTTGTCACCTTCTTGGATTCCCAGAGCTTGTGCATCGACTGCATTTATCTCAATATAAGAGTGATTCGCTATTTGGTTAATCCCTTCCGTTCGTCCTGTCATTGCTCGGGTATTGTAATGGTAAAGCATTCGGCCTGTCGACATTAAATACGGGTACTCTTCATCTGGTAATTCTTGTGCTTGCTTATACGGAATTGCTTTAAATAAACCTTTCCCACGAGCAAAACTGCCCACATGCATAATCGGCGTACCTGGATCTGTCAAGCTACGACAAGGCCATTGTAAGCTCTCCTTCTCTAATCGTTCATAATTAATTCCACCAAACGAAGGCGTCACAGCTGAAATTTCTTTCATAATTTCTTTTGCAGATTCATACGCACAAGGATAGCCCATTCGTGTCATGACTTCACAAAAAATTTCATAGTCTTCTCGCGCTTGTCCTCTTGGTTCAACAGCTTTACGAACTCTTTGCACGCGCCGTTCTGTATTTGTAAATGTCCCGTCTTTTTCTGCATAACTGATGCCTGGTAAAACGACATCTGCATAAGCAGCCGTTTCGGTCATAAATAATTCTTGAACAACTAAAAAGTCTAAACTTTCTAAAGCTTGACGAACATGTCCTGTGTCTGGATCCGTAACAATTGGATCTTCTCCAAAAATATAAAGGCCTTTGACGCTTCCTGCCGTTGCTGCTGGTAAGACTTTAGTAGAAGTTAAACCTGTGTTTCGATTTAACGGCACATGCCAAGCTTTTTCAAATTTGTCGATTACTTCTGGATTATTGACTTTTTGATAGCCTGGGAAATCATAAGGCATACAGCCCATATCGCAAGCACCTTGAACATTATTTTGACCTCGCAAAGGATTGACACCACAGCCTGGTTTTCCAACTTTACCAACCAACATTGCCAAATTAGACATACTCATAACACCCTCAGTTCCTGTCGAATGTTCCGTTACGCCTAAACAATAAATGATTGGTGCTTTCTCTGCTTTTGCATACATGCGTGCTGCTTGAATTAAATCTTCTGGATGAATATGACAAATTTCTGCGACTTTTTCCGGCGTATAATCAGCCACCATTTTTTCTAAATCTAAAAATCCTTCTGTCCGTTCTTCAATAAAATGGCGATCTGCTAAACCTTCTTTCAAAATCACATGCATCATGCCATTAGCAAATGCGACATTCGTTCCCGCCTGAACTTGTAAATGCAGCGCACTATCCTTCACTAAGTTAATTTTCCGCGGATCAACAACAACAACTTGCGTTCCTCTTTGGATGGCTTGGCGAATTTGCGCACCAATAACTGGATGAGCTTCTTCTGGATTGGAACCTACTAATAAAATCATGTCGACATCTTCAGTGATATCAGCAATAGGATTAGTCATCGCACCAGAGCCTAAGGTTTGGGCTAAACCATGGACCGAAGCCGAATGACAAACACGGGCACAGTTATCAACATTATTGGTACCAAAAGCAGCACGCACCATTTTTTGAAAGACATAATTATCTTCATTTGTCGCTCTAGAGCACGAAAAACCAGCAAGAGCATCCGGACCGTTTTCTGCTTTAATTTCGTTAAATTTTGACGAAACAAGCGTTAAGGCTTCTTCCCAAGAAGCAGGTTCAAAAATCCCATTCCGTTTAATTAATGGCTCCGTTAAGCGATCTCCTGACCCAACAAATTTATATGAAGCAAATTTTCCTTTCACACAAAGTAAATTTTTATTAGCTGGTCCATCCAGGGGTTCAACACCCACCAAACGATTATTTTTAACGAGTAAATTCATCTGACAGCCTGTCCCACAATGTGGACAAGTTGTAGGAATTTTCTGGGTTTCCCATTTGCGGTACTCTTTTGTATCTTTTGCTGTTAACGCACCTGTAGGACAGGAAGAGACACAATTGCCACATGATTCACAGATAGATTGATCAAACGCCTGCCCATAACTCGGCATCATTTTTGTTTCAAAGCCACGATTAGCAATACTAAGTACATCTCTTCCCTGCCGCAATTGACAGACACGGGCACAACGACGACACATGATACACTTTTCTGGATCATAAGAGAAAAATGGATTACTGGTATCTTCTTGGTGGCAAGGCATTCTTTTCCCCTCGGTAAAGCTAGTGGCATCAATCCCATAATCTAGCGCATACTGTTGTAATTGACAATCCCCGTTTTTTCCACAAGAAAAACAGTCTAATTTATGATTACTCAATAATAAATCAAGAATAAAACGTCTGGAATCAGCAACTTTTTCAGAATGTGTTGACACAACCATGTCCTCTTGACAATGTGCCGTACAAGCAGTTGTTAAGCCACCACGTCGGCCACCTTCCACCTCAACCACGCACATCCGACAAGAACCATCAGGCGCTAATTCCTTTAAATGACAGAGCGTTGGGATTTCAACACCTAGCCCTTTCGCTGCTTCGAGAATGGTAGTCCCTTTAGGCACAGTTACTTCTTGGTTATCAATAGACAATGTAACTGTTTGCGTATGCAACTTTGTTTTCATTTTTACCAACCTCCTTTGCTGGTGACATAGATTTCTGTTTCAGCAGTCGTTTCAAATTCTTCTGGAAACAAAGCCAATGCACTCTTCATTGGATTTGCGACGGATTGTCCCAAACCACAAGCTGATAATCGCGTGACATGCGTGAGCATCTTTTCCAATCGCGGCAAATCACTAGCTGTTGCCTCGTTCCGATTGAATTTACTCAATAATTCCAAAATCCTAGTTGTTCCCAATCGACAAGGGGTGCATTTACCACAGGACTCATGAGCAAAAAAGGCCGCCACGTGTACTAAATAGTCCACAACATTGACTGAATCATCCATTACTACAATTGCGCCAGAGCCGACAGATAAATCATGCGCCCATAAATCTTCGTAAGAATACAAACAATCCCTTAACGTTGCGACAGCACCAATTGGACCGGATTGTCCACCGAAGTGAATAAATTTTAATGGTCGACCAGTTGCAGAGCCTCCGCCGTATTGCTCGCCATAAATTATTTCTTCTAATGGTGTTCCAAGGTTGACCTCGTATAAGCCCCGATTTTTAATATGTCCAGACAAACAAATTAGCTTTGTGCCGCCACCATCGGCAGTACCCATCTCTAAAAAGGCTTGTCCACCTTCTCGTAAAATTACAGGAACACTTGCAAATGATTCAACATTATTTACTAATGTTGGTTGCAAATATAAACCAACATCTGCTAAGTGTGGTGGTTTAACACGCGGCCGCCCCGTTTTTCCTTCAATTGAATTTAAAAGTGCTGAGTTTTCCCCACAAATATAGGTGCCAGCACCAGAAATAATCGTAATATCATAATTGAATCCTTCAATTCCTAAAATGTTTTCCCCTAAAAAGCCAGCTTGTCGTGCATTATCGAGTGCTTCTTGAAATGTTTTTTGAATTCTGCGATATTCTCCTCGCATATAAATATAACCTGCTTTTGCTGAAAATAAATAGCCAGCAATGATCATTCCTTCAATCACACTCAATGGATCTTCAGATAAAAGTACTTTATCCTTAAAGGTCCCTGGTTCGCCTTCATCAGCATTACAAACAATGTACTTTGTGGTTCCTTTTGCATGATAAAGATGGCGCCATTTTTTTCCTAAAGGATAGGCTGCTCCACCGCGACCTCTTAAGTGAGCAACATCCAGTTCGTTTAAAATTTCTTCATCCGATAGTGAAATTGCTCTTTTTAAACCATCAAATCCATCGTATTTACAATATTCAGCAACATCGGTCGCAGATTGCATTTTTCCCATTCTCTCTAATAACATTGGTTGGTTTCTCTTAAGCATTGACTCACCTCCTACAGTCCTTCATAGCAATCATTTTGTAAATGTTGAATTAATTGATAAATTTTCTCTTCGGTTAGTTGACTAAAAACGGTGTCCTTAATTTTAATTACTGGACCTAAATCACAAGCCCCGATACAAGGAATACTGTGATACATAAATAAGCCATCTGGTGTCGGCTGATTCTCTGGCACTTCTAAAATGGTTTCTAAAACTTCGGCAACCATCGCCCCACCAGTATAATGACACGGTGTGCTGTTACAAATCTTCAAGACATACTTCGCTTGCGGTTCCGTCTTTAAAATGGCATAAAAACTGACGATTTCATAGACTCGCGCTTCCGTTAAATGTAGATGCTCTGCAACTAATTGAGCTGTCTCCTGATCGATATACCCTTCTTCTGAAGCAAATTGTAATTCAATTAAAATATTTAAAATTCGTTGTGGATCAGCATCGTTTTCTAGAATAATCGCTTCTTTTTCAATTAAGCTTAATGCACACATTCCTTTTTATTCCCCCTTTTTAGTGAAACTTGAAGTTGTTCTCCTTGATAATAGATACGCAATTCTTTTGGTATTTCAGCAGATAGTAAACAAAAATCGGCTTTATCTATAACATTTTTTGCTGATTCTTTTTGGCGATTCTGGTTATTCATCATAAGAAATAGTCCTGGCTGCACAACATTACGTAATGAATTTGATTCACAAATGATTAATGCTTGGGCCGGCACAGCTTTCAGAAATTGCTGAATGGCTTCCGCCAAATTTTCTTGAAAAACTTTCAATAGAAAAACTTTTTGACAACCTGCAGCTAATAATTTCATGGTATCTTTATTGCCAATCGTCTCTTGCTCTTCTACTAATTCATAACCAGCTGTAATACTGGTACAAATTCCGCATCCTTTTGTGCCTCGTTGACACACCCCTCGTTGACCACTAATCGTAATAATCTTCAAGCCATAAATTGGATAGACTTCTTGGTACTGTTTAATAAGGGCTTCGGCTAATGTCGTTTTGCCACTATTCCGACCAGTAGATCCAATTTGAATCATATTTGGTACCTCAATTGCCATAGAGCTCCTCCGTCTGAATCGTTTTCTCAACTCTTGGTTTGACAGTTGCTGGTTTTGTCATAAAGATCAATGGTACGGCCATAAAAAGACTGCCACCTACTGCATTGCCTAAAAATACCCATAATGTATTCTGCAAATAATCCCACCAACTGATTGTGGTACTTTGTGAAAAAATTGCCGCTGGAATAATAAACGCATTGGCGACCACGTGTTGAAACCCACAAACAACGAAAACCATGACAGGAAACCATAAGCCAAACATTTTACCTAAATATGATTTTGCCAACGCTCCGAGATAAACCGCTAAACAAACAAAAATATTACAGCCAATCCCTGAAACAAAAGCAACTAGCGGTGGATCAGCAATTTTCGCCTGAGCAACTGCGACTGTTTTATCCAGAAACGCACCTTCAGTTAACCCAACAATATGGCCAAATAAATACGCCACAAGAAATCCGCCTAGACAATTGGTCAATAAAACAACTAGCCAGTTATAACAAAGAGCGCCCACTCGAACCTTTTTCTGTAATACGCCTAATGTCATTACCATCATATTGCCTGTTGCTAACTCACCACCAACAAAAGTAAGCGCTATCAATCCAACTGGAAATAAAGCTCCACCCAGAAAGTTGTTAAAACTTCCCCATTCTGTGGGGGCAGTTCCAGTGATACGAATAAACGCCAAGTAACCTAGTGCAATACAAAAACCAGCCATGATGCCTAAAATACAGAGTCGAACAAACGATAATTTCCCTTTCATTTCTGCCTTATCACCTAAGCTTGCAACTATTTCTTCACTACTGAAAAAATCCATTACGATTCCTCCTTTTTATCGATACCACTGAGACAATTCTTCTTTTCGATTGACATTTTTAAGTTGATTCTCTTTTGATAGTTGCACCGTTTTTACAGATAGATGCTCAAATTCTTGCCGAATCTGATAGTTATTTTGCGCAAGCTGTTTTTGAAATGTTGGTAAACAAGAACATCGATAAAAGCCAAATAATGGTTCTTGACGACCTTCAAAGTCAAAGATTGTTACTTGATTTTGTCCACGCTTAGAGGCTAACTGATACACAAGTTTAGGAGAAAAAGTTGGTATATCACAGGCAATTACAAACACTTCAGCTTTCTGAGTATAGTTCATTGCTGTCACAATCCCACCTAATGGCCCCTTTCCAAGATACATATCTTGAATGATTGTGCATTTTCTAAACGCCTTAGGAAATTTTTGACTATCATTCGTTACTAAAATAACCTCTTCGAACAGTTCCATTAACTTTTCAGCTGTTTGCAAGATCACGTATTGGCCTTGAATTTTCAATAATGCTTTATCAAATCCCATCCGTGAACTTTTCCCGCCGCATAACAGCACTGCTGTACAATCAGCAATAATTTTCGCCACCCCTTTACCATAATTTTTATTAGTTCAAAAAAATATTTTTTAGTCATGTATTAAGTCTATTATAAGACATCCCTCGTACAAGTCAATTCCTTTTAAAAAAAAGAACGAGAAAAAGAGTCGCTCTTTTTCTCGTTCTACCTTATTCATCTGTTTGACGTTTTATTTCTTCAATCTCAATGCGTAATGATTTTCGTTTCTCAATGGCGACATAAACCAAGCCAATCAAAAAGGGTAACACAAAGCTACCAAATCGATACAGTAAAACAGATGCTACAGCATCAACATTGCCGACCAATGGTTTAAACAACAATAAGTAAACAAATTCAAATGGACCAATGCCAGCAGGTGTCGGAATAACTCCTGAAAGAATAACAGCAAAACTGGTAAAGGACATCACTAATAATAAATCAATATTCGGGTGATTTTCTACTAAAACAATGTAAGGAATAATGTACCAAAATAATAATTTAAATACATTCCATGAAAAGATTCGAAGCAACGCTGAGCGATCTTGTGTAATTGTTTGGACAGCTGCCCGCAAGGAATAGATTTGTAAATTACAATTATCCACCCAATCTCTTAGTTTTGGTCGTTTAAACCAACGATTGGCAAACTTAACCAATAAAACTTGCAACTTTAAGCTACTAGATAAAATAAGTAATGCTGCAATTATTACTAATGTTAAAATAACACCTGCTAAAATGAATGGAATCATTTTAGGCGCATTTTCATAAAACAGGGAAAATTGAATAATCAAACCAATAATTGCTAAAAAAATCACGGCTGCTTTGTACATAATCATATGTAATGCCGTTATTCCCACACTTTTAGAAACAGGAATTCCTTTTTTCTTATAAAAATAAATTTCTGAAAGCAAGGTTCCCGTGCCAAATGAAATAATCCGATAAAATGCTACATAACAAGAAGTAAAAAAACCATCCACTGTTGTAAAGTCTTTGTTAAAATAACGAGCTATTTCCTTGATTGAGCGCCCTTCTGCAAATTGATAAACTACTCCAAAAAAAATAACAGCAATCAGCACCAGCCAACTCGTTTCCATCAGTTGAGCAAAAATATCACTTAATGAATTATCCATGACATAAAAGATTACGCCTAAAACGATAATCATTAACAACATATTTAAGCCAATTTTTACTTTTCCTTTCATCGCTTCTCCTTTTTTGTTCTTACTTAAACGTTAGATAGATGCAACTAATCATCGCGATTACGCCAATTGAATAACACAATGCAAAAACTGGTTTTTGAGTTTTATGATGAAATTTCTTTTGTCCCATTAGCCCACCTAGACCGCCACCGACAAGTCCTATCGTCAATAAGCGGCGTTCTGGAATACGCCAGTCCCCACGTTTTGCTTGTTTTTTATCATAACCCATCATACTAAACAATACTAAATTAATGACGAGGAAATAAATGATTACTATCCACTGAAGCATTCTTTCTGGCCTCCTAACTAGTTACTGTACTAGGATACCTTGTTCTGATTCTAATTGCAAAAAAATTTTCAACGACTCATGAAACTACAACAGGAAAGTAAGTTCTCGGTTGCCCGTTTTCTTACTTTCCTATTGAGTGCCTCATTTATTTTGCATTTAATTCAGCAATTTTAATAATCACATTGGTCGCTTTTTCCATGGCTTGTAATGAAACAAATTCAAAACGGCCATGCATATTTTCGCCACCAGCAAAGATATTTGGTGTTGGAATCCCTAAATAAGAAATTTTTGAGCCATCCGTTCCACCGCGAACTGGTTCAATAATTGGTTGAATTGACAATTCTTCCATTGCTTGTTTAGCAATTTCGACAATGGACATATCTTTTTCAATCACTTCTCGCATATTATAGTATTGATCAAATAAATCAACTTTGATTCGTTCTTCATCAAATGGTGCATTCAATGTTTGCTGAATTTCTTTAATTTTAGCTTTACGTGCTTCAAAAATCTCGCGATTGTGATCGCGAATAATATACGTCATTGTAGCTTCTTCTGGCGTTCCAGCAAACGCTGCTAAATGATAAAAGCCTTCTTCACCTGCTGTTTTTTCTGGAACTTCGTCAGCAGGTAAGGCATTATGGAAATCAATTCCTAATTGTAACGCATTAATCATTGTATTTTTTGCTGTTCCTGGATGAACGTTTTTCCCTTGAATTGTAATTTCTGCTTGCGCCGCATTAAACGTTTCAAATTGTAATTCACCTACTGGTCCGCCATCCATTGTATAAGCAAAATCCACGTTAAATTGAGCGACATCAAATTTGTCGGCACCTACACCAATTTCTTCGTCAGGACCGAAAGCCACACGAATGGTGCCATGTTTAATTTCTGGGTGATTAATTAAATATTCCATGGCTGTCATTATTTCCGCAATACCTGATTTATCATCAGCCCCTAATAAAGTGGTACCATCTGTTGTGATAAGTGTTTCACCACGATAATTTTTTAAGTTAGGAAAGTCTTTCGTATTTAAAGTGAATTTGCCTTCTTTATCTAAAGGAATCGTTGATTCTCCGTCATAGTTCTCAACAATTTGCGGAGAAACATTCACTGCATTAAAATCAGCGGTATCCATATGGGCAATAAAGCCGATTGAACGAACGTCTTTCTCCACGTTACTAGGTAACGTAGCAATCACAAAACCATTTGTTTCGTTATAAATAACATCGTTCATCCCTAATTCTTCTAATTCTTTTTTTAAGGTTTGTGCAAAGGCTACTTGTGTTTGTGTTGATGGTGTCGTTGTGCTTGTTGCATCTGAGCGTGTTTCTGTTTTCACATAGCGTAAAAAACGAGGTAATAAATTTTCATACATAAAAGAACACTCCTTTAATCTTCATTTTTTTATTTAAAACGAAATGGGTTGGTATTCGCTTCTGATTCAAAAATGGATACAGCCCACTCATTTTCTTGTTTCCATTGATTCATTAATTCCACAAGTTTTGGCTTACAAAGCGCTTCAATGTAATGACCAGGATCGATGACTGGTAAATCTTCAGCAATCATGTCATGTGCCGTATGATAATACACATCACCAGTAATATAGACATCGGCTTGTTTACGTAATGCATCATGATAGAATTTTTCACCACTTCCACCACAAATGGCTACCCGTTGAATCATTTTAGTATCATCTTTTGCAATGACCCGCAAGCCATCCAATTGGAAAGCTTCCTTGACTTGCTGTACAAAATCAGAGAGTCTCACAGGCTTGTCTAATACTCCAACCCGACCTAAACCAAATTCTTTTGATTGATTTTCAATGGTATAAACATCATACGCCGGTTCTTCATAAGGATGCGCTTGTAACATAGCTGCAAGAACTTGTTCTTGTTTAGTTTCAGGGAAAATCACTTCGATTTTTGCTTCTTGGACGACACTTTCTTGACCAATTTCGCCAATCGTGGGATTTGCTCCTTGTGTTGGTGTAAAACGTCCTGTTCCAATTAAAGAGTAACTTGTTTTAGAATAATCACCTTGAGACCCGGCGCCAGCTAGACCTAAAGCTTCTCTCATTTGCGGAGCTTCATCAATTGGCACAAAAACGGCTAATTTTTTATAAGGAACAGTATGTGTTTTAGTTAAAAAGGTGGTCTGTTTAATTCCCAATAATTCACAAAACCAATCATTTAGCCCATTGTCAATAATATCCATATTAGTATGCGCTGCGTAAACAGCAATATCGTGTTTTAATAAATCAGCGTACATTTTTTCTTGAAAATTATCTGTGGTTAATCGCTTAACTGGGCGGAAAATAGGTGGGTGTTTCGCAATAATTAAATCAACCTGCTTCTCAACTGCTTCTGCAACGACCTCAGGACGAACATCTAAGGTAACCATCACATTTTCAATTGGTTTATCTAACGTACCAATGTGCAAGCCCACAGGATCTCCCGTTTCTGCTAACCATTCGGGACAATAGTCATTGAAGCGTCGAATCAATGTCTTACCGTTCACAGCCATTGGCCAGTACCTCCTCAATTAATTGTTGGTCTTGCTGTAGTTTCGCTTGCTTTTCAATATGTTCTCCACTTGCTTTTGCTAGTTGTGCAAGAACAGTTTTGCGCTGTTTTAATTCTCGTTGCCATTTTTTAGTAAAAACCGGTCCTTGTTTTTTAATTAAAACTGGCCCAAATAGTAATTCTTGGTCCGTATAAGAAACGGATTGCTCTGTTTTTTCGGCTACGATAATTTCATACAATTTACGGTTTTCTTCCACGATTGTTTCATCAATAATACTGTAGTCATTTGCCATTAACCAGCGGCGTAAAGTTGGTTCACCAATATTCGGTTGTAAAACAAGGCGTTCCTTCCCTGTTAAACGATTTTTTTTGCGTCCAGCTTCTAAAATATCTCGGATTAATGTGCCGCCCATTCCACAAATACTAATGACGTCTATTTGATCTTCAGGTTCAATTGCATCTAGCCCGTTCGCTAAACGTACGATAATCTTATCCGTCAAATTGGATTTACTGACTTGGGTTTTGGCAGATTGATAAGGGCCTTCTACCACTTCCCCAGCCACAGCAAAAGACAGTTTATTTTCTAACATTAAAGCAACTGGTAAATAAGCATGGTCTGAACCAATGTCTGCTAAGCGACTTCCTCTAGGGATTAAATCACCAACCGTTGCGAGACGTTTTGATAATTGATTTTCATTCATATTTTTGATTCCTCCGTTGCTTATTATACCATTGTCAATTGAAGATGAAAACTTACACATTCGTGCAATCTACTGTTTTCTCTCCCTAATCACTTATAAAAAAGAACCCCCTTCAAAATCAATTTCATAACTTTGAAGAGGGCTGTCATTATTGCTATAAAGAGCATTCTCCTTATATTAATAATAGGGAAAACATTTTTAATTAGGCATTTGCCAACCAGTTTTCAACTTCTGCTAAGGCATCCGCAATCCCTGCTGGATTTTTCCCACCAGCTTGAGCCATATCAGGACGACCACCGCCGCCACCGCCAACTTTTGGCGCAATTGCTTTGATTAAGTCACCGGCTTTTAAGCCTTTTCCGTTCATGTCTTTTGTCATAGCCGCTAACAAGCTTACTTTTTCATCTTGTGCAGTTGCTAGAACTAGTACATCAGACAATTCTTTTTGTTTCCATTGGTCAGCCAATTGGCGTAATTGATTCATGTCTTTAACATTGACTTGAGCGGCAATATAACGAACACCGTTGACGTCTTTGACATCTTTAAAAATGTCACCAGCTTGTTGGTTCGCTAATTTGCCAGCCAATTGTTCGTTTTCTTTTTGTAGATCACGTAATTGTTGTTGCAATTGCTCTGTTTTCGTAACCACTTCTTTTAATTGAGGTGATTTAACTAGTGTAGCAATCTCTTTCAATTGACGTTCTTCTTCTTGTAAAAGTTGATACGCTTCTTTACTCGTCACTGCCTCAATACGGCGTACTCCTGCACCAATCCCAGATTCAGAAACAATTTTGAAAATCCCGATATCTTCTGTATTAGCAACATGTGTTCCACCACATAATTCGATAGAGTAATCCCCAATATTAACTACACGGACTTCTTTGCCATATTTTTCGCCAAATAACGCCATTGCGCCCATGTTTTTCGCTGTATCAATATCTGTTTCAATTGTGACAACAGGAATAGCTTCCCAAATTTTTTCGTTAACGATGGCTTCCATCCGCGCTAGTTCTTCTGATGTAACTTGCCCAAAATGAGTAAAGTCAAAACGTAGATGTCCTGGTGCAACTAATGAGCCTGCTTGGTTGGCATGCTCCCCTAACACATCTTTTAAAGCACGATGCAATAAATGGGTTGCCGTATGATTTTTCAAAATACGTGTCCGCATCCGTTCGTCCACTTGCAATTGATAAATTTGGCCTTCTGCTAATGGCGCCAAAACTTCTACTTTGTGTAAAAATTGACCGTTTGGTGCTTTTTTCACATCCACCACGTTGGCAACGACTTCCCCTGCGGTATTTTTTACATAGCCGCGGTCAGCAATTTGTCCACCCATTTCAGCATAAAATGGTGTTTCAGCAAAAATTAATTCGGCTGTTCCTGCAGATGCTTCATTTACTAGTGCGTCACCTTGAATAATAACAAATAATTCACTATCATGTGTTAATTCTGTATAGCCAACAAATTTACTTTCTACTTTAATATCTGTTAATAAAGCAGATTGAACACCCATTGAAGTTTCTTTACTGCGGGCAGAACGAGCGCGTTCACGCTGTGCTTCCATTTCTGTTTCAAACCCAGCATGATCGACTTTCAAGCCTTCATCTTCCGCAACTTCTTCCGTTAATTCTACGGGGAAGCCAAAAGTATCATAAAGTTTGAAGATAATTTTTCCATCTAATGTATCGCCTTTTGCATCTTTAACTTCTTTAATAACCTCATTTAACATGCTTAAACCTTCATTGATGGTTTCATGGAAACGTTCTTCCTCTGTCCGAACCACTTTTTCGATGAAGTCTTTTTGTTGTAATACTTCTGGATAGTAGCTTACCATGATTTCGCCAACAACAGGCACTAATTTGTATAAAAAGGCTTCATTAATGCCTAATTTTTTCCCGTGCATTACCGCACGACGTAATAAACGACGTAACACATAGCCACGACCTTCATTTGAAGGAAGCGCACCATCACCAATTGCAAAGGATAAGGCACGAATATGGTCAGCAATCACTTTAAAGGAAACATCCGTTTGTGGTGCATCTCCATATTTCACGTTGGTTCCTAAAGCTTCTACCGCATGAATGATTGGCATAAATAAATCAGTTTCAAAATTTGTTGGTGCATCTTGAATAATAGATACAACACGTTCCAAGCCCATGCCCGTATCAATGTTTTTATGTGGTAATGGTTCGTACGTATCTTCTGGTGTATGGTTAAATTCAGAGAACACTAAGTTCCAAATTTCTAAATAGCGTTCATTTTCGCCACCAGGATAATTTTCTGGATCATCTTCTGGAATATCTAAAAATTCTTCGCCGCGATCATAAAAGATTTCCGTATCCGGACCACTTGGACCAGCACCGATATCCCAGAAGTTATCTTCTACATCAATAATATGATCTTCAGATAAACCAACTTCATCACGCCAAATGCGTTTTGCTTCTGTATCTTTCGGATAAACAGTCACATATAATTTTTCTGGGTCAAAAGCAAGCCATTCAGCACCAGTTAAAAATTCCCAGGCCCAGTGAATCGCTTCATTTTTAAAATAATCTCCAATTGAGAAGTTCCCTAACATTTCAAACATTGTATGATGACGAGCCGTTTTCCCAACATTCTCAATATCATTTGTACGAATAGATTTTTGAGCATTCGTAATTCTTGGATTTTCTGGCACAACAGAGCCATCAAAATATTTTTTCAAGGTCGCAACACCAGAGTTAATCCATAATAATGTTGGATCGTTTACTGGTACTAAAGAAGCGCTTGGTTCTACTGAATGTCCTTTAGACTTAAAGAAGTCTAAATACATTTGACGAACTTGACTACTTGTTAATTCTTTCATTGATTTTCCTACTTTCTATTAATAATTAACTATTTATATTTTGTACCCTCTTAAGTGGCAGATTGTGAACACAAAAAACACCATTGCAGTCAAGGACGATTGCTCGCGGTACCACCTTGATTGCAATGATGTTGGATCATTACCTCTTAAGCTCTATAACGCAGAGTCGCGTTGATATTTCTATCAAGTCCATCTAAAGGGAGCAAGTAAATTTATCTGATGCCCTTCTCTCAGCAATGAACGGCTTTCTGTGATCAAAATAAGATTCCTCATATCCTTTAGCTTATAGTCAAAAGTATAAGAAAGATCTGCTAAAAAGTCAATTGTTTTCGTAGGAATCTTTCCTTACTGAGCTGTTTCAAATAACGTTTGCTCTAAATAAGGCAAAATTTGTTCATTTATTTGATACCCTTTTCCCCAAGAGGTTGTAATAATCTCTTCGTTCATACCTGCATCACTAAATTTTTGTTTCACTCGTTTACATACGAAAGACAGCTGCGATTTTGTAGAAGCATCTGGTTCTTTCTGCCAAAGCAAGCGACAAATTTGATCACGATCCAACCCTTCGTGGGCATGCTGATACAAGATTTTTAAAAAGCGTTGTTCGTTTTTTGTAAAGCGAATCTTTTTTACTTGGTCATCAAGTAGCTCGGCTGTGACTTCGGCAAAACTTTGATCGACCGTGTCAATTTTTTCACGAATATCTTCCAATGAATCTTTGAGGCCTAACCACCGGATAATACCTCTTTCCTGCCAAATCTCTGCTTCACGTTTATTACACATCGATTGTGAACGTCGATAAATCGGCTTCTCTAACGATGAAAGACTTCCTAATAATCTCAAGCAATCGTTCTGAGATAGTGTTTCGCTTAATACAATTGCATCAAAATAATTAAAAAAAGTTAACTCATGTTCTATAGTTTCTTCACAGCAGTTCGTACAAAAGACTTCATAATTTAAATGTTGTAATTGCTGCTGAAATGTTTGCTCAACTAAAATGTTCTTTGTTAATACCAAAATCCTTCTCATTTCTTCTTTCCTCCTAGAACTCTTTCTGCTACCAATAACTAAACGCACCAATCAAAATACGTTACCAAATCGCGTGTTTTCTCCATCGATTGGTTAATAAACACCTTTTTATCTTCATCTCTCTTCGCTCCTTTATTCTTTATTTTGGTGGTTATTTATATTATATTAGAAAATGATTTTTTTTGTGTGTAAAATTTTTTTATCCTCCGTAAAAAAAAATGAATTTCCTTTAATATCAACTAATAAAGCTGATTTTTTAACAAAAAAAGTGCCGAAACTTCCTACTTTTTGCTAAAACACGCCAAAAATTCTGTAATTTTATTATTTTTTTCTCGAGAAAACATCAAAATGTTGATGTTTAACACTAACATTTTGATGTTTTCGACAAAAATCTTTACAATTAATCGGTAATTTTCTCTACTTTTAACGATAACTACTTTTAAAAAAGAGTTATTTTAAAAGTGACTTAAATATTTATCATATAAAAAGTAAGGGACTAAAATCTTTACGATTCTAGTCCCTTACTTTTTATAATCCACAACGTTTTTAGTTAGAAGAATTCTTTTTTGCTTTCCTAGCAGAACGATCTTTTTGACGACGTTCAATTTTACGTTTTTTCTTATTGCTGTCTTCAATTGCCCAATTAATTTTTTTCTTGTATCCTGGTTTAATTTTTTTCTTTTTCTTTTTCACTAAACCAATTAACGTTGGGTCTAATTCTTCTCGAGATTTTTCTCGTTTTGTTCGACGATTACGATCATACGTCTCTACAATCTCACCATTTTTAATTTCTTTTGGTTTGAAAGAAACACCTAACTGCTCAATCTGAGTAATCGCTTCATCATCTGCTGGTGAATATAATGTTATGGCAGTCCCATTCAATCCATTACGTCCTGTGCGGCCAACCCGATGGATAAAGAAGTCCAATTCATGTGGAACTTCTGCATTGATGACATGTGAAACCCCTTCAATATCAATCCCACGTGCGGCTAAATCAGTAGCTACTACATATTGGTAGTCAAGATTTTGAACTTGACGCATCACACGTTTTCTTTCGCGTGGTGTAATGTCTCCATGAATTTTGGCAACTTTTAGGCCCTGATCTTTTAAGTAATCGGTGATTTCATCAACTCTTTGTTTAGTATTTGCAAAAACAATCGCTAAATAAGGATGCCCGATAGTCAATAATTGATAAATTATTTGATTGCTGTTTTTTCCTTTGGTGGAAATCAACCAATTGTCAATTGTTTCTGAAATAACTGCTTTTGGTTTGATATGTTCAATCACTGGATTTTCTAAATATTTTTTTAAAAATGGTCGTAATTTTTCTGGAATGGTTGCAGAAAAAACGAGCATTTGTAATTTTTCTGGCAAACGACCCGCAATTTGATCGACTTCTGCTAAAAAGCCCATATCTAATGTCATGTCTGCTTCATCGACAACAAAGGCAAAAGCCGTATGCACTTTCAAGGCTTGTTCATTCATCATATCTAAAATACGCCCTGGTGTACCAATCACCACATGAGGTTGCTGATGCTTTAATTTATTTAATTGACGTTGTTTATCTGTTCCGCCAACAAAATTTGACACTCGAATTTCTGGTTGACTGAAACGAGCCAGTTGCTGCGCTTCTTGATAAATTTGATTGGCTAATTCACGACTAGGCGCAGTAATCACAATTTGTACTTCGTCGATAGTTGGCTTAACTTTATCCATTAATGGAAGTAAAAAAGTATGCGTCTTTCCACTTCCTGTTTGCGATTGTCCAATGACACTTTTCCCTTTCTTAATGATTGGGATTAATTTTTCTTGGACTTCTGTTGGTTCTTCAAACCCTTTTTCTGCGAGTGCTTCGTTGATAAAAGGTTGAAATTGAAATTGTTTAAATGAAGGCACTTGCCTCACCTCTTCTCGTTAAATTCTTTATGCACTTTGGCATTATAACACAAAAACAACTTTTACTCACCTGCTGATTCCTTTGTTTTCGCAACTTCTAATGTACTGACTGTATAAGTATGGCTGGCTTTTTCATAAAACAAACGCCGTTTTTTACGAATCAAGGTTAACAAAACGTTGATCAAAAACAGTAAATATAAAATTAAACAGAACAAATACAGAAGCAGTGACACCATTTGCAACATCCGATTAGAAGAATTCAATAAATCAGTGGCATTGGCTAGATAAATACTAATTAAACCATACACAAAATACAAATAACCGTAGCGAACAAACAAGGCTTTTAAACGAATTTTTTCATGTCCTGTTTCAACCACCCGAATGCGAACAACTTTTTTCCCTAACGTTTGACCATTTGTCAGTTTCATCATGACGATAAAGACCGCAAACACCATGATAAAGAACCACATCCGATCTGAAAAAATCGGATAATTGGTTGCCCAATTTTTATAAGCTGGAATGAAATTTAGTCCAAAAACGAGCAGGCCTTGCACAAAGCCAATCACCAACCAATCAATCCCCCATGCAAAGAAACGTCTCAACAGGCTAACTGTCTGCCCTTTTTCATAAGAGGTGGCATCAATTTCTTCTCTTGTTGGCAATAAAAAGGTAAAGAGCGGCGTCAACCAATAACCAACTATGCCTCCGACGGTATTATTAATTAAATCATTGACATCCGCCAAGCGATACGAACGTGGATAAATAAAATAAAGGCCAGATAACTGTGTTAATTCAAAAAATAATGACAATAAAAAACTCGCAAGAACTGTTTTTAAAAATGAACATTTGAAATAATACCGTAAATACACACCAAAAGGTAAAACTAATAAAACATTAAACAGTGGTTCTAAAACGGCATGCTGTTTTAATGCTGGCAAATACGTACTAGGATCTTTGAGCGAAAAAACAGTTTCGTTTAAAATCCCTGAAATAAAATGAAAAGGCCGCAGTTCCATTGTCGGTCCTGTGTATTGAGCCACTTCTGCCCGAGATGGCAACGGTAAAATTACCAAGAAATAGGCACATAATAAATAAAAAACAAATGAATACAAAATCATTGCTCGTGTCCAAACAAATGAACCATATTTGCGGTATTCATATATTAATAATGCCCCAGAAATAAAAAATGCTAGAAACGGGAAAATAATGATTGCCCATTTAATTGGTTCGCTATATACTGCCATAAAAATTCCTCCAAGATAAACAATTTCAAGTATGAATGCCTCAATAACACTATACTTGTTTCTAAAAAAATGTACCAACAATAAATTTTATTTTGCAAATCCTCTCCTTTGCAGTATCATTAAGAAAAAGGAGGACGTTCTCATGTTACAGCCATATTTTGCGTTTGGAGTGCCGCTATTTTTACTTGTGCTCTACTTACTCTTTGCACTGATTCACCGTCAAACAACGATTCATTATTTACGGTTTATTTTGTTACTTATTTCAACATTTCTCATGGTTTTTAGTTTCCAAGTATTGCAAGAATCATGGACCATCAACCCTGAAACGTTAAAAGATGCCGCTTATTCTCCGCAATGGTTATGGATTCCTTTAGGTATCGGGTTAATCCTCACACTTTACAACGCTTGGCACGGCCTTCGTACAATGATAAAATACAAGACCGATAAACATTAGTAAGAGTCTAGGACGATGGTTGTGTCCTAGACTCTTACTGTCTCATCATTCAAATGAAATTTAATTTTTCTTAACAAACTCTGATTTTAACTTCATTGGACCAAAGCCATCTACCTTACAATCGATGTTATGATCACCTTCCACTAAACGAATGTTTTTCACTTTTGTGCCTTGTTTAATTGCGCCACTGGCACCTTTAACTTTCAAATCTTTGATTACAGTAACACTGTCACCATCCGCTAAAAGATTGCCATTTGAGTCCTTGACTACTAAGCCTTCTTCTGCAACTTCTTCTGTTGGTGACCATTCATGACCGCATTCAGGACAAATAAATAATCCGCGATCTTCATAGGCATATGCCGACCCACATTCAGGGCAGTTTGGTAATTGCTCTGTCATTAACGTTCTCCTTTGTAAAAAATAATTCTTTTTCATTTTACCTTATTTTCTAGTGAATGAAAAGTAGTCCTAATGATTTATCAACGTCCGATAACTACTTTCTAATTACTTATTTATTTTTGAGCCCACTCTTGGCAAGCTGCTTGGATTTCTTGGTAAATCACTTCAATTTCAGCTGCATCACGGGCATTAGCGCCACTTGCCAAAGGATGGCCGCCGCCATGATGTTTTTTAGCAATTGTATTAATGATTGGTCCTTTGGAACGTAACCGAACGCGATAATAACCTTCCGGCTGTTCAACAAAGATTGCCCATGAGAGAACATCTTCAATTTTTCCTGGCATTGAAACAATGGCTGCCGTTTCAGAATCGACAATATCATAACTGTTTAAAATACTTTGTGGTAAAACGACACGAGCAGCGCCATTTGCGTCGATTTCTAAATTTTGATAAATATAACCCGCTAATTTAGCAACCTTTAAAGGCATTTGGTCTAACTCACGATTTAAGTCTGCGGCATTAAAGTTAAACGTACGCAATTGCGCAGCGACAGCGAGTGTATGCGCCGAAGTGGAAGGATAAAGAAAACGTCCTGTATCCCCCACAATCCCAGCATACAATAAACGAGCTGCATTATCTGTCATCGTTAATTCTGCTAAATGCTGTTGCCAAAAATCAACAATAATTTCACTACAACTACTTGCATTTGTATTCACCCAAACTAAATCTCCATAAGGTTCATCATTCGGATGATGATCGATTTTAATTAATTGATCGCCTAAAGAAAAACGCGCATCACTAATTCGTGGAGCATTTGCAGTATCTGTTACAATGACTAATGCACCTCGATAGACATCGTCAGTAATAACGTCCATTTCAGCTAAAAACTCTAAGCCTTCCACTGGTCCGCCTACTTGATAAATATTTTTTTCAGGAAAGCTCGCTCTTAAGAGTTCTGCTAACCCAACCTGTGAGCCAATTGCATCTGGATCGGGCCTTTGATGTCTATGAATAATAATTGTTTCATATTGTTTAATTGCTGCCATAATTTCTTTTACTACGTCCATTCTTTGTAGCCTCCTACGTTCTCTCCATCACTTGGCAAACAACAATTGCTTTTGCCACAATGACATTTTCTAAATAAACTTCAATATCTAATTTTGCAGAGCGACGACCAATTTCTAAAATCCGTGGACGAATGTCCAATTCACTTTCCAACTGGATTAGCCGCAAATAATGTAGATTCACTTGTTCAATTAATACATTTCTTTTTTGATTCATCAACATTGTTCGTTGTGTCACGTTAGAAATAATTTCACTTAGGACACCAAACGAGATGGTACCAACACTGTTAACCATTTGGGGCGCAACCGAAAAACGAAAACGGGTTGTTTCTTTGCCATTTTCTTCAACAGGCATCACTTCCCCGGAAATTTGATCTGAAATTGTATCTGCAATTTGTGGTTGTCGTTGCACCAATTGCATAGCTTTCATCACATCTTGGCGAGAAACAATCCCAACAAGCGCTAAATCATCTTCCACCACCGGCATGACTTCTAGACCATCCCAAATCATTTGATGACTGACACTCGCTACACTCATCATCTTTTTCACAACATTGGGATCCTTTGTCATGACTTTATCCACGGTTAAATGTTCACTTTTACCAATGACATCTTTGGCTGTGACAATCCCCACTAAACGTAATTTCTTATTTACTACTGGGAAACGAGAATGATGGGTACTTTCAGATAATGCCTGATAATCTGCAATCGTCTGAGTTGTCAATAAATAATTGGTTTTTTCAAGCGCTGTATAAATATCACTGACGAGTAAAATGTCTTTTTTAATCAGCTGATCACTTAAAGCACGGTTAATCATAGTAGCCACAGTAAATGTATCATATGTGGTTCTCAAGACAGGCATACCCAGACGATCTGCTAACTGCGCAATCTCTTCAGATGTTTCAAATCCACCTGTAATTAAAACGGCTGCCCCATTTTCTAAAGCAAGCTTTTGCACACCTTGGCGGTTACCAACAATCATTAAGGATCCGGGAGTAATATATCGCGTCATCGCGGTTTCTGTCATCGCACCAATTACAAATTTATTAAGGACTTTGTCTAGACCAGAGCTACCGCCTAACACATCCCCTTCAATAATCCGGACCACTTCACCAAATGTTAATTTTTCAATATGTTTTTTTAACTTCCGCTCAATTCGTATCGTACCAACACGTTGAATGGTGGAAACAAGCCCAATATTTTCTGCATCTTTGATGGCCCGATACGCTGTTCCTTCACTAACACTTAAACTTTTGGCAATACTTCGAACAGAGATTCGATCGCCAATTGGTAATTCTTCAATATGTTTTAAAATTTGATCATGTTTCGTCGCCATAATTTCCTCCTAAACTAGGATCGTCTCTCCTGGGTTTAATACTTTCCCGCCAACTACTTGCTCTACGAATATTGCTGGATTTTGTTGGATAACAGGAAAGGTATTGTAATGAATTGGAATGGTTATTTTGGGATTTAAGTAAGAGACTGCTTCTAGCGCATCCTCTGGTCCCATCGTGTAATTATCACCAATTGGTAAGAACGCTACATCAATGGATTTGTCTTTTGCAAAAAGGCGCATATCTGAAAACAACGCCGTATCACCAGCGTGATAAATTTTTTTATCTTCTGCTTCTAAAATAATCCCACTTGCTTCGCCCATGTAGGTCATTACGCCGTCTATTTCATAACCGGAACTATGCAAAGCTGGCACAAATTTAACCGAACCAAAAGGAAAGACATAACGCCCACCTAGATTCATTCCATGCGCTTTTACCCCTTGCGACTGTGCATACGTAGCCACTTCAGCTATCGCAATAATCGTTGCCTTGTTGGCTTGAGCAATTGCTAGCATATCGCCAATATGATCGCTGTGTCCGTGGGTGATTAAGATGTAATCAGGGTGTAAATCTTCAAGTGAAACGTCCGCTAAAGGGTTGCCATTAATAAAAGGATCAAATAAAAGGTTCGTGCCGTCGTTTAGACGAATTTCAATACATGAATGTCCATGTCCTATCAGTTCCATTTGTATTCCTCCTACGGTATTTTCTACACACTCTTATGATAATTAATCGTCAAATTCATTCTTAAAAGTAGTACAGTTTAGTACAGTTTACTTTCTTTATTGTAACAGAGAATTAGAAATATACAATCGCATTTGCTTATTTTCTTAGCTAGTAAAGAAACAGACGAGAAAAATCATGAATCTTTCTCGTCTGCTTCTTTTTACTTATTTGGTTGTTTTCCGAAAACGTAAAATCGTTAATATAAAGGCCGCCACACATAATAGAAAGGCGACAAAAAAGGTTTCACGCATTCCCACAATAAATATATCTGGGCGATTAGCCAGATACGTGGTTACTCGTTCACCATAGGCTTCGCTCATACCACGATATAAAATGGTCGTTGACAACGCAATCCCAATGACCATTCCTAAGTTTCTAGCAAAAGAATTCATACTTCCTGCTACACCTAAATCTTGCTTTTCAACACTGCTCATAACCATTGTATTGTTTGGAGACTGGAAAAGTGCATTTCCCAAGCCCATAATGGCTGTTGCAATCACATAATACCAGATAGGCGAATTCATATCTAAAAACATATACATTAACGACGTACAGCACAAAAGCAACAATCCGCCAAATGTTAAAATACCTGGGCCAATTTTATCCGTCAAATAGCCACTCAGAGGAGCCCCAACCACCATTAATAACGGAAATACCATCATTAATAGACCAGCATAACTAGCACTTAGTTTGCGTGCATCCTGCAAATAAAATGGAATGACAACATTTACAAAAAAGTTTGAGGCAAAAATTAAAACGGCGGACAATAAACTTAAAGTAAAAATTTTGTTTTTAAAAATTGCGAACTTAATAAGTGGGCTTTTTCTTTTTCGTTCAACCATTATAAATAATCCTAATGCGATTACTGCAATAATGAACAATAAATAGGATTGTAACGAGCCAAACCCGCTCTCTTGTCCGAGGAAAATCCCGCCGAAGAACGTCATAATCGCAATGGCAATACAAGCAAATCCTGAAAAATCGATTTTTTCTTTTGTTTTTGTAATATCTTTTGGTAGAAACTTTTCACCAATTAAAATTGTAACTAGCCCCACAGGAACATTAATCCAAAAAATATACGACCAAGAAAAGTTTGATAAGATCAATCCACCAATCCCAGGACCAGCAATCGCGCCTAAAGAGACAAAGGCTCCTACTGCACCAAGCGCCCGCCCTCTTTCATTTAAAGGGAATACTTCCGTAATAATTCCTGAATTGGTCGCCATGGTCATGCTAGCACCAATACTTTGAACGACTCGCGCAAATAATAGAAAGCTCAGCGATTGATTAAAGCCACAAAGTAACGAACCAATCGTAAAAATAACCGTGCCAATTCGATAAACTTTTATTTTTCCAAAACTGTCGCCAATTTTTCCAAATAATAATAAACAAGCACAGACAACCATTAAATAAATAGATACGACCCATTCCGCTTGATTCATGGGTACGGACATTTCTTTTGAAATAGTCGGTAAAGCAATATTTACAATGCTGGAATCTAATGTAGACATGAAGGTAAACATAGCCACAGAAACTAAGATCCACCAACGATTTTTCTGCACTTCAGAATCCTCTTGGTAACTTTTAATTTTCTCCATTGATTCATCCCCTCTCGCTCCAAAACAGTTTACTTACTAATAATAACTCTATTTCTTCTTTTTTTCATCGGAAATTTTCTAAAAAATCACTCATGAGATGTTCACCTTCTTATTACACGCTCGCAATTGACAACCATTCGCTTTTACGCTAATTTAAAATTAGCAAACGGAAAACGCAAGGAGGACTTGAAATGACCTTAATTTCTCGCATTAAACAACTAGCTCAGTCAAAGCAATTAACCCTCGCCCAATTAGAAAGAAACGTCGGCATTTCCAATGGACAAATTCGTCGTTGGGATACCTCTTCGCCTAAAGTAGAGAATCTTTTAAAAATAGCAGACTATTTTTCTGTTTCCTTGGACTATTTAATGGGCCGCACCCAACAAACAGAGATCAATCATCAGGCACCTATGACAAGCACACAAAAAGAGTTACATATTCACATTACTACGGAAGAGTTAACAGAAGAAGAAATTACTCAGTTAGAGGAAGAAGCAAATCGTTTCTTGCGGTTCCGTAAATTTGAAATGACAAATTCTTAAAGAACGTTCACTTCTCCTAGTCAATTGATAGCAAAAACTAGAACCTAAACAAAAAAAACCACCACGACCGTCGTCTGTGGTGGAAATGAAGGTTGTTATTTACTCTTGGTAGGAGTAAGTATGAAAAAACCAATTCGGGATAATTGGCATAACGTAAGTATAGTGGTTTGTGCCTTTTTTATCATGAGTTTCAGCTATATTTTTTATAAAACTTTTATTAGAACACCATTAACAGTCCTTTATTTAGATTATTTAAAGCGTTTTCTTTTATTGAACATATTGTTTTAAACATTCGATTTCCTGTGCTACACTTACTTTTAGAAGGGGGATTTTATTATGGCAAATCAAAAAAAAGATAGCTTATCAACATTATTTTCTGAAGAAGTTCATGGACCGTTTGTTACTTTCTTGTTTAACACCCATGTCGCTCATCAAAACGTAGAAAAAGATTCGCTTGTTTTGAAAAATTTTGCAAAAGCGGCAAAAACACGCTTTGAAAAAAAATTTCCTGAGGAAAAATAGGCTGTTTTCCAAGAAAAAATTGACGCACTTCTAGCTGATGCTTCCTTCTGGCGCAACGGCACAGCAAGTGTTTCAATCATCTTATCTCCAGAAAACACCTTTGTTCAACGATTAGATGTGCCCGTTGACGATCAATATTACGTGGACACGATTCCTTATTTACTTGGACTAGTCAAAGACAAACAATTTAACTACCATTATTACCTACTTGCTCTAAATCGCGATTCAATGAAACTTTACAAGGTTGATCATACGACTGTGACTCCTGTTGAATTGCCTAAAGACGCGCCAACAGACGTGGTCACAGCTTTAGGTGATGAATTAACGGGTGGTAATTTAAACTTTTCAACTCAAGGTAGTTCTAACGGTTCTAAAGAAGGTGTCGCTTATCATAGCATCAATACTAAAGATAAAGAAGTTGAAATTGATTGGGTGAACTACTATCAAGCAGTCGATACTTTCTTAAAAGATCAACTGGATAATCCTGAAAAATTACCGCTTTATCTTTATGCTTTACCAGAAAACCAAACACTCTTTAAAAAGATTGCTAAAAATCCTTATTATGATTGCTCAATTTCAGTTGCTGCTTCACCTGCACAAGCAACCATTCAAGATATCCGCAGCGCTAGTGAAAAAATAGCAGCAGAGTTAACAGAAAAAGAAACAGCTTCTTATAACAAATTACTAGATCGTAAATTCTTAGATCAATTTACAGATATTTCGCCAGCGGCAGCTGACGGCAAAATTTCCCATCTTTTTATTGCAACGTCACTCTTTGTTACTGAAAACAATGAAATGTCATCTGAAGAGTATGATCGTCGCAAACTTTTAAACACCATTGCTTACCAAGTCATTCAAAACGGCGGTCAAGTTTTTGTTTTAGACCAAAAAGCTGCACCAGATGAAAAATCTTTAGCGGCTATCCTCCGTTATTAAAAACAGGCAAAAAGCCCATTGTAAGAAAGCGCCTTACAATGGGCTTTTTTTCTGAGACTTATTGAAACAGCACTATAACAGCCTTATCTTCACTTTCTAGTTTTTAAAAAACATCCGATAAAAAAGAAAATAAGGTTATCGCTATACAAAAACCAGTTAGTATGCTATAGTAATAGATGTAGTTTTTGTTCGGTAATATGGGTAGCTGTTTCAAATAAACATCTTCCACATTTTTCACCTTTCAAGTAATTGCAAAATATGAATGTGTTATAACACACATCTAGGAGGATATTTATTATGGAAACAGGTACAGTAAAATGGTTTAACTCAGACAAAGGCTTTGGCTTCATCACTGCAGAAAACGGAAACGATGTATTCGTACATTTCTCAGCTATCCAAGGTGACGGCTTCAAAACTTTAGAAGAAGGTCAAGCAGTAACTTTCGAAATCGAAGAAGGTCAACGTGGCCCTCAAGCAACTAACGTTACTAAAGCTTAATTAAACAATACTGACTCAAAAACCTGACGTTAATCGTCAGGTTTTTTTTATAAAAAAAAGAACAAGAAAACTTTCTGAAACTAAGTGCTTCCTCTATTTTTTTTGAAGAGTTTTCGTTATACTGAAGAGGAAAAATGTTTTAAAGGAGTTTATTTATGCAATTTTATGGTGATTTAACCTTTTTAGGTGTTTATTTATTGGGTCTCTTTTTCATTCCCTCGTGGCGGAAAAAGAAAAAAGAACACGATTGGTTGCCGTGGATGTTTGGCTGGACTGTCTTTATGTTCTTCTCATATGTTTTATATTTAGAAATCATTCGTGGCACAGCCTTCTTTTTAATTCCCATTGCTTTTTTTGGCTTGTTTGCGCTCTTCTACTTCAAAGAAAAAAGGCGTTTACTGAATGGAACATTATTTAATATTTTTCTTGTGGTTCTAGCGACTTATTTAGGGATTACTGCGATTCGTACAAACAACTACTTTCTAATCACCTTAGCAATTATTGCCCTGCTGGCAATTTTTATCGCTTTGGCTTTAGGACTCTATGCCTTAATTATTTTCCTCTATTGGAATGCGGTCGTTGTTATGAGAAAAGAAGGTCGGTCTCTAGGGAACTTGTTGACGTTGTTGCTGGCAATTGGCTTAACATTACTATTAATTTATAATTTCTTTTTTCAATCGTTGTTACCAACGTGGCTCTCCTTACCATTAACTATTGCGCCATTTATTTTGACTTATTTCGCGTTTGTTTTTTATAATTTTTTAACTGTTTCTACATTGTATCAATTTAATCAGCCAAAATATACACAGGATTATATTGTTGTGTTAGGTTCGGGGTTAATCAATGGTGAGATTGTGCCGCCGTTATTGCAAGCCCGCATCAACAAAGCCATTCAATTTTACAAGGCTCAAAATCGCGCAACGTTAAATCCACCAAAAATCGTCATGTCTGGTGGCCAAGGCCCTGATGAATTACTTCCTGAAAGTGTCGCGATGAAAATGTATGCTTTGACACAAGGTATTCCTGATGATGATATTTTAGTAGAAGCTCATTCAAAAAACACACTAGAAAATATGCGTTTTTCCAAAGAAACAATGATTGAGGATTTTGGAAATGCTAATTTCCAAGCCATTTTTACTACAAACAATTATCACCTTTTCCGAGCGGGTCTTTTCGCTCGAATGGCTGGCTTAAAAGCTGATGGCATTGGTGCAAAAACCGCTTTTTATTTTTTACCTAACGCGTTTATCCGAGAGTTCATCGCCATTGTAGTGATGTACAAACGCCGCCATATTATTGTTTGCGGCCTAGCTGCCATCGGTATGGTTATGTTATTCTTAACAGGATTGATTATTCAGTAAAGAAGGAGTTTCCCCTATGAGTTTGTATCAAAAATTTATTCAAAATGAACGTTTGCGACGTTTTTGCGTCCTTGCTTTGATTATTTTTGTGCTTTATTTATCCAGAAGTATGATTACAACAATTCTTTTAACATTTATCTTTACCTATTTAGCTGTTCGTTTGGTCCATTTTGTTCAACGCTATATGAAAATCCCGACGATTGTCATCGTTCTCTTAACCTATGCATTGGTTGTTTTTCTCATCTATTTAGCGATTACTAAATATGTTCCCGTTCTAGTTAACCAAACGACTCAAATGATTAATTCTGTAGTTGATTTTTATCAAAGTCCACATACAGATACAAATCAAGTATTGCAATTTATTGATCAATACTTGGAAAAATCTAACTTACTCTCTCAACTCCAGAATGGCGCTTCAATGATTTTACGCTACATTCAAGATATTGGCGCTGTCGGCTTATCATTTGTCATGTCCTTTATTTTAAGTTTCTTCTTTATGATTGAGAAGAAGCAAATGGCTGATTTTTCTAAGTTATTTTTAAAAAGTGATTTTGATTGGTTTTTTCAGGATATCTATTATTTTGCCAACAAGTTCGTCAACACATTTGGTGTCGTAATGGAAGCTCAGTTTTTCATTGCTGTGGTGAATACAGTCATTACTACCTTGGCCTTGGCGATAATCGGCTTTACTCAGTTACCTAGTTTAGCCATTATGATCTTCATTTTGAGCTTAGTCCCAGTTGCTGGTGTGATTATTTCCTGCATTCCGCTAAGTTTCATCGCTTATTCCCAAGGTGGCTTGAACGATGTGATTTATATCTTAGCTTTAATTACAATCGTCCATTTATTTGAATCTTACGTGCTAAATCCTAAATTCATGTCTAGTAAAACAGAGTTACCAATCTTTTATACGTTTGTCATCTTATTAGTTAGTGAGCGTCTCTTTGGTGTATGGGGACTTATTGTAGGAATCCCTGTGTTCACTTTCTTCTTAGATGTCTTAAAAGTAAAACCAATTCGTGGCCTGAAACGGCTACCTAATGTGAAAAAAAACAGTTCAGCAGAATAATTTCTGCTGAACTGTTTTTTTATTGTTTTCTTAAATCATTTAAAATAGCCAAGGCTCGGTCTTGGTTCATCGTTTTTTGACGTTTTAATTGTTGAGCGACTGCCTCAACTTCTTTACCAGTAGCTCCGACCGTCATCGCTAAAGAACGTGCTTGTAGAGCCATGTGTCCTTTTTGAATTCCTTCAGAGACTAAGGCCCGTAACGCCGCTAAATTTTGTGCCAAACCAACAGCCGCTACTACTCGACTTAGTTCTTTTGCATCCGTCACTGCTAACAAATCAGCAGCTGCTTGAGATTTAGGTAAGACTTTTGTGGCACCGCCAACCGTGGCTAACGCAAGCGGAACTGAAATTTCACCAATTAGTTGTTCGCCATCCAGCGTCCAACTAGTCAAACCTTGGTAGCGACCTTCCTTCACCGCAAAAGCATGACAAGAAGCGCTAACAGCGCGTGTATCATTTCCTGTAGCTAAAACGACAGCTTCAATGCCATTCATGATCCCTTTGTTATGCGTGACTGCCCGATAAGGATCTAATGAAGCATAGCGTGAAGCTAAAACAATTTTTTCAGCAATTTCCCGGCCATTGCTCCCCTTACTTAAACGTGAAACTGGAATAGCCGTTTTCATCGTAACAACCGACTCCGTTGCGTAATTGCTTAAAATACTGAATAAAATCTTTTGCTCCGCAAACCATTCACGGAACAACTCGGCCACACCTTCCAACATAGCATTAACGATATTTGCCCCCATTGCATCCTTAACATCTACTAAAAAGTCGACAGATATAAATGATTCATCAAAAGCACGATACTGCAAATCTCTTAAGCCGCCGCCCCGTTTTACGATAGATGGATAACTTAACTCTGCTTGTTGAAAAATTTCCGCTTCTCTTACTTGTAGTTTATCAATCAATGACTCGGGATCTGCAACATCGTAAAAAACGATTTGTCCACGCATTAAGCGTTGTTGATTCACTGTTTTAAATCCTTGTGCTATTTTTGCACCATTACTCAAAGCCGCAATAACTGAGGGCTCTTCTGTCGCCATTGGTACCAAATAATCAGTTTCGTCCACTGTTAAATGTAAGCCAACGCCCATCGGCACTTCTGTTTCACTGATTTGATTTTCAATCATATGATTGGCAATCTGCGAAGATAAAGCCGTATTTTCAAATTCTTTTTTTGTATCAGCAGAAATCTGGCCTTCATTAAGAAGAGAAGCCAGGCGTTCCTCAGGACTCATTTGATAAAATCGGCTGTTTTTTTTTGCTGAGGTCTCTCTAGTAGCATAGCGAGTCCTAAGCCACCGCCGATACATAAAGAAGCCACGCCATATTTTTTTTCTTTTTGATTTAATTGATAACTTAAACTTGTTAATAAACGAGCACCTGTGGCACCAATCGCATGACCTAATGAAATACCGCCACCATAAATGTTGACCTTTTCCTCTGGTAAAGCCAGTTCTCTTTGGACCACAATTGAAGTTGCTGCAAATGCTTCGTTGATTTCATACAGATCAATTTCTTCCGTAGTAAGTTGATTCCGCGCTAACAGTTTTTGAATGGCTTTAATCGGCGAAATTCCCATATAGGCTGGATCAATACCGACTTCCACACTGTCTCGAATAATAGCTAAATAAGGAAGACCGTGTGCTTCGGCATATTCTTGTGAAGCAATAATCAAAGCAGAAGCTCCATCATTAATGGTTGATGCATTCCCTGCTGTCACGGTACCGTCTTCTTTAAAAACTGTTTTAAGCGTTCCTAGCTTCTCAACGCTCGAATTAGGGCGAATCCCTTCATCTTTCTCCACAAGCGTTCCTGACACTTCTAAGGGAGCTATTTCGTCAGCGAATATTCCTTCTGCTTGTGCTTGAGCTGCTTTTAATTGTGAATGTACAGAAAATTGATCTTGCTCTTCTCTAGTTACATGATACTTTTCGGCCACATTTTCAGCAGTTAAGCCCATTGCTTGACCACTAAAGGCATCCGTTAACCCATCGTACATCATACTAGAAAAAGGCGCATCGTAGCTTTCTGTTTCGTAATTAAATCGTTGTAATTTAGGTGCTTGGGACATATTCTCAATCCCGCCAGCAATTAAAACTTCCGCTTCCCCTAATTGAATCAATTGTTTCGCCAAAATAACGGCCTTCATTCCTGATCCGCAGACCTCATTAACCGTCATTGCGGGAATTTCATGAGACAAACCGCTGTTTATTGCTATTTGTCGTGCGGGATTTTGGCCATTTCCAGCTTGTAAAACATTTCCAAAGATTACTTGATCAATTTCTTCAGAAATAGTGGAATGTCTTTTTAAAAGTTGTGTTGTAACATGTGTTCCTAAGTCTACGGCACTTACTTGACTTAAGCTGCCTTTATATTTTCCAATTGGTGTTCGTAATGCATCAATAATAACTACTGTTTTCAACTAAATGCACCTCCATCTTGAAATATATCATAAAATCCCAGAATCACAAGTGCCAATTACTGAATGTTAACAGACTTATAAGATATTTTTTAATAATCTATGAAGTTAATACAAAAATTCCCCATTTTGGTTCATTTCGTGCTATTTTATATAATGAATCTATTTATCGTAAAGGAGTTAAAGAAATGACAATTGGGATTGATAAAATTAGTTTTTTTGTGCCCCCTTATTATATTGATATGACGGCACTGGCTGAAGCCAGAAATGTAGACCCTGGAAAATTTCATATTGGTATTGGGCAAGACCAAATGGCGGTGAACCCAATCAGCCAAGATATTGTGACATTTGCAGCCAATGCCGCAGAAGCGATCTTGACCAAAGAAGATAAAGAGGCCATTGATATGGTGATTGTCGGGACTGAGTCCAGTATCGATGAGTCAAAAGCGGCCGCAGTTGTCTTACATCGTTTAATGGGGATTCAACCTTTCGCTCGCTCTTTCGAAATCAAGGAAGCTTGTTACGGAGCAACAGCAGGCTTACAGTTAGCTAAGAATCACGTAGCCTTACATCCAGATAAAAAAGTCTTGGTTGTAGCAGCAGATATTGCAAAATATGGATTAAATTCTGGCGGTGAGCCTACACAAGGAGCTGGGGCGGTTGCAATGTTAGTTGCTAGTGAACCGCGCATCTTGGCTTTAAAAGAGGATAATGTGATGCTGACGCAAGATATCTATGACTTTTGGCGTCCAACAGGCCATCCATATCCTATGGTCGATGGTCCTTTGTCAAACGAAACCTACATCCAATCTTTTGCCCAAGTCTGGGATGAACATAAAAAACGAACCGGTCTTGATTTTGTAGATTATGATGCTTTAGCGTTCCATATTCCTTACACAAAAATGGGCAAAAAAGCCTTATTAGCAAAAATCTCCGACCAAACTGAAGCAGAACAGGAACGAATTTTAGCTCGTTATGAAGAAAGCATCATCTATAGTCGTCGCGTAGGAAACTTGTATACGGGTTCACTTTATCTGGGACTCATTTCCCTTTTAGAAAATGCAACGACTTTAACCGCAGGCAATCAAATTGGGTTATTCAGTTATGGTTCTGGTGCTGTCGCTGAATTTTTCACTGGCGAATTAGTAGCTGGTTATCAAAATCATTTACAAAAAGAAACTCATTTAGCACTGCTAGATAATCGGACAGAACTTTCTATCGCTGAATATGAAGCCATGTTTGCAGAAACTTTAGACACAGACATTGATCAAACGTTAGAAGATGAATTAAAATATAGTATTTCTGCTATTAATAATACCGTTCGTTCTTATCGAAACTAAGTATTTAAATCCCCCGATTCAATCAACAAAAGAGCTAGACATTCAAGTTTTTGCTTAAATGTCTAGCTCTTTTTATGAAAGCCAAACTTCTTTGACCCCGTCTGTCACGGCGATACCATCTGTCAAAGCTAAACGTTGTGAATAAGAAACGTAGCCATAATAAACATCAACACCGCCGCCATTGTTCCAAGTAACAGTGATTTTAACATTTGGAGTAATCGATTTTGTAGCTGGTTGGGTCGTCGGGCGATAACTAGTCGTATCATAACTTAAAATAGTGCCCGAAGCTCCACTTATTTCGGCTTTTCCTGTGTAAATTTCGCCATTCGTATTCGTCTGCGTGACCGCTCCATTCGCTTCAATGATTAACCCCGCTTGCTTTTGATCTCCTCGTGGATAATAAAAAAGATACGTGGTTGCCCATTTAGCAAATTCATCTGGAATTGGTTTAAGTGATTCCGTTGGTGCCGGACTCGACTTCGTTTGCTTTTCAACCGCGACTTCTTCTTGTCTTTTTAAGCCTTCATTATTTTGATTATTTAGTTTCTCAACCGTTTCTTTAACGATCGAATAGTGAGGTTTCCCTAAATCGCTAACAGGGATCGTAGCTAATTTTTCTTCTGATTCTTTATATTGCCCCTCTGCCGTTAACTTTTTAGCTTCTGTAATAATGGCATCATACTTGGTTTGGTCTACAGAAGAGGATGTGCTTTGTCCCGTAGCTTCGACTTGTTTTGTGACACTGGTTTTTTCCGTGGTCACGTCTGACGAATTTCCACAAGCACTTACAAACATTGAGCTAACGATTAATAAACATCCCACAATCACATGCTTTTTCATCTTTAAATCCCCCATTTGTCTATCTTTGTTATTTTTTGTTACTTAAATTATCCCATAGATGAACAAAAGAAACCATTATTTATAAAAAAGTTTAGCAAGCGCTTCAAGAGAGGCACTTGCTAAACTTTTTTCTCACTGTTATTGATTGATTACTTTGACTAGTTCTTCAAATAATAATGCACTAGATGCTGCTCCTGGATCAATATGACCAATTGCTCGTTCCCCTAAATAAGAGGCACGTCCTTTTTTCGCCACCCAATCTTTTGTTGCTTCAGCAAATTGTTCAATTTTTTCTTCATTAAATTGTTCCGTTCCAATTACTTCAGCAACAGGTGCCCAGACATCAACCATCGTTTTATCTCCTGGTTCAGCTTTGCCACGCATCTGAATCCCAGCTAGACCTTGCTGAACAATTTCTTTTAATTGCTCTGGCGAACTGATGGTTTCCAAATCTTTTGTCGCTTTAGTCATATTCATAAACGCAGTACCATATAAAGGACCAGAAGCTCCGCCAACTTTTGAAATTAAAGCCATGGATAGGACTTTAAATGTCTCCGTGATTGTTGTTGGTACTTTTTTGTCAAACGCAATTTTGTATTCAGCCATACCACGAGCCATGTTGTTACCGTGATCCCCATCACCAATCGGCGTGTCTAATTCACTTAAATAGTCTTTTTTTTCTTCGATAACTTTTGAATAATTGTCTAACCATGTTTGAATGTCTTTTACTGTTAATTCCATCTTTTATCACCCTTACCAAGAAATTGTTGTTACATTGCTTTCTAGCGCTGTTTGCCAGTCTTTTGTCGCCAAGTCAATCATCGTTAAAGATAATCCTTGCATGTCAATAGACGTCATATAGTTACCCACTTTATGGAAGGTCACTTGAACACCTTTATCTTCTAATAATGTTAGCACGTCGTTCATAAATACAAATTGTTCCATTAATGGCGTGCCGCCCATGCCATTGACAAGTACCCCCACTGTTTGTGGTTGTTGTTCATAGCTACTTAATGTTTTTTCAACTAATTCTTTCGCTAACTCTTTCGATGGTTGGATTTTTTCACGACGATAGCCTGGTTCTCCGTGAATCCCTACGCCAAATTCAATTTCATCTTCTGGTAAAGTAAAACCTGGTTTGCCAACTTCAGGCACAGTGGCTGCTTTTAAAGCCACTCCAATTGTTTTCGTGGCTGCTACAATCTTTTCTCCTAAAGAAACGAGCTCTTCTAAAGAAGCACCTTGGCGGGCATGATGCCCTAAAATTTTATGGACAAGAACAGTCCCGGCAACGCCTCGTTTTCCAGCGGTATAGGTGCTATCTTCGACAGCAATATCGTCATCGACAACGACCATTTCTACATGAATGTCTTCCATATCAGCCATATCTTTGGCCATTTCAAAGTTCAAAATATCGCCTGTATAATTTTTTACGATTAACAGAACACCGGCCCCTTGGTCTGCCGCTTGGATCCCTGTTAAAATTTGATCTGGTGTTGGTGAAGTAAAGACATCACCTAAAACTGCGGCATTTAACATTCCATCACCAACAAACCCAGCATGTGCAGGCTCATGACCACTTCCGCCACCAGATACTAACCCAACTTGTTTGTTTGAGTCGTTGCGAGCAATCACGCGAGAATCTTCGACTTGATGAACAAGGTTTCCATAGCTTTTCACAATTCCTTGGAGCATTTCTTCGACAATTTTACCAGGTTCATTAATAATTTTTTTCATTTAGTTCCACCCTTTCTTACCAGCATTTTGAGCTTCTGCTAAAATTTGCGTCAAATCATCTGAGACACCTGCAGTAATTGCTGCCGCAAAGGCACCTTCAACCAATGGTGCATCGACTAAATGATAATGTTTCTGTTGGTCTTCTTCTAGCATATCAAAAGCTAATTCTGAACTTAAAACGGCACTGCCTAAATCGGCAAAAATTAAAAATTCTCGGTCAGAGTCCGCTTCGTTAATCGTGTCAATGATTTTCATTGGATCTGAACCTAATGAACCATCTGATGTGCCACCAAGTGAATGAATCGTAATTTCTTCACTGGCATTCATCTGTTCAATCATCTCTTTAATACCATCTGTAATCATTTTGCTATGTGAAACGAGTAAAATATCTGCTTTCATGTGGACACTTCCTTAATCTAATTTATGTCTTGTTTTATATTCTTGTCCGACTTTATCTGCAACAATGATTGCATTCGCTACTTCTTCAACGACAATTGGGAATGGCATTGAATGAATTGATTCTTCTGGAATGCAAGCAATTTTGGCTACTTCCAATGCTTCTTCATAAGTGATTTCATCGACACCAATGTCTGAAAGCGTTAATGGTAAACCTACAGAAGCGCTAAAGTCTAAAACAGCTTCTAATTCGTCTTTTGCTGCATCTTCTAATACAAGTTGTGCAATCGTTGCAAAGGCTACTTTTTCACCATGTAAATAACTGTGCGCACCAGGTAAGACTGTCATACCGTTATGAATCGCATGCGCTGCAGCTAAACCACCACTTTCAAAACCTAATCCTGAAAGTAAGATATTTGTTTCAATGATCTTATTCAATGATTCAGTAACCACATTTGCATCACAAGCTAATTTCGCTTTTAACCCATCTTCCTGGAGGTTTTCCCAGCAAAGTTTTGCCATGGCCAAAGCTGCATATGTGCCGCTAGCAGCAGGCGTTAAGCCTTCTCTTGAACCCATTGGCAAACTAGCATTAACCCGAGAATATGAATTGTGTGTTGCGCGTGCTTCAAAATATGTGGATAAGGCATCCCCCATTCCAGCAACTAAAAATCTAGTTGGCGCTTTGGCAACCACTTTTGTATCAACCATCACGACGCTTGGACTTTGTTTAAAGTAAGCATAATCATCAAATGAGCCATCTTCATGATATAGTACAGCTGAATGCGAAGTTGGTGCATCTTGAGCCGCAATCGTTGGTACAATAATTAAGTTTTCACCTTCTGCTACGACTTTTGAAGCATCGATTGCTTTACCGCCACCTAAACCAATGATACAGTCTGCTTGTTCTTTTTGTCCAACGTTTTGCAAGCGCTTTGTTTCTTCACGCGTTACTTCTCCACTAAAGCCACCCTCTACGAAGGTAATGTCAAACTTTTTCGCTGTTTCTTCCAATTGTGGACGTACACGATCAACGTCAGCAGGATTTGCAATTAGTAACGCTTTTTTTCCAAAAGTTGAAACGAAGTAACCTAAGTTTAGTAATTCATCTTCCCCTTGAACATATTTCGTTGGTAAAATCAATGCTTTTCTCATGTTGATAGCCTCCTATATTTTGTTTACATACATAGTATAAAACGCTTTCATTCAAAAAGCATTGAACTTTTGGTATCGTTTTCTTGCAAAAAATGATAGAATTATTTTGTGAAATAATAAAATATTATGATTTTTAAACTTTAGATTGAAGGATTGCCTTATGACTGTAGAATTAAAAAATATTTTAGATTTAGAAAAGTGGGAAAAATTGCAAGAATCATTGGCCTTAAGCACTCGTTTAGCCATTATTTTAGTCGATTATAAAGGTCGTCCTGTGACGAAACATAGTCAAGTTCAACCCTTTTGCCAACTGGTACGTCACTCCCCTGAGCTCTCGAAACTTTGTGAAAAATGTGATGCTCGTGGTGGCTTGGAAGCTGTTCGCACTGGTCAGCCTTTTATCTACCGTTGTCACTTTAACATCGTTGATATGGCCATCCCCATTATTGTTGATGACCAGTATGTAGGAGCCATTATGGCTGGTGAAGTTTTGCTCGAAGATCACCAAGAAGAGTTAGAACAGGTTTTAACCATGAATGATGCCTTCATTCAAGAATTTTTAGTAACACACCAAGAGCTGTATCAACAATACCCTGTTTTAGAACTAGCAGACTTAGAAAAGAGCGCGACATTAATCGCTGATCTAAGCCAATATATTATTTCTGAAGCCATCAAAAAAGATTATTTAATCAATACGTACAAACAATCCTTACAGATTAGTTCGCGAAAAGAAGAGCTGGAGCCATTGAATATGATCCAAAAAGATATTCAACAAACTTTATTAACTGCTCAATTAACTCCTTCAAGTGCCTATCAAACTAAAAATAAGCAATTACAACCGGTTTTAGATGCCCTTTGGGAAAACAAATCGCTGCGTTTAAATTTACAAGAACTGGCAGACCTTGTTCATTTGACACCGACGTATTTAAGTCGTTTATTAAAAGAGGAGTTTGGTATTCCCTTTAGTCAATTTTATCGACAATTAAAAATCACATGGGCTAAACAGCTTCTTTTGGAGACAGATAAAACGATCGCCCAAATCAGTGAAGATTTAGGGTTTGTTGAAGATAGCTATTTTGTCCGGATCTTTAAACAAGAAACGGGTGAAACACCTCTTAAATACCGTAAAAGAAAGAACAGAGCATAAAAAAAACAACGACTCCGAGAAGTCGTTGTTTTTTTACACCTTTTGCTCTTGCTGTGGCTAATGCAACAAGTGCAAAAGGCGCATTATATCTGTCGTGCGACAAAGTGATACTATTAAATATGAATTGGTAAACCTAAAGCCAATTCAGCTGTATCCATAGTAATTTCGCCCAATGATGGGTGTGGGTGGATTGTTAAAGCAATGTCTTCTGCATTCATGCCAGATTCAATAGCTAAAGCTAATTCAGAAATCATGTCACTTGCACCGACACCGGCAATTTGTGCACCGATGATGACATTGTCTTCTACAGTTGTAACTAAACGCATGAATCCTTCAGTTTTATCTAAAGAGATTGCACGGCCGTTACCAGCAAATGGGAATTTGTAGCCTTTTGCTTCGATTCCCGCTTCTTTTGCTTCTGCAACAGTCATACCAACGCTTGCCAATTCTGGATCAGTAAAGGCAACAGCTGGCATTGCTTTGTAATCAACTGCAACTTTCTTACCAGAAATTGCTTCAGCAGCAATTTTTGCTTCGTAGCTTGCTTTATGCGCTAACGCAGCACCTGGTACGATGTCGCCGATTGCGAAGATGTTTTTCACGTTAGTACGTCCTTGGTTGTCAACTGGGATTAAACCACGTTCGCCAATTTCAACGCCCGCTTGTTCTAAGCCTAAGTCGTCTGTGTTTGGACGACGTCCAACAGTGACCATTACGTAATCTGCTTCAACACTTTCTTCTTTTCCGTTAACTTCATATTTAACAGTGACGCTATCGCCATTGTCAACAGCTTCTTTAGCCATTGCTGAAGTCACGATTGTTACGTTTTTCTTCTTGAAGTCGTCTGTGACAACTTTAACCATATCTTTTTCATAAGTTGGTAAAATTGATGGGCTACCTTCTAAAATTGTTACTTCTGAACCTAAGTTAGCATAAGCGCCACCTAATTCAGCACCGATGACACCGCCACCGATAATAACGAATTTTTTAGGAACTTCTTTTAAGTTTAAACCGCCTGTAGAATCTAACACGCGTCCGCCAAATTTGAATCCTGGGATTTCAATTGGACGAGAACCTGTTGCTACAATAGCATTATTGAATGAGTAAGTTTGTGCTGAGTCTGGGTGAATAACACGCAATGTATTTTCGTCAACGAAGAATGCTTCGCCTTCAATAATTTCTACTTTGTGTTTTTTCAATAACATGCCAACGCCGCCTGTTAATGATTTAACAACTGTGTTATCTTTCCAGTCTTGTGTTTTTGCAAAGTCTAATTCGACTCCTTTAGCTGTTACACCAAAAGTTGAAGAATCTTGTGCTTCTTGGTAATGATGTCCAGCAGCAATTAAAGCTTTTGAAGGAATACATCCAACGTTTAAACAAACGCCTCCGATGTATTCACGTTCGATAATCGCAACTTTTTGACCCATTTCTGCGGCACGAATTGCGGCAACGTATCCTCCAGGACCAGCTCCGATTACGACTGTATCTAGTTCAATGGCGAAATCTCCTACTACCATTTGTTAATCATCCTTCCATTAATAGTAATTCTGGATCAGCTAATAAGCGTTTAATGTTGTTCATTGCTTTTTGAGCAGTTGCGCCGTCAACGATACGGTGGTCAAAGCTTAATGATAATTTCATCATGCGTCCCACAACGATTTCGCCGTCTGCATTAACAACTGGTTCTTGTGCAATTGTACCAACGCCTAAAATAGCAACTTCAGGGTAGTTGATTACTGGTGTAAACCAGCCGCCACCGACTGAACCAATGTTACTAATTGTGATTGTACCATCACGCATATCTTGTGCAGTTAATTTACCTTCGATAGCCAATGCTGCTTTTTCGTTGATTTCATCAGCGATAGCAAACATGCTCTTCGTATTAGCATTTTTAACATTTGGTACATATAAGCCATGATCTGTATCAGTAGCGATACCAATGTTAAAGTAATTTTTGTAAACAATTTCTTGTGCTGCGTCATCGATTGATGCATTCAAGATTGGGAATTTTTGAACAGTTGAAGTCAATGCTTTTACAACGTATGGTAAGAATGTTAATTTTGTACCATTTGCAGCAGCAACATCTTTAAATTTCTTACGGTGATCCCATAATTTAGAAACTTCTACTTCATCATGTAATGTTACGTGAGGAGCAGTGTGTTTGCTGTTAACCATTGCTTTAGCAATTGCTTTACGTGTTGGTGTCATTTTTTCACGTGTTTCCATTTCGCCTAAATCAGAAGTAAAGGCTTTTGGCGCTGCTTTAGGTGCAGCTGCTTCCGCTTTAGGTGCTGATTCTGTTGCGGCAGCTTCAGTAGCTGGGGCTGCTTGAGAACCACCAGAGACAAAGGCATCAATATCCGCTTTAATGACACGGCCACCTTTACCAGTTGCAGTTACTTGTGTAATATCAACGTCTTTTTCACGCGCATACTGACGAACAGATGGCATTGCTAAAACGCGTTTGTTTGGATCAGCGGCTGCAACTACGCCTGTTGAAGCGGCTGGAGCTGATGCTTCCGCTTTAGGAGCGTCAGTAGCTGGTGCTGCGGCTGCCGGTGCTGCTGAATTATGACCAGGTGCGTCAATTTCAACTAACACGTCACCCACATTGGCAACTGTTCCTTCTGGTACAACGATATTCTTTACAGTACCTGTTACTGGTGATGGAATTTCTTCTACTGATTTGTCATTTTGTACTTCTAATAATGAATCATCTTCATTAATTGTGTCGCCCGCTTTAACGAACCATTTAACGATTTCGCCTTCGGCAATTCCTTCACCGATGTCTGGTAATTTGAATTGGAAAAATCCGCCAGCTGCTTCGGTTGTTGGTACAGCAGCAGGTTGTGCTGGTGTTTGTTCTTGTGCAGGAGCTGCTGGTGCTGCATCGTTATCTTCGTGACCAGGTGCGTCGATTTCAATTAACACGTCACCAACGTTTGCAACTGTTCCTTCTGGTACAACGATATTTTTTACAGTACCTGTTACTGGTGATGGAATTTCTTCCACTGATTTGTCATTTTGTACTTCTAATAACGTATCGTCTTCGTTGATTGTATCGCCAGGTTTTACAAACCATTTAACGATTTCGCCTTCGGCAATCCCTTCACCGATATCCGGTAATTTAAACTGATAAGCCATTTTTTAAGTCTTCCCTTCTTCGTTGGATCTGTCTATTTTCTTAGGAGCAAAACGCGGGGAAACGACTATAGTAGCTGAACATTTCATGCCTATAGCCGTAATCCACCTGTTTAATTCTTCGTTTATCTACTTCGAATAACTATTAAAATTCGACGATTTCTCTAGCTTTTGCTTCGATATCTTTCGCATTTGGTAACCAGATATTTTCTGCTTGTCCGAATGGGAAGATTGTATCTGGAGCAGATACACGTCCGATTGGTGCTTCTAATGATAATACGGCACGTTCAGAAATTTCAGAAACAACCATAGCGCCAACGCCAGCTTGTTTTTGTGCTTCTTGAACGACAACCACACGGCCAGTTTTTTCAACAGAGTTAATAATTGTTTCCACATCTAAAGGAGCCACTGTACGTAAGTCAATGATTTCTGCTGAAATATTGTCTTTCGCTAAGCTATCAGCTGCTTTAATCGCTTCACGAACCATAGCACCGTAAGTGATGATTGATACGTCTGTTCCTTCACGAGTTACAGCCGCTTTATCTAAAGGCACTTCATAAGCTTCGTCTGGCACTTCCTCACGGAATGAACGGTATAATTTCATGTGCTCTAAGTAAACAACTGGATCGTTGCTACGAATAGATGAAATTAATAGTCCTTTTGCATCGTAAGGGTTTGATGGAATAACAACACGAACACCTGGTGATTGTGCGATTAATCCTTCTAAGTTATCTGAGTGAAGTTCTGGTGTATGAACACCACCACCAAATGGGGCACGAACAGTAATTGGCATATTACGAGTTCCACCCATACGGTAACGCGTACGAGCCATTTGACCAACGATTTCGTCAAATACTTCAAAAACGAAACCAAAGAATTGGATTTCAGGAACTGGACGGTAACCTTGCAAGGCAAGACCGAAAGCCAATCCACCGATACCAGATTCAGCTAAAGGTGTATCGAAGACGCGGTCTTCACCAAATTTTTCTTGTAAACCTTCAGTTGCACGGAAAACCCCACCGTTGTTACCAACGTCTTCACCGAAGATTAAGACATTTTCGTCTTTCTCTAATTCAAGAGCTAAGGCATCTGTAATTGCTTGGATCATAGTTTTTTGTGCCATTTTTATTTCGACTCCTTCGCTTCATAAAATGCAATTTGTTCTTTAATTGTTTGAGGTTGAACTTCAAACATATTTTTCAAGAAATCAGAAACTTTTTGTTTTGGCGCTTTATCCGCTTCTGCAATCGCTACTTTGATTTCTTCTTTTGTTTTTTCAATAATTTCTTCTTCTTTTGCTTCAGACCATAAGCCTTTATCTGTTAGATATTTACGGAAACGAGTCAATGGATCTTTTTGTACCCATTCGTCATCCATTTCTTTTGAACGGTAACGTGTTGGATCGTCTCCAGATAAAGTATGTGGACCATAACGATAAGTTAATGTTTCAATTAAAACTGGACCGTTTCCTGCAGCTGACCAATCGCGTGCTTCTTTTGCAATTGCGTAAACTGCTAATGGATCCATACCATCAACTTGAATACCAGGAATTCCTGCTGCAACAGCTTTTTGAGCTAAAGTTTTAGCCGCTGTTTGTTTTTCACGAGGTGTAGAAATCGCAAAACCATTGTTTTGGATAATGAAGACACCGTTTGCTTGGTAAGCACCAGCAAAGTTAATTGCTTCATAGAAGTCCCCTTGTGAAGAACCGCCGTCACCAGTATAAGTGAAGACAACATTTTCTTTTCCACGTTTTTTCAATCCTAAAGCAACACCAGCTGCTTGGATGTATTGAGCACCAATGATAATTTGTGGTGGTAATGCATTTAAATCTTCCGCGTAGTAGTTCCCTGCTACGTGACCACGAGACCATAAGAAAGCTTCTCTTAATGGTAAACCATGTTGTACTAATTGAGGTACATCACGGTAACCTGGTAGTAAGTAGTCTTCTTTTTCCATTGCAAATTGACTTGCCAATTGGCTTGCTTCTTGTCCAGCTGTTGGCGCGAAGAATCCTAAGCGTCCTTGACGGTTTAATGCAGTAGAACGTTGGTCTAACACACGAGACCAAACCATGCGTGTCATTAATTCAACTAATTCCTCATCCGATAAATCAGGTACTAAATCTTCATTCACAATTTTTCCATCTTGATCCAAGATTTGGAAAGTTGGGAAATCAGCGTCGACTTTAGCCATTAGCTCTTTAAAGTCAATAGGTTTTTGTTTCTTAGCCTTTGCCATTTTGTCACACAATCCTCTCTATTACGTTTCTTTAATTTCGATAAAAGTAAAACAGAGTGCGAAACTGTATTACTTTTTATCGACTACACTTAACAAATTATCACTAAATTCGAAAAAGCGCAAGAAAAAAACTCTAATTTCTTCATTTTTTCACAAAAGAGCAAAACCGCATGTTTTTGCGGTTTAGTGATAATTTTCACAAACAAGAAAACGGTTTCTGTTCCACACTTCTTCTGTACTATTTTTCTCCCAACTGTTATATTCTATTTTGAAAATATTATATAACAGTTCTATTAATTCGAGCCCCCTCATCCCCGAGCTGGCTAGTAATCTGATTTCCGAACTTTACGTTTTCATGAAAATTATCTTGAAAAAACCAAAAAATAAAAACCGTCAGCCGAGTAACCTACTCAGCATGCGGTTTTTTATTTTTTAGAGAACAAAGTTTTTTTCGTTAATTTTTATTTTTTTTGGCTCGTTTTTTTGCCAAATACTTTACCTTAGGTTTTATCACGAACATTCATTGCTTAAAATCACCAAATTTTCGCAAAACGAGTAATACAGCTTAGCAAATTCTTTTCTCTTTCAGTAGATTTTACTAAATCCATTCCTTGGTAATTTTAATATATAAACGTTTAGCTACTTCAACAGTTAACATGTACGCAATGATGATTCCAAAGAACCATGGCCAGTAGTTAGCCGGAAGTTTCACAAAGTCAAAAACCTCTCTTATAGGCGTTGCTACAATCAGGAAACCGAGTAAAATTGCGCCTAAACTACTTAACATCACAGGCATTGACGCACGACTTTGAATGAATGGTATTTTCCGCGTCCGGACCATATGAACAACTAACGTTTGACTAACAAGTCCCACCATAAACCAACCTGTTTGGAATAAATGTTGAGTTGCCAAACTATTGGCGCTAAACACAAACCACATGACAAGATACGTTAGAATATCGAAAATACTACTTACCGGGCCAATACATACTGTAAATTTCGCTAGTCCGTTCGTTTCCCACCGAACAGGGCTTAATAACTCTTCTTCATCGACATTATCCCAAGGAATTGTCAACTGAGCCACATCATAAATCAAATTTTGAATCAAGAGTTGTAAGGAAAGCATTGGTAGAAATGGTAAAAAGGCACTGGCTACTAAAATTGAAAAGACATTCCCAAAATTGGAACTGATGGTAATTTTAATATATTTCATCATATTGCTAAATACTTTTCGTCCTTCAATCACACCAGATTCCAGTACATTTAAACTTTTTTCCAGTAAAATAATCGAGCTAGCATCTTTAGTAATATCAGCTGCAGTATCTACTGAAATGCCCACATCAGCTTTTCGTAATGCCGGTGCATCATTAATGCCATCCCCCATAAAACCAACCGTATGACCTTTTGCTTGTAGCAATTCAATAATTTTAGATTTTTGCATCGGATTTAATTTGGCAAATAAATTAGTTTCTTCTACTTGCGCCCGCAACTCTTCATCTGTCATTGCTTCAATTTGAGAACCTAATAACACATGGGAAACTTCAATGCCTACATCTTTACAGACTTTTTTGGCGACAATGTCATTATCGCCCGTTAGCACTTTCACGTTGACACCATGTTCATGTAAGGAGCGAATAGCGCTGACGGCTGACTCTTTTGCTGGATCAAGAAAACCCATAAACCCAATCAATGTCATCTCTTTTTCATCTTCAACTGAATAAACTGCTTCTTTATGGACATCTTTTTTTACAGCTACCGCTAACACACGCATCCCTTGTTTGTTCATTTGAACATTCACTCGGCGTAGTTCTTCTCGTACAGCAGTGCTTAATGGTACAATTTCGCCATTAATTTGCGCATGCGTACACACTTCTTCCATTTCTTCCACGGCGCCTTTCGTAATCATCAATTGATGATCATCTGCATTTACGACAACCGTTAAGCGGCGTCTGGAAAAATCAAAAGGAATTTCATCAATTTTAGTGACATTTTTAAACGGCGTTTTCCATTGATGCTCTTCATAAAAATTAATAACGGCAATATCCATTAAATTTTTCCAACCTGTTTGATAAGAAGAATTTAAGTAGGCTAAATTTAGAACCTCGTCACTCAAATCACCTAATGGATTCAAATGTTGAACCAAAACTACACGATCTTCGGTAATCGTTCCAGTCTTATCTGTACAGAGCACATCCATACCACCCAAATTTTGGATAGCCGCTAATTCTTTAACAATGACTTTATGTTTCGATAAGGATAATGCACCCTTGGCTAAGTTACTCGTAACAATCATTGGCAACATTTCTGGTGTCAAACCAACTGCAACGGCAATCGCGAAGAAAAACGCTTCGCCCCAAGCACCTTTAGTTAAACCATTAATCAAGAAAACGATTGGAAACAAAATCATTACCATTCGTAATAAAAACTTACTGACTTTTGCTAAGCCTAAGTCAAAACTAGTTTTTCCTCGTTGTGTTGTAGCATTTTTAGCAATATCACCAAAAAATGTATGTTGCCCAGTTTTTAAAATAATCGCTTTTCCTTGTCCACTCAAGACATCTGTACCCATAAACACTAGGTCTTGCATATCTAATGCAGAAACCTCTGTTTGTTGACGATCCACACCTGCATCCACAAATTTTTCGACAGGCATGGATTCGCCTGTTAGCGACGATTGATTAACGAATAAATCTTTGGTCCAAATCAACACGGCATCTGCAGGAATCATGTCTCCTGTAGCTAAAGTTACAATGTCTCCTGGAACAATTTCGTCCATTGGAATTTCTTTCGTAATCCCTTCCCGTGTCACTGCAGCGGTATTTTCAATTAATTCTTTTAAATCCAAACTCGCTTTTTGAGAACGATACTCTTGTATAAAAGCAATCAAGACACTGGCTAAAATCATCACGCCCATCACGATAGCGGCTTCGAAATCTTTCGTTAAAGTTGAAACGACCATCAATAAGGCTAAGACATAGACAAACGGATCTTTGAATGCACTTAAAAATAAAATAATTGCTGGGGTTGGCTTTTGTGCAGAAACTTCGTTTGGTCCAAATTCCTCTAATCTTTTTTCGGCATCTTCATTCGAGAGTCCTTTTTCAGATGTCCGTAATTCCATCATTAATTCCCGTTCAGAAAGCAAAGCCAATTTACGTAATTCTTGATCTTTGGTTGCTTTTCTCATATCCATTGTTTTTTTGTTCATCATTTTCTTTTCCTCCAAGGTTGTGGTCACCTGCCGAAAAGAGCGCTAAAATCTTCTCCTTTCATTGGTGACTGTATTTTGTTTCTCTGTTCACTTCCAGGGTCTTCCATGACAGTCATCCTTTCTTTTTCTTATTTATACTTCCAGTGAATAATTGCTTTTTTGCCAAACACACAAAAAAGGACCTACTCAACAATAGAGTACGTCCCAAAATACCATCTTTAAATAAGATTCTCTATCGTTGAGCTTTAGCACTATAGGGCGTAGATAACATGTATCAGCTACATTATGAATAACCTTCACGATTATTCCTGTTCAACCAACTAAGGGTCTCTCGATCCTTTCGCGGCAGCAGCATTTGTCCAAATAGGAGCCTCACCTAACAATTATTCAGTTTTTATCCACTTCTTATAATAGAGGAGTTTGACATTCTTGTCAAAAGATTTATGACTTTTTTGTTATAAATAAAAAATAACTACTTTAAAATTTCCTTTATTTCTGCTTTTCGCTCAGGAATAAACCACATGACTAAAACAATCGTATCAATAATCAGGACAGCGATTGGCGCTACCAGTTTGCCCACAATCAACGCAATAATATTCAACACAATCGAAAGCGTTAATTTTGGATAGTGGCCAAACAAACGTTGTACTTCGGATTTGGGCCCATTTGCCTGAATCAATGCCCGCACCACTAGATAATAAGCAACATCAGCTCCTAATACTACTAAGCCATACAAAGCTTGTGGCGGCCAAGAAAACGGATGTTCACCCACCCAACCAGTAACAAACGGGAAAAACGTCAACGTCAAAATTAATAAATTATTCATCCAAAGGACACGTCCATCAATTTTACGGACACTTTGAAATAAATGATGATGATTGTTCCAATAAATCAATAAAGTAACAAAACTAATTAAATAAATAATGATTTTGTGTCCAGATTGAGTCAGAGCAGACCAATCTGCTTTTTCAGGAATTTTTAATTCTAAAATTAATAACGTTAAAATAATCGCAATCACTGCATCTGTAAATGCTTCTACACGTGTTTTCGGCATCATTTCCCCCTACTTTCATAAAAATTAAATAACTTACTCAAAGTAAGTATAACGCATTTCTGTAAAAATTCAATTATTTACGAAGTCTCTCGGTTGTTGAAGTTCCTAAAAACGAGTGCAAGAGCCCCACTTAAAAGTAAGCCTCTTGCACTCGTTATAGAACAAATCAGTTATTGGAATACGCCTGCCTGATAAGGTGCTAACTGCATCCGTTTCTTCACCGTAAAATCTTGATTCCCCAATAATTGTTGCCACTTTCTGCCTAGTAATTTATTCGGCAAGTCAAATTGGCACTTTTCTCCACTTAAATTGACAATCACTAACGCTGTTGCCTCAGTTGTTTTTCTTAAAAAAGCAAAAACAGACGGATGATTGGGCGCTAATAGTTCAAACTGTCCATCTGTAAAGACTGGATTTTCTTTCCGCAACGCAATTAACTTTTTATAATAATTCAACACGGATTGTGCATCCGTTTCTTGGTCAGCCACATTTATTTCTTTGAAATTGGGATGAATTGCTAACCACGGATGCCCCGAGGTGAATGAACTTGCCTCTTGACTCGTCCACTGCATAGGCGTACGCGAATGGTCCCGCGTCCAATGCGCCACTTCTTTTAATGCTTGTTTCGCATCGTAGCCACTTTCTATAAGCAAACGATAATGGTTATGAGAATCTTTAGCATCTAACTCGTCAATCTGTTGAAACGGATAATTAACCATGCCGATTTCCTGTCCTTGATAAATAAACGGTGTTCCTCGCAAGAGCAAGGCGATTGTTCCAATCGCCTTAGCAGAATGAGAGGTTTCATTGCCTAAAATTGAATTGATTCTGGGATTATCATGATTTTCTACATATAATGCATTCCAGCCTTCTGTCCCTAAATGCTTTTGCCAGCGAGCCATTACTTTTTTATAGCCTAAAATATTTAACCGTTCTTCTCCTGGCTTTCCTTCTCGAACATTGTGCTCTAATTCAAAAATCATATTCAGATAGCCCACATCATTGGTCCATTCCACCGCTTTTTTACTTGAAACGCCACTAGCTTCCCCCACTGTCATGATGTCATACTCAGCAAAAATAGCTTTCAAATCCAGCATATAGTCTTCAATCCCTTTTACATTCATAAATGGAGCCCACGGATTCGTGGTAATTTTAAAATCCCAAGGTTCTTTTTGGATATGACTAATCGCATCCAATCGGAAACCATCAATTCCCAAATCTAACCACCAGCGAATCATCGCATAAATCTCTTCACGAACTTTAGGATTTTCCCAGTTCAAATCAGGTTGCTCTTTTGCAAACACATGAAAATATGCTTGTTTTGTACCCGCGTCATACGTCCAAGTCGAGCCACCAAAAAAGCTTTGCCATTCATTCGGCATACGATCTGGTGTCGCATCGGCCCATAAATAATACTCACGATACGGATTATCTAAACTTTTTTTTGCTTCAATAAACCACGGATGTTGATCACTGGTATGATTGACTACCAGATCAAGAATAATCTTCAAACCTAATTGATGCGCTTGGTCCAAAAGTTCTTGAAAATCTTCCATCGTACCAAATTCTGGCTGAATCCCTTGATAATCCGCAATATCATAACCATTGTCAACGTTTGGCGAAGTGTAAATCGGATTTAACCATAAAAAATCGACCCCTAGTTCTTTTAAATACGGTAATTTCTCAATAATTCCCTGCAAATCACCAATGCCATCCCCGTTGCTATCTTTAAAACTCCGAGGATAAATTTGATAACCGACAGCATTTTTCCACCATTGTTCCATCTTATTGACTCACTTTCACAACAAATGCTTGCCAAGGCGCTAACGAATAGTCTGCTAAAGCAGTGACATCTGTCGGCATATTTTCAATCATTACTTGTTCTACATGAACGTCTGCAGAAAATGGCTGAACTTTGTCAGAAAAGTTCGTTACAACAAGCCAGCGTTCCTCACCATAGGTACGATAAAAACTGATCACTTCCTCCACTGTTTCCAGCAATTCAAAGTCGCCCCAAACAATTAAAGGATGTTCTTTTCTCAAACGAATCATTTCTTGGTACGTATAGAATAGTGAATTTTTATCTGCCAAAGCAGCAGCGACGTTAATCGTTTGATAATTGGAATTAACATCAATCCAAGGTGTACCAGTCGTAAAGCCCGCATTTTTTTCAGCGGTCCACTGCATAGGCCGGCGTGCATTGTCGCGACCTTTAGTATTAATTTTCAGCAAAATTTCTTCTTTAGAATATCCTTTTTCTAGATACTCATGGTACATGTTAATCGTTTCGATGTCCCGCGCTTCACGAATATCTGTAATCGGCGTATTTGTCATACCAATTTCTTCCCCTTGATAAATATAAGGTGTGCCTTTCATCATGTGCAGTAAAATAGCGAATAACTTACTACTTTCCAACCAATATTCCTGATCATTTCCCCAACGTGAAATCATTCTCGGTAAATCATGGTTATTCCAAAACAAAGAATTCCAGCCATCATTTCCTAATTCTGTTTGCCATTTTGCAAAAACCTGTTTCAACTTGGCAACTTCCATTGGCTGAAGGTCCCATTTTTCTTTACCTGGTTGTTGATCCAAGCTCATATGTTCAAACTGAAAAATCATAGATAATTCATGACGCTCTGGACTAGAGTACATTTTTGCAATCTCAGGTGTGGCCCCCCATGTTTCACCTACAGTTAACAGCTCTTTGCCGCCAAATGTCGCGGCGTTCATTTCTTGTAAATAACGATGTAAATGAGGCCCATTCGCGGTGATCTCTTCTCCTGGAATTTTACCCACTAAGTCAATTACATCTAAACGGAAACCGCCAATTCCTTTATCAATCCAAAAATTCATCATCTCGTAAACCGACTGACGCATTTGTTGGTTTTCCCAATTTAAATCTGGTTGTTTTTTACTAAACAAATGCAAATAGTATTGCCCACTCGCTTCATCAAACGTCCACGCCGAACCCGAAAAGGCAGATTTCAATCGGTTAGGCACACCGCCATCTGAAGCAGGATCAGCCCATACATAATAGTCTCGGTAGGGGTTCTCCTTGCTTTTTTTTGCTTCAATAAACCAACGATGTTCATCTGAGGTATGGTTAACCACTAAGTCCATAATAATTTCAATCTTTCGCTTTTTCGCTTCCTCAATTAGACGATCCATATCCGCCATCGTCCCAAACTCTGTCATAATCGCTTCATAATCAGAAATGTCATAACCATTGTCATCATTGGGTGATTGATAAACTGGTGATAACCAAATAGCCCCAATGCCTAACGTTTCCAAATAATCCAATTTTTCAATAATTCCTGGTAAATCTCCAATGCCATCTCCATTGCTATCCTTAAAACTGCGAGGATAAATCTGATAAACCACGACTTCTTGCCACCAATGTTTTTCCATTCTTCTTCACATTCCTTTGCTTAATTATTATGCTTCATATAAAAGAAAACCTTTTGGTAAAACCATTATCTGTTCTGAAGCAATTTCGATAGAAGAACTTAGCAAAACTTCTCGATCAGTTCTATCGATAAATTGTGTCTCTTGGCCAGTATTAAAAATCCCATAGATCGTCTGTTCCTCCAAACGACAAGCGAGTCTAATCAACCCCGTTTCAAAAGAAGTGCCTGTCCAATCGATTGTTCCACCAGAAAAAACAGCTGCATACTTTTTGCGAAGGGCAATCAATGATTTTACAAATTCCTTCAAATCCAAATCTTGCTGATTTTCCTCCCAAACCATACAACGACGACAATCAGGATCCATATCACCCGTCATACCAATTTCATCACCATAGTAAAGACAAGGGACACCTGGTTGAATATACGTAAACGCTAATACTTGGCGCATCAACTCTTTATCCTCTTTCGTTTCATGCAATAAGCGTGGTGTATCGTGGGAATCTAAAACATTAAACTGCATTTGATTCGTTTGTTGGCGATAGAGCATTAACTGGTTGTTCATTTCAGAAAGCATCTTTTCCAAGGACAGTTCTTGCTTGACAAAGTAGCCCATAATCGCATCTGTGTATGCATAATTCATCACTGCATGAAATTCGTCTCCTTGGAGCCAGCTTTGCGACGAGTGCCAAATTTCCCCTAAAATATAAAAATCTTCTTTTGCGTCATCACATGTTTGCCGGAATTTTTTCCAGAACGCATGATCCACTTCGTTTGCCACATCTAAACGCCAGGCGTCAATATCATATTCCTCAATCCAATAACGAGCAATTTCTAAAAGATAGGCTTGCACCTCTGGATTTGCTGTATTTAATTTAGGCATATGCGGAGTGAATGCAAAAGTATCATAAGTAATGTTGCTTGCTTCTTCAAAATCAGCACTTTCTTCATAGCTAGCTGGAAACTCATTTACGTGGAACCAATCGGCATAAATTGAGTCCTGGCCATTTTTTAACACATCTTGCCATTGAGGCGAAGTGTCCCCCATATGATTAAAAACGGCGTCCAACATAATCTTAATGCCCCGTCGATGACACTCTTCGACTAAACGCTTAAAGGTAGCGCCATCACCAAAAGCTGGGTCAATTTTTAAATAATCAATCGTATCATATTTGTGATTAGAAAACGCTTCAAAAATCGGGCAAAAATATAAGCCATTAACACCTAAATCTTCAATGTAATCAAGATGATCTAGCACCCCTTGCAAATCCCCACCAAAAAAATCTTGTCGATCTGGTCTTTTAGATCCCCACGGCAACGTCCCTTCAGGATCATTGGCGGGATCACCATTTGCAAAACGCTCTGGAAATATTTGATACCAAACCGTTTCTTTTACCCATTCAGGTGCTTTAAAACGATCGATTTCATGAAAATACGGCATCCGAAAATAATTATTCGCCATCGCTAAATACTTTTCTTCTAAAGGATAAATGCCGTGTTCGCCATAAAACGCCGTCAAGCCATCCGTCCCTACTAAAGTAAAAGCATATGAAAGGCGTTTAAATTTTGCACTTAATGCAATAAACCAGTAATCATATAACTCCGTAGATACTAACTTCTTCATAGTTAACGACTGTTGGTACCACTTTTCTTTCCCTAAAAGATAAGGATCTCCTTGCACTAATTGGACAGAGGCAATGTCGCCTTTTGCCGTACGCAAACGAATATGCATGGTTTCTTCTGTATAAAGATAAGCAAATTCACTTTCTGGACGATGGTAGATTGCAGCAGTGTTCATTTAATTCTCTCCTTTAATTGTCGCTTTTCGTGTATTTTCTAATACTCGAACACATTTTAGCGCAAACGATTGCATTTGTATACCCTTTTTTATTTTTTTATTTAAAATGCTTAATTAGTGGTATACACCACTTTAAATAAACAGTATGTTATTTATAACAAAAAAACTTTTTTAACTTTCTCGATGAAAAACACTTGATTATTTCCGCAATCGGTTGCATAATAAGACTTGTAAAAAATAATTTTTGGAGGGTTCAAAAATGAAAGCGAATTGGAAAAAGATTTTAATGGGCGGTATCCTTTTAAGTGCTTCCGCGGTTTTACTTACTGCCTGTGGTGGCGCAGAAAAAACGAAAGCTGAAAATGAAAGCGGTTCAGCAAATAAAGCAGCTGGTGACGTAAAATTATGGGTTGATACTGAATATATGGGCGTCTTTAAAAAAGTTGTCGCCGATTTTGAAAAAGAAAACCCCGATATTAAAGTTAACTTAACTGCTGGAAATTCGGCAGATGCTAAAAAAGACATTGCAAAAGATCCTAAAGCTGCCGCAGATGTTTTCATGATGCCGCATGATCAAATTGGTCAAATGGCAGAAGCTGGTCTGATTTACCCTAACACAAAATATGAAAAAGAAGTCAAAGAAAACAATATCGATTCGGCAGTAGCAGGAGTCACTTGGAAAGACAAAGTCTATGCCTACCCTTATGCCGTAGAGTCACAAGTTCTTTATTATAACAAAGATACGTATTCTCCAGAGGAAATCAAAACTTGGAAGTCTTTAACTGAAAAAGGCAAAATCGGTACCAATTTTGGCGAAGATGGCGCAAATTATATCTTCGGTCCTCTATTTATGAGTAACGGCGATTACTTATATGGTGAAAATGGCGAAGATCCAAAAGGTACCAACTTTAATAATCAACAAGGCATTGAGGTATTACAATGGATTGCCGATCAAAAAAATAATCCTGGTGTGATCCAATCAAATACAGAAGCATTGTCTAATCTAGGTTCTGGCAAAACGGATGCCTTCCTTTCTGGCCCTTGGTCTAAAAACGATGTAGAAAAAGCTCTTGGCGACAAAATGGGGGCCGCTGCCTACCCAACCATTGATTTTGGCAATGGAGAAAAACAAATGAAAGCTTTCTTGGGCGTTCGTAGTTTTGCTGTCAACCAACAAACACAAGCACCATTGGCCGCAATGACATTAGCAAACTATTTAACCAGCGAAAAAGCACAAATGACTTACTTTAAAGAAATCGGTTTTGTCCCTTCAAACAAAAAATTACAAACAAACGAAGAAATTACACAAGATACTGTTGCAAAAGCTATCTTAGAAATGGCGCAACCAACCCACTCTGTGGTAATGCCAAAAATCCCAGAAATCGTTTCATTCTGGCCTGCGATGGATGCAGTGATCAATGATACGTACAAAGGCAATATCAAACCTGCGGATTATCAAGCAAAATTAGATAAATTAGTCCAAGACACATCAAAAGAAGCAAAAGAATAAAAAGAGTAAAGAAATGGGACGAGCTTCAATCTGCTGTCCCATTTCCTCTATCTTTTTTATTTAAGTAGAAAGTGAGTGAACGAAGATGTTCAAGAAAAAGAAAGCCCAGACGTCATTTCGAGAGGTCTTTAAAAAAGGCGACTTCGCTACAAAACTATCTTTTTTAGTTATGGGTGCTGCAAACTTCGCCAACAAGCAGTGGTTAAAGGGAATCATCTTTTTAACAGCTGAAATTGGCTTTATCTATTGGTTAATCCGTAATGGTTTCCACGCATTAATGATGCTAGGAACACTAGGGACCCAACAGCAAGGATTAGTATATGATGATTCTTTAGGGATTGAAGTTCTAAAAGAAGGCGATAATTCAATGCTCTTATTATTATTCGGAATTGCAGCAATTTTAGTCTGTTTATCGCTAATCATTTTATATGTAATCAATTTAAAAAGCGCCCGTCACCTATATGAATTAAAGACAGCCGGCAAAAAAATTCCAACAACTATGGATGATTTACGTAGCTTGTTAAACGAACGTTTCCATGCAACTTTAATGACGATCCCCTTACTAGGCGTTCTTTTCTTTACCATCTTGCCGTTGTTGTATATGATTTCAATTGCCTTTACCAACTACGACCATAACCATTTGCCACCGAAAAACCTTTTTACTTGGGTTGGATTGGCAAATCTAGGCAATGTAATCACAGGCGATATGGCTTCAACGTTCTTTCCAGTACTTGGCTGGACCTTGATTTGGGCTGTTTTCGCAACCGCAACTTGTTTCTTTTTTGGAATCATTTTAGCCTTGCTTATCAATACAAAAGGCTTAAAATATAAAGCATTTTGGCGGACTATTTTTGTTATCACGATGGCCGTACCTCCGTTTGTTTCACTTTTAATTATGCGAAACCTCTTAAATGGTTCTGGACCTATCAATGCTCTGTTGTTAAACTGGGGCTTAATCGATTCTTCTATCCCCTTCTTAACAGATCCGAATTGGGCAAAATTAACCATTATTGTTGTCAATATGTGGATTGGTATTCCTGCTACGATGTTAATCTCTACAGGGATTATCCAAAACCTTCCTGAAGATCAAATCGAAGCAGCTAGAATTGACGGTGCCAATAAATGGCAAATTTTTAAAAGTATTACGTTTCCACAAATTCTATTTGTGATGACCCCGGCGCTGATTCAACAGTTTATTGGCAACATCAATAACTTCAATGTCATTTATCTATTAACAGGTGGTGGGCCAGCCAATTCTAACTTCTACGGTGCAGGCTCAACTGACCTTTTAGTTACCTGGCTATACAAATTGACTGTCGATACAATGGATTACAATTTAGCCTCTGTGATTGGTATTTTAATCTTCATTCTCTCCGCAGTCTTCAGTTTAATTGCCTATACACGGACGAATTCATTTAAGGAGGCGTAACTTATGGCTAAAGCAAAAAGTTACCAGAAAAAACAACGCACTGCACTTACCAGCGTTTACATCATTCTAACCATTTTAGCAGTTTTTTGGATGTTCCCCATTGTGTGGATTATCTTAACAAGTTTTCGTGGCGAAGGCGGTGCATTTGTTCCCTATATCATTCCCAAAACATTCACTTTAGAAAATTATAAAGTATTATTAACAAATCAGACTGGCAACTTCCCCTTTGTCCTTTGGTTTTTGAACACCTTGTTCGTCTCCATCGCAAGCTGTCTGTTATCAACTTTTATTACAATCGCAATGGCTTATGCGCTGTCACGGTTGCGTTTCCGCTTAAGAAAACCATTTTTAAAAGTGGCGCTCGTTTTAAATATGTTCCCTGGTTTTATGAGCATGATTGCCGTTTACTATATTTTAAAAGCCTTAAATTTAACTGAAAGTTTATTCGCTTTAATTCTGGTTTACTCTGCAGGCTCGGCGCTAGGTTTTTACATCGCCAAAGGGTTCTTCGATACCATTCCGATGGCTTTAGACGAATCGGCTATGATTGACGGTGCCAACAAGTGGCAAATTTTCACAAAAATTACGTTGCCATTGTCGAAACCAATTATTGTCTATACTTCTTTAACCGCCTTCATGGGCCCTTGGATGGATTTTATTTTCGCAAAAGTTATTATGGGTGATAAAGTTGAAAATTACACCGTTGCAATTGGTCTCTTTTCGATGATGACCAAATCAACAGCCAATTCACTATTCATGGCTTTTACAGCAGGATGTGTGCTAATTGCCATTCCAATTACTATTTTATTTATATTAATGCAACGTTTCTATGTAGAAGGCGTGACTTCTGGCTCTGTCAAAGGCTAGAAAAAACATCGTTTGGTTTATAGCCAAACGATGTTTTTTATTTTTTGGCGTTGTTTTCCTTACACGTTTTTCTTCGTAGCGCTTGATAATTGGACAAAATTTTCATGACCGCCAAAAAGTGTTGATTGACCTCTTGATAATCCTCTAAGGAAAGAACACTAAGCGTTTCAGATAGTTGCTGTTTTACTTGATTTTCTTTTTGCTTAAAGAGCTTCTCGCCTTCTTTTGTCGTATAAACATTAACCACGCGGCGATTTTCTTGATTATGGCGACGTTGAACAATCGCTCGTTCTTCTAACCCCGCAATAGAGCGACTCACTTGAACTTTCGACGTTCCTACTTGGTTGGCTAACTCCGTCATACTAATTCCTTCATTTGTTGCCACAATTAATAAAATTAACATGTCTAACTTGGTTAATTTTAGATCCTCCAAGTCTAGGTCTTTAAAAAGCAATTGGCTCATATATGAAAAAATTTCAGTAAAGACACTAATATCTAAATTTGATGAATGCTTCTCTTTATCCATATGTTCTCCCTCGTTTCCCACCTAGTGTATACTAAATTCACTTGATTATCAAATGGTAATGATTGATTTTTGTTAACTATTATGTTACGTTATACACTAACTTAAGGTTGTGTTGTTGATAAATTGGAAGAAGGATGCGAAAAATATGCTAGAACTCAAAGAGATAAAAAAATATTATACTGTCGGCGGAACGACCACTAAAGCTTTAGATGGCGTCTCTGTCGCTTTTCGAAAACAAGAATTTGTAGCCATTCTGGGTCCCAGCGGCTCTGGTAAAACGACGATGTTGAATGTGATTGGCGGATTGGACAATTACGATTCTGGTGACTTAATCATTAACGGCAAATCAACAAAAAATTTTAAAGAAGCCGACTGGGATGCTTATCGGAATAACTCAATTGGTTTTATTTTTCAAAGTTACAACTTAATTAGTCATCAAGGGATTTTGGATAATGTCGAGCTTGGTATGACACTAAGTGGTATTTCAAAAGCAGAAAGACGCCAAAAAGCCGAAGATGCACTCATCCGTGTCGGTTTGAAGGACCATATCCATAAAAAACCTTCCCAATTATCTGGTGGTCAAATGCAACGGGTTGCCATTGCTCGCGCTTTAGCTAATGATCCCGATATTTTACTTTGTGATGAACCAACTGGTGCATTGGATTCAGAAACCAGTCTGCAAATTATGGCACTTATCCAAGAACTTTCGAAAGAAAAATTAGTTATTATGGTGACCCACAATCCTGAATTAGCTCACGAATACGCTGATCGAATTATTGAATTTTCAGATGGCCAAATTCGTCATGACTCGCGTCCTCATATTGAACATGAAAAAAAAGAACCTTTCGAATTGAAACGCACCAAAATGAAATTCACGACTGCGCTGCGTTTATCTTTTAATAATATCCGCACTAAAAAAGGGCGAACTTTTTTAACCGCCTTTGCTTCAAGTATCGGAATTATCAGTATTGCGATTGTCCTTTCTCTTTCAACAGGATTCCAGAAACAAATTGATAAAACTCAGTCGGAAACGTTAGCGCAATTTCCGATTACCATTTCTAAAATAGCGACAGATCAAGATCCAGAAAGTTTCAATAATCAGGACAAAAAAGGCACCTTCCCGAAAGAAAAAGAAGTGACTGCTAAAATTAGCGATGCGGACCGTGCGCAACACACGAATTTAATTGATCAAAAGTTTATTGACTATGTCAATCACATTGATCCTGAATTAAGTAATAATATCGGCTATACTCGTCTAGTCAATATGAACTTATTAAGAGAAATCAACGGGAAAGCACAAGCTGTCAAATTTTCAAACGATGCACCCGACGGCCAATCAAACGCGATGGCTTCTATGATGGCTGCCCAAACTGGCGTCGGCGTTTCTGCTTTTCCTAAACAACTAGAAAATGGAAAAAACAATTTCTTAAAAGACAATTACTCGTTGCTTGAAGGAAATTATCCAGAAAAAGAAACCGATGTCGTTTTAATCGTCGATAGTAACAATACCACCAATATTAATGCTTTAAAAAATCTTGGCTTTGACGTGAAAGATAATCAAAAGATTGCCTTTTCAGACATTGTTGGCACAAAAATGAAATTAGCCAATAATAATGCATTTTACACCAAATTACCGACAGGCAACTTCATTCCTAACCAAGATTTGCAAGCTGTTTACGATAATCCAGAAAATACCGAATTAACAATTTCAGGGATTTTGCGAATTAAAGATTCTTCAACAATGAATCTATTAGCACCTGGAATTGCTTATAGCGATGCACTTTCAACTAATATGATTGCCAAAAACAAAACCTCTGATATTGTTAAAGCGCAAGAAGCCAGCAACACTAACGTTATGACTAACGAAACATTAGATGCTTCCGCGAAAGAAAACCTGTTGTCTTATTTAGGAGCGAATGAAATCCCTTCAAGTATTATGATTTATCCAAACGATTTCAAATCAAAAGATAAAATTCTTGATTATTTAGATGCTTATAACAAAGGAAAAGATAAAAAAGACCAAATCATCTATTCTGATTTAGCTGGAACAATGACCCGCTTAACAGGTGGTTTAATGGATGCCATCACTTATGTGCTGATTGCATTTGCTGGGATTTCCCTTGTTACAAGTATGATTATGATTGGGATTATCACCTATACTTCTGTCATTGAGCGGACCAAAGAAATCGGTATCCTGAAAGCGTTAGGAGCTCGTAAAAAAGATATTACCCGGGTGTTCGATGCCGAAACTGCTATTTTAGGCGTTGCCTCTGGTATTCTTGGTGTTGTGATTGCCTTTCTCGCAACATTTCCGATCAATGCAGTGCTCTATAACCTGACTGATTTAGAAAATGTTGCCACCTTAAATCCAATTCACGGGATTATTTTGATTGTAATTAGCACAATCTTAACCATGATTGGTGGCCATATTCCTGCCCGAATGGCAGCGAAAAAAGATGCGGCAGTTGCTTTACGTGCAGAATAAATAACAAAAAATAATCCTTTAATTTCTCTTAAAGGATTATTTTTTGTTTGTAATTTTTATAAAACCACCGTATACTAAATGATTGTGAATGCTTAATAAAAAGAAACGAGGTAATTTCATGTTAAAAAAACCATTTTTACTATTTTTTTCACTTTTAGGAGCTATTTTTATTTTAGCTAGTTGTGGCATAGGAAAAGATGCTGTCACTGATACTAAGTACAAAGTTAGTTTGCAGCAAGCTGCTGAAATCTATGAAAAAGAAGCTGGCAACAGCAAACCATTAGTAAATGTCCAATTTGATACAGAACCAGCAAGTGACTACAGCTATATCTTTACTAACGATACAGAAACACTTTACGTGAATCCTGAAACAGGAAAAGTCACCAAAAATACTGAAGCAAATCAACTTGGAGAAAACGAGACAGCCTTTTCAGCTGCTGAAGTCAAAGAATTAGGCGCTGTTAACGACGTTTTAGCCAAAGCAAAAAAAGAAGTTGGAGGACTTTCTCCACGTATTTTGACTTGGAAGTTAACCAAAAATAACAATAAACTTGTTTATACAGTAGATGTTAAAACAACTACGGCAGATGAAAAAGTTACCTTAGATGCCAACAAATAAGCACAAGCGTATAACTTATCACGAAATAACCAAATCTTAAAATACTCTTTGGGACAGAACCTACGCATTCGGAAACCTTAACATTTTCCGAAGCCGATCGTTCTGTCCCAATTTCATTCTTTTAAGTAATAATAATTGTTCGTTACCCCTGCTACCGTTATACTTAGTTTAAAAGAAAAGATGGGAGTATCAATTCATGGTTTATACAGTTGATTTTAAAGAAGTAGCCACTATTGGTTTAGAAAGTTCACCAGTGGCACCTGCCCTTGCTGGACTAAGAGCGAATGAAGCTCGCTATTTTTGGAATAAATACAAACATCGCTTTACGACCGTCCCTGCCTCTGAAGCTCCAGAAACATTGGCCTGGATTGAAAAAATTTTATTAGAACGAGAATTACATTTCCCTTACAAGCCACTTGAAATTTCTTCTTTCACTTTAGATGGCATAAAAATGGCCTATGTATTTTATGAAAACGGCTTAGCAGTTAACGTGATGTACACATTAGCTGAGGAAGGCAAACGCGCCGTTGGGTTTAAACTTTCAGATGGTATGGCAATCCCTGCAGAATTTGAAGGAAAATTCAAATTTGCTCGTCAAAAATCAAAATTAGCTGGAACCATTCGCGGCTCTTATTTTGTCATTAAAGGAACCTATTAAAAAAATGCTTTTGCCCTTATTATTAAAGGCAAAAGCATTTTTTTATTTTAATTCTTCAATATAGTTAAATACTTGTTGTCCAGCAATACCGCCTTCACCGACCGCTGTCGTGATTTGACGCAATGTTTTTTCACGGACATCACCAATGGCATAAACACCAGGAATTTTTGTTCTCATTTCTTGGTCTGTTTCAATCCAACCAGCCTCATTCGTAATACCAGCTTTTTTAAATGGTTCTGTTAATGGATCTAGCCCCACGTAAATGAACACGCCGTTTGCTTCAATTTCAGAAACTTCATCTGTTTTGACATTCCGTGCTTTCACACCTGTCACGACCATTTCATTGCCAACAATTTCTTCGACAACTGTATCCCAAACAAAGGAAATCTTTTCATTTGCAAAGGCACGATCTTGAATGATTTTTTGCGCACGCAATTCATCACGACGGTGAACAATCACTACTTCAGAAGCAAATTGCGTTAAATAGATTGCTTCTTCAACTGCAGAATCGCCGCCGCCAACGACTACTAAGCGTTTATTTTTAAAGAAAGCACCGTCACAAACAGCACAATAAGAAACACCACGGCCAGCAAATTCTTCTTCGCCTTTTACACCCAATTTTCGGTGTTCACAGCCTGTTGCAATAATTACCGCTTTAGCTTCATAAGATTTGTCATCACAAATCACTTCTTTATAGGATCCGTGGTCTTCAATGCCCATCACAATACCATACGCATTTTCCGTACCAAATTTTTCTACATTTTCATACATTTTATAGGCCAATTCTGGACCCATAATAGAATCAAAGCCTGGGTAATTCTCTACCTCAGCAGTGTTGTTCATTTGCCCACCAGGCGCACCGCGTTCAATCATTAATACAGAAAGATTGGACCGTGATGCATAAAGTGCTGCCGTCATCCCAGCAGGACCGGCACCAATGATAATTACATCATACATTTTATTTCCCCCAAAATTTTAAGTAAGTTTACTTTACTCCTTAAACAATTTCTTGTCTACTTTTCTGCCCTTTTTTGACATTCGGAGTAGGTGTGTCTATTACGTAAGTTATTGTACCACGGTTTTGTGTTTTCTAGGAGGGGGAAAAGAAAAGTTTAAAAATAACGATCACAACGAATCATTGATTTTTAGAAGCCGTTGTACTGCCGCATCAGAGAATTCTTCTTTATCATTTTTTATGCATTCTTGTTGATTTTGCCCTTGTGGAACAAAACGAAATACTGTAAATGATGCAGATAACGTATCAGGATTACTAATCCGATGAAGACTTTTATGCATCCGAATAAGTTCTCCTTCTGCACAAATTCTTGAAATAATTTGCTAATTTTCTAGCTCTTCTATTTTCACTTTTCCCGACTGCACAAGTAAAACTTCTTCGATTTCGTGATGCTTATGCCAACCTTGCACAGTTTTTCCTGGCAAGCTATTTATATGTATTTCAAACTCTGGAAATAGAAAATAATTTACTTCTGTTCCATCTGGCTTTTTACGAAAGATGACCTCGTCTCTTGTTAAAATTTCTATATATTTCTGTAACATGGCAGGCTCCTTTTAACTTTTTTTATAGCCGAAAGCTATTCTTTCAAACTAAGTTTGAAGCTACTTTCTGAAAATTCGAGTTCCTTTAAATATACTTTTATTACCATTTGAAAATCACTTTTTTTAAAACAATTGACTGTTCAGTATCAATCTTCACTAATCCATCTGTTCACCAGAAAAAATATAGTATTTCCGATTATTCACGAACTTATTATTCAACTTCAAAGGAAAATCAGTCAACATACAGCCCACATATCTAACATCAGAAACACTTCTACTTTTCTCAAGTACTGCTATGGTATACATTGACCTTACTAGTAACATTATAGCATCAAGTTTTAATCATATGTAGATTTAAAAAAAACTGATAGCACCCTAACAGATGTTTTCGTTGCTCATTTAATTTACATGATTATTTTTTAGATGCTAATTAAATGTTTGTCAGTAACCTGAATTTTTGATATTTTTATCCAGATTACTTATGTCGGTTTATCAGTTGTGCTAACAAAAAATGATTGTTTTTAAAGATAATTTAATTCATAATATATATAGAATGAAAAAAAGGAGGTTTTATTGTTGAAAGTTGCTATTTGTGATGACAATCCAACGTTAACCGAAAAAATAAACACGATGCTATTTAATTATAACCCAAATATATTTGAAACCTATACCTACTACAATCCTCTCAAGTTAGTCAATCAACTTGACCAAGAAAATTTTGACTTTTTTATTTTAGATATAGAAATGAGTGAAATGAGCGGAATAGACTTGGCAAAAAAAATCCGAGAACGTGATATTTTATCACCTATCGTTTTTTTGACGAGTTACAAAGAATACATGGAAGAAGTCTTCCAAGTACAAACTTTTGATTATTTATTGAAACCGCCTACGGAAGATCGGTTGCACCAAGTTTTGGAAAAACTGAGACAACAGCTAGAAAAAAAAAGAAATTACTTTGTATTTTCTAGTAACAAAGTTACTTATAAAATACCAACCAAAGATATCATTTATTTCGAAAAAGATAAAAGACAAGTATTGATTCATACAGTTGGAGAAATCTACAAACCCTATATGTCAACGAATCAGATAAACGAACAACTTGATACGAATTTTGTGCAAGTCCACTCTTCTTTCATAATAAATTGCGCTTATATAAAAGAGTTAGGAAAAAATTTCCTATTAATGGATTCTAAAGAAAAATGTATTGAAATACCAATAAGTAGGCGCTTCAAAGCCGCCGCTCATAAAAGTATAGTTATGTCCATGAGAGGAAAGATATAATGCTTGATATAACATTACGAAGCCTAAGTTTGTTAGTTTATTTATTTCTTATCTCTTATTTTTTTTCTAATTGGTCAACAGCTATTAAAAGTCATAGAGAATTTTATAATGTCATCTGGATTGTTATAATCATATCAGCCATGGTTACGATTATATTATCCAATGCTTACATACCGAACATTTATTTACCGTATCTTAACTTATTACTAAGTTTCATTTTAACTTACACTATTGCTATGCTACACTCGGTCCCTTATCTCGACTCGGCCGTATGGACAATGACACTTATATCAATAAATTTAATCTGTGAAGTATTGTCGTTACACTTTACGAAAATAATTTTAAATGCAGAATTAACATCCTATGGTAGCCCTACTTTTTTCATAACTTCAATAACAATTACAACTTTGATTGGGGTAGCCTGGATAGTCATACTTAAATTTTCAATAGTTAAAGAAGCAAAGTCTGAATTATCGACAAACTTATCATTTATTGTGATTTTATTACCTATTCCCATACTATCAATAATCATTTTATTTGGGCTTTTAATAGGAAACAACAATGACAAAATTTCTGAGATTACTATTACGATTAGTGTCATATTTTTAAACATCTGTGTAATTTTTCTTTATAAAATCACTATAGAATATCAAAAAAATCAATATGATCTTACTTTGAGAAAAAAAAATATCGAAGTGGAGTATAGAATTTTAAATGAAATAAAGAGAAACAGAACTAACGTTTTAAAATTAAAACATGATTTGAAGAATCAATACTTAACAATCCTCGGACTTATCGAAAATGAAGAAGTTAATGAAGCTATCGATTATATTAAGAGTAGTTTTGATATTTTAGAACCACCAACAAAAACTTATGCTGCCGATGGAGTATTAAACTACCTATTGAATGAAAAGCTTGCTGAAGCAAGAAAGAATCAAATTAATGTTGATCATCAGATATTTGTCTCTAAAAATATAAAAATTAATAATGACGTTCTAACTATTGTAATTGGAAATATAATTGATAACGCCATACAAGCATCGAAGAGAATCAAGCCGATTGACAGATATGTCAATATAATTATCAAGCAAGTCAATAATGATTTATTTATTGAAGTATCTAATAACTATAATTCTGAAGAAATTTTTACAAGAAAACATAGAAAAAATAAAGGTTTAGGAATGAAAAACATTGATGATCTCTTACAACAATTAGGTGGTATTCAACGTCACTGGACGAAAGAACGTAGATATTTTGTAACTATAGTTATATTTAATGTATACAAAGGAAACAAATGCGGTGATAACTAATCAAGTAAATCACCGCATTTTTTAGTATACTTCCATGTCGCATAATTTATCAGAAAATTTCAAAAATAACCAAACAAGCATCAATCCCATAATCGTTGAAAATAGGAACGTTATAGTTGGAAAATTCATAAGACCCATAGCAGAAAAATTCGAATATATTAGCATTAGTACCACTGACGTTATTATTGAAGCAATTTCCGATTGTTTCCAAATTGAAATTATTTCTGACAATATCAAAATTACGAATAGTAGACTACAACTTGTAACTATGGTAATAAGACCAAGGTAAATTTCAAAAAATAAATTTGAACTATGAAACTTCAAAATTAAGTTAAGCAAAACCTCAGTCACAAATGAAATAAGAAGCGCACTTCCAAAGCTAGATAAGATTATTACGTAAAAAGAACTTGTTTTTTTTACGAGAAGCTCTTTTCGATCAATCGGAAAAAGAAACGTTCTATTCCGGTGATTGCCAACATAAAATCGTACAAGCTCTTTCCTTAGTAATACAGCTCCATAAATTGATATGCCGCACATAGAAACAGTGTTCGATAATGCTATAATTCCTTGAAATGACGAGATCGTATCAGCACTTTCATCAAATATTCCCACAAATGAGAAAAACATAAAAAATAACATTTGGATTACCAGTGTAATTAAGAAAACTTTAAACCAAACATTTTTAATTTTATCTAATTCATATCTATAAACATTCAATTTTGAGTCACTAATCATGTTTTCTCTTTTGTTCATCATAATACTCTTTCAACCCCTCTCTATACTCTTCTCGAATCTCAACCATTGATTTTGGTTCTTGTACATTGCCTTTCTCTATAAATATAACGTCATCAAGAAATGTTTCCATATCTCTCAATATATGACTACTAATTATCAACACTCTATTTTCGGACAAGGTCTTAACATTCTCAATAAATAACTCTACACCATCAGGATCTAAACCGTTAAATGGCTCATCTAATAATACTAATGAAGGGTTGTGAGCTGTAGCAAGACCTAGCAAAAACCTTTGTTTCATTCCTAAAGACATTGTATTAAACTTTCTTTTTTTATTTACATTTAGACCAACATCCATTAATAGAGTCTCTATCATTAACAAATTTTTTAACTTGTAATAAAAAGCATGGTCATTATATATATCTTCAAGCATAAATCCATTTAAACTATCTGAGTTAACAAAGTTAGTACCCACCTGCAATAATATTTTAGGGTCTGCTATTTCTACTTGCCGATTGTCTATTTTAAGTATTCCACTATCAGGTCTAAGCAAACTACATAGACATTTCATCAAAGTTGTTTTACCTGCACCATTCGGACCAACTAATCCATAAATTTTCCCTACTTCTAAATCTAATTGATCAACCTTTAAATTGAATGTATCACTTACTTTTTTATATAAATTATTTATATTTATTGTTTGCATTTTGCAATTCAGTCCCTTCTTGACAATGAAATAAGTGAAAGTAATGTAGTTAACACGAACCAAAAACAAACTACAATAATATTAGAAACATTAACAGTATTCTGTTCATAAAACAGTGATCTTATCAAATTACTCGATGGAACAAATGGTAAAAATTCAAAAAAGTTCACTAAAGCAGAAGGCAATCTATCTGTTGGATAAGTAATAGGCGAGAATAAAAGTCCACCTATCATAATTATCTGAGTTGCTAATCCTACTACATTAGGTGTTAGCCAATATGCCAAAGCAAAACCTATAGAGATCATACATAATTGAATTAGACTAAGAATAGCTAGGGCCTTCATTGAGAATCTAATTTGGACATCGAATCTTAAATATGCCGCTAAAAATGACATAAACACCCCAGGTAGTGAGGCCATTCCCCAAATTATAAAGTCGGAAATTAATATGTTCAACCGAGAAACTGGCAATGTCCTTTGATAGTCCACAATGCCCTCTTGTTTTGCTGTACTTACTATTTGAGCAGCAAGAACGCGCCCTACCGCAATAATCCCAAGAGTAGTTGCTCCAGATGACAGATAGATAGCTGTCTGATTATTCACATCTGGTATTAGAAGTGCTAACCCGTAGACAATTGCTAATGATAGAAATACTTGAGTTAATGTAAAAACAGGCAATAAGTATTTATGTCTTAATAAACTCCACCCTACTAAAGCAAATAATTCCTTAATCATTGATTTTCTTCTATAATTTTTTATCATTTTCATCTATTAACTCTCCATAGGTTTCATTTAAGGATTTTGGGGAAACTTTATAATTTTGAATTTTTCTTTCTATTACTAATTTCATGACCCAGTCAACTGCTTCTAACACTTGACTGTTCTCTAATTCCATTTCTATCATTAATTCCTCATCGTTTATGTTAGTCTGAATTGCACTCGGTACTATTACACTCTTCAAATCACTTAGATTAAGAAAGTTAACAGTCATATAATTTCGATCGTTTATTTTTATAGACTGTTTTTTTAAGTTCTTATCCTCAAGAACCTTTCCATGATTCATTAAAATATATCTATCAGCATATTTTTCAACTTCTAAAATATTGTGTGTGACCACGATGATTATATGCCCCTTATTAGATAATTCTTTCAGATATCTCCATATTTTTTGCCGTCTAATAGGATCCACATCATTAGTAGGTTCGTCAAGGACTATTATTGGAGAAGGATATACAACGGCCATTGCAAATGAAGTGAGCCTTCTAAGTCCGCCTGAAAGTTTCTGTCCTGGTATATCTTTCCATCCATCTATTTTTAATTCTTTTAAAATTTTAATACACTCTTCTTCAGCTATTTTCTGACTGCCTCCTCTTATTCTTATTATTGACTCGACAGATTGAGCCATCGTTATACCTGCCAAGGGAGCATGTAGTTGAGGCATCATAGAGACATATTCTCTTGCAATTTTACTATCTCTCGCAAATGATAGACCATTAAATGTTATAGAGCCCTTTGTTGATTTCGTTATACCTATAATCTGATTCAACATTGTTGTTTTACCAGCGCCGTTATGTCCAGCTATGGCAGTTATTTCACCTTTATTAAAGCGCAAATTTATATTATCATTTGCATAGCTCTCTGATTTCTTGTACTTTTTACTTAGCGAATGTAATTCTAACTGTTGATTCAAAGCAAACCTCCTATATTTAGACTTAATTAAATTGATTGATAACAGGTTGGAACCATAACCAAATTATCATTGCTAGCACACTTATGCTTATTACTTTAATAATGATTAATTTCATAATTGCGACCTCTTCAAAGTAGAAAGGATTATCAACCACAAAAGAAATCAAAATGTTAATATCTGTTTTTTGTATAATGATAAATTGCCACAATATCCTTGTTATAAGTATTGATGCCGCAATAGAATTAACTCCAACACTTTTATTATTCATAATCAAAAAAAATAACAAGAATATTGCATCCGACGACATTCCAGAGGTGATCGCCGTGATTCGTCATAGGTATCGTAGCAACGGCTTTAGCTATGTTTAAATTGATTTTCCTTGAATTCCTTGAAAATATAATGTGCATAAATTCATGAAAAGTTGTAGATACGATTGAGACAAGAATAGCAATTAGAAGAAATTTTAAAGGATTTGTAAACAAAACATTTACTGCACTTCCAAAAGGAGACCCCTTGATTACGAATAAAAATATGCTAATCGTAAACGCAACAATACCGTTAACATCAATCAGGAAAGAGGAGCTTTTAAATAAGATATTCTTAGGCTCGACAAATAGCGGCTTATAATCATCTCTCTGATCGGCTTTTTTTATCATAATTTTATTTTCAACTAATTCATTAAGTACCTCTTCTTCGATTAGTTCGGATGAATTAATTTGTCTCGCCACTTCATCACTCAACACTAATAGTTGATTTTCTTCTGATACATAAACCCAATCGCCATTGTTTAGCTTACGTTTTAACGTACGAGCTTCGGTATAGTCTCGGCCTATTTCTTCTCTTGATAATATTGAAATATTTCCCATTGGGAGACATCTCCTTTACCACAAGTTGGACATTCACTCTCAAACCTTGGCCAAGTTTTATGCGTGAACGAGTTTCCGTCCTCATAGTTAATTTCATATTGCGTTCCCAAACTTTTTGGCTCAGCATATCTTGTTACCACTCTTATTAACTCATCTACAATTGATGCTGTTAATTGAAAGATACCAGGACCATAAGCTATGGATGGGGGAGCAAATTGAATATTTCTAAAACCTACAAATTGTTCAACAAATTTAGGGTCATTTTTACTGAAGTTCAAATTCATGCAATCAAAGCATCCTGTTTTCTGGGGTATTACAGTGTATACTCTTCCTCGGCTAACCTGTGAGGCACCAAACACGCACGGCAAACCAACTTTTACAATAGCTTCATTCACAATTCTATGTATAAGGAAAGGGGGTTCATCAATAGCGCAAACAATGATATCTATTCCTTCTGTCAATTCAACAACATCATTCACATCTATTATTTTTTTATCTACAGTTTCAACGTTAATATTTGAGTTCATTTCATTAATGGATCTTTTAGCAACTACAGTTTTCTTCTCACCAATATCTGCTTCTCTATATAGTAATTGACGACCTAAATTACTTGCTTCAACTCGGTCATAGTCCACCATTCTGATCATCTTGGGGCCAAGACCCGCTAGTAAAGTTAGAATATTTGATCCTCCTCCACCAAGACCTAATAATAGTATTTTCAAGTTATTTATCTTTTCCTGTATTTCAAATCTATCATCATCAGCTTTACAGTACCTACTAAAGTAATTCACATTAGCTAAGTATCTATCTTCAATCATTCTACCAGGAAACGTCTCCTCGATTAGACCTTCATCATCATCAAATTCAATAGTGATTCCTAATTGGGCCCAACTCTAAATCTCTCTTTATTTAATTGATATAATGGATAGATTGGTTTTATTCTGGGATATTTATACTTCATTTTTTTCACTCCTTATTAAAAAAATGACGAGATATTTCTATCTCGTCTAACCGTTATTTGGTTATCAAATTAGATAATAATCCACCATGCTGTTGCATCAACTGTATCGGCTTTACGTACGTTAATTTTTTTCATTCCGCATCACTCCTTCCGCTAAACTTTTTATTGAAAAAGAAAATAAATTTCTCTTTCAGTATATCTATATAATAACTTTGACAATCATAAGTATTATTGATTGGTAATAACTAACAATTTCAATGTAACAATTTGCAAAACAACTGCTGATTTTGCAACTATTTGATTAAAGCGTTGAACGGGTATATCTTATATTAGGTTACAGTTTAAAAAAGAAATGTAAAAAATGGACAAAAATGAACTACAGCCAAAAAAAAGAATAAAAGCAAATAAACTAGCAGCTATTATAAGTTTATTTTTTAACAATATTTATAGCGGGACAAACCATCTCACTTTTCTGGTATTCAGACTTGCTACTCTATTCAATATTTATTTGAATTGAGATGCTTTCACTAATTTTAATTTGAATTCTACCTGATAAGTTCATAAAAAATAACCTCCAAAAATTGTATTTTTCAGATACAACTTTTGGAGGTTAAAATATCTTACCTCAGCCTATTTCTTGGCATTTTTCCATACTTATCATTTCTCTACTTCTCTAAATAAAACTCAAATCGACTTCCTGCATACTGCGTACGAACATATTCAAAAGGTAGTCCGTTTTCAAAATAGGATACTTGGCGCACACGCAGAATCGCATCGCCTCGTTTAATCTCTAAATATTCTGCGATCTGTTCCGATGCTTGAACAGCAGAGATTGTTTGGTTAGAATGGCCAATTTTGTGGCCAGATTTGGCTTCAAGTGTTTTATAAAAAGAGTTCGTGATTTCAGATTTGCCATATTGCGAGACCAATGAATAAGGAATGCTCGCCACCTCAAAACAAATCGGAATGTCATCCGCAAAACGAATTCTTTCCATTCGTAAAATTGAATCTTCTGGACCTAGTTGTAATTTTTCCATCTCACTAGAACTAGGTTTCGCTACAAAATAAGACACCGTCCGACTAGAAGGAACGCGATTTTGAGACAAGGTAATTTCTGTAAAACTAGTGGTACCTGTCATTGTTTCTTGAACTTTCTTACGTGCTACATACGTTCCTGAACCAATTTTTCGTTCTAAAATCCCTTCGTCTGCTAAAGTCTGGATGGCTTGGCGTAAGGTCATTCGACTAACATCAAATTTCAAGGCTAATTCTCGCTCAGAGGGCAAACGATCCCCGATGCTCCAGACACCTTTTTCAATATCTTCTTTGATTTTATCGTGAATTTGAATATAAATTGGTATATTTTGAACCATTTACGCTTCCTCCTCTTCGTTCATCTCCTCTTCTATTATAACTGGTATAGACCGTGTAAACAACCAAAAAATGATAAATAAAAGAGGAATTGGAATTTTTATCAAAGTTGGTCTAGTTGCATGCTTTCTTTTTATAACAAAAACATTTGGCTTAGTCAGTAAAAAGTGACCAAGTCAAATGTTTTTAAACGAATTTCTATTAGTTATTATCTTTTTACATTTTCTTCTTTCAACAACTTGTTCGCTGTGGCCATCATCAAACGGATTCGGTTCAACTGATTAACCAAAGATACCCCTGGATCATAATCCACCGCCGCAATGTTTGCTTGCGGATATTGACGTCGTAGCTCTTTCACGACCCCTTTTCCAACAATATGGTTTGGTAAACATCCAAACGGCTGCATACAAACGATGTTATTCACCTCGTGTTTTAAGAGCTCAATCATTTCAGCTGTTAAAAACCAACCTTCACCCGTATGATTTCCAATTGATAAAATTTTACTTGCGTCTGCTGCCATATCATAAATGGAATGAATACCATCAAAACGGACCGATTTTCTCAATGCCTTATCCATTGGTTTTTCTACCAATTCAATGATTTTTATCGCAAATTCTGCTAAACGTTTGCTTTGTTTTGACATGCCCATATTTTCGTATTTCCAAATTTGATTGTACAAAGAATAGTTCATAAAGCCAACAATATCTGGCACAACTGCTTCAGCACCTTCTTCTTCTAGCAAACGCACAATATCATTATTCGCTGTCGGCGAATATTTCACTAAAATTTCCCCGACCACACCGACTTTTGGTTTTTTTATCTCTTGTAAAGGAATTTCATCAAACGTCCGAATAATTTTTTTCATGAAGTGATTAAATTGTGTCAGCGAACCATTCCGGACATTGGCTTCCACTCTTTTTAGCCAATCTTGGTGCAGTTGATCCACCATTCCTTTTTCTGTTTCATAAGGTCTTGTTCGATAAACTACTCGTTCGAATAAGTCACCATATAAAAAGGCAACTACTAAGCGCTTGATCATTGGCAACGTAAATTTAAATCCTGGATTGGATTCGACTCCTTTATTGCCCATCGAAACTGAAACTACAGGAACTTGAGAAAAACCAGCATCATTTAAGGCTTTTCGTAATAATGGAATGTAATTCGTTGCGCGACAACCGCCCCCTGTTTGCGTCATTAAGACACTGACATTATCCAAATCATATTGACCACTTTCCAAAGCTTCAACTAGTTGTCCGATGGAAATAATTGCTGGGTAACACGCATCATTATTGACATATTTTAACCCGACATTCACAGCTTCTTTGTCTTGCGCAGGCAAACAGACGACATGATAGCCAGAAGCTTGTAATGCTACATCGACTAATCCAGATTGATGAATCGGGCTAAGCATTGGTAACAGTAAAGTATGTGTTTTTTTCATTTGTTTTGTAAACACAATTTTCTCTGGCTCTTCCATTTGCATATGCGGAACAAACTGTTGCTTCTCCCGCTCATTGACAGCCGCTTTCAAGGAGCGCAACCGAATACGAATTGCGCCCAAATTCGCGCCTTCATCGATTTTGAGGACTGTATAAATTTTGCCAGACCGATCCATGATTTCTTCTACTTGATCGGTTGTCACAGCATCTAAGCCGCAACCAAAGGAATTCAGTTGGACAAGTTCTAAATTTTTCGTCTTAGCCACTACTTTAGCCGCCGCATATAAGCGAGAATGATAGACCCATTGATTCACCACACGTAAATTCTGCACGTCTCCAAGATGCGAGATACTGTCTTCTGTCAAGACATGGAATCCTTCCTGTGTAATGACTTCGGCAATGCCGTGATTAATCTCTGGATCCAAGTGATACGGTCGCCCCGATAAGACAATCCCTCTCTGGCCTTTTTCAGTTAACATGGCTAACGTTTCTTCGCCTTTTTCTTGAATTTCTTTTTTAAAGGCTGCTAATTCTTGATAACCATGATGCAGCGCTGTTTGAATTTCTTCTAAGGAAATCCCTAAATCAGCAAAATTTTCAGCTAAAACTTTGGCAACTGCAGTTTCATTCGCTAAATTAAGATAGGGATTTCGATAATCCACTTGGCCCTCTCTGATGGCATCCACATTATTTCGAATAACATCTGGGTAGCTTTGCACAATTGGACAATTAAAATGATTATCTGCTTCCACTGTTTCTTGCTGTTCAAAAACGACACCAGGATAAAAGATGATTGGCACGTGCGCATCAATTAATGCTTGAATATGTCCATGCGCCATTTTCGCTGGGTAACAAACCGTATCACTGGGAATCGTTTCAAGGCCTTGTTCATAGATTTGTTTATTAGAACGTGGCGATAATTCGACCCGAAAGCCTAAGTCAGTAAAAAATGTATGCCACAAAGGATAATTTTCATACATGTTTAGGACTCTAGGGATACCCACGCGCCCACGAAACGCTTTACTTTCCCGCAAAGGTCGGTACTTAAATAACTTGCGGTACTTATAATCAACCAAATTCACTTTGCGTTCTTCTCGTTTAATTTTAATTCGTGCACCACGTTCACAGCGATTTCCCGTAATAAATTGGCGCCCATCTGAAAACACTGTGACCGTTAATTGACAATTGTTTTCACACAAGCCGCAATGAGTAAATTCCTTTTCAGAGGTAAATGCCGCTAACTCTTCTAAAGAAAGAAGCGTGGTTTCTTCCCCAATTTCATAAGCGTCCAAAGCAATCAGCGCTGCTCCATAGGCCCCCATCAAACCAGCAATAGATGGACGAACCACTTCACGACCGCTAATTTTTTCAAAAGCTCTCAAGACCGCTTCATTGTAAAATGTTCCTCCCTGGCAGACAATCTTTTCTCCCAACTCTTCAGGTCGGCGAACTTTAATGACTTTATAAATGGCATTTTTGATGACTGAATAAGATAGTCCAGCAGAAATATCGCCGACAGAGGCCCCTTCTTTTTGAACCTGTTTCACTTTTGAGTTCATAAAAACAGTACACCGAGAACCTAAATCAACAGGCGCTTGCGATTCTAAAGCCGCCAAAGCAAAATCCTTCACATTATATTTTAAAGATTGCGCAAAGGTTTCGATAAAGGAACCGCACCCAGAAGAACAAGCTTCATTTAATTGTATCGAGGAAAGCACGCCATTTTTAATGGTCATCGCTTTCATATCTTGTCCTCCGATATCCAAAATAAAATCCACACCTGGCTGAAAATGGTTGGCTGCTTTGTAATGGGCCATCGTTTCAACTTCACCAATATCGACTTTTAACGCATTTTTTATTAGCTGTTCTCCATATCCTGTAACAGCCGCTTTTCCGATAAAAACTTCTTCAGGCAGTTGTTGATAAAGTGATTTCAGTACTGTCATGGCGGTTTCTAAAGGTTGCCCTTGGTTATTACCATAAAAAGAAAACAACAAATGACCATCTTCATCAATCAATGTGACTTTTGTCGTTGTAGAGCCTGCATCAATCCCTAAAAAGGTCACGCCAGTATGTTGAGATAAAGGTTTCTCCGTTGCTTGAGCTTGCGCGTGTCTTTCTCGAAAATCTGCCAAATCTTCTGCGCTGTTAAATAACGGTGGTAACGTGTCGCTCGGCTGTAAATCAGTAGCCTGGCTGTTCACTAAGCGCTGAATTAATTCTTCCAATGTACATTCGGCTGCATCTTCTGAATAAAGTGCTGCACCCATTGCTACAAACAGTTGCGGTTGTTCTGGAAAAATAACATCTTCTGGCTGAATTGCTAAGGTTTCAACAAACCGTTTTCTCAATTCTGACATGAAAAATAAAGGTCCCCCTAAAAATGCTACTTTACCTTTAATTTTGCGACCAGCAGCTAACCCGGCGATTGTTTGATTAACTACCGCTTGAAAAATACTCGCCGCGATATCTTCTTTCGCTGCTCCTTCATTGATTAAAGGTTGAACATCCGTTTTAGCAAAAACCCCACAGCGGGAAGCAATCGGATAAATAGTTTGATAATTCTTCGCCAATTCATTCACTCCATTGGCATCCGTTTTAAGTAAAACAGCCATTTGATCGATGAAGGCGCCTGTCCCACCTGCACAACTACCATTCATTCGTTGCTCTAAAGCACCATCAAAAAAAGTGATTTTTGCATCTTCTCCGCCAAGTTCAATAGCAACATCCGTTTCTGGGATTATTGTTTCAACAGTTCGTGTACACGCGATAACTTCTTGAACAAAGGGAATCCCTAATACCTCAGCCAGCCCCATACCACCAGAGCCAGTTATGCTCATTGTCACAGGTTGGTCTGCACCGATCCTTGCTAGCCCTTCTTTTAAAATGCGTTCCGTTGCTGCTTTGACATCTGAAAAATGGCGTTCATATTTTGTAAAAATAGGCTGATTTTGTTTATTTAAAAATACTAATTTTACTGTCGTTGACCCAACATCAATCCCTGCTCTCATAACCATCAATTAAAATACCCCTTCATTTCCCAACAGTTTGTTGATTATTATACAAACTGTTTGTTATAATAGATATACCTATTTTAGAAAGGTTCTAAATGATTTGCAACAAGCAATTTACCCTATTTTGTGAGATAAACAACAAAGTTTCCGCGAATGTTGACTATCTCGAAAGGAATTTATGATGGCAAAGAAAACAGACCTTAGAGTACAACGAACCAGAAAAATGATTATTGAAGCTTTTTTTAAACTTGTAGAAACGAAAGGCTACGAAGCGGTGACGATTCAAGATATTGCTGATGAAGCTATGATTAATCGTGCGACTTTTTATGCTCATTTTAAAGACAAACAGCATTTATATGATGCAATCTTCACCTTTACGCTTAGTGCTTTTACCGCTATTCTTGATTCGCAACAACTGGTTAATGGCAACCGTGTCCGCGTGAAGCACATTGAAGAACTTCTGACGCAACTCTATATTAATATTCAAGAGAACAAATCTTTCTTCTTAACTATCATGGACAATAATTTCAACGAACACTTTCGAAAACGCTTAGCTGAAATTATCGAAGAAAAATATGCGACGATTTTTTCGCAGTTGCGTATTACCGAAAATGATATTGATGTACCGATAGATTTTGTTATTGAATATATGACCTCTATCTTCATCGGTACCCTTCATTGGTGGATTACTAGCGAAACGGATATGACACCCAACCACTTAGCCCAATTAGTTATCAAATTAGTTGGTAATGGTCATTTAACTGTCTTAGGCATCGAATTAGAAAAATAAAAACACCGGAGTAGACAATAATTTTGTCTGCTCCGGTGTTTCTGTTAAAGACGAATTAGTTTTTTGAACGCCATTTGATATTGTGGGCTGTATTTCTTGAAGAAGTGACTTTAACACCACTTTTGATGTTGCCTTTTTTACGAGGAATTAAGTCAACTTTGACATCATACTTACCATCGCGTGCTAAATCGTAAACATTTTCAACCATTTCTGTAATTTTTTCTTTAAAGTTCATTCTTATCAACTCCAGACTATTCTTTCTTAATACTTTAGCATATTCTTATATAAATGAAAACTTTTCTAGCCTGTACATGAGGAAAATCTTACCTCATTTTTGTTATATAATTATACAAAAAAAGAACATCTCTCTACCAGAAATGTTCTGAAAACTGGGGTAGCTGGATTCGAACCAACGCATGACGGAGTCAAAGTCCGTTGCCTTACCGCTTGGCTATACCCCAAAAAGAAAATGGAGGAAAGTGGATTCGAACCACTGAACCCTAAGGAACGGATTTACAGTCCGTCGCGTTTAGCCACTTCGCTATTCCTCCAAAAAGTCATTGTCGCTGTAACGACCTGACTTAGTTATAATACAATCTTTTCCAGAAAAAAGCAACCCTTTTTTTAAAAAAATTGTTATTTATTTTTTATTCACTTAAATTCCATTGACGAATAATTGTTTCAAAGGCTTCGTCCAGATTTTTTGCTGTACCTTCTTGCTTGCCATCAATTTCAATGATGAATTTTTTATCATTTTGCGGAATGACACGACCGATTTCTTTTTTACCAATAAATAATTTGTTCATTAAAACATTTGCTCCATTGTATTGGGCTTTTTCTTCTTCGACACGTACTTCAATATCTTTATTCTTTTTTGACATCTCTATCCCTCCAAGAACTCTATGTTATCAGAATCTTTGAAACAAAACAAGCACTCGCTATTTCTCTGTCAGCTTGTTCGTTTATCGTTTCAATGCAGCATTAAGGAGTAACGAAATGCGATTCGCTACTCCTTAAAGGCTGATTTCTATTCTTTTTCTGAACCTTCTGTTGCATGATAGTTCACGCTATTTGAGGTACCTTTTTTAGAAAAGTTTTCAATTAGCTCTTTCACGTCGAGGCCCGTTGTTTCTTTTAGTGTTTCTTGTGTACCAGCCAACAAGTTTGTTGCATAATTGGTAATACGGTTGGCGCCAGAATTTTCGCCACCTGCGCCTGTATCTACCACTGAAATCTTGTCGATGTTGCCCAATGGTTGTGCTGCTTCTTTCATTAATTGTGGTAACATTTCCATCACCATACTTAACACAGCTGCTTCACCATATTCTTTGAAGGCATCAGCAATCTTTTGTTTGGCTTCGGCTTCCGCTGCACCACGAGCTAAAATAGCTTCGGCTTGCGCTTGACCTGTTAAACGCGTTTTGTTGGCTTCCGCTTCGGCTAATGCTTCAACTTTGAAGCGTTCTGCTTCGGCTTCTGCCACTTCGCGTGCCTTTTGAGCAAGAGCTTCTTGTTCGCGTGCGTAACGATCTGCATCGGCTTTTTTCTTCACTTCTGAGTCGTATTGTTTTTCACGACGCGTAATTTCTTTTTCTTCTAACTCAATTTGTTTTTGACGTTCAACGACTTTGACTTCCATTTCTTGTTCCACCACGTGTTGTTGTGCACGCGCGCTTTCCAAGTTATAGGCTTGGTCTGCTTTGGCTTTGGCAATATCTTGTTCTTGTTTGTATAACGCTAATTTCAATTCTTTTTCTTTTGAAGCTTCTGCAATTTCTGTTTGACGTTGCAATTCCGCTTGTTGTGATTCTTTTTCTGCTTCCGCTTTTTTGATGCGAGTTTCTTTCAAGGCTTCTGCTTCAGCAATATCTGCATCACGTTTAACTTGAGCGATTCTTGGTTTCCCTAATGAATCCAAGTATCCATTTTTATCACGAACTTCTTTAATTGTGAACGACACAATAACTAAGCCCATTTTAGCTAAGTCAACACTGGCAACTTCTTGTACACTTTGGCTAAATTTATCACGATTTTGGTAAATTTCTTCCACTGTCATTGAACCTAAAATCGAACGTAAATGTCCTTCTAATACTTCACGTGCTTCATTTTCTAATTCTTCTGTTGTTTTTCCTAAAAATTGTTCCGCTGCTGTCGCAATTTCTTCAACTGACGAACCAATTTTAATGATTGATGTCCCATCACACATTACAGGAACCCCTTGTTCTGTGTACACTTCTGGTGTAGAAACATCTAATTTACTTGAAAGCAAACTAATTCGATTTGAACGTTGGAACACTGGTAAGACAAACGCACCACCGCCACGAACGATTTTAATTTTGTTGCCACCTTCGTCTACATGAACATTTTTAGAGCCTAGATAGCTCCCGCTGATAATTAACGCTTCATCAGGTTTGGCTGTCTGATATTTAGAAACAAACACAATTAATAACATTAATAATACTAAAACTGCAATAATAATCGGTAACAAAATCCCCATTTTCTTCTCTCCTACTCTATATTTTTAGACTGCCTTCGTAAGGAATGACATAACAAACCCGTTCTTTCAATTCAATAATCAATACCTCACTACCTCTTGGCGCAGCCACTTCTTGTGGCACATAAAATGCTGCTGGTCGACTTAACGAACCTGTGACACTCTTCAATTGAATCTCGCCCATTCCCCGGACAGGGATTGGGGTAATCACAGTAGCAACACGACCCTCCATGTCTTTTTCCGAAATAGAAATTGTGGCCTCCGAATTTTTCAAAGGGACCAACACATAAAAATTTAGGAAGAAAACAATAATGGTTGAAAGAATACCACTGACAATTAAAATAAGCCAACTATTCACCGCTGTTAATTCTTCCCCAAGGTACCCAAACAGCGAGGTAAAAGCAATCCATGGAATAATCAGCATTGGGTCCACCGGTCCATCAAAATTAAAAACATCCCCAAAAATAATTAGTAAAAAAGCGAGGACCGCGCTCCCCACTAATGCATAAAAATAAACCGTTTCCAATGGTAGACCTTCTAACACTTTTCCCACACTCCTTTCTGTGCTATAACCTAGTAATAGTGTACCAATTTTTAAATAAAAAGAGTAGTAATTTCCAAATAAATCTCAAAAGATACATCTTAAGACCTATTTTTTCTTAATAAAAGAAGCAACAATAAACGAGCAGCCCTAGAATTATCGAACTTCTACGGACTCCTCGTTTTTTAAAATGTTCTATTCATTTGATTTTAACGCTTCAATCATATTGATTTTCTTCAATTTTCGATGCATAATGACCATCACAAACAACGTGAAACACATGGTGATGACTGCGGAATACAGATAACTTGGCCAATGAATAATTGGCGAAAACATAATTAAATCAACTTCAACGGTTGCTAAAATATACTGATGCAAAATTTTCCCAAAGAAGCAGCCAACAATAATACCAATGAACGTTAAAATAATGTTTTCACGGTAAACATAGGTGGTGACTTCACGATCGTAAAACCCTAAAACCTTAATCGTGGAAAGTTCTCGAATCCGTTCAGAAACATTAATGTTGGTTAAATTATATAACACAATTAACGCTAAAGAACCAGAAACAGCAATTAGTACCCAAATGACAATATCAAGGCTTTTCAGCATATCATCAAACGAACCTTTCATCGCAGTTAAAAACGTAATGTTCAACACTTTCGGCTGTTTTGTCAACGCCTCTCCGATTGAGGTTTCTTGTTTTGAGGATAACTTTTTGTCAAAAAGTAGGAATTCTGTATTATACTCCGGCTTCTGTTTCGTCATCGTCTGGTAGAGTTTCGGCGTCATATAGACAAAATGACCCGTGTAGTTCTCTGCAATCGCGGCAATTTTCACGTGATAGGTTTGATTATCACTATTTTCTAAATTTAATTGATCTCCGACTTTATAGCCAAATAATTTAGCTAATTTTTCATTAATGATTACACCGTCATCGTTGAGGGAATATTTTTCTCCAGTGACTCGATCATTAAATAACTGAAAATCAGCCATTTTCGAAGGATCTTGTGGCACATAAAGAGTAATATTTTGAGTTGGTGCGCCTTTGCCCTTCGTTTTAAAGATTTCTGAATATAACGGAATTGTTTTATTCAAACCATCCAGTTTGCGCAACGTTTCTTGATACTCTTTTGTCTCTTCAGGTGTTGTTTGCTCTTTAAAAGTCACGACTGCTTGGTAATGCCAGATTTTATTAAATTGAATTGTAGCGACATCCACAATTGAATCGCGTAAACCAAAACCAACAATTAACAGCCCCATACAACCAGCTATTCCGATAACGGTCATCAGCATCCGTCGTTTATAGCGGAACAGATTTCTAGCGGTCACTTTTTGAATAAAGCTCATGCGTTGCCATAAAGGGCGGATTCGTTCTAATAAAATCCGTTGGCCTGCTTTCGGCGCTTTGGGTCTTAGCAAGGTAGCTGGGGTACTTAATAAATCGATTCTTAATGTCACTAAGGCCGCTCCCACAGTACAAGCTAAGGCTACAATGATGCCCCATAAACTGTAATTTAAGTACCACGGTGTAACTAAATCAGGAATATTGTACATTTGACCGTAGGCATCAAAAATTATTTTAGGGAATAGATAATAGCCAACTGCCAATCCTAATAATGCACCTGTTAGGCTGGCAACCGTTGCATAGGTAATAAAAATCGAAGCAATTTCACGATTACGATAACCTAAAGCTTTCAAACTACCAATTTCCATTCTTTTTTCTTCCACCATACGTGTCATGGTAGTTAAGCTGACTAATGCCGCAATTAGGAAAAAGAACAACGGGAACAGCGTGGCTAAAGAAGAAATCCGATCAGCGTTATCTTGATATTCAGAAAATCCTGGATTGTCTTCCCTAGTAAAATAATAATACGTTGGGGCTTTCAAATTGGCTAGCTCTGTTTCTTTTTCAGCCAACAGTTGTTCTTGTTTAGCCAATTCGTCTTTTTGCTTTTCAAGCATCTCAGCTGGAATTCCTGGTTGTTGCTCCAACTGCGCAAGCGCTTGTTTTCCCGTTTCCAGCGCTTGCCGACCTTGGTTAATGTCCGGCTGAGCCGAATCACGCAGAGCCGCAATCTGTTCTTCTGGCCGATTTTTCAGTGCCTCTTTTACCTGATTCAAGGCCTGCTCTCTTTTCTTTTCATAATCAGAGAAATACGTATTTTGATGTTTTAATGAACGAAATGAGATTAGCAATTCTGGATATCGTTGACTGTCAAAGGCTTTTTCCGAAACCACGCCAAAAAAGTTTAACGTTCCAGAACCGACCGTTGTGGTTCCCCTGGATGTATTATCAATATATTCTGCTGAATTGATAAATCCAACAACAGTAAAATGAGTTTGCGTCAGTCCTTTTTCTTTAATCGCTACATCGTTTAAAGTGATTTTATCACCCATTTTATAGTCATATCTAGTTTTCGCTAATGTATCTAATGCAATTTCATTTGTTTGTTTAGGTAACCGACCGTCAACTACTTGATAGTTAACCGATCCTGCTTGATTTTTTCGATAGCCAAACAATTTTACTGCATTATTTTGCGGCCCAATCGTGGCATCTATTGTATACCGCGGCACAACTGTTTCGACATCTTTTAAAGACTGTAATGTTGTTAAATCTTTCTTTTCCAGTCCCATTGTAGAAATTATTCGCGCATCTGGAAGCTGCTCTTTCTGGTAATAATTATTCGCGGTTTTAATCATATCTGGTCCAGTAGCTTTCAAACCAACAAAAACCATTACACCAAGGAAAATAATTCCCATAATCGATAAAAACCGTGTAGTAGATTGTCTAATTTCACGTAAGCTTGTTTTAATTAGCGCTGTTTTCTTCATTTTAGGCACCTACCATTCAATTTCAGCAACCAATTTAGGCTGATCATTCACAGTCATTTCGCGAACTTTCGCATCATTAATTCGAATTACCCGATCGGCCATTTCTGCAATGGCTGAATTGTGGGTAATAATTAAGACGGTCGTTCCAGTTTCACGAGCAGTGTTTTGCAAAATGGTTAAAATTTGTTTCCCTGTTTCATAATCCAGTGCTCCTGTCGGTTCATCACATAAAAGTAACTTGGGCTTTTTAGCAATCGCACGGGCGATGGTCACTCGTTGTTGTTCACCACCAGAAAGTTGCGCTGGAAAATTATCTAAACGTTCCCCTAAACCCACCGATTGTAAAACAGTGGTCGAATCCAACGCATCCGCAACGATTTGCGAAGCCAATTCGACATTTTCTTTTGCCGTTAAATTTGGGACTAAATTGTAAAATTGGAAAACAAACCCGACATCATTGCGTCGATAAGTGGTTAATTGTTTCTCTGAAAACTGAGCGATATCTGTGCCATCAATAATAATTTCCCCTTCATCACAGCTGTCCATTCCACCAAGAATATTTAAAACAGTTGATTTTCCAGCACCGCTGGGGCCTAAAATAACCGCTACTTCTCCTTTTTCCACTTCAAAAGAAATGCCGTCATTCGCAGTAATAGTTGTCTCTCCCATTTGGTAACGCTTGTATTCATTTTTGACTTCAATATAGGCCATCCACTATCCCTTCCCTTCTACATTAAAATAGTAACATATCTGAGAAAACAAGTCTTTCAAAGAAAAGCCTTTTTTGATTTTTTAGCAAATTTACGTATAATAGAAAAGATGGTCCACTTAAATTTGGACTATTGCAAGTATAAAATTAGAGGAGCACGTTATGGCAAACAGAAAGAAGAAACCACCATTTAATTCAACCATCATGCTGATTGGCGCATTAATCATTTTAATTTTAGGCGCGGTTGGCGTTAAAGTTCCTGATGCTTTACAAGATTTATTTAATGTTCAACCACAAACAACCACCCCCTCAAGCACACCAGCACCAAAAGGAGATAATCCTGGACCCATTGAAAATGGTAAAGCCACATTTTCAGCAGAGGAATTAAAGGATAGCTCAAACGGCTGGATTACTTATCATTCTCTAGATCGTCTAAAACGAGCGACAGGCGCTGATGCGCTATTAAAACCCGCAATGGTCAATACAGGAACTTCCGCTAATAAAGATATTCGACCAGCTGGTTTCATTTCAGGAAAAGCTAATCATTCGCGTGGCCACCTAATCGGCCGTCAAATGGGAGGCAGTGGTGATGATCCACGTAACTTAACCACCTTGTATCAGAATCCTGTCAACACTCCTTATATGACGAAATATGAAAATCAGATTCGGGCAGCTCTTGATCGCGGCGAAACCGTTCGTTATCGCGTGACACCTGTATATAACGGAAACGATTTGTTGGCTGAAAAAATCATCTTAGAAGCCAAAAGCCTTAAAACAAATTCACCCATTGATTTTTCAGTAACTATTTTAAACAAACAATAAGGAGGAACTTTCATTGGATTTTGAACAGCTAAAAGAAACATTACCCGATGCAAAACCACAAACATTTTTGCAAGCAATCCTCTCTCAACCTCAAGAAGAGGATGCTGAATTAACTTTCAGTGAAGAAATTGATGAACAGTTTGTCGAAAATTGTAAATTTTTAGCCTCTCCAGAAACCATTTCTGAAACAGATGTGGAACATTGGCGCAAACAAGAATTTTTAGTTGTCGCCCAAAGTTTAGATGGCGATTATCTAGCAGGCACCCTAGAGCAAACCTTTGTGATTCCCAGCTCCCTTTACAAAGAGGATATTGAGCAATTTGACAAGCAATTAATCGATTTTTTTATTGCCTACGAGAACAAAGAAATCACTTCTGCGATTTTACCAAAAGAATTATAAAAAAAAGCTTGCGGATAAATTTCCGCAAGCTTTTTCTTGTGTCTTATGCTCGATAACGTTCTACGCCATCTAAATAAGTGGCTGCTAATTCCATGGTTGGTTCTAATACGATAAAGTCAGCATCGCGACCATTTGCAATCATGCCGCATTGATCATCAATTTTACAGCTAATCGCAGGAACTAATGAAGCCATCATAATTGCTTGTGCAGGTGTTGCAATACCCCAATCAACTACATTTTTAATTGCTTCTTTTAGTTTTAAAATACTTCCTGCTAAGTTCCCAGTATCCAAACGAGCCGTTCCTTCTGCTACCACAACAGGAAATTCACCTAAATTGTAGTTGCCATCTGGCATACCGCCAGCCATCATGCAGTCTGTAATTAACGCAACGTGATCATGGCCCGCTTTTTCCATCAATACTTCAGCCGCTTGCGGATGTACATGGTGTCCATCACAAATTAATTCAGAGAAAACGTGTTGTAACGTTAACAATGCACCAACCATCCCTGGTTCACGGTGATTTAAGCCACGCATCCCATTATAGGCATGAACAAAAACGCTAGCGCCTGCTTCAACTGCCACATCAGCTTCTTCTAAGGTCGCATTACTATGGCCTAAAGCAACAACGACACCTTCATCTGTAACGGTTTCAACAAATTCTTTCACACCATTACGTTCTGGAGCCAACGCAATTTTCTTAATAATTCCGCCTGAAGCTTCTTGCCATTCGTGGAATGTATCAAGGTCTGGATCTCCAAAATAACTTGGATTTTGTGCGCCTTTATGTTCTTCAGTAAAGAAAGGTCCTTCAAAGTAAATCCCTTGAATTTTTGCACCAGGTACTTCTTGGTAGACTTGACCAATCGTACGTGCAACGTCTGTTAAACGTTCTTTACTTGAAGTTAATGTTGTTGGTAAAAATGAAGTTACACCACAAGATAACAAGCCTTCAGACATCACTTTAATGCCTTCTGCATCGTTATCCATTACGTCATGATTCATGTAACCATGAATATGAGTATCGACTAAACCTGGGGCAATCCATTTGCCTTCCTCACGAATAATTTTTACGTCCCCTTGCGGTTCATCCTTTGTATAATTACCAAAGATACCATCCGTGATTTCTAAATAACCAGGTCCTTTAACATCGCTTTTTAAAAAGAACTTGTCTGCAAAGATAAATGTTTTCATCTTCATCCTTCTTTCTTTATTTTACTTACTTCAAAAGTACTCTTAATCAGTACAAAAGTCAAGAAATGGTGTAGACCTTTTAAGCAATTCTGAGGATTTTTTAAAGATTGCCACTTTCCACGTTTTTCATTTGTTGTGCTAAGTTCAGATAACGTTCTGCTTCTTCATGTTTATTCTTTCTCATTAAAACTAAATATTTTAGATTTAATAATTCACTTAAATAATAATAACTATTTTTTTTGCGGGCCCAAGTAATTCCTTGATCCACATAAATTTCGGCATCTTTTTCTGTATAATTTTTGAATAAGAAATCAGCATAATTAAAAAATATTTTCGTTAATTCTGCATTACTGCGTTCATTTGGCAATTGATTAAAATAATGAATACTCAAACTTAAAAATCGTTCTGCTTCTACTCGATTGCCCATGTAACCATAAGTAGCACCTAGACAACTAATTAATTGAATCTCTAAATCAGAAACATTTAACTTATCAGCTTTATAGGTGAAAGATAACCCTTTACGCAAGCTAGCAATAGCTTTTTCATAATCATTTAGAACAAACAATTCACAACTACCTAAATAATAATAATATTTTTGCCAGTCCGTATCTAAATACAATTGTTCTTCAATACGATTTTCCTTTAAATAATTTAATAATAATTGATATTTTTTATGGCGAAAATATTCAGCCATTTTTTCAAATGAATACGTAACAACGTGCACATCACCAGATTTATAACGCATAATCTGGTCAACAGTCACACCTAAACGATCACAAAGTTGTTGCATTACGAGAACGTTTGGCAACTCTTCATTGTTTTCAATGCGACTTAAAACACTTTGCGAACAGATGTCTTCTGATAACATTTTCTGTGTCAATTTTCTATTTTTTCTAATTTCTTTAATAACTGCACCTAAAGAATTCATCACAATAGCTCCTATTTATATCGGCCATTTTCCTTGCAAAATGGGGATTTTGTCAAAATATGCGAATTCGCATTATGCTTTTATTGTACTTTATTGCATAATATACTGCAAGAACATTATCTAAGGTTTTCTTAGAAAATAAATAGGTTCATTTTTATTAAAAAGGAGTGTTATTGTATGGCCGAAGAGAAAAAGGTTCACTTCATTTGGGAAAAAACAAATTATTCAGGCTTTGTGGAGAAGGAGTATGAAAATTCTTATCTCATCGTAGTAGCAAATCCTAGTCCTGATATGGAAGAAAAATATACCAACCGAATGATTATTAGTAAAAAAGCATGTGAAACCGCAGAATAGTATTGTTGATAAAACAAGAACTACCAAAAAATAGCTTCGTTAGAGGCTATTTTTTGGTAGTTCTTTTATTTTTGTTTGTAGGTACTTAAAAATTCACGCATTTTATCTGCTGTAGTTTTTAAGTCTTCCATCTTCGGTAAATAAACAATACGGAAGTGATCTGGTTGTTGCCAGTTGAACCCACCACCATGGACTAATAAAATATGATGTTTGTGTAAGAAATCTAAAACAAATTTTTCATCATCATAAATGTCAAATTTGGCCGTATCAATTTTCGGGAAAATATAGAAAGCTGCTTTAGGCTTCACGGCTGATAAACCAGGAATATCATTTATCGCATTGTAAATAAATTCTCGTTGTTCGTAAATTCTGCCACCTGGCAAAAGTAAATCATCGACACTTTGATAGCCACCTAATGCGGTTTGAATGATTTGTTGTGACAATACATTCGAGCATAACCGCATGGAAGCAAGCATATTTAGCCCTTCGATATACCCTTTTACTCGTGATTTATCTCCACTTAACACCATCCAACCGCATCGGAAGCCTGCCACTCGATGTGATTTTGACAAACCATTCAATGTTACGACAAATAAATCAGGTGCTAATGTAGCAATCGGTACATGAACCAAACCGTCCATGACCAAACGATCATAAATTTCATCGGAGTAAATAATTAAATCATTTTGACGTGCCACTTCGACAATTTCTAGTAATAACTCTTTCGGATATAAAGCACCAGTCGGATTATTGGGATTGATAATAACGATTGCTTTTGTATTCGAAGTTATTTTTGATTTTATATCATCAATGTCTGGATACCATTCTGCTTGCTCATCACAAATATAATGAACGGGTGTACCGCCCGCCAAAGAAACAGAAGCAGTCCATAAAGGATAGTCTGGCATTGGCACAAGTACTTCATCGCCGTTATTTAACAAGCCTTGCATACACATGGTAATTAGTTCACTCACGCCATTACCAGTGTAAATATCATTAATCGTTACATTAGGAAATTTTTTTAATTGGCAATATTGTTCAATCGCTTTTCTTGCAGAAAAAATACCTTTTGAATCGGAATAACCTTCTGAATCGCGAACATTCACAATCATGTCGCGCACAATTTCATTTGGGGCATCAAAACCAAATGGCGCTGGATTCCCTGTATTTAATTTCAAAATACGTATGCCCTCTTCTTGCATGCGTTCTGCTTCTTCTAAAACAGGACCACGGACATCGTAACTTACGTTATTTAATTTATCGGATTTTTTAAAATTTCTCACACGGACTCCCTCGCTTCACAAATTTATACTCTAAAGTTACGCCAACTATAATGAAAAAGCAATAATAAATATCAGAATTTAATAAAAAATTGATGGTTTTTCCGTAATAAACAAGAGCGTGGGACAAAAATCACTTTGGATTTTTGCTCCACGCTCAAAAACTGATAAACGGCGGGAACAGAAGCAACTCCTTCTTATTTCTCGGAGTTAAACACTTCTGTCCCGACCTCTTGTTATACTAGTTGATGCAGATGATGGGACTCGAACCCACACGGACATCTGTCCACATGACCCTCAATCATGCTTGTCTGCCAATTCCAACACATCTGCATTTTAAGAGCACTTATTTATCCTAAAATAATTACTGGTCTTTGTCAAGATAACAAAGACCAGAATCGTTAGATTTGTTCTTTTTTCACTTGCCAGGACAAACGCCCATGACATTTTCCGCAGACATATCGTGTCGTATCAATTCGTCGTTTTCTGAGGATGACTTCTCCACAAGACTGACATTGGTACTGATGAAAAACTGCTTTTTTCCGTTCTACTAGAGGCGGTGCATAACGGGCACCGCCAGTCTTAGCCAATAACTCTTTAAAGTCCTTATCTTTATGCTGATAGCCTTTGCCAGCTAAATGTAAATGATAATGACATAACTCATGCTTAATGACTTTTTCCAGTTCCTCTTGTCCATACTTTAAAAAGACAGTTGGATTAAAATCCAGGTGATGCGAAGCTAAATGATAGCGACCGCCCGTAGTTTTTAACCGCCGATTAAATGTAGCTTGATGCAGAAAAGGTTTCTGAAAAAATACGATTGAAATTTTTTCCACTAGCGTTTGAAGCGCTTGATCTGTCATCAAGACTGGTTGAGACTCTTTCATTGTTACTCTTTTCTATCAGCACGAGGCAACATGGTTAAACTAATACGCCCCTTTTTCAAGTCAACATCTTCTACCCAAACTGTGACTACATCCCCCACCGCAACAACATCCGTTGGGTGCTTAACAAATTTAGTACTTAACTTAGAAATGTGGACTAAGCCATCTTGCTTCACACCAATATCGACAAACGCACCAAAGTCAATTACGTTTCGAACAGTCCCTTGCATTTCCATTCCTGGTTTCAAATCTTCCATCGTCAACACGTCTTTACGTAAAAGTGGTGCTGACATCTCATCGCGCATATCACGACCTGGTTGGATTAAACTAGCAATAATATCCGTGAGTGTTTCTGAACCTACTTCTAACTCAGTAGCTAATTGATTCACTGGTAACTGTTTCAATTTTTCGATAGCTTCTGCTGTCCCTAATTCTTTAGAAGCAATCTCTGCTTTTTCTAAAATTGCTTGTGCTACTGGATAACTTTCTGGGTGAATGCCAGTGTTATCTAACACATTTTTGCCATTAGGAATTCGTAAAAAGCCAATTGCTTGTTCAAATGCTTTTGGTCCTAAACGAGGTACTTTTTTGACTTGATTTCGTGCTGTAAAGACACCATTTTCATCACGATAAGTGACTAAGTTTTGCGCCGTTGTTTTATTTAAGCCAGAAATATGTTGTAAAAGTTGAGCACTCGCTGTATTCACATCAACACCAACTTGGTTTACCGCAGTTTCTACAACAAAATCCAATTGCTCGGCAAGACGTTTTTGCGATACGTCATGCTGATATTGACCAACCCCGACTGCTTTGGGATCAATTTTTACTAATTCTGCCAACGGATCTTGTAAACGACGTGCAATGCTGACCGCACTTCGTTCTTCGACTTGTAAATCAGGAAACTCTTTACGAGCTACTTCACTCGCAGAGTAAACGGAAGCCCCTGCTTCATTAACAATCACGTAAAAGACGTCCCGTTTCACCGCTTTTAATTGCTCTGCCACAAACAATTCAGATTCACGACTTGCCGTTCCGTTTCCAATAGCTACCATGTCCACTTGATAGTCTTCAATGATCTTTTTAAAGGCTGGACCAGCGGCTTCACGTTTCGCAGCAGTCGCTGGTTTATGTGGATAAATCACTTGAATTGCTAAAACTTTACCAGTTTCATCGACAACTGCTAATTTACAGCCTGTCCGATAAGCCGGGTCAAATCCTAGAACAACTTTTCCTTTAAGTGGTGACTGTAATAATAAATTACGTAAATTTTCACCGAAAATTGCAATCGCTTGTTCATCAGCTTTTTCTGTTAATTCATTGCGGATCTCCCGTTCAATCGCTGGTCCAATAAATCGTTTATAGCTATCTAAATAAGCAGCTTCAATGTATGGAGCAGCTAAACTTGTTGCTTGTTTGCCGATTAGTTGACGTTGGAAATAATCATTAATTTTTGTTTCATCAGCGACAAGGGAAACCTTTAAAATGTCTTCTTTTTCACCACGATTCGTTGCTAAGACACGGTGCGGCACCATTTTGCTAACTGGTTCTGCAAAATCGTAATACATTTCATAGGTCCGCTTTTCGTCTTTTTCTTCGTCCTTAACTACGCTAACGTATTGCGCATGTTTAACCATATAATCACGTAACCATGTTCGGTATTTTGGTTCATCGCTAATACGTTCTGCTAAAATTTCATGAGCACCTTGCAAGGCTATCTCGGCGGTTGCAACTTCTTTTTCTTCATTAATAAAAGTAGCCGCTTTGGCTAAGATATCCGCGTTTTCAGGTAAAGAGAGCAACCAATCTGCTAATGGTTCCAACCCTTTTTCTTTCGCGATAGTCGCTTTAGTCCGACGTTTTTGTTTATATGGTCGATATAAATCTTCCACTTGTTGCATTTTTACTGCTTTTTGAATATCTGTTTTGAGTTCTTTTGTTAGTTTTCCTTGCTCTTCAATTAAACGGAGAACTTCTTCTTTCCGCTTTTTCAAGTTTTGTAAATAATGATAACGTTCTTCTATTTCACGGATTTGGACTTCATCTAAACTTCCAGTCATTTCTTTCCGGTAACGGGCAATAAAAGGAACTGTATTTCCTTCATTTAATAAAGTTAAAACCGTTGTTATTTGTTTTGAACGATACGTTGTCAATTCTTTTTGAAGTAGCGCTACTACTTCTTCGTTATAAGCTTCTGCCATTAACTAGATACCTCTTTTCTTATGCATACTTATCTATTTTAGCATATTTTTGCTTCTAAATATAGAAGTGAGGTAACTGATTCGTGCGATTAAGGAATCAAAATTCTGGTTGCCATGCAGGGGTGCGTTTTTGATATTCGATATCTTGGACAATGCCTTTTTCATTAAAAATCACACCATGCACAGAGCCACCAAAAATAGCACCACCATCTATGCCAATTTTTCCATCACTTTGCCAAAGGTCCGTGGTCTGCATATCACCATGTAACATCGGAGTAATGGTATGACCAAAAACAATGGTCTTGCCTGTATTATTTTTCCCTTGATGAAAGGGTTCGCGAATCCACAAAAAATCCTTAGGTGCTGTTTGCCGCCAATCTTCCATCGTTAAATCAACCCCAGCATGCACAAATAAGTAATGCTGCCATTCAAAATAAAGCGGTCGTTTTGTTAAAAAATCAACTAACTCTGGATAGCGACTACGGATCATTAAGGCCATTTCTGTTGGTGAGTATTCTGCAGTAGCTCCTGGATGCAAGAGACTTTCAATTGTTTCCTTGCCACCATTGCGAACATATCCTGCAAACCAGTCCTCTGGATTTTGAAGAAACTGCAAAAAATATTCTTCATGATTGCCTCGCAAATAAACAGCGTCGTGTTGCTCGACAAGTTCTTTTCCTTTGAGAAAACAGGCTTTAGAATGCGGACCACGGTCGTTTAAATCACCAATTAAAACTAGCTGATGCTCGACTGGGTCATAGTCTGTGAGTAAGGCATCAAACAAATCTGCTTGTCCATGAATATCACTGATTACATAAACATATGGTTTCATAAATAAGCCCTCCTAACTTGCTTATATTAAGTATACGCTAAATTTTAAAATATTCTCGTAAAATGTTTGGAAATAAAAAACGAAAATAGGACATAAGTCAAAACGACTTATGTCCCACTCTCTAAATCTTAAAATAATCAGTTGAACAAAAGCAGCACCTGCAATTACTCGCTGCAATTTAGCTTTCAAGAGTGATGAACACTTGGAGCTAACTGCTTTTGTCTCTGACTCGTTTGGTTTATTTTTTCTTCTTACCGCCAAACGCATCTTTCATTTTATCAAAGAAGCCTTCTTCTTGTTGTTCAGTTACATTTTGTCCGCCAGCTTTTGCAAAAGCTCGTAGGGCATCCTTTTGTTCTTCATTAAGATTTTTTGGTGTTATTAATTTCACTTTCACGTGTTGATCACCATTGCCCCCACCACGTAAACGTGGCGCACCTTTGCCTCTTAAGCGGAAGTTTGTGCCAGTTTGTGTTCCAGCCGGAATTTTTAATTTCACGTCACCATGAACAGTTGGGACAGTTACTTCGTCCCCTAGAGCCGCTTGGACGAAACTTACTGGTAAATCATAGTAGATTTCTGCGCCATCTCGATCGAAAATATCACTATCTTCAACACGAAAGACTACATATAAATCACCATAAGGTCCACCATTGGTACCCGCTTCTCCTTGGTTAGCTAAGCGCATTTGTTGACCGTCTTCTACTCCAGCAGGCACATTTACTTTGACAGTATGTGCTTTTTTCTCATGACCTGTGCCATGACAAGTTGGACATGGTTCTTTGATTTCTTTCCCTGTGCCATGACACACATCACAAGTTTGACGACTCATCATACGACCTAATGGCGTTTGACGTTCAACATTGATTGTTCCAGAGCCATGACATTTATGACAAGTTTCTGGGTGTGTGCCTGGTTTGGCGCCATTACCGCCACAGGTTGCACAAGTATCTTCTCGATTGTACTTAATCTCTTTTTCGACACCGAAAATAGCTTCTTCAAATTTCAATTGAATTGTATATTGTAAATCGGCGCCTTGTCTTGGTGCATTTGGATCAACAGAACGGCCACCGCCGCCACCAAAGAATGAATCGAAAATATCTTCGAATCCACCAAAACCACTACTGCTAAATCCGCCGCCACCGAAACCGCCAAAGCCACCAGCGCCGCCACCGTAATTAGGATCAGTTCCTGCATGGCCATATTGGTCATAGGCCGCTTTTTTCTGTGGATCACTTAATACTTCATACGCTTCAGAAACTTCTTTAAATTTTTCTTCCGCATCGGCTTCTTTGTTAATATCTGGATGGTACTTTTTGGAAAGTTTGCGGTATGCTTTTTTAATTTCATCATCTGAAGCACCTTTTGCTAATCCTAGCACTTCATAATAATCTCGTTTCGTCGCCATTGACTTCCCTCCAACTTTCTTCAAACTTTACAATGTGTTTAGAACCAGCCAAATTCATCGATTGCTTTCGGTCTCTCTGGTTGGATTATCTGTCACACCTTGAATCAGTGTTACTAGCTGTGAATAGGTATTTTCAGCTTGTTTAACATCGTTGTAATCATACCACAGTTCTTTCAAAACCTAAATAGTTTCTTGCTAACTTGATTGTGGTTGATTTTCTCACAAAAGACAAGGGACTGGGACATTAGTCATTGTACTAATGATCCAGTCCCTAAAATCAATTGTTATTGATTATTTGTCATCACCATTTACTTCTTCAAAATCAGCATCAACAACATCATCAGCGCCACCTTGGGCAGCTTCAGGATTTTCTTGTGCTTGTTGTTGCGCAGCTTGTTCGTAAAGTTTTACTGTTAAGTTTTGGACGATTTCATTCAATGAATCACGTTTTGCTTTCATTTGTTCGATATCGTTTGCTTCGATGGCTGCTTTTAATTCATCACGCGCATCTTCTGCTTTTTTCACTTCTTCAGCGTCTACTTTGCCTTCTAATTCTTTCAATGTTTTATCAACAGTGAATAATAAAGCATCTGCATCGTTACGTAAGTCAACTTCTTCTTTACGTTGTTTATCTGCTTCAGCGTTTGCTTCAGCATCTTTCACCATACGTTCGATTTCATCATCAGATAAACCTGAAGAAGATTTAATCGTGATTGTTTGTTCTTTTTGAGTGCCTAAGTCTTTCGCACGAACATTTACAATCCCGTTTTTATCAATGTCAAAGCTTACTTCAATTTGTGGCACACCACGAGGAGCTGCAGGAATATCTGTTAATTGGAAACGACCTAATGTTTTATTATCAGCGGCCATTGGACGTTCACCTTGTAAAACGTGAATATCAACAGCTGGTTGATTGTCAGCAGCAGTTGAGAAGACTTGTGATTTACTTGTTGGAATCGTAGTGTTACGATCAATTAATTTTGTAAATACGCCACCCATTGTTTCAATCCCTAATGACAACGGTGTTACGTCTAATAAGACAACGTCTTTAACATCACCAGTGATTACGCCACCTTGGATTGCAGCACCCATTGCTACTACTTCGTCAGGGTTAACTGATTTGTTTGGTTCTTTGTTTGTTTCTTTGCGAACAGCTTCAACTACAGCTGGAATACGTGTTGAACCACCAACTAGGATAACTTCGTCGATTTCAGAAGGATTTAAACCAGCATCTTTCAAGGCTTGACGTACTGGTACTTTTGTACGTTCAACTAAATCACTTGTTAATTCATCAAATTTTGCACGAGTTAAGTTCATTTCTAAGTGCAATGGTCCTGCTTCGCCAGCAGTAATAAATGGCAAGCTGATTTGTGTGCTTGTTACACCTGATAAGTCTTTTTTCGCTTTTTCAGCAGCATCTTTCAAACGTTGTAATGCCATTTTATCGTTAGCTAAGTCAATGCCATTTTCTTTTTTAAATTCTGCAACCATGTAGTCAATGATTTTATTATCAAAGTCATCCCCACCTAGGTTGTTATCACCGGCTGTTGATAATACATCGAAAACGCCATCGCCTAATTCAAGGATTGACACGTCGAATGTACCACCACCAAGGTCAAAGACAAGAATTTTTTCATCTTTGTCTGTTTTATCTAAGCCATAAGCTAAAGCTGCTGCTGTTGGTTCGTTAACGATCCGTTCTACTTCTAAACCAGCAATTTTACCAGCATCTTTTGTTGCTTGACGTTGCGCATCGTTGAAATATGCAGGAACTGTAATAACTGCTTTTTCAACTTTTTCACCTAAATAGTCTTCAGCAAAACCTTTTAAATATTGTAAGATCATTGCAGAAACTTCTTGTGGTGTATATGATTTTCCTTCAACATCAACTTTGTAGCCAGCTTCACCCATGTGACGTTTAATAGATGAAATCGTGTTAGGATTTGTAACAGCTTGACGTTTTGCTACTTCGCCCACTTGAATTTCACCGTTTTTGAATGAAACGACCGAAGGAGTTGTGCGGTTACCTTCTGGGTTTGCAATAATTTTCGCTTCGCCGCCTTCTAGCACTGCGACAGCTGAGTTTGTTGTTCCTAAGTCAATACCAATAATTTTACTCATAGTGAATATCTCCAATCTGTATTAGTTTTCTATAATAATATATTTTTAATTAACGTTTGTTATTGTGCAACAATGACCATTGATGGTCGCAACACACGATCTTGTAATTTGTACCCTTTTTGTAGAACTTCAACAATGGTATCTGCTGGGGTTTCTTCAGAAGCAGGGACTGTTTGAACGGCTTGATGTAAATTTGGATCAAAGGTTTCACCCATTGCTGGGATTTCTTCAATTCCTTCTTCTTTTAAAGCCACAGTAATACTTTCTAGCACCATCGAAATACCTTTTTTCAAGCTTTCGCCTTGTTCATCTGATACTTCAATAGCCATTGCTCGTTCTAAATTATCAATGGATGGTAAAATCTTTTTACCTAAATCTTGTGAGCGGTAACGAACTAATAATTCTCGTTCGTTTTTATTTCGATTGCTCATATTAGCAATTTCGGCTCTTGCCCGCAAGAACTTGTCTTCCATTTCGGAAAGCTCTGCTTTAAGATTTTCAATCTCTGTTGCTTCAACTTCTACTTCAGAAACGCCAGCAGCATCAACAGCTTCCATTTCTTCTTGTAATTCTTCTTGCTTCTCTTCTTTTTTACTCACTTCAGCAACTTCCTTTCTCTTTATGCATCTACTTCTTATCCTAACAAGGTTTGCTTAATTACCTAAAAAACGGTAATAGTCACCTAGTTGTGAAGCTAGCTCATGTCGAAACGTGTCTACCAAACCGAATATTTTTGAATACGGCATACTGGTTGGTCCTAGCAGGGCAATTGTTCCTTTGCCATGTCCTGATACTTCATACGTAGCAGTGATCATGCTCATATCTTCTAAGAGATTGTTGCCAATTTCTGAGCCGATACGAAAAACAATTGGATTTTCTGTTGTTGCAGAACCATTTAATAAATGCGTCAGCTCATCAGAATTTTGCATAAAGGAATAGACAGATTTCAATTGTTCAATATCTTGTTTGATGCCAAAATCTAACAAATTCATGCGACCACCGACAAAGACTTTTTCTTCAAAGGCATGTCCTAACATCTCATCGAATAAGTTCATCATTCCTTCTGGCGTTTGGAAATAGCGATGTAAAATCATCGGAATCTCCGTCCGCAAACGATGATAAACGGTCAACAAAGGTTGTCCAACCAACTTATCATTGATGATTTGTGTCATTTTTTCAAGATCTTGGCTAGAAACAGCGGCAGGAATGGCAAATACTTGGTTTTCAACATTGCCTTTATCTGTCACTATAATAGCAAGGACTTGCCGATCATTCAAAGGAACCATTCGAAAGCCGGTTAATTTCCGTTCTTTCACTTCAGGTCCTAATGAAAAAGCAGTATAACTTGTCAATTCTGATAGAATTTCAGCTGATTGTCGAATAATATCATTAATCTCATGAAATTCTTTTCCAAAAGATTGACGGATTCTTCTAAGTTCGTTCTCTTCTACTTGTGTTGGTTGTAAAAGATGATCCACGTAGTAACGATAACCAGCCATTGAGGGGATTCGCCCTGAAGAAGAATGGGTCTTAGCTAATAAGCCGTATTCCTCTAATGCTTTCATATCATTACGAATTGTGGCAGAACTAGAGGCAATGCCATCCTCCATCAATTTCTTAGAACCGACAGGTAAGCCCGTGTTCGTGTAATTTTGGATGATAAGTCTCAAGATATTTTGTTGTCTTTCTGTAATCATCGTTATTACCACCCTTCATTAGCACTCTTAACATCTAAGTGCTAACTACATATACTAATATAACAAGTCCTTACCTTTTTGTCAAGGGAAATACGCAACTTTTTAGCACTCTTCACACAAGAGTGCTAATCGCTGCAAACCACCTTCAAAAACCATCAATACCAACTTTTGTAATAAAAAAATCATCGAAATGCTTTGTCACACTTCGATGATTTTTTTATTTTTTTACTCTTTTTCACTTAACAAAAATGCTTCAAAAACATTATTCCCCACAAATAGTCCTTTTTTCGTTAAACGTAAGATATCTGCTTCTTCAATTAATAATTCTTCTTTGATTAAGCGTTGAATGACCTCTCCATAAATTGCTTCAATTGGTTCATGAAATTTTTGTTGGAATTTTTGTTTAGAAATGCCTACTTTTTTACGTAAGCCTAAAAATAGCTCTTCTTCTATTTGATTTAGACGAGTTAATTCTTCAGTCTCCACAATTGGCAATTGATTTTCTCGCAAGGGTTTCAAATAATGTTGGATTGGACCGTGATTTTTGTAACGAGTTTGCCCAAGATAGCCGCTGGCACCTGCGCCAAATCCATAGTAGTGGTCATTATTCCAATAAGCCAGATTATGCTGGCTTTCTTTTCCTGTTAAAGCAAAATTACTGACTTCATATTGGTGACGTCCTTTTTTCTCCATTGCTTCAATCGTTTCGTCAAACATTTGTGCTTCGATTTCTTCTTCAGGCAGCTGTAACCGTCCTTGACGAACCCAGTTCATGAACATTGTTTTATTTTCAAGAATTAATGAATAAAGCGAATAGTGCGGCAAGTCCAATGCTAAGGCTCTTGTCAAAGTATCGCGAAAACTTTCCAATGTTTGTCCAGGTAAAGCATAGATTAAGTCAATACTGACATTGGTAAAATTTTCTTTCTCTAAAAATTTCATTGTTTCATAAACATCTGCGGCGGTGTGCTTGCGACCGATTTTTTTGAGCAAGCGATCATCAAATGTCTGAACGCCCATCGAAAGACGATTGACGCCATAGTTTTTCATGACTTGTAATTTTTCTTGGGTTAAATCACCAGGGTTTGCTTCCACCGTAAATTCATTTCGGTCATCAAACGTTAGCTGTTCGCGAACCCCTTTTAGTAGCACATCTAACTGTTTCGCTGATAATGAAGTTGGCGTGCCTCCGCCAATATAGATGGTTTTCATTTCTTGTTCTGGATACAATGCTTGCGTAAGTTGAATTTCTTTTAATAAACTCTGAATATATTCATCAACTGGTTGTCCTTCTAAAAAGACCTTGTTAAAATCGCAATAATAACAAATATGCTCACAAAATGGAATATGAATATAGGCCGACCGATCGAACATCGGCGTTGAAGTTGAAAGTTGGTTTGTTTTGGTCATTAGCTCGTTTTATCTCCTTATTACCAAAAAGCTCGTTCTTTTTGGAAAGTCTCTACTAGCCATACTAACTGTAAATGACAAATAAATCCATAAAAAAATTCGCACAGTCACTTAAAACAACAACGAGGAGCTGTCATAAAAACCGACACCTCCTCAACCTTGAAAGAAAAGTAAAAAAATTTTTCTATATATAATAGTACAAATCAGTTACAGTAATTGACCGTAACGTTTGACGTATAAAACTTTAATGAACGCAACCAGTGCTAAATAAGCAATAATTGTCGGGATTAAATACAAGAAATAGCTTGGTGATAAACCGACAAATCCTAGTTCTGCACCGAAAGCGGTAAAGGGTAAAACAGTTCCGAGAACAATCCCTGCTGTAGTGACTAACGTCATAATTCCAGAAGCACTACTTTGAAGGAAAGGCATTTTTTCTGTTCGTAGGAAATGCAAGACGAGCATTTGGGACCATAAGGACTCAATGAACCACCCTGCATGGAAAATACCGATAAAGAGCAATTGATCTGCTCCATTTAATTCAAAGAATGAGCCACCTAGGATAGCCGGACACACAATGAAATACATAAATAAATAGGTAACAATATCAAAAATAGAACTCGTTGGGCCAAACCAACGCATAAAATTACCAATTGATTTTGGTTCCCATTTTTTTGGTTTTTCTACGTATTCTTCATCTACTTTGTCCCAAGGAACTGACATACACGAAGTATCGTAAATTAGATTTAATAATAGCGATTGAATCGGAGCAATCGGTAAAAATGGTAAAAAGATACTTGCTGGGATCACGGAAAAAACATTGCCAAAATTAGAACTTGCTGTTAATTTGACGTACTTCATCGTGTTCGTAAACACGCGCCGTCCAGATAAAATTCCTTTTTCCAAAACCATTAAATCTTTTCTCAATAAAATTACATCCGCCGATTCTTTCGCCACATCGACAGCTGTATCAACAGAGATTCCTACATCAGCAGCACGCATTGCTCCAGCATCATTTATTCCATCACCTAAAAAGCCAACAGTTTGACCATTTTCAGTTAACGCATTTACAATACGAACTTTTTGGTCAGGCGTAATTTTGGCGAAAATATTATACGCTTGAACGGTTTTTCTTAATTCTTCTTGGTTTAATTGTTGAAGTTCATTTCCTGTAATAATTTTTTCGCCAGCCAGACCAACTTCTTTACAAACAGAATGCCTCACATACTGATTGTCCCCCGTTAATACTTTCACAGCTACATTATGTTGATGCAAGGCGTGAATAGCTGCCGCCGCTGTTTCTTTTGGTGGATCTAAGAAAGCAAGATAGCCTTGTAAAATCAACTCTGATTCATCTTTAGTTGTATACTCCCATTCAGCCGCTTCGACTTTTTTATCGGCAATTGCTAGAACGCGCAAACCATCTCGATTTAAAGCTTCAACGTCTTTGGTAATTTTTTGACGCAGCGTCTCTGTTAAGGGCACAATTTCGCCATCTAAAAATACCTGTGTGCAGACCAAGAGCATTTCTTCAACCGCACCTTTGGTAATTAAGCGTGTTTCTCGCGTTTTAAACTCTTTGATAATCACGCTCATTCGACGTCGATTGAAATCGAAAGGAATTTCATCTACTTTATAAAAATCATCTGATTGTATATCACTTTCTTGTGTCGCCGCTTGAATAACGGCGTTATCCATTAAATTACGCAAACCTGTTTGAAAATAACTGTTTAGAAATGCTAAATCCAAGACTTTTTGATCTTCTTGGCACCCAATATTATAGTGGTATTCTAAAATTACTTTATCTTGTGTTAAGGTACCTGTTTTATCCGTACAAAGTACATCCATCCCGCCAAAATTTTGAATGGCATTGACATTTTTCATAATCGTGCCTTCTTTAGCCATTTCTCGAGAACCTTTGACTAAATTGGTTGTTACAATCATGGGTAACATTTCTGGTGTCAAGCCGACAGCTGTGGCAATCGCAAACATTAACGCTTCCACCCAATCGCCTTTTGTTAACCCATTAATTAGAAAAACAGTTGGCGTAATAACCAACATAAAGCGAATCAGCACCCACGTTGTTTTATTAATTCCTGTTTCAAAACTCGTCTGCTGCTGCTCTTCTCCGTTATCAGAAGCCATCCGTCCGAATAAAGTTTGATTACCAACTTTAATGACAATGCCCAAACCAGTGCCACTAATGACATTTGTTCCTAAAAACAAAAGATTGTCGTATTCTGTATCAATTTGATCACTATCTTTTTGATGAGTCGCGTGTTTTTCAATGGGAAAACTCTCTCCAGTCAAGGATGATTGGGAAACAAATAAGTCCTTAGATTGGATTAAACGTAAATCGGCTGGAATCATATCGCCAGCGGATAGTTGGACTAAGTCGCCACACACAACTTCCTCAATAGGAATTTCCATTTGCTTCTTGTCACGAATGACTGTCGCTGTAACTTTAATCATATTTTGTAATTTTTCAACTGCATTGCTTGATTTGACTGATTGGACAAAACTCATCGTGCCGCTTAAGATGACCATCGCTAACATAATTAACACGCCAGTAACATCTTTTTCCTCTGGCGCAGCATAGACATATTCTGTAAAAAATGAAATTGTGGCTAGTGCTAATAACACCAAAGTAAACGGCGTGATATACGATTTTATAAAAAGTCGCAGCCGTGAAGCTTTTTTTTCATTCATAATTTTGTTGCGGCCATAACGTTCTTGTAATTCTTCAATATCTTGGTGTTTAATGCCATCCCAAGTTGAGCCGAAACGTTGTAAAACTTTTTCTACTTCTGAATGGGCAAACTTTTTGTAACTATAGTCATGGCCCAAGTGACGCATTTTCTTTTCCATTTTCTTTCACCTCATTTATCTGTTGTTGACTTGAATTGACGATCGGTTCATCTTCCATTTTCCTCACCCTTTCCACAAAAAAAGACACGCTGAAAACTCAACGTGTCAAAGAATAATCGTTCTTATCGTTGAGCTTTAGCACTATACAACGTAAAAAGCGATTGCTTTTAGCTACCTTAAGAAAAGCCTTCATTCGACAGTTCCTGTTCTACCCATTGGCGTCTCTCGACATTTTTGGGCAGTAGCCTATGTTTGTATAGGAGCCTCACCTAACAAATCTTATTTAATTACAACAGCAAGTATAATTCTTCCTTGAAAAAATAACGATATAGAAAAAGTTTTTAGCAGATAACTTTTTGTCCATTCAGTAACAAAAAGAAAAATAATCCGCTTATTTACTATGGTTTTCTGGTATGATTCGTATTTATTCATAGAATCATAACTGGTTAAATTAATCTAAAGACCGTCAGATAGCCTTGTCGAGAAGCTTTTCTTCTGCTATTTTTTGTATAGTTAAAGAAACGGCGGTGAGGAAAATGAAATTACAACAACTAGAATATTTTATGGCAGTTTCAAAGTATGCGAGCTTTACTTTAGCTTCTCAAAAGCTCCATACGAGTCAACCTTATTTAAGTACCCAGCTCAAGGAGTTGGAACGTGAATTAGGTGCTTCATTAATTTTAAGAGACAAGAAACATTGTCGGCTTTCTCCAGCAGGCGAAGTCGTCGCCAAGCGAACAGAAATGATTTTTGCACTCATTAAGGAAGCGCAAGAAGAGATTAATGAATTAGTGACCCAAGGATCGACAACGACCATTCGGATTGGAACAAACTTAATTGATATAGATAAAGCATTTGGAGAAGTCTTGTTGTTATTTAATCAATCCTATCCGTATGTAAGTATTGATTTTAAGTATTATTACGATCTTGAAACAGCCTTGGAAACAGATTTAATTGACATTGGGATTGGGATATTTTTGGATACCTCGATTCCATTAGAGAAAGAATTAATTTATACAGAAAGCTATCTCCTTTGTGTCAATAAAAATCATCCTTTAGCCCATGCCGATAGCGTAACGATTGACGAAATTCGTTCTTTACCTTTTGCTGCATATTCCGATCAAGTATATGAAAAAAAAGTGTTTAAACGTTGGGAACGTAAAATCAATTGGGAAAATCGGCAAATCGTCATCGAACTTCCTTCTCTTCATTTAGTCTTAGACATGGTCCAACGAGAAAAAGCCTGTAGCATCCTTCCCTATTCACTCACTGATGAACTAAACAGACGTAACTTAGTTGGTATTCCTCTGGAAGATAGTCCAGAACGAGCCATCTATTTAGTTCAGAATAATCATCACGGACATTGTGAAGCACACCGTTATTTATTCGAACAATTACGTTATTTATTCTAGGAATAGAAAAAGGAGGAATTCCCATGGAACTATTTCGTTTACATTATTTTTTAGAGTTATGCAAAGTGAAACAATTTACTAAAGCAGCCGAAAATTTAGCAATTTCTCAAGCTGCATTAAGTAAGCAAATAAAAATTCTTGAAGCAACGTTAGGCGCGGAACTTTTTAATCGCCAAGGTCAAACTACCACCTTAACACCAGCTGGATTAATTTTAGAAAAATATTGTTGGCGCATCACCAATGAGTTGGTCTCAATTGAAGAAGAGCTAAAAGAAATTAATCATTCTTCCAACCATATTTATGTAGCCACTTATCTCTGTGATTTAGAATATAAATTGAATGACTTACTAATGACAACATTAACGGATCGTTCATCCAACTTACAAGTCCACACTATTATTACAGAAAATATTCTTCAATCCTTGGAAACAATGGATGCAGATTTTGGTATTTCCTTTGCTGACTTACCATTACCTGAACATATTGGTAAAATTGATTTATTTACAGCAAATTATCAATTCATTTTAAGAAATGATCATCCAGCTTTGGCCAAAGCCACGACGGAAGAAATTTTAAAAGAACTAACAATGTACCCCTTCGTCCGTTTAAATACCGAATTTTCCGAGCAAAACAAATTAACCAATTGGCTAGATACTACGTTTTCTAATTTTTCTCCAGAGAAAGTCATTCAAGTGGATACTCTTTCACTTATTACTCACTTGGTGTCTCATTCCGATAGTTTCGCTATTGTCCCCGAATACACAAATATTCAACTTTTAGACAATTCGATCCATACACTAACTTACCAAGAACTACCTAAACGAAACATGGCAGTTTATTATTTAAAAGAACGTTACATGAGTCGACAACTTCAACAACTTTTGGCTGAATGCCAAAAACAATTTCAATAGTAAAAACCAAGACTAGAGCTTGTCGGCAAGCGAGTTCCAGTCTTGGTTTTTATTTGTGTTTTCAGGTAGCGGCTTCTCTTCCTTTGACAAATCCTAAAGAAGTGATAGCCATCACTAACGAAGTGCCTCCTTGACTTAAAAACGGAAGCGGAATACCTTTTAACGGCAACAGTCCAATCACCGCACCGATATTCTCCACCGTTTGAAAAACCAGCGAAAAAATGAGGGCGACACAGATGTACATACAAAAACGCGAATTGCTCCGCAAGCCAGCTACTAAAACTTGATAAAACAAGTAAAAATAGAGAAAAACAACAGTGGCACTGCCCACAAAGCCCCAGGCTTCCCCGATAAAAGTAAAAACCATATCAGACTCACGAACAGGAACATACACTTCAATCCCATGCACACCCTTGCCAAATAAACCACCCGAACCAATTGCCAATAAACCTTGTACTTGTTGATAGGAGATTTTATCGACATAATCATAGGGATGAATCCATGCTAAAATTCGATCCAATTGATATTGTTTAAAATGTAAAAAGAAGAGTACTTTGTGCCCCCACTCTGTAAAGACTAACAGAATCAAGACCACGCCTAACGTTGCTAAAGCACTGAAAATAATGATTAAAATTTTGCGATCAATTCCTGAAATAACTAAAAGAGATAGAATAATCGTTACGAAAACAAGGGATGTCCCAAAATCTTTTTGTACCGCCATCAAGAAAAAAACAGGGACACTAACCGCAACGATTTTTTTTAGAAGTTGCTTGTCTGAACGCCATTTATCGGACCAGTCTTGTTGCTCATGTTGGACAATAATTTTTGCCAACATTAAAATAAACGCAATTTTCGCAATTTCTGATGGCTGAAATTTAATAAACCCTAAATCTAACCAGCGCTTTGTGCCCGTCAATAAATACATTCCTTTGTCATAGGAAAAATACAAAGCGCTCATTAAGATTAATGAAAACCCATAGAAAAAAGGAGCTACTTTCCAAATAAACTTCTGTGACAGCCGACTAGCTAAAAACATGCCTGCATAGCCAACAAAAATAAAGAAGAGTTGTTTTAATGCTGGCACAGTTCCGTCTTTTCCTTCATTAACGGCAATCCAATATTGCACACCAGAAGATAAAAGTGTGAGTAAAAAAATGGGCAATAATAAATCATAATTAAGATGTAAGTTGAATTTTTTTGTATTGACCATTTAACTGCCGCCTTTCGTTTGCAATAATTTTAATGACGATTCCTAATGCCACTGAAAAGATTAAATAACTTGTCCCACCGTAACTAACAAACGGTAAAGGAATTCCCGTCATTGGAATCAAACCCAAAACGCCACCAATGTTAATCGCCGTTTGAGCTAAAATCAAGGTCCCGACCCCTAACAAAAACAAGCCGTAACAATGATTCTTTATTACACAACTACTCCGCAAAATCGAGGCCGCTAAAAATAACAAAAGAAATAGTAATAGTAAGCCGCCAATCAAACCAAGTTCTTCCACAATCACCGCAAAAATAAAATCGGTTTGACCTTCTGGCAAGCCACCTTTTTTTACCATACCATTGGCTAATCCAGTGCCCCAAAACCCACCGTTATACATTGCTAAATAGGCCATTGAAGGCTGAAATCCGCGATCATGAAAGGATAAAAACGGATTTTTCAAAACAACTAAGCGGTCATACACATGCGCAAAAAAATGTGGTAAGTAGCGGTGATCCCCTAGAAAAATAATTATTTTAGAAAGAAGCGCCGCGCTAGCAACGACAATCCCCGCAGCAATTACACTAAATTTTGCATGAATACTTGCTGAGAAAATCAAGACACTGCCAATAACTAAAATAAGAATGGCCCCGCCAACTTTGGGTTGAATCAAAACTAAAAATGCAACGACCAAAACAAACAGCCATTGTTTCCTTAACTGCTTCATTGTCAAGCCATTTTCTTTTTCACCTAAATAACAGCTCAAGTAATAAATAATCGCAAAATTACAAAGTTCTGATGGCTGAAACTGGATTCCAAAGAGAGAAATCCAACGTTGTGCGCCATTCGCTGCTACACCAAAAAAAGGTAGTCGAACCATTAACAGTAATAGTACCGAAACTAAAAGCAGTCCAATCGCAATTTTCTTATTAAATAACACTTCTAGTCGAACTTTGTAAATCACGAACATTAGCACCCAGCTGAGACACATAATAATGCCTTGTTTAATAAACACAGCAGTGGGCTTCACGCCTTGCATCAGCAAGTCATAGCTACTGGCGCTATAAATCATTAACGCGCCAATAATACTTAATATAATAAAGGTCAAAAGAATTTTTGTTAGACCTAAAGTACGTAGATTCATTCTCTCACCTCTATCTTTTTCTAATTAAATCAATCTTACCAGTCTGAGTTAGAAAACAAATAGAGAGTTTTTTATAGAACTATTACTAAGCTTACATAACAAAAAGTAGCTAGACTTGGTTCATTTCACCTAGTTTCGCTACTTTTAAAAAAAGCCATTTATATAATTTTTGTGTGTTGCTCACATTTCTGATAAATTTTTCCAAACTTATCTCTTTCTAAATACTGATAATCTACTAAATACCGTCTCAAAAGTGCATAATCTTCATAGATTTCTCTAAGTCGCTGATTGACTTCTTTTTCCGTATATTCTTTCCCAAATTCAAATTGGTTGGCCCCACGTTGAAACACTTGGACTTTTTTCGCATTTTTCTTGGGAATAACTAGCAACTTTCCTTCTTTAAAAAAATTTTCAACCATGTTTATTCTCTTTTTTTTGTTTTGACTATTGTTTAGAAAATTGATGATTCAGTTTTTCTTTCTGTTTATCGGTCCATTTGCCAGCGACTTCATTGACAATTGTTTCAGCAAAATCACCTACTTTTTCTCCCGTAATATTTTTGATAGGTGTTCCGTTAGCAGCTCCTTCTTCAAACAAATCAAGTAAATCAGTCAACGCATTGAACATATTGGCTCCGCTATGATCTGAAAAATGCCATGCATATTTTTCAATTTCTTGAAATACTTGTCGATACTCTGCTGGTAATGCTGCAATCCGTCGTTTATATTCTTTGTACTCTTTTTTATCCCCCACAACTTTTTTGATCAACGCTTTAAAATTTGACATGCTCTATCCCTCCATTTTTTTCATCTTGTTTACTTGTTTTGAAAGCAACGTCCACCGCTGCCAAAAATCAGCGAGTTCTGCTTCTCCTGATGAGGTTAAGCGATAGAACTTCCGCATTGGCCCTTTTTCTGAAGGCTTTTTTTCAGCTATAACCCATTGATTTTTTTCTAAACGCAGTAAAATCGTATAAACGGTTCCTTCAACAATTTCAGTAAACCCTTGGTCATTTAAAATTTTTGTAATTTCATAACCATATGTTTCTTTCCTTTGGATGATGGCTAAAACTAAACCTTCTAAAATGCCTTTTAGCAACTCTGTCTGCTTCACTGCTTTTCCTCCCTAAACTACTCTTTAGTACTATGTACCACTACATAATAATACTGAGTACCGGTTCTGTCAACTACTTTGTAATAAAAAGTAGTAAAGACGCGACAACCACCAGTACTTAACTAGTAGTTGTCGCGTCTTATTATTCTTTATTCATTTATTCCGAGTTCTGCTTCAAAGGCTTCTAATTCTACAAGGTGTGTTTCTGGATAAGCAAAGCATGTTGAAAAATGCCACTCCCCACCACTTGTGCCAAAATAACCTGGCAGTAATTCCAAAGCCAATAATGCTTCTGATGTTTCTTTTTCCGGTAACGTAATCTGAAAAGTAGTCGCTGGAACAAAACCAAACTTCGTATAGTAAGTTGGATGGCCCAGGATAATCAATCCGCCGACGCCTAATTCTTTGGCCTTCTGCACAGAATGCTTAATTAACGCTGAGCCTACGCCCGTGTTCTGTGCTTCTGGATGGACACTTAGCGGCCCAACGGTCAAAACAGCCTTTTCTGTATGATCAGGTAATCGTAGTTTGGCTTTTGAAGACATAATATGACCCGTTAATTTTCCTTGATCAGTTTCTGAAACTAAGGACAACTCCGGAATAAAGTCGGCACTTTCTCTTAATAAATGCACGATAAAATGCTCTGTGGGACGCCAGTTTTCGGTCAAATTTAATTCCTTGAACGCTTGATACGTTAAACGTTCTACAGCTTGATACTCTGCAGGTTTTTCTTGACGAATCTTCATTATTTATCCTCAGATTGTTGGAAATAGTCAGCCGTATCTCGTTCATCTTGTTTTAATTGGTCGATCAAGGCTTCAGCCCCATTGAATTTCACTTGGTCACGTAAATAATGATTCCAACGAACCACCACTTGCTCACCATAGATGTCTTGATGGAAGTCCAAAATATAGACTTCCACGGTTAAATCGCGTCCTTCTCCAAAGGTGTCATTATGACCAATCGAGCCCATGCCGACATACCATTTGCCACCAACTTCGATTTGCACAGCATAGACGCCAATTCTTGGTAAGCGCACGGTGCTTTTCACTTTGACGTTAGCAGTCGGGAAACCCAATAAACGGCCACGAGCATCGCCATGGACAACTGTTCCTTCTGTTTCATAAATATATCCTAACAACTCCGTGACCTCCTCCATTTCGCCGGCTTCCATTTTTTCGCGAATTCTTGTTGAGCTAATTTTGGCACCAGTCATTTCTTCTTTTGGTACTGTCACCACTTCAAAACGGCCTTGCGCATAAGTTGGTAACTGTTTGACTCCAGCGATTTCTTTAGGACCATACGTATAATCAAACCCAGAGACTGCCACTGCACTATTTAAATTAACGATATACTGATCGACAAAATCTTGCGGTTTTAATTGAGCAAACGCTGAAGTAAATTCGACAATATATAAAATATCAACGCCCAAGTTGGCCATTAGGCGTTCTTTTTGTTCCAAGCTAGTTAAATATTTCATATTTTCTGGTAAAACTTTTTGAAAAACGATTGATGGGTGTTGGTTGAAGGTCATCACAGCTAACTTCAAGCCTTTTTCCTCAGCAATCTTTTTACCTGTTTCAATTACTTTTTGGTGGCCTTTGTGAACACCGTCAAAGAAGCCTAGGACCATCACGACTTCTTCATTAGGAATTTGATTGGGTTCATAGGGATGATGTAGTTGAATAACTTGCATGTGCAAAAACTTCCTTCTTTTTTATTTAATTATTCCGTAGAACTTTACTTGGTTTCAATAATTTATCATGCGTTGGGTGTGGCATGTATAAACTAACCACTTGATTTTGGTAAAATAAGGCAACTAAGGATTCTGGCATTGCCTTTATTCCTAATTCTTTTTTGTGCAAACGCATGCCATTTTTTACTTTTTGATACAATTCATCTGATAAATCAATTCGTGGGAATTGTTCTACTGCTGTCTCAATGGGCAACAGGCATTGATCGATTGTTTCAGCAGCCATTTGTTTGGCTACTTCTTCTAACGTTAAGCATTGCGCAGCTTGCAAACCGCCACTTGCCGTTCTCGTTAAATCCGACATATGGGCAGGATAGCCTAATTTTTTGCCAGTATCCACGGATAGTGTCCGCACATAGGTTCCTTTGCCACAGACCACTTTAAACCGCCAACTTTGTGTTTGAGCAGATTCATTAAAAATTGGATCACTAGTGCGTTCAAATGAATAAATCATTGCTTTTCGTTGGGGCCGTTCAACTTCTTCCCCGTTCCGCGCATATTCATATAAACGTTTACCATTGACTTTCACCGCAGAAAACATCGGTGGGATTTGTGTGATTTCACCTGTCATTTCGGCCATTGCTTGATCAATTTGTTCAGTTGACAGAGGTGTTGTAACTGGTTTTTTTTCAACAATTTCACCACTAACATCTTCGGTTGTCGTAGCAAATCCAAGTGTAATTTCACCTTCATAGGTTTTGCCAGAATCTACCATGTATTCGATCACTTTCGTTCCTTTGCCAACGCAGATGGGTAAGACCCCTTCGACATCTGGATCTAACGTACCACCATGACCAATTTTTTTGGTATGTAAAATTTTTCTCAATTTAAATACGCAGTCATGACTTGTCATGCCACGTTCCTTCCATAACGGTAAAATGCCGTCCATTATAGTTCCTCCAGTTCCGATAATACTAACTTTGTCATTATAGCATAAAAGTACCTAGCTTCGCAGTCTCCATTGCTTATTCCCTTTGGCAAAATCTCTGCTAAATGCACAAAAAGCCACAAACTCTGCTTTTATCAGAGTTTGTGGCTTTTTTTTAGCTAGTAAATGATCCCCATGTATTCTGTGCGTTGCCATCGTTTGGTCCGATTGGCAAATAAATTCTCGCGCCTGTCGTATCTGTTCCACCAATAAAAACATACCCATCTGCAATATAAAATGCATCGTAATAAAAGCGAGTATTTTGGGGCCAGATACCATAAATGGGTGCTGACAAACTAGGTTGGTCCGCTCTTAAAACAATGCCTTCGTCCACACCAATTAGAAATGATTTCTTCGTTTGCGGGCGCCAAAGTTCAGCAATGTCGCCGTCGTTCACATAGCCTAACAAATGTCCGCTATTTTCAATACGGTAAAGGTTTTGTCGGTCGGGTAATTTCGCTGTAATTGTTCCTACTTGTGTCCAAAGTGCCTCTGCTGATAGATGTTCATTGATTAAAGCATCTGGTGTTGGATAGATTGAAGTGAAACGAATTGCTTGTCCTACTTGATATTTTGGCGCATTAGGTTTACCTGGCTGAATAATGACAGTCTCACCTGTTTCAGAAACGCCCGTTTGTAAATCTTGTGCCAACTGCGCTTTACTAATCCCCCAACGCGCTAAATAACCATAAGGATCTGTATGATCTCCCCACCAATTTTTTGTAATCCAATCATGAGTGACTATGCCATAACCTGTTCCATCGTCCAGCGAAAAATCAGCACCAATGTTCTGAGCCAAATCACGGGCCAAATTAACATAGGCAGCATAATCTTTTTTAAACGTCGTCGCATTATTCGTTCGAGCCAATTCGATTTGCGCATAGGCTTTTTGATTAGCTAAAGAACCTGCGCCATATTGAATTTGGCCAGCAGGAGCTAATTGTTTCACTCGTCCACCAGATCCGACAAAATATGAGACATAAGCATTTGACCAATTTCGTTTCATATAGGCCACTTCATTGTCTAAACTGTGTGGTCCTAGGTTCCGCTCGTTTCCTGATTCATGTAAAACAATTAATTCATTGGTTGCAGAGCCGGGAAAATAAGTAAAGTTGATTGGATCCGCTTCGATGGTGTAAGCGCAAGCCGTCATCGGAATCGTTAAACTTAAGCCAATTACTAAAGCAAGTTGAATCATTAATTTTTTAAACATAGCATGCTCCTTTCTTAAAAAAGCCATGAAAAGAAAGTCAAAACAAATTCCCTTCCACGGCTTAAACCCGCAGATAAATGGCGGGACAGAAGTAATTTCTTCGGCAATCAGCCGAAAGTTCTACGTTTGTCCCGACCACTTCTACTTAATCATCTTTATTTTTTAACTGAATAAATAACTCTTTTAACTTTTTCGGCATAGGAATAAAGGTCGCAATGTTTTCAAAAAAAGAAAGTCCTTCGTTCGCAATGTAAAAAATCAGAACCATTTCCCGAATTGGCAAATTGTTCCCCACAACTTTTTCAACACGAACCGCTACGGCAACCACAAATAACATCGTCACTTTTTTCGCAATTCCGAGCATACCAATCCGACTGGACAATTCTTTTGTGGCGATTGCCTTAATCCAACCTGTGATGAAATCGACAATAATTAAAAAGAGGAAGACATCCAACAATTGATCTAATCCACCTAATAAACGTACGACAATCCCACCGAAAATGCTTAAAAGCATTGTTATTGTGTTGAGATAACGTTCCATAAAAAGTCTCCTAAACTAGCTTGTTATTTTGTCGGAAACGGATCGTCCGTGTACCAACTTCCTTGTAGGTAAACATTTCCGGCTCTGCTTGAGGCAAAAATTATCCCTTGATTTCCAATTTCATATAGTGCATTACAATTAGGATACGGAAAAGCGGCAGGTGCAACTGACAGCGGAATATTCCAGACACTAGCACTTATTTTTGAGGACATTTTGTACCCAGTTGGTATATTAAATATTTTAGGCATGTGGGTATTCAATTTCGTTGGATCACTCAAATTACATCTTACAAATGCATCGACACGATTTCCCACCCTGATTAATACAAATTTCATATTATCCTTATTAAAGGCCGCCTGATATTTTGCCTCGACTTCACCGACTCCACTAGCTTCATAAATGGCCATTCTAGAGGATTCCAAAGGCACACCATTGACGGTTGGCATAGTCACAAAATTCTTCACCCCAGCAATCTCTTGATCACCTGTTTGTGTCACAGCTTGACCTTTAATCGCTTCCGCAACGTTTTTCGGGTGCATATATTTACTCGTTAAAGTTCCCGCGACTGCTTCGCTGTCTGATGCGAAGCCATAATTTTCTACATTGCCTAGCCCCACTTGTTCAGCGGTTACTTGGTGCGGGTTATCTTGATTTTCCATATGGGTATTGAGTTGCTCTGCTTGAACAAAACCACTCTTCGCTAAAACCGCTTGGGCATCAACAGACAGCCCAATATGAAGCCCCACGTAATCAACTTCTACGCTGGCTGGCGTTACCCCATTTGATGAATCTGTATAGCTCATTAAATAAATGAAACCTTCATCTGTGATAAAATTCTGATCATTGATTTGAATTGAAAAATCGCCGAACTCTTTTGCTGATTCTTGGATTTGAGTTACCCAATTATCCGTAGTTGGTAAATACGTAGCGATTTTAATCGTTTGATTATTGGGCGCAGCGGCTTTCACACGTTGATTAATCGTAAAAAATTGAACGTTCTGGCGAATAAATGCCACCGACTCGTCAGTTGTGAATGTTTCAAACATTTGTGGAATTAATTTTTTTGCGGCTTCAACGAGATTGAAGGCCGCTAACTGTTGTGGAATTACACCGCTTTGGGTGGAACCTGTTTTCACACCCTCATCATCACGGCTGGCCATTTTATTGTAGTCCGCTTGGGAAACTTCCTCCCAAACGTCTGTTGGCTTCTTAAGAATTTTAGCCGTAAAATCAGTGGAATAACTGTTTGCATTGGTGGCTGTATTGCCGGCCGTTTTACCGTTAAAGTCTAACTTCAATTTGACAGTGGTTGGCTTAGCCAATAAAGAAATACCGTCTGCTTTTGTCATACGGTCATTCAAATCAATTTGAAGACGATTCGCTAAGGTAGCTTGTTTGATGCCTTGTGTATCTGTGCGTGCTTGGACAATTTCTGGATTACTATCACCCGCTTCTGCTACTAATTGATTGAAATCATTTCGCAAAGTATCAAATTCTTGTTTATTATTATTTGCCGTTGAAACTGCATTTCCTGCAATCGTAATTGCTGTTTTGGCATTGTTCATCGCTTGGTTGGCTGTTTCATTTGCTTGATTGCCTGCATCGGTGGCAATTTGTACGGCTTCTTTGCCAGCTTCATCTGCGATGTTTTTCGCTTCAGAAATTCCATTCGTTAACTGGACTTGATAAGCATCTACTTTCTCAGCTGATGCATTCGACTGATCCAAGATTGCATTGATTTTAAGGCGACCTTGGTTCAGGGTATCTAATTCTTCAATATGTTCTACTGACATTTCGTCACACTCCTCTAGTTTTCATTATTTTATTAAAACTGGCCACCCAATTGGGATTGAATATACACACGACAGATGACCGAAGCATCCAACCATAGTGGCTGATGAGAGAAAAATTGAAGCGTGTGATTGCCGCGTTCGATTTTTCCATCTGTTGTTTTTCGTAAATAACTCAAAATGTTTAGCCGTTGTTGTTGCAATGATAGTTGGGGTGATTTTTTGCCATCTACTACCAAATCAATGTTCGTTACAGAATGCGAAGGTCCTTTAGCAGTTGCCTTGAACGTTAATTCTGCGGTGTTTATATAAAGAATGTCCTCGTCAAAGTATAAATTCAGCTCCACTGGCTGTGTCTTGCTAAGTTCTCCTTGTATTGAACGATTTAAAAGTGTCGTCGCCCCTTGTGCGTAAGTTTCGCTAATCTCTTGTTTCCGACTGAAAGCTGTCATGGTACTATGAATTGTTTCTTGCAGATTTCCCAACTCTAGCTGAATGTCTTGGGGGGCACCAAAGACATCTTTTTTACTTTCTTTTTTGATACGAAGGTTGACACTCCCAAACTCATTCGTATTAATCATGATAACCGTGCCCAACCGCAAACGATCGATTGCTAAAGGTTGATCTGTTAATTTAATTAAATCAGCTGCAGTCACTACCCAAGAAACTTGTGGCTTGGTCCATTCTTCTAACATTCGCAAAGCATTTTCCTTTAATGCCTTGGGATCAGAAAAACGCTGTTCCACCCAAATTGACTCTAATAAACCATAGCGGTCAATTGCGGCCTTGTTCTCTAAATACGGAACCCCTTGATTGACCGAGCGAATATTGACTTTGTTAACACCTTCGCCTGAACCTAATGGATAAATCCGATTGATTAGCATCTTGGGATTACGTTCTATTTCAAATCCTTGCATGTTGTAACCTTCTTGAATTCGCGCAACTGGTTCTGTTGGCGGTTTGACTAATGAAATTTCAAAAGGATAGACCTCTGTATTCCATTGCCAAAGATATTCCTCTTCGAAATCGGCTGGGATGCTAAATAAAGGCTCGACTAGCCCGTTTTCATTCTCCCATTTATAGGTTAATTTCCTTGAAAAATCACATTTTTTTAGGACCCAATGCTTTGTTTTTTGTTTATTCAATAGAAATTGAATGGCCTCTTTCGTTGTTTTGTTTTTAATTTCGTGACAACCAAAAAGGACAGTATCACCTAAGGTACATAATGCTTCTGTGGCAGAGTAGTGAATTTGATTATTGTTCGCATCTTTCTTAATTGTGGTTGGCATCACGCGATATAAACCAATATATTCATTCTCATTGTCGGTCAGTTCCACCCATTGCATTTCTGCAATAAATTCATTTTTAGGATCATCTAGCGGCATGGTAAAATCTAAACTGCCAATTTTGTTCTCTATTTTTTCATAACTGACTTGATAGGCATTATCCAAAATTGCCGTATATGTTCTTTTCAAATCCAGCGCCATTAACATTTAATCACCCTCCTACACAAATCGGTTAGGATAGCGAATCGTCAAGCGGAAGTCGCTATCTTTGGCTTGAATATACAGCGGTTCATTGGGATATAGATAAAAATCGTTCATTGGTCGAATCATCGGTGCACCATTTTTTGTCAGATAAAAATTTTCAGTATCAATGATAATTTCCGAACGATCAAAGTCTCCTAAGTTAATTGTATCGTTCCGTGTTTTAATCCAAACACCACGTCCGGTTCCTGATAAAATAATGGTCGGTTTGACTTTTAATCCTTCGACCGTAGGATAAATTTCAATTGGCCGAACTTCTTTGCCTAAGTCCCCCATCGTGTAAGCCCGATTTTGAAAGGTAATCATTGTTGATCCCCAATAGGCTCCACCTTCAATTAAAATTGGAAAATCAACTGCTCCCGAGCCTGTATTCCCCATTAAGTAATTTGCTTGAAATGTAATGGTTGGCGAACCCCACATCACACTAGTCGCATCACTCCGTGTGTATTTATACGGATCAGAAAGCAATAAAGTAAAGGTGCCTGTTACTTGGTTAACACCTTCGGGTACATCACTCACTGAAGACTTACTGCCAAACCACAGCATTTCCGGTTCATCGTTAAACCAAATAGAAACGTCTTTTTCCGTAAACAAAGCAACGTTTAAATGATTAAATGCATCTCGAAACGCTTCATTATTCACAGCTGAAAGGCGATATTTGACTGTTAATTCTCGTTCTGGAATTCGCGCATAAACGTGACGTTTACCATCACGAATCCCTAATTGATAGCTTTCAATTTCGCTTGGAACTAATTCTCGTCCTGAAACTGATAATGTTTGATAACCAGGGATGACTTTTTCTAAAAATTGGCCGTTAAAATTCAACGCTTCTGAAGGAAGAGGCGTTGAACGAGTTGCTTGATTGGTATCAACAAATTTATACATGTTATCCTCTCCTTCCTAAGCGGTTATTTTGTTTCACTTGTTGTCGTTGTAACTCCGTTGCTAAATAAGGCGCCGTAGTTGCTGCGACAACTTTTCCATCTAACGTTGACTCTACTGTCACAAATAATGGTCGATTGTATGCATCATTTTCTAAACGATGGTCAATCGTTGCCGTGAAGTTTCCTCGACCAGCTAAGTCCAAGGCAAAATCATTTAACAGCGGTAAATCTAAAATAGAAGCCATTGCTCTACTAACGGCTGTTTCGCCTGCATAAATCCCCGTGGCAATCGTGCCGCCGAAATTCAATTTATGCAAATCAGATAAGGGACCTTCTTTTGCTGGTGAAAATGGTAAAAAGTTACGAATTTTACTGACGACCCCATCGATTGCTTCTTTGGCTTTTCCTATTGCGCCTGTAATTCCATCAGCAATCATGCCGACAATATTCGCACCGGCATCGGTGAATTTTGAAAACCAACCTTGGATTGCTTGCCAAGCACCTTCAATTACAGAACCAATGGCATTTTTTACCTGATCGGCTGCATTGGTAACCCCATTTTTGATATTTTCAACTAACTGTCCGCCCGAAGCTAACAGTTGACCAAAATAAGAACCAATCTTCGTGATCATTTGTGAGATTAATGTTCCTGCTGCGGACAGCAAGGCACCCAATAGACTGAGTACTCCATTAATTAAGGCTTGAATCAGTTGAATCCCAGCACTTAACAACTGTGGCAACGCATTGATTAACGCACCCATTAAAGCGGTAATTAGCGTAATTGCTGCAGTAACCAGTTGCGGTAAAATTGAAATAATCCCTTGGATCAAAGCCATTAGCAATTTGACGCCTGCGCTGATGATTTGTGGCAAGGCACCAATTAAGGCATTTACCAATGTCAAAATTAAGGTAATAGCTGCCGCAACTAAGGTTGGTAAAATCGAAATAATTCCTTGAATTAACGCCATTAACAATTTGACACCTGCGCTGATAATCTGTGGTAAGGCACCTATCAACGCTGTCACTAACGCTAGAATAATCGTCAGCGCTGATTGAATTAACTGAGGTAAAATCGTCATAATCCCAGTGATTAATGCCATCAAAATTTGTAAACCAGCAGTCAAAATCAACGGTAACATAGTAACAAATGCATTGACTAAGGCCGTGATAATTGAAACACCTGCTGTAACTAGCATTGGTAACGCTGTGACAAAAGCTGTCACTAATGTAGTGATGATATTAATCGCTGCAGTTGTAATTGTTGGCAAGGCGGTGACAATCGCATTAACTAAAGTCATTAATAAGCTCAAACCAACTTCTATCAACATTGGTAAGACTGTTGTAATCCCCTGAATCAACGTAGTAATAATTTGTGTTGCCGCTTCAATTAAGACTGGCAAATTGGCAACGATCGCACCAACAATTAACGTAATTAAACTAGATAACGCGGTGACGATGCTTGGAATAGCTTCTGTTATTTTCCCGAGAATACTGGTTAAGACTGTTGTAAAAAGTTGTATAACTTTCGGTAGATTAGCTGCCAGCATTGTTGTAACCGATGTAATCGTGTTACCTAAATTATCAAAGACTTGGGTAATACCACCCGCACTCAAATCACCGGTTTTCATCCAGGCCGTCACGAATGAAACAATCAAGGAAATAATTAGACCAAACGGCCCAGAAATTCCTAATGCAGCCAGTGCAACTTTTGTCAGAACTTTTACCAAAAGACCAACCGCTAAACCAGCTTTGTCAAAGGTGCCACCAAATTGCCCTAATAAGTTACTACCTAATTGCAAACCGCTGGCAAAAACGCCTGCTAGCACACGACCAATTGTTGAAAAAATAGTCGCCATTTTCTCTAAGCCTACTGCAAAAAATTGTTTAAAAACTGCCATTACTTGCTGAAAGGCCGGCTGGATCTGTTGTAGCAGTCCTACCAATTTACCAAACGCCGCTGAAACAGCTCCTTGAATGGCACTAGCTAAGCTATTGATACTATTTCTAAATGTTTCATTGGTTTTATAGAAATAAATAAACGCTGCTACCGCTGCTAAAACGGCTGCTACAATTAAAATTAATGGTCCTCCACCTAAGACACTAAAACTAGCACTTAGTTTTGATAAGCCACCACCTAACTTCCCAATGTTTCCTTGTACAAGCGCCAAACCAGCACTAAACTGTTGAAATTTTTGCTGAGCCATCGTTACCATAATCAACATGGGCCCAATGGCGGCTAAAATGCCCATAATGGCAACAATAAAAACTTGGACGGGTTTTGGTAATTTGATAAATAAATTCACCAAAGCTGTAATGCCTTTGACGACTGTGATAACCACTTGAACCAAAATTTCCATTCCTGGAGCCATCACGCTTTGAATCACTTGTGCCGCCGCTTCAAATGATTGATTCATCTGAGTCAATGCCCTTTGCAACTCGCCTTGCAATGAATCAGAAATCCCTCCTGCACTGGCCATAATCAGTCCTTGCATTCCTTGAAATTCGCCACTGACCCCAGCACCGACACCCATAGCTGTTTTTAAAACGTTCAGCATAGGTAAGGAAACGGCACTAGTCATGGCCGTCCCAAAGATCAGCATATTATTTTGTGCATTAGTAAAGCCATCAGAGGTTTCTTTCCCCGCTTTTTTAGCTGCTTCACCGGCTTGTTCAGCAGAATCTGTTAACGCTGTGTTCATTTGATCTGCTGCCTTTGCTGTTTCGTCTCCTGTTTTTTTCACTGTTTCTCCAGATTGTTGCATGACGGTTTTAAATGTGTTCATGACCGTGGCTGACTGATTGACACCCGCACTAATTTTCCCTAAATATCCACTTAATAAGGCATACTCACCGCTCATACTTTTTAATGCTTGTTGGACGCCTGCAAGGCTTTTCTTTGCCTCCGATAACGGCGTTTTTTCTTTGTCATTCTCCATCTACTCTCCTCCCTTCTCGATAGCGGCGTAGACGCTCTGCCACAGTGGCAAGTTGCGTTTTTTTCCACTCATTTAATTTCGTTCGTTGTGGCTGGTTAGCTGCCAGAACTTCAGCAACTCGTTTTTCATAATCATAAAAACTTTTAAAGCTTTCAAAAACGGGTTTTCCTTTTTTGTTTGTCGCTTGCGCTTTAACATTTAAGTAGGCAAGCTCGTGCCTTTTCCGCTCTTCATCTACTTCTGCTAAATTAAAAGCAATCATTCGTAATTCAAATTCAGACATGGTCATCCGATCCACTTCTTCAAATGAACGACAGCCTAAGTAGCGAAAAGCAGAAAGAGCGATGTCGTGATACACGTCATCGCTCGTTTTAATTAGTTGTTCGCTTGCGCTTCTGCTTTCTTCGCTTCTTTGCTGAACTGATCGATCATTGGTTTTGTAAGAGGTTGCTTTCCCATTTCTTTAAGCAAATCATCTGAAAGTTTTTTGACATCTTGGGTCATTAACCATGCTTCAATTTCCGACTTACCTATTTTTAATTGCCCACTTTGTAAAGCTTCCATGATGTCAACTAAGATTACTGGATTGTATTGGCGTAAATAAATCATTGCTGAACTGATGCCCATGCCGAATTTGGCAGCGCCATTTTCAATTTGGTAACGTTTATCTAATTCGCGAATCGCGCCAATCGTAAATTTCACTTCAATTGTTTTTCCGTTAATCTCTAAATTCATTTTTTATCCTCCTAAAATTCAACACTTTTTGATTATTCGCCAGGTTGTGGTGCTTTATCTGGAACGGTATCTTGGAACGCATATTGTACTTCTGCAATAATATCTGCTTCTACTGTTGCAAAACCATCTTGTGGTTTGCCATTAATAGAGGCTTCTGTTTCGATTTCTACTAATTCTTCTACATTGGCTGGTAAACTCCATGAATTTACATAACCTTGGGCATAAATTGCTGGATATTTACCTTCCGCATTTTTTTCACCTTTTAAATCAACATCCCAAAATTCCATTAAGATGCCATCTTCAACTGCGTCTTTCATGTATAAATTTTCATCATCTCGAGAGGCTAAACCGCTTAACGATAACGTAACTTCTAAACCAGAAACAGCATTCGCAACGCCATCTTTTGTTTGCGTACCGCTCGATTCACGTGAGAATTCCCATTCATGTTCAATTTGAAATAAGGGTTTCATTGCTTTCTTTGTCGCTGCTTCATCCAAGCGACGAACTAATAAAATACGGTCTTTTCCTTGCATAACTTCTCCCATTGATAATTCCTCCTAGTAAAATTGCATGTGTAATGGTAGTACAGCATGCCAAATTGTTTTTTTCATTTGTTTGGTATCTTTTACCATTTGTGCTTTGACTTCTTGATGTTTGATACCCCAATTAAAATGAGCCGTTCGTTTTAAGTTACTGGTTGCTTGCCGTAAAATCGTTCCTTTAATTGTAGAAATTTGTTGTCGTTCAGATAACGCACCATAAACATGCATTATTAATTCAATTTCACCCAAAATAGCTGATTTAGTTGGCTTAGGTAATTCTTTACTATCACCTAAGTAAACAAATGGCTGATCTGGTAAATCTGTCGGCAGTTCCTCTAGCAACAATAATCCTGACGTCTGGCAGATTGCAACAAGGGCTTCATATAACTCTTGTTCCGCTTCATTCATTTTTAGCGCCACCTTTCCATTCAAAAAATTCAGGATTGGTTAACAAATTGTCTCTCTTCTAGTCAAAATGAAGGATTTTGAAAGTAGCCGGCATTTTCTGCTCCTTCATAGCTGACACAAGAAAGCAGTCAAAATTATAGAATTCCGTGTCTTCATTTTTTTGGTTGCCTCACGTTTATCTATCTCTTTCGACACTATTAATTTACCATGTTGACACCTGAAAAAATTCCACGCTTTTTCCACGTTTACATCCCTAGTTCATCCGCCACCGCTTCAAAGAAATGATTTCTTAATTTATAGGCTTGGCTTTTACTAATAAATAATTGCTGGGCAAGTCCAATTAATGTTAAAGAGGGCCGTTTTTTCATATATAGTTCTTCAATAATCACGCGCGTTTGTTCATCCGCTTCAGCTAAACAATTTTTGATAATGTCTCGATTTCTCTCTAAGTTCCACAGACGACGATCCATAGCTATCGTAATCGCCATTCGTTCGGTCACTACAGAGTGAAGTCCTTGTCCTCTAATACCAGCATTTAAATCTGCTTCTTGATAAGGGTGCCGTAATTCTTCTTCCCGTTGCCGGATATACTCATCTGTTTTATAAAAGTCTGCTAAAATATCTTTGATATAATTAAATGTTGACGTACGCATTGGTTAATCTCCTTTACTTTTATTCATTTAAAAGTGTTAATCGATAAATAAAATAACACTCTTTCGACATGTCTAAGCCGTGACGAATCGCTTCATCTGAATAACCGAGCCAAATTAAATAGAGATACTCGCTTTTTGTAAACGATGCAGCCTTGATGGATTGGATGGGTCTTGATTGATCCATCGACCAATTACCGATTGCTTGTCCTAATTCTTGAATTTCCTGCATAATAAGTTTATTTTTTTGACTTGCCCAATCGGGATATTGATTCATTAGTTGTAAGAGTCGTTTTCTTTTTTGTGCTTTTTCGCTTTGTTGCTTTGAAATATCTTTAAATACAACGCTTTTCATTTCAAATAAATCTTTTTTACATTTTGTTAAATTACTCATGTTTACGGCCTTCTCTTTCACCAATTAGATAACCTAACATCAGTGTCATTGTCCAAAAGATAAACCCAATAATAATTGTTAACATATTTATTTCACACTCCTCATTCGTTTGTCTGTTGTGTCTTTATATTGGAAAACATAGCCACTGGCGTGCTTCATTAGACGAGAAATAATGCGTGTTCCATAGGCCTCCACCAGTTGTTTTCCAGAAAAATTAGTAGTAAAAATAGTTGCTTTATTCTGTCTAGCTTCTAAAATTCGATTTAAGATGTCATTATTAAAATCCGTACTAACTTTATTTTTAATTCCTAATTCAGCACCTAAATCATCTAAAACCAAAACGTCTGCTTTTTTCATTCTAGTAATATACGCTTGAGCCTTTGCTTGGCTTTTGGTCGACTCATTCATGGACATTTTTAGTTTTTCTAATAACTCAGAGTAGCTGACAAATAAACAATACTTTTGATATGCAGAGCGTTCTAAGACTTCAACTAAAATACTGATAGCCAAATGACTTTTACCGACACCAGGTTTCCCTGAAAAAATAACGTGAATTGGCTTTTCTTCAACAATCGCTGAAACTGCTGCTAAGGCCCGTTCTTTTGCTTGTCTTGTTTCTAATTCAGTGGTTTGGTAATTGGTTAAACGACATTGCCGTAGCGCATCATCAGCAATTAAGGACCCTTGATGAAAAAATTTTTGTGTACGTGCCATAAAACTCTCTTGAGAACGTTGTTGAGTAGCTTCTTGTTCATGTTTTTTTAGCATTTTATACCCACACGACCAACAAGTTGGGGCACAACGTTCTGTGCCATCTTTATTTTTTTGTTGCCAAACATATTGTTCACTGCCACATTCAGGACAACGGTCTTCAACTTTTTCTAACAATTGACTCAATAGTATTTGAAAAGTTTGATCTGTCGCATGCATACTGATTTCCTCCTTTCTTTAAAAACCTAACTCTTGATATTCTTCTGTCATTTGCGGCGTATGCTCCAACACTTGTTTTTTATCATTTACCAGAACTTCATGTACGGATAAATAATTTTGTTGCTCCCAACTTTTCAAAATAGCATTTACATAGCCGTAATTCCGTTTATTTCGATCGACGGCAATTCCTAAAGCATGCAAGATTAATTGGCATGCTTCCTCTTGGCTAGCCCCTTTTTGTATAAAATCTTGCAACCAATACTTAAAATCTTGGCTTGTTTTTGAGGCCAGTGTACCAAAGCCGTTTTCCTCATAAAAATGATAAATCGTCTTTAAACAATCGTTTTCTGAACTACTACCTTGACTCTGACCTAACTTAGACTGGACTATGCTTTCCTGTGGTAACCGTTGGTAGTCAGCTGGTTGACCACTGACAGACGATTCTCCTTTAAACCTATAAGCTTTGCTATTTTTTTCAACAATCTGATTTTTCTCTTCTTGATACAAGGTTGGTTTGTAACGATCACTGCGAATATAATTATGAATTTTCCAATGTTTGATAACGATTACACCACTTTCAAATACTAGAATAAATTTTTTAACCATTAGCAATTTTAGATCGTCTTCCCCACAACCAACCATTCGCTGCAATTTTTTGGGATTATTGATAAATCCATCATCATCGGCACGCATCGCTAAATGAAAATACAGGGCCTGACTTGATAAGGCATATCTAAAAACGCATCACTATCAATAATCGTTTTTGCAAACATGCGTCGTTCTGCCAATCCGCTTCTCTCCTTTTGACTAAATTATTGTTACTCTGTTAGTAATTCCATGAGGCCAATCATACCAATCACGATGGCCCCAATTTTTATTGAGACACTGCTTATTAATAAAATAATTGCTAAAAGTAACATATCCGACAACGTTTTTTTATAATTCCGACTCATTTCTTCACCCTTTCTACAAAAATACGGTTTTCCGAACAAAATGTTCAAAAAAATAGTTCAGTTAACCGAACATTTGAATGGCTCTATCTTAGCATCAAATATTTTCACTGTCAACTCATAAGTTTGGTTTTATGAACCGCTAATTTTAATTGCGATTGTTACTTGCCTTCTCCAAACAGATATAGTATACTTTGAGGCAATAGGAGGTTCGGAAATATGAACATTTTTGCTGTCCGTTTAAAAGAGGCTTTAACAGCCAAGAACATCAAACCTAGTGAATTAGCGAAAAAAACTGGCATCGGTAAATCTTCGATCAGCGATTGGCTAGCTGGTCGTTACGAAGCAAAACAAGACAAAGTTTATCGCATTGCAGATGCATTAGACATTAATGAGGCCTGGTTGATGGGACAAGAGGTTCCCATGGAAAAAAATGCCTCAACTATCGACCGCATTTATAAAAAATTAGAACCCCAACGACAAGCCATCGTTTATCAATTTGCCGAACAACAATTACACGAACAACAAACGCAAGCAGAAATTCTCTCATTTCCTCGCCGTGACGAAATGACACTGGCTGCCCACGCTGGGGATCCAGAAAAGATATTTTCAAAAGAAGAAATCGAGAAAATTCACGATTACTTGGATGAAATTGATGCCAAATATCAACAATCGATTTCTTCTGACAAAAAAGAGGATTAACTTCCCATCTACTCTTTTTATTAAGTAATGGCAGGTGAATGGTAAAGTGAATGATTATGAAAAACTCGTCAGTTCCATTCAAAAGGATGTGACGGTTTTAGAAATTGATTTATACAATCAAACAGGTTGTTATGGGTTGTATCGAAATGGCAAAATTTATATTGAAAAAACATTGAGTACCCGTCAAAAGAAGAACATTTTAGCCGAGGAATACGGGCATTATCAAACATCCGTTGGCACTATTTTAAATCAAAATTGTACAGAAAATCGGAAGCAAGAGTTGAAAGCTCGCAATGTGGCCTTAGAGCAATTAGTTACATTAGACGATTTAATTCGTTGCTCTGAAGCTGGCTTAAGCAACCATTATTCTTGTGCTGAATTTTTGGAAATCGATGTTGAAACATTAAAAAATGTGATTACGTACTATCGACAAAAGTATGGCGCCACTTATCTTTATAAAGGACGGATTTTTGAATTTAGGGATTATTCTGTGATGGTATTAAATACTGGGTTAACTTAAAAAGCATGGAACAAAATCAATAAGGATTTTGTTCCATGCTTAAAAGTATTCTGGAAAATTCAAGAGCGTTTTTTGTACCAATGGTTAATATGTCCGACGCCAAGCATAAGATTGGGGACAAGTATGAGGACGAATATAAATGACGGCCAAAATCCGATGAACTGAATAATATGTTCCCGCATACTATGTAGTACAAAGAAGAAAAGAAAAAAGTACAGGGAACTCTTGCCTGAACCCATTTCTTTTAAATAACGATCTCCATTTTTATAGAAACCAACAATTCTTTTCATCTTTGCACCTCCATGACTATTTTATCAAGAAATCATGAAAAGAAAAAGCACACCATTCGTCTGGTGTGCTTTTTCTTTTTAATTATTCACCTTGATTCAACTTACGAATCAACTCATCAATGTGATTTCCGTATTGGACAGATTCGTCTCTTTCAAAAATCAACTCTGGTGTTTTATACAAGGTTAACCGTTGTCCTAATTCTTTACGAATCAGTCCTTTGGCTTTGTCTAATCCTTGTTGAGCTTTTTGTTGTTCGGAAGCTAAATCAGATAACAAGCTGTAATAAATCGTTGCTTGTTGTAAATCACCGGTCACACGAACATCTGTAATAGTGATGCCTTGGACGCGTGGATCTCTGATGCGTTTGTTCAAGATATCATTCACTTCACGCATGATTTCTTGACCTACACGACGGTCACGATAATTTGCCATAGTGTCTTCCTCCAATTACTAAAATTATTGTTTGATTTCTTCCATAATGAAGCCTTCAATCGCATCATCTACACGTAAATCATTGAAGTTTTCAATCATAGCGCCACATTCAAAACCAAGTTTGACTTCTTTCACGTCATCTTTAAAGCGCTTCAAGCTTGCTAATTTACCTTCATAAATAACAATACCATCACGAATGACACGCACGCCACTATCGCGGCGAATAAATCCTTCTGTAACATAACAGCCAGCGATTGTGCCAACTTTAGATACTTTGTACAATTCACGAACCGTCATTTGACCCGTAATTTTTTCTTCAAATTCTGGATCTAATAACCCTTTCATCGCTGTTTCGATTTCTTCTAGGGCTTTATAGATAATACGGTGTAAACGAATATCAACTTCTTCTTGTTCTGCTTGTTGTTTCGCTTGTGGTGTTGGGCGAACGTTAAAGCCGATAATAATCGCATTACTTGCTGCGGCTAAAGTTACGTCGCTTTCATTGATGGCCCCAACTGCCGCGTGAACAATTTTCACACGAACGCCTTCTACATCAATTTTTTGTAAACTTGCTGAAACGGCTTCGGCAGATCCTTGTACGTCTGCTTTGACAATGATATTAACTTCTTTTAATTCGCCTTCTTTTAGGCTTTCAAATAAGTTATCCAATGTCACACGGCTACTTGCTGAACGTTGTTCAAGCAACGCACGTTTAGCCCGTTCTTCCCCTGCTTGACGTGCTGTTTTTTCATCTTCAAAGACCACAAAACGATCACCCGCTTGAGGAACATCATTTAATCCGGTAATTTCTACAGGAGTTGCGGGTCCTGCTTCTTTATCACGGCGGCCCATGTCATTGGTCATCACACGAACACGTCCGTAAGTATTACCAACAACGATTGGATCACCAACATGTAAAGTTCCTTGTTGAACGAGTAATGTCGCAACCGGACCTTTACCTTTATCTAAGCGCGCTTCAATCACTGTTCCAATTGCTTTTTGCGTTGGATCAGCTTTTAAGTCTTCTACTTCAGCAATCAATAAAATATTTTCCAATAGCTCATCAATGTTTTGATTGAATTTCGCTGAAATATTGACGAAAATCGTATCTCCGCCCCATTCTTCAGGAATTAATTCATGTTCACTTAATTCTTGTTTCACATGATCAGGATTTGCACCAGGCTTATCAATTTTGTTAACTGCTACAATAATCGGCACTTTTGCCGCTTTGGCATGGTTAATCGCCTCGATTGTTTGTGGCATTACTCCATCGTCCGCTGCAACAACTAAGATGGTAATATCAGTGATGCTGGCACCACGCGCGCGCATACTTGTAAAGGCCGCATGTCCTGGTGTATCTAAGAACGTAATTGGTTTGCCATCAATATCTAACTGATAGGCACCAATATGCTGCGTGATACCGCCTGCTTCACCTGAAGTCACACGAGAATGGCGCAATGTATCTAATAATGTTGTTTTCCCGTGGTCTACGTGTCCCATGATTGTGACAACAGGGGGACGTGTGGTTAAGTTTTCTTCAACAACTGCTTCTGGTTCGAAGAATTTATCAATGTCCGCAATATCAACTTGAACTTTTTCTTGCGGTTCCATGCCATAGTCCACAGCTAATAATTCAATTGTATCTTTATCTAAGGCTTGGTTTTGATTAACCATGACACCCATCATAAATAATTTTTTGATGATTTCCGCTGGTTCGCGGTGGATTTTTTTCGCAATATCCGCCACGTTCATACCTTCTGTATATTCTAAAACATCTGGTAATTCACGGAATTTACGTGCTGGTACTGCTGGCTTCGCTGATTCTTGTTGATGTTTGCCTTTTTTCCCTTTTTTATTGAAACGATTGCGGTTTTGGTTATTAAAGTTATTCCGGTTATTACGATTTTGACCGCCACCAAAATTGTTGTTACGGTTTTGGCCGCCACGGTTTTGGTTGTTCCCGCCATTGTTATTTTGGCTGGTCCGATTTTGATTCGTTGTAGAACCGTTATTGTTTTGGGTATTGCGGTTTTGATTGTTTGTATTTGTTTGATTGCTACGGTTTTGTGTGTTGCTTTGGCCGTGACGATTTTGGTTGTTGTTGTTTCTTTGTTGTCCATTCGTTGATTGATTGTTTGGACGATTTTGGTTATTTCTTTGTTCACCAGGTTTATTGTTCATTGGTTTCTTATTGGCTGGTTTATTTTGTGTTGTTTGTTGCTTTTGGTTGTTTGTTGCTTTTGATTGAGTATTTACGGTACTTCCTCCTCCGAATGCTTGACGAAGCTTTGTTTCTTGCTCGGAACTAATTGCGCCCATATGGTTTTTAACATCCATACCTAATTGATGCGCTTTATCGACAACGTCTTTGCTTGCTTTATTCATTTCTTTTGCTAGTTCATAAATTCTTTTTTTTCCCATGCAATCACCTTCCTAACCTTTTAGTAATTCCTTGATTTTGGTGGCAAATCCTGCATCAGTTACTCCGATAACCATTCGTGGTCGCCCAATCGCTTGACTGAGCTCGAATTGACTGAACAGTTCGCTAACAGGAACATTATAATAAGAACTTTTGTCCTTGATTTTCTTTCTAGTATTCTCACTGGCATCTTGCGCAACAAACACAAATTTCGCTTTGTTTGCACGAATATCTTTAAGGGTTAATTCCTCGCCTGTGACTAATTTACCGGCGCGCATTGCTAAACCTAAAAGGTTCAAAATTTTGGTTTTATTTTCCATCGCCAAACAACTCTTTGCGGGCTTTTTGATGTGTTACATAATCCAATAGTTCTTGATAAAATTCATCACTTAATTTTGTTTCTAAGACACGATCAAGAATTTTTTTATCCCAAGCTTTTTGGACTTCCGCAGGATCCAAATCAACGTAAGCGCCACGTCCAGGTAATTTACCAGTTGGATCTAAGGCCACTTCGCCTTCTTTGGAGCGAGTGATTCTGACTAATTCTTTTTTCGGTTTCATTTCGCCTGAAACAACCGATTTACGCATTGGAATTTTTCTCTTTTTCATTTTTTCACCCTCCAAAAACGTTATTCTTGTTCAGGTAATTCTTCTGTAATTTCTGCTTCAACAACTGCTTCTTCAGCAGCCAAGTTTTCGTAATCATCTGCCGTCATATCTGAATGGATAATTGCTTCATCCATTTCTTCTGCCACTTCGGCAACTTCTTGATTGGCTTGTTGTTCATAAAATTCAGCCATATCAGATTCTGATTTGATATCAATTTTATGGCCCGTTAATTTAGCAGCTAAGCGCGCATTTTGACCACGTTTACCAATTGCTAATGACAATTGATAATCAGGTACAACAACTGTACATGCTTTGCTATTTTCTGGATCAAAAATAACATCTAATACTTGAGCTGGATTCAAGGCATTACTAATATAAATAGCTGGATCTTCGTTCCATTCCACAATATCCATATTTTCGCCTTTTAATTCATTCACAATCGCTTGGACACGTTGGCCTTTTGGACCAACACAGGTACCCACTGGGTCAATATTAGGATCTGTTGAACGAACGGCTACTTTTGAACGATCGCCAGCTTCACGAGCGACGCTTACGATTTCAACAATTCCATCATAAACTTCTGGAATTTCTTGTTCAAAAAGACGTTTTAGTAAATCTGGATGACTACGGCTTACAAAAACTTGTGGGCCTTTTGATGTGTTTTCAACACGTGATACGTAAACTTTAATCCGATCATGCGGTTGGTAAAATTCATTTGGCATTTGATCTTGTTTTGATAAGACTGCTTCGATTTTACCTAAGTTTACATAGATATAACGACGATCTTGACGTTCAACAATTCCTTGCATGATGTCATTTTCGTATTCGCTAAATTCATTATAAATAATTGTTCTTTCTGCTTCACGGACACGTTGTAAAATTACTTGCTTTGCTGTTTGGGCAGCAATGCGGCCAAAGTCTTTTGGCGTAACTTCAAAACGAATTTTGTCGCCGATTTCATATGCCCCATTTAATGCAACGGCATCTTTTAATGAAACTTCCAATTGTGAATCAAATACTTCTTCTGTTACTTCTTTGACAGCATACACGTGAATATTGCCTTTTTTTGGTTCAAATTCAACTTCGACGTTGCTTGCTTGTCCATAATGTCTTTTATATGCAGAAACTAAAGCTGCTTGTAACGCTTCAATCACCGTATCTTTAGGAATCCCTTTTTCAGCTTCTAATACGTCTAATGCATTTAACATTTCTTTGCTCATTGTTTTTCTTTTCCTCCTATGGATTCGTTAAAGCTGAACGAGTGGTTCTTCTTCCAAGGGAAAAACTTCTCGTTAAAACTTGTCACAGGCCTAGCTAAAAGTAAAACTTTTAGTGGACCCTTTTTTACATTCGAGTCTGTTGATTAAAATTGAATGGCTAAACGAGCTTTTGCGATATTTTTACGTTCAAAAGTCATTTCCTTCACTCTGGTTTTAATTTTTACACTTAATGTTAATTGTTCTGAATCAAGATGGACTAAGGTACCCTCAATCTGTTTTTCTCCATCAACTGCTTGATAAAGAGAAATATGAATGTACTTACCTACCGCTTGTTCATAATCGCTTTCTTTCTTTAACGGACGTTCTGCTCCCGGAGAAGAAACTTCCAGAAAGTACGCTTGCGGAATTGGATCTGGATCCATTGCATCTAGTTTTTCACTTAATTTTTCGCTGACAAAGGCACATTCCTCAATATCAATGCCACCTTCTTTATCGATAAATACTCGTAAAAACCAATTTTTTCCTTCCTTAACAAACTCTACTTCCACAAGTTCAAAATTTTGTTCTTCTAAGATTGGTGTGACTAACTTTGTTACAGTTTCCACAGCACTACTCAAAATTTTCGCCTCCTTCGAGATTGATGTAACGAACCGTGTCCTGATGACTTTTCCATCAAAAAGAGTGAGCAGAAATCCGCTCACTCCCAACTAGTATCATTACGCTAAAGATAGTATAGCACAGAACCACTCCAAACTCAAATGAACAAGCTAAATCTCTCGAAATTTGCACATTTTGTCTCGATTACTGAAACTATCTAAGCGATTATTTTTTCGTTTTAAAATAGATAAATAATCCTTGAATCAAAAGAAGGCTACCTAAGAAAAGAAACGCGTTTTCTTTTTTTTCTCCTGTTTTTGGCAATTCCTTATTACGAATCGCCTGTTTTTCAATGGTTATTGAAGTAGTTTCTGTGGTTGAATTCGTGGTAGTATCTGTTGTCCCACTCGTTGGTGGTGTGGTACTTTCTATAGGTTTTTCTGGCGTATAGTGATTAGTAAATACTTGACCTCCATCATACTGAGTAGTTGCTACAAGATTTCCTAAAAGCGCCTCGACGGTTACTTGAACTTGAAGGTTGTGCGTATCGTAGGAAACACCTGTCTGTTGCGTGTTTACTTCCCGAATGGTGTATTGATAGTTTCCAGGAGTTTCAAAGGTTAATGGTGAAAATTGAATTTTCCCTAAAGTATCGTTACTAACCGTTTCTAGTACTGTGCCTTTCTCATCTAACAATTCAAATTGAAATTCAGCATCCTTCAGTGGTTTTCCTAAAAGAACTTTTCCAGCTAAAAATGAAGCAGCGACTGGTTGATATGAAATCTTATGATTCACAACAGTTTTCAGTGCAACTAAGTTTTTACCAAAGTCTTCAGGTGTTATTGGAATCTTGTTTTGCGAAAGTTGGTAACCGGTAGGTGCTTTGGTTTCTACTAAAGTATAGTTATCTTTTAACAAGCCTTTAACAATCGCTGTTCCGTTTTGATCTGTTGTGATTTTAGCCACTGTTTGATTGGTTGAGTTTCGAATGAGTTCAAATTCTGCACCTGCTAAACGCTGGCCTGCTTCATCTTCTTTATGAATTTCAACAACATATTGTTCACCATTAGCTTCTCCACCACCCGTTTGTGAGACACGACTCACTTCGACTTCTTCCACCACCGTTTGATTTTCTGTTAATTTTGCATAATTTGTGAAGGTTTCACCTTTTTCGGGAAGATGATCGATTTTGGTTTTATAGGTGATACGATATTCATTAGTCCCAATATTGCCAAAATGCACCGAAAAATTACGGTCATCAGGACCATACTGGACAGCCAACTGACCAGTTATATCTTCCTCTGGCGTGAACTGCCAAATAGCATTTCCATCCAGTGTCCATTGTCCTCGTTCAATTTTCATAGTGTCTTTCATATAACTTAAACTTTCTGTTTTTAGCACATCTTCCACTTCTAAATCAGTATACGTTTGCCCTGTTGGATTAATCCGTAGTACATTGTAAATTTCGGTTGGATCGTCTTCGATAAACCACGAATACTTGCTAAATTTTTCGTTAACATCATCGCCTTCACCTTGGTAATCAAGATCGCCAGCAAATATTTTTTCCCCTTCAACCGTGACGTAAATAGGAATCTTGGATTCATTTTCGACATTTTCGAAATCAATCAAACTTGTAAAATATAAAGACCCACTAATATTGGCATGGTTTTCTACGTAATCTGTATACGTTAACGTGACCGTTTTATTTGCTACATCGGTCTGTGCGATTGCAACCACAGCACCTGTATCATCTACTACATTAAAGGTCATATTTTTCTCGAGACGTAGCTCTTCGGGTAAAGTAATCACACTCGTATCCCCACTATTAACGGTATTATCCGGTAAGTTGAACTCAATTCGGAGGTAGATGTCTGTATATTGATTAATGGTCCCAAGTGGGTTTCCCTCTTTATCCGTTAGCTGAATCGCTGTCACAATGTTGCCCACTTGCTTACGCGGCACTACGTTTGGCGTAGCAGAAATTTGATTGGTTTCACTGGTACTAGTTGGTTCCGTTTGCGCATATCCTGTTTCAAGTTTCAGAAAAGGCGTTATCAGCATCGACAAAAGAATGAAAAACATTCCCCAATAGACAAAACTTCTTTTTTTCATTTTTATTCAATCCTTCCTATCTAAAATAATTGGTTAGGTTTATACTATCAAGGATTAACTAGGTACAAGTGTTTTTATTTTTCCCAACAATAAAAAACAAAAAACACCGAACCAAAATAATTTTGGCTCGGTGTTTTGCTCCTAATGTCTTTTCTTATAAAACCATAATTGAACTTTTTCAGAAATGGTTGATAAATGTTGGAAAGTTGAGTCTGCTGCAAAGAAAAGAATGGCTAAAAGTAACAAGGCTGTTGGCGATACCGAAGTTAACGAGAACAAGTTTTTCATGGAAATACTTGTAACAACCATTCCGATTAAACAGCCAATCATTACGCGCTTGCGGTAACGATTCATTGGTGAACTAATTTTATAAAGAACCATAAAGCCGACTGAAACTAGCAACAATGTTGCAGTCGTTGAAATGTCCGTTTTTTGAAGTGCAAGAATATCACCACAAATTAGTAAGGCACCGACTACTAACATATCCGTTAACCCACCAGGAATTGCTTTTGATAACACATTGAAAAGAAATTTCCCTTCAATGCGACGATGATTTGGTTCCAAAGCTAGAAATGTCGAAGGAATCCCAATTGTAAATAAACTAATCAATGTGACTTGTGTCGGTTGTAAAGGATATGTCACGGCAAAAATCATAGCAAAGACAGACATTAGCAAGGAGAAAATATTTTTTACAAGGAATAAACTTGAAGAGCGTTCAATGTTATTAACTACTTGGCGGCCTTCAAAGACAACCTCCGGCATCGTTGAAAAATCAGAATCCAACAACACAACTTGCGAGGCTTGTGCTGTAGCTTGATTTCCTGAAGCCATGGCAATACTACAATCTGCTTCTTTCATGGCTAAAATATCATTGACTCCATCCCCTGTCATCGCCACTGTATGATCTAATTTTTTCAACAATAGTACAAATTGTTTCTTTTGTTCTGGCGTGACACGACCAAAAACGGTGTATTTTTCTAAAGCTTCTGTCTGGGCTTCCATTGTAGTTAATGTTCGCGCGTCCACATAATTTTCAGCACCAATAATGCCTGCCGCTTGTGCTACATTGGATACTGTTAAAGGATTATCGCCAGAAATGACCTTAATGGCCACATTTTGTTCAGCGAAATATTCAAAAGTTGCTTTGGCTTCTTTACGAATCGGATTCCAAAGAAGAATGTAGCCTAGAGGTTGAACCTCTGCTGCCAACGTTTCCTGAAATTCTCCTAAATACTTTCCGAACACCAATAAGCGATAGCCTTGACTTGTATAATGTTCCACTTCAGATTGATACATTTCATAATTGTCTCTCAAAATCATCTCTGGCGCCCCAAGAATATACGTCGCTTCTGGGAAAGTCACGCTACTAAATTTTTCGACAGACGAAAACGAGGTATAGCTAACGGCTTCCCTCTGATTATTAGTAACAAAAAATTCTTTCATCGCTTTCATCGTATCATTGTCAGCTGACATTGTTCGGCAAAAATCGCCAATTAATTTTTCGACATTGGTTAAGTCTGTACCATCATTTTCGATACTCACCACAGGAACCAACTCTTGGACTTCCATCGTGTTTTCAGTAATTGTTCCTGTTTTATCTACACATAACACATCGACACGTGCTAAGGATTCGATACTTTTCATGTTGTGCAATAAAACGCCGCGCTTCGCTAAGCGCATTGTGCTGGCAGCTAATGCAACGGTTGTTAAAAGGTACAACCCTTCTGGAATCATCCCAATCAAGGCAGCTTCCATGGAGACAATGCTGTCATGAAGCCCTTGATGGTTGATGAAATAACTTTGGAAAAATAGAACACAGCCGATCGGGATAATAATAATCCCTACCCATTTCACCAAACGGTTAATGGAACCGACCATCTCTGATTGTTCCCCTTTTTTAATTGACTTCGCTTCAAGCGTTAATTGATGAACATAGGCCTCAGCGCCAATTTTATCAATTCTTGCATAACAAGAACCTGACACAATAAAGCTACCTGACAAAAGTTGGCTATCTGCTACTTTGGTAATCTCATCAGATTCCCCAGTTAACAAGGATTCATTCACACGGACTTCACCAGATAAGACAATTGCATCCCCAGAAATCTGTTCACCCGATTTAAAGAGCACCACATCGTCCAAAACCAGTTCATCTGGCGAAATTTCTTGTTCTTGGCCATCCCTCACAACGGTTACTTTTGTAGCATTTAGAATATTTAAGCTATCTAATACTTTCTTCGACTTAATTTCTTGGTAAATTCCAATGACCGTATTAATGATTACTACTGGCAAAAAGGTCATATTTTTATAAGATTGTACCAGCATTAATAACACACCTAGTACCACAAAAATTAAGTTGAAATACGTAAATACGTTATTAATAACAATCTGTTTCGTTGTGATAAATTCTGTATCGACGGCGGCATTGACTAAGCCTTTTCGCTGTCTTTCTTCAACTTGTGCGGCCGTCAAGCCTTGTTTATCTTCTGGATAATAGCGTTCCGCGTTAGCAGTCACTGCTATTGGTTCATTTTCTTGCATTTCTTTTTTTCTTCTCAAACACATCACCCCTTGTTCTAGTCGACTCTTTCATCGTCTCCTTCTCTCCCACAGTATAGCACTGAATAAAAATTTAGATAACAACTAGCGCCCAACTATAGAAAAAAATTATACATTTCCTAAACATTGTCATTTTCAGGAACAAGCTAACGCAAAACCTTTTCATTTACTTGTTTTTCCTTTACTATAGTAAAGAAGAAATATCAAGAAATGAGGAACAATTGATGGCACAGAATCACGTAATTAAAGTTAGTAAAAAAACATTAGCAGAGATGACCACTGTTTATCAACCCAATCGTTTAAATAAAACGGTCCCTTATACTGTCTTTGTGGCCAAGGTTGGCACCACTACCATCACTGCTTATCAATCAGGTAAAGTCATGTTTCAGGGAGCTCAAGCTGAAAAAGAGGCCGCTCGTTGGGAAGGAACGAGTACCACACCAAAGAAAAAAATTTCTCCCCAGACTACTACACTGCCTGCTGATTTTGGCAACTGGTCTGTGATAGGTTCCGATGAAGTCGGTAATGGTAGCTATTTTGGTCCAGTAACTGTCTGTGCTGCCTATGTTGATAAAAGCATGATTAGCAAACTAAAAGCATTAGGTGTTCGTGATTCCAAAGAATTAACCGACCCACAAATTATTCAATTGTCACATGTCATTAAAGAACTGATTCCTTACAAGTTATTAATCGTTGAACCAAAAAAATACAATGAGATCCAACCAAACTACAATGCTGTACACATGAAAGTCGCTTTGCATAACCAAGCGATTTATCTGTTGCTACAAGAATTGGCTCCCACAAAACCAGAAGGGATTTTGATTGACCAGTTCACCCCTGAAAATAATTATCGGAAATATGTTCGTAATGAAAAAAATCAAGTCACTGAAAAATTGTTCTTCGTCACTAAAGGAGAGCAGTATCATGTTGCTGTTGCTGCCGCCTCTATTATTAGCCGCGCTGCTTTTTTAGAAGAGTTAGACAAAGAATCTGCAGAATTGGGTTTCTCTGTGCCCTCTGGTGCCGGCAGCAAATCAGACCAAGTAGCCGCCCGTATTTTGAAAAAAGGCGGCCTAGACTTATTAGCGAACTACGCGAAGCTGCATTTTGCAAACACCCAAAAAGCCCAAAAGTTACTATAAAATAAACACCAAGCAAAAGTCCCAATGCCGATTAGCGGCGCTGGGACTTTTGCTTGGTGTAAAAAATTATTTTTCAATTTCGATAAACAGGACTTTTAAGTAATTACCTTCTGGAAAATTAGGATTCACTTGAAAGTCTGCCGGTAATTGATACGTGTCCGTAATCTTGTAACGGACATTTTTCTCTTGCAAGGCAGTAATCACCATTTTTTGATATTTGGCTAAGGATAAATTTGCCGCATTGGTTGAGGCAATAAGCGTTCCCTTATCCGTTAAAATATCAATAGAATCTTTCACTAGCTCCCCATAATTTTTAGCAACGGAAAAAACTTTCTTTTTGTTGCGAGCAAAACTCGGCGGATCCAAAATGATCATGTCATAACTCAAGCCTTTACGTGAAGCATATTTAAAGTAGTCAAAAACATCCATGACAATAATCTTTTGCGCGGCAAGATTTAAATGATTGACTTCAAATTGCTCAGTCGTTTTCGGTAAGCTTCGTTTAGCTAAATCCACACTAGTGGTGGCCACGGCACCTCCCATAGCGGCAGCTACTGAAAAAGCACCTGTATAACTAAACATATTTAAGACTGTTTTACCTACTGCAAAACCATCTACTAATCGACCACGAACTTCTTTTTGATCTAAAAAGATGCCTGTCATTAATCCTTCGTTTAAATAGGTAGCAAATTGAACGCCATTTTCAGTGACAAGTAATGGCTCGGGTGCTTGTTCGCCATACAAAAACTGTGATTCTGGTAAATCTTTTGTGGAAAAGCGAATCTTTTCGTAGGCACCAATAATGTCAGGGTAAACTGTGCGAAACGCCGTCAAAAGTTCGGCTTTTTTCTGATAAAGGGTTTCATTATACCATGAAAAAACGGCGTAATCTGCATAGCGATCGATGATCACTCCCCCAATGCCATCCCCTTCTCCATTAAATAATCGATAAGCGGTTGTCAGCGAATCCTTTTCAAAAGACGTCCGCTTCTCACGACTTATTTCAAAAAGTTGCTGAAAAAAAGATTGATTAATTGGTCCATGCCATGACAGCAACCAACCAATTCCTTTATTTTGTTCGCCTAAATATCCTTCGGCTAAACGCTGGCCTTTACTATCAATCAAAGTAAGCCAATCTGTTGGCAACGGCGCTGGCACTTGTTGCAAATCTTCTTTCTGAATTAAAGGATATCCTTTTTTAAATTTATGTTCTGCTTTTTTAGTTACTTGAAGTTTCATTCTGTACACCTACTTTTCAAAGTCCTATCTAGTATAGCAAAAAAAGGCCCATCTGTCTTTAAAGGATTCAAGCTTCACGTCATTTAACGAACTAAAAAGTTTAAGGAAATAGTAAGTTTTCTTTAACATCCCCATTCCTCACTTCGGTAAGAATTGACATAAAATTTGTGAAAGAGTAAAATTAAAGTGATATTGTAAAATACGAAATTTACCTAATTTTACTTTTATAGAATCATCGTTTAGAAAGGACGTTTATTTTGAAAAAATTATTTAAAACAAATATTTTGAACACGCGACTGGGGTTATTCTCGCTAATCGCCATCTTACTGTGGCTAAAAAACCTCTTTGCGTACGCCGTTGATTTCCATTTACGTTTGGAAAATATTAACGAGTATTTCATACTCTTAATTAATCCAATTGCCACAACGGTCTTTTTATTAGCCATCGCTTTGTATGTTCGCCGTAAAAAAGCTTCTTATATTACAATGATGATTATTTACTTCTTGATGAGTTTACTGCTCTTCTCAAATGTCGTGTATTATCGAGAATTTACTGACTTCATCACAGTTAATACGATGCTTGGTGCTGGCAAAGTAGCTAGCGGTCTTGGCGAAAGTGCCTTACGTCTCTTTAGACCTTATGACGTCATTTATTTCTTAGACTTCATTATTATTGGCGTATTATTATTAACGAAAAAAATTAAAACAGATGCGCGTCCAGTCCGCGCACGTGTAGCAGTCTCTGTCACACTCCTTTCTGTTGTCTTTTTCTTATTCAATCTATTTATGGCTGAAACAGAACGTCCCCAATTATTAGGACGTCAATTCTCTCGTGACTATATCGTGAAATTCTTAGGCTTAAATGCCTTTACCGTATACGATGGCATTACAACTTACCAAACAAACCAAGTCCGTGCCGAAGCCAGTGCTAACGATATGAAACAAGTTGAAGATTACGTGAAACAACAATATGCGGCACCCGATGATAGTAAGTTTGGTATTGCAAAAGGCAAAAATGTAATTTATATCCATTTAGAGAGTTTCCAACAATTTTTAGTTAATTACAAATTAAAAGATGAAAATGGCGTAGAACACGAAGTCACACCATTTATCAATAGTCTTTACAATAGTAAAAGTACCTTTAGCTTTGATAACTTCTTCCACCAAGTTGGTCAAGGAAAAACAAGTGATGCCGAAACGTTACTTGAAAATTCACTATTTGGTTTAGACCAAGGTTCACTCTTTACACAAGTTGGTGGGAAAAATACGTTTGAAGCAGCACCCGATATTTTAAAACAAACGCAAGGATACACTAGCGCTGCTTTCCACGGAAATGCCGGTAACTTCTGGAATCGAAATGAAACCTATAAACGTTTAGGCTATGACTATTTCTTTGATGCTAGTTATTATGATGTTAATTCAGATAACTCATTCCAATATGGGTTACACGATAAACCATTCTTTAATCAATCCGTTCAATATTTAGAACATTTACAACAACCGTTCTATTCTAAATTTATTGCTGTGTCCAATCATTATCCTTATTCTCAATTTACAAACGATGAAGCAGGATTCCCAATTGCAAAAACCTCTGACGAAACAATTAATGGTTACTTTGCAACAGCGAATTATTTAGATAAAGCGGTCGAAGAATTCTTTAACTACTTGAAATCTTCAGGTCTCTATGAAAACTCAGTCATTGTTCTTTATGGCGATCACTATGGGGTTTCTAATTCAAGAAACCAAAACTTAGCAGAGTTAGTAGGTAAAACCAAAGCAGATTGGAACGATTTTGACAACGCCAATATGCAACGTGTTCCTTATATGATTCACGTTCCTGGTCAAGAAAATGGCGGTGTGAACCATACGTATGGCGGCCAAGTTGATGCCTTACCAACCCTTCTACACTTGCTTGGTGTCGATACGAAAAACTACATTCAGTTAGGCCAAGATTTATTCTCTAAACAACACAATCAAATCGTTGCTTTCCGGAACGGCAATGTTGTAACACCTAAATATACTATTTTAGGTTCTAGCATTTACGATACTAAAACAGGCACTTTAATTACAGAGCCAACCGAAGAAGTTAAGAAAGAAGTCGCTGATTTAAAAGCCAAAGCGACGAAACAATTAGAAACGTCTGACCAAATTACTAACGGTGACTTGCTTCGTTTCTATACCAATAGCGGCTTAAAACCAGTTAATCCAGAAGACTATGATTACAAGAACCAATTGCAACAACTGGAAGCAATTGAAAAAGAAAAAGGTGAAAAATCAACGAGTGTTTACAGTAAAAACAATAATAAATCCACCGTTGATGAATATCACACTGACAGTTATCAAGGCTATCAAAAAACTGGTAAATAAATCTTCAAAAAGCTTGAGCAATTTGCTCAAGCTTTTTTGCTACTTTTTCATAATTAATTCATATTATTTCACTATACTAAAGATAGTTTAGAGAGGTGAAAGTTGATGAGAAGTGTCCGTTACGCTACAGCTAGTAGTTTTTATCATAAAAAAATCACGTTAATCACCGCACTCTTCTTCTTCCTGTTCTCTTTCTTATTGACTGGGCTGTTTAACTTAATTGATTTTGAAAAAGAGTTTTTACGAACGATGCCAGACTTTGTCGATATTGAAAAACAAACTAGTTACCATTACCAACTGATCCAATACTATTGGCACCTCTATCTAGGTAGTGTCATTTTCTTTGGTGTTACTTTTCTTCTGTTGATGTATGTGACATTACGCATAAAAAAGGAAGAAATACATACATGGTATCACATGCACTTTTCAAATATGTATGTCACAAAACAGCTCTTACTAGAGTTATGTTTACCGGCTCTATTAGGAATTTTCAGTTTTTTACTTTTCACTTTAATGTTTCAAGAAACGTATAATACTGTTCTTTGGGCTGCTCGTGATGCTATTTTACAGTGGTCTCATTTGGAAACTCCAGCATTTTTAGCTAAAAGTACCGACCAGGATGTCACGATTACAAATATCCAGCATTTAGGGATTCAAACGATCCAAGCGTTTTCTTTTGATTTTAAAAGTATGCAGTCACTTTATACAATCCGTAATTGCTTTGTTAACTGCTTAATCTTGCTTGGTATTCCTCTTGTTTGCGGGACTCCTTTTACATTGATTTATTTACGCACACATCAGAAATAAGGGAGGGATTTTCTATGAATGTCACACCATCATTCAAAAAAACAACCGAAAAAAAATCCTCATTCGACGCGTTAGCTTTGCGAGAAGTTTATGGAATCATTTATTCTGCTCCAGAACAAGAACTCGCATTGGCCGATGTTTTCCAAACAAACCAACTAACCATTACTAGGCTTTCTTCTAGTGAAACCTTTCTGCCCTACTTGCCATTAGAAGAAAATTTATTTATCGCTAGTACGATCAAAGAACGGGATCGAAAAGTAGTTCTAGCCGAAGCTTTCCAGGTGTTCCAATTAGAACCTGCCTTACTTGGTCGTTCATTTACTTCTTTTACGACTTTTGAAAAAATTAAAATGCGCATAATACAACTTTTGCTTTCAAAAACAAGTACGTTAGTGATTGATGACATCTTTTCTTCATTAACGATTGGACAACGTCAAGAAATTTTACCTCAATTAAAAATAGCAGTTCAAAAAAGAAACAAGCGCTTGCTATTTCTGACAAAAGATCCACAAATTATTGATAGTCCCTATGTGCACCCTCTGTCTCTACATGCGTTATTAAACTAAAAAAACGTCTGGCACTGATTGTGACCAGACGTTTTCTTTAGTTTTCAGTAATTTCAACATCAGGAAATGAAATAATAAATGTGGTGCCTTTACCAAGTTCACTTTCAACATTGATTTTTCCTTTATGCAAACGGACCAATTGTTGAACGATTGGTAAGCCTAATCCTGATTCTCCATATTTCGTATTTTTACGGGATGGATCTACTTTGTAATAACGATCCCAGATATTCAGAATTTGCTCTTCCGTCATGCCGATTCCTGTATCAGAAATACGGACAATAGTTTCTAAATAGCCTTTTTCTAAAGCAATATGAATTTCGCCATTTTCAGTAAATTGGATGGCATTTTGAACAATATTGACAACTACTTGAACGAAACGATCATAATCGGCATACACATCAATTGGTTCGGTGGTGTCTAAATACAATTGATTACCGGCGGCTTCAGCTTTGGCCGTTAGTTGAGTCACAATATTTTCTAAAGCTTCTGTTCCGTTGAACTTCTTCACAACAATTTGAATCTGGTTGGTCCGAATTTTTTCATAATCAAGATTTTCATTGACTAAGCGAATCAAGCGAGCGGTCTCATTTTGCATCAGTTTAATCGCATTCTCTTTTTGATTTTCAGGAATAGCATTATACTGCAATCCCTCTAACAAGCCATTAATAGTTGTTAAAGGCGTCCGCATTTCATGAGAGGCATCCGCCATAAATTGACGACGGCGCTCTTCTTGCCGATTGATTTCTTCTTGTGATTCTTTTAAAGACGCAGCCATTTTATTAAAATCTTCTGCTAGGTCATCAAATTCATCTTTGTCATGAACCGGTAATTGAATATCAAAATTTCCACTAGTGATTTCTTTGGTGGCTTTGCGCATCCGATTAATTCGTTTCACTTGGAAAGTCGCAAATAGATAACTTAGTAACAAGGCAATCACACCAGAAAAAATAAAGCCTTTAATCAAGTTTTGTGTCACGGACTGAACACTTCGGTCAACGTTTTTGGCAGGTTGTGTAATAACGAGTGAACCAATAATCACTTTTTTATCAGAAGACTGATTTGATGCATACACCGGTAACATTACATAGGACGAAGTATTTCGGGCCCCGTAAATATCAATGTTTTCTGTTGCATAAACACGATTGCCTTTCATGATTTGATCCCAATTTTTATCGATTAAGGAAAAGTCTAATTTTTTTGTGCTATCAACTGGTGGGTACTGCACTTCGCGGTCCTTGTTAATAAACACAAATTGCACATCTTGCTTCTGGAGTACACGCTCAGTCAACTGAAATGAATAGGATAAAACATCTCGATCCGAAACGCCTGCGACATTAATAAAAAAGTCACGTGTTTCTAAAGCCGATTCTGCATAACCATATAGCTGTTCATAGTTATTTTCTTGCATTGTGCGCTTGGTCAATTGTGTGAAAGACGTTCCGACAATGAGAATAATCAGAGCGATCACACCTATAAAAGCAAGTAATTGTTGATACAAATACTTCATTAAGCAACACCTGAATCGTCGAATTTATACCCTACGCCCCAAACCGTTTGGATGACTTGAGGACCTACTTTTTCAATTTTTTGTCGTAATTTTTTGATATGGGCATCAACTGTCCGTTCATCGCCAAAGTATTGATAGTCCCAAACCAATTCTAGTAGTTGTTCGCGTGAAAAGACTTGGCGTGGTTTTTTTGCTAAAGTGTATAGCAAATCAAATTCTTTAGGTGTTAAGCCTTCAATTAATTGATTATCTAAATATGTTTCTCGTGTTTTCGTATTCATTTTAAAATGATCCGTAATCACATCAAACGTTTCATCTGTATTCTCAGACGTATCATGCGCAGCCTCTGCCACCTCGGCACGACGATGTAGAGCTTTCATCCGTGCAATCAAAGTTAATGGACTAAATGGTTTTGTCACATAATCATCCGCACCCATTTCAAGGCCAATTACTTGGTCACTTTCAGAATCACGAGCGGTCAACATAATAATGGGAACATTGGCTGAAACTTTGCGAATTTCACGACAAACAGCCATCCCATCCATACTAGGTAAGTTTAAGTCTAACGTAATCATGTCCCATTTTTCTGGCGAAGCAAGAAAAGTCGCCAATCCTTCTTTGCCATCATCTTTAAAGGTAGCTTCCCACCCTTCATTTAAGAAAAACATTTGCATCATTTCTGAGACGGATTCATTGTCTTCAATCATTAATATATTCATTTCATTCACTCCTTATTCACTTTTCATAAAACTGCTCTATTGTAGTATACTCTAAAATTGAATTTGTACCAACCGATTCTATATTTCTTCAAAAATCCTTTACAGAACCATCAAAAATCACTTTTTTTCCTGCTCTTTTAAAGAAAACGAAAGGAACCCATTGTCTTTTCAGAAAAGTTTGTTAAAATAACAAGCGTAGAGAGGATGTTAGGGTATGGATAAAATGAAAGCTATTACTTTTTTTGATTTAGATGGAACTTTGTTAGATGGAACATCGCAAATAACTCCTGAGATTACCGCAGCAGTGGCGGCCTTGAAAGACAATCAAATTTTACCTTTAATTGCGACAGGACGGACCTTGTGTGAGATTCAGCCAATTATGAAAGACAGTGGCATTGATTCTGCGATTGTAATGAACGGGCAATTTATTCATTATGAAGGAAAAACGATTTATTCAGATGAATTTACAACAGAGGAATGTGTTTCACTGCATGAACATGTCAAACAGCGTGGTCATGAATTGGCTTTTTACAATGAGCGCCGTATTTTTTGTACAGGGCATACTGGCACAGTGAAACAAGCCTATGATTATATTCATTCAGCTGTTCCAGAAATTGATCCCACAGGTTATGAGAATGATGCCGTCAACATGATGTTGGTCTTAAGTCAACATGGCGATGATGATGAATATTACTATGAGCGGTTTCCTGAATTGACCTTTTATCGCAATGGTCCTTTTTCAATTGATATTGTTCGTAAAGGGGTTTCTAAAGGCTCTGGTGTCAAAAATCTTTTTAACACCTTGGGATTAAACGGCATTCCGACTTATGCCTTTGGTGATGGCATCAATGATTTGGCGCTGTTTGAGGCCTGTGATTATGGAATTGCCATGGGTAATGCGCGAGAAGAACTAAAAGAAAAAGCCACCTTTATTTCAACTAAAAATACTGAGAATGGCATTGTTAATGGCTTGAAAAAATTTGATTTACTATAAGAGAAAACTACCTTCTTCTATTGATGTACTTTAGAAGAAGGTAGTTCTTTTGTATGTTCATTTTTCTTTTTCTGCTGTGCACAGAGAGCTACTCCCACTACTTGAATCAGCAAAATCGCTCCCAACAAACAACTTAATACGATGTTTCCTGATAGGATTGTTCTTCTGATTAAAATAATTAATACGACACTGCTAATTCCGTAGAGTAACCATTGGTTGTCCATTTTTATTGACCCCTTTGTTTTTCTATGTTTAGGATAGGATGTTTCCTACTAAAATGCAAGGAAAGATCCTAGATTCTTACAACTAAGCCATAATTTTTACTAATTCCTTATTTGTTTTCATTTATTCTTAAGATTCGTTTCATTTTTGTAAAAAATCACACTTTTTTTCTATCTCTGTTTTAAATTGCGTACAGTTCTTAAAAAAAATGATACACTAAAAGTGAACTCGAAATGAAAGGAGCCATTCCTTTGGTTAATAGCGAAAAAAGAAAACAATTAATTATTGATACATGCATTTTAGCTGGAAAAATTATGCTGGAAAGCGGATCTGAAGTATATAGAACCGAAGATACAATTACTCGGATTGCAGCAAATGCTGGCGAGCCAGAGAGCGTTTGTTACACGACGGCTACAGGGATTTTCGTGGGCTTTCGTTCCAGTAATTATACGCAATTAGAAAACATCCCCCAGCGCTCGATTAATTTGGAAAAAGTTAGCCTTGTCAATCAGTTATCAAGAGAATTTGCGCAAAAAGAGATTACTTTACCAGAGCTTTATCAGCGCTTAACTCTATTAGAAACAGATACCCCCACTTTTTCAATTTCGTTACGCTTGTTAGCAGCCGGGATTGTTAGTTGTACGTTAATGTACATTTTTGGTGGCACTTGGCAAGATTTTATTGCAACTTTTTTTGTTGGCGTGATTGGGTATGCCAGTTATCTTTTTACCCAAAAGTTATTCCAAGTTCCTTACCTCGATTCATTCGCAGCCGCTTTTGTCATTGGTTTGTTGGCCTATTTGGCTGTGCATTTTCACTTAGCGGTCAACATCGATAATATTATTATTGGTGCGGTGATGCCGTTAGTTCCAGGTGTGGCGATTACGAACTCTTTTCGCGACATTTTAGCCGGCCACCTCATCAGCGGGACGGCGCGAGGAACAGAAGCTATTTTTATTGCTGGGTCTGTTGGCCTAGGGATTGCCTTGATTTTTAAATTATTTATGTAAGGAGTGTTCAAATGGAACTAATTTTTCATCTTCTCTTTAGTTTTTTAGCGACTGTGACGTTTGGTATTATTACGAACATTCCTCGTAAAGCACTGGTGGCTTGTGGCATTACTGGCATGACAGGCTGGATGATTTATTATGTCTTAACGCAAACTTTTGATGCTAGTCAAACCTTTGCAAACTTTTTAGGAACGGTCGGGTTAGGAATCGCTAGTATCTTTTTTTCCCGTTACAAAAAAATGCCGATGATTATTTTTTATATTCCAAGTTTGGTTCCTTTAGTGCCAGGAGGCCCTGCCTATCAAGCGGTTCGGAGCATTTTGTTAGGAAATATTGATGACGGTTTGCAGTTGATTTTAAAAGTTGTCTTTACTGCTGCAGCTATCGCAGCGGGCTTTATGGTGACCTCGCTACTGGAACGAATTGTCAAACGTTTTTTCCCCAAGCGACTCTTCCGATTGGTCAAAAAATAAAAAAAAACAAGCTCAGAAAACGAGCTTGTTTTTTATTCTACTTCTTCAAAGAACAGCAACAAATCTTGTAGCGTTAATTGTGCTTTTTCAGCAGCGTTTAAATCTTGAACAATTTTACCTTTTTGTAAAACAATTAAACGATTGCCATATCGTAAAGCATCTTCCATTCGATGGGTAATCATCAAACAAGTTAAGTTCCCTTCTTCAATCCGTTGTTCCGTTAAGTGCATCAGCTGCTTGGATGTTTTGGGATCTAAGGCAGCAGTATGTTCATCTAAAAGTAATAATTCTGGTTTTGTGATAGTGGCCATTAATAAACTTAAGGCTTGGCGTTGACCGCCAGAAAGGTTACCTGTCGGTGTATCCAGATGATTTTCTAAGCCATTGCCAACTTCTTGGCAGATTTTTGTAAACAAGGCGCGTTGCTCATTTATCTTCCGTAATGTTAAGGGACGTTTTTGTCCGCGTTTCATGGCAAGCAATAAATTTTCTGCCACAGTCATTCTTGGTGCTGTCCCCATTTTAGGATCTTGAAAAACACGCGCTAAAGATTTAGCCCGTTTGACTTCAGAAAGATTGGTGCGATTGACTCCTTCAATTAAAAATTGTCCCTCTGTTAGTGTCAAAGTTCCTGCTAAACTATTGAACAGCGTACTCTTGCCTGCGCCATTTCCACCTAAAACAGTAATGAAGTCCCCAGGATAAATGGCTAAGTTCACATGATCCAAAATCACTTTTTTTTCGTTCATCCCATTATCAATGATTTTTGTCGCATTTTTTAATTCAACAACTGGTTTCATTTCGTTTCCCCCTTATCAGAAAAGCCATGTAGTCGTAATGCTTTTTTCAATTGTGGGATCATTAAACAGATTGCTAAAATCACTGCTGAAAAGATTTTCAAATATGTCGTATCAAAGCCTAATTTAATCACTAATAAAATCAATAGTTGATAAATAATACTCCCTACAACAATCGCCATCAACCGTTCACCAAACGTTAATTCTCCAAACAGTACTTCACCAATAATGAGTGAAGCCAAGCCAATCACAATGACGCCGGTTCCTTTACTTACATCCGCATATCCATCATTTTGGGCAATCAAAGCGCCAGATAAGCCAATCAAGCCATTCGATAAAACCAATCCTAAAATTTTCATGCGATCCGTTTGAATGCCAATCGAGCGAGCCATTTCTTCATTGTCACCTGTCGCAATATAGGCTTGTCCTAAACTAGTGTTAAAGAAAAATAACAGTAAAATCATTACCACAGCCAAAACACTAATCCCTAAAAAAATAGTATCATAATAATCTGGTAAGGCCATTTTTTGAAAAACATCTTGAATCTTCGGTTGGTTTAATAAAGACTTATTTGGCGATTTCATCACAAATAAAATCACGGAATTTAAACCAGACATCACTAAAATTCCTGCTAAAATAATTGGAATTTTTCCTTTTGTAAATAGTAAACCAGTCACTAAACCGGCAAGCATTCCTGCTCCGACCCCTAAAAGAGTCGCTACAAATGGTGAAACCCCTGTTGTAATGGCAGTTACACAAACCGCCCCTCCTAACGGAAATGAACCTTCTGTGGTCATATCTGGAAAATTTAAAATACGATAAGTCATAAAAATACCTAGTCCTAACAAGGCCCATAACATTCCTTGTCCAATTGCTGAAACAATCATCGCTTCTCCTACTTTCTTTGATAATTAGTTAATCAATTTCGATTTTTTTGCTAACTCTGCGGGAATCGTAATTCCTAACTTTTGAGCTTGTTTTTCATTGATAATTGTGTCGCCTGTATTAAAGGTATAAATGGGTGTAGTTGCTGGTTGACTTTTTCCAGACAGAACCTCTGCTGCCATTTTGCCGGCTTGTACCCCCAACGCATGTTGATTAATCCCAACAGTTGCTAAACCGCCTTGTTCTACCATCGTATCCACCGAAGGAATAATCGGCGTCTTGGTTCGATTTGCTTCTCCGACTACCGTTTGCATGGCATTAGCAATCGTATTATCAGTTGGTATATAAATCACATCTGTTTCCTTAGTCATCACTTGAACCGTTTGTGCAATTTCATTACTTGATGGCACAGCATATGTTTTCACTGTCAATCCTTTGGCTTCAGCTGCTTTCTGCGCTTCAGCTACTTGGTATCGAGAGTTTTCTTCTGAGGAAGCATAGAGAATACCTATTTTTTTGGCAGCTGGTATCAATTCTTTTAGTAAATCCATCTGGGCTGACAAAGGTGATTGATCACTAACACCCGTGATGTTACCGCCTGGCTTTTGATTGTCTTTCACCAATCCTGCACTAACAGGGTCCGTAATGGCGCCTAAAATGATTGGGATTTCTTGGGTAGTGTTGGCTAACGCTTGCGCAGCTGGCGTGGCGATGCCAATTAAAACGTCTGCCTTTTTTTGTACTAATTGTTGACTCATGATTGCTAACTTACTCTGGTCGGCTTGACCATTTTGAAAAATAATTTCTAAGTTTTTGCCTTTGTCATAACCATTTTCCTTTAATCCTTCTTCGACACCTTTATAAATTTCGTCCAATGCGGGGTGACTGACAAACTGCAAAACCCCTACAGTAACTGTTTCTTTCTTTGAATTCGTCTCTTTTTGATTCACAAAAAAAGCACCAATTAAATAAATAGCTAATAAAGACACGACAACCGTTAAACGTTTATTTTTCATTTTGCATTCTCCTAACTGCCCTTTTGTTTGGCAACTTTTTCTTTTTAATAATATAACCATTATCTATAGGGCGTTTCTTCCGTTGAAAGTGAAACTGAGATTCGTAATCCTCTACTTAGTCAAAATCCTAGGAACACTTTTTTACAAATGTCAGGATTTAACTGCGACGAGAATCGCAACTTTGGTGAGAACCGCAGGAGCACTTTTCTACGATTGTGACAACGTTCTCTTCGTTCACCTTGTGCTACTCATCACTCTTGAAGGCCAAACTGCGGCGAGTATGCGCAGCCTGCATCTACTCTGTCACTTCGTGCCAATCGTAGTGCTTGTCAGGATTTAACTGCGACGAGGATCGCAACTTTGGTGAGAATCGCAGGAGCACTTTTCTACGAATGGGACAACGTTCTCTTCGCTCACCTTGTGCTACTCATCATCTACTCTGTCACTTCGTGCCAATCGTAGTGATTCGTAGCAAAAAAACAACGACTTATCCTAAGTGTTTAGGAGTGGTCGTTGTTTTTATGCAAAACAAAAACCACATAGATGGGTCCTCTATGTGGTCGTTTTTTCTTCTTGAATATAACCAGCATAGATACACTTTTTAGAATAAGTCTTCTAAAGTTGTATCTATGAAAGAATCATACATACAACTATCTACGCCAGTTTTGCCATGATTGGTGCATTTCTTTTACGTTAGATAATTGTGTCATGTATTTTCCCTCCTAGTTATGTTGTTAAAGGTAGTCTACACTATATTGATTTTGTTCGTCAAGAAAAAGTTTTTATTTTCTTGCATTTCTTTTACTTCTAAAAAACGAGCCACTCTTATGAGAGGCTCGTTTTTCTTTATTTCAGCATATTTACCACTTAATTGTTTCGGTTTCTTTCAATTTTCACGGGAACTTTAACTGCTTGTTTTTGCGATTGAATCAGCCATAAACTTACTAAAATCGTCATTGAAATTACTAATGCCATCGAAAATCCCCTCTTTCTAATTCCTTAAAACTTTCTACAATCTAAGTTTAACATAGCTAGCTATTATTCACCAGTTTCTGGTACTGTATCAGTGCTTTCTGTCGTCGTTTCAGTAGATTGAGCAACGCCAGTCGTGCTGGTCGTCGTCTGTGTTTCCGCGGTCTTTGCTGCTTCTTTTTCAGCTTCTTGCGCCGCTTTTTGCTGGTCTTTCAAAACGCCAGCCATTGGTAATCGATTTAATTCTGGTATTAATTGTGTTTTTAAATCCATAGATTTTTCGACAACCGTCCGTGTCTTTTCTTTGCCGTTTTCAAAGAAAACAAGCGTAATCTCATCGCCGCTAACATTGTATTGCTCTTGTGCTTTGCCAGCATTATAAATTAACGGATAGATATACAGCGAACGATGAAATTCATTCATTTTATCTGAATTAAACAGCTTCACCATTTGATCGTATTGCTTGCCAGATGGTTTAGCAAACATGACTGACATGGCTCCTGTTTCTTGGATTTTCTTGTCTGCTGTTTTGTAATCTAAGACACTGACTTTCTCTGATTTGATGGGTCCTGCGACTAACGATTCAACTTGAGCAGCTCGAATATTTTTTTGCATCGTTGGAATAAAAATGATTGAGCCAATTATTAATACTAATGCTACAATAGCGGTAATCATTAACAGTTTTCTTTGTCTTAATTCATAAAGTGCCTCTTTTAGTTCTTCCATAAAATTATTCAACTTCTAATCGCTCCTCGCTTTTAGTTCTTATCTATTATACTAATCATTTTCTTTCTTGCCTACCCTTGCGCTTTAATTACTAAAAAAACCAGCAAACTTCCCCAGCTTTCTAAGGAAAACCCAACTCCTTTTTAACAAGCTTCTTTCTTAAATTCAAAAACTCCGCTATAATAAAGCTATTAGTCGGAAAGAAACGAGGGATTTATTATGTCATTTGATGGCGTATTTACTCATAGCATGGTTCATGAGTTGACAGAAACACTCGTAAGTGGCCGGATTTCAAAAATCCATCAGCCTTATGAAAACGAAGTCGTTTTAGTCATTCGTGCGAAAGGTAAAAACCATAAATTATTATTATCAGCACATCCTAGTTATGCGCGCATACAACTATCTACAATTACCTATAGCAATCCAGAAACACCTCCTAATTTTGTGATGATGTTACGAAAATTTCTAGACGGTGCCATTTTAGAAACGATTCAACAAATAGAAAATGATCGCGTGATTCACTTCACCTTTTCAAAAAGAGATGAACTAGGTGACTTACAAAATATTGTTTTGATTGTTGAATTAATGGGACGTCACAGTACAATCGTTTTAGTTAACCAATCTTCTGGAAAAATCTTAGATGCAATAAAACACATTGGAATGAGCCAAAATAGTTATCGTTCGTTGCTTCCTGGAGCAACTTATATTGAACCGCCAAAACCAATGGGACTTAATCCGCTCACGGCCTCAAAAGAAGAAGTCTTTGCGCTTCTTTCTACAGCTCCTGAATTAAACGGACGCTATTTACAACAACATTTCCAAGGTCTAGGCAAAGATACAGCAGACGAATTAAGTGCCCGTTTACTTGCACAACCAAATGAAAAAATGGCCATCTGGACGGAATTTTGGTCCTCAGTCACTGAAGCTGTTGTACCGACATTAACAGTCACTGAAAAAAAAGAATATTTTACGCCCATTCCTTATCAATCATTAGTTGGTGAACAAACAACGTATCCGACACTCAGTGAATTACTAGATGCCTTTTATTCTGGTAAAGCAGAGAAAGACCGTGTCAAACAACAAGGCGGCGAACTAATTCGCAAAATTGAAAATGAACTAAAAAGAAATCAAAAGAAACTTAAAAAATTACAACAAACCTTAGCCGATACAGAAAACGCTGAAAATTACCGTCGCGACGGAGAACTATTAACAACCTTCATGGCACAAGTCCCAAAAGGAGCCACCGAGGTGGAATTACCAAATTATTATGAAGAAAATGCACCGTTGCGTATCTCGCTAAATCCTGCACTTTCACCTAATCAAAATGCACAAAAATATTTTCAAAAATACCAAAAATTGAAAAATGCTGTTCGAGTTGTTAAGACACAAATTCAGCAAACGCAACAAGAAATTTCTTATTTAGAGTCAGTTGTGGCACAACTTGAAATTGCGACACCAATGGACATTGAAGTGATTCGTGAAGAACTGATTGAGCAAGGCTATTTAAAACGAAAAAAAAATAAAAAACAAAAACAGCCGAAAAAAAGCCAACCCGATCTTTTTTATGCCACAGATGGCACACCTATTCTCGTTGGAAAAAACAATTTGCAAAATGATCAATTGACTTTACGAACCGCTAAAAAAACTGATTATTGGCTCCATGCCAAAGATATTCCTGGATCTCATGTAATTATTCGTGACGCACATCCTAGCGAAGAAACCCTTACTGAAGCCGCACTTCTAGCAGCTTATTTTTCAAAATATCGACTTTCTTCACAAGTGCCTGTTGACTATGTCCAAGTAAAACATGTGCATAAACCCAATGGAGCAAAACCAGGTTATGTGATTTATGAAAACCAACGAACGTTATATGTGACGCCAACAGAAGAATCGATCAAAAAAATCCAGCAAAATAAGGATTCTACTTCCTAATTATATTAAACTAAAAAACAACGTACTGCCGATTGATCGTACGTTGTTTTTTTGCATTGGCAAAAACATTTATCAAGTGATAAATAACACAAGTAAGCTCAATTAGTTTACAAACTAGCTATTTCTCTCTATACTGACTGTTGGAGGTGAAATTCATGGTCTTTTTACACATTATTTTTGGGATGTTTGCCTTTATTGGCGCTTTAGGTTTAGGTGTCGCCTTCCGCGATAGCTTTACAGAACTTTCAACACCAAAGAAAGCAGCGATTATTTTATCTTACGTAGGTGCGATTGGTTCAACAGTCCTAGGGTTCACATCAGCAACAAAAAATCCATTTGTTTTAGCTGCAACAGTTGTCTTAGTTGTCGCCTTTTCTATTGCTCTTTTCAAAAAAAGCAGTAAAGAAACAAGCAAATAACAAAACCTTTGAAGAGCGGCATAGCGACAAGCTACCCTCTTCCTTTTACATACTATTTAAAGGAGTGAGGCAAATGTCTCTGACTATTTCTGAAGAAGCAAAACAACGTTTAGCCCCTTTCTTAACTGAAGCGAACACCTTCTTGTTGGTAGCAAATGACGGCTCTAATCCTTATTCTTCCGCAGAAGGTTGTTGTATGATTGGCGATCGTTTCATTATCGTTCCTGTTGATCAAGCGGAAGCGCCTTATACCGAAACAATTGCTAATGATTCTTTTCACGTCTACACTTCGACGTATGACCAAATGTTTTTAACAGGGCATTTACAGCTAGTGATTCATCCGAATGCGGGAACCATTACTTTAAAAAATGAAAGTGGCATATTAGATAGTAATGTGGACATTTATCAACACTAAAAAAGCAAACAAAACGCGTAAACGTTTTGTTTGCTTTTTTAGTGTTGAAAGGCTTGAAAGGTAGTAATGATTACGTACATCATGCCCGATGCAATAATCGGACCAGCTGCAATTCCTTTTAAAAAAACGACGCCAAGAATCGTTCCAAAAACTAAGGCCACCGTAATCTCTGGCGATTGATTAATTAAACCTACTCCTTTTGAGGATAAAACAGCCACCAGAATTCCACAAAGTATCCCCAGCCATCCCATCGGTGTTTTGAATGATTGGATTAAATCCTTTAAGCCAATTTGTCCTGTAGCAATCGGGACTAAAATGGTAATTGAAATAATTGTGACGCCTAAATTAATGCCTTTATCTGACAACCACGACATGATTTTCGCACTATTTGGTAAAGCTTTTAAAGCAAGCACAACAACTGACGCAATTAATAAACTTTGATTTTTTGCAACAAACGCAATCAAGGCAATCAGTAGTAAAAAAAGCCAACTTTCCACTGGTTGTCCTCCTTTCTGATTTGGTTCTTTCGTTAACCAAACTTTCTTGTCTTTCCTATTTTAGCAAAGAACCTCTTTAATTACCATTCAGCTTCAGTAATTATTGTCTTTTTCACACGAATCTTGCTTAGAAAAAACGAGTTAAAAATTAATTTTTTCTCATAACAAGCCTTTTTCTCTTTGAAAAATTATTTTATGAAGTATACTAATATTAACTATAAAGTAGTTTACTTGCATTTATACTGGATATTCGATATCCTATTTAAGGCTCTTCAATTGAGCGAGCATCACAAAAGACATTTTAGTAGCAATTCTTGGGGAAGTAGTGCTACTAAGATGTCTTTCCTTTTTTTATTTTCACTAACGATATACGTTTCTTATATTAAAATTCACAACTCTTTATAAATAAAAGCGCCTGCCCCACAGTTGTCTGGACTGTGGGGCAGGCGCTTTTCAAGTCATTTAAACAAGCTTTAGTTTTCTTTCAAGCGATAAATACTTGGACTTGGGTTAAGAAAACCTGCTTCTAAAATTTCGATGTTAGTTAATGCTTGCTCTTTAGTTACTAGTTGCGGTGCACCATTTTTCAACGTTTCATAGACGGCATCATAATAACGACCGTAATCACCTACAGGCGTTTTAATTTGTTTTTTAATCCAGTCGCCATTGCCATTACGGTAGGTCACTTCTCCATAATACATTGGTGAATCTTCTCCAAAGCCTGGTGCATCCGGCATGATTCCGGCTTTTAAATCATTTTCTTGTTGATCTTCGCCATATTTGATGAACGAGCCATTGCTGCCATGAACAATAAAACGTGGATACGGACTAGCGACAGAATGATTCGTTTTAACTTTTACTTTTAATTTTGAACCATAATGTAAATCAACGTCAAAATAATTATCGACTGCCTCGCTCACTTCATTATTACGAATATCATAAGTGACTTGATCTGGACGCCCGAAAAGAGCAATCATGCGATCCATTAAATGAATGCCTAGTCCGTAAAACGAACCATTTTCTTTAGGTCCTTGTTCCGTGATACTTCCTGGTCGATAATAATCAATATGCGTTTCCACTTCATTGATTTCTCCTAAAAAGCCTTGCTCTACTACTTGCTTCATCGCTAGGTAATCGCCGTCGAAACGTCGATTTTGATAAGGCATCACTACTACCCCTTTTTCTTGCCCTAAAGCAAATAATTCCTCTGCATGTTCTAACGTATCACAGAATGGTTTTTCCACAATCACTGATTTACCAGCTAAAATGGCTTGTTTGGCTAAATCATAATGTGTATGCGCAGGCGTACAGATTGTGACCAATTCAATTTCTGGATCCGTCAATAATTCATTAAGGTCAGTGGTAAAATTTACGCCTTTTTCTTTAAAGGGCGCTGCTGCTTTTTCATTAACATGTAAATCGAAAATCGTTTTCACTTCTAGTGTTTCTCGAATCATTACGTAAGGTAAATGGTAGCGGTTGGCACTTTTACCAAATCCAATAAACCCCATTTTTACTGTCATATTTTCCACACTCTTTTCTTATAATTAGATAAGTCCATTTGTTTCAATGACTTTTTGATACCAATAATAACTGTCTTTCGGGATTCTTTCTAAGGAACCTTTTTGTGTTTCATCTTGATCCACATAGACAAAACCATAACGCTTCTGATAGCCGTTGAGCCACGACAGTAAATCGGTGTAACTCCATGTACAATAACCAATAACTGAAACGCCATCCGTAATCGCCTCTTGAATCGCTTGGATATGGCTTCGTAAATAATCAATGCGATACGTATCATGAATTTGTTTATCTTCTGTTAAGGTATCATATTCGCCTAACCCATTTTCAGTAATTAAAATAGGCACTTGATAGCGACTAGCTAATCGTCGTAAGGCAATTCTCAAACCTTGCGGGTCAATGGCCCAATCCCAGTTCGTTCGTTCAACATATGGATTATTTACTTTTTTAAATAAACCCGGTACCCCAGATTCCGTTTCAGAACCCTTTTCACCCGTTGTATTCATCTTCCCTATTCCAACACCATCTAATGGATTAGCAGCAACCGTATCCGTCCGATAATAATTAATACCTAGAAAATCAGGTTTGGCTGAACGTAGTAACGCTAAATCGCCCTCTTTTATCGTTGGGGCCACACCTTGCTCCTGTAAGTAATTTAATGCGGCAATTGGGTATTCTCCCCAAAGATAGACATCTAACCAAAAATGCGACAGCAAATCTTCTGCATTTTCAGCCGCTAAAACATTGGCAGGATGCGCATCAACGGCATAAACAGGCGTATAAGCAAAGCTAGGGCCAATTTTGCCAGGCATTTCTAATTCATGAAACGCATTAATCACTGCTGCATTGGCTAAATTAGCAATATGATTGGCCTCATACATCCGTTTATTGTCTGTTACGCCGGGAGGATGCACGGCTAATTGATAACCTAACGAAGTAAACACATTTTGTTCGTTTAAACTAATCCAATAGCGAACTTTGCCACGGAAAGCGTCAAATAAAATTTTCGCATAGGCCACAAAATCAGCAATAATTTTTCTTGATTCCCAGCCACCATATTCTTTTTGCAAAACAGCTGGTAAATCCCAATGATATAAAGTTACCATTGGTTCAATTCCTGCCGCTAATAACTCATCAATTAAATCTGAATAAAATTTCAGTCCCGCTTGATTTACTTGACCACGCCCTTCAGGTAAAATTCGTGTCCATGCAATCGAGAAACGATATGCTTTTAAACCTTGTTGTTTCATTAAAGCCACATCTTCTTTGAAACGATGATAATGATCGACGGCTAAATCGCCAGTTGTCTCTTTGAACGTTTTTCCTGGTAGCCGAACAAATTCATCCCAAACAGATGCGCCTTTGCCGTCTTCATTCCAAGCACCTTCCACTTGATAAGCTGCCGAAGCAGAGCCCCATAAAAAATCTTGCGGAAATGCTTTTAGTTGATGATGTTCCATTGTCATACCTCCCTCTTTTCTGTGCTACCCTTTTATTGTAAAAGGTTTTCACAAAAAGTACCAATCAGATCAATAAGTTCTTCTGTTTACTTTTAAAACTATATAGTTTTAAAAAGAATAAGTCAACTACTTTTATTTAAGTACTTGATTATTAAGTGGTTACGTTAAAAATAAATATATAGTTTTAATACGTTAAATTCATGGTATAATGAGAGAAATACTGGTGATAAAGGAGGACTCTGATGCGGACAAATACACGTTATAAAGAAATTTATGCAGCTATAAAACAGGATATTGAAGCAGGTGTTTATCCAATTAATCAAAAGTTACCCCAAGGTCGTCTTCTTGCAGAAAAATATCAGGTCAGCGAACTAACCATTACAAAAGCCTTACATTTGCTTGTGCAAGAAGGTTATGTTGTCAGACGACGTGGCTCGGGCAGCTTTGTTCAAGACTTTCAAAATCGAACCATTACTAAATTTTCTCCGTTAACCGGCACTTACTCAACCTACGATGGAAAAGTTGAATCCGTGGTTTTAGGCTTTGCAACAGAAGTACCTGAGCCTTGGGTGACTGAAAAATTAAGTATTACAGAAGAAGAGTTAGTCTACAAAATTATTCGCTTACGGATTATCGAAGATGTGCCCTCAATTATTGAATACACTTGGATGCCCGTTGCTTTAATTCCGAACTTGACAATGAAAGAATTGAAAGTCTCCATTTATCAATATATTTCGGAACAATTGCATCAAAAAATTCAAAGTGCGCGGGTCAGCATTTCTGGGATTCGTCCTTCTCCGTTGGAAAAAAAATATTTAAACTTAACCGATAATGATTTCCTGATGCGTGCAGAACAAATTGCTTACCTAGGCAATGGGCATATTTTTGAATACTCAATTGCGAATCATATTCCTAGTGAATTCACTTTTGAAACTGTCTTAATTGCAGAAAAATAGAAAACTTTTATGTTGCCATTTCTCATTTCTAACAAAACGATCTCTTTACTTTGAGCCAATACTTTTTGTTAGAAATGTTTTTCTGCTAGTTAAAAATATTTTTCAAATTATATTTCCAAACATGAATTTTGATAAAAGTATTGCTATTTACTAGAACTACGATTAAAATATTGCTTGTAGCACTCTTTTTAATATAGATACAAGCAATTTGTTTTTTACATAGTCAATTAACCAAAGTGAGGACTTTATATGAGGAAACCCTACATTTTAATGAGCTTACTCGTTCTAAGTACCTTATTAAGTGCTTGTTCAACTGTAAGTGGCAGCCCAGCAAGTCAAAGTGCGCCCGCACCTGATGAAGTGTTGGCGACAAGTATTGGGACGTATGAAAATCGAACATTGTTGGTTCCAGATGGGCGTTTAGCCTTAACTGCCTTGCATAAAGGAAAAGATTATCAAGGCAAACCAATGTTTTATGTCCTGTTTGAATTAACCAATACAACCGAAAAAACACAAAATATTCAGCTAATGATTCAAAGTTTTATGGAAGTTAGTCAAACTGTCCACGGAAAAGCCCAAAATTTACAATATGCAGTCTTAACAGATTCACCTTTCCAAGACAAATTAGATCGTTTAGCAGATGAAATCAATCCTGGTGAAACAATCCAAGGCGCTTACCCGTATGAATTTATTAATGAGAACAAGCCGGTCCATTTTAAATTTAGAGATCGCCTTCTCAGTCTGGATGAACCCATTGCATCAGAAGAAATTACCATTACAGAAAAAAGTTTGGTCCGCTAGCTTAGCTAGCATTGGACCAAACTTTTTATTTATTATTCAGATGGAAAAGATTCTCCTTCTATAAAACGTGTGTAAATGTGTTCGCTCTCAGCAAGTTCTCCCCGCATTAAATGAATAATTTTCTCTGCAGCCACCATGCCCCATCGATGTTTAGAATAGGCAATTGTTGCTAATCGCGGTTGCACAAACGCACCTAGTTCAGAATTATCAAAACCAATAATCCGAATGTCTTTCCCCATTTGGTAATTTGTTTCTGCAACATATTTATAGACACCGATCGCCATTTCATCATTAAAAGCAAAAACATCGACTGGTTCTGTCTGTGGTTGACTCAAAATTTTTTTAGCAGCAGCATAACCAGAAGGTTCGGTAAAATCGCCTTGGATAATTTCATAAGGTATCCCAAAACGAGTTAATTCTCGTGTACTAACAGCCAATCGTTCTTGGCTATCATAACCTTTTTCTGGTCCAGAAAGCAGAAGAACCTTTTTTGAACCCACATTGACAAATTGCTCAATTGCCTGCGTGGCACCGCCACGATTATCCAAGAGAACTTGCCGAATATTCCTATGCTCAGTGGTTCGATCAAGGACAACGATCGAATGGCCACGTTCAGCAAACTTTTCAATTTCTTTTGTTGGAAATGTCCAATCTAAAATAATTGCCCCATCCACCATTTTTTCAGGAATGAAAAGATGTGACTTTTTACCGCTGCAGACAATCATCTCATAATCAAACAGTGCTAAGCCTTTCTTAATCCCCTCCAACAATTCACCATAAAAACTACCGCCATAATCGGCCAAATAGACACCAATAATATTGGTTTGACGGCGTTTTAATGTGCGAGCGGCCATGTTAGGAACATAGTTTAGCTCTTCAGCAATTGCTTGGATGCGCGTTCGTGTTTCTTCAGTTACCTTTGAACTACCATTCAATGCGTAAGAAACGGTCGAGATTGATACGCCTGCTTTTTTTGCAATATCTTTAATTCCTACCATGGACTACTCTCCTTTCTAATGGTAAATTTCAATAACACTTGCTTCATTTAATAATGAAAGCACCTCGTCTTTTTGAACTTCCATTCCCCCTTCTCGATAAGGGTTTTCTTCAAACTTAAACGGAACTTCTTGACCATCGATAACTATTTTCGCTGACTGATTTGGATAAAATTTATATGTGACAGGTTTATCAAACAATTGGTAAGTTAGTGTTAAACCAGACAATTTTTCTGGTAACATGGGATCAAAAACCACGCTTTGGGCCTTTTGCCGAATCCCTAAAACAGCTGTAATTAATTGATTTAAATAAATTCCTGGCCCACTTGAATAAATTCGCCAACCACCTTTTACCCCAATACTTCCATCTTTTAGTTTACCAAAATTTTCTTGTGATTCATACCTTGTTTTAAAATCGCCATCGGAACTACTAAAATAGGCATTGGCTTGGCGTAACTCTGCATTGTGAACCACTTCTTTTAATTGAACTGGATTGATTTGCATTAATGCTTGCCAGGTTTTGTCTCGCTGACCAATTTTCGCCATCGCTTCTGTATAGCGAATGTGCGCATGAACATACTGTAAGCCAATTTCGCGACCAAAATTAGCCGCCTGTTCTGCTCGTTTAAAATTAGTGCTCACACCGCCTCGATAGTTCGCTGGTTTGTTCATTAAACGCACGCCATCAGGAAACGTTAATTCTTTTTCAATAATTTCTAAATGATGACTTACTTGTTCCGGTGTTAATAATTCAGCTAACATACTACGGGTCATTGGCAATAATCGATATTGAATCCCTGTTTTTTGGTCATTTGGGTGAATCATTTGTTCAAAAGTTTCTGGTGTTTCCATATAAATAAACCCTGGAATCGTTTCATCCGCCAACATATATTTTTGAAAATCGTTCTTTATTCCTGCGACTAAAATTGCTAAGTGCTGACTATAAGTAGCATCGATTTCCGTAATTAAAGCCGCAAATTTTTTCAACACTTGATACGTTAAGGCAACGGTCCAACTACTAGCCATTTGCTCTTTAAGACGATTATCATAAGGTTGTAACGTGTCATCCCAATCGCCGTCACCGTAACAGGATAGAAAAGTTTCTGGTAAAAAATGTTGTTCAATATAATTTATTTCTTTTTTCAAATGTTCAAATAAAGATGCTGTTTCTTTTGTTTTGTGATTATCTTTGCGACTTGTATAAGGGATTTCCGTAGCTAAGATTGAATAATCTGCGGTTTGTTCCAAATAATCAGTCACTACTTTCAACGGCCAGACGATAATATCGCCATGGCTTTCACTGGCTTTTTGTTCTTCGTATCGGTCAAACATAAACCATTGCGGCCAGTTGCCATCGTCCTCAAATTGATTTTCAAATAGATGCTGAATAATGGAGGCCACGATCTTAGGCTGTTGCGTCGCAAAGAAAAATTCTGTCGGTCCTTGCGACACATCTCGTGTGCCCCAAGCTGCTCCACCATATTGTTCTAAGCCATGTGGCGACAAATAATGAACGAGCATATTATGAGTATACCAACGAGTTAATTGATTCATTTGCTGCACACTTGAGTCTGTGTGTGTTAACTCAAAATGATGCAACAAGCCATTAATGAATGCCAAATATTGACTTTCTGCTTTTTCAAAATCTAATGGTGTATTAACTAATGCTTGGTCCTCTATACTGCCCGTAATAAGTAGTGAAAATTTTTGGGTCTTTTCGATTGCCAAGACTAATAAGTCCGCTTCAGCTCCACCAAATAATGTGCTATCGGTTACTTGAAATGATTTATCAACTGTCAATGTATAGGTTAGTTCTGGGTAATAATTTTCTGTAGCAGAATGATTTCCCGTCACTCGAAGCGTTTTACCAGTTTGTTCTAATTGATAGGTTGGTACTTCTTCCGGTCCTAATAACAAATGGTTAGAAACAGCCCACATATATGCATCCTTTTGACTGGTCACTTCCAATTGAATCACTCTTGAATCAGGCGAAGTGAAGGTGCGTACACGAATTGTGTCCTTTGGCAACTTATAATACCACGTAGCAGAGTTCAACCCCATTTCAAAAGCAGAAGGCATTGTTAGTAAGCGCCATAAGCCATTCTCTAAAATGTAGATTCGTTGACCAGAGCGTTTCATAACGTTTAAAGCGTTTCGGCTATTACTCATTAATTTGTTCATGGTCGTATTTCCTAAAACTACTTGTGAATTGAAAATGCCATACATATACACTGTCGTACTAAGCAAAGGTTCGTCAACCGTTAAGCCTTTACCACTTAATAAAATGTGGCCATGCGCTCTTTCCATGGCAATTTCTTTTTCTTGAAGAACAACATGATGGTAATTTTCCGTGAAAAAGGAATACGTCTGACCTGCTACTTTTTCAATTTGTGTCTGAAGGGGATAAAGTGCGGCCAACTCTTCTTCTGTTAATGGATTTCCTGTGATAGGTTCTCCTAAAAGTTTCGTAGGAGAGTCCTGTGTTTCTTCTAATGAATCGAATGTCACAGTTTCATAAATAGCTTGGAAGGCTTCTTTCGATAAAAAAGGTTCAGCTAATGCTTGCGGATGTGTTTCTGTTACCGCACCATAAAAAACAAATTCCTTACTTTCATTCGTTAATTGGACGGCTTCCGTTTGTAAAGCGGTGTAAGCAAATTCATATTGATAGACTTCATTTGCTAAATATCTTTTCCCCAATGCTTCTGGTGTGTTTGTTTGTTTAAATGAACGTCCGAAAAATTGATAGCCGTCCGTTGAGTAGCCTACTAATTTTTGAAAACTCCCTTGAATAAGGGCTGGAAACTTCTCATTTTGCGGTTGATTTTGTCTCGATAAAACAACAAGCTCTTCGCCCTCTTGCCAAATGTGATGATCAAGATACTGCGACACATACGCTTCATTTGACTGAACGGCTCCTTTGGTCGCTAAGCCAATATCTTGACCATAAACAATATCTACTAAGCCAGTTCCAGTGACATTAACCCGCCAGAACCATTGATTGCTTGGCCCCAAACGAAAGTCAACTTGGTAACGAACCGCTTCAAATTCGCCCCGCCATGTCAATTGGTTATCTGAAAGATAAAAATCACTTTGACTGTTGGAACCAATCATTGGTCGATAATTAATTGTGTCCCCTGTAATTATCCGCAAATAGAGTTGGTTCATACTGCCGTCTAAAGGATTACCTTCTAATTGATTAATCATCATGCCATAGCTATTCAATTCTTTTAAATCACCTGTCTCTAGAAATGTAGCAACTGTGTCTGCTTGCTTAAGCTTCTTTATCTGCATAACTTATCCTTCCCATCTTATTCATTTAACGTGACTGTTGCGGTTTGTACATCGCGACTATTTCCACCAATCATTACGATAAATTCACCTGCATCACTGGTTACCTGATTGTCTGAATGAACATAGCGCACCATATCCTCTGAAAGAAGAAACTGAACTTCTTTTTCTTCCTTTGGTTCCAGCCAAACTTTTTGAAAATCTTTTAACTCTTTAATTGGGCGAACCACTTGTCCCACCAAATCACGTACATAAAATTGCACGGTTTCCTCTCCAGCGATTGGACTGTCATTTCTTACTAAAACAGAGACCGTGACTGGTTGTTCTTTGGTAAATGTTAATGCACTTAGTTGAATTGGTTGATAAGAGAAATGACTATAACTTAAGCCAAATCCAAAGGGATATTTAGCGTAATTAGAGACATCTAAATATTTAGAAACATATTTTTCTTCTGGTGCTGACTCATAAGGACGCCCAGTATTGTCGACATTGTAAAAAATTGGCACTTGACCAACCGTTTCTGGAAACGACATACTTAAACGACCACTTGGATTGTACTGTCCCCACAAAATTTCTGCTAGCGCATTGCCCCCTTCTGTTCCAGGTTGCCAAGCTTGCACAATTCCTTTTGCAACATCTATCCCTTGTAAATCTAAGGGCCGGCCACTGTAGACCGTGACAACAACATTGGGATTTTTCTCAATAATTTGTGCCACTACTGCTAATTGTTTTTCGGGTAGACGAATATCACTGCGACTGGCAGCTTCCCCACTCATCCAATCTGTTTCGCCTAGTGCCACTACTACTTTATCTGCTTGACTAGCTAATGTTAAAGCCTCTTCAATGGCCGCCGCGGTCGGTTCAAAGTAATCAAAGGGTTCTTGGGCAACTAGAAGATTTGTGGTTAATTTTTGGGCCCCAGCCACGAGGGAAATGGCTTCTTCTTTCTTTCCTTGCCATGACCAAGCCCCTAAAATATCTTGTGATTGGGCCCCTGGACCGACAAGCGCGATTTTTTCTTGCGGTGTAAAAGGCAAAATATTTTCATTTTTTAAAAGAACCATTGATTTTTGAGCAATCTTTTTAGCTATTTCTCGATGTTCTTTGCTTAAAATCACTTCTGCTTCCGCTTGTTCATCCGCACCACGATAGGGATTTTCAAATAAGCCTAGCTCATTTTTTAGTTTTAAAATTCGCATAACTGCTTCATCAATAAGTGTTTCAGCAATCCGGCCTTCTTCAAGTAATTCTTTTAAATAATCTGGATAACACGTGGTCATCATTTCAATATCTACACCAGCCTTGATAGCCAATTCTGCTGCCTGTTTTTCATCTTTGGCAACACCATGAGGAATTAATTCTTTAATCGCTCCCCAGTCTGAAATCACAACTCCTTCAAAGCCAAATTCATTTCGTAATACGTCTCTAAACAGCCATTGGTTGCCTGTAGCAGGAATCCCATCCACTGTATTGAAGGACGTCATGACAAGTTTTGCACCCGCATCTAATCCAGCTTTATAGCCAGGTAAATACATTTCTCTTAGCTGCCGTTCAGACATATCTACCGTATTATAATCCCGACCAGCTAAGGCACCACCATATGCCGCAAAGTGCTTCACGCACGCGGCTACTCGCCAATTGTCTTCTTTTAAATTTTCTCCTTGGTAACCTCTAACCATTGCAGCAGCTAAGCGGCTGTTGAGTAATGGATCTTCACCTGTAGACTCCATGACACGTCCCCAACGTGGATCGCGCACTAAATCAACCATTGGCGAAAAGGTTACATGTAATCCTGAAACAGCAGCTTCTTTTGCTGAAATCTCCGCCATTTTTTCAACCGCTGCTTCATCCCAAGTGCTTCCTAAAGCCAAAGGAATCGGAAAGATGGTTCTGAAACCATGAATAATATCCGCCATTAAAAGTGTTGGAATATTTAATCGATGATTTTGCATATATTCTTTTTGAACACGTTTTGCTTCGTTTGCACCAGAAACACCCAGTGTTGTCCCAGCCGTATCAATCGTTTCTTGACTTAGTCCTAGCTCTGACATAGGGCCGGTCTTTTCTTCTGCTTTATCTGAATAAAACGCTGCTGCTAATTGTAATAATTGATTAATTTTCTCATCAATTGTCATTTCTTCGACTAATTGAATCAGTTGATTTTCTTTCATACTCTCACCTTTCTTCAATACATACTTCTGCTTCTAAAGGAAAATGGTCGGAGGGAAAACGTCCATCGATACTATCTGTTAAACTTGCGGTTTGCTGTACTTGCCAACCTTTTACATAAATATAATCAATTTCTTCTAATTCCGCCCAAGGTTTTGTGTAAGTAAAATTTTGAAATGTTCCTCTTGGGCCATAATGAGTAGCTAAATTTTTGCTATCTTGAAATTTTTTTTGAACAAGTTGATGAACCGCTTCCCCCGATTCTGCATTAAAATCGCCCATTAATAAAGTTGGATACTGTGCAATTTTGTCATGTAACTCCTCTAAGATAACGGTCATTCCTGCTAAACGAGCATGAGCTGAAATATGATCCAAATGAACATTGATGACTAAAAAAGGCGTATTTTGAGTCGTTTCCTTAAATAGTCCCCACAAAGCAATTCTTGGACAGCCAGCTTCAGGATGGATACTTGGCTGCTGAGGTGTTTCAGATAACCAAAAATACCCTGTATCAATAGCCTTAACTTTTTGTTCGTTATAGAGAATCGCTAGTCCTTCTCCTTGACCATCCCCTTCTCTTTCCGCAGAAAGACAGGTGAATGTTGTATACGCCTTTAAATCCCTGACTTGATTCGGTCGTACTTCTTGAATACAACAAAGGCTCCAATCATGAAAATTAATTAACTGACAAACAGCCTCTTTACGAAAAAACCATTGCCAATCTTGGTCATACTCTGTATCTACCCGGACATTATACGTAGCTATTTTCATTTTTAACCTCCTGCAATAGTTGTTGAATTTGACGCATCTCACGACGGATCTGGGTTGTTTCACCGCCGCCATGGCCTTTTTTCCAATACACTCTGACTGCTTTTCTTGCCTTTATCTGATGATAAGAAGGGAAAAAATCTTTCATTGGACATATCGGATCGTGACTCCCAACAGAAGCAAAGACTGGATTTTTAATTTGCGAAACAAAGTGACGACTATCAAAATAAGGAAGGACCGCGGCAATTTTTTCATGCGCTTGAGGATGCTCTTGTAAGTACTGATGAATAATTTGATACGAACCCGTTCCTTCTGCTACTCGATTTTCTAAACAAGAATGACTTGGAACATCTGCAAAAGTAGCTAAAATCGGGAAGTCGACTAAACTGTTCACCATTAACACTACGCCACCCCCTTGGGAACCACCACGAAGAATGATTTGGTCCTGATTAATTTCAGTAAAGGTCCGCACCACTTCTACGCTACGTAAATGGTCGGCAAACAAGCGGCGTTGGTACCAATCTTCTTTGTCTAGAAATCCTCGTCCCATTGGTGCTTCATGCCAAATTGTTTGATATGGCACGCGATCTTTGGTTAATCCCCCTTGACCTCGATTATCAATGACAAAACAAGCACAACCAATTTGTGTCCAATGAGCAAATTGCCAAGGTTCTTGAATATGATTCATATAGCCTAAACAGTCAATCACTATTGGCTGTTTCCCCGCCGTTTTAGGAAGTAACAAATAGCCAAAGATGCGCTCACCTAGGAAACTTAAAAAGTCGACCTGTTCCACTTGAACATTTTCCAATGGATAGTCAATGACCCGCCGATGGATATCTAGCGGTATTTTTTGAAGTTCTTCCTTTGTCTTTTCCCAAAACTCAAAATACTCATTCATGTTCCACACCTAACACTTTCTGAAAAAACGCAACTTGAAGAAAAGCCGTTGTCCCGAATCCTAACGCAATATATAAAAACAAATTAAGCTTATAGAAAAAAACAAACGTTAAAAGAGGTAAAATAAACAAAATAATCGCATTTGCACTATTACTTAAGACCACATAAACCGTCTCACCTAGTGTCTTTTTAACGGACCAATTAAAAACGGAAAAGAGAAAAAGAAAACTCGTCAAAAATAATGCAACAAAACTTAATAGAAAAATAGCTAAGAAACCTAAACTAGTGGCTATTTTAAATAAACTTGTTACGACAATACCGCCCAGTAAAAAAGCAACGAACAAGACACCTGTTAAAATAAAACCTCGCATGATGTTATTTTTTAATGCTGTCCAAAACGTTCGCAAAACAGGAATATCTTTTTCACGATACAAACGATAGATCGTTCGATACAACGCAATTAAGCCGACACCGCTAAAGATGCCTGTTATACAGGTAATTAAAAAGAGAAAATTAATAATGATCAAGTTGGCAATAAAAGAAAAAATCCGATAATACCAACCTTCATATGCAAATAGCTTATTCATATTAAAAGAGAAAAGCGGATTTCTCGTTGCTTTATCCGCTTTTCTCTCCTCCTCTCTTACTTAAGTTTGTCTCTGTTTTCTGCCATTTTCTCAGATTTTATTTTTTCAATTGCATCCCATTTATTTGATTTTAAGAATGCTTTGTAGTCTTCTAAAGATTTGTCAAAGGCTTTATCATCTTTCGCACGAATCATTGAAATAACGGTTGTATTTAGTTTGGTTTCAATCGCTTCATTCGCCCGAGCTTCCGGCGTTCCCGCATCTGGATTAATATTTTCAATTACGAAATGTGGGACTAATTTTCCTTTGCCCCATTCTTGCATTTGCGTTAAAGCACTTTCCATTGGCACTTTTAGTTTATTAACACGGTCATTGTTAAAGTATAGGAAACGACTAATGCCATATTTTTTGTTATAGGCATCATTGTCTGTTTGTTCTAATTTTTTCACTTCTGGTAAATAATCAATTTTTCCTTGATCATTGTACGCATAAGTAACTCCTTCAACGCCATATTTTGTTAAAATTTGTCCCGGTTCATCAATTAAATATGTGAACAGTTGAGTGACTTTCGCTGGATCTTTCGCATCTTTCGTAATGTAATTACTTAACCAACCTGAAATGCCGGTTTGATTTAATGTTGGTTTTCGGCCAGAAGTGCTACTTGGTCCATCAATGGCTATATAACGTGTGCCAGATTTTTTCATAAATTCTGTAAAGTTCCCACCTTGACCGCTGGTTCCAGCAACGAGCATGGTTGCATAATTTCCTTGTTTCACTTTTTCATCAAACGTTGCCCCATCATCTGTGAAGCTATCATCACTAATATTTCCTGCTCGGTAAACATCATTAAATGTTTTTAACCATTCTAAATATTCTTTATCTAAATTTCGATCATAGTATTTACCATTTTTATCCTCTAAAGGAACACCTAAGAAGTCTTGTAATTTGTCTAAAAATGGTCCTGCACCATCGCCCACTGTGGTGAAGCCCATTGGGGTCATCTCAGGATATTTTTCTTTAATCTGTTGCATGACTTTTTCAAAATTTTCTGGTGTTGAAACGTCTGGCTTGCCTAATGCATTATAGACATCTTCACGAATAACAAAATTATCATTTACTGGGATATTTCCACTTTCATAATCCGCTTTTGTATTAGAGTAATTAGGGTAACCATATGTTTTTCCATCCTCTAAGGCATACCATTTAAACGTATCTTGGTTAACAACTTTCATTAAATAGGGGTCATATTTTTTAGCTAAATCGTTTAAAGAATAGGCCCAAGAATCTGCTTTCAACGCTGCTTGTCCAGTTTTTTCAGTTAATGTCACAATATCAGGCATATCTCCACTTGAAATCATGGCATTTAATTTTGAATCATCGCCGGAAATAAATTCAATATCCACATTTAAATCTTTTTTAATCTGCGCAGTGGTCACATCTTTCCCAAAAGGTAGCGCCGTCCAATCTGAGTTAATATACCATTTAATCTTGGTCGGTTCTTTCTTCTTATCTAACTTCCAAGCAGGCGTCTTTTCATCTAATTCATACCGATCCTTAATTGAGACATCTGAGCTAGCTTTCTTTTCCCCTCCGCTACAGGCCGCTAAACTAACGACCGCCGTTGCCACCAATAAACCGCCTAAAACTTTTTTCATATTGTTCCCTACTTTCTTTATTCTTTTACTGCACCGGCCATCATACCGCCGATAAAGTGTTTTTGTAGTAATGGATAAATGATTAAAATTGGTATCGTTGTAATGACAATTGTTGCCAGCTGAACACCACGTGTCGTTGCCTGCACCACCATATCTGTACTGCCGCTCTCTGTCATGGTACTCAAGTTGGATTGAACAATAATTTCATAAATTTTCATCTGCAATGGATACAGATATTCTTTGGTAATGTATAATTTCGTGGTCATAAAGTCATTCCATTGACCTACCCCATTAAATAAAATAATGGTGGCTAATGCCGGTTTTGTTAAAGGTAAAAAGATTTTATAAAAAATTTGAAATTCACTGGCGCCGTCTATTTTGGCAGATTCTTCTAAAGATGGTGGAATTTCTCGGAAAAAGTTCATTAAGATAACTACATCATAATAGCTAAATAAAGCTGGAATGATATATACCCAGAAGGTATCTAAGAGTCCTAATGACTTAATCAAAAGATACGTGGGAATCATGCCCCCACCAAAGTACATTGTAATGACACCCATCGTTGTATAAATATTACGCCCGACTAGTCTAGATTTACTAAGTCCATAAGCGACAATTGCACAGAACAGCGTATGCGTCGACGCACCGATGACTGTTTTTAAAACAGAAATCAAAAACGCTCGCGGAATGCTACTATCCGAAAAAACTTTCCGGTAATTTTCTAACGTAAATCCTTTCGGCCATAAAACCAAGCCTTTACCAGCTAAACCCGAACTTGACGAAACTGAGGAAACTAAAATATTCCAAATTGGCACGATAATTAATAAAGAAAACAACACAAGAATTAACGTATTGAAAAAGTAAAACCATTTGTTTTCTTTTGATTTTCTTTTAATCACAGCTGTTGCCTCCTTTATAAAATAACCGACCGACCATTGTTCATTTTTCTAGTAATGCGATCTGTAATGACTAATAAAACAATTGAAATAACAGAAATCCCTAAACCAACTGCCGTCGCATAAGAAAAGTCCCCTTGCGTTAGCCCCATACGATAAACAAATGAATTAATTACTTCTGATTTGTTTTGGTTTTGAGCATTCATTAAAACCAACGTTTGATCTAAGTTCGATCCCAATAAACCGCTAACATTTAGAATTAAGTTCAACGAAATAATCGGCGCTAATAAGGGCAAAGTAATCGTTCGGATTTGTGTTAATTTTGAAGCACCATCAATTCTCGCCGCTTCATAAAACGTTGGATCAATGCGAGACATGCCAGCAAGATAGAGAATCGTGCCCCAACCTACTTCTTTCCACAAATCAGAAAGAACAGCAATCCACCAATACTTATCAGGATCTAACAAATGATTGACGCCCTGATTCATTAAGCCTAACGACATCATGACTTGGTTGATAAAGCCATTTGTTGAAAGCCACGAAATCAACATCCCGCCTAAAACGATCCAAGAAAAAAAGTGCGGAATATAAGAAATTGTCTGAATCACTTTTTTTAAATGTCCATCTCTCATTTCAAAAATCATTACCGCTAAGATAATCGGAATAGCGAATCCTAAAAAAAGTTTCATTAAACTAATCGCTAAGGTATTACGAACTGCTTCCCAAAAAAAACTATCTTCCATAATGATTCGAAAATTTTCAAGTCCAACCCATGGTGCAGAAGAAACCGTGTCAACAATCGTATAATTTTTAAAAGCAATGATAATTCCATAAATTGGAATGTAGTTAAAGACAATCATGAATGCTACACCCGGAAGTACCATCCAATGCAATTGCCGCTGATCATAAAACTTTTTTAGTTTTTTCATAAGCAGGGTTCCTTTCTTTTTAGTGAAACGTTTCTACAAACAGATTATACATTCACTTCAAACTGTTGTAAACCCTTACATTGTGGTTTTATTTAAAAATAACAGCATTAAAAAGCGCTATAGACCATTTATAAAGAAATTATTTTTCCTACTTCTTTTTCCATAAAAATACTCTTTTCTAGATATTTTAAAGCATTTTATAGAAACGTTTCACCAAAATATGAACATCTTTTTCTTAAAAATAATTCTGTTAAATAACAGAAAAAAGTCTGGTCGGATTGACCAGACTTTTTAAATATAGATAGTAAAATGTGTAATTTCAGGGATCACCCCAAAACGGGCATGAATGGCGGTCGTCCCTAAGCCTGTATTAACATATAGTTGCGTTTCTTGGTCCAACTGATACAATCCTCTGGTATACTTTTCTGCTAAAACATTTGTGATTGGATAAAAAGGAATCCAAATTTGTCCGCCATGGCTATGTCCTGCTAAAACTAACTGTGTACCCGTACCAACAAATGCATCCGCGACATCTGGTTCATGGGTCATTAATAACGCATAGTCATACGTTTCTCGATAGGATAATGTTTCTGAAACGGAAGGATTTCCTAATAACGAGTCATCTAAACCACCAATAAAAAGACGGCGTCCATCTGCTAAGGTTACTGTTTCTCCTTGGTTTTTCATAACGGTAAATCCACTGGCCTCCATGACTTCATCATACACCGCAGAAGCACCGCCACCATAATCATGATTTCCCCAAACTGCATATTTTCCAATTGTCGCTTGTAACTGTTTTAACTTTTCAATCATCGGTTCTTTTTGTTGCGGATTTTTGGCATAATTGTCAAATAAATCACCTGTAAAAACGATAATATCTGGTTTTTCACGATTGACTTTTTTTATGACTTTATCTAACCGCTTCGTCTCATAAAATTCTGAAACTTGTATATCCGAAAGTTGCACAACATTCAATGGTTCTCGTTGATTTTTCTTTCCCAAAGTCACCTGATTAACGTGAACTAAATTCGGCTCAATCTTCCACGCATAGATTGGGAGTGCGATAATTAAGAAAAAAAATAAGAGCATTATACTTAAACCAATTTTTTTTACCACATCACTCGCTCCTTTCTTTTCTTTGATTTCCGAAGACTTAGTATAGAGAAAAATCTTCTTAACCACAATCTAAAACAAAGGAAATTAAGGCTTTGTTAAACAACCTAAAGAATTTCCACAATCTCTTATCCTTTTCTTAGCTTTTTTATAAAAAAAGCTAGATAATTTCATCTGTCGATGAAATTATCTAGCTAGAACATTCTTCTCTTAATGATGATGTTTTCGAAACGTTTGATAACCAATTAAGCAAAATAAAATCCCCAATAAAATCATTCCAGTTACTGAAAATAAGCCTGCTAACATCTTTCGCATCCTCTCTGTTGCTAATCTTCCTTATTTATAGTCACTATTTCTTGTTGTAAAATTGGTTGAAATAGACGACGTTCTGCTAATTTTCTTGCTAAAATTGCTTCACTTTTTTTCGTAAAGATACCTAAGTTATGACGCTTGCCTTTCAAAGAGATATAAGCCAGCCATTTCCCAGAAGCGGTCTGGCTCACTCCTTTGTGTCCGCTGCTATTATTTTTGGGGCGTTTACTTTGTAACTTCCCTGGAATTACGCCAGCAACTCTTTGTCGGTAATCCTTCTTTTTACGATGACCGCAACTTTTGGTATGGCCATTCAACAAATTTTCACAGCGAACCCAGCAAGATTGTCCGCACGAACACAGACAATACGCTTTCATTGTCTGTTGAATACTTTCGATCCGTACCACGACTAATTCATGATAGTTTTTTTTCAACATTGTTTGATAGCGATGGTGCGCACATTTGGTTCGATACCCACGAATTAGTTGTCTTCTTGAAGCTTCTGTATAGCTCCCACAAGAACAGCGACAGGCCCAAACAATTAGCCCTTCTTTTCTTTTTACCGTTGGTGCTACTACTGTCAACTCACCAAACTTTTGACCAGTTAAGTCTTTATAGTTACCTGCATGTCTCAATTGACTATCCTTCGTATTCTTGTTCTCGCCACATCTCGATTGGGTCTCTCTCATAGTGCTCATTTTTCTGAGTCTCTCCCTTTCTTAGTTCTCTGACCACCTCAGCAAATACTTGCCAATCTTTTGTTTCCGGCAAATGACGCCATGTCAATTGACGACACCGTACTTTCGAACTATAAAAATCGGACAAATACAAATCGGTTTCTAAGGTTAATTTGTGATCAATCATGACATCCATATAATTGAAAGAAGCAATAATTTTTGCAATAAAGCGGTTATAATCCTCCCCACCAGAAAAATCAACAAATACATGAATCGTTTTTTCAATTGCGCAAAAAGACCGATCATTTAACAAACAAAACATAAAATCATAGTATAGATGCACGCGTTCATACATTAAAAATCGTTTTTGATACAGCGACTCTGTCTTTTGTATAAAACCATCTAAGGCGCGATGAATTTGAGGAAACCGCTCTTCAAAGAAACTGCTCTGCTTGGCGGGAATAAATGCAGCCACTGAAAAGTATAGGCGGTCCCAGCGATAACAAATCAACTTTAATTTTTCTTTTGTTTCCACCGTAATTCGCTTTTCAAAGAAAGGAATAACACTATTCATATGATCAATAAATTCGTCTAACATGGTTAACTTATCTGGAAAAACAATCGGACTATCAATGTATTCATTTAAACTTAAAAAAAGAAAAATATATGAAGTCTCTTTGCCAAAATCCTCTTTAAAAAGAGGGGTTTCGCTTGTATAAATTTTTTCAAACGCATGCTGTAAACAGCTAGGCACATGAACTTCCGTAAAAGAGTCCACTACATGATCAGAAAATACACGAAAACGTTGGATCGTTAAAAGAATAAATAGTTGTGCGCTTTGATTAAGACTAAACGTTCTTTGATACATCAGTTGTAAATCGTTTATAAATCGTTTAATGCCAGGACTATTTTCCAGCAAAATGTTAGGCAGCCTTTCTTGATTACTTCCATAAAAATAATACAAGCATTGAAAACAAAAACTTCGGATATTTTTCTCTTCTCCAACCAAGCCTGTTGACTTTAATTTAATACGCCAATTAGCTAAAATCAGATTTAGCTTATACGAGAAGGCATAAATTTTGCTTTTGCTCATAAAATGAATTTGAGAAAACTCTTGAATCGTATGCTTTTGATAGAGACCCACATCAAGAAGCAACTTGGCCATTAGTGATTGATCAAAATAATATTTTCTTAAGGCTTGATAATCAATTTGCGATAATTTTTGCGCACTAATCAGTCCTTTAGCTGGAAAAAGAATTTGACTCCTTGAAGAAATCTGTGTACATTCATAATTTATTTGACGGCACAACGATTCTAACTTTTGAGTGGATAAATCAAAATATCCATAAAATTCTTCTTTTAATAATGGACCTTCACTATTCATAAAAGTTTGATAAATAAGTAATTTATCTCGGAATTCTTGGTCTAATAATTCATCTAACAAAGTAGTCACATTTTCAACTCCAAACTATCACGCCTTAAGTATCTATTTTTTTAACAAGACGTGAGTGTCAATCTTGCTTATTTTTTCCACAAATTTAAAAATGATTCTTTCAATATTTAGGAATCTTCATAGAAAAGTATTATTTTAACCAAAAAAAGCCCCCTTGCGTCACCAAGGAGGCTTTTTTTGTTATTTTTTTACTTTAAATTTAAAGAAAAGCTGATTTGTTTGACTAATTTTCTGTTTCTTTTCTAGCCTATTCGTCAAAAATGATTGAAACTTTTGGTTCGTCTTCTATACTATCTTCCTATAAAGTTCTTACTCTTTTAAGTATCAGCTTCTGTCAATAAAAGTCCTCATTTGGCATTGCTAATCTGAATACAGTATGACTACTTGTTGCCGCTATTTTTTGCTGTTATTTTACTCTTTAATTGAAGCGCTAGAAACGCTGTCAACTGTTGGCTTTTCGGTCGCTGACTCTTCTTCATGGACTGATGCACTTGAGACACTATCTGCCGTTTCTGGCGCTTCTTTTTTGGAGGCACCACTGACTGCATCGACGTTTTTTCCACCGACTAATTCTTGCCCAGTTTGTTTTAAATACCAATCAACAATTGGTTTAAAGTCTAAAATATACTCATTAATTCCCGCGTAATTTCCATTATCATCATACATCGCTTGATAATTATGCACTACATAGGTATCTGGTCCGTGCATTGGAACATGAACGCGAATAGCATCTGTTTTTCCTGACCGTAATTGTTGAATCACCCATTCTACATTTTTCAATGCTTTTGGCGGATGGCAATTCGCTAATGGATTACCAACTTGTCCTGGTTGCCGTTTAGCAAACATTTCTTCAGCAGCCATTTTTTTATTGTAATATAAAAATTGATTGTTACTGTCTGCATAAGTCAATTCCATTGGCATTGATTTTAAGAAATAATTTAGCTGATCTACGGTTAAAATGCCTCGATCTAATTTTACGTATGTGTCGCCTTCCACAGCCTGAACCGCTTCTGCTGCTTGTTCTACCCAATCATCTGCTGCCATATCAACCCCTTCGATCGTTGTTTCAATGGTTCCTTTTGCATGTAAATCTTCAGGTAAGTCTTTTGGCTTAGCCCCTTCTAATTTTGAAATCACATCAATGAATTCGACGAATTTTTGTAATGTGCTTTCTAAAAATTGACGTGTTCCCTCCGCAATTAAGTTGCCGTTTTCATCAAATGCTTCTTTAGCTTTTCCTAATAAAAACTCGTTTCCAGGCATCACGATTGCATTGACACCAGGTGCATCAAGAATTTGACGGAGATGTAATTGCGCACGTGAGGTTCCTTGATCATAATAAGAGCAACCAACAATCATTACTGGTTTATTTTCCAGCGGATGAATTTTGAAAGATAACCATTCTAACACACTTTTCAAACCGGCAGGAATGGTATGGTTATGTTCGGGCGTCGCAATAATTACGCCGTCTGCTTGTAAAATTTTGCGATTCATATTCTGAATCAAGACACTGTTCGTTTGATCCTTACTTTGATTAAACATTGGAATATCTTTAATTTCTAAAATTTCCAAGTCGAACATTTTATAAAACTCTTTGCCAATATATTGCAGTAGTAACCGATTATAAGAAGAATCAGCGTTTGATCCGACGATCCCAATTAATTTCATTTTATTCACTCCATTTCGTTAAATCGTTTCCCATGAGAAATTTTCTGCTTCTTTTTTATTTTGCGCATGCGCATGTTTCAGCTGTTCTGTAATTTCAATAAATACACAAAAATCTGCAAACAAACCAGCTAGTTTATCTATTTGTTCTGAATCTTTTAACGCATTGTTTTCATCAAAAGCTTGTAAGGAATGCGCTAATAGAAATTCAGAGCTTGGCATAATTCGTGCTTTCAATTCAGGAGCATCTAAAATTTGACGCAGATGCGCTTGTGCTCTAGAGGAACCTAACGTGCCATAGGATGCACCAGTAATCATAACTGGTTTATCAACAAACGGAAAAATCCCGTAAGATAACCAACTTAGGGCATTCATCAAAGAAGCCGGCACCGCATGGTCATATTCAGGCGTACTGATAATGACGCCATCTGCTGCTTCAATTTTTTCAGCAACCGTTTTAACTATTTCTGGCAAAGCTTTGTCTTCTGGCTTGTTAAACATAGGAAAGTCAACAATTTCAACTAGTTCAATGTCAGCCTCCTGCGCAAAATAGTGTTGCATAAATTGCAAAAGTTGACGATTGGTTGATTGCTCTGAGTTCGTTCCTACTAAGCCGATAATTTTTTTCATAATGAGCTGTCCTTTCTTTTTCGGTTCTATGAATGGATAATGTGAAGAGTATCTGCTAACCCGCTGCTATATAAAATTTGCTGGTCTTGTGTAATGATGACTCCTTCAATCCCATCTAGTTGATTGAGGATTTCAAGCGCTTCTGGAATTGGATAACCAAATAAACGCGTTGTCCAAATCTCACCATCCACTGAAGCATCCGAGATAATTGTGATGCTGGCCATTTCAGTTTCCAATGGGTATCCGGTTGTCGGATCCAACAAATGGTGATAGACTCGCCCAGCTTCGGTTAAACTTCTTTCATAAATGCCCGACGTCACAACCGATTGATTAGCCACTTCGACAAGTAAGCTGATTGTTTCTCTGGATTTTTGCGGATTGCGAATACCAATTCGCCATTTTTTGTTTTGATGCGTAGAGGGCCCCAATGTCACAATATTGCCGCCCAGATTAATCAAAGCAGACGTCACATGGACTTCTTTCAAATAGGCAATTAGTAAATCAGCGATATAGCCCTTTGCTAAAGCCCCCAGATCTAATTTCATTCCTTCTTCTTCCAAAAAAACCGTTTGTTTTAATGGATTTAAGTGAATCTTTTCTGGATTAATTTTTTTCAAACAGGCTTTAATCTCCTTTTCTGACGGGACACGGGCATCTTTAAAACCGATTCGCCACGTTTGAACTAGTGGGCCAATGGTAACATTCAAATGACTAGCTGGATCACAACTATGCTTTTTCCCTAATGCAATTAATTGATACAACTCTGGATGAACGCTGACTGGTTTTTGCCCAGCTTGTTGATTGACAGCCATCAGTTCCGAAGTTGAATCATTTGCACTAAAGCGTTGTTCATAAGTGATCAATCGTTGATGCACTTCTTCTAGAATTTTTTCAGGTTCTTCATGGTCTACAAATACATCTATTACTGTGCCCATCAAATAAATAGTTTGACTTTGTTGCACCTCAAGACTTCCTCTCCACGAAAGATTGTGTTTTATTTCACATTTATTCACAAATGAATCATACGCCTTTATTTGATGCCAGTCAAGTCGTTTATATATTTTTTTATATAAAATAACGACCTTAAAATTTTCATTTAAGGTCGTAACGCGTCTTGAACTCTTTTAAAAAACGCTTTTTTTATTATATTTTGAAAATAAATATATAATTTTCTATATAAACTAATTATTCTTAGATAAAATTGTTTCTTTCAATGTTTGAATTGCTTCCAACAAGATGCGGTTTTTATTGATTTTTGCATACGCGCGGGCATCTTGTAGTAGTTCTAAAATTTGCTCTTGCGGCTTTTCTTCAGCTAAGGCATTTTTCGCAAGCTGGAAAGCTGCTCTTGCCAAGTAATACGTGACGTGATTATCAGAACAGATGGAAATCGCATACTCTAACAAAGCATCACTTGTTTCTAAATCGCCTTTTTCTGCATAAAAAACACCACAGTGAAAGACAACATTTAATACTCGCCAAGTATCTTCCATTGATTGAATAGTATAAAGATAAATTTCCTTGAAGACCTTATTGAAATAAAATTCGGCTTTCTCAATTTCGCCTTCTTTGGCATAGGCCATGCCAATTCCAGTAAAAGCTAACAAACGGTAAATATCGCTCGTGTATTTTTGCTCTTCAAACAGAAGTTTTTCAAAGGTAAATAAGCAATCCATCAACGAAGCATTTTGAAAAATCATGACAAAGCCTTGTAAATAATAATATTCTAATAACAGTTGGGAATCTTTGATTTCATCAAAAGGAATATTTTTTAAAATTGTTTGCAATTGGTCATGTTCGCTGGTAATCAAGAAGAATTCTGCTTCTTCCATTTTTTCAAGAATTTCAGGTTGTTTAATCCCTACGCGCGGGAAGAGTTCCCCCAAAGGTAGCTCTAAACGATTACATAGTTGGATCAATATTTTTAAAGTTGGGACTTGACCATTCTTTTCAAAGCGACTAACCGTAACTTGCGTACAAATCCCTTTAGCTAATTCACTTTGCGACAAACCACGTGCTTTGCGTTTTTCTATAAACCGTTGTATATTCATTGCTTTTCCTCTCATTCTCATCTTCTCAAACTTACTATAATACAACTTACCTTAAAAATATATATAGAAAAAGAAAAATGTTTATAACAAAAAAGAACACAGACAACTCTTTCATTAAAAGTTTGTCTGCGCTCTATTAGAACCTGAATCACTAAACGTCAATTCAGCGTTATTTAATCAATCCGATACGTCATACTTGCTTTGTTTAGAGAGCAGCTCTTTTTTTAGCTTCTTTCACAAACGTATTCATGGCCTGATATAATTTTTCCTTGATTTCTTTGAGATTAGCTTGTTGTAATTCTTTATTGGCAACTAACTGTTGACCGTTCACCCAAACGGCTTCAACATTGCTAGCATTTGCTGAATAAACCAATGCTGAATAGGCATCAAAAATCGGAAACATATTAACTGATTGCGTTTCAATTAATGTTATATCCGCTTTTTTGCCCACTTCCAATGAACCGACTTGCTCCGCCAAGCCTAACGTTTTAGCGCCCCCCATCGTTGCCAGATAAACAATTTCTTTAGCAGGAAACAAGGAGCGATCTTGGTGTGCTGTCTTATGAAAATTCGCAACCATGCGCATTTGGGTGAATAAATCTAATGTATTCCCACTACTAGGTCCATCCGTTCCTAAACCGACAATAATCCCTTGATCAAGCATTTGCTTAATCGGCGCTACGCCTTTGGCTGATTTAGTATTCGCACCGATACAATGAGCGACACGCGCTTTTCCATTAGTAGCAGCTAAACTCGCAAGATCTTCATCTGTTGCCAAAATACAATGAGCTAAAATAAACGGCTCGCTCAAATAACCCAGTTCTTCTAAGAAAGCAATTGGTGTTTTTTGATAGGCTTTTTCAAACTCAGCCATTTCATAAGTCATTTCAGCAACGTGCATGGTCACAGGAACTTGGTATCGCCGACTAAGTTCAATAATTTTCGCCAACACTTCTGGTGAATTGGTATTCGGTGCATGTGGCGCAAGTATAGGCGTAATCAACGGATGGCCTTGCCACTTGCGAATAAAGGTTTCCGCGTAAAAAAGACCGCCTGAAGGCTCCGGACTATCACAAGTGGGCATATCAATGATCGTCTCTCCGAGCAAAGCACGAACACTCATTTTTTTACAACTTTTAGCAATTTCATCTTCAAAATAATACATATCACAAAAGCTCGTAATACCACTCAGTAACATTTCAGCAATTGCATAATCACTACTGCATCCTACTAATTCTTTTGTCATGAATTGTTCTAATGGAAAAAGAAAACGCCGGAGTCGATCTGGCACATCGTCTCCTAACGAACGAAACGGAATCATGCCTACATGGGTATGGGTGTTAATCATCCCAGGCATTAAAATTCCATTTTGACCATCGATTACTTGATTTACAGCCATTCGCTTTTCATCAAGTGTGGTCATTGGTGCTAATTCCACAATTGTATCTTCTTCAATCACTAAATAGCCGGCTTTGATTTCTGAAAATTGCTCATCCATTGTTAGTATATGCACATTTTTAATGAGTGTTTTCATGCAAAAGAACTCCATCCTCTGGAAAAACTAATGGATAGAAACGTTGTGACTTCGTATCCATCATCCCAAAATCTGTCACTTTAATGGCTGGCGAGACAGGTAATGATAGTGTAGAAAAGGACATGATTTCATTCATATTTTGATAACCTAACGCTTGCATAGCTTGTCGGACTTTTTGTAAAGAAGCGCCTAATTGTTCAATCGGTGCTTGCGATAAAATCCCACCAATTGGTAAAGGACAAGTTGCCATCACTTGCTGATCCGAAGCAACCAAATAGCCGCCTTGCATCGCTAATAATTCATTCTGCGCTAACAGAATATCCTCAATCGTATTACCCATCACCATTAAATTATGATGATCATGGGCCCAGGTTGTCGCAATGGCTCCTTTCTCGGAAAGGGGTTGATCCATTAAAGAAAAAGAAATATTACCATTTTTTCCGTAACGTTCCATCACAATTAATAAGGCGCAGTTGGCTTTTTGCCATTGCAACAATCCATTTTCAACAGGAATTTCTTTTGTAATTCGCTCTGTAAATGTACCAATTTCTTGTTTTTGAATCACATTACAACGAACTGTTTCTTTTGTTGTAGCCACCTTTAAAAGTAAATCTTCTTCTGTTAACTTTTTACATTGGATGGTTTGTTGGTAAGCGCCTGGAAACTCTTCAATTTTTTCTGGATAATGGAAGGGCTCACCTTTTTCAAAAACGACCTTTCCAGATTTATAAACCGTATTAATATCAAAACTTTCTAAGTCATTTAATAACAAAAAGTCAGCTTTTTTACCAGGTGCAATTTCGCCACGATCATGGAGACCCATTCGTTTGGCCGGCGTATAAGTTGCCATATAAATGGCTTTTTCGATAGGCAATCCTGCATGAACGGCTTTTTTGACATTTTCATTTAGATGACCTTTTAGCAAATCATCAGCCATCACGTCATCCGTGATAATACTTGCATAATTGTAGAAGTCATTGTCTACTATCACCTGAATGTTTTCAGGAGTGATTGATTTATTTTGAAATTGAATAAAGACGCCCGCTTCAATTTTTTCTTTTAACGTTTTAGGAAATTGATGGGTATGATCTGAAGTGATACCACTATATAGAAAATCTGCTAACTCTTGATCTTCGATTTTAGGACAGTGGCCTTCTAAAGGCATGGTTGGTCGTTGTTTTTGACACAAATCGATAATTTGACGAATTAAAGAATCTGGCTCATAGGAAATCCCTTTAAAATTCATGGCTTCCCCTAAACAAATCACTTTTGGCTCTTTGAGTAATTCTGCTACTTCTGCTAAGCCGATAATCCCACCAGTTGTTTCTAATTCGGGAGTGGTCGAAGGAACCGAGGAAGGAATTGCGTGAAAGATATCTAGTTCTGTTTCAGCGGCCATAAAAGCTTTTAAGCCTTCTAAGCCAAATACGTTAGCCATTTCATGGGCATCGGCAATCACCGTTGTCACACCGTAACGCACTACTGCTTTGGAAAAAATAGTAGGTGTCGTCATGGAACTTTCAATATGCATGTGTGCATCAATTAAGCCGGGAATCATCCATTGATTCTCGGCATTAATTGTTTTTTTGGGCTGCAAATTGACGTTCTCTTCTTCATAAATGTAATAAAATTTATCATTTTTAATCGCAACATTTCGTTGAACGAATGTTTGAGTGACTGTTTGATACAGCCACACATTTTTTAGTAATACATCGACGTTCATTTTGTCCCTCTTTTCTAAAACTATTGATTCATCGTCCGATTCCATTGATCAATCCAATCCGCTAGTTGACTATTAATAAAATTAAAATCGACTGTTTTGGCACGTTCGGCAATGGCACCATATGTTTTATTTTTCGCTTCTTTTTCGCTTAACGTTACTTGTTGATTTGTAGGTCCTTCATTTAATGAAATCGCTTTGGCCTTTTGTGATTCTTCACTAATCCGTGCGTTAACAAATTTAAAGGCGGTTTCTTTGTTTTGTGCTTTTTTAGGAATATTGACTGTATTATAGTTGGCATACGTGCCGCTTTCTGGGACGACATACGTCACGTTTTCTGCTGCGCCTTGAATAATATCAACCGCAAAATCAGCAACCACAGCTGCTTCAATTTCACCAGATTGGAACATATTAGCTAAGTCTGACGATTTTGAATACGTTTTAACAACGTTTGGTTTTAATTCTTTCATCGCTTCAAAAGCGGCCTTCCCGTTATCTTTTGTAATATCTTGACCAGCATGTTCACTGGCAACGTATAACATTAAAGGACCTGCCGTCGTGGCAACGTCTGGAACAGAAATTTTACCTTTCAAATCAGCTGACCATAAGTCATCCCAGTTCTTAATTTCTTTGCCTAATTTTTCTTTGTTGTAAACAATCCCGATACTGTTTACAGCGATTGGTACGCCAGCACCACTTTCAAAAACCTCTTTTGCTCCCGGCGTTAACTGACTTAAATTAGGTACTTCTTTTTCTGTAATTTTTTCAAATAACCCTTCTTTTCCACCTTGTGCTGCATTTGCTTGTGCTAATTCAATGACATCAATTCCCGCATTGGGATTATTTTTTAATTTCGTAAAGCGGTCTGCGCTATTGCCTACTTCTAAGGTAACTTTCGCTTCATTCTCTTTTTCAAACGGAGCGATAATGTCTTTTTTGACAATATCTTCACTTAATCCGAAAGTTGAAACGACTAAAGCATTACTTCCACCTTTGCTCTCGCTTTTCGTAGTTGCTTCGCTGTTTCCACAAGCAGTCATTAATAACGTTGCAGCGACTAATGTCCCTAAAATTACGCGTTTTTTCATTTTTAAATCTTCCTCCAAAATGGTTTTTATTTTTCTAAAATAACTAATTTCTCAGCTGGAAAAGCCAAGTGAATGGTTTCGTTTGTTTCATATAACTGTTCACTTGTTCCATTAACCAGCAATGTACCTAACGCTGTTTCCACTTCATATTGATAGCTTTTCCCTAAAAATGTTCGGACAGCGACAGTACCTGCGACAGTATTAGTAGCAGCTTCTGAAACAATCTCAATGTCCTCTGGACGAATCGTTGCCACCGTCGTTGTAACATTTGGTTCAGGATTAGTCGTTTTCACTATTTGATTTGTTTGTGTCCGATAATGACCAGCTTCCATTTTTTCGACAGAGAAAAAGTTTTCAAAACCGATAAATTCAGCGACAAACTTAGTACGAGGCAAACGATAAATCGTTTCTGGTGAATCATATTGTTCAATCACGCCATTATTCATAATGGCCACTTTATCTGAAATAGAAAAACATTCTTCTTGGTCATGTGTGACAAAAACTGTCGTAATGCCTAATTGTTGTTGAATCCGTTTGATTTCAATCCGCATTGCCACTCGCAATTTTGCATCTAAATTACTCAACGGTTCATCTAGTAGTAATAGTTTAGGTTCAATAATCAGAGCACGTGCTAGCGCAACCCGCTGTCTTTGACCACCAGATAATTGTTTTGGATAACGGTCGCCCAAGCTTTCTAAACCACATACTTTTAGCATTTCCGTGACTTTTTGGTCCATGGTTTGTTTGCTTTCTTTGCGTAATTTCAACCCAAAAGCGACATTTTCTGCAATCGTTAAATGGGGAAATAACGCATAGCTTTGAAAAACCATCCCGAAGTTTCTTTTATGGACAGGAACCTTTGTTAGTTCTTCTTGGTCAACGAAAAACTGTCCGTCGTTTGGCTTAATTAATCCAGCAATCACTCTTAACGTAGTCGTTTTACCACAACCACTCGGTCCTAATAAAGAAACTAACTCTCCTTTTTCCATTGAAATATTTAAATCTTTTAAAATATCTTGTTTTCCGTCATAGCTGACGCGAATATCTTTTAAATCCACAAAAGTCAAAATTTTCTCCTCTTTCTATCTCGTGCTTCTTCCATGTTTTAAGCAATGGAAGCTAGTCCCAACGTTTTTTCAATTAAAAACATTAAGCCCATTGTTAGTAGCATCAACAATACAGAAATTGCTGAAACAGTTGGATCATAATTGTATTCCATATAACTTAATAAAGAAGTAGGCAGCATCGTCACACCGGGACCTGATAAAAACATCGATACAGGAACATTGTTAAACGAATTGACAAATGCTAACATAAAGGCTGCAAAAATTCCTGAAGACACATTGGGTAAAACAATTTGAATAAAAGCTCGCAATCTTGTACAACCTAATGTCCAAGCTACTTCTTCCATTGAATAATCTAGTTGTTCCATACTTGACCCAACCACTCGAATAATATAAGGCAAACTAATTAAAAAATGCCCCATTAATAATCCTTGAAAGACAGGCAAACCTAATTTAATAACAATATATTGAAATAACGTATACCCGACCACAATTCCTGGAATCACAGTTGGGGATAAGAAAAAGCTTTTAATAAAGTTGCGCCCGCGAACGGAATAACGTGCCAGCGCATAGGAAGCCGGAATCCCTACTATTAATGCTAAAACAGTCGCTAATACCCCAATCAACAAGCTTAACTTAAAACTGTCCATAAACGTTTCCGATTGTAATGCTTTGGCGTACCAATCTAAAGTAAATCCTTTAATCGGAAATTGAATCGCTGCGGCTGTTCCAAAAGAAGTCACCACAATCAAACATAATGGTAAAAATAAAAACAGAAAAACTAGAATTGCAATAACAGATAGTCCTTTTTGCTTACGCATGATTTGCTTCTCTCCGATCTACTTTCTTAGCGACCATGTCTAGGCCTTTCATCACAATTAATGTTGTTAAAATCATAATAAATGCAAGAACACTCGCCGATTGCCAATCACCTAAAGTATTAGCCTTTTGATATAAGAAGGTCGACATCATCATTTTTTGGTTACCACCTAACAGCTGTGGCGTCGTATAAGCCGTTAAAGTTCCTGTAAACACTAATATACTTCCTACGATGGTGCCTGGAATTGATAAAGGTAAAACAATTTTCCGAAAAGCCGTCATTGGATTGGCGCCTAGCGTCTCAGCCGCTTCTAGCATTTCTCCTTCAATGTTTTCCATAACCCCAACTAAGGTCATAATCATTGTTGGTAAAAATAAATACACTGAACCGATAATAATTGCAAATTCTGTATACAATAAATTCAGCGGTTGCTCAATTAAGCCTGTTTTTAATAACAACGTATTCACTACACCGTTTTTTCCTAAAATGTTAATCCAAGCAAAACTTCGAATAACTGAATTGGTTAATAGTGGAAACAAGGTCATAGCCATTAAAAACCCACGCCATTTTTTGGAAACCCCAGCAATAAAGTATGCCGTTGGAATGCCCAACACGATTGAAATACCCGTCACAATTAACGAAACTCTTATCGTTCGCCAGAAAATTGAAACATTATAGTCATCTTTAAAAAAAGTAACATACTGATTTAGTGTCAAGCCATGATCAGTAAAAATGGTTGGCAAAATGCTAGTAATTAATGGAATCATTAAGAAAAATAATAATAGTACTAGCCCCGGTGCCACAATTAAATAAGGAACTTTCTTGTTCATTCGTACACTCCTCGTTCGTTTTTTCACTTCATCAGTATACGCAAGGAAAACGTATATTTCAACACATTTTCATCTTTTTGTTCGTTTTTAAACCCGAACGTTCGTATATTTTTTCGAAAAAGGTTATTAAAAAATAAAACACGAACATTAAACAAAAAAACACAAACAAGACTGTTTGTGTTTTTTGTCAACTTTTTTATTTATCACTTAATTTTCTTGGAACGTTTGATCCTTTTCCATCATTTTCACTATAATACCATCTTGATACACCTGATAATATCCGAACAATTCATTCTCTTTTGAGACACTATTCTTTTCAGATATAATTTGAACAACATAACTTCCTTTATTTGACTGCTTAAACGTATAATGAAACGCCGAGTCATTCGTTGGTATCCCTAAACCATTTTGTAAAAATTCAATCGCTTCCTGTTTAGTATAAGATTCTGCTTCTAATTGCGTTCCTAAATGCGGATTTTTTTGATCAACAAATTGTCTTGCTTTGTCATTATTAGCAGACTTTTCTATAACGACTTCCTGTTGCGAATTCCTACTTCCTGAACAGCCAGATAATACAAATAAAATCATCAACAACCCGAAACACTTACTCAAAGTTTTCTCCTCCTCTCCATTTTGATTAGTGATACTTGATGATTTCTTTTATATTTTAGCATGCTTGATATAACGAATTGTGCTCAAAAAAGACAGAATCAACAAGTAAAAATTGTCGACTCATCTTTCTCTACTAATATTAAACACTATCTGTCTCAATATTTTCGAATTCCCTGTAAATTACTGATAAATAAAAACAGCTCCTTTTGCGTATACTTATATTATCAGCCCCTAAAGGAGGAACTTTCTTGAATAAAAAAAATCTACTCACTTATCAATCAATGGCAGCCTTGTTGCTAGTATTCAGTCTCTTTAGTTTTGACCCATCGGTTTCTTTTGCCACCCGTTCTGGAAAAACGCCTGTTTCAGTTGAACTAGAACTTGGAGGGCTGCCTGGTGATGAATCGGTTGACGATGCCATTTATCCTGATTTAGAAAATCCTAACACTAGTTTTGACTTGCTCTTTATTCCGAAAGAATTTACTTTTGAAACCCAAGCGATTTCTGGTGATTTAACGGCAGTTCCTATACGACCTTCTGAAGGCAATACTCATACAATGAGACACTTCGGGATGGGGGATGTTCGCGGAGCCTTAACTGGTTGGCATGTCACTGCTGAAATCCCACACATGCGAAACGAAGCTCATTCTTTACTAGGCATCATTACGTTTCAATTAACAGGCGGCTATGCTCGCTATGACAAAACGTTAAGGCGTTTCTTTATGACAAATACAATGTATGGACTGGATTTTTCAGAAGATCCTGCTGCACCCGACTTCCCGACCAACCCAATTATTATCGGTAACGGTGCGACTTTAATGAGTAACGCTGGTGATAGAAAAGGACAAGGAATGTGGAGCGGCCGCATGACCGATATTTCTCTTGCAATCCAAACCCCTGTTTCACAATTATTTCCTGGCGCATATACAGGTTCGATTATCTGGAATTTAATCTCTGGACCTGCATAAAATAAAAAAAACGCTTAGAAAACTAGCGGAATCACTACTCTTCTAAGCGTTTTTTTATATCATAAGGACTATTTGCTCCTTCTATTTGTCTAAGCATGCTTTACCACTTTTCGTTTAACGAATCACTTGGCCCCAACGGTAATCAAACTGATACTCTTGATTACCATTATTCAGGTTAATTTTGTATAAATAACGCGGGACTTTAATGAATAACGCATCCTCTACTTGAAAAGCATCAATAGGTACATTTTCTTTAGTTAAAAGCAACGGTGTTTGCCACTCGTATGTTTTTTTCTGCCAATTGTATAAGCCAACTATCGCTTGATTACTTTGTCTTTTCTTATATGACAGAACATAATAATTTGTTTCATTTTTCTTGCCTAATAAGACTGGTGCTATTAGTTGCTCTTCTAGTTTTCCTTGCACTGTTGCACGTTCTTCCGATGACAGCTCTTGACCAATTTGACTCTCATTTGAATCTACCGTCCATTTAGGCGCTTCTTGTGTTTGAAAGACTTCTTTGAAAGTTGGGTCTTGTTTTAACTGCCAATTTTTCAAATCTAATTGATAATATCGATTGTTTAATCCATAAATATAGAGATAGCGATTATCCATAAAACGATAATCAACGAAATCAGAGCTTAAATAGTCTTTTAATTCAGGGAATTTCTTCACTAAATCCGCTTCGGAAAACTCTTTTTTCCCTGTTTTTGTATCTAGTAAGTAAATGGCCTCGTTATCAGCATTATTCAAAACCACATATTGATCTGTTTGACCAATTAAATAATCACGCCAACCTAAACGTTTACTCCACATTCGTTCGCCCGTCTGACTATTAACAGAAATCACTTGGAACAATGAGTTACTGGTGCTAATGCCATTCGTTCGTCCATTTGGAATAATCATTCGCTCGATTGAAGTTAAGCCTTTCGTTTTTTCAGAATAAAACGTCGCACTTTTCTCTTCAATCGTTACTGAACGAAACATTCCGAAAAAGATTAAACCAGCAAAATGTACCACTGCAAGATAAACCAATAAAATTAACGCATAGGGAACCAGTCTCCTTGTACTCCGCCTTCTTATTAAGGAAATAACCAAAATACCACTAATTACTATAAAAATAATTGCTACAATGATAACAAAAATATCATGATAGAGCCAACCAGACAATTGCCAACTTCTATAAAGTGTGTCCATTACGCCATCCTTTCCAATTGTTATTTGCTTATTATAAAAAGGATACTATTTTTTTTTGAAAAATAACAACAAAAAGCGACGAACAGCAATAAGCCCATTCAAGTTGACTAACTAGGTCAACTTGAATGGGCGTGGAGAAATGTGCCTTGTTATTCAGTTATTCCGCTTCTTCAATTGCGGACAAAGCTTTTGCAATATCAATTTCTTTATTCCGATAATCAGCATCATGAACTGGAAAATGCTGTCGCAATTCTGCTGTTTCCATCCACGAAACAGTCCCTTGTTTAATGCCAAAATCAAGAATGTGCCCACCAAATTGGTGATCCTCACTGATAAAGTGCAAATGAAATCCTGCAGCAGAAGCACCATGAAATAATTTAGGTGTAAAGAACCCTACAACTGTTCCCTGAATATTATCCGCTGTAAATTCAGGTTGATTGCGTGCTGCTTCTACAAATGGTGGATACGGTTTTTCTTGTTTAGGTGCCACACGGACATGCATCTTCGCAAAAAGACCGCTAATTTTAATTGCCGCAAAAAAATTAGGACTAATTTTTTCTAAAATTTGTGCTTTAATATTTTCATCGGTTTCCGTTGATACAGGGAATGCGCCATCTTCTTGAAAACGAGTAACTGCGGCATATGGCGTTAATTCTTCGCCTTCTAAAATAGTAATTTCGCCAGTTTGATTCGCATGATACAATATACCGTCCAATAAAATAATTTCGCCATTTGAGCCTTCTAATGTCCCAATTCCAAAATCACCTTGCGTGAGTAACGTACCAATTTCTGCCGTTCCTGCCATCAAACTTTCCATTAAACCGCCTAGCGTACCATGTTGATAAACATATTGTTCGCTCATTTTTCCATCTCCTAATAAAGTTGATCTGGTAACAATGTTTTACCTAATTCTTGATTATCTGAATAATCCACAGGAACATCAATAATCACTGGGCCTTCTGTTTGCATTCCTTCTTCTAAAGCTGCGGCAAATTCTGCTTGTGAATGAACTCGAACCCCTTTGGCTCCAAAAGCTTCAGCATACTTCACAAAATCAACTGGACCAAAATCTACGCCAGAGGATCGATTATATTTCATTTCTTCTTGGAATTTAACCATATCATAACTACCATCATTCCAAATAATATGCACGATATTTTGCTTTAAACGAACCGCTGTTTCTAATTCTTGCGCCGAAAATAGGAAACCGCCGTCCCCAGAAACAGAGATAATTTGTGTATTTGGACGAACTAGTGCAGCTGAGATTGCCCAAGGCAAAGCGACACCTAATGTTTGCATACCGTTACTAAATAATAAATGACGCGGTTCATAACTTCTAAAGTGGCGAGCCATCCAAATGTAGTGGCTCCCTACATCAACAGTAACTGTCATTTCATTCGTGGTTTTTTCTTGAAGCGTTTGAACAATTTCTAATGGATGTAACCGATTTTCAATTGTACTTGTTTTTACTTCTTTAATCGTTAATTTTTCTTGAAGCGTTTCTAAATAATCTTGCGCATCTTCTGTTAATATTGGTTCACTAAATGCTTCTGATAATTTCAAAATATTTTTAGACATATCACCAATTAGCTCTTCTTCCGGTTGCATATATTGATCAATTTCCATTTGAACTTCATCAATAACAATAACGCGCGCATCTTTTTCTGCATTCCAATTACGTGCCTCATATTCAATTGGGTCATAACCAATCGCAATCACTAAATCACTTCTTTTTAACAAACGATCCCCAGGTTGGTTTCGAAATAAACCAACACGCCCAAAGAAATGTTCTTCTAATTCTTTTGAAATAATTCCTGCTCCTTGGAACGTTTCCACGACTGGCAAACCAGTTATAGCAACCAATTCACGAATGGCTGCGGTAACTTTTCGTGCAGAGGCCCGCATTCCTAAAAGTAAAACAGGTAATTTCGCTTGCTTGATTCGTTCAGCTAAAGCTGCGATTGTTTCTGCTGATGCATGGCCCAGTTTCAGAGCCGACAAAGGCTTAATCGCTTCGCCTGTCACCGGACTATCTGTGACATCTTGTGGGATCGATAAGAATGTTGCGCCTTTTTTCGCTGTTTTGGCGATACGGTAAGCATTGGCAATATTTTCAGATAATGTTTCTGGATCTTGAATTTCTGTACTGAATTTTGTTATTGGACTAAATAATGCAGCATTATTCATGCTTTGGTGAGTTAATTTTGACAAATCGGACCGTTTCACCTGTCCAGCCAATGCTAAAACAGGGTCCCCTTCTGCAGTCGCAGTTACTAACCCAGTTGCTAAATTGCTGGCACCAGGTCCACTAGTTGCAATAACTAAGCCAGGCTCTCCCGTCAAACGACCAATCCCTTGTGCCATAAAGGCAGCGTTTTGTTCATGTCGAGCTAAAATTAATTCTGGTCCTTTATCAACTAATGCATCAAAAACCCCATCAATTTTTGCACCGGGAATCCCAAAAATATAGGGCACTTCGTGATTGATTAAACTTTCTACTATGATATCTGATCCTTTTTTACTCACTGTTATACCTCCGATTAAAATCTGTACTAATTACAAATACAAAAATACCACTAAAATTCTAATTAATCAACAATGAAACACCTTGAAAACGTGTAATATACTAATTCGCATATTTTAATAGAATTGAGATATTTCAAAAGATTAAGCAAAAATAATGCAAAATACCTTAAAGTTTTATAGTCTTTCAACAATTATTATATACTTCTTCACTAAAAATTAGTAAGATTAACCTATAAGAAAAAAATCACAACCTGTGATAAATTATTGGAGGAAAAATATGTCAAAAGGGAAGAAAATTTTTGCCATTATCTTTGGAATTATCTTGGTTCTATTTCTTGCAGTTGTTGGAATGGGAGCAAAACTTTATTGGGATGTTTCTAAATCAATGGATAAAACCTATGAAACAGTAGAACGATCTAAAAAAAGTCAGGTCAATTTAAACAATAAGGAGCCTTTTTCTGTTTTATTATTAGGGATTGATACAGGCGATGATGGGCGTGTCGAGCAAGGTCGTTCGGATACAACAATTGTTGCAACAGTTAATCCTCGTGACAAGCAAACAACCTTAGTCAGTCTTGCTCGCGATACCTATGTTGATATTCCAGGTCAAGGAAAACAAGATAAATTGAATCACGCCTATGCTTTTGGTGGCGCATCTTTAGCAATGGATACAGTTGAAAACTATTTAAATATACCTATTAATCATTATGTTTCAATTAATATGGCTGGTTTAAAAGAATTAGTCAACGCGGTTGGCGGAATCGAAGTGAACAATAATCTGACTTTTTCTCAAGACGGGTATGATTTTACGATTGGTAAAATTTCATTGGATGGTGAACAAGCACTCTCCTATTCAAGAATGCGTTACGAAGATCCTAATGGTGACTACGGCCGCCAAGAACGTCAAAGAAAAGTGATTGAAGGCATCGTCCAAAAAGTCTTAAGTCTTAATAGCGTGAGCAACTATCAAGAAATTTTAACAGCTGTTTCTGATAATATGAAGACAGATTTAAGTTTTGATGACATGAAAAAAATTGCCTTAGATTATCGCAGTGCCTTTGGTAAAGTGAAACAAGACCAACTTCAAGGTACTGGTTTTATGCAAGATGGTGTTTCCTATCAACGTGTGGATGAACAAGAATTAACTCGTGTCCAACAAGAGTTGAAAAATCAATTGAATACAAAATAAAAATAAAACCCACGAGTACTATAAATACTCATGGGTTTTATTTTCTCTTCTATTAACGTTCTTGTTTCACCGCTTCTAAAGCCGCTGTATTAATAATATTCCAAGGTTTGTCAAACGCTGGTTGGAAGAAGAAATCCGCATAGGCTAAGTCTTCAATCGTCATTTTGGCTTGAATCGCTAATGAAATAGCATTAATGTTTGCAGTTAAATCTGCTTTTGACATTAATTGAGCGCCTAAAATTTGTGTTGTTTCAGGATCATACACTAATTTAAACCAAGCTTTTTGTTTGTCTGGATTAAAGTCCATCAAGTAGTCTTCTACTACTGTCACCGCTTTTGTTTCTTTTCCTAATTTTTGAGCCATGACTTCGTTAATCCCTGTTGAAGCAAATTTATAATCAAAGACGGCCAAGCCAGAAGATCCTTGAACACCAGGGAAAGGTTTAACTGGTTCCTCTAGGTTTTTCACAGCAAAGCGACCTTGTTTACGAGCATTCGTTGCTAAGGCAATATTTACTTCTGTGTCTGCAGGATTGTATTTAATTAACGTAGCATCCCCTACTGCAAATACATCCGGCTCACTTGTCCGCATGTATTCATCCGTCTTGATTAGGCCATTCGGATGTAATTCCAAGGTACCTTTTAACCAAGCAGTGTTTGGACGGACACCAACCGCTACAACGACCAAATCAGCATCGTACGCATTTTTATCTGTAACGACTTTTTGCACACGACCGTCGCCTTCGTAACGTTCAACTGTTTCACCAGTTGCAATGGTAATGTTATTGGCTTCCATCTCTTCTGTTAAAATATCTGTAAATTCTTTATCTAGATACACCCCTAATGGACGATCTAAAATGTCAATAACGGTAACCTTTTTACCGGCTTTTGCAAATGCTTCGGCAGCTTCAATCCCAATATAACCACTACCAATCACAACCACATTATTGACTTCTGGATCTACTGTTTTTTGTTTTAATTTAATGGCCCATTGACGACCACGCATCAAGTAAATATTATCCAAATCTTTACCTGGAATATCTAATTCAAATGGGACAGCTCCGGGACTGATGATTAATTTATCATAATTTTCAACACGTTCTTCACCTGACACTAAATCTTTCACTGTCACTTGATGTTCTTTTGGTTGAATCGCTGTAATTTCAGTATTAGAAAAGACATTTACACCACGGCTCTCCATTTTTTCGCCAGTCATATAGCGAACAGAATTAACATCTTTCACTTTTCCTTCTAGGTACAACTGCATGCCACAAGACAAGAATGAGATAAAATCACCTTTCTCATACCATTGAATTTCTGCATCAGGATGAAGATTTAGTAATTCCTCTACCGCTTCATAACCTCCATGTGATGATCCTAAAACAATAACTTTCATCGCTCGTTCCTCCCATATAATATTATTTCTTACATAATAAAGAATATCATATATTCTCAAAAAATAACAAATAATATCCTCTTTTCCATTCTCAATTAAGTTCTTTAAATGAGAATAAAAAGGAGTATCCTCTGTATTTCGCCACTTTTCAATTACTTTTTTTATTTACTAAAAAATAAAAAATACTAAATTCTCCGATACGATTGATAGGGACGCCCCACTTTTAAATAGCTATTTTTACTTTCTAAAAGGTTATTTTTTTCTAGAAACAACACATATTTGCGAACAGAAACATGTGAAAGCTGACTCGCTTCTGATAATTCTTGAATCGTAAAATAGTCGGTAAATTCGTCTATTTTTTTTAACAATAATTGTAATGTTGCTTGTGTTAGTCCTTTTTCTAAGGACATGTTTTGAAGAGCTTGTTCATTTTTACGTGCGTTTGTCTGTGAAGAATGAAACAATTGGTCCACTTTTGTTTGCGAAAGCTCCTTCGTTTCCAGCGTGAATTGAGCAGCTTTTTTCTGATAGTTTTCGATACTTTGTTGAAATCGCTCAAAAGAAAAGGGTTTAACTAAATAGTCTAAAACGCCTAAATGTAAGCTTCGTTTAACATTTTCCAACTCGTTGGCAGCCGTAATCAGGATAACTTCTGTATCAATTTTTTCATCTCTAATTGTTGCCAGATAGGTCAAGCCGTTGCCATCTTTTAAATGAACGTCTAATAAAACAAGTACTGGTTGTTTTTCTTTCGTTAATTGTAGACCTTCAGCAATTGTTGCAACCGTAAAAATAGTCGGTTGGTGAATTAATTTTTCAAGATATTTTTGATGTATATATGCAACCATAGGATCGTCTTCAATAATCAATAGGTTCATTTTCCTCTGCTCCTTCGTAATGAACATTTATGCGAAGGACAAGCCAATTGTTTTGTTGGTTTTCCCAAGTCAATGTCGCTTCCGCATTCTCTAATAATCTTGCCAAATAAGAAGTGAAAAACTCTTGCTCAAAGCGTTCCAGTTGTTCTTTTGGATAAGCAAACGAATAAGTCGTCGTCAAACTTCCTGGCTGATAATCAATGGTTTCAATGATCTCTTCTGGCAACGTTTGCTCCATCAGGAAACGATGAATATAACGGTAGATAGCAATCAAATTTTGCGTATCTTCATCTCGTTTATTTGGTGGAATTTCTGGATAAATTTCAATAGCTAATTGTGTTTTAATTTCTGCAAACTTGATTCTTTCCCCACTTAAAAAACCTGCTAGAATAGGATTTCTGACCAAAATAGCTAAGCGCTGTGCAAATTCCTTTTCTGGTTTCAATAAATCGGCTAGATAATGTTTTAGCGCCTCATAATCTTCTAAATCGACTAAGCCATAAATGACATGCATCTTATTCATAAATTCGTGTGATTGACTTTGTAATGCCGAAGCATATGTTGTTGTGCTGACAAGCTGTTCTGCGACAATAAACGTTTCCGTCGCATTTTTCAGAAAGATAACATGCCCAATTGTTTTTTTACGGACATTAATCGGGGCGATTGAGACGAAATAATCCTGGCCATTTTGGCGATAGAATTGCTCTGTTTTTGAATGTACGATTAATTTTTCAGGAGATAAAACCAATGCTGAAAGTTTCTTTCCTAGTAAATTTTCTTCACTATTTGTTATATTATGATACATTTTAGTTGCTTCAATATTTGCTAATAAAATATTTTGATCGGTATCAATCACAAGGATTGCGTCTTTCGTTTCCTCAAGCATGGCGTTTCGCTCTTCTAATAGACGAGCAATTTCTCTTGGCTCTAAATCGTGAAGTTGTTTTTTTAAATAATAAGAAACTACGATGGCTAATATAAAGCCAAAACCAACACTTAAAAGGACACTCACTGTGTAATCATTTTTTGTTCGTTCAATCAATTGTGAAAGCGAGGTCATTTTAATGCCCATTGCCACAACCCCAATTTGTTTTCCTTGATCATAGACTGGGACAAAACCTCGTAATGATTCTCCTAAACTCCCTTGACTAACAGACAAATGTTCCTCCCCTTTTAATGCTCGCACTTCATCGCCACCTTCAAAATGCTTACCTATTTTTTGGCGATCAGGATGTGTTAAACGAATCCCCTGCATATTCATAATCACGATAAAATCCAACTGATGGATTTCACCTAAACGAACCGTATACGCTTCCAATTCATCTGAATAGTGATCATTCTTTAAGGCTTCAATAACATTCGGTTCAATAGCCAACTGTTCCCCGACGGCTAAAAGTGCTTGCTCTTGGTTTTTACGAACTTCTTTAATTGTTTGAACCGTCGTTACTCCGTAAAAGAAAGTAATCATAATAATTAATGTTGCAATAAAAATCACTGATAAGAAACACCATAATTTCCCGCCACGCTTCATTCCATCCCTCTTTTCTCTTCAAATAAAGTATAGCATAGGAAGATTTGGTTAAAAAACTTTTCTTTAGTTAAATTAATTAAATAATCTACTCTACAGAAAACGTTTACATTATGATGAATATAGATTAAAGTTATAGGAGGAAATAGCATGGAAAAGAAATTGCACGCAACAGCTGCTAATGAAACAGATTGGCGCAACAAATTAACCAAAACGAGGATTGGTTCGGTTACGTTACCTGTTTATCTTGTAACAGCTAGCATTATTCTTGTTACGGCTCTATTAGAACAACTACCAGTCAATATGTTAGGTGGTTTTGCCGTAATTTTAACAATGGGTTGGTTACTTGGAACAATTGGTGGAAATATTCCTATTTTGAAACATTTTGGCGGTCCCGCAATTTTATCTTTATTAGTACCATCAATTATGGTCTTTTTCAATTTACTCAACCAAAATGTCTTAGACTCAACAAATATTTTAATGAAACAAGCAAACTTTCTCTATTTCTATATTGCTTGTTTAGTTTGTGGAAGTATCCTTGGAATGAACCGCAAAATTTTAGTCCAAGGTTTAATGCGCATGATTGTCCCGATGGCATTAGGAATGATTTTAGCAATGGGTGTTGGGACCCTTGTTGGAACGCTGTTAGGTCTCGGTTGGAAACATAGCCTTTTCTATATTGTCACTCCTGTTTTAGCTGGTGGAATCGGTGAAGGCATTCTTCCTTTATCCCTTGGTTATAGTGCCATTACTGGATTGCCAAGTGAACAATTAGTGGGGCAATTAATTCCCGCAACCATTATTGGTAATTTTTTTGCTATTATGTGTTCAGGTTTACTTAGTCGTTTAGGAGAAAAACGCCCTGAACTTTCTGGACAAGGTCAGTTGATTAAAATTACCAATTCAGATGATTTAAGTGATGCTTTAGAAGAAGATAAAGCACCAATTGATGTAAAATTAATGGGCGCTGGTGTTTTAATTGCGTGTACCTTATTTATTACAGGTGGTTTATTGCAACACTTAACAGGCTTTCCTGGTCCTGTTTTGATGATTGTTGTCGCAGCCTTTTTAAAATACTTAAACGTAGTACCGAAAGAAACCCAACGCGGATCAAAACAGCTTTATAAATTTATCTCTGGCAATTTTACGTTCCCGTTAATGGTCGGCTTAGGTATGTTATATATTCCTTTAAAAGATGTCGTAGGAATGCTTAGCTGGCAATATTTTGTTGTGGTAATTAGTGTCGTTTTCACTGTTATTGCTACAGGATTTTTCGTTTCACGCTTCATGAATATGAATCCCGTTGAGGCTGCCATTGTCTCCGCTTGCCAGAGTGGTATGGGTGGGACTGGCGATGTGGCTATTTTAAGTACAGCCAATCGAATGAACTTAATGCCGTTTGCACAAGTTGCGACACGTTTAGGCGGTGCCATTACAGTAATAACAATGACTGCTATTTTTAGAATGCTTTTTTAACTATAAGTGAATTATTTAGGAGGAAAATGATATGTCAACAAAAGATGTAAAAGAATTAGCGATTGAGCAAGCAAAAAAATTTGGGGGGAAATTAGAAGTCTGCCCTAAAGTTCCGATTGAAACAAAAGCAGATTTAGGAATTGCCTACACACCAGGTGTTGCGGCTGTTTCTTCTGCCATACATGAAAAAAAAGAACGCGCTTACGAATTAACAACAAAGAAAAACACCGTCGCCGTTATCAGTGATGGTTCAGCAGTTTTAGGTTTAGGTAACATTGGTCCTGAAGCAGCGATGCCTGTCATGGAAGGAAAAGCTGCATTGTTTAAACGCTTTGCTGGTGTGGATTCGATTCCCCTTGTTTTAGATACACAAGATACCGAAGAAATTATTCAAACGGTGAAATTTTTGGCCCCAACCTTTGGGGGAATTAACTTGGAAGATATCAGCGCTCCTCGTTGTTTTGAAATTGAACAGCGTTTAATCGATGAACTAGATATTCCCGTTTTCCATGATGATCAACACGGGACAGCGATTGTTGTTCTAGCGGCTTTGTACAACAGCTTAAAATTAATCAACAAGAAAATAGAGGACATTCATGTGGTAATCAACGGCGGTGGCTCCGCTGGTCTTTCGATCACAAGAAAATTTTTAGCTGCTGGTGTAAAACATATTATCATTGTTGACCGTGCAGGGATTCTGAGCGAAACAGATACAGCTCTGCCACCACACCACGCAGAAATTGCGAAGCTAACCAATCGGGAACACCGTACCGGTGATTTAGCTACTGCTCTTGAAGGCGCTGATGTCTTTGTTGGTGTTTCGGCACCAGGTGTTTTAAAACCCGAGTGGATTCAACAGATGAATGAGCAGCCAGTTATTTTTGCAATGGCTAACCCGATTCCTGAAATTTTTCCTGATGAAGCTTTAGCGGCAGGCGCTTATATTGTCGGAACTGGTCGTAGTGACTTTCCGAATCAAATTAATAATGTGTTAGCCTTCCCTGGTATCTTCCGTGGTGCCTTAGATGCTCGGGCGAAAAAGATTACGATTGAAATGCAAATTGCCGCTGCCAAAGGTATTGCAAAATTGATTCCCGATAATGAACTCACGCCGACCAATATTATTCCCGATCCATTCCAAGAAGGAGTCGCAAAAGTCGTCGCCGAAAGCGTCCGTAACGCTGTCAAAGAAACAAATTAAAAAGAGAAAAAAGGAACAACCTAACTCCTCTTGAGTTAGGTTGTTCTTTTTAAAATCTGAAACAATAATTTATTATTTAAAACTGATGTTAAACTCTTGCATATCTTTTTCAATATAAGTAAGTAATTTTTTATTTTCAAAGAAACGTGTAAAGTAGTACGCAATACGATAATCTTCAACAGCATCTAGTCCTAGCATTTGTTTATTAAACGCTTTTTCGTATAATAAGCAATCTAAAGAGTAAATAGAACTGTGCGTCCGATTAATTTCGATTCCTTTATCACTTAATTCAATACTCTTTGCATAGTCTTTAATTAATGAATAGAATTTTGCGGTATTATAATAAATACGGCATTGCTCTAATGGATAATCTAATTTGAATTCGCTTAGCAATTGTAAAGATTTATCGTAATAAACTTTTGCTTTTTCAATATCATCTTCTAATTCATATAAAATACCGATCGCATTCATACTCAAAATATTATAAATATTAATATCACGACTAATTTCAGAACCACGATGTAAATAGAACAATGCTTCGCTATTATTTTTCTTACCTAATAAACTCGTAATTCCTTTATAATAGAAAAATTTTGTTTCTAAAATTCTGTTTGAACTTTCGATATCATCTGGATAGTCTTTCAACAAATCATAGGCTTCATCGTGCTTAAAGTAAAAGCATAATTCTTCTACTTTATTTAATAAGCTTTCGAGTTTTTTCTCACTAGAACCTTCGATACATTCTTCTACTTGTAAGTCTAAACGTAGACATACAGATGAGAAAATGTCTAAACTGTCACACACATTTTTGTTTTCAATGTTACTAATTGTTGCTTGTGTACAAATTCCCTTTGCCAATTCAGCTTGCGATAATTTTTTCTTTTTACGCGCTGTTTTGATTTTTTCTCCCGCTACTCTCACAGTCAAAACTCCAATCTTTCTATTTTTTTGTATTAAACATACCATCATTTTACAGATAATGTTATAATGAAGCTATCATAATAAAGGAGGTGAAATATATGTTTGATTTACTTGCTTTATTAACTGGAATTTCAGTTCGTGGCAATGCACCACACCAATAATTACGTGTTTGTTTAACTGAATTTCTGACGGCTCTACCTATGCCAGGAGGTGGAGCCATTTTTTATTTAATATTATAAAATTAACAGTATTTCCAAAACCTCATACTTAGTATAACACAAATTATAAATTATGCTAGATAGTTACCAAATTAACGTCATTACAAGGATGTTACGTTTTTACAACATCTTGTAAAACTAGACAATGCTGTCCTTCTTTATCCACCACACTCAATGATAGTGATAGTATCTTATGATAGAAACAACATGTACATTATAACAATTATTATTAAGAAAGCTACTTCTCAATAGGAGAAGTAGCGCTTCTCTCGTTACAGTTTTACTCTTCTTCTTCAGCCATGAATGTATTGAAAACTTCTTCAATCATATCCCATTCAGCGTCTGTTTCGATTTGCTGTAAATCGCCTTCTGTACCTTCTGCGTTTTCCACATATGAGTAAGCTTGCAATTCAACATCTTCATCCTCAGGAATTCCTGCTGGATATAATAAAACATAATTTTTACCGAATTCTTCTTGACCGTCAACAGTTAGTAAGATCTCGTATAATGTTTCATTTCCTTGTTCGTCTACTAAAGTAATGTGTTCATGTCCTTCGTGATCATGATCGTGGTTATGTTCTGTCATTCTTCTTCTCTCCCTTGATGTATTCAAAGCTCGATAATTATCGGCTATGTGCATCTAAATAATTTTGTAGAATCATTACTGCCGCTAGTTTATCAATGACTTTTTTTCTTTTGGCTCTTGAAGCATCTGCTTGCTCCACCAAGAAACGCTCTGCTTGGACAGTTGTTAATCGTTCATCTTGATAGTCAACAGGTAATTGAAATAATTCTTGAATCTTATCACCATATGCCATGGATGCTTCAGCTCTAGGACCGATGGAATTATTCATGTTTTTCGGTAAACCTACGACAAATTTTGTGACTTCGTATTCTTTCACCAATTCACCTAATCGCTCAAAACCGAAGTTCTCTTCCTCTTCATTGATGCGAATAATTTCGATGCCTTGTGCTGTCCAACCTAATAAATCACTAACAGCCACACCGACTGTCCGTGAACCTACATCTAGCCCCATGATCCTCATTTGATATCGATTCCGTGGTTCGCTAAGTAATATTTGGTTAATTCTTCCATGATTTCATCACGTTCATGACGACGAATTAAGTTTCGAGCATCTTGATAACGAGGAATGTAAGCCGGGTCCCCAGAAAGTAAATACCCTACTATTTGGTTAATAGGATTGTATCCCTTTTCTTCTAATGCCCGATATACGGTTTCTAACGTTTCACTGATTGCTTTTTTTCGATTATCATCAAAATCAAAGCGTACTGTTTCGTCTGTAAAACCCATTTTACTACACCTCACTTCTACTTTTATACAATTTCATTTTACTAGAAAAGAACCGAAACTACAAACAAAATTTCTTCTCCTTCTCTCTTTTTTGTTATTTCTTAGTCTTTTATTAATAAAGGCTTCGTAAAAAAATGACAGCCATCGATAATTTTAAAATTATAAAAACAAATACACAACTTTATAAAACAAGAATAAAACTCTGCTAAATCGCCAGAATATCATCTTTCCCTCCAATTCATTTTGCGAAAAAATCGACGTTTTTCTTTTAAAAACTTTTAAATATCTATGATTAAATAATATCAGCCTTTTAATGTTACAATTCGCTAACAATCTGTTTACGATGTAAATTTTCGATTGCAGCTGTTATTTATTTCCTCTTTTTGGTTCGTTTGTAGTACACTAGAAGAAAATACATAAAGTGAGGCTTGCTCAATGACTCCTGCTCATTTGGATTTACTTTTAGAAACCTGTTTGTTAGCTGGTAAAATTATGATAGAAAGCGATGCAGAAATGTACCGTGTTGAAGATACAATGAGCCGAATTGCGCTTGCTTCTGGCAACTATCGAATGGTTAGCTATGTGACACAAACCGGGTTATTTGTTGGCATAGATGGAACCTCCACGATTCGTATGGTTCAAGTAATGAAACGTGGCATTGATTTAGAAAAAATCTCTCGTGTGAATCAGCTGTCTCGTGCTTATGTGGCTGGTGATTTTTCTTTAGAGGAATTACTGAATAAACTAAAAGTGATAGATAGTGAACACCGACATTTTCCAATTAGCGCACGCATTGTTAGTGCGGCCGTTGTCAGCGCTACAATTATGATTCTTTTTGGTGGTGTCTGGTCCGATTTATTCTTGACTTTTCTGATTGGTGGTTGCGGCTATAGTCTTTATTATTTTAGTTTAAAGTTTCTCAAGATTAAATTTTTATCTGAATTTTTAGCTTCGCTGTTCATTGGTGCAGCCGCTATTCTTTCAGTCAAATTGGGACTCGGACAATCACAAGATTTAATCATCATTGGTTGTGTCATGCCTTTAGTGCCTGGTGTGCAAATTACCAATGCTCTTCGCGATTTGCTAGCTGGACACTACTTATCGGGTGTTTCTCGTGGGACTGAAGCATTAATGACTTCAGGAATGATTGGTTTTGGCATTGCTTTTGTCTTTCAACTTTTCTATTAAAAGGAGTGACTTACTTGCTAGGAATCGTTTTGGTACAATTTATCTTTAGTTTTTTAGCTTCTGCGGCGTTTGCAATTATTATTAATGTTCCTCGACGATCACTGGTGGCTTGTGGTCTAACTGGTAGTGTAAGCTGGATGCTTTATTGGGTAATCGTTGAAGTTTTTAGTGGAAATGCGGCATTAGGTTCCCTCATCGGTGCTGTCGGTGTTGCGGCAGTAAGCTACCTATTCTCAAAAATATTGAAAATGCCTGTCACGATTTTTAATATTCCTGGTATTGTTCCATTGGTACCTGGTGGCTTAGCTTATCAAGCTGTTCGGAATATCGTAATTGGCAATTATGAAAAAGGTGCCTATTTTACCGTGCAAGCTGTAATGATTGCTGGGGCAATTGCGTTAGGCTTAGTCGCTTCCGAGGTTTTCAATCAGAATATCCGCAGCTTTCGGGAAAAAAGAGAATCTTTGGGTTTTATTCGTCGTAAGCGCAACAAAATTAAAAAATAGACAGCAAAAAAGTTGGTTGCTTCCATTTGATAAGGAAGCAACCAACTTTTTTTAAAAGGAACGATAGACATATTGATTTTTAGGTGCTTGATCTGCTTTGACTTTCTCCACTTGCACAGTTGGTATTTGTCGTTTAAACGGTGGATAATAGGACAACTCAACCGTTCCGGTAATCGTTACCCAATCATTGTTTTGAAATTGAGTATGTTCAGGAAAATGAACCAACAAGCCAAAAACGCCAGAATCAGCGACACAATGAATAATCCCAAAACGGAAAACAAATTGGTCAACACTTTCTTCTCGTTTTGAATTATAGACAAAGCCTTTATAAGAAATCCTTTTCCCTGCAAATTGACTTGGATAATTATAGATTAGTTCCATAATTTCCAAATAGTTTTCATCCGTAATTGAAATCACAGATTGGCCATCATATTGTTTCATGGCTTTTGCCATCTGCTTGTCATAATCCGTCTTATTGAAATACATACTTGTATCAGGTTTCAAATATTGCGTTTGCATATCAGGATCCCCTACTGATTCTTTACTTACTGGAAAGTTAAATCCTTTTGCTTCAACAATTGTTGTGTCTAAACTAACTGTCGGAAATAATAAGCCAACAATCAACGGTAAAGAAAGTAGTAAATAGGCAAGCCCTCTTTGGCTGGGTTTTTCCAAATTATGCTGATGGCCATGATGTTCATGTCCCCCATGTTGGTGCATGTCTTCATGTTTTTTTTGCATTGATGGATCTGCTTGGTTCCACAAAATCAATTGGACAATCGCCATAATAAAAGCTAAAACCATTGATAAAACAGCTAAGTAATTATAATGAATATTGATATATTGGTTCAGTTCACCTGAAATTTGAAGATACATCATCAACCCCATATATCCAATTAAAATAATAAATCGTATCATCGATTGTAGGCCTCCTTTCTAAACTACTGCCGCATAAATAGTTACGACAAGCGCCACTATCAAAACAAATTGTACAATGAATGACATCTTAAAATAACGTTTCATCATCAATAAATTTTTAATATCTACCATTGGACCAAAAACTAAGAAGGCGACAATTGGTCCTGTGCCAAATAAACTCAAAAGAGAAGAACCAATAAATGCATCTGCTTCTGAACAAAGTGATAGAGTGGCAGCGATGACTAACATGACTAGAATCGCTAAAATCTTTGAATGGCCCAATTGCATAAGCGCACCAGTTGGGATATAGGTTTGCATGATTGCTGCTAACAAAGAACCAAAAATTAAATAACGACCCGTATCAAAAAATTCATCAATACTATGGGTTAACGCTGACCAGCCGTTTTTCCAAAATGAACGAGCTTCATCAACGTGTTCATGCGTATGAGCAACCTGCTCTTCTTTAATCTGCGCCAACTCTTTTTCTGTTAAAATTGATTCTTTTCGAAAATAAGCTAACCAAATGCCGATAACCCACGCGACAATCATACTACCTAAAACTCGCCAAATCACAAATTTTGTTGCGCCACTAAAAGCTACGTATGTTGAGAATAGCACAATTGGATTAATGATTGGTGCCGTTAACATAAAAGCAAAAGCGGTATGTGTTGGTACATCTTTTTTAACAAATTGGTGCACAATGGGTACGATCCCACATTCACAAGAAGGAAAGAAAAACCCTAGGAAACTACCTACACAAATTGATAAAAATTTATTTTTAGGTAACACTTTTTTTACTCGTTCTGGTGTTAAAAAAACATGTAAAGCGCCTGAAATCAAGCAACCTAACATGACAAAAGGCAATGCTTCGATAATAATCGAAAGAAAAATAGTGCTCATCTGTAAAACAGAGTTTGGTAAAAATTGAAACATTATAGACCTCCCACTAGTAAAAATCTAGTTAACTATACTCCTAACACCAGACAAACACAAGTATTTGTCAAAAAATTAACTAAGAGTTTAAAAGTATTATCACAGATGTCTCTGTCAAACCAGCTGGATAAAAGAACAAAAAATGAGCATGGGACAAAAATCACTTTGGATTTTTGCTCCACGCTCAAAAACTGATAAACCACCATTATTCTAAATTTGAAATAACTCTGAGGCTGAATCGGGGTCTGTATCATATACCTTAAATGCTTCACCGACGCCTAAATCTTTTTGCTTCAAAGTAGACTCCATTGCCATTCGCGCATGAAGTTTCGTATTATTTTCTTTGCTAAGATGACCTAAATAAATGCGTTTTGTTTTATCACCTAACACATCCGCCATCACAAGAGCACCATCGTCATTGGATAGATGGCCTTTATCTCCTAAAATCCGTTGTTTAAGACTCCATGGATAAGGTCCTGCTCGCAAAATTTCAATTTCATGATTGCTTTCGACTAAATAAGCATCTGCATTTTCAATCGTACCACGAATATGATCGCTACAATAACCTGTATCCGTTAGAACAACAAAGGAACGATTATTGCGATGAAAACGATAAAATTGAGGCGCAATCGCATCATGTGAGACACCAAAACTTTCAATGTCCATATCTCCCAAGGTCAAAACTTTGCCCATTTCAAAAATATGTTTTTGAGCGACATCGACTTTGCCAATCATGGGATCCATCGCTTGCCACGTTTTTTCATTAGCATAGACATCTAACTTATATTTTCGCGCTAACACGCCAACGCCATGAATGTGATCCCGATGTTCATGTGTAACTAAAATCGCATCTAAATCTTCTGGTTTGCGATTGACTTCTGCTAACAGTGAAGTGATTTTTTTGCCACTTAAACCCGCATCTACTAATACTTTCTTTTGGTTGGTTTCAATAAAAAGGGAATTGCCTGTACTGCCACTGGCAAGAACACTGATATTAAAAGCAAACTCTGAATCCATTTAAAACTCTTCCCTTCTACATTACAACATTAACGTGTTTCATTATACAACGGACCTTAATGTTTTTCCACCTTTGGCACAGTATTATTTGTGATGATGGTATTACTTACGGCATTCACCTGTTCAATTTCAACTGAATCTTCACCAGTAGAAATTCCTACAAACCAGACTGGAACGTATACATTTTTCTCACGAATTTTATAAATTCTTGAATAGGCCAATTTAATGAATGTTATTTTGGAATTACTAGGAATCCGGTTATTCATATAGAGCGTGTCTATCGCATCACGATTGGAATATAAATCCGTTTTGTCTCGTAATTCTTCAATATTTTCAATGTGCGTTTGCGAATATTTACTAATTTTCCATAATTCACCTGACGTATCTGCTAAAATACTTAATTTTGCCGTGTCGTCTCTAAAGGGAATTCCTTTATACGATTGTGCAGCCACAATTTCTGCCGTCGGCTCTTTTAAATGAGAAAATTCTGGTAAGTATTGATATTCGTCTCCGAATAATAAAGCATTTTTTTCATTTAAAAAGGTACTTAAATCTTTATCAATTTTCTTAGGATCAATAAAATAGTTTTTACTAGGTACACTCGTTAAAGTATTATCCGCAATTTGCAGCCCATTTCTCAAAAAATTTTTATTCTTTTCACGTTGGATTTTTAAAGCAGCAGAAAAATTGGTTTGTTCGCCACTTAAATAATAACCTTCCAATCGTTCTGAAGAAAGTGTCCCTTTATACGAGATGTTATCTTTTTCCAACCGACTTTCAATCGATTCTGTTTGGCTGGAAGAAGAGACGTTGCTCTCCTCTTGTTGACCTTCCCGATAAATTCCAAATAAAAAGATATTTAATCCTAAAAACGCTAAGAAGAAAATCCACTCAATTCGTTTAAAATCCATTAGCCCACCTCCAAGCTTGGTAATTGTTTTACCAAGTCCGTTGCAGTGTACCAATTGTTGTTATAAAGGACATACCATTCCGGACTTAAATCAACGACTTGTTTGACTTCTTCAATTGTCTGCCACGTATAACCGATAACAGCCGATTGGATTTTTTCCTTTTTAGCACCAGCCGTTTCTAAACGCTTAATCAATTTTTCCGTGCTTTCCAGCGTCACTTCTTCTTCTGAAGGAATCGGCACTTGGATCGTATTCACACTTGTGTTAATGGTTACGCTTGGCGCAGCACCATCGTTGTTCGTGATGCGAATATCCACTTGGCCTTTTAAATCATTACTGAACACTGGGAAACCTTCCACAAAAGTCCGATAATTGACACTATCTTTCGTTCGATCAAAGTAACGTAAATTTCCCATATTGGTTCCTAAACGTTTTACATAAGAAAAGCTTTGATTATAGATTGAGTCCCGTTTATTCTCTTCTGGCAAGGTCCCTTTAAAATCGATTTTTCCCAGTTTTTCTTCTGCAAACAATCGTTCTTCTTTACTCGTGTAGGTTAAGTCTTGACTGTCTTCATTGGTTTGGATATCTTCCGTTTCATTGAAAAAAGCATTCCTAAAACGAGTAACTGGTTGCGAAGCTAAGATATAACTGTACTTTTTCAACTTCATATCATTGGTTAAATAACATTGCCCTTGTTTGGTTAGCGTATTTTCGGAAACGTCTTGATATTGTAATCCCTCTTTATTGATAATTCCCATTAAGCGCGCCTTATTGACAGTCATGGGCGCTTCATAGACGTTGGCTTGGTCATAATCTAAAAAACGTATCTTATTTTCGTTAAAATCCAATTGAATTTTCGTAAAATACTGGTCCGTCAACTCATTAAAGTTAGTAAAATTAATGGATAGATTATAAATCGAAGCATAGTCCGAGATTAAAAAGGGACCTTGATAAAGAAGTTCAATACCTTGGTCCATTTGATTGTAGCGCTTAAGTTGCTCTGCATTTTTTGTCACAACTTGTGTCAATTTACCAAACGTAGCCATTTTAATATCATTTTGAACATTACTAATTAATGTTTCACGATTACTTTGCATCGCTTTTCCATCAGTTATTCGAATCAATTGCAAAGGTAAATAGACATCGCCAATGGCTTTTTCATTGACAGCTGTTGTGACTTGGCTTCCCGACTTCATTTCTGGTATTTTTTTGGCAGAATTCAGCCAGATATTGACTGAAAAATATATACTTAAAATGACCATTAAAATCAAGCCAATTCTTGTAATCCATTCTGATAATTTCATCATTCCCACCAATCCTCTTCATAAGGTTCATATGGTAGTGAAATATAGAAAGTCGATCCTTCACCTTCTGTACTTTCCACCCAAATACTCCCGTTATGGGCCCGAATTACTTCTTTAGAAATTGCTAAACCTAAACCAGTCCCACCTTGTGCTCGCGCACGGGCTTTATCCACACGATAAAAACGCTCGAAGACTTTCCCGAGATCTTTTTTAGGGATGCCCAAACCTTGGTCCGAGATACTAAAGACGACATTATTATGTGTTTCAACTAGTCGGCAGGTAATGACGCCGCCATCTGGCGAATACTTAATCGCATTGTTCAAAATGTTGTCTAAAACCTGAATTACTTTGTCTGTATCTAACTCTACCCATAAATCGCGTTTAGTAAATTCACGGCGAATTTTGTAATTTTTTTGCTCATTTTCAATCATCATATCAAAGCGATCCAAGACAAAATTAATCAATTCGTTAAAATTCACATACTCTAATTGAAGATGTGTATTCCCAGAGTCCATCCGAGATAGATTCAACAAATCATTAATCATACGAATCATTCGGTCGGTTTCTTCTAACGTGACTTTTAAGAAATTCGGCGCAATCTCAGGGTTTTCCCAAGCTCCTTCACTCAAAGCCTCTATATAACTACGCATACTTGTCAAAGGCGTTCGCAACTCATGAGAAACATTGGAAACAAATTCCCGTCTTTCCCGTTCGTTTTTTTCCTGTTCTGTGACGTCATGAAGTACGCAAACTAAGCCAGTAATAAATCCTGATTCCCGACGAATCATCGTAAAGTCTACCCGGATAATCATTTGGTCTTCTTCACGATCAGACGTTGAGCGATCAATCAGCAGTTCATCTGGCTCTTCTAACAGCTTCCGCAATGTGTAGTCTTCTTCAATATCTAACAACTCTAATAACGAGGTCCCAATCACATTTTCATTTTTTACATTTAATAATGAAAGGGCCATTTCATTAATCGTAATCACCTTTCCGCGGCGATCCGTCGCAATGACGCCATCTGTCATATGCGTTAGGACACTATCTAAACGATTTCTTTCTGCTTCCATTGTTTCTTGTGCTTCTTCAATCCGTTCTGATAATTGATTAAATGTTTCTGCTAATTGGCCTAATTCATCTTTTCCATGGACTTCTACTTTTCCAGCGTAATCACCACGAGCGATTCGAATGGCTTGCTCGCGCATTTCACCAATCGGCTTCGTGATTGATCGTGCAATCAGTAAGGTCACAATAATCGAAATTGCTGCGGCAATAATAGAAGCAGTGAAAAAGATACTTGCTGTGTTGGTAATTTCTTGGTATTTATTTTCTAAATTACTTTTCACATAAAGGACACCAATCACTGTTTCTCCAGTAGGCGATTGAATCGGCTGAACATTCACATACACGCGTTTATCATTATCTAAAGCTTGATATTTTTTACTCGTAAAGTCATTTAAATCACGATAATCATTCTTTTTCCCAATAATATTTTGTTGATTTAAATCATTGGTTGCCCGAATAATCCCTTTATCATCGACAATTCTCGCTTCAGAAATGTCTGCATTTGAAAAATCAGATAACGCTTTTTTTAAATTTGCATCAACGTCACTACGTTCGAGATCTTTATTGCTCATCTGCGTGCTTAACGTATTTGACAATTGGACAACCTGGGAATCCATATTTTTCTTAAAATCGGAAATTGTAGTGGCTTCCAATTCACGAATGAAGTAGCCACCAATGATTTGAATCGCAATCAGTAACAGCAGAATAAATGATAAAGCAATCTTAAAATTAACAGATTGAAAAAAGTGAACTTTTTTCTTCATACCTGATTACTCCTGTTCAGGATTTCTTAGATAATAACCAACCCCACGACGAGTAACTAAATACGTTGGATGACTTGGACTATCTTCAATTTTTTCTCTTAAACGACGTACGGTTACGTCCACTGTCCGCACATCCCCAAAATAATCATAACCCCAAACGGTTTGTAATAAATGTTCACGAGTCATCACTTGTCCGATATGTTTTGCTAAGTAATAAAGTAACTCAAATTCACGGTGGGTTAATTCAATTTTTTCACCCCGTTTTGAGACCATGTATGCATCAGGATGAATGGTTAAATCACCAATCGTTAATTCAGATTGCGTTGTCACCTCGGCTTCTTTCGCATTGGTTGCACCTCGCCGTAAATTGGCTTTTACACGAGCAACTAATTCACGATTTGAAAATGGTTTCGTTACATAGTCATCGGCTCCTAATTCTAATCCTAAAACCTTATCAATTTCAGAATCTTTGGCGGTCACCATAATGATTGGCATATCATGTGTTTTGCGCACTTCTCGCGCGACTTCTAAGCCATCCATTTTAGGGAGCATTAAGTCTAAAATAATTAAGTCTGGTTCCACTTCTTCCACTTTTTCAAGTGCTTCTTCTCCATCGTAAGCAGTAAATACTTCATATCCTTCTTTAACCAAATTATATTTAACGATCTCTGAAATTGGCTTCTCGTCATCAACTACTAAAATTTTCTTCACAAAGAGACACCTCTTTTTCCTTCTAATCTTATTTGATACTTTCCTATTATACCTTATTTTGATGATGTTTTCATCTTTGGTTAAAAATGCGCCTTCAGGTTCTCCTAGTATAACAAAAAAAGAATCTCTGACAACAATTGACGCTTGTTATCAAAGATTCTTCTTCTGCTAATCTATTCTTCCGTATCTAAGACGAATTTTGCTACAAGAGCGGCTAATAATCCACCAATTAATGGCGCAACGATAAAAATCCACAACTCAGATAACGCTGAACCACCCGCAAAAACGGCTGGCGCGATGCTACGAGCTGGGTTGACAGAAGTTCCTGTCAAAGGAATGCCGACTAAGTGAATCATTGTTAGTGTTAACCCAATTACGATTCCTGCTAATGAAGCATTGCCTTTCTTAGCACTTGTAACTGTCATGACAACTAAAACAAAAATAAATGTTAAAATAATTTCGACTGTCAATGCACCAGCAACACTTAATTCCCCTACGCCATTTTGACCTAAGTTCTCAATACTTTTACCAGCACCTTTTAGAATGCTTAATAATGCAAATGAGGCAATCAAGCCACCAACAATTTGTCCCACTACATAGTAGATTAGTTCCATTGTTGTTATTCGTTTATTAAGCCACATTCCTATAGAAACAGCTGGATTTAGATGTGCACCTGAAATTGTGCCAATACTATAGGCAGCAGCAACAATTGTTAACCCAAATGCTAAGGCAATCCCCGTTGTTCCAATCCCTTCCATACCATTTCCTAGAACGGCTGTTCCTGTCCCAAAAAAGACAAGAATAAATGTTCCTAAACATTCTGCTATTGCTTTTTTCACAAAAAATTCCCCCTTTGTAGACAAATTGTAACACATTCGTGAAATTTTCAATATAATTTTCGTTGTTTTTCCAGCAAAATGATATTTCTATGAAAAAGAGAAATCTTAAATGAAAAATCCCCTCAAAAAAATTTGAGGGGATTTTTCATTTAATTAATCATTTAATAACTGTATACCAACACCTAAAAGTCCTGGTCCTGTATGAACAACTAATGCCGGACTAATCGTTCCAAAGTAAATTTCTTCTGCTTGTGGAAAAGCCGCTTTCAAGCGTTCCATCATTGCTTTTGCTTCTTCCTCTGCCGCACCGTGAGCGACTGCCAAACGAAAACGGGGTGCCTCACCTATAAAGTTCGTCACCAACTCAAACGTTTTATCAAGACTTTTTTTACGGCCGCGAGACTTAGCCACCGTATAGTAAATGCCTTCTTCATTACAAGAAATAATGGGGTTTAATTTTAGCGCATTCCCTAAAATAGAAGTGACTAAACCAATTCGTCCACCTTTTTGTAAATATTCTAAAGTGGCTACATTAAAAAATACTTTTGCGTTGGCTACTTCTTCTGTTAATTTTTGTTGTAATTCTTGCCATCCTAATCCTGTTTCAATTAATTCTGCTGCTCGTATCGCCTGAATGCCAGCCCCGATACCAATGTTCTTTGTATCTAAAACAAATACATCTAGTCCTTCGGTTTGTTCTCCAAGCAAGCGAACCACATTATACGTTCCACTTAAACCACTAGAAATGGTCACCGCTAAGACTTTTTCGTAACCCGCTTCTTTAATTTTGTCAAAAATAGCTTGGATTGTTGCACCATCAGGTAATGAAGTACTAGGGATTTCTTTCTCTAAACGTTGATACACTTCTTCTGGTGTAATATCTACCTTATCTGTATAGGTTTTTTCAGGATAAATAATCTGTAAAGGCAAGACATACATGCCGTATTGTTTGACTAATGCCTCTGGAACATCTGTCCCAGAATCAACCAGTAGTGCGATTTTTTCTTTATTCATGTGTCATCTCATCCATTTCTTTTAAGTATTCTTGTTCCAATTCAATCACTTTTTCACTAAACATTTTAGTAGCAAAAGACATTGTCGCTGCTTTTACAGCCAAATATTCAATCCCCATAGGTTCTTGTGATTTGGCCTGAACTTCTTTTTCTTGCGCTTGAGCAGCAATCACATAAATCGCTCGTTCCTGTTCTTGACAAAATAAATTGTACGCTTCACGAATACCAACCGTGGCTCCTTGGAATAAAATGCCTTGCTTAATTTCTGGCAATGTTAACACTTGTTTCAACAACGTAATCGCAATTAAAAACGCTAAATGCTTTTGATTGTAGCGCTTTTTCACTGGGGCCGGGATTAACCCGTGTTTGACATAATTATTAACCATTGAGGACGTTAACAAAGTATGTTTTTCCAGTGTAATCAATGGGGATAAGTATTTTTCTATCAGAGTAATCACTTGATCCATATATAATTCAATGTCTGGTAACTCATGCCATCTTGGCAAATGAACGTTTTCCAATTGTTGGCCCCAATCTTGTAGTGATTTTTCTATCTCGTCCATAAAAACCCTCCTAACCATTTCTAAAAAAGAATATCATACTTTTGACAATTATTCAATCTAGTTTTTAAAACTAGATTGAATAAAAAAGAAAAGCGAGCAATTTTGGAATTGTTCACTTTTCTCTCTTTATTTTTTTAAAGAACGTTTTCCGATTAAAACACCTATCAAAAACAGGCCTTCTAATAAAACAAAAAACAAGATAAAACAATGCATAAAGTAGGCTTCAGGCAAGGCATTGATAATCGGATCAGTCAGCGGATTAAATAACCAAGCATCGTTGTTAAAAAATAATCCATGAAACGCAATAAAAAATTGATCAAAGCCAATCAGCATGAAAAAGCCAAAAAGCACAGGCAAAAACATTCCCCACTGAAATGGCCGTATCAATGTCCATAAACGCTGATTTTTCACCAAATATTTTAAATAAAGGACACTAGGCATCAACGTAACTAGTAATACGCCATAGCACAATAAAAACAATTTTTTCACTTCATAAAAATGAAAAGCCGCGCTATCAGACATTGGAAAATCAGGAAATACTAATGTTTTTTCAAAAGGATTGTTTAAGTACATCATTAAATGATCGTAATTTTTAATCAAGGTCACACGATCAACCTCTACGTCTTTTAAAATATTTAAGTGTTGGATATCAAAAAGATACAATGGACGAAAATTGATCGTGATCGTGATACTTAAAGCCACAATCGTTAAAAACAAACAAATGAGTCCAAGTGTTTCCCTTAAACGCAATTTCGACCTCATCATACTCAAAAAGTCCATTCATCTAAGGAATCAACAACATAAGTTGGAGGCGTTGGCAAAGTTGGAACAGCGGACTTAGGGGTAAAACCCGATGTAACTAACAAGCTATCAATACCATTTTGAATCCCTGATTGAATATCGGTTTCATAATTATCTCCAACCATAATTACTTGCTCTTTTTCTACGCCTAAATGCGCAATCGCTCGTTCCATGATAATCGCTTTTGGTTTGCCAATATAAACTGGTTTTGTTTGAGTAGCTGTCTCCACAAACGTCACAACTGAACCTGCACCAGGTAATAAGCCTCTTTCTGTCGGAATGTTCTTATCTGGATTGGTCCCAATAAACAACGCCCCTTTTTGAATGGCTAAGGTAGCTAAAACCACTTTTTCGTAAGATAATTCTGTATCAAGTCCCACGACAACATAATCAGGGTTTGTTTCATCCCATTCAAAACCTGCTTCTAAAATTAAGTCAATTAAACCAGCCTCGCCGATGACAAAGACTTTCTTGCCTCGATTGGTTTCTTTCATGTAATCAATCGTCGCTAAAGTCGCTGTATAAACAAGGGATGCTGGGACATGAATATCAAATTCATTTGCTAAACGTTGTGCCACTGTTTCAGGAGATTTAGTGGTATTATTCGTTACAAATAAAAAAGGCAAATCTTTTTCCTGTAACTGCTCGACAAAACGTTTTCCGGCTGGAATTGGTTCTTTTCCTAAATAAATCGTTCCATCTAAATCAATTAAATATCCTTGATAGTCTTTTTTCACTCTGTTTACTCCTCACGTTGACGAATCGTAAAGCCTTTGCCAGATTTTTTGGAACTAGGCTGTTTGGGTGTAGTCGTTTTTTTATTTTCTTCTTTTCGCGTACGAATCACTGGCTTGCTATTTTTATTAGCGGGCGCACTCTTTTCCTCGACAAACGCGTTAGAACGATTATTCTTTTTATGGCGACGACGACGATGCGTTGTTTTTTCTTTACGTTCCCCTGTTCGTTCAATTACAAAATAGGCACAGCCAAAATTACAATATTCATACAAATAGTCTTCTAGTGTATCAATGCGTTGATCCGGCGCTGCCCGACGATTAGAAGTATCAAAAAAGCCACGCAAGCGTAACTGTTCATAGCCCCAGTCTCCTACGATATAATCATAACGCGCTAATACTTCACTAAACCGTTCACCTAAGCGTTCAGGATCAAAGGCATCACGATGATTTTTAACAATTCGGTACTCTCTTTCACCAATTTGAATATCTGTTTCATTCACAATGGTGACAATTTCCCCTTTTTTCTTTTCTTTTACAGGTTCTTCTTTTATTTCTTCAAGAACTGCTGTTAGTTCTTCTGTAAAGGTTGCAGCAGTTTCTGTTTCTTTTTCTTTTTTTTCGGTTGTCTTTTTGTCTGTCATTTTTTCACCACCTAGTTTTTATTATACCTTGTTTTTATTTGATTGGATAGTGGGCATGCAGATAGTTCGCCACGACAGTTCTTAAAACGTCTGGAAATAAAAATTCGACTTCTCCAACTAACTCAATCGTTGGGAAAAACGGAACAAATTGAAAGTGATCCACTGTTGTCAGCGTATATTTCTGCTCTGGCTGAATAGGTTTCCCTTGCCAAAAAACGGTCTGGCTATTTCGCTCAAAACGAATCCCATCATAACATAATTCGCCAAAAATTTTCCCGCGGAAGCCCATCCCGCGAATCGGAAATTTCCGCAGAAATTGACGACTTTTTTCCATTTCACGAATCAAACGGCTCATGTCTGACCCTTTCAAGGTAACCTTGATTAAATGCATTGGATGAGGCAAGGCCTCATGTAATTGGTCTGCATTGATTATTCCTTCTGGTAAATCTGCTAAAAATAACCCGTTGTTCAACACAGCCGCTTCGGTCTGCCCCGCTTCTTTTAACGCCTTCAAGGCAACAGTTATAAAGGCATGCGGTTGCCGTAAGTCCGTTGACAAGGTTTCAGGGATTTGTGCAATTTGCTGCGCTTGCAATAGTCGATGACCTTCCGTTAAGTAACCCGCAATTTCCTTGGCATCAGTTGCTTGCTCTTCTAAACTTGCTGTTTCAATCGTTTTTGCATAACTTGTGACTTGCTTCGTGTCGGCATCCACAAACAGATGCACTTCACCAATATACTGTCCATATTTGCCAGCAGCTGCTAGTTGCACATGATTAATTTTTTCACCATCTTTAAATAAATGATGTGTATGGGAACCTAAAATCACTTGAATTTCAGGATAATTCGCCGCAATCATAAAATCAGTATCTATCCCCAAGTGACTAAGCAAAATGAGAACATCACATTGAGGCGCAACTTCTGTAATCAGTTGAGGAAGGACTGCTTCCACTTGTTTGATTGTCCAGCCATTGGGATTATACGTTAAAGGAAATGGTGCGGTTAAGCCAATAAACCCTAACTTCGTGCCTTCTTTAGTTGTCATAATTTTATATGCTTGACAAAAATCTGGTAACGTTTGGGTTTTTGGATCTTCTAAATTAGCTAAGACCACTTCAAATGTTGCCTGATCATATAAATGCTCTAATTGTTTCTTTGAATTGCCGATTCCTTCATTATTTCCAATTGTAACCAGGTCATACGCTAATGTATTCATTATAGCTACATTTGCTCGACCATCTGTTGCTTCGGTCAAAGGATGACACCGATCTGAAAAGTCACCTAAATCAATGGTTACGACTGTTTTGCCCTCTTTTTGGTACAGCGAACGTTTGGATTTAACCAGACGCCGTATTTTGGGCCAATTTTCAAAGTGAGAATGAAGATCATTGGTATGGAACAACACAATCTCTTCCACTAAAATCGCCTCCTTTATTCAGCGCTCTGATTAATAGTACCATATTTATAGAAGAAAGTTACAAAAAAGAACAGATGACTTTAGAAGAATTTCTCCTAAAATCACCTGCTTTTATCAGGACGAACTATGCATTATTTTTGGGACGCTTGCGTTGCGTCGCTTCCATGATAACTGGTAAGATCACAGGACGACGTTTGGTTTGTTCAAATAAATAACGGCTTAAGTTTTCGCGGATTTCTTGTTTCAGTTTGCTCCATTCAAAATCGTCACTTTCTAAATGCTTTTCAACAATTTCTGTAACAATATTGCTACTTTCTTTCATTAGGTCTTTACTTGTTTTAACGTAAACAAAACCTCTAGAAGTAATTTTAGCTGGTGAAACAATTCGTTTTTCTCGGCGATTAATTGTCACAACAGCCACAAAAATACCATCTTCGGAAAGAATACGACGATCTCGTAAAACGATATTACCAATATCGCCGACACCAATCCCGTCAATCATAATATTTTCGGCCGTTGTGCTGCCAGCTACCGACATTCTACCTTTTGTATACTCTAGAATGTCCCCACGACCTGTAATAAAGATATCTTTATAAGGCATGCCAATTTCGTGTGCTAAGTCCGCATGCGCAGCTAACTGGCGGTATTCACCTTGGACAGGAATGAAATATTTTGGTTTCATTAAGTTCAACATCAATTGCAAGTCATTCGGATTAGCGTGACCAGACACACGTAAATTGTCGGAAATTTGCTTCACCGTAGCACCGGCCCGATAGACAATATCCTCTGTTTTGGCAACCGTTGTTTCCATGGCCGTTGTCGGCGTTGTCGTAATATAAACTAAATCGCCTTCTTCAATTCGAACGACACCATGTGTATTATTAGCCATTTTTTGAAGTGACTTAATCGGTTCTCCCATCCGGCCTGTTTCTAAAATTAATAACTGTTCGGGTGCATATTTTTTCATTTCTTTTGGTTTCACTAATAGATCTTCGCTTGGCAATTGTAATTTTTCCAATTTCATCGCCGTCCGAATAATCCGTTCAAAATCTTGGCCTGTCAAAACGACTTTACGACCAGAACGATCCGCTGCATTCAATACTTGTTGGACCCGTTGCAAATTACTTGCCACACATGCCACGATGATTCGTCCTTCCCAATAGCGAATCGTGTCGAACACTTCATCAGCGATTTGGGCTTCCGATGCAACTTGGGCTGGGTTTTCAGCATTTGATGAATCACTAAGTAACGCCAAGACGCCTTCTTTCCCAATTTCAGCCAAGCGGCCATAATCGGTTTGATACATCTCAATCGCACTTTGATCAAATTTAAAATCACCAGTATAAACAATGTTGCCTTCTTTTGTTTTGATGCTAACGCCAATCGAATCTGGAATGGTGTGCGTTGTTTTAAAGAAGCTCACCGTTGCTTGACCAAAATCAATTTCTGTATGCGGGTCAATCACATGGAAATCTTTAAATTTCTTCGTTTCCGCATGACTGTTGACACTTAGTTTTGCTAGTTCAATCGTTAATTCTGTCCCAAAAACAGGCACTTGAATTTTTGAAAGCAAATACGGCAAGGCCCCAATTGCATCTGCATGGCCATGTGTTAAAAAGACCCCTGCAATTCGTTCACTATTTTCTTCTAAATACGTAAAATCCGGAATGACAACGTCAATTCCTAAAAGTTCGTTCTCTGGATATTGTAATCCACAATCCAGTACAAAAATTTCATCTTCCACTTCAGCAACGTACATATTTTTTCCATTTTCACGAACGCCGCCTAATGGAACGATTTTTATTGTACTCACTCTTTTCACCTCTCTATGATTACACGTTCTTTAAATCTCTAACGTGCGAATAATTCTTTGCTCTTCTTCTGGTGTACAAGCAACTAGAGGTAAACGTAAATTTCCAACAGGAATACCTAAATGATTTAAGGCCGCTTTCACGGGTGCCGGCGAAGGCACTGAAAACAATGCGTTCATTTTTGGTAATAACTGTCGTTGAATTTTAGCCGCTTCCGGCAAGTTTCCCTGCTCCAGCGCTTGATACATCTCATACATTGACGAACCGAAGACATGACTGGCTACCGAAATAACCCCTTGTCCGCCAAGTGCCTTGGTGGCAAAAGCCAACCCGTCTTCTCCAGTATACACTAGAAAGTCTTTTGGCGCTCTTTCAATCAACTCAGTAATTGCATCTAACCCTGCACATTCTTTAATTGCCACAATTTTTTCCAATTGTGCTAAGCGCAAAGTAGTTTCCACTTCTAGGCATGCAGCCGTTCTACCAGGAACATTGTACAAAATAATTGGCAGTTCACTTGCTTCTGCGATGGTTTTAAAATGTTGATACATACCTTCTTGATTTGGTTTATTATAATAAGGAACAACCGCCAAAACAGCATCGATACCAGCGATTGTCGCTAACTCTTTCACAAAAGCGACTGAGTCACGTGTATCATTCGTACCTACACCACAAATAATCGGAATACGTCCATCGATCAGTTCAATAATTCGCTGGAATAATTGTAATTCTTCTTCATGAGTTAACGTGGGTGATTCACCAGTTGTTCCTGCTAAAATAACGCCTTCTGTATGATTGGCCAATAAATAGTCTACCAATTGCGGTAGTTTATCAAAATCTATTTCTCCCGATTCTTGAAACGGCGTAACCATTGCCGTAATAATTGTTGCATTCGTTAAATCCATCCTATTCCCTCCCGAGTATACAATACAAACCTTCTAGTCGTTTTCAGGTACACGAAGCAAATTCATTTCGTGTAGCGTTTCAGCAATTTGGACCGAGTTCCAAGCAGCTCCTTTTAATAGGTTGTCTGATACAATCCATAAATGGAAACCGTTCTTCACGTCAACGTCTTGACGAATACGGCCGACAAATGTTTCTTTCTGGTTGACGCTATTTAGCGCTTGTGGATATAGTTGTTCACTTGGCTCATCTTGCAAAATTACACCTGGAGCTTGCGCCATTAATTCTTGGATGGCTGAGACCGATGCATCTGCTTGTTTCACTTCTATATAAACAGATTCAGAATGTCCTGAAATTACCGGAATACGGACACAGGTGGCAACAACTTTTAGCTTGTTGTCTCCCATGATTTTTTTTGTTTCATTCATCATTTTCCATTCTTCGTAGGTATACCCTGCTTCTGAAAAAACATCAATTTGAGGCAACGCATTAAAAGCAATTGGATAATGTTTTTCGTCACTGCCAGCTGGTAAAATTTCAGCTGACCATTCACTGACAGGTTTTCCCTCTAAAAAATCTTCGGCTTGTTCTTTTAGCTCATTAATTGCACGGATACCTGCGCCACTCACAGCTTGATACGTTGAAACGATGATTCGTTCTAAGCCAAACGCTTGCCGAATTGGTTCCAAGGCCACCATCATTTGAATCGTAGAACAATTGGGATTTGCGATGATTCCCTGATGATTTTTCAAGGCTTCCGGGTTCACTTCTGGAACAACTAAAGGAACATCTTTTGCCATTCTAAAATGGCTAGTGTTGTCAACAACAACAGCTCCGCGCTTAACTGCTTCTGGTGCAAACTTTTCGGAAATACTCCCACCAGCACTAAATAATGCTAAATCGATTCCTTCAAATGATTCCGGGACTAATTCTTCCACGATAAGAGGTTGCCCTTTAAACTGAATCTCTTGTCCAGCAGAACGCTTAGACGCCAATAACCTCACACTGGCAATTGGCAAACTTGTTTCTGCTAACAATTCAATCATTCTTGTCCCGACAGCACCTGTTGCTCCTACCACGGCAACATGATATTCTTTTCCCATATTTTCATACTCCCCTCTTACCTTCTTGTAAAAGCTACTTGTCCTATTTTACCATAGTATTGAAAAAACCTACATAGTCAAAAAAATGATTTTTTTATTTTCCCATGATATTTTAAAACTATTACCCATCAAAGGACTATCCATTGACTTTTGACTTAAATTTGTTATAGTTAAAACGAATTTAATTATAAAGGGAGCGAAATTTCATGGCACGCGTAGAAAGTTTTGAATTAGATCACAACACAGTAAAAGCACCATATGTTCGCCTTGCTGGCACAGAACAAAATGGTGATGCGTTAGTCGAAAAATATGACTTACGTTTCTTACAACCAAACAAAGATGCCCTACCAACAGGCGCATTACACACGTTGGAACATTTATTAGCAGTTAACATGCGTGATGAATTAAAAGGAATCATTGACATTTCGCCAATGGGTTGCCGCACTGGTTTTTATATGATTATGTGGGATCAACATTCACCACAAGAAATCCGTGATGCATTAGTCAACGTTTTAAACAAAGTAATCAATACAGAAGTTGTTCCAGCAGTCTCTGCAAAAGAGTGCGGAAACTACAAAGATCATTCTTTATTTGCAGCGAAAGAATACGCAAAAATCGTCTTAGACCAAGGAATTAGTTTAGATCCATTTGAACGTATTCTGTAATCTTTAGCAATTAACGACAGAGAAACCCACTATTAAGCTGTGGGTTTTTCTGTTCTCTTTCTTAATTTAAACGGAGGTTTTTTATGAATCAAACAATCGAACAATTACTAAGTCACCGTTCCGTTCGTCATTTTAAAAAGCAAGCGTTAACGGACAAGCAGAAACAACAGTTAATTACTGCAGCTCAAGCAGGATCAAGCTCCAATTTTTTACAAGCTTATACAATTATAGAAATCAAAGATCCTGAGCTACGCAGAGAATTGGGACGTTTAGCGAATTGTGAAGACTATGTCGTTAACACTGGTGTGTTCTATGTTTTTGTTGCTGATTTGTATCGTCATGCAACGATTTTGTCAAAAGAGGGGCAATCATTGGAACCCTTAAAGACACCAGAATCATTATTAGTAGCTGCCGTTGATACAACGATTGCTGCGCAAAACATGGCCATTGCGGCTGAATCTATGGATTTAGGGATTTGTTATATTGGCGGCATTCGAAATGACTTAGACACAGTAGCCAAACGCTTATCTTTGCCTGAATTAACTGTACCACTTTTCGGATTAACAATCGGTGTACCAGAAACGTTAAATGGTGTAAAACCACGGATGCCTTTTGAAAATATTTTAAGTGAAAATCACTACCAATCAGACAAATTGACAGATATGCACACATATGATGAATTATTAAAAGATTATTATGCCAGCCGCTCAAGTAACGCCCAAACAGCGGATTGGTCACAGAAGTCTTTGTCCTATTTTTCTTATAATCGTCGGCCAGAAGTAAAAACATTTTTACAGAAGCAAGGATTTGATATCTAAACAAAAGAGCGTGGGCTTACGTTATTTCAACGTAAGCCCACGCTCTTTTGTTAATTTTTATTTATCTTTACTAAATTTGTCTTTTAAGTCTTCAAAGCCTTCTTTAACTTTATCAGTTAATTTTTCAGCGCCTTCTTTAAGGTCGTCGCCGGCATCACGTGCTTTGTCTTTTACGTCAGCAAAGGTTGATTGAGCTTTTCCTTCAAGTTCTTTGCCTTTATCATCCGTAACTTTGCCTTGCGCTTCTTTTGCAGTACCTTCTACTTTATCTTTTGCATCGTCAAAACGTCCTTTTAAATCTGCCATGCTAATCCCTCCTAAATAATTAATTACATAATAAGAGTATCATTCTTAGCCATTTCCTTCAAATATAATGCATGAACTGCGAGTAAATGGTTATTTTTGAGCTATTAAAGCTTTTTTTGCCAAGGCAAAGCAACCAATTGTTCCTGGATTATCTTCTAAAAGAGGCGTCACCAAGTATTTTTCTAAAGGCGGTGTTTCCACATATCCATTGACTAATTCAGCAAATTTTTCACGAACTTTCGGCATCAAATGACGTTGTTTCATGACGCCGCCACCTAAAATGATCACTTCTGGCGCTAATAATAAAGTAGTATTGTACGCCGCTTGCGCTAAATAATAAGCTTCTAGTTCCCAAGTTTTATGATCCTCTTCCAATAAATGACCTTTTTTACCAGAACGACCTTCAACTGCTGGTCCTGCTGCAATCCCTTCTAAACAATCTCCATGATAAGGACAATTTCCTGCATACGTATCTTCAGGATGACGACGGACTAACGCATGCCCCATTTCTGGATGGCTAAAGCCTTCAATAAACTCACCGTTTTGAATCGCTCCAGCGCCAACACCAGTTCCAATTGTATAATATACACAACTAGATGTATGTTGCCCATTTCCAGCAACATACTCACCATATGCCGCAGCATTCACATCCGTTGTCCAAGCCATTGGCACATCAAAATGTTGTTTCATAGTTCCTAACAAGTCAAAGTTACGCCAAGCTAATTTTGGTGTAGAAGTGATATAACCATACGTAGGAGAATCAACATGAATATCAATCGGACCAAACGAACCAATCCCAATCGCTTTTAAAGGATATTGTTGGAAAAATTCTATTACTTTTTTCATTGTTTCTTCTGGGGTTGTTGTGGGAAAACTGACACGTTCTACGATGGTCAAATCATCTGTCCCAACGCCACATACAAATTTTGTGCCACCGGCTTCGATACTTCCTAAAAGTTTTTCTGTCATTGCAATATGCTCCTTCGTTTCCATTTTATAAGTAAGCGGATACATTACTTTTGATTAAATAACTAACATACACGTTTAGTTTACCACTTTTTTGTCGTTTCGACAGAACAATTTAACAATTTCAGTCAGATTGCCCAATGAAATCTGGCAAGTTGCTAAAGAGCATTTTCCTAAAACAAAAAAACGAGCATTCACGGTTATCTAACAATGAATGCTCGTTTTTTGTTTATTGATTCTTTAGCGAAAAATATAACAATAGTCCGATTGTAATCCACCCACCACTAAGTAAAAGCATTAACCAACTTAAAAGCGTTTCTTTTAGAATACTTCTGGGTTCTTTTGCATGCTGAATAAAACTCATACTAGTCAGCAAAGAAAAGAGGAAAAACATAAAACAAATGACCGCTAAACCGCCAGACAACCAAAACCAACTAGCCATTATTCTCACTCTCCTTTTCGCTTGTTTTTTGATAATTATTGCGCCAAATGACACTATAAATTGCCCCAATTGTGATTACTAACAACGTGTAGAAAGTCGGTAACCACCATGTGGGTAGGACCCATTTGATCGTAGCTTCTTGATTCAATTTTTTTGCTTCACGAGTGTTAATCGTAAATTCTTGTTGAAAAGGCCAAGACCGTTGTTCATCTTGTTGTAAAATAGCACGTCCTGTAAATATATAAGTCCCAGCATCTAGCGGTTGTTTGCCCAAATCAAGATGAAAATTCATGGAACTATTTGGGGCAAAGCGAACATTTTTTAGTGTCCGTTGTGCAATTTTTTTAGAGGACCCTTTTTTTATCACTTGACCTTCTAAACGAACTTCTGGAAAAATAGCAGCACACGGATTTTGAATGACCGCCTTTAGCGATTTGGCCCCTAAAGCAATTGTAGGTGTTACTTTCGCTAATTTCAGTTGGTTCACCTCTGTTAAAGGAGCATTCTCAGCACTCCTCATGGCAATCGCAACATTAAACCCGTAGCGACTGGTTAATCCCGTTGCTTGGTTCTCTTCCTCTGTTTTTTCATCTTTGAGATGCGCATAAACCCCGCCTAAAACAACTCCTTTGATAGGCTGATCAAGTCCCTTCACCTTCATCTTTGCTGATACTGTTTGATGAGGCGGCACACTCACTTCCTCATTTTCTAAAGTAACCAAGTCTGTCAGCGGAACCTTTAACGATGAATCAAGTGGTTTATCAAAATCATTGTACACAATCAACCCATTATCATTTGTTGATGCATTTGCTAGAGTCAATACGATGGACAATTTTTCGTCTGTCTTATTTTTTATATCTAAGACAATAGTGGAAGATTGCTTTGGTGCCAGAATTAAATCATAATAACTAGATGTTCCTGACACTTGATTTTCTGGTAAAACAGGCGTTACTGTAAATTTAGTCTTCATTTCTTCTGTAGCTTCTACTTTTGGAACAATAATAAAAAATGTGAAAAACAGAAATAGACAGAAAACACCGACTTTTTTTCTACTCATTTCTTCAAGATCTCCTTTATAAAGCTGAATGTACCTACTAGTCTAACAAATCAGCAAAACAATGCTGATCAATCTTTGACTTTTGGGAAGGATAATCTTGAAAAAAGTCTCCTTGAAAAATACCAAGGAGACTTTTTATTATTCACTATAATATAATTCTTTTTTTATCTGTGTGGTTGATACTTCTGGCGTTCGTGGCAAATAAAGAACCTTTGCGGTTGTTTCAACTTCTAGAAAATCAAAAGCCCCTTGCCAATCATCGCCCATGACTAACGTATCAATTTTAAATTCAGCAATATCGGAAACTTTTTGTTTCCAACTAGTTTCAGGAATAACTAAATCAACATAACGAATTGCCTCTAATAATTGTTTACGTTTTTCATATGAAAAATAACTTTGTTTCTTTTTTTCTAAATTAAAAGCATCTGTTGAAAGTCCAACAATCAGGTAGTCCCCTTGTTGTTTCGCTTTTTTCAACAAATTAATATGACCATAGTGCAGGAGGTCAAATGTGCCGTAAGTAAGTATTTTTTTCATAAAAACCTCCATTGTACTTTGATATTTCTTCGTTAATTATCAATTTTTGTGAATAGAAAAAAGGCTACTCTTGATTGACTTTGATGGTTTTTCGATCAAATTTTTTATTTTCTGTAGCAGTATAAATTAGTAATAACTTACTCAGAGATTTTATAGAGAAAGACGTTGTTGTAGCTTTTTTTAATTGCTTTAACTGCTTTTGCAATTTTAACGGATTTTTATCTTTTAATAATTTAATTTTCGTTAAACGAAAAATGTGTTCCTGATGCTCAAATGAACGTTCAGCATCTGAATGACTAAAACGAAGATATTCTGAAAGCACCTCTTGATTTACAGCAACTTTTCCTTTTGGTAAAAACCATTCTTTGCCATTTTGATCTATTAGATGCCGCTCACTTTGATTTGAAATAACAATTTCTTTATCGTCTTCAAAAAGATACGAAAAAAGCATTGCTTTTTTTATAATTATGTACTCAGTTACTTCATATGAAGACAATTTTCTTAATTCTTCTATCAAACTATTCCATTGATTATTTTGAACAAATTTACTTAGTTTGTGAATAGGTGGTACTCGTAAAATGAACTTCTCATCTTTCTCTATTTTCACGATATAAAAAGTTGTGTCTACGTCATTTTCCCAAATAAACAAAATAATCATTTACTGCCCCCTAGACTTGTTGTTCCGATACTTAATAGTCAAATAAATATATTTAGGAATTTGCATTAACCGATCGTATCTCTTCATTGTCAAACAACGATATAACCATTCCAAATTGTGATTTATATAAAATTCTGGCGCTCTTTTTACTGATCCAGCTAATACGTCAAAAGTACCGCCTACGTCTAAAAATACATTAGCTGTCAGGTGATCAATTGTTTGTTCCAAAAAAATCTCTTGTTTCGGTGAACCTAATGCTACAAAGACAAACCTTGGTTCAGCTTTGTTAATTTGTTCCACAATTTCTTGCTGTTTTTTCTTTGTATAGCCATGTAAAATACCGCTAATAACAATCCCTGGATATTGTCGTTGAATATTTTTAGCTGCTGCTTCAACTACTTCTTGCTTTGCACCATACAAGAAGATTCGTTCCTTATGTTGATTTGCATACTCTAAAAAATTATCCATGACATCAATTCCTGTAACTCTTTCACGAATAGACCCACCCATTAGCTTCGATGCCTTGACCACACCTATCCCATCTGCAATCCGATGAGTTGCTCTTTTCAAATATAACTTAACTTCTGGATGTTCAAATGCTAACAATGAAATCTGCGGATTAACGCTAGTTACAATCATTTTCTCTTTAGCTTTGAGATAACTTTCTAAGTCATCCATAATTTCTTGATGTGTTAATACGTCAACTGGTAATCCCCCAATATATTCAGTGCGTACCTTACTTTTCACAAAATCCCCCCAAGATTCTCTCTACCAACTCTACTATTTTATTAATGGTCTCTTTTGACTGATATTGATTCCATTCTTCGTTAATTCTAGTAATATTATCTTTATAACTATTTATTGAAAAATTTGACAATGCCACAATCAACTGTTTTTCATTTTCAACTAACGGTCCTGGTAAATATTCAAAAAAATCAGGCTCAATTCCAGGATTTAATGCGTATTTTTCTAAATCTGGACAAAAAAATAAAATGTTCGGTTGCTCTTTAACATGCATGTATTCAAAGACCACACTCGAATAATCAGTAATCAAGTAGCCTATTTCACTAAAGCTTTCAAAAATATGCTTTTCCCAAATAGAAACATTTCTCGGTAGTTCAATGGCATCTAACTGGATTGATGGATGTAATTTCATATAAAAATGAAAATTTGGCATAGCAGAAAAAGCCTTTATTGCTTGATTTATCACAAGCATCATTTCATTCATTCCCTCTCGGTAAGTTGGTGCATATAAAACTTTATTATTCTGATTTGTTTCTCCTACCTCTAATTTTTCAAGATAAGCAAGACGCGGCGAACCAAAATGACAAAATTGAGCATTCTCGAGACGATAATTGTTTCTAAAAATTGCTTCCATTTTTAGTGAATTAACGATAAAATAATTCATTTTATCGTAAACTTTTTGAAACCTGATTTGATCCTTGCTACTTCTATGTTTCGTGTGATAAGCACCCCAGCCAAACTGTTTTAAAGCCCCATTAGCATGCCATAATTGGATAACTACTTGCTTTTTTTTTAAAATTGCCAATTCTGGAAAATAATTATCTACAAAAATTAACGGCGCTGACTTCAAGTATGAAATCGCCGTTGTAATCAACAAAGTTTTCTTATCAAAAAGTATCGTCTTTATGCCTTTTTGATTTAAGGATGCTGCGTATGATTGACAATTTTTTGTATAAAGTACTATTATCATTCCGTGATATTGTTGTTCTAATTGTTCAATTAAATGTCCATCATTTCTTGGGAAACTCATTATGTACACAATTTTTACTTTTTTATGCTTGTACGGTCTCCATCTTAATACTGTTAAGTACAATTGTTTTAGCACTTTTATATCCTTTCACAAACAATAGTTTTCTTATAAAAAAGATATGATCAAAGTCTTTAAAAAGAAAAAGCTTACATATAAACTCATTAAAACAAATTATACCTTAAAGATTCTAAAAAGACAATTGCACTTTACAATATGTATACTATCCAAATAATTTAAATTATACGGTATACGGACTAGCTATACTTTCAGTTAAATAAAATAATATTTAAATAATTTCTCTGAATTTAAAACTGCCTATCCAACAAAAATAGAGGTTTCCCACCACAGTGGAAAACCTCTATAAACCTTGTCATAACAATGTTTTGAAAGACTATGCGTCTGGATTTGCGTTTTCGTCTTTGAGACCGTATTTTTTGTTGAAACGGTCCACACGTCCGTCGGCTTGTGTGAATTTTTGACGACCAGTGTAGAATGGGTGTGAGTCTGAAGTAACCTCAACACGTAATAATGGATAAGTATTGCCATCTTCCCATTCAACAGTTTCTGAAGATCCTTTAGTTGAACCTGAAAGGAATTTGAAACCTGTTGTTGAATCCATGAATACTACTGGTTGGTAATTTGGATGGATATCTTGTTTCATACGTTTTTTCGCTCCTTTGCCCTGATCCATTTGCTGTATCAGAGTTATTTTGTCGGTATACAACAATGCTATCTTACCATGTTTTCAGTTGGTATGCAATTATCTTTTTGGATTTCTTTTAATTTGTTTACCAAACGAAACATCATGGAAAACTTCAAATAATTGTTGATTATTTTGGGTCCGTTTTAACATTTTTATGAATTGATCCGTATATTCCAGCGAGTCTCCTGACATATTATTTCTCAATTTCCACGTTTCTTCTAGTTGTTCTGGTGTCATTAGCAACTCTTCTTTTCGCGTACTTGATTTTTTAATATCAATTGCTGGGAAAATACGGCGCTCTGCTAATTCACGAGATAAATGGAGCTCCATGTTGCCTGTACCTTTGAATTCTTCATAGATGACATCATCCATTCGGCTACCTGTATCCACCAATGCCGTGGCTAAAATAGTCAGACTGCCCCCTTCTTCGATATTTCTGGCAGCACCAAAAAATCGTTTAGGTTTGAAAAACGCAGCTGGATCTATTCCGCCACTTAAGGTTCGACCACTAGGCGGGACCACTAAATTATAGGCCCTTGCTAAACGAGTGATGCTGTCCATTAAAATAACTACGTCCCGTTTGTCTTCAACTAAGCGCATTGCTCGATCCAGAACCAATTCAGCAACTCGCGTATGATTTTGTGGTTGTTGATCAAAAGTTGAAGAAACCACATCGCCTTTAACACTTCGCTCTAAATCAGTCACTTCTTCAGGACGCTCGTCAATTAACAACAGAATCAATTCCACATCAGGATGATTTTCTGTAATCCCATTAGCAATTTCCTTTAAAACACTTGTTTTCCCCGCTTTTGGCGGCGCTACAATTAAACCACGTTGCCCAAAACCAATTGGGGCAAATACATCAATCATTCGTGTTGATAATCTGCCAGCCGTTGTTTCTAACGTTAATTGTTTTTCAGGATACAACGGTGTTAGCGCTGGAAAATGTGGCCGCTCTTTCGCTTCTTCAGGATCTTTCCCATTGACACTTTCAACATGCATGAGTCCATAGTAACGTTCTGATTCCTTTGGCGGACGCGCCTTGCCAGCTACTTTGTCCCCATTTCTCAATCCGAAACGACGAATTTGAGAAGAAGAAATATAAATGTCTTCTGCACTTGGTCCATAATTAATTGGCCGCAAAAAGCCATAACCATCCTGAGAAACAATATCTAAAATTCCTTCCATGAAGAAAAACCCTTGCTTCTCAGCTTGTGCACGAATCACAGCTAAAGACAATTCTTTTTTGTTCATTTGGCTATAATAAGGAATTTTAAACTCTTTCGCGTACGCATAAATATCTTTTAACGTACTGTTTTCCAATTCAGCCATTGTTAAATAGTCGCTCATTGATCCACCTCAAACGGACCTTCTTGTTCTTCGGTTTCTAGCATTTGAATATCAGCGCCTAAAGCAGTTAACTTTTCGATAATGTGGTCGTACCCACGTAAAATATATTCTACATTATAAATAGTGGTCGTACCTTCAGCCATCAAGCCGGCAGTGACTAGGCAAGCGCCTGCCCGTAAATCAGAGGCGACTACTTCTGCACCGTGCAATTGATTTGGGCCATTTAAGATAATCATATTGCCTTCAACCGAAGCATCAGCCCCCATCCGCACCAACTCAGGGATATGCTTATTTCGTTGAGCATAAATCGTATCAATAATTTCACCAGTTCCTTGTGCTTTTAAAAGTAATGGCGTTAACGGTTGTTGCAAGTCTGTGGCAAAACCAGGATACGGATAGGTTTTCACCGTCGTCATTTTCAGATCATGTGATGGATGAACTTCAATCATGTCTTCTTCAATTGTCATCTTAACGCCCATTTCTTGCAATTTCGCAATGAAGCTTTCTAAATGCTCATAAATAACATTTCGAACCTTGATTCCTTCACCCATAGCTGCTGCCATAGCTAAATAAGTCCCAGCTTCAATTCGATCTGGAATAATCGAGTGACGACAGCCATGTAATTCTTCGACACCTTCAATCCGAATAACGTCCGTTCCAGCTCCTCGAACTTTTGCACCCATGTTATTTAATAATGTAGCAATATCAATAATTTCTGGCTCACGCGCAGCATTTTCAATAATCGTTTTGCCTTTGGCTTTAACTGCGGCTAACATGACATTGATTGTAGCGCCAATAGATACCATATCCATAAAAATTCGTGTTCCTTGTAAGCCAGCTTCGTCTGTTCTCAAGTACATCGCCCCATGTTCGTTGGTTACATGAGCGCCTAATGCTTCAAATCCTTTGATATGTAAATCAATTGGACGAGGGCCTAAGTAACAACCGCCAGGTAAGCCGACAACGCCTTCCCCAAATCGACCAAGAAGTGAGCCCATAAAATAATAGGACGCACGTAAGCTATTGATTTTTCCTTTTGGCATTGGCACAGAAACAACTTCTGTTGGGTCAATAATTAATGTATTATTTTCAAAAGTAATTTTAGCACCCATAATTTCTAAAATTTCAATTAATGAGTGAACATCCTGAATGTCAGGAACGCCATCTAAAGTCACGGGCGAATCTGCTAAAATAGCAGCTGGAATTAAAGCGACCACACTATTTTTAGCGCCGCTAATGGTTACTTCGCCTTTTAATGGACGATTCCCATTGATTACAATTTTTTTCATTTATATTCTCACCTATCTGTAATATACGTTTTCTAAATAAACTACCCAATCATTCTATCATAATCAAGCTTAAGAAAAAAGAAAACTTCTCAGGTATTTTAATAGAATGAAAAAATAACAAAAAATAAAAAAGACAGCCACGTGCTGTGGCTGTCTTTAACGTAACTAGTTGATTAAGCTTTGTTAGCTGAACCGAACCAATCAATGTGTTCTTCTGCATCTTTGATGATTGCAGCTTTACCTGGTGCTAATAATTTACGAGGGTCAAATCCTTTACCTTCTAAATCTTTACCAGCTTCAATATATTCGCGCGTTGCTTTAGCGAATGATAATTGGAATTCTGTATTTACGTTAACTTTTGAGATACCCATTGAAATTGCTTTTTCAATTTGTTCTTGAGGAATACCAGAACCTCCGTGTAATACTAGAGGTACATCAGAACCGACAGCTTCAGCAATTGCTTGTAAGTGATCAAATGCTAAACCTTTCCAGTTTTCTGGATATTGACCATGGATGTTACCGATACCACATGCTAAGTAGTCAATACCTGTAGCAACCATTTGTTTACATTCTTCGATATCAGCTAATTCGCCAGTACCGATGATTCCGTCTTCTTCACCACCGATTGAACCAACTTCACATTCGACAGAAATACCTTTAGCGTGCGCTTTTTCAACTACATCTTTCGCTAATTTTAAGTTTTCTTCGAATGGTAAGTGAGAACCATCAAACATGATTGAAGTATAGCCAACTTCGATACATTCTAAAGCAGCTTCGTAGTCACCGTGGTCTAAGTGAATTGCTACTGGAACTGTGATATTCATTGAGTCTACTAAATTAGTAATCATGTCTTTAGCTACTTTGTAGCCGCCCATGTATTTAGCAGCGCCCATTGATGTTTGGATTAGAACTGGTGCTTTTTTAGCTTCTGCTGCTTCTAAAATCGCTTGTGTCCATTCTAAGTTATTTGTGTTATAGCCACCTACTGCATAGCCGCCTTTACGTGCTGCTTTTAAGAATTCTGCTCCTGATACTACTGGCATAAAAAATTCCTCCTAAGTTTTTAAAAACTTTATTTGTTAGGTGTTCCCTAACCAACGGTTCTATTTTAGCAGAATTCCTGACACTTTTCTAGTAAAATTCCCTTTTTCAGAAAATTTTTGTCTATTCTTTCACATAACCTTCATTTTTATAAAAAAACCTCCAGTTTTCCCGTTAAGACTTTGGGACCTGAAGGCCGACTTGCTATTTTAATTTTTTCTTTGGCGGATAACGTTTCACCTTGTAAGATTGAAGCTCAGGAAATGTTCCTGTACTATGAAAAATCCGTTGTTCATCTTCATTGGCAAAACGCCCTAAAACCGATTGTGTTGGTAAAATATTTACAAAGGCATTCTCATCGATACTGTAAACTGCTTGTTCTAAATCATAGAGCTCGTAGCGAGTAATGACCATCATAATCATCCGACCTTCTGCACCTGAATAGCCGCCGATTGAAGGCAACAAGGTCATGCCACGAGCGATTTGTTGAGAAACTTCTAAGGCAACAGCTTCTGGTCTCGTGGTGACAATCATTGCTGTGACTTTTTGGTGACTGGTATGAATCATGTCGACCACCTGACTCAAACAGTAAATAGAAATAATAGTATACAACGCACTTTCCCAGTTAAATACAAAACCAGCCAACAGCACAATAATACCATTTAATAAGAACATAAAATTACCAACGGTTTTCCCTGTTGTTTTTGAAAGAATCAGTGAAATAATATCCATGCCGCCAGTGTTAAAGCCCATTTTCAATGAAAGCCCTGCGCCAACGCCGACTAAGACACCACCCATAATTGCGTTCATCAAAGGATTCGTTGTGACTGTTACGATTGGCACAAACATAGTGACAACGGAAATACCAATAACATTGATGAAACTAAGAATCGTTGATTGTTTCCCTAATTTTACAAACCCTAGAATGAAGACGGGAATGTTTAAAAATAAAATGAAGATCCCTGTATTAATATGGATTCCTAAATTTGTATATAATAATGTAGCAATGATTTGCGCAATTCCGTTCATCCCTGCCGAAAAAACTTTTGCCGGAATCAAAAAGAAATTCAAACCGACCGCAGAAGTCAAAGCGGTTATCGCCATCACTGCTATTTTTTTTATCGATTCATTTCTTTGGTAAGTACTAACCAATCGACTCATTTTTCTTCGCTCCTTCGCTATTCTTCTGACTTAGAATAACAGGTTCTATCCTAAAAGAAAAGGGGCTAAAAGCGAACATTGAAAATTTTTTTTGCAACGTTTCCATGAAAGAATGCGGGAAGATATCCCTAAAATTGATCTTCTTATTTCTCTATTCAAAATGATTCTAGCCTAACCTTTTTTACTATTTCATGATATGATGAAGCAAAGAATATTTTAGGAGGTTTTTACATGGCTGCAAAAGAAGCAAGTTTTGATGTAGTTTCAGAGGTCAATATGGAGGAAGTCAAAAACGCAATTCAAATTGCCTTGAAAGAATTGAAAAATCGTTTTGACTTTAAAGGGTCAATTGCTGATATTAAATTGGAAAACGATAAACTAGTAGTCGTAGCTGAAGATGATTATAAAGTCGAGCAAGTGAAGGATATTTTATTTGGAAAATTAGTCAAACGCAATGTTCCGATTAAAAATATTCATTTCTCAGAAAGTGAAAAAGCCTTAGGCGGTACTGCTCGCCAATATGGTGATTTAATCAGTGGTATTGATAAAGAAAATGCAAAAAAAATCAACACAGCTATCAAAAACTCTGGGATTAAAGTTAAGTCACAAATCCAAGAAGACAAAATTCGGGTAACTGGAAAAAGTCGGGATGATTTACAAAAAGTCATGGCTCTTTTACGAGAATTAGATTTACCAATGGCTCTTGAGTTTAACAATTATCGCTAAAAAAATCCTTCAACTGTTAATGAACAGTTGAAGGATTTTTTTGTTTTGGTACCGGCCATTCTTGATTATTCAATAAAACGATTGGTCGGCGTTGAATTTTTTCTGAAAAAGCGGCAATTGCTTTGAAGACCTTTGGCATAAAATAAAACGCATTTAATTCTTCTAAATCCAGTTCTTCTTCTGCCGTAAACGCGACACAAACCTCTTGTTCTGAAAGCATAATTTCAATTTTCTTTAAAAATTGAAATTGCCGCATTCCTGGCACGAAATAACCAGCCTTTGCAACACGAGAGGTTGTAATATCTAACTTATCACTAATGATTAGCGCTAGTGTCATTAACTCTTCCGAATCAAAGCCATTACTATGATTTTCTATAGAAGATAAAATTTCTTCTTGATAAGGCAAACAAATCTTTTGCTTACGAAAATATGCTTCTGCAAATTGTTTCCCACGAAGTGCATGTCCTGCTTTTCCTTGTAGCGCACCCACATCATGGAGCAGTGCCGCAATTTTTGCCGCCTCTAAATACTCCTCTGAAACAGCAAGTTGTTTCAAAATCATTTCCGTCATGGCTACGACATTGGTTACATGAAACCAATTATGGTATGCCCACCCAGCTTCTTCATCTTCCATTTGACCAATTGCATCATAAATTTGTCGAATTTCAGTATCTTGATGAATGCGTTCAAACAACTTCATTTATTTTCTCCTTAAAATTAGTTACTGTTCCAAAAATTCTTTTAACTCTGCAGGATTTTTTTCGCTGTTTAAACCAACAATTAAACGAATCCGCGCTTTCGGTCCGTTTAAACCACGGGCAAAAACGACCCCCATTTTTTTCAAGCCAACGCCACCACCAGCATAATCATAGATATCTTCAGCAATGCCATTGGAACAACGAGAAACTAAAACGACTGGAATCCCGTTGTCTAGCATCTTTTGTAATGCTGGGAGCGTTTCTGGCGGTAAATTACCCGCGCCTAGCGCTTCAATTACTAACCCATCCGTTTCTGGGGTGTTTAATAATTCAAACATCCGTTCACCCATCCCCGCATAGGCCTTCACTACGTGAACATTTCCTTTCACAGAAGAAACATCGCAAACTTCTTGTGGTAAGACCTCTTTCGCAAAAAAAGCACGTTCTTTCGCAATGGTTCCAATTGGTCCAAAAGTTGGCGTCCGAAACGTTGCTACGTTCGTTGTATGTGTTTTTGTCACATAACGCGCCGTATGAATTTCATCATTCATCACGACTAAAACACCTTTATCGTACGATTCGTCTGAACAAGCAGTCCAAATAGCACTGATGAAATTATACAAGCCATCACTACCGATTTCGTTACTTGACCGCATTGCTCCTGTTAAAACAATGGGAATTTTTTTCTCTAAGGTTATATCTAAAAAATAAGCTGTTTCTTCTAATGTATCTGTTCCATGCGTAATAACCACGCCATCAATTGGTTCAGAATAAGCTTTTTGAATCCGTTCTTTTAATTGAAACATCCGTTCTAAGGTCATGTGTGGTGAGGGAATATTAAAAATATCTTCGACAACTAAATGAACCTTGCCAGAAAATAATGCTTCTTGTTCCATCAACGGATTTTTTTTATTCGGGGCAACACTTCCTCCTGCTACTTTCGACATGGAAATGGTCCCACCTGTATGAAGGACTAAAATGGTCTTCATTTGTTTCCTCCTTTGTTTTCTTTATTTTTTAACCAAAATTGTTTCACTTGTTGAATGAGTTGTTCATTGGTGTTTGCCTTTCGATGCGCCAACCAATGCGGCGGAAAGAAACGCTGGACACTTGGTAATTCAAATCGTTCGTCTAATAACAACACAAAGCCTTTATCTTCCGCATCTCGAATGACACGTCCAGCCGCTTGCAAGACTTTATTCATGCCAGGAATTTGATACGCAAATTGAAACCCTTGCCCTCGCTCTTCTTGATAAAAAGTGCGAATCAGTTCTTGCTCCGGATTCATTTGTGGTAGCCCGACACTAACAATTATCGTACCAATCAATCGGGTACCTTTCAAGTCAATTCCTTCTGAAAATATACCACCTAAAACACAAAAACCGATGAAAGTTTCTTGAGGATTCTCTTTAAATTCAGCTAAAAATGCTTCTCGCTCTTTTTCGTTTAAGTCCGTTCCCTGAATTTGAGTTTTTACTTGCGGGTAACGTTGGCTAAATACTTGATAGACATCATCCATATAGGCATAAGAAGGGAAGAAAATTAAATAATTACCTGTTTTTGTTTCACTTAACTTTCCTAAAAGTTCACTAATCTGTGGATAACTTTTTTCACGGTTTTTATAGGTTGTTTGAAGATGACTACCGATCATCAACAATTGATTTTCTTCTGGAAAAGGATACGGAATCCGATAACGTAGGCTTTCTTCACCTCCACCAAGCACTTCTTGATAATAATTCAGAGGTGTTAAACTTGCCGAAAATAAGATACTCGCTTTCCCTTTATCTAATCGTTGTGACAATAAATAAGCCGGATCGACACAAAATTGTTTCACAACGCAGTCATAGTTTCGCAAAGAAATAGACGTATAAAAACCGTTGTCGTAATACTCGCTGATTCGAAGATAACTTAAACAATCAAAATAAAAACTGAGAATCGACGCCAATTCCTCAATGTGTTGATTTTCTGGCAACCATTCTGCAATTACTTCTGTTAATCGCTGTATCTGTTTAACTAATGAATCAATTGGCGCGCGTTGGGCAAAAAAATCCGTGTCTTTTTCTTCACAGATTGCTTCAATATCATCAAACGTAGTTAAGACTTTTTGACAAGCTCTTTTTAATTGAATAGATTCTTTTTGCAATCTTTTTTGAATTTGCAAAACCGCATTCCTAGAAATAGCGGCCGAATACATCTCCCGTGAACGATTAACCAAATTATGGGTTTCATCCACTAAAAAAATATTCTCTTCTGCACTTTGGGGTTCTTCAAAGAAGCGCCGTAAATAAACCGTTGGATCAAATAGATAATTGTAATCGCCAATAATTAAATCACACCAAAGACTTGCATCTAGCGACAACTCGAATGGACACAATTGGTGCTTTTGTGCATACCGTTCAATAACCTCTCTCGTTAAATGATTTTCATGTTGCAATAAATCCCACAGTCCCTCATTTAAACGATCATAATAGCCGTCAGCAAACGGGCAATGTTCTGGTGTACAATTTCGTTCAGTTAAAAAACAAATTTTATCTTTTGCTGTTAACGTAATACTCTTAGTTTGCGCTTGTTTTTCGGACAGCGCTTTGACGGCATCTTCAGCCACTTGCCGCGTGATGGTCTTAGCTGTTAAATAAAAAATCCGTTCACCTTCTTCTTCACCAATTGCTTTCATTGCTGGAAAAAGAGTGGACATTGTCTTGCCTGTTCCAGTTGGTGCTTCCACGAAGAGCCGCTGTTTACTAAGAATTGTTTTATAGACGGCTACCGCCAATTCTCGTTGCCCTTTGCGATACTCCCCGTAAGGAAAACTAAGATTTTTTAATGATTTATTTCTCAAAATACGCCACTCTTCTTTAAAAATTACCCACTGTTCATAGCGCTTCATCAAATCAGTAAAAAACTCCGCTAATGCAGCTTCTGTAAAATGGCGTTCTTGTCGTGTGATTTGTTTTGTGGTGGTCTGATAATAAGTGAGTTGAAGCGTTATTTCAGAAAGTTGTTCTTGTTGGCAATACATGTGACCATAACACATCGCTTGATACCAAAACAATTCGACCTTTTCTGGCGGCAATTCTTCAAACGCTGGTTCGGATGTTTTAATTTCATCAATGACCACTTGCCCAGTTTCTTTCACAAAAATGCCGTCTGCACGACCTTCTACACAATAATTATGGCCATTTAAAGGCACCTCAATTTTTAAAGATACTTCCTTTTGATAAAGGCTCCCCGCTTCCTTTTGCAACATTCGATGAAGGCGACTACCTTCTTGTGGTGTATGTTCACTCACATGGCGAGAATCGATACTTCCCCGCCTTAAAATAAATTCGACCACTTGACGAACCGCAATTTTTCTCGTTGATTTCACGTAATCCCACCTATCTGCCTCCCTATTATAGAACATACATTCGCTAAACAAAAGCAAAAAATCCAAAACGAACACAATCATGTGTTCATTCTGGATTTCTCTTTAGATTATCAACAATTAAAAACAACTTTTTTCTTCTAACTGTTTGGTTTCTTTTCCATTTGCTTTTGCCACGACCAATTGCGCCATTTGTTTAAACGAATTATTTAAACCAATGCCGCCCTTTTTGGGCATCTTCACAATCGGTACTTGCTGATAATAGTGACTAACTGCTGGATTTTCTTCTGCCATCGCTGCAATTGCAGGAATGCCTGCAGCATTAAACTTACAAGCTAGATGAGCGGCCATTTCTCCAAAATTAGGATAATGCATGGCAGGTCCGCAAAGAACCGCATCGGCATGAAACTTTTTTGCAAAGCCAATAAATTTCTTTGCTACCTCTTCCTCGTTTTCCAAATAATATTGGTCACCACAATAAAGTGTCGCAACAATTTCCGCTCCTTGCTTCTGTAAAAATGGTAGCAATGTTACCCCTGGACCTAAGGGAGCTTTTTTACCACTTGGTTTCAGCTGAGCTTGTTCATCACTGCCAAATCCTGCTAAACTGTGGTTTAAGACTAAAAGGATTTTTTTCACGCCTATTTCCTCCTTTTTTATAAATCATCGAAGTCAAAGGAATCAAAATCAATTTCTTCACTCTCTTCTTCTTGTGCTTTCCATTCTTCACGTAAATATTGGTCATCCATAACTCGAATAAAAGGATAGTAAATGAACATTCCTAGTACCAATAAGAGAGCTTGCAGAATTGATCCTTGCCAACCGCTGACTAAAAATCCTGAGATAATTGGCGGGGTCGTCCACGGCAATTGAATACCGTTCGTCAATGGAACTAAGCCCCAATCCATAGCAAAATAGGCAATAATAATATTAATTGCGGGTACTAAAACAAATGGAATTAAAAGGATTGGATTTAAAACAATTGGTAACCCAAAAATGATTGGTTCGTTAATCCCAAAAACACCAGGAATTAGTGAAAGTTGCGAAAGCTTTTTAATTCGTTGACTTTTACAGAATAAGACCATCACAATGATTAATGAGAGTGTGGAACCGGCGCCACCAAATGTTGCAAACATATCTTGAAATTGTCCAGTGATGATGTTGGGAATTTCATGACCGTCTTTAAATGCTTGTAAATTTTCAACAGACAATGCCCGCAAAACAGGATTAAAGACTGCGCCAACCACACTACCTCCGTTAATGCCAAAGAACCAAAAGAAGTGTAAAAATAAATAAGCAATGCTCATCGCACCTAAGGTATTACCAAGACTCAATAAGGGCGTTTGTAGAAATTCAAAAATAACATCTTGTAAATTACCATAAGGAGTTAAAGCAGCCAGCCAATTGACTAAAAACATGAGAGTAACAACTAAAAAACTCGGAATCAGGGCCTCAAAAGACTTAACCACTGTTGGTGGCACTCCTTCTGGCATTTTTATTGTCCACCCTTTACGAACAATGGCCACAAATAAACGAGTCGCAATTAATGCGACAATCATTCCTAAAAACAAGCCACTGGAACCCATCCATTTTAAAGGTAAACTAGTAACTTCATAAACCTTTGAACTATTTTCCGGTGTAAATAATGTTTGATAAGGCGTTACAATAAAAAATGAAACCAATGCGATAATTCCTGCTTGCATTGCATCCACATTGAATTGTTTTCCTAAACTATAGGCAATACCGACAACGGCCAGAATAGTCATTACATCAAAACTAGCACTAGCTGGAACAGACATCATTGTCGCCCAGTCTTTACCAAGCAAATGAGACATCCAAGTATCCCATTGTGGCAAAGGAAAATTAGCAATTAATAAGAAGACCGAACCAACAATCAACAAGGGCGTTGATAAAAGGAAGCCATCACGAATCGCTACTAAATACTTATTTTCTCCTATCACTTTTGCCAAAGGGGTCAATACGCGCTCTAACCAATCCAAAAATTTTTGCACGGTCGTCACTCCTATCTATTATTTTTTATTTTGCTTAATTAACCGCAGCGCTTCTTTCAATGCTTTTTCGCCATCCATCATGCCATAAATTTCTGGCGCAATTGCAGCGACAGGAATCCCTTGAGGAGCAAATTGTTCTTTTGTTTTTTCTAATAAAAAACGGACTTGTGGTCCTAATAAAATAGCAACAGGCTTCTCTGCTTCAACCACTTCTTGTGCTCTTGCAATAGGAAAAGCAGTAATCATTAAAGGCATTTGATGTTTTTCCACCACTTCCATCATTTTATTCACCATAATACTTGTAGACATCCCTGCATCACAAAAAAGATAAATTTGTTTTTTACTCATGTTCCTTCACTCTCCTCATTTATTCAATTGGTGCTTTGATTCTTTTTTCATAGGCCGCTAACCATTCTTGTGAAATCGGCTGAATCTCTGTGGTATGATTCTTGCCTGGATTTGCAATATAGATTTCTGGTTGCTGCATATCAGTACCAACCGTAAAAGTAAATTCCACATTCGTAGCTACGCCCCAGTCTCCCTGTTTGTTCATGGCCACTAGTGAAAAAGCTCCTGCTTTCCCATAACGTTGGGTCAATTTTTCATGAAAAGCATAGACGGCTTGATCACATGCTTGTTGTGGCGAGCGCCCTTCCCCCATTAAACGAACGATTTCATAAGAAAGACAGCCTTTCATTAAATCTTCACCTAAGCCTGTAGCCGCAGCACCACCAATTTCGCTATCAACATAAAAACCAGAACCTGACAGTGGTGAATCACCAACACGTCCTGCTTTTTTCATAAAGAGTCCCGAACTGGAAGTGCCAGCTGCCATTGATCCTGTTTGGTCTAACGTAATAGCGCCGACAGTATCATGCCCATCATAGGGGTTCAACTGATTTTCCTGAATTTCTTTTAAACGCTTTTGCCACCATTGATTAGCGCGTTCTGTCAACATATTCTTTCTTTCAAAACCGTGCAACATTGAATATTTCGTTGCACCTGCGCCAACACGAAAACTATTAAACTTCTCTTTACTTAATGCTTTAGCCACTGAAATCGGATTTTTAACATCTGTAATTCCCGCCACAGCACCAATTGCAAATGTGTCTCCATCCATATAGGCAGCATCCATTTCTAAAATCCCTTCCTCATTAGGTAAACCGCCGTAGCCCACTGACTTATAAAAAGGATAGTCTTCTACTTCTTTAATTAATTGTTCCACGGCCGTGCCTGCAGCACCTCCTTGTTGTAATTCTTCTGTAGCTTTTAGTAACCCATCATGTGCCATCCGCCATGTCGCAATTGCACCCCAAGTCATTTTCCATCCGCCCTTTCGTTAACGCTTACATTTCTCCACCATTATAAACTAGTATATACTGTTTTGTATATACTGAAAATGAAATTTTATACAGAAAAATAGAAGATACACGTATGCGACCTCTACGAAAAACATTGGCTTCTTCTCATACGTGTATCTTCTATTGGTTTTATGCTTCTGTTAATGCAATCATCGCTTGCATATAGATTTCCAGATTAAGCAGTAAATCTTTTTCATCCATATATTCATCTTGGTTATGCGCAATGCCTTTTTGACCAGGAAATGATGGACCAAAAGCAACGATATTCGGCATAAAGCGAGCATACGTAGCACCTGTAGTTGTGACTGGCGTCCCATCTAAGCCAGTAATTTGTTCATAAACCTTGGTTAATTTTTGAACATTGCGCTCATCTTTTGGAAACAGCGTACTAGGGAGGCGGCGGATGACGGTCACTTCACTTTCTGGAAATAGTGCCTTCGTTAGCTGCGTGGTTACTTCGTTTTCTGTAATAGAAACAGGATAACGCACGGCCAATGATAACACCAATTGCTGTCCTCTTTTTTCCAACGCATAGGGCGTTAAAATCAATTGCCCACTATCCTGATCCTTAAAGTCCAGAGCTACTCCTTCGCCATAGTGCTTTTCGTGAAAACTAGCGGTTAACCAGTCGAAATACTGTAATAAATTTCCTTTGACTAACTGTTCCTCGCTAATTTTCTGTGCCAATAAAGTAATCGCGTTCTTGCCTAGTTCTGGCGCATTGGAAGGAGCACGTTTTCCCGTGATTGCTGTTGTTTTTCCCGCAATCACCACACTTAATTGATCAGGTACGTGGTCTTTTGCTTGATCACCTATAATCTGACCAATTTGTTCACTTGAATCATCTGGGATGGTCGTTGTGATCTCATAATTAACAATCCCTCGCTCCCCATAAACTACTGGATATTTACAATCTGGAGTAAATCCAAAAACGGGTGCGTTTTCCTTCTCTAAATATAAGGGGATATCTCCACTCCCACTTTCTTCATCCGTGCCAAACATTAAGCGAATGGTTTTCTTTGGTTGGTAACCAAGTTCTTTCAGTAATTTCATTCCATACAGGCAAGCCAAGATAGGACCTTTATTATCTAGAATTCCTCTACCATACAAACGTTGATTTTTTTTCGTTAATTGAAAGGGCGGCACTGACCAACCAGAACCTTCTGGTACTACATCTAAATGACCAATAATTCCCAGATATTCTTCCGCTGTTCCCCATTGCGCATAGCCAACTGCGTCATTGACAATCCCAGTTTGAAAACCATAACGCTCTGCCAGTTTCAGCGTTTCTTCCAAGGCTCTTTTCGGTCCTTCGCCAAAAGGTGCCTCTTTTTTAGGCGACCCTTTCACACTTCGAATCGCGATAATTTTGTTTAAGTCTTCATAAAATAAATCTTTTTGAGCGGCTATTTCTTCTTTGATTTTCATTCGTTCCAAGAACCTCCTAGCTCCACTTGGTTGTTTTCAGACGGGCTATAGCGGGTCAGTGTGTTTTTAAATGTGTACCGATCTGCTCGATATAAAGAGACATCATATAAAATAGGGGTTGCATCAAGCGCATAGGTGATAGAGTGGACTTGTAAAAGTGGCTGGCCCACAGGAACATTCAATAATTCGGAAATTTCCGCTTCAACTAAGATTGCTTCAATTTCTTGATGCGAATAAGCAATCTCGACGTTCTTCTCGATTAAGCAGAAAAGAGAGCCCTCGAAGTCTTGCTTCGTATGGCCTTGTACGTATGCCTGTGGCAAATAAATTTTTTCAACTGTCATTGGCTCGCCGTCTAACATTCGGCGGCGAATCAGTTCATAAATTGCCTCATTTTTGCCCACTTGGAGCGCCTCCCGAATTTTCTCATCGGGATGTACTACTTCTTCAAAGGAAATGACTTCTGTCTGGCTTTTTTTCCCGTAAGCTTTGGCTGCCTCAGTAAAACCTTGTAAGCCAGCGCGGCCACTTTGAATTTTCGCTTGCGACATCACATAACTACCTTTACCATGTCGTTTTACCAAAATATTTTTGCGGATCAAATCATCAATCGCTTTACGAATGGTCAAGCGACTGCAGTTGTATTCTTTAGCTAAATCATACTCTGAAGGTAATTTTTGTGCACTTACATACAGACCGTCTCGAATCTTCTTTTCAATTTCTGCAGAAATTTGCTTAAATTTGGGTGCATTTTCTGTCATTTCATCGCCTATCTTTCTTCAAAAAAATAAATTTCCTAGTATATACCACACTGTCTATACTAAATCAATTTTTAAGAAACCGCAATCATTTGTTGCGTTTCTTAAACATCAAAAAAGAAAGCGAGCCACAAGTCGGTTGGACTTGTGGCTCGCTTTTTTAGGAAAAAAATATGTTATTTCCCTTTCATCCGTTCTTTGCCTTCTTGACACATATAGAGTAGCGGACAGGCTTCACATTTAGGCGCTCTTGCTAGGCAGTGATAACGCCCAAAGAAAATCATGGTATGGTGCGTTTTCACCCAGAGTTCTTTCGGAACTTTACGCATTAAGGTTTGCTCAACTTCAGTAACATTCGCATTTAGCTTACAAATTCTAAGGCGCTTGGACACTCGTTCCACATGTGTATCTACTGCAAAAGCCGGTTCGCCGAAAGCATCTCCCATTACTACATTGGCTGTTTTTCTCCCCACGCCAGGTAAACTGACCAGTTCATCTCTGGTTTGCGGAACTTCTCCATTGAAACGTTCTAAAAGTTGTTGTGCGCACGCTTTAATATTTTTTGCTTTATTGCGATATAAGCCAATGGTTTTTATTTTAGCAATAATCTCCTCCACCGGTGCAGCTGCTAAAGCTTCTGGAGTTGGAAAAGCTGCGAATAAACCAGGAGTAGCTTTATTTACCGATACATCGGTTGCTTGCGCACTTAAAATCACAGCAATTAATAATTCAAAAGGATTCTTATGTTTTAATTCACATTCTGCATTTGGAAACATCTCATACATAATTTCAATAGCTTCCATCGTTTTCTCTTTTGATAGCATGGCCCACCTCCTTTTTATTCACTGTCTTCTGGATTTAACCAATTGTGTAATGTAACCTTTGGTAGCGCTTCTTGTGTCTGACCTTGTTGTTCAATCTCATTTTGAATCATAGAATCTTTTCGTTTTTTCTGATCAGCAGCCACTTGTTCTTTGGTGGTAATATTTTTACGCTCCCACGCAAGTAAAATACGATCAATATATTTCAAACTATAGGCCTGATTTAAAACGGCTTCTCGCAACGCTAACCGGATTAATTCAGGGGAATAATGGTCCGTGTTCAACCACTGACCAATCATTTCTAATTCAATGGGTGAAAGTGGACGTCCGAATTCTTTTTCAAAGCCTTGGTAAAGCTGTTTAATTTCATCTTCGTGGTTTGCGACAACTTGTTTTTCTTTGCTCGTTTGTAAAAATAATTGAATCTTTTGAAAAACAGGCAGTAAATCATACGTATCCATCATTTGACCTTTTTGGTTTTGTTGTGTTTCAATTCGAATAAAACCGCGAGAAACCAATTGATTTAATAACTTATAAATCGTATCTGGCGTTTTACCCATCGTCTCTGCAATCGCCATTAAGTCTGGAAATAAATCGCCTGCATTTTGCGAACGAAAAAGTTGCAGTAAAAAGAGAAATTCATCATCTTTCAAACCAATTTTTTGGTAATGATCAAATAGTAAGTTTGAGATTGTTGTTTCACCAGCTTCTAAATATTCACGAATTGATAACATTGTTGTTGTCCACTTCCCCTTGCTTGTTTCACTTATTGCACTTGATAAACATCAAAATAAATAGCTTTCATATAATCAATTAAATAACTAGGATTCAATTCTTCTCCCGTTGCATCATAAATTAATTGATTTGGTTTACGTGAAGCGCCGTACTGATGAATATGTTGTGTTAACCATTTACGGATATCAGAATAATCCTCCGAAGCTAAAATTTCATCAACAGATAATTCTTGTTTCATTGCGTGAAATAGTTGCGCGGCGTACATATAACCCAAGGCATAAGATGGGAAATAACCAAAGCTACCTCCAGACCAATGAACATCTTGAAGGACACCTTCTAAATCATTTTCAGGTGATACGCCTAAGTACTCTTGGTATTTTTCGTTCCACACTTTTGGCAAATCAGCGACTTCCAAAGAACCATTAAATAACATTTTTTCAATTTCATAACGAATAATGATATGCAAAGGATAGGTGAGACTATCGGAATCAATCCGAATCAAACTTGCTTTCGTTTCTTTTAAAGAAGCATAGAAATCTTCAAAAGCAATATCATCAAAAGTACCTTCTGCGCATTCTTGGAAAAACGGGTATTGTTTTTGCCAAAAAGCCCGGTTGCTACCAATGATAATTTCATTAAAGAGCGATTGTGATTCGTGAATCCCCATAGAGGCACCTTCGCTTAGCGGCGTAAAGTCAAATTTAGGATCAAAATTTTGTTCGTACATCCCATGACCCGCTTCATGAATCACACCAAATGTTGCCATTGAGAAATTATTTTCTTCCCAGCGCGTAGTAATCCGCGCATCATTTCGATTTAGAGCTGTCATAAATGGATGAACTGTATCATCTAATCGGCCTTTTGAAAAATCATAGCCTAATTGCTCAACCACACCAATCACAAAACGGCGTTGTTGTTCTTTGGTCATTTTTCTAGATAAAAAGTCAGTTCTAGGCGGCGTACCTTTTTCTGCTAAAACGGTCCGAATCTCTTGAATCCCTTGTTTTACTTGGTCGAATACTTGGTCTAGTTTCTCAACCGTCATCCCTGGTTCAAATTGATTTAATAACACATCATACGGAGTTTTTTCTTCTTTTTGCCAATAAGGAATGAACTCTTTTTGGAACGCAACGACCTTCGTTAAGGTTTCTTCTAACAAGCCGAAATCTTGTGCAGCGCGTGCTTTTAGCCAATCTGTATGTGCTTGGTTTAATACTTTAACATATTCTTGCATACGTTCAGCTGGAACATTTTTATTCAAAGCATATTCTTCTTTTACTTTTTCAAAAACCAGTTTCCCTAATTCAGATAATTCTTCAGGGCGTGTCTCAAAATAGGCCAATGCTTCTTGAATAACTGGGCCAATACTTCGTTCAAAATATAATCCGGTTAAATACCCTTCTACTTCTCCTCGAAAAGGACTACTTTTTTCTGGCATCCCAGTTGATGAATCCCAGTCTAATAATGTCAAGGCATTTTTTAGTAATTGAATTTCTTTCACTTCTTGTAAAAATACAGCTTCCTTCATTTTTTTACACCAGCTTTCTTAGTCTTCCCGTGGTTTTCTTGGTGGACGCGTTCCCCAGTATTGGAATAAATCTGTTCGTAAGGCTCCGTTGTAAAGCTTCCGTTTTTTAGTAGCTTTGGCACCATAATATTCTTCAAAAGCAAGATCACTCGTCAGTATATACTTGCTCCAAGTAGTTAACGGACGGAAAACATGGCCCATTTCTTTATACAAACGACGAACACTTTCCTCTTCTCCTAAACGCTCACCATAAGGCGGGTTAGCTACCATTACACCATATTCCTTCTCGGTTGTAAAATCTTTTAATGCCAATTGTTTAAAGGTAATTGAATCACCTAAACCAACTTCCTCAGCATTCGCTCGTGCGACTTCAATCATTCGCCCATCAACATCTGAACCACAGATATCTAATTCAACATCGTAGTCTGCCTTTGCCTCGGCTTCGTTACGTACTTTTTCAAAAATCGCTGGATCAACCCAATCCCATGTTTCACAAGTGAAACTACGATTAAAGCCAGGGGCAATGTTATGGCCAATTAATGCTGCTTCAATACAAATTGTTCCAGAACCACAAACTGGATCATAAAAAGGACGATCTTTGCGCCAATTGGTCAACATCACTAAAGCAGCTGCCATGTTTTCCTTAAGAGGTGCGCCCCCCTTTTCAATGCGATAGCCTCGTTTAAATAAACTTGGTCCAGTCGTGTCCAACGTCAACGTCACTTTATCTTTTAACAGAGCCACTTCTAATTTAAACAAAGCTCCTGTTTCGGTTAAAGGCACCGTCGCTGGACGATGGTAAACTTCTCTTAAACGGTTAACAATGGCTTTTTTGGTGATGGCTTGGCAATCAGGAACACTATACAATTTTGACTTAATTGATTTACCTGCAACTGGAAATTCTGCATCTAAAGGCAAATAATCTTCCCAAGGAAGTGCTTTAACTTTTTCAAATAATTCATCAAAACTATAGGCGTTAAATTCGCCAACGACGATTTTAATCCGATCTGCTGTCCGTAGCCATAAATTGGCAGTAGCAATTGTTTCAACAGTGCCTTCAAAGACGGCCCGGCCATTTTCTACTTCACAGGGAATCCCTAAATCACGCAATTCTTTTCCAACTAATGCTTCTAAGCCACTAGCAGCCGTTGCAACAAGTTTGAATGTTTTTTCTTTCGTCATAAAAACTCCTTCTTGACTCTTTTTTATTGTCTGGAGCTAACAGTCCTGCCGACTACTGCTCCGCTTGTTTTTTATAATTGTCCGCTTTCTCTGAACTAAACGGTCCTGTCCCGGCCTCTTTAGAACAGACAGCTTACTACTTTTATCTCAGTTTCTTTATTTTAACATTTTTTTATTCTTTTCGTAAAAAAAGCCTTCACAACTACGTTGGAAGGTCTTCCTGAATTACTTGTAATTTTCTATAAGCCATGTTCTGTATCACCAATTCTTCAGGAAAAATTGGTGACGGTCATCATCTATCTGCAGAGTAAACTCTGCCTCTTCTACTCGTTCATTTCCTTTAGAAGAGCGCCCCTACCATTGTTTGGGTTGCTCGCTCGAGGGGTTTACCGCGTTCCACCGATGGAGTTTCCCACATCGCTTCGTCACTGTGGCACTTTCAAGGATACTTTGACATAGTCGAAACCTTAGTCATTTTTCCTGCCGTTACTCTAAAAGAGTACCTTAGCTTATGATTTCGCTAAGCACGAACACTACAAGCATCTCAGCTTGTGCGAGCATGGACTTTCCTCAGCTTGCAAAAGCAAACCGCGATCACCCGAAAATTACAAATCTGTTTAAACGAACAGCAAAAATTTATACACTAAAACAAGTGTCCGCTATTCTAACAAATGCTTTCTGTTCCTCGTGAAAACTTGACTTAAATTGTCTTGTTAAAATTGACGTGTTTGTGCATTATCAACATCATGATTCGCTGGTTCTGCAGGCATTGACGGTGCAGAAGGAGTTACAGGTGTTGAAGGTGTTTCATCTAACTTTTTACCAAAAACTTCACGCTCTAAGTTTGATAAACGTTTTAAAATATCAAAGTTGGTCACTGCTGCACTTTTTGGTACTTCTTGAGCAACACGAGGCGTTGGTTGGGCTTTTGATAATTGGTCTAATTTTGCCATTAAGCGGCTGTTTTCTTCTTGCAAGCTTAATAATTCTTTATTATAAGCTTCGTAGTCTTTAATAACATTGTCTAAAAATTCGTCTACTTCAATTGGGTCATACCCGTTCATCATTTTCGTTTTAAATTCTTTTTGTAAAATGTCTTTAGGACTATATACTAAATTTGCCATGTTTACACCTCATTTGTTTATTTACGATAGAAAATTTCATAGTTCCACAAATACTATTGTAACGAAAAATAGCTAGAAAATCAAACAGATTCTCTAATCAATCACCGAGTTTTGTAAATCATCCATTGTAATTAAGCGAATATCATAGGGTTCTCGTTCCGAAAAATGTTGTGCGTCCTTTAAAAAATACTCCGTTTTGCCAGGGTACTCTTTGTCATAAATAAGTAAGCTGCCCCCAGAATGTTCCAAAAGAAATTTTGTATGCATTTTTAATTGTGCTGGCGATTGATAGGGCTGGTGACTTACTGAGTTGATATAATCAGCCAAACTTTCCGCTTTCGTTAACAGTTCTCGATTTTGTTCATTCCAATTATTGCCAAAGTCTTTAAATGGATAAAGCAAACCTAGCTGGACTTCTGGATATTCCGTTTTTAATTCCCCAACTACTTCAGCTGTCCAAAGTTCAACACCTAAATTGCCAGAAATCAAAATCCATTCTACTCCCGCTTCAATATAACTGGCTAACTCTTTTTTTAAGACATTTTTAATAACTGTGATTTTCGGGTCTTTTCCTTGAAATATCCCCAATTCAAAGCTGCGATAACCGGTGACATAGAGGGTTTTTATCATTTCCATAAGTCATCCCTTTTCTTTCAGGTCTTTTTTTTGGTATAATACAGGCTAGGAGTGTGATAAACGTGACGTTCCATTATCCTAACGGAATACCTTATAATCATCATGAAGCACAATCACCAAAAAAACAAGTAAAAAAGAAACGCCCCGTTGAATTTGGTAATCGTGGGATGGATTTCGAAGAAGCGATCAATCAAAGCAATCAATATTATCTATTGAATAAGCAAGCAGTCGTTCATAAGAAACCCACTCCTGTTCAAATTGTTAAAGTAGATTATCCCAAACGAAGTGCGGCTGTTATTAAGGAGGCCTACTTTAGACAAGCTTCAACGACTGATTATAACGGTGTATATCAAGGCCGTTACATAGATTTTGAAGCGAAAGAAACGAAAAATACCACGTCCTTTCCCTTTAAAAATTTTCATCAACATCAAATTGATCATATGGAACAATGTATAGCACAACAAGGGATTTGTTTTGTGCTATTATGGTTTTCAAGCTTAAAACGCTGCTTCTTTTTTAGTGGTGAAAATCTAATAACGCATTGGAAAAACCAAGCAGTTACTGGAAAAAAATCTATGCCGCTTGCACTCATCGAGAAAGAAGGAATTGAATTATCTTTTGGAATCGCACCGCGAATCCCTTATCTCGACGCAGTGGAACAATATATTCAGACACACTAGATTCATAAAGTTTTGAAAGTATAACAAAGGAGTTGCTATTTATGCCAACCGCAAATTCAGGCTCGCGAGCTGCTAGACATGCATCCAACACCTCATCGAAGTCGAGTTACAAGAAAAAGACACAACCGCCGAAAAAGAAAAAACGGCTTGTTTTAAAAATCTTTCTTGGCTTACTTATCGCTGGGATGGTCGCTTTTTTAGCAGGCGTTGGTCTTTTTTGGTTCTATGCACGACAAGCCCCAAAATTAGAAGATGACAAACTGAATGCGACAGTTTCATCGAAGCTTTACGATATTAATAATGAAATTTTTGAGGATTTAGGCGCAGAAAAGCGTGAATTAATTCAACCAAATGATGTGCCTCAATTATTAAAAGATGCCATTGTTTCTGTCGAAGACCGTCGTTTCTATAAACACATTGGTGTGGATCCGATTCGGATTATCGGTTCTGCCCTTTCAAATGTCAAAAATGGTGGATTACAAGGCGGAAGTACCTTAACCCAACAATTAATTAAATTGTCTTACTTCTCTACAAAAGAATCTGACCAAACCTTGAAACGGAAAGCACAAGAAGCATGGATGGCTGTTCGTTTAGAACGTGAAAAATCAAAAGAAGAAATTTTAACTTACTACATTAACAAAGTCTACATGGCGAATGGTTTTTATGGAATGGAAACAGCGGCTGAAAATTATTATGGTAAACATTTATCTGAACTTGATTTACCACAAACGGCCCTACTGGCAGGAATGCCACAAGCGCCAAACTCATACGATCCCTATACAAAACCAGATACTGCTAAAGAACGTCGGGATGTTGTACTTTACACAATGTACGACAATAAAAAAATCTCGAAAGCAGAGTACGAAAAAGCTAAAGCTACCCCAATCGATGAAGGCTTAGTGCCATTAAAAGCCAGTGATGACAATCGAAAAGTCGTAGATAATTATGTCAAAGAAGTAATCAATGAAGTGAAAGCCAAAACTGGTAAAAATGTTTACACAGACGGACTAGATATCTACACAAACTTAGATATGAATGCCCAAAAACAACTTTACGATATTGTCAACAGTGATCAATACGTTGCGTTTCCAGATGATAAAATGCAAGTAGCTTCAACCGTTATTGATGTTGCATCTGGACAGGTCCGAGCACAAATTGGTGGTCGTCACATTCCTGATGATGTGCAATTAGGAAACAATTTAGCTGTTAACACCCAACGTGATGTTGGTTCAACCGTGAAACCAATCATGGATTATGGTCCCGCAATTGAGAATTTAAATTATTCGACAGGTCGCCTCATGGTGGATAAACCAACGAAATATCCTGGTACCGACATTGATGTCTTCAACTCTGATTTAACATATCAAGGCGTCATTACTATGCGCCGTGCGATTATGGGTTCTCGTAACACCACCGCGGTCCAGACGTTTGATGAAGTTGGTAAAGAAAACATCATGCCTTTCATTAAAGGGCTAGGAATTGACTATAAAAACTTAGAAGCGTCGAATGCCATTTCAAGTAACACAAGCGATGTAGATGGCGATAAATACGGGATTTCCTCATTGAAGTTAGCAGCAGCTTATGCGGCTTTCGCCAATAACGGGATTTACAACAAACCGTATTACGTAAACAAAGTCGTTTTCAATGATGGAACTAGCGTTGATTATCAACCTGATGGTAAACGTGCGATGAAAGACTCTACCGCCTATATGATGACGGATATGTTAAAAGATGTTTTAAACGGCGGAACAGGATTTAACGGCGCCATTCCAGGCTTAATCCAAGCGGCCAAAACAGGGACTTCTAACTATACTGATGAAGATTTAGCACGAATGGGGACAACAGAAAAAGGAATTGCCCCGGATAGTACCTTTGTTGGTTATACAACACACTATGCCGTTTCTGTTTGGACTGGATACAATGATCGAAATACACCAATCTATCAAGAATACTATGGAATTGCCTCGGATGTTTATCGTGAAATAATGAGTTACTTGTCTCAAAATGTTTCAAACGATGACTGGGTGCAGCCAGACAGTGTTGTGCGGGTAGGTAATGAATTATACGTGAAAGATGCCTATGAGGTACCAAATGTACAAGTTTTACCAAGTACTGCCTCTTCAGCACCACAGCCAGAATCTAGCAGTACGGTGGAATCCTCTTCCACAAAAGAAGCGGAAAGTTCATCAAGTTCTAGTTCAGAAAGTGCGCCTTCTTCCTCTGAAGCGCCACCATCAACCGAACAACCGGCAAGCTCTTCCTCAGCAGAGCAACCGGCAACATCGGAACAACCACCTGAACCATCAAGTTCTAGTTCACAAGAACCACCGCAACCACCTGAAAGTAGTTCTAAACAAGACGAAAATAAAGCAGCATAAAAAGTACGGGGCTCATGATGAGCCCCGTACTTTTTTAGATTAAAAATGGACGAAGTGAACTGAATCACTTCGTCCATTTTTACTTATTTACTTTCTTTATTTGCCAAAGCTGCACCAACGAATCCTTTGATTAAGCGTTGTGGGCGATTTGGACGAGAAATTAATTCTGGGTGGAATTGACAAGCCACAAAGAATTGTTTTTCAGGAATTTCAACAATCTCAACTAAACGATTATCTGGTGAAACTCCAGAGAAAACTAAGCCATTTTCTTCAAATAATTGACGATATTTGTTGTTAAATTCATAACGATGACGGTGACGTTCTTGGACAACATCTTCATTTCCGTATGCTGCCGCAGTTTTCGTTCCTTTTTTCAATTTACATGGATATAAACCTAAACGTAGTGTGCCACCTAAATTCTCGATGTTTTCTTGATCTGCCATTAAATCAATAATGTTATTTGTCACGTCAGGGTTAGTTTCTGCAGAACCAGCATCTTCTAAGCCCACAACGTTACGACCAAATTCTACACAGGCCATTTGCATACCTAAGCAAATACCAAGGAATGGTACGTCATTTTCGCGAGCAAAACGAATCGCTTCAATTTTCCCTTCAATTCCACGATCACCAAAACCACCAGGAACCAAAATACCATCTGCTGAACCAATTCTTTCAGCGACATTTTCAGCAGTTAATTCTTGTGAATCAACCCAATCAATTTCGATATCTGAATCAAAATCAAATCCAGCATGTTTTAATGCTTCTACAACAGAAATATAAGCATCTGGTAATTCAACATATTTACCAACCAGCGCAATTTTTGTTTTCTTTTTCAAGTTAAGAACTTTCTCTTCTAATGCACGCCACTCAGTCATATCTGCAGCCGGTGCGTCCAATTTTAAATGATCACAAACAATTTGATCCATGTTTTGTGCTTGAAGTGCTAATGGAATGGAGTATAATGTTTCAACATCCCGAGATTCAATTACCGCTTCTGGATTAACATCACAGAATTGTGCTAATTTGTTTTTAGTGTTTTGAGAAACAGGTAATTCCGTACGGACCACTAAAATATTTGGTTGAATCCCTAAACTTCTTAATTCTTTGACACTATGTTGTGTTGGTTTAGTTTTCATTTCGCCAGCCGCTTTTAAGTAAGGAATCAAGGTTGTATGGATGTACATTACGTTGTCACTACCCATATCAGCTTTCATTTGACGCAACGCTTCTAGGAAAGGTAATGATTCGATGTCGCCGACAGTACCACCTACTTCTGTGATAATCACATCGGCATCCGTCATTTTCGCTGCACGCATGATTTTTTCTTTGATTTCATTGGTAATGTGTGGAATAACTTGCACTGTTGCACCTAAGTATTCCCCTTTACGTTCTTTACGTAAGACTTCTGAATAAATTTTCCCAGTGGTTACGTTTGAGTATTTATTTAAGTTAATATCAATAAAACGTTCATAGTGACCTAAGTCCAAATCTGTTTCGGCACCATCATCTGTGACAAAAACCTCTCCATGTTGGTAAGGACTCATTGTCCCCGGATCCACATTAATATATGGATCGAATTTTTGAATCGTTACTTTTAATCCACGATTTTTTAATAATCGTCCTAAAGATGCTGCGACAATCCCTTTTCCGATAGAAGAAACCACGCCACCTGTAACAAAGATGTATTTTGTCATAATAGTTAAAAACCCTTTCTTTGATAATATTTTGTAGAGAGAAGTAAAACAACTTTGAGACTCTTACGTTTCTCCAAATAAAAAAGAAACAAAAATAGAAAAGCTCCCTATCCATTACGAATAGGGAGCTTGTAAGTTCGTTCAAACTTCTGACCTTCTTAAAGGTGCCCAAGTAGTATAATACAAGCAAACGGACATCAGGTCAAGTACTTCTATTCAAGAAAATAATTTTTTCTATTTTCTCATTTTTCTTAAGCATTCAACTAAAAAGCTTGACTCCTTCTTAGGAATCAAGCTTTTTGGTTTCTTACTCTTCAGAATATTCGTCATCAAAATCGTCTTCATCTTCAACATCATCGTCATCAATGATCGTTAAATCTTCTTCGATTTGCGGAATGTCTTCTTCATCATCGTCTGAATCTGCACCAATCTCTTGTAAGTCAGAGTTGTATGCTTTGATTTCTTCATCTTCATCTTCTTCATCATCGTACAAGATGTCTTCTTCATCATCATTTGTTAATTCAGCATCTTCTGGATCGTCATCGTTATAGTCAATTACATCTTCATCGTTTGGATTAGTGATGAAGGCATTTACTTTTTTACGTTTTCTACGACGTGGTGCATCTTCTTCGTCTTCTTCCAAGCCATGTGTAACTTCTTCATCGATTGAATCGATTGGATACCATGAACGTAAGCCCCAACGATTGTCTCCCAATGAGATAAAGCTACCGTCGATGTTTAAATCTGTATAAAATTGTGCTAATTGGTCACGAATTTCACTATCAGACTTGCCAAGATAATTTTGGATTTGGTTAACTAAATCAGAAAAATCCATTACATCTGCATGTTGTTCTAAAATAGCGTGTGCTACTTCAATCATGGATAATTCTTTTTTGTTTAACCCTTCAAATACATTAATTTCCAAGAGGTACACGTCCTTTCACAGTCTACTCCTTATCATACAAAAACATTGAAAAAAAATCAATTCTATTCTGCAATATTTATGCAGTAAATTCTAATTCTAAATGATATTCTCCGATTCGCTCTGTTTGAGAGTATAAATCATAATCAACTAAAATCTTACCAGACATTGGTTGATCTTTTAAACTAACACGTAAATTATGTGTAAACGTACTAATCTGTAGCAAGCCATAAGGGGTTCGATAACTTGTATCTAATTTTTCCTGATAGCCAAATCTTAAACGCATCCGTAATTCGCCGGCACGAATCAGCTGAACATGCCCGTCTGGTTCAATTTTAATGGTTACGGGGGTTGGTTCTGTATCCTCTAATAATTCTTCTTTGTAACGAATGTATAATGTATCACCCATTTTTACTAATTGACCTTCTAAGTCAAAGAAAAAATCTTTTTGTTCATTGCCTTGTTGGACAATCGTTTTTAGTTGAATCGATACAGGAACGCCTGTTGATAAATCCATAATGGTCACTCCTTTTCCAAAATATAACTTTCTTATTGTTGACTTTTTCAATGTATTTGTCAACTAAAGTCAATTTTTCCTTGTTTATGTACCTTTTCTTATTGTATAAGCTCTTTTCACGGGTTGCAAGCATTTGTTTCATCTATTTAATAAGAAAACCGTTTACTATTTTAGAGAATTCCTTCAGAATTCGTTTATATAACATGCTTTTTTGCGTTTTTTGTATATAATATAAGAGAGAGTAAGAAAATAAACGTATTAAATGACGTAATTATAAATAGACAGGACGTTTTTTATGAGCACAACTTTTCCCCTTCACACCGAATCATTTATGCTCCTTGATTCAGGTTGTTTAACAAACAGTGACTATTTTTTACCTTTTGCCTTGACCGATGTTTTAACTACTTTTTCAGGAATGCAGCACCAACCAATCATTCATTTCTGGCAATTGGATCAAGCAATGATTCTTGGCATGAAAGATACCCGTGTACCACATCTAAAAGAAGGCATCACTTCTCTGCAAGAAAACGATTATTCTGTAGTCGTTCGCAATGCCGGCGGTTTAGGGGTGATTGCCGATTCGGGTATTTTAAATGTTTCACTTATTTTACCAAATAATTCTGAACACAAATTAAGTATCGATGCGGCTTATGAATTAATGTGGGCTTGGCTCCGTCAGAGTTTTCCGGAGAAAGAGATTGACGCCTTTGAAATTACTACATCCTATTGTCCCGGTACTTATGATTTAAGTATTGGCGGTCAAAAGTTTGCTGGGATTGCCCAACGACGCGTCAAAGACGGTATTGCTGTCATGATTTACATCAGCGTTAACGGCAATCAACTTGCTCGTGGAGAAGTGGTTCGAAACTTTTACCTTGCTGGCTTACAAGAACAATTTGGTGAAAATGGCTATCCACCCGTTGATCCAACAGTGATGGCAAATTTAGAAACCCTGATAGAGACTCCATTAACAATAGACGCCGTAAAAACCCGTTTAATCGAAGCATTACCTCAACAATTTGAAAAATCTATTGATCCAAACTTAACCGAACTAATTATAACCTCAGAATGGTTTCAAACAAATTTAACTGTCCAGCTGGAAAAAATGGCGCAACGAAACGCCTTAATTAAAGGAGAGATCGTATGACGATTCCGTATAAAGAGCAACGATTACCAATCGAAAAAGTTTTCCGTGATCCCGTCCATAATTATATTCATGTCCAACATCAAGTGATTTTAGACCTTATTAATTCTGCTGAAGTGCAACGATTACGTCGCATTAAGCAACTAGGTACTTCTTCTTTTACGTTTCACGGTGCCGAACATAGTCGTTTTTCCCATTCTTTGGGTGTTTACGAAATTACACGTCGGATTTGTGAGATTTTCCAACGTAACTACTCTGTGGAACGATTAGGTGAAAACGGCTGGAATGACGACGAGCGCCTGATTACACTTTGCGCAGCTTTATTACATGATGTCGGTCATGGTCCTTATTCACATACATTCGAGCATATTTTTGATACAAACCATGAAGCAATCACGGTCCAAATCATCACCTCACCAGAAACGGAAGTCTATCAAATTTTAAATCGTGTTTCGGCAGATTTTCCTGAAAAAGTCGCCAGCGTTATTACTAAACAATACCCAAATCCTCAAGTGGTGCAAATGATTTCTAGTCAAATTGATGCCGATCGCATGGACTATCTGTTACGTGATGCTTACTTTACAGGGACGGAATACGGAACTTTCGATTTAACTAGAATTTTACGTGTGATTCGACCCTACAAAGGAGGCATTGCCTTTGCTATGAATGGGATGCATGCAGTGGAAGACTATATCGTTAGTCGTTACCAAATGTATGTCCAAGTCTATTTCCACCCTGTTTCTCGTGGGATGGAAGTGATTCTTGATCATTTATTGCATCGGGCGAAAGAATTATTTGAAAACCCCGAATTTGACTATGATTTACAAGCCTCTCTGCTTGTACCATTCTTTAAAGGGGACTTCACCTTACAAGAATATTTAAAATTAGATGATGGCGTCCTCTCTACGTACTTTACACAATGGATGGATGTGCCTGATTCAATTCTAGGTGATTTAGCCAAACGTTTCCTTATGCGTAAGCCTCTGAAGTCAGCCACCTTTACGAACGAAAAAGAGAGCGCAGCAACGATTGCTTATTTAAGGGAATTGATTGAAAAAGTTGGTTTCAACCCTAAATATTATACTGCCATTAATTCAAGCTATGATTTACCTTACGATTTTTATCGTCCAAATAAAGACCGTCATCGTACACAAATTGAATTAATGCAAAAAGATGGCTCATTAGTGGAATTGGCAACGGTCAGTCCCCTAGTTGCAGCACTTGCTGGTCAAAGTCAAGGAGATGAACGTTTCTATTTCCCTAAAGAAATGCTTGACCAAGGAAATAAAAAACATTACGATTTATTTGATGAGACGTATCGTGAGTTTTCAAGTTACATTCATAATGGTGCGTTAGTTTTAAAAAAATAGGTTTTCTAGGAGGATTCTATGTCAATTAAGTTAGTTGCTATTGATATCGACGGAACATTGCTAAATTCACAACACAAGATTACCCCACGGGTCAAAGAAGCGCTCCAAAAAGCAAATGATCAAGGCGTTCGTATTGTTTTATGTACAGGCCGTCCTTTGCCAGGCGTGAAAGAACAATTGGATGAATTAGCCTTATATGGTGAAAATGATTTCGTGATTACCTACAACGGTTCGCTTGTCCAAGCAACCAAAGATAATGCGATTATTTCACGCTATACCTTGAGTTATGAGGATTTTTTAGAAATTGAAATGTATTCTCGTAAAGTCGGCGCTCACTTGCATACAATTGATGATTCCGCTATTTACACTGCCAATCGCAATATTGGTAAATATACGATTCACGAAGCATCTTTAGTGAACATGCCTTTGAAATATCGTACGGTGGATGAAATGACACCAGAGATGAACATTATTAAAATGATGATGATTGATGAGCCGGAAGTTTTAGATCCTGCCATTGCAAAATTACCATTACATTTTACCGAAAAATATACGACTGTTAAAAGTACGCCTTTTTACTATGAAATCATGAATAAAAATGCTAGCAAAGGTAATGCTCTAGCAAAATTGGCAGACCATTTAGGCTTAAATAAAGACGAAGTGATGGCCATTGGTGACAATGAAAATGACTTATCCATGATTGATTACGCTGGGATTGGTGTTGCGATGGGCAATGCGACAGAAAATGTTAAAACAATTGCCGATGTGCATACCACTAGTAATGACGAAGATGGTGTCGCTCAAATTATTGAAAAAATGGTTTTAATTTAAACATTCTTTTCAATAACAATAACCCTCAATCTAATCAACATAGATTGAGGGTTATTCGTTGTTATTTTATGATGCTGCCGCTAGCCATTTTTCAACGGCCCAACGGTGGCTTCCTCTTTTTAATAAACGGACTGCTTCTTCTGGTGCAACCCAGTGTAAAGTATTGGTCCTTTCTAAGGGTTCGCTAAGTTGCCGCCAAGTATTCGCTACATAAAAATAGCCAGGATTATAATAGGCAGTTTGGCGATGGTTCGAATAAAAATATTCATCAGCTTCCCCTAAATAACGGCCAATTTCTACACTAATTCCTAATTCTTCTAGCACTTCTCGATGGATCGCTTCTTCTTTCGTTTCGGTGCCTTCAATTTCGCCTCCTGGTAAAAAATAAGCTCCATTTGGCGCTTGTACCAGAACCATTGTGTTATTTTCTGGCTTTGAAACAATAATGTATGCAGCATATCTTGTTTGATAGGTCAATGTCTCTTCTCTTTTTCCAAACGTTGGCGTTTTCATTGGCGCACCTCTTCTCTTTTCATCTATTTTACCTGAGAAATTCCTTTAGAACAAGTCAGAAACCAAGCGTTTTTCTCTACATTTCACGTTTATCTATGCTACTATTAACGTTGGAAATATAATTAAGTTTGAAAGGGAGTTTTTAACTATGAAAATGGCTCATACATGTGTGCGTGTAAAAGATTTAGAGGCATCATTAGATTTCTATCAAAAAGCCTTCAATTTTGAAGAAAGTCGCCGTCGTGATTTTCCAGAAAATAAATTTACTTTGGTTTATCTAACTTTACCAGGAGACGACTACGAACTAGAACTAACTTATAATTATGATCATGAAGCATACGATTTAGGAAACGGTTATGGTCATATCGCCATCAGTACAGATGATTTAGAAGGATTACACGAAAAACATCAAGCGGCTGGCTTAACTGTCACTGACTTAAAAGGCTTACCTGGAACTGCACCATCTTATTACTTTGTTGTCGACCCAGATGGTTATAAAATCGAAGTCATTCGTGAACGTTAAAAAGTTTCACTTGTTCACTTACTGAGCTTTTTGTGTTTGAGAGCTGTCCGAGACAAAACTTGTCTCGACTTCTTCTCAAACACTTTTTTCAAAAAAAGTGCTACAATAGAACGTATGAATTTATTGAGGATGTGATGTTATTATGACAAAAAAAATTATTGGAATCGCTGGCAATCAACTTTTGCAGGCAGCTGAAGTGTTTCACGGTAACCAAGTGACTTACACCCCACAAGGTTTTGTTAGCGCTGTTCAAGCCGCAGGTGGCGTTCCTCTCGTTTTGCCAATTGGCCCCAAAGAATTAGCCGCTACGTATATACAACAAATTGATAAACTACTTTTAGCAGGCGGTCAAGATGTTGCCCCTGAATTTTACGGACAAGAACCCCATATAAAATTAGAAGAAACGAATCGTGATCGTGACGAGTTTGAGTTAGCCCTAATTGAAGAAGCCTTAAAACAAAACAAACCTATTTTTGCGGTTTGTCGTGGAATGCAATTAGTCAATGTTGCTTTAGGTGGCACATTATATCAAGATTTATCGATGTATCCTCAATGGTCAGTTAAGCACGGACAACAACCCACTCAACCAATCTTTGCGACGCATCGTATTGATGTTGAACCAGACAGTCAATTATCAAACATATATGGTACAACTGGTCAAGTCAACTCGTACCATCACCAAGCACTACATACTTTAGGAAAAGATTTACGCGTTACTGCTTGGTCCTCTGATGGCCTTGCAGAAGCAGTGGAATCAACAAATGAACAGCAGCCTTTATTAGCTGTTCAATGGCATCCTGAACTAATGTACGCACGTGATGCCAAATCCCAAGCACTCTTTAACTACTTTGTTCAAAAATTATAGTAAAAACGGAGGGACGTCTTTCGCCCCTCCGTTTTTACTTGCTATCATACTTAAAAATCAAAATTATCTGGATCTGCACCAAAACGATGATCCTTATTTAACTGATTAATTGCGGTTATTTCTTCTGGTGTTAATTCAAAATCAAAGACAGCAAAATTTTCCTGAATTCTTTTTTCGTGAACAGATTTGGGAATCACGATAATATCATTTTGTAAGTGCCAACGAATAATCACTTGAGCCGCTGATTTACCATATTTTTCACCAATTTTCACTAGTACTGGTTCAGATAATAAATTACCTTGTCCTAGAGGAGACCAAGCCTCCACGGCAATCTTATTTTCGGCTAAATATTTTCGTAGCGGTTCTTGTGTTAACGTAGGATGTAATTCAATTTGATCCACCATTGGCACAACATTTGCTTCTGTTAATAAATCTTCCAAATGATGTTGATGAAAATTGGAAACGCCAATTGCTTTGGCACGACCACTTGCGTAAATTTCTTCTAATGCTTTCCATGATTCTTTATATTTACCAGCAACAGGCCAGTGAATTAAATATAAATCAACATAGTCTAACCCTAATTTTTCTAAGCTTTTATCAAATGCTTTAATCGCATTTTCATAGCCTTGATCTTCATTCCATAATTTCGTCGTCACGAAAATTTCTTCGCGGGGAATACCCGATTGACGAATGCCTTCGCCCACCCCTGCTTCATTTTTATAAACGGCTGCCGTATCAATCAAGCGATAACCCGCTTCTAAAGCCCATTTTACTGAATTGGTTGCTTCTGAGCCATCTTCTACACGCCAAACGCCTAAACCTAGGCGTGGCATTTCATTGCCGTTTGCTAATTTTTTTGTTTTATCCAAAGTCATGTGTTTCTTCAGTCCCTTCATTTTCATTACTTTTAGTATACTACGCATTCTTCTTTCACGAAACAATCACGACTCGTCAGGTCATTTTCTTTATTTTCAATAAATAACGACGCCAATAGGTCAGCACTCCGATTAGTGCCACAACTACAATTGTTCGACCGCTAACGCTTCCAATCCACAGTTTAACTGCAAGTAACCAGATACAAAAGAGATAAACACAGGACCAATTAAAGGAAACTTTCAATGTACATGATTCCGCAATTTCGATTATCTGACTACTAAAAAAACGACTCCCTAATCGTAAAGCGACTGGATTATGGAAGATGAATGTTCGTCGCTTGTCAGCCGTTAAGCGAGTAGCACATCGCTCATCAATAAAAATTGTTACAGGTAATTTAGAAAGTAAATCATTTTTTGCCCATTCAATTGAAACTTTCACGCAGCACTCACAACCTTTAACAAAATTATAAAATATATTATTTATTTACAAAATTATAACATTCCTAAAAAAACATGTTAAGTCTTTAAAAAAACTTTCTATTTTCTTCCCCTTTCGCCGAGAGATTTAGTATACTAAAAGAAGAAATTTTAGAGAAAGTTGGATTTTTATGTTGATACTTGGTTTAGCCAGTACTGAAACAGTCGATTCTTCTGCTCCTGATTTAGCAGAAGCGACCGTAAAAAAAGTGAGCGCGCTACAACGCTTTTGGAACAATATTAATTGGGATGCCATTGTCGCTACCTTAATTGAAAAAAGTTTATCAATTTTATTTTTAATTTTTCTATTTTTTATCATTCAGCGAATCGGGAAATATTTAATTGATCGCACCTATGCAAATTATAGTAAAAAGCAACATTTTAGTGAAAGCCGTTTAAAAACATTACACACTTTAATCATTAATGCATTTCAATATACGCTGTTCTTTTTCTTCATCTATTCTCTTTTGACCATTGTCGGTGTGCCTGTTGGCTCATTATTAGCCGGAGCGGGAATTGCCGGTGTTGCCATTGGTTTAGGGGCTCAAGGATTCATGAATGACTTAATTACCGGATTTTTCATTATTTTAGAACAACAAATGGATGTAGGCGATTATATTCGCTTATTGGCGTTAAATATTGAAGGAACTGTTACTTCTGTCGGATTACGAACCACTCAAATTAAAGCGGTTGATGGAACTGTTCATTTTATTCCAAACCGAAACATCACCACAATCAGTAACCTGTCTCGTGCCAATATGCAAGTATTAATTGATGTCCGCATCAATCCTGAAGAAGGTTATGAAAAAATTTGTGAAGTGATTACAGAAGTCAATGAAACGTTAAAAGAAAAGTATATCGAAAGTATTCAAACTGGGCCAGATATTTTTGGTATGGTCGATTTAGGCAATGGCAACTTTGCGGTACGAACGACCATGTATGTACTAAACGGCAAACAATTTGCGGTCAAAGAAGAATTTCTAGCTCAATATATCAAAGCATTAACAGAGGCCGGTTTTACGATTCCCAATACGCCCATTATTGCAAAATAAAAAACAGCCACCAGATACTTATTAGTTATCTGGTGGCTATTTTTCTAATTGTCCAATGATTTTAAAAAGCCACTAACTGCCTCCACTCCAAACAATAACGCCTCTTCGTTCGGTTCAAACTTAGCAGAATGAAGGCTATAAGGACTTGCCACGCCTAACCAAAACATCGTGCCTGGGACTTTAGACAATAGATAGCCAAAATCTTCACCTGTCATTGCAACCGATGCTTGTTGAAATTGAACTGTTGCTTGTTTGCTCATGTATTCAATCAAATTCGTGGTACATGCTGGCTCATTCACTACAGGTAAATACCCTTTCTGATCAAGATGAACAGTTACTTCACATTGAAAAGATTGCGCAATACCTTCACTAATTTCGCGAATTCTTCGCTGCGTTTGTTCATTAGTTTCTGCTGTCAATGTGCGAATTGTACCAGATAAAGTTGCTTCTTCGGCAATCACATTACAGGCAGTCCCTGCATGAAAAGTCCCAAAGGTAACGACTGCCCCGACCACAGGATCAACATTTCGACTAACGATCGTTTGCGCTTGCTGAATTAAATTGGTGGCCGCCAAGACCATATCATTTGCTTGATGCGGAAAAGCCGCATGTCCACCTTTTCCTTTTAAGGTAATGTTCACTTCACAAGTGGCAGCAAACAATGTCCCTACTCTGGTACTAATAGTTCCGACTGGCAAATCAGGATTAACATGAAGCGCATAAAATTCATCAGGTAACCACTCACCAAACGCGTGATCTTCATACATCAACATCCCCCCTGCTTCATTTTCTTCAGCAGGTTGAAACAAAAATAAAAAGTTATTGTCTGGTTGCTGTTGACTTAATTCTTTCAAAACCCCTAAGCCGATTGTCATGTGAAAATCGTGCCCACAGGCATGCATAAACCCTGGTCGTTTTGATTGAAAAGCAGAAACCACTTCCTCTTGAATAGGCAAACCATCAATATCAGCACGCCAGCCGATGGTTTTCTGAGGATTTTTGCCTTCTATGAATACTAAAATCCCCGTTTGCCATGTTCGAACTTGCAGATAAGGTTGCTTCATTTTATCAATTTCATTAAGTAAAAAGGCTTGTGTTTCCTTTTCTTCTAAACCGATTTCAGGTATTTGATGTAGTTGCCGTCTAATAGCAATTAATTCTTCTTGCTCCACAAAAGCCACTCCTTCATTTTTTGGGTAATCGAAAGCCGCCATGAAGAAGTTTCTTCATCGCGACTGACTAATTTATTTTTAGAGTTTACGTAATTCTTCTAAAATCTCTGTTTTACTCTTGGTTTTATCATCAATTTGTTTAATTACTTTTGCTGGCACGCCTGCGACAACGGTATGCGCTGGAACGTCTTCCACAACTACTGCCCCAGCAGCCACAACGGCACCTTCACCAACACGAACCCCTTCTAGTACGACCGCATTCGCTCCAATGACAACCTCGTTTTCAATAACCACAGGTGCGGCACTTGGTGGTTCAATGACACCAGCTAAAACCGTTCCTGCGCCAATATGACAATGCTTCCCTACAGTTGCACGACCGCCTAAAACAGCGCCCATATCAATCATAGTCCCTGCACCAACGACGGCGCCAATATTTAGAATAGCCCCCATCATAATCACCGCTTGATCGCCAATTTCAACTTTTTCGCGAATCAAAGCACCTGGTTCAATCCGAGCATTAATGTCTTTCAAATCAAGAAAAGGAATTGCTGAGTTACGTGCATCGTTTTCTACAACATAATCCTCAATTTTTTCTTTGTTTGCTTCTAAAAAAGGTTTTACGTCAGCCCAATCGCCAAACAATGTCCCAGTTTTACAATTATTAAAGACCTTAATTGTTTCCGGAAACGTGACTTCTTTTAATTGCCCTTTCAGTGTTACTTTAACAGGCGTTTGCTTTTTGGCATCGCCAATATACTGAATAATCTCATATGCGTCCAATCACAGCACTCCTTTACTTCGTGTTATCATACAGAATAACGCATTTATGAGAAAAAAGTAAAGAGTTTCTTGCGTTTTATTTAAATTACTTTCATTTCTTCTTCTGATTTAGGCAGAACAAGATGATGTTTTTCTAATTCATGCGCCATATGATTGACCGCTTTTAAAATTTCTTTGCGTGTAATGATACCTTTAAAGCGTTGATTATCATCAACCACTGGTAAAAAAGAAGCATCTACTAATAAATGTAACACTTCTTCTAAATCCCACGATTCACCAATTACAGGAACATTGACTTCCATTACATCGGCCACAGTAAATTCATTCAATTTTTCAAAATCCACTGAAGTCAAATCAAACATTTTATCTACAACGTCTGTCAAGCCGATTAAGCCAACAAAGCGATCTCCCTTATCTAACACAGGAATCTTGGAATAGCGAACTTGCGATAAGACTAATGCCGCATGACTTAATGGATTTAAACACATTACGTTGGCGACATTTTCGGCGGGTACTAAAAACGTTTCTTGTTTTTCTAATAATAATTCTTTTACAGCAGTCCCTATCATGATTGGGTTGCCTCCATTTCTAATTCTTTAACACGTAACTTATTGTACCTAATTCTGCGGAAAAAGTCTTGGAATTCGCAAATTCTTCATAACTTAACAAACGAAAATTAACGTTTTGTTCTATTCTCCCCCAAAATAAGAGAACGCTTTCTTAAAAAAACAAAAACTTAGTTGTCCCATAACAGACAACTAAGTTTTTATAAAAGACCAATTAATCAGTCAATTATCCTTCTTTTTCACACGTTTCATCACAGCCATCACTGACCATAATAAGCGGAAATCCCATGTTTTCTAAGATAGTGTTTATCCAATAAAAAATGATCAATTGGTTCAACAGCTGGGTTAATTATTTCCGTCAAACGTGCCATTGAACAGATTTCATCTAAAATCAAGCTGTTTTCAACTGCTTTTTCCGGAGTCATTCCCCAAGTAAATGGGCCATGTCCATAAACTAGCACTCCTGGAACTGCTAAAGGATCTAGTTCTTGTTCATGAAATGTTTCAACAATGACTTTGCCAGTCTCTTCTTCATAGTTTTCTTTAATTTCACTTTCATAGAGCGCTCTTGTGCAAGGTACAGCGCCATAAAAAGCATCCGCATGGGTGGTACCGTAAGGAGGTAAGGCTCGCCCTGCTTGAGCCCACGTAACACTATTCAGGGAGTGCGTGTGCGCAATCGCTCCAATTTCTGGCATTTTTTGATAGAGATAAAGATGCGTGGGTAAATCAGAAGACGGCTTTAATGCATTGGTTTCCAATAGTTGTCCCTTTAAATCAGTCACTACCATCTGTTCCTTGGTCATTTCTTGATATTTGACGCCGCTTGGTTTAATTACGATAATTCCTAATGACCGATTGATTTCACTAACATTGCCCCACGTTAATTTGACTAAGCCCAGTTTTGGCAAAGCCAGATTCGCTTCATAAACACGTTGTTTCATTGCTTGGATGATCGCTTTATTGTTCATAATAACCCACCTCTGCTAATTTGGGATAGAGATACTGCTGCGCGGCTTGAATTTTTTCTTGAAAATTCAAATCCGTTTCATTCCACATTTCAATTAAAAAAGGACCACTATAGTTTAACCGCTTGAGTGTTTTCAATAAGCCTGTAAAATCAACACAGCCTTCTCCAAAAGTAACTTCCCGAAACTTCCCTTCAAATGTGTCTGTTACAGCGAAGGTATCTTTTAAGTGAATAGCAGCGATTTCAGCAATTCCCTTTTCAAGCTCAACCGCCGGATTATTTTCCGGCCAAGCAGACAAATTACCTAAATCAGGATAAACATGCAAAAAAGGGGACGGAATTTGTTCCTTAATTTCTAGAAATTTTTGTATGCTATTCATAAAAGGGTCATCCATAATCTCAACAGCCAGAATGACACCGTATTGTGCAGCTTCCTCAACGCCCTTTTTCAGACCTTGAAGAAAAAATTCCCTTGTTTCAGCAGTTTTTTCTTCGTAAAAGACGTCATAGCCAGCTATTTGAATTACCCGTATGTTTAATTGATGAGCCAAACGAATCGCTTGAGATAAAATTTTCCGCCCTTTTTCACGTGTTTCTTTATTTAAAGAGCCTAAAGGGAACCGCCGATGACCACTTAAACACAAAGAATGGATAAAAAAATCTTCTTTCACCATTAATTGAGAAAGTTCTTGTAACTGGCTTGGTGTCCAAGCCAATCGTGCTAAACGTTCATCGGATTCATCAATTGACATTTCTAAAAAATCAAACCCTAACTTTTTGGCCCATGTTAATCGTTCTGCCCAAGTTAAATTTTGCGGGAGTGCTTTTTCATACAGTCCAATTCGTGCCATTTTATCACTTCCAAATCTGATCGATTTTTTTTTGAAAATCTTTGGCTGCTTGTTCAGGATTTTTTGATTCAGTAATCCCACGGCCCGCAATAAATGTTGCGACTGCCATTGTTTGAAACAATTCAAGCGTTTCGACAGTTAAACCACCTGTGACGGACACTTCAAAGCCTAAGTCAATTAGTTCTTGAACTTTATTCAAATCTTTCTCTCCCCAGCTGCCGCCAGCTAAAAGAGCATCTCTACTTTGATGATAAATCACCTGATTAATCCCTAATTCTCGCCATTGTCGAGCTTGTTGCATTGTCCAATCTCCATATAGTTCTACTTGTAATTCTCGGACTTCTTTTTGAGCTGCAGCCATCGTTGGCAAGGTGGCGCAACAAATGACCGTCATGAAATCAGCGCCTGCTTGTGCGACATTACGAGCAACTGTACCGCCCGCATCAGCACATTTTGTATCAGCAACAATCGTTTTATTAGGAAACATGCGTTTTAAACAACGAATTGCTTTTTGGCCTTCTTGTAAACACAAAATAGTGCCAACTTCGATAATATCGACAATTTCTCCAACTTTCATACAATCTGCTAAAGCGTCTTCTAAGCTATTATGATCTAAAGCGATTTGTAAGTTTGGTCTTTTCATCTTTCCCACCCTTTTATTCAGATTTTTGATAACGATCTGAAGCCATATATTTTTCTTGAATTTCTTTTGCAGACATTACATTTTTAATGCCAATCACTGTGACTCCACGTTTTTCTGCTTGCTGAAACATTTGTAAAAAATTGACTGGAGTAAAAACAACGTCGTATTGGCTAGCAGAGCTTTTTCCTTCTGAAATGGCGCAATGATGAATTTTTGTAATCGGTACGCCTAGTTCTTTCATTGCTTTTTCAACACTCCGCATCATCATTAGACTCGTGCCAGAACCATTGGCACAGGAAACAAGTATTCTCATTTTAAATTCCTCCTTTAATTCTCTTGAAATTTTTTAGCATATTGTTCATAATCATTGACAATCATAAAGTAACCTTCTGGATTTCTACGATACTGAAGTTGCGGAATTATTAGTAACCCAATCACCACCACTGCTACGCCAACATAGCCTAGAACTTTCATAATGATTGTAAATAACGGCCAAGCTGTTGCCCAATCGAACATGCCCAAATAACCGCCATATTGAGATAATCCAATCCATGTAGCAAATAAAGCTGAGCCACCTACTTGGATTAAACCTGAAAGGAAGGGGAATAAACAAGCAGCTTTTACTCCACCACGATTATTTGCATAAACAGCTATGACAGCGTTATCAAAAAACAATGGGATAAAACCCGCAATAACGATTGTCGGAGACTTTAATAGAATCAGTAAGCCAATCATTAAAAACTGGCCTAATGCGCCAAAGAGAAACCCAATTGTTACTGCGTTGGGCGAGCCAAATCCGAAAGTCGCTGCTACATCAATCCCAGGAACAGCGCCTGGTAAAATGGTATTTGAAATCCCTTGGAATGACTGCGTCAACTCGTCGACAAAGGTTCTAACGCCTAATTGTAAGATAGCTAAATAGACAGCAAAATTTAATGAAGTGGTCATGATATAAAAGAAGAAACTCTGCCCTTCTTGCATAAATTTAGCTTGAATTAAATAATCTTGTCCCAAAACAAGCAAGATAATGCCAAAGAAAAAGAGCATCAAAATGGACGTAGCAACCATATTTTCATTAAAAATGGATAGAAATCCTGGTAATTCGATATCTTCCAATTTTTTATCGACCTTCTCTGAACGATGTTTCTTTTGATCACGTTTTTTCAACCATTCTGCTAATTTTGCAAAAATAAATATGCCAAACATTTGTTGATGGGCTACCGCAAAACCAGCACCTTCTGTTAATTCCTGCGTAATCCCTACCGTTAAATTTGAAGCAACTGCCCAATAACACCCAAGAATTAAGCCCATAAAAATTAGTACTTCGATTCTACCTAAGTTAGGAAAACAAAAGAGTAAAATCCAGAAAGCGGTAGCTGCTTGTTGAATCTGAACATTCCCTGTTGTAAAAACGGCTCTCAATTTTGTATATTTTTGAAAACGAACCAACAAAATATTCATAATAAATGCGATCAATAACAAAATCATCACATCACCAAAGGTTCGTCCAAAGGTTTTCATCAATCCAGCATCGACTGCATTTTGCCCGAAATATGGATCGGTAACCATTGCCTGTAAATTAAATCGCTCTTTCAAGCCTACTAGAATAGGGCGAAAATTATTAACCAAACCACCAGAACCAACACTCAAAATAAAATAACCAACTGTTGCTTTCAGAAAACCTGCTAAACATTCATAAAAGGGCCTCCGTAACAAGAGATAACCTAATAACACAATGAAACCAATCAAATATGCTGGCTGTGTTAAAACGTTCGTAGCAAAATAAGTCCAACTATTTAACAAGAACTCCCCCATTGATTTTTCCCCCTATAATTGATATTTCTCCATAACTTCTTTAAAATCCATTGGCGTGTTTGTTTCTAACAAGTCAGCAATCACGCTATCCGTCATCAATAAATCCATCAATTGCTGAATATTTTCAAGATGTTCGGCGGGATTTTGGGCTGCCAATGTAAAAAATAATGTTGCTGTTTTCGCTTCTTGATCGCCAGCAAAAGTGACTGCTTGCTTAAATTTTGTAAAAGAAATGGCCGTTCCAAAAATGCCTGCGCTTTCCTCTGATGAATGTGGCATGGCTACTTCAGGAGCAATGATGATATAAGGTCCAAACGTTTCGACACACTGAATAATCTCATCGACATAACTCTGATCGATGATGTGTTTTTGGAGTAAAATCAAACAACTTTCCTGAATCGCCTCTTGCCAACTAACCGGTTCTTTATCAGGGTAATGAATAAGCTCTTGCTCCCAAAAATAAGTTAACATTGTACATCCAGCCTTTCTTACAAGAATGAAGGAAATGGTGTATCATTTTCTTTAACAAAAACATCATCAAAGCCACGATCAAAGTTAAATTCTAAGTTGTCTTTGTCATCTGGATAAACAAATTTGCCACCCACTTGCCAAATATATGGTTTAAATTGATAATGTAAACGATCTTTTTTAAATTTCCAAATTTCCATGATTTCTTTTGGATCCGCCATAAAATTAGACCAAATATCATAATGAACAGGAATGACTACTTTCGCATTTAAAGATTCGGCCATTCTCAACATATCAACAGAAGTTATTTTATCTGTGATACCGCGAGGATTTTCGCCATATGCTCCTAAGCAAACATCAATTGCATATTGATTACCATGTTTCGCAAACAAGTTAGAATAATGAGAGTCTCCGGCGTGATATACCGTACCACCTGAGGTTTCAAATAGATAATTGACAGCTAGTTCATTCATGTCCTGAGGCATTTTACCTTTAAATGTATTTTCAGGATCATCAGAAGTAATTAGCGCGGTTCGATCAAAAGCTTCCAAGGCCACTACATTCACATCATTCACTTTTATTTCTTGACCAGGCTCTATAACCCGTGTTTTTTCTGCCGGAACACCCCAACGTTGCCATGTTTTCACTACTTCTTTTGGACCAATAAATAGAGCCTTAGGACAATTTTGATGAACAGCAGCAGCTGTGTGAATATCCAAATGGTCTGAATGAATATGTGTGACAACTAAAGCATCAACCTCTTTTATTTCAAAAGGATCAATCACAAAAGGTTGTGTTCTTAAATTAGGTTGCATTTTTTGGCAACCACTCATGCGCATCATTTGATGGCCATTTTTCATTAAGCCGTTCCCGTGCGTTTGTTTTCCTGTTCCACACCATAAATCACATAAAATATTCGTGTTCTCATGCGTTTTCAGCCAAATGCCTGTACAACCAAGCCACCAGAGTGCAACCGTTCCTTGAAGCACAGTTGTCTGATTAATTTCTTCGTTTAAATAAGTACCCCATTCTGGAAATGTCGCCTTCAACCAACTTTCTTTTGTAATTTCATGAATCGATTTGCTCATGCTACCACTCCTCTTCTCAAATGATTGTGTTATGCTTTATAAGAAAATCATAGCCGCAAAAAATCACAATGAAAACCCTTTTATATGATTGTTTGCACTTTTAATGATTCTTTTACGTGTTTTCTTTTCCTATGAGTTATACTATTTCATGGGGGACCGTGTCCAAAAAAATAACTAAAGGAGGTTGTATTACTTGAAAAGTTCATTAGAAACCATTGAAAAAAGGCAACAAAACATTCTCGCGCTGCTGCAAAAAAACAAACAAATGACTACCTATAAATTAGCAGATGTTTTAAATGTTTCCTTAAGCACAATTCGTCGTGATTTAAATGTCTTAGAAACTAAGAATGACATCATTCGAAAATATGGGTATTGTATTTACAACGACCAAAATCAGAAAGACTTTGATCAATCAGGACCGGAGTTATTAAAACAAGCCATTGCTCGTGTTGCTTGTAGCTATCTAAGTGATTATGATACCGTTTTCATCAATTCAAGTTCCACTGCTTTGAATATTCTCCATTATTTAAAGGCCGACCATCTGACCATCGTAACGAATAATTTAAAAATTGCCACCAAGCCTCATGTTTCTCAATACAATTATATTTTGACCGGAGGCGAATTACGTTTTCCCAAAGAAGTTCTGGTAGGAGATATTGCCATTAACACAATCACCGCAACGCATGCCGATGTTTGCGTAATTGGCTGTAGCGGGGTCAGTTTAGAACATGGCGTCACTACAAAAATTTTCAATGAAGCAAAAATTAATGAGCTTATGATAAAACAAACAACAAAAGTAAAAATTCTGGTCGCGGACCATCGAAAAATCGGCTTGACATCTAAATTTAAAATTGCTGATATTACCGCTTTTGATTGTTTGATTACAGACAAACATTGCTCATCAACTTTAATTACAGAACTTCGTAAGACCGGCTTAAAGGTTATCCAAGTCGACTAAAAAAAGAGCGTAGGACAAAAATCAAAAAGAGATTTTTGTCCTACACTCAAAATCTGATAAATAAAAAAGTAGCACTTATTTCTTAACATTCACTTACTTCGTAAACGTTGCCTTTAATCGTTCCAATGGTTGGTGCTCTTTGTTATAGTACTGAACGAGATATTGTTCAGGTGTACTTTCAATTATGGCATATGTTTTCTCTTGAACTGGTCCACGAGGTAAACGAATACTTCCCGGATTAACAAAGAGAATGTTATTGTGTCGCTCTGCGCCCAGTACATGAGTGTGACCAAATAAGGCAATTGTCGCTCCTGCTTCTTCCGCTTGTAAAGCAAGTGTCGTGAGCCCCATTCTAACATTGGCCAAATGACCATGTGTCATATAAATAACTTGATCCCCCACTTTTTTAGTCACAGTTTTGGGAAATTCATCATAAAAATCACAATTTCCTTGGACTACAATTAATTTCTGCCAAAGTTCATCTGTCGGTTCTAATTCAGAATCACCACAGTGAAAGAGTGCATCGACTTGTCCTTCATAATGATTCACTAAGTCAACTAAACAGTCACGGTCGCCATGATTATCGCTTACTACCAAGATTTTCATACGTTTCAACTCCTATTTTTTTAGCCATTCTTCCCATTGTTCTTTTAATTTTGCCACTGCTTGTCCACGATGACTAACTTTATTTTTCTCTTCTCCAGACAATTCAGCTGCCGTCTTACCAAGCTCTGGGACATAGAAAAGTGAATCGTACCCAAAGCCTCCTTCACCACGAGGAATCGTGCCGACTTCTCCTGGCCATTCAGCTTCGACCACCAGACTTTCTTTCTTTGGTTCAGCAAAAACCAATGTACAATGGAAACGCGCTTGTCTTTTTTCTTTTGGCACGCCCGTTAACTCGTGCAATAGTTTCGCATTATTTGAAGCATCATTAGTTGGTTCACCAGCAAAACGAGCAGAATAGATTCCTGGCATTCCCCCTAACGCATCAACAATTAATCCCGAATCATCTGCTAATACTGGTTTCTGTAAAATTTCTGCAATTGTTTCAGCTTTTAGACGAGCATTTTCTTCAAATGTTCGACCAGTTTCTTCTACATCTGGCAAATTCGGATAATCTAATAACGTCTTAACTGTATATCCTTTTTCACCAAAAATTGAACTAAACTCTTTCGCTTTACCAGGATTTCTAGTTGCAATGACAATCACTTTCTCCTCTGAATCTTGCGAAGGGACTTCTTCAGAGGCTAAAGCATAAAGCGCTTCTTTCTGATACGCAATTAATTCCTCAATCCCTGTTTTTCCATAAAAGAGCATGGCATTTAACTCATCTCCTGAGAAGGTAGCTTCTTCACCCGTTCCTTGAATTTCCACAAATTCACCAGACTCGGTCATCACGATGTTCATATCCACTGCAGCATTCGAGTCCTCTGCGTAATCTAAGTCCAGCACACAATAACCATCGGGTAAAATACCCACGCTGACAGCAGCTAAATGCTCTTTAATTGGGTCTTCCGCTAGCGCACCAGTCATCAATAAATGATTGACTGCTAAGCGTAGAGCAACAAAAGCGCCTGTAATACTAGCTGTACGGGTTCCCCCATCTGCTTGAATCACATCACAATCGACAACAATGCTCCGTTCCCCTAACTTTTCTAAGTCAACAACAGCTCGCAATGACCGCCCAATCAAGCGTTGAATCTCCATTGTTCGCCCTGTTAATTTTCCTTTCGCACTTTCCCGAATATTTCTTGTGTTCGTCGCGCGAGGGAGCATGCTATATTCAGCTGCTACCCAACCTGTTCCCGCGCCTCTTAAAAATGGGGGGACCTTTTCTTCGACAGTGGCTGAGCAAATTACTTTTGTATCGCCAAACGAAATAACCACCGAACCTTCTGGATGTTTAAAAACATTGGTTTCAATAGTGATCTTTCGCAATTCTTTTGGTGCACGACTATCATGTCTAATCATTTTCGTTTCCTCCTAAGTGAATCTGTTGTGCTTTTAAGTTCTCTATACCAAGCCAACTGCTTGCAATCTCTTCAAACATTTTTGCAGAACCAGTTGTATAAAATTCATGGGGCTGTGTAGGCGCTTCAGGCGTGTGGGCAATGTCAAAATAATCGAGAAGCATGCTGACTTCGCCAACTGTTTCGGCTCCTGAGTCAATTAATGTCACATGACTCCCCATCACATTTTGAATCACCGGACGTAACAACGGGTAATGGGTACAACCTAAAATCAACGTATCAAGTCCTTTTAATTGTAGTGCTTGAAGTGTTTCTGCCACAATTTTTTTTGCTACGGAAGAACGATATTGATTACTTTCAACAATGGGGACAAATTTAGGGCAAGCTAAACTAGTCACCTCAATTGTTGGTGCCTTACTTTTAATGGCGATTTCATAGGAAGCACTTTTGATTGTCCCTAACGTACCTATGACACCAATTTTGTTATTTTTTGTGACTTTAACGGCTGCTCGTGCGCCAGGTAAAATAACACCGACAACTGGAATTGGCAAGGCAGCTTTAATTTCTTCTAATGCGACAGCCGTCGCGGTATTACATGCGATTACTAGCATTTTTATTCGTTTTTTCAATAAAAAATCGGCCATTTCCCAAGTAAACTGAACGACTTGTTCGGCTGGTCGTGGACCATATGGGCAACGGGCTGTATCTCCTAAATAAATTAATCGTTCATTTGGTAATTGTTTTAGCGCTTCCTTTAAAACAGTTAATCCACCAACGCCAGAATCAATTAATCCAATGGCTTCTTGATTGCTCATTCTCATCCTACCTTTGCCTTTTATTCACTGCCTTTATTTTCTACTTTTTAAGGACTATTGTCAATTTTTCCTGTTTTGCTCTCATTTATTTCTTTTTTTGAAGGAAATCTTTTTCGATTAAAAAACTAGTAATTCATTTTTTTGTATGTTATAATTCCTAACATTGAGAATACAATTAGAAATACATTTGGTTAATTTAATTTAAATAACACGTTTCTCACCGAATCCTCTGTTATCTTTTCTGCCAAATGATTGCAAAGGAGACTGCCTATGATTTCTTTAGAACATGTAAATAAGTATTTTGGGGAGCATCACGTTTTAAAAGATATTACTTTGAATGTAGAGCAAGGAGAAAAAATTGTCATTATCGGACCCTCCGGCTCTGGCAAAAGTACATTAATTCGGTGTATGAACCAATTGGAAAAAGTCAATGATGGTTCCGTCGTAATTGATAACATTGACATCACCAAACCGAAGGCACCGATTCAAAAGGTTCGCCAGAAAGTTGCCATGGTCTTTCAAAATTTTAACTTATATGCTCACAAAACGATTATTGATAATTTAACGTTAGCACCGATTAAAGTGATGGGCGTTTCCAAAGAAGAAGCGGTTCGTACTGGCATGGAGTATTTAGAACGAGTCGGTTTGGCTGATAAAGCTTCTGCTTATCCTTCGCAGCTTTCTGGCGGGCAGCAACAACGGGTCGCTATTGCTCGTGCCTTAAATATGCATCCTGAGATTATCCTTTTTGATGAACCGACTTCGGCACTTGATCCAGAAATGATTCAAGAAGTTTTAGATGTAATGGTCGATCTTTCCAAACAAAATATTACCATGGTTTGTGTCACACATGAGATGGGCTTTGCTCGTCAAGTGGCTGACCGTGTAATCTTCATGGACCAAGGACAGATTATTGAACAAGGAACGCCTGAACATTTCTTTACAAGCACTGAAAACCCTCGTGCAAAAGAATTTCTAAGTAAAATTATTCATAACGGGTAATGAATAAAAAACAAAAAATTGGAGGAATGAAGGAATGAAAAAACAAAATAAATGGCTGGCTGGACTCTCCTTACTTGTATTAGCAGGCATCATTGTGGGCTGTGGTAGCGGCAACAATGACTCAACTTCCAAAAGTGCTTCATCAAACAAAACGGTCACAGTAGAACAATTAAAAAAAGCAGGGAAAATTAAAGTAGGTGTCAAAGAAGACATTCCTAATTTTGGCTATATGAATCCTGATACAAACAAAAATGAAGGAATGGAACCAGATATTGCACGCTTGATTGCGAAAGAAATTACCGGCAGCGAAGAGAATGTGGAATTTGTGGGCGTGACAGCGAAAACGCGCGGTCCCCTTTTAGACAATGGTGAACTAGATATGGTAATTGCTACATTTACAATTACTGATGAACGTAAAAAGACTTATAATTTTACAACTCCCTATTATACAGATGAGATTGGTTTCCTTGTGCGCAAAGAGGATAACTTCTCCAGTATGAAAGATTTAGACGGAAAAACAATCGGCGTTGCACAATCTGCTACGACAAAAGAAAACTTAGAGAAAAAAGCGCAAGAGGAAGGAATCAAATTTACTTATCAAGAATTAGGTTCCTATCCAGAATTAAAAACAGCGTTAACTTCTAAACGAATTGATGCATTTTCAGTGGATAAATCAATCCTATCTGGCTATGTGGATGGCAAGACAGAAATTTTAAAAGATGGTTTTTCGCCACAAGAATATGGAATTACCACAAAGAAAGCAAATACTGAATTAAATGATTATCTAAATGGTTTAATTGAAAAATGGGAAAAAGACGGCACACTAGAAAAAATTTATCAAGACTGGGGCTTAAAAAATTAATCATTCCTAAGACTTGAAGAATCAAAAATTTTAGGAGGGATTTTTATGTTTTTGTTAGCCAATATTTCCTGGCTTGAAGAAGGGCCATTTGCCTTATATCGTTGGGAGGCTTTATTTCAAGATTGGCGAATTTTTGGTCAGGCATTTCTCTATACTATTCTGCTTTCTTTAGGAGCGATCTTAGTTGCCTTTGCTTTAGGCATTTTCTTTGGCAGTTTATCAGCGACCAAAAGTAAACTTTTACACGCAATTAGTCGTGTCTATGTAGAATTTTTTCAAAACACACCTTTGTTGATTCAATTTATCGTAGTCTATTATGGCTTTCCTCTGCTAAGCCCGCTGCTTTCATTTTCTATTACTACGATTGCCATTCTGTGTGTAGGCCTCTATCATGGCGCCTACATTTCTGAAGTGGTTCGCTCAGGAATCGGAGCTGTCCCAAGAGGGCAATTTGAAGCGGCTTACTCCCAAGGATTAACGTATGGTCAAACGATGCGGTATGTGATTTTACCACAAGCATGGCGGATTATGTTACCGCCTTTAACCAATCAAGTAGTGAACCTAATTAAAAATACGTCAACAGTTGCCATTATTTCTGGCGCTGACGTAATGTTTGCTGCCAATAGTTGGTCGTCTGTCAACTTGAACTATATTCCCGCCTTTGCGCTTGCTGGTTTCTTATATTTCATTCTTTGCTTCCCATTAGCGAATTTGGCTAGAAAAATGGAAGAAAAAAATAAGAAAGCATATAGCAGATAGGAGGAAAACAGATGCCTTTTTCAGAAGAAATGCGTCAATTACTGACAGCAAATAATTTTCAATTTCTATTTAACGGCTTAAAATTGACTCTCTATATTTCCTTCGTCTCAATTATTTTGAGTACGATTTTTGGCACCATTCTAGCCGTTTTGCGAAATCAAACCCATGGACCACTGAAGTTACTTGCCAGTATTTATGTAGAAGTGGTGCGTAATATTCCAAACTTATTGTGGATTTATGTTATTTTTTTGATTTTCAAAATTAAATCCACACCTGCTGGAATTGTGAGTTTTACTGTGTTTACCACCGCTGCTTTAGCGGAAATTATTCGTGGTGGTTTAAATGGGGTCGATAAAGGCCAAATTGAAGCGGCACGTTCTCAAGGTTTTTCAAATTGGCAAATTCTTTATCATATTGTTTTGCCTCAAGCCATTCGCAATGTTTTACCAGCGATCGTTTCTCAGTTTGTTACTGTCATCAAGGATACAAGTTTCTTGTATTCCGTAATTGCTTTACAAGAACTCTTTGGCAAATCTTATATCTTAATGGGGCGCTACGCACAAACAGGACAAGTATTCACTATTTACGGAATCGTCGCCCTAATTTATTTCATTATTAACTTTAGTATCTCACAATTTTCACGTTGGCTTTCACGAAATTGGGCGAAAAGTTATTAATGTAGTTAAAAACAGGAGGCTGAGACAAAAGTGTTTAGCTCCAAGAAATAAGAAGGAATTTCCGAAAATTGTTCTTTAATTTTTGGAGAATTTCGGCTTATTTCCGAAGGAGCTGCTTTTGTTCAGCTGATTATCTTAAGATTTAGAAAGTGGGGCATAAGTCATTTCGACTTATGCCCCACTTTCCTGTTTTTATTTTATCTTACTTCTACTTGATGTTTTTCAATTAGCGCTTTTTCAACCTTTTCCATTGAACGGTTAATTTCTTCATCCACTAATGTCGCTTCTGCATTAACGAAAGTTAAACTATACGCCATTGATTTTTTGCCAGCACCTAGTTTTTCACCTTGATATACATCAAATAAATGAATCTCTTTCAAATATTTACCTGCGTTATCTGAAATAGTTTTAACTAGTTCTTGATTGGTAACTGTTTCATCGACTAATAAAGCAATATCTCGAGAAACTGCTGGGAATTTAGAAACTGCTTCATAAGTAACCCCGCCTGCTTCTGTGGCTACTAATTGTTGCAAGTTTAATTCAGCTACATATGTTTCAGGAATATCGTACGCTTTTGCTGTCGTTGGGTGAACTTGTCCGACAAAACCAACCACTTCATCTTCTAAATAAATCCATGCTGTCCGGCCTGGATGCATTTCTGGAATCGCCGTTGTCGCTTGATAACTGATTTTTTCTGTTAATCCTAAAACAGCTACAATACTTTCCACTAAGCCTTTTACTGTATAAAAATCAACGGCTGTTGCTTTTGTTTGCCAATCTTTAACCATTGTATTACCAGTTAAAGCAAGTGCTAAGTGATTTTCTTCTGTAGGTAAATTTTTTGTTGGATCTTCTGTTTGGTAGAAAACGCGTCCTACTTCGTAGAAGGCGATATTATTATTTTTACGTGCCACATTGTATGCGACATCATCTAATAAACCAGAAATTAAGTTCATACGTAACACAGAACGCTCTTCACTCATTGGCCATTGCAAACGTGTTGTTTGACTTTCTTTCATCATAAATTGACGGGATTTTTCTTCTGTTGTCAATGCATAGCTGATGGCTTCACTCGTACCATGACCTTCCAGTAAGCTCTTTAATTGGCGCGTAACATGTTGTGCTTTGGTTAGACTTCCAGCAACTGTTTCTCCACTTGGCAATGTTGAAGGTAAATGATCATATCCATAAATGCGCGCCACTTCTTCAATAATATCTGCTTCAATTGCAATATCCCAACGTCTTGGTGGAATCGTAATTTCATATGCGCCTTGATTTACTTCATAAGCAAAACCGAGTGCTTCAAAAATTTCATTCACCGTTGCTTCATCTAATGCAGTGCCTAAATATTGGTTGATTCGCTCTAAAGTCACAGCTACCTGCGCTTCTTTAACGGCCACTTCAGAACCAACTGCAGTGCCTGAGACCACTGTTCCGTTGGCTAACTCTGCAATCATCGCGGCTGCCACATCACAAGCTAGCCCAACTGTCGCTTGGTTGATGCCTTTTTCAAATCTACTTGAAGATTCACTCCGTAAATTGAATTGTTTAGACGTTTTGCGAATAGACAATGGATTGAACAATGCCGCTTCTAAAGCCACAGTTGTTGTTTCTTGACTGATTTCAGAATTAGCCCCACCCATTACTCCGGCTAAGCCGACAGGCGTTTTTCCATTCGTAATGACGATATTTTCTTCTGTTAATTGACGTGTTTCACCATCTAATGTAATTAGTTCTTCTGCTGCTGTTGCTCGACGAACCAAGATTTCTTTGCTATCTAATTTTTGATAATCAAATGCATGCAATGGTTGACCAAATAATAATAAAATATAATTTGTCACGTCCACCACATTGTTAATCGGACGGATTCCTTCATTCATCAATCGATTTTGCAACCACTGAGGACTTTCTGCAATCGTCACATCTTTAATGACACGAATTTGATACGCTGGTGCATCTTGTGAATCTTCAACAGTCACTGTTACGTAATTTCCCACGTTATCTGAAGCATCTTCTTTGAGTTCGGGATCATTAAACTGAGGCGTTTGACGATAAATTGCGCCAACTTCATAGGCTACCCCTCTCATACTTAGTGCATCTGCACGGTTTGGTGTAATTGATAATTCAATAATCGCATCATCCATGTCTAAATAAGGGAAAACAGGTGTCCCATTCACTGCTTCTTGAGGTAAATAATAAATCCCTTCAGCGTAGGCTTTTGGTACGACATTATCTGAATACCCTAGCTCTTCTAACGAACAAATCATTCCGTTAGAGACTTCGCCACGCATTTTACCTTTTTTAATTTTTTGATTTCCTGCAATTCTTGAACCAGGTAACGCTACGATGACTTTAATTCCGGCTTTTACATTTGGTGCTCCACAAACAATTTGTGACAATTCTTCTTCACCGATGTCTACTTGGCAAATTGATAAGTGGTCAGAGTTTGGATGAGGAACACATTCTTTTACTTCACCGACAACAATTTTCTTTAATCCTTCTTCAGGTACAGCAACTCCCTCAACTTCGATACCTGTCACAGACATTTTGTCCGCTAATTCTTGCGGAGTAACGTTTGAAAGATTAACATATTCATTTAACCATTTATAAGAAACTAACATTTTTCAACTACTCCTTTACCTTGAATTGATTTAAGAAACGTAAATCATTTTGATAAAAATTACGGATATCATTTACACCGTAACGTAACATAGCAACGCGATCTGGTCCTAAGCCAAAGGCAAATCCTGAGTACTCTGTTGGATCAATCCCTGACATTTGTAATACATCTGGATGAACCATCCCCGCACCTAAAATTTCAATCCAACCTGTATGTTTGCAGACGTTACAACCTGCGCCGCCACATTTAAAACAGCTAACATCTACTTCGACTGAAGGTTCTGTAAAAGGGAAATAGCTAGGACGTAAACGAATTTTACGATCTTCACCAAACATTTTTTTCATCATGACTTCTAACGTCCCTTTTAAATCACCCATTGTGACATTTTTATCGACAACAAGGCCTTCAATCTGATGGAATTGGTGACTATGTGTCGCATCATCTGTATCACGACGGAATACTTTCCCAGGAGAAATCATTCGTAATGCACCTTTTGAAAAATCGTGTTTTTCCATTGTTCGAGCTTGAACTGGTGAAGTATGCGTACGAATTAACATCTCATCTGAAATATAAAACGTATCTTGCATGTCGCGTGCCGGATGATCTTTTGGTAGATTCATGCGTTCGAAATTATAATGATCGGATTCTACTTCGTATCCTTCCACTACTTGATAACCCATGCCTAAGAAAATATCTTCAATCTCTTCCATAACTTGTGTCAAAATATGACGTGTACCTTGAGGCATTTGTTTTCCAGGTAAAGTTACATCTAAACTTTCTTCTTTTAGTGCCGCATTTAACGCTTCGTTTTCTAAAACAACTTTGCGCGCTTCAATTGCTTCAGTTAATAAATCACGAATTTCATTTGCAAAGCCCCCCACCACTGGTCGTTCTTCTGGTGAAAGGTTTTTCATGCCTCTTAATACTTCGGTGATTGGCCCTTTTTTCCCTAATGTTTCTACGCGAATTTGGTTTAATTCTTTTAAAGTAGCAACTTGTGCGATTTCTTTGAGCGTATTGTCTCTAAGAGCTTCTAATTGCGCTTGTAATGTCATTATGCGTTCCCCTCTATCTTTTATTTAAACTAAAAAAAACGATAACCCATTCCTTTCAAAGGAACGAGCTATCGTGTTACCATCCTAATTCATAACAAATTGTTGTCATGCACTCATTTCATTTAACGGCAATTACCGGTTTGCTTTCTTCTTGAAAACAAACAAACTCAGGAAGTGAATTTCGCTTGGTGACTGTGTAAATCAGCTTCCAGTCTCTGGCTGACTCTCCCTAAAACACGTCAATTCAAACTACTTGTTTCCATCACTGTTTTTTTAGTTATTTAATTACGTTTAGTTTACAAGAAGTTTTGCTTGCGGTCAACTGCATTCTTCGTCTTTTACCCATTTTTCTGCCCAATGTTGAATTTGTTCCATTGCTAATTGCAAGTCTTCGCCTTTTTCGGTTAGGAAATATTCTAAGCGATTTCCTTCACCGCAACGAACAGCTTTGGTGATAATTCCTTCAGCTTCTAGTTCCTTCAATCGCTCTACTAAGACACGATCACTTAACATTGGAATTTTTTCTTTTAATTCGCCAAAACGTTGAGGACCTCGTTCTAATAAAACATCAATAATTAAACCATTCCATTTTTTACCAAGTATTGAAAATGATTTTTCAAATTTGGGACAAAGTACAAACGATTCTGTTTTTACTTTTTCCATCTTCCTCACCTCTTCAATGAGTATAGCACATCCCTTACAAAATGTAAGTGTTTCTGCTTCTAATTTTTTCTACTTTATAAAATCTACAACATTTCCTGTCTGCATGTCAATAATTACTCCTCCATTTAATAAAATTAAATAGACGTGCGACACCTCTTTATGCGTTGCCTCTTGTAGTGCTCTACGATAAAGATTCATCTGTCCGCGATACCGTTCGACAATTTCAGAAATCGCTTGGGGAGAGGTGCCTTTTACATGATCGGTTTTATAGTCATACAAAATGCATTGATTGTCTAATTCGATATAGCCATCAATAATCCCATGAATTAATAAATCATCTTGTGTCGTTTCTGGATAATTTTGAATGAGCTCTTCTGCTTCAATCAGCATAGAAAAAGGTTGTTCCCTTCTAACGGTTTGATGGTGTTGAATCAATTGTTTTCCTAAAGCGGTGTCAAAGAAGGCCACGATTTGTTCCAGATTCATTTTTTCAGCAATTGCTGGTAAAATCAATTTATTTTCCACTAAGCGTTCTTGAACAGCTCGCACTTCCTCGTAAGAAGGTTGCGTACTTAAATCAATTAGTTGTAATAAATAATGGGTTGCTGTCCCAATTTCAGCTGCTGAGGGCGCTTGAACCGTATCTAAAAATTTAGGCTTACTTAAATCTCCTTCAATCATTCGATTGACAATCAACGGTTGCGCTTGAATAGTATTGTCTTCCCGAACCTCAATTTTACCAATTTCTTTGTTATCGGGGTCATCAAATACTCGCTTGATTTCAGAAACAGACTGATAACTGGTGGTCCGAGTAGCCACTTCAAACGGATAATTGAAACTTAACCGTGCAAGGCCACGATTGATTTTGTCAGCAGATAATTGCGCTTTTTCGGCTAAATCCTCTGCTTGTCTTTCTGGCAATTGTAATTGCTGAATGGCTGCTCGTAGTTGTTCTTCGTTGAACCACTGAATATGAAAGTTAGCTGGGTGCTTTTTGACTTGCGAAACGTTACTTACTACTACTTCTTGCTGATATTCATCGGCTTTTTGATGGCGTACCAATGTCATCCCAACCCAATTCATTAAACTACTTTTACTTTGCAAGCGATTTTCAGCTGGTAGCACCAGTGTTTCTACATCGCCAACTTTCAGCCACTCTTTCCACATCGCCGCTTGGTCTTTATAGGAGCCCACCAGAAAAAGTTTCTGTTCTGCACGTGTCAACGCCACATATAACTTCCGCATTTCTTCAGATAGTAATTTTCTCAATCGTACTTGTTTAATCGCCAAAAATGGTAAAGTATCGTACATAACTCGTTCTTCAGGTTGTAAATAACGAATGCCTACCCCTAAATTTTCTTCAAAGATATAGCGTTCATTCAAATCACTGACATTAAATTCTTTGGTCATATCTAAAACGAATACCACCGGAAATTCTAACCCTTTACTAGCGTGAATCGTCATGACGCGTACGGCATTCTCTTCACTTAAAACGACTGGTTCCGCTAAATCTTTGTCTTTTTCTTGCATTTTTTCGATGAAGCGAACAAATTGAAATAATCCGCGGAAGGTTGTTTTTTCATACGCCGCGGCCCGATCGACCAACGCATATAAATTGGCTTGGCGTTGTTTGCCAACAGGCAACCCACCAACATAATCAAGGTAGGCCGTTTCCCGATAAATCGTCCACAGCAAGGTACTAATCTGGTTGCGTCGAGCCTGTTCCCGCCATTTTTCTAATGATTCAGCAAAACGTATAGTTTTTTCCTGAACAACTGCTTCCTCCATGGTTGGTTCCATCTTTTGATTAAACGTTAAAAATGCTTCGTAGTAACTGGTTTCCTTATTAGCCAAACGAATAAGCACTAATTCGTTTTCTTTTAATCCAACAATTGGTGAACGTAACACAGCTGCCAAAGGAATGTCTTGATAGGGATTATCAATCAATTGAAGCAAGGCAATCATTGTACGAATTTCCGTTGCTTGGAAATAATTTTGAGCATCATTGACTTGAACTGGAATTTCTAATGATTTAAAAACATCTAAAATAGTTAAATTATTTTTCTTCGTAGGCGTTAATAAGACAATATCTTGATAAGTAATCGGTCGATCCGTTTTCAGCTTTTTATCATAAATTAAGAAATTTTGGTCAATTAATTCACGAATTTTCAAAGCAGTAACGTAAAGTTCCCCTTCTGTCTTATCTTCAATCAACAACTCAGGAGATTGTAATTCTGGAAATTCAACTGATTCTGTTGCTTTTTTTTCATAAATTAGCAATTCAGTTGAATAATCAGCCGCCTCCGAAAATTGATCAAAACCATGAACCAAAGCGGCTGACTCATCGTAAGCAATTTGACCCACTCGCTCATCCATTAATTGACTAAATACTAAATTCGTAAAGTCTAAAACGTCTTTGCGGGAACGAAAATTTTCAGCTAGAATGATTCGTTTACCCTCTTTGCCTTGCCCATACTGATTGTATTTTTCAATAAACAATGTAGGATCTGCCAAGCGGAAAGAATAAATAGACTGTTTCACATCTCCTACCATAAAAAGGTTTCCTTCTGCGCTAAGCGGGCGGCGCAACCAATACAAAATAGATTCTTGTAATTGATTGATATCTTGGTATTCATCGACTAACACTTCATCAAATTTTTCGCGATAGTAAACCGAGGCTTCTGATGCTTGCCAGCCATCTGCCTGATTTTTCGCTAAAATAGCTAACGTATAATGTTCTAAATCGTTAAAATCCACTAAATTTTTAAGCCGTTTTTCTGCGCCATAGGCCTCCATAAATTGTTTCCCCACGTGAGCCATTTCTTGAACAATGGGCGTGGCCTCTTTCAAGACTTGTTTCATGGCATCTGGGGAAAGTGTAAACAGTTGCTTTTTCAAATCATTTAACGCTTTTTTATTTTGTTCTCGTAACTGTTTGGCTTGTTCCGCGGTTGGTTTCAACTCTTCGGCACGAACCGTTGGGTAGCGGTCAAAGCTCAACAATTCAGTCAAATTATAGGCGCTTTCTAAATCATTTCTCTCTAAAAATTGTAAAAATTGTTTTGTTTGTTCCTTTTCATTTTGAGCTAAATACCAAATCTTTTGAAGTTTCTCTTCGCCCTCTGTTAAGGTCACCATTTCTTCGTAACGCTGAAGAGTTCGTTGTAACGTCTCAACAGCTAGCGGTTTTAAATACGTCTGAAATAACGTTGATTCGCCTAGCTGATCCCCTACTTCGTAGGCTTGTGTTAAGCCATTAATCCACGCCTCTGGATCAGGATTGGCTTTGGCAAATTCATAAAAAGAAAAAATTAAGTTAGTGAGTCCGTCATCACTACGATCATTGGAAAAATTCGCTGTTAATTGGTAAAATTCTTCTTGATTTTCCGCATAAAATTGTTCACGTAATGCATCCCAAACATCTTCTTTTAATAACAATGTTTCTGTTTCATCTGTTAACATCCGAAAAACTGGATCTATGTCAATTAAATAATAAAAACGACGAATAACAGTTAAACAAAAGGCATGTAACGTGCTGATATTGGCTGTTGGCAAAAGAGCAATTTGACGAGAAAAATGCCGTCTTCTTTCTGGATCTTGTTCTTCATTCATTGCCTTTTGTAAAGCCACTTGGATACGTTCTTTCATCTCACGGGCGGCGGCTTCAGTGTACGTCACAATCAAGAGACGATCGATATCGACGCCGCTTTTGACTTTTTCAATGACACGGCGGACTAAAACAGTGGTTTTTCCTGAGCCAGCCGAAGCAGAAACTAAGATATTTTCATCGCCATCAAACACCGCTTGCCATTGACTGTCGGTGAATTGCTCATTGGCTGGACGTAGTGGAATTGTTTTACTCATCTTCGGTTGCTCCTTCCTCATCTTTGTTTAACAAGCGCGCCATAATTTCCTCTTTGGATAAATTCTCAATACGATGATAATTATTTTCTTTTAGCATCACATCAAAATCACAGACACTTCGAAACGGACAATAGCGACAAGCAATCCGTTCCTTGCCTTGATAAGCGGGATTAAGTTGAACTTCGCCGCCAATAATTTGATTCCCCGCTTCAATAAATTTATTTCGGTTATGGGAAAGCAACGCGCCTAATTCTGGTTCTGTCACAAATTTATCTTCTTGGCGACGACCAGGTTTAATTTGTTCTTTGGCGGATTCTTCAATCGGAAACAGCAACGAACTTTGTTTAGCTTGCAGACTCGTATCTAAATGATCCAATAAATCTGGGTCTTTCATCAAAAGACCATCAAACTGATATTTTTTAAGCATTTGTTGTTCAATGTCGTCTTTGCCTTCATAAGATAACGTAGGATTGTGTACATGCAGATAAAGTGAGCCAGCAGGTTTAGCTTCTTGACCAACTAATTGCACAGCATCCATTAAAGCCACATCCAAGTACGTCAGCATTTGCATGGCTAAGCCGTAATACGCTTCTGTCATATTAAATTTACGGTGACTCGATTTATAATCAATCACACCTAAATAGGTTGATTCGGGTGTAACCAATTGATCAATCCGGTCGATTTTCCCCCGAACATGAATTTTCCCTTGATTTTTTAATGGTAATTCCAAACCAGAAATTCCTTTTTTAGCGGCAATTTGGCCAAATAACACTTCTGTTTGAACAGTCGTCATGCCACTTCGTTGGCTTTGACGTTTCAGCGCCCAACTGACTTTTTTAATTGTTTGACTCAATTGATAGCGAATATAGTTCATGCGACTAGAGGTCGTTAATACAGAAAAACGTGCATCCCCTAAAATACTATTTAGTACTTCCTCCGCCAATAAATTGACTTCCTGATCGGTTAATTCAGATAAGTTCCGTTGATTCATAATCAATAATTTAAAGAACTGATCCAATGCTTCATGGAAAAATTCCCCTGTAGCTGCTGGCGAAAGCCCAAAGACATCTCTTTCTTTCAAACGTAAGCCATAGCGAGAAAAGTATTGATATTGACACCGATAAAAACTCTCCATCCGAGAAACGGACGTATAAATATCTTTACCATATAAAGGTTCTGCTAAGACCTCATCAATCTTTTCAGGAATATTTTGATGCGTTAAACTTTCGAAAACTTGCTTGGCTAGCGGCGCAATTGATTGGTTCATTAGCGCTTTTTCCATATTTAACCAGAAAGGCAACAATGCTTCTTGTGTTTCTTTCCGTTGTCTTTTCAAACGCGTTAATTCACCGATTAACGTCCGATACGTACTAATATGGGCTAAACTGGTCGTTTCATCATCGAAAATGGTTGTTTCATTTTTTTCAAAAACGGGCAAATTTAAATCTTTTTGGATATTTTTAAAATAAGGAGACGGTTTGACTTCTTGAGCGGTGTCTTTAACACTTGGATAGGTTAAATATAACCGTTCTCGCGCTGAAGAAAAGACGAGATACGCAACAAACGGTTCTTGCGCAATTTTGCGCCCAGTTGTCCCACGTAAATATTGGTTTTCCGTTAAAGTATCATTGATTGTCTGACGTTCTTCATCAGACAATAGTGTTTTATTTTCAATCTTTTGTGGAAAAATTTCTTCCGTCATCCCAATAGCAAAAGTAACCTTGGCAGCGCCAGGTCGAGTTAAATCCATTGCGCGAACTTGTACTTGGTCAATCGCTGTCGGCACTTTACTATAGTGCAAACCTTCCAAGCCACTAACAAATATTTCTTGAAACGTTGTAAAATCAAACGAACTTTCTCCGTAAACAGTGACGTATTCATCTAGTAATGACATCAATGCATCCCAAGTCTGTTCATGGTTACGAGCTGTTTCTAGTTGACCTGCTTCGATAGCTTGTAAGCGCCACATTTTTAATTGTGTTGCCACACCACTTTGCAGTAAAAAGTGATAGAAGACGGTCGCTGCTTCCAAACCAGTTTTGGCACTTATCATTGCTTGAAAGTAACTAGGTAACAGCCGTTGAAGCGATTGACGAATCGCATTTGACTCTTCTTCCATCGTAGCGACATCTTCTTGCTCTTCCGCTTCAAAATCATACCGAATAAATTCCCAATCTTTTTCTTGTGACCAATAATAACCTTCATAGCCGTATGCCAGGACTACATTTTCGGTAATATCAACTTTTCTGCGCCAAGCGTTCCGTTGGTTTAACCAATCAGTCAAGCTTTCTTCAGAAGTAGCGAGTTGATTCATTGGCATAAATAATTCCGTTCTCAAAAAACGGAGCACATCGCGATAACGATAATTGTACGAATGAATAGCAAATAAAGATTCAATCCATTCGACTAAAGGATGCCGATCCATAGCCATATCTCGGTCGACATAAACAGGAATCTCGTGTTCCGCAAAAATCGGTTCTAATAAATTTTCATAACAATCTAAATCACGAGTCAACACCTGAATTTCTTTGTACCGATACCCTTCTTCCACCACTAAACGGCGAATTTCGGTTGCAACATGTGTTAATTCTTCTTTAACGTTTTCAGCACGCCACAGAAATAAGCCATCGCCACTCCAGTCAGTTGTGCTTAATGGAGGCAGGTGTTCTTGCGATTGAATCCAATAATCATTTAATCCTTGCAAGTCTGGGTTTGTAATTAATACCTCTTTCTTTTCCACATAATCTGAAAGAATCGGGATTTGCTTCTGTCTTGCTAGTTGATAAAGCTGATGATAGGTTTGTCCCGCTTCATAAAATAACGACCGCGGATCAGGTAAGTCATGCGGATATTGTTTGTCCAATAAAAGGGCTACTTTCACAGAACCTGCTTGCGCCATTAGTACTTCAATCAACTTTAATTCTCTGGCAGTAAACTGCTGATAGCCTGAAATAACGAATTGGACATTCGACAAATCAACCGTTTGTAAATACTCGCTTAAATGTTGAATAATCTCCGCTGATTCATAGCCATACTGACTCATTTGCAATTGGAATCGCGTAAAAATTAACGTTAAATCTTGAAACTTAAGTTGTAAATCTTGTCCTTTAGGGTTCTCCATTTGTTTTTCTAAAAATGGATAAAGCTCCGCAATCTCAATATTGCCTTCGCGCATTTCTTGATAAAGCTGAAATAGTTGCTGAATAAAGCCAGGCTTGTTAATTTCACCTCTAAAAATTTGTAACTCTTCTTCTGCTTCTACTAAAATTTTGCGAAAAATCATCGCAGCACCTGCATCAGATAAAACATCTGCCGAGTAAAAAGGTGTATGTTGTAAATAGTACCAAGCCAAACGATAAAAACTAAAAACCTGCAGACGGGTACTGGTTATTGAATCAGACGTAGTTGTCTGTAATTGACGTAACTTTTGCAAGACTTGAATTTCTTGCTCAAACTTAATATGGTTCGGGACTAAATAGAATACTTCATGCTGTGCGTCTTCCTCTAGCCATTGTTTTGTCGCCTGTATAAGTGGCGCTTCTAAGTCTGCCACGGCGGTTCCTCTAATAAACTGCACACTCATGGTTTCACATCCTTTTCCTTTGCACTGCCTTTATTTTACCACAAAAGAAGGACGGAAACATGTGTTTGTTTTTACACATTTCCGTCCTTCTCTTTTACTCATTGTCTCTTTTATTGTTTTGACACTTCTGGTATTGGACCAAACCGTGAGAATGGCCACATCACAAATTTCACTTCACCCAAAATATCTTTTTTATGAATAAAACCAATGACACGACCGTCTTTTGAATTCCGTCGATTATCACCTAAAACAAAGTAGCTATCTGCTGGTACTTTTTCTTTTAATGAAAAATCGCCTGTCAAAGGTTGACCATCTGTTAAGGCTTTTTTAAATTCATCTAAATAGGGTTCGTCAACTTCTTTTCCATTGATGTACAACGTATCATCCTTGTACGCAATTGTATCTCCAGGTAAACCAATCACACGTTTAATATAATTTTTATCTGGTTCATCTGGCGCTGGGAAAGTAATAATATCGAAACGATTAATTTCTGTGTTTTTTAACGTAATTACCCGTTCACCATCTGCTAACGTTGGATCCATTGAATGACCTCTCACTACGACAGGCGTAAATACAAATTGTCTCAGTAAAAACAGACCCAAAGCTAAACAGGCAAAAAAGACGACTGTTTTAATTAATTCTTTTGATTTCAAACTCATTCCTCCAAAAACCTTATTATCTTATGTCTCATATTCTACCACAAAGTAAATCAATCCTATAGTGCTTAACACCCAATTAATTTTTATGTACGCTTTTTTTACAAAATGGTCAGAAAAAAAACGTATTTCTTTCAAATTTGATTCTTACTTTTTTGATCCTGCTCATAAAAAAAGCATAATCAATTCTAAAAAGGGCTGAATTGATTATGCTTCTAGCGTTTTAGCGATCCATCACAACCACGTAACAAACTTCTAAAGGACCATGCAACCCGACAACCAGTTGCATTTCAATATCTCCTGAATTAGAAGGCCCTGAAATAAAGTGAATCGCTGAGCCGATTTTTTCACCTTTTTCTATTTTTTCTGTATAAAAAGCTGCTGGCTGAGTCGAACGTGGAACGAGTTTGCTAAACGGTATAATTGAAATGTAATGCTTCGGTAAAAAGTGTAAAGCTCTGCCTTGCCCCGCATTGGACTCCACCACAATCGTTCCTGATTCAGCTAGTAAAAACTCAGCAAAGGCAATCGCGATATTTGCCTGAGCAGCTGTTTGAATATTCGCTTCTCGTTGCTCACTTCCAGGTTGCCATTGCTTAACAGAAACAGCCTCTAATGACTTAGCTAAATCAGCTAATCCATAGGCTTCAAAACGTGCATCTGTTGGCAATAAAAGATTGCCCCCACCAAACTCAGCAACAATTTGCTGAATCGTCGTCAGTAAATTTTCTTGTGTGGTTTCCACTAAGTTCGTGTGAATCGTTTCCACACGTTCTTTCACAATCGTTAATAGCTCTGCTGGTGTTTTATCTGCCAACTGTTCTTCTGGTAAATGATTAACTGGCTCAAATGGATGGGCCGAAACAGGCTGTTTTTCTACGCCTAATTTTTCTCGTAGATTTTGTAAAAAAGGTTCTCGATTTTGAATCGCTTCATTAGTCATTTTTTTCACCTTCTTGATGTTTTTTGAACCAACTTCTGAAGTTTTCTGAAGATTTTGGTGGTCTTGGCAAATCACGAACATCGGTCCAACCTTTTACTAACCCTGGTCCTTTATCAAGGTAGCCCCCATGATTATACATGTTTTCAACAGTAATGTCTTTTTGTTTACTTAAAATGCCCGCTGCAGCATGATCGACTTTCATGGCTGCTTTAAACATTGCTGGTGAAGCAGTGGCTTTACCTACCATACGCATTTGGAAATCTTCAAATCCATGTTTCATTTTCAGATCATCGGTCATCACTTTACGATGTTCAATTAATAATTCGTGCAATGGAATTTTCACAGGACACGTTTCCGTACATGCCCCACAAAGACTAGATGCATAAGGCAATTCCCCAAACTGTTTATATCCACCTAAAATTGGAGAAAGCACAGCACCAATTGGTCCTGGATAAATAGAGCCATAACCGTGCCCTCCAATATGGCGATAGACCGGACAAACATTCAGACAAGACCCACAACGAATACACTGTAAGACTGGCTGAAAGGCTGTTCCTAACGCTTTTGAACGTCCGTTATCCAAAATGACCACGTGAAATTCTTCTGGACCATCGGATTCATCCGCATTTTTTTGCCCGGCAAACGTCACATACGTTGTTAAATTTTGACCAACGGCACTTCTGGCTAAAAGGTTATCTAAAACCTCTGCTTCACGCATTGTTGGTACGATTCTTTCCATCCCCATTAACACGATTTGTGTCTTAGGAATACTGATGGTCAAATCAGCATTTCCTTCATTTGTATTTAAGTTAATTAAGCCGCTATCCGCAATAGCGAAATTACAACCTGTAATGCCAATCTCCGCTTCCAAAAAGAATTTGCGCATCACTTCTCGTGCACAGCGTGCCAAATTTACCGGGTCATTATCTCCTTGATACCCTAATTTTTTCGCAAAAACCTGACGAATCTGTTCGCGATTTTTATGAATACTTGGGAAAACAATATGTGACGGCTCATCCCAGTCATCCATTTGTAAAATGAATTCCGCCAAATCTGTTTCCATCACACTAACATCGTCTAATCCCAATAACATTGGATCTATATCGACTTCGGTCGTCACCATTGATTTAGATTTCACAATTTTTTTCGCCTTTTTTTCTAGAACCACTTGTTTCACATATTCATTGGCCTCTTCGGCGGTTTGAGCAAAAAAGACTTTGCCACCTCGTTTGGCGACGTTATCACTGAACTCTTCTAAATAGTCAGGCAGATACTGAATTGTATGTTGGCGAATTTGTTCTCCCAGTTCACGCCATTGTGGCCAATTGCCTAAAACTTCCCGCGCACCTTCTCGTTTCTCCCATTGGGCATCTTGTGCTTTGGCGACAGCCTTTTGCATAAACACATCTTTTTTACTTTCTTCAATTCGTTCACTTAACGGCTTATTGCTCGTTGATAATCCCACAGTTCTTCCCCCTTACCCTACCGATATGATTTGCGGTTGGTCCATGCGTGCTTCATCCACTTCGTGATTAAGGACTTCTGCAATATGCATAATCTTAATCTTTTTCCCATCACGATTGAATTTACCCCCGATATTCATCAGGCAACCCATATCCGCACTAATTAAAATTTCTGCGCCTGTATCAATCACATCGTTCATTTTTTCCGTCACCATTTGTTCAGAAATAGCTGGCATTTTCACTGAAAACGTTCCGCCAAATCCGCAACAATTTTCAAGATGTCCTAAAGGAATCATTTCTAATCCTTTCACATGATCCAACAAAACAAAGGGTGATTCTCGTTCATTTAAAATTCGCGTCATATGACAAGAACGATGATAAGTGGCTTTCCCATGTAACGTTGCGCCAACATCTTTGACCCCTAAGACACGATAAAGAAACTGACTAAACTCGTAAGTTCGCTCAGCTAAACGTTGTGCTTTTGGTCCATAAATAGGATCATCTGCTAAAAATTTGTGGTATTCTTTCATCATGCCGACACAAGACCCCGCAGGTCCCACCACATAATCGGCACCGTCAAAACTATCAATTTGATTCTTAAGCGTTGTCGTGCTCTCTGTCACATAGCCACTATTGTACGTTGGCTGACCACAACACGTTTGGCTTGTTGGTAAAACCGTCTCACAGCCATAACGTTCCAAAACCTCTACCATTGCTTGCCCTACATTTGGAAAAAGTAGATCCACCACGCATGTCGAAAATATACTCACTTTCACGCAAAATAACCTCCTCGTTTTCTACGAAAAGGCTCCATGAAATTAATTGGGCGGCTGTCATTAAAAGTCACTTGGCTGTCGTCTCTAACTACTTCACAGTGCCTTTTCAACAAATACGTTATTTGTAACAAAAATCGTTTTTTAAAATGATTCTTATACAATAATTATTTTACCAGTATCTGGTTTTAACAGCAAACGATTCCAGAAATTTTGTGCATTTTCACACAAAAAAGGAGGCTTTTTTATAAAAGTTTCTTTTAACCCCTTTGAAATTCGTTTTTTCTGAAGAAAAGAGTGACGAAATTTTGAAATTTTGGTAAACTAAGAAAAAACGAGAAACGAGGGCCATGCATGTTCATTTCATTTAACATGTTTATTCTATTAATTGTTGCAACGATCCTAATGATTTTTCTGATTATCTATTTGACAGTCACTGGAAATGATAAAAATAATAAAAAGAAACAAAAGAAAGAAACAAAAAGAACTACGCCAACTTTAAACAAAAAAACAACCGTTCCCCCTTCTCAGAAGCCAAATGTTGTGACTGATGTTGCAAAAAAGAGCGAGCCGGAAAAGCAAGCCGTACAACGAACACAACAACCAACCACTAGAGAGGACGAGACTTCTCAATTTACACGAAGCCAACGTCATAAATAAAAATGGGACATAAGTCGAAATGACTTATGTCCCATTTTCTAATTCTTAAGATAATCAGCTGAACAAAAAATCCGCTAGTGGTTTCACTTTTTCTTTTAATTAATGATAGTTTATTCTTCTTTTCAGGTGTATACTAAATGATTGAAAAGAGACTTTAACTAATTAGGAAGAGGTGATTTTTTGTCTGCAAAGCGGTTTATTCAATTATTCATTTGTTATGCTATTTCAATGATTGTCGCAATACTTTTAACGGACTTATTTAATTTCTCGAGTCCTATAGCTTATTTAGTAGTGGCTAGTATCATCGGCTATGTAGTCATTACTGTTCCATTAACAATTATGACTCTATTAAAAAATAAAAATTAATAAAAAAATTGAGCGATTTTAATCACTTAAATTGCTCAATTTTTTTATTTTCATAATATTTTTCACTTATTTTTTCATTTTCATTGACAGAATAGTTGTAATTGTCAGAAAATTGTATATAATAAAGAAAGTTATTTTCATATTATTTTTTTTCAATTAAAGGAGAATCCTATGAGTGAAACACAACAAACAACCTTAAAAAAACAATTAAGCTCGCGCCACATTACGATGTTAGCCTTAGGGGGAGCGATTGGCGCAGGTCTTTTTAAAGGAAGTGGCGAAGCAATTGGTATTGCCGGTCCTTCTGTTTTAATCGCCTTTCTAATTGGCGGTGCTGTTCTCTTCATCGTCATGAGTGGTTTAGGAAAACTTGTTTTAGATGGCGGAGACACACATCATGGTTTGTCTGGCTTAGTTCGACCATTTTTAGGTGCACATTCTGCTGACTTTATTGATTGGGTTTATTATTCCATGTGGACAATTAATATTATCGCAGAAGCGGTTGCCGCAGCTTCCTTTTTACAACTTTGGTTTCCTAATATTCCTGCTTGGTTTTTTGTTTTTATTTTAGCTATTTTAACGACGCTCATTAATCTTTACTCGGTTCGTTTATTTGCAGAAACAGAATATTGGTTGGCGTTTGCTAAAATTAGTGTCATCATTTTGTTAATTATTTTTGGTGTTTATCTGGTGGGACAACAAATGCTAGGCAGTGGTGTCTTCCCTACTTTACAAAGTATCACCGATCATGGTGGCTTCGCCCCACATGGCATGAAAGGTATAGTTAATTCTTTATTAGTAGTTATTTATTCTTATGGCGGTTCAGAATTAATCGCGATCACTGTCAGTGAAGCAGATGATCCTAAAAAAGCCATTCCTAAAGCGATTCGTGGTGTGATGGGACGGATTATTTCCTTCTATATCATTCCATTATTCTTACTTTTGATTATTTTCCCTTGGAATACCTTAGCAGGCACAACGGTGAGCCCATTTGTTATGGTTTTTGAAAAAATGAATATTCCTTTTGCTGCTGACATCGTAAATTTTGTGATTATTTTAGCCTTGTTTTCTTCTATTAATTCTGGGGTATACGCCTCTTCTCGCCTTTTATATTTTCGCTTAAAAGATAAAAAAGGACCCATGAGTAAACTTGCGGTTTTAAACAAGCACCAAGTACCTCAACGTTCAGTTTTCTTCTGCGCCAGTGTTTTATATCTGGGCGTTATTCTTTCTTATTTTGTTGGCGATGAATTATTTGGTTACTTAGCCGGTTCTCTCTCTTACACTGTCTTGCTAATTTGGATTTTAATTAGCGCTGCGGCGTTTGTTCTTTCTTTAAAACGAGGATCTCTCTTTGAAAAAAGTATTAATCTCCTTGCTTTAATCATTTTAGGCCTCATCTTTATTGGCATCTTATTTACAAATTCGTTAGGCGTCACTCTTTTAACAGGCCTACTGTACTTTGTTATTTTCTTTAGTTATCGTAAGAAAAATGATTCCTTTCTACTCTCTGATGAAAGCTAAATAGACCAAAAAAACGAACAGTTTTGTAAGACAACTGTTCGTTTTTTCGATGTTCCATCTCCTTCTTCTTTTGCTATGCTATTTTTGTAAATTGTTAGGAGGAGAAAAAATGAAAAAAATCGGCGCTATTTTATTGATTGGCGTATTGATTGTTGGTGGTTATACAGGCTATCGTTATTATGCAGATACATATAAGGGTGAAAAAGCCTATGCACAAGTTCCTCTAGAAATTCCTGAACGAAAACAAACAGTAGATGACAATCAAAAAAGCATAGATGGCCAATATTCTTTACACTATCGACTAACTTTTGTTAAAAGTAATGGAAAAACACAAGTCATGGATTACGAACGGACAGACAAAAATCCTCAACCTTTGGAACCAAATGCTTACATAGAAGCAACCATTAGTAAAAAAAGAATCATCCAATCTCCTGTCAAAATTGATAAAAAAGAGATTCCAGAAAAAGCTTTCGCACAATTAAATAACCGAAAAACAACCAGCGATAATTAGTCATCGCTGGTTGTTTTTTTACATGGAATAACAATTAATTCATAAATAATGGTACGCTGATTTTGCTTAATTTCATGAGAACCAAAAATTTCTTGTACGCGTTGTTCTAAAATTGGAACTGACCATTGTTCTTCAAAATAGCTGCGGAAAAAGTCTTTTGAAATAGTTTCTGATGCTTCAAAGAAAAATTTTTTTGTGAAAAAGGGTCGCTGTTCTTTTTTTAGAAATGCTTTGTATTTTGCCATCCAATTTAACTGCGGGTTGCTCTCTTGCTCAAAAGGAGAAAATAACGAATCTTGCTCTTCCACTAGCCGAAATATAAGACACCATTCCTCACTTAATTGGCACAATGCATTAACTTTTTCCGGCGTATCCAAAGCAGGATTCATGGCTGAAAAAACGACTTGAAATTTTTTCCCAGTCTCAATCAGTCTTTCTTGGCTTTGGTGAAGAAAAACAACGTTGCTTTGTGCTTTTGCTTCCGCAATCTCCAACATTCTCTGAGAAATATCGGCTAGCGTATACTCCGTGACTTGCTCTTGAAAAAAAGGTAAGTATCGTCCCGTCCCACCTGCGATATCCAGAAATGTCTGACACGGAAAAATGCCTTCTTGGACCAAGAAATCACGTAATTCTCGAGCAATTGGAAATGGCGATTCTTGTTGAATTTCTTCATATTCTTCTGCAAATTCATCCCAAAATTCCGCTAATTCTTGCTCATTATTATTCATCAACAATTGCCCCTTTCTCTCAATTCTTATAAAAAGTGTAGCAAAAGAAGCGCCAAAGAGCTAACAAGTTCACTCATTTAAATCAATAATTTCATCTACAAATCGCAGGGTTTTAGGTCGATGAGTAACCAAAATAGTCAACTTATTGTGGGTAAATTTTTGTACTTCTTGTAACACTTTTTCTTCGGTCTTTTCGTCCAATGCAGAAGTCGCCTCATCTAAAATAAGGATCTCTGCTTGTGTAAATGCTAAGCGTGTGAAAGCAATCCGTTGTTTTTCACCACCAGAAAAATTCATTCCTTTTTCACTCACAATAGTGTTTAAACTTTCCGGTAACCGTTCATAAAGTTCCCCCAACTGAAAACGATACATAGCTTCAATTACTTGTTCATCAGAAATTTCTTGATTAAATACAATATTTTCTTTCAACGTTCCTTGAAATATTGGCACATCTTGAGATAAATAAAAAACTTTTTCATAATAATCTTCCAAATTGAATTGTGTTAGAGGAAATTGATTCACATAAACTGTCCCCTCTGTCGGCTTCAATAATCCTAAAATCAATTTAATCAGGGTAGATTTGCCTGTCCCACTTTTTCCAATCAAGCCATAGGTTTTGTTCATTGAAAATTGTCGATTTTGTTGGGATATAATCGTTTGACTATCTACGCTAAAACACACCTATTTTAATGAAATTGTTTGAATTTCAGGTAACGCTTTGCCAGGAACCGCTAAGTCAGGATCATCTTCTTTTTTATAAAAATCTTCCAAGCGCTGATAGGCTACTTTATCCAAATTATATTGAACAAATAAAACATTAAATATGGCTATCGGCGTATAAATTCGATCGATATACATCACTATCGCTACAAGTCCACCTAAACTCAATGTCACAACGTTAGTAAAACTAAGTACGACAATGCTTACTTTGATAAGTGCGACTAACAAGGCAAAAAAGCCAAAGAAAAATTCATGGATCATAGTCATTTTTGTTATATTTTGACTATTTTCCTCTGCCATTAACGCGTAATTTTCAATCTCTTTTTTATATTTTCGATTAATTCTAAAAGTTACTAGTTCTGTCATCCCTCGTATCAAAGTAGCATTCATTGCTTCTTCAGAAATAAGTGTTTTTTCTTTCATTTTTTGTAGCGTTTTCAAAAGTATTTTGGTTAAAATAAATACAATCACATAACCAATTAGAATTGCTGGCAGTAATTTTTTATCAATCAATGCTATGAAAAACAAATTAAATAACGTCTCTGGAATTAGCTCTCGAAATAAGCGTCCATAAAAATTCAAGTGGATATTTCTCCCAGCTGCTGCACCAACTTCTACTTTTTGTAGTAAAGCTCCCGCTCCCAGTTTTAGATATTCTTCATAGGAAATCTTGCTCATTTTTATTAAACTTAATTTCTTCAAATAGAAATAGATGCCATTAGTTAAGTAAGCTTTCGGTTTCTGTTCACAGTAAGACAATAGCGGAATTAAAATAATTGTCGTTCCATACGCTACTAACAACCCTAGTTGGAAACTTTTTTGATAATGATCTAACAACTGTTGAAAAAAATAAATTGCTAAAGCACTACATAATGAAACAATCACACCAATCAAAATGTACCAAGTGAAGCTTTTCTGAAAGTGCGACCATATTTTTTTAGTCATTTACTCCCTCCTTTTCGAGCATTATATACCTTACTGTAGCATAGTTTTTGATTGGCGCCTATCAGCAATTTATCTCCAGAAAATAGAAAAGCCCCCCAGCGAAAGCTGGATGGCTTTTCTATTGTTAATTCTTTCTGATTTGTAGATAACTTACACCTAAAACGGCAAATGTACTTGCCAGTATTCCTGCTATTAGCATAAACGGTGTTTTTGTTGTGCCTGTTTCGGGAAGTTCTCGTTGCCCGTTTGCTTCATTTAATTTTTGAATTGGTTCACTAAGCAGTTGTGGAGCCAACTGTGGTCTTCCTTCATTTTTCAATGTATTTAATGGAGCGTTTAGTATTTGTGGTTGATTTTTTAATGTAACATTTTTATTTTTCTCCACAGTTGTTTCTGTGGATGGCTGTTTTTTCTCAGTTGTAGTAATTTCTTTTGTTGGTGAGACATGAACTTCTGGCTGGCTGCTTTCTGCAGTTTCCGTTATACCATTCTCTTCAGTTGTTACGCTTGGTTTTTCAGGTAGGATTGGTGCAATCGTGCCTAGTGTTTCACTTTCATCTGGATTTTCTTCTTTTGTTGGCGACACATGAACTTCTGGTTGACTGCTTTCTGCCGTTTCCGTTGTGCCATTCTCTTCAGTTGTCACACTTGGTTTTTCAGGTAGGATTGGCTCAATCGTGCCTAGTGTTTCACCTTCATCTGGATTTTCTTCTTCTGTTGGTGAAACATGAACTTCTGGTTGGCTGCTTTCTGCAGTTTCTGTTACGCCATTCTCTTCAGTTGTCACACTTGGTTTTTCAGGTATGATTGGTTCAATTGTACCTAACGTTTCACTTTCATCTGGATTCTCTTCTTCTGTTGGAGAGACATGAACTTCTGGTTGGCTGCTTTCTGCAGTTTCTGTTGCGCCTGTCTTTTCACTTGTTTCTGTTGCCTGTTCCGAAGTAGGTGTCTTTGGTTCCCATTCATCTATTGTCTCTAAAGGAATGTCTAGACTTTCTTCTGTTGGCATTTCCACATTTTGATTACCGCTTGCCTCGCCTTCTACAAAAACATTTTTAACCTGTGATGTATTTTTTTCATTCGTTGCGTCTTGATTGTTTAGTTGATAATTGATGTCATAACTATTTTCAAATGTTGCTTGATGTTGGCCTGCTTCTGTGATTGTCGAAGTGTAACGGACGATAAAGGAAGTAAAGCGTGCTTTATCCTGATAAAAACGTAAATTAAAGTCGTTATCTGTCACAAAGTCAATTTTGCCATAACCTTGTTGCTCAAACTCGGCAAGTGAAATATATTTAGTTTCTTTGTCATTCACAATATCAAATGTAAAACTCTCTTTATTTAATTGTTGACCACTTCCTTGTCGATCCGCAATTGAAATATCTTCTGTGACATCGGATTTATTGAGGTTCACATTTAAAAACCAACGTACTTGATTTGACTCTCCAGCCAAATCGCCTACTTTATAAAAAAACGGATAGTCTCGCTCAATTTGGCCAGTCTCTGTGTTAGTCACTCCTTCAATCGTCAAACGTTGAGTCGCCGTTGCTGTTCCGAAATCCGTTTCTATCACGTTCGGTTGCGAACTATTGGTGATAAGCGTTTTAATCCCGAAAGAAAAATGCCCATTCACATTATGTAAAGATTCAACTTTTTCATTAAATGTTGCTACAACATGATCTTTATAGATAAAAACTTCCCCTAAACCATTTAAATTGATTTTTCGTGGTGAGCCATCGTTCTCGGTCATTCCAACTAATGCATTTGGTAAAGTTAAAGTAATAGTATCTCCAGGTTTTATTTTCTGATTTTCTTTGTCACTAAAAGATACTTTAATGGAGGTCATCTCTCCTTGATATAAAGTAGTATGATCCAATTCTACTTTGTCAACGATTGGACTTTTGCTCAATTCGGCGCCAAACGAAATTGGACCAATCAATAACGCCCCCGCAATTGGTAGAATCATTACCAACAGTAACACTAAAAATTTTACACTTTTTGTCATAAAAAATTATTCACCCTTCTTTTCTCTTATTTTTTCCACTTAGTGGTCTTTTTCAGAAGTTGACAATAGCAAAAAGATATGTCTCGTACAATATTAATGCTCATTTAAGTAGCCTTTTTTTTAAATTTCTAATTCACTTCCTAAGGAAAACGTTTTATTATGGTAGTTACATTAGATAACATTTGTTACAAAATATCTAATGCTGCCAAGTTTGAGTTGCATAAATAACATATTTCGAACCAATAATGAATAAAAATACTTATTTCATCCTCATTTTGTTTCCCCGGCCATTTATTCTTGTTATAATAAAGTTTATGAGATAAGGAGGAAAAGAATGAAAAATTCATATTTTGACGGTGGTTTAGCCACGTATATCGGGACTTCAATTTTAGCAACCTTGATTACTGTCTTTACATTAGGCATTTGCGCACCTTGGGGAATTTGTATGATGTACAACTGGAAAATCAAGCATACCGTTATTGATGGTAAACGCCTTTATTTTGACGGTACAGCTATGCAATTATTCGGTCATTGGATTAAATGGCTTTTATTAACTATAATTACTTTAGGAATTTATGGTTTTTGGTTGAATATCCGTTTGCAACAATGGATTACAAAACATACCCACACACTTTCATAAAAAGAGGATGGATGAACTGAGTTACGGTCCATCCTTCCTCTTTTTATGAATATCTAACAGAGTGTTATCCTACTCTTTGAAAAAACAAGGAATTTATGCTATACTTTGATAAGTATCAAGGGATACTTATGTTATTTCGGGGGCGTTACGGATTCGACAGGCATAGTTGAGCTTGAATTGCGTTTCGTAGGTTACGGCTACGTTAAAACGTTACAGTTAAATATAACTGCTAAAAACGAAAACAATTCTTTCGCTTTAGCTGCCTAAAAACCAGCTAGCGAAGATCCTCCCGGCATCGCCCATGTGCTCGGGTCAGGGTCCTAATCGAAGTGGGATACGCTAAATTTTTCCGTCTGTAAAATTTAGAAGAGCTTACCAGACTAGCAATACAGAATGCCTGTCACTCGGCACGCTGTAAAGCGAACCTTTAAATGAGTGTCTATGAACGTAGAGATTTAAGTGGCAATATGTTTGGACGCGGGTTCGACTCCCGCCGTCTCCATTAAAAAGGAACTTGCTAAACGTTGTTAAATCAACGATTTAGTAAGTTCCTTATTTTCTTGGGAGTTGGACTGAACTCGGACTTTTGAGAAAAATCATAAAGAAAATAGAAAAAGGTATCAACTAATAATCAAAATTTGGTGAATACTTTCAAGAAAACATTATTAAAAAGGTAATCTTTTACATAACGAACCAATTTTCTGCTGAATAATTTCAATTTATTTAAATTATACTTGATTCGATTAGCTTCACATGGATATCCACTTTTTCTAAAATGAATCTCCATTGTAATTATTTCATATTTATGAATAGATATTCTAATGGATAAACCTGTAGAAATTTCGATTTATATTACCTTATAGAATCCAGATAACAAATTTGTATAATAAAAATAGATTCAATATTTTTGTATTTTATGTGGTAAAATTAATTAAATAATGTCAAAGGAGATTCTCAAAATGGGTTACGTAAATTTCACTATAAAAAATTTAATTAAGAAAATAGATAACAATGAATATGTACTACCTGCGCTTCAAAGAGAATTTGTATGGAAACCAGAACAAATTGAAAGATTATTCGATTCCATTATGAAAGGATATCCCATCGGCTCGTTCTTATTTTGGAACGTCCAAAATGAAAATATAAATAAATATGAATTTTATAACATATTAAAAGAATACCATCAAAGAGATGCTAGACATAATACAAAAATCAATATTTCACATAAAGATAGTGTTACAGCAATACTAGATGGGCAACAAAGAATAACATCTATCTATATAGCTTTGAAAGGTACCTACAGCTACAAAATAAAAGGAGCATGGAAAAATAATGACAATGCTTATCCTTCGAGACAGCTTTATTTAAATATCGTTTCTCCAAATTTAGATACCAACAAAGATGTTCAATTTGATTTTAGATTTTTAACTAATGAGGAAGCAGAAGATTTTACCGAAGATACTCTTTGGTACCCTGTCTCCGATATTTTGCAATTTGAAGTAGGTGAAATGTTTACTGTGATTGCTAGATATCAAGAGCTTTATCGGAAAAATTTTCCTAATGAATCCGTTGAAAAAACAAGTTATATTATGAATTCTTTAGGAACTTTACATCAAATGATGGAAAAAGATATATTGGCATATTATGAAGAAAACTCACAAGAAATTGATAAGGTTTTAGATATCTTTATCAGAATGAATAGCGGTGGTACTACGCTAACTTATTCTGACCTTTTGCTTTCTTTAGCGACTGCTAAATGGCAAAATCTGAATGCTCGAGAAGAAATTTATTCATTAGTTGATGAACTAAATATGATAGGAAACGGTTTCAATTTTAACAAAGATAATATTTTAAAGGCTGCTTTAGTTTTAACTGATAAAAAGAATATTAAATTTAGAGCTTCCAATTTTGACAAACAAACCACAAACCTAATCGAAACTAACTGGGAAAAGACAAAAAAAGCAATATCTTTAGCAGTGAATTTACTTTCAAATTTTGGGTTTAATGGAGATACTTTAATTGCTAATAGTGTAATCATCCCTGTTGTTTATTACCTATACAAAATTGATTGCCCAAATAACTATTTAGAAGCTGATAGATACTTAAATGATAGGAATAAAATAAAATATTTTGTTCAGATTTCTTTGTTAAAAAGAATCTTTGGAGGAACTCCAGACTCAATATTACTTAAAATGAGAGAAAATATGCAGGATTTATCCGAAGGGTTCCCATTGTCAAAACTTCTTAAAGTTAGAGATACAAACAAATCTTTAATCCTAACGGATGAAGACATTGATTATTTACTAGATACAAAAATTGGAAAGTACTCTTTCACACTTTTATCGGTAATTTTTCCAGCCATAGATTTAAAAAATAAGTTTCACCAAGATCATATATTCCCTTCAAGCAAATATAAAAATAAAAAGAATTTAAGAGAAATAGGTTATTCAGAAGAAGAAATAACATTTATTGTTGAACACATCGATACAATTGTAAATTTACAATTACTAGAAGGCATTCCTAATACAGAAAAAAATAATAAGTATTTCGATGATTGGGTATTAAAAAGATATAATTCTAACGAGGAACTGGATTATTATCTAAATAGGAATTTACTAAATAAAGTTTATAAAAAGAATGAATTCATCCAAATGTATACAGATAGGAAGGAAGAATTAAGAAAAAGACTGCTACAAAACTTATCTTTTTAGCCATCTTTTCAATTACTAATAACTATGTTTTATATCAAATCTAGATAGTATAGAAATAAACTAACCCTATTATTCTTGCTAGTATTCCCTTCTCTATAGAATAATTCTAGCAAGAATAACATGAATAATAAAAATTATGTATTACTATTATTAACTATCGTGTTAGTCGGTTTAGTACTGACACTTTTTACTGTAATTAATTGGATTACTTACTCAGTGATCTTGTTAATTGTAGGCATATTAAGCAAAAGAAAGTAGTTGATTAAATGACTTACACTGAAAAAATCGAAAAATTAATAGACCTAGATTTAACGAGCTATCGTATTGCAAAAGAAACTGGAATCAGCACGCAATACATTGACAAAATCAGAAGTGGAAAAACAGCTATTGAAAATATTGGACTTGGAAAAGCGGAAATATTAGTAAAGTATTTTGATGATTTAGAAAAAAACATATCTTGATATGATGTAGTTTTTAGCTTCTATATTTCTAATATCAATATTTTTTTCAACATCTTTTTTGATTCACAAAAAAAGACCCCCAAAAATTCTGTAGAATTAAAGTTACTGAACCCATTCTAAGTAGGAATCAAGTTATGCTAAGCTTATCAAAGAAACATTGAATAGTTTAAACCTGAATGTTATATAGGATACTTATATTTCTACCTTAAGTGTAATGAAATTTCTATGGCTTTTTTATAAGTATTACCTCTTAAACTGTTAATGTGGTTGTCGTGAACCAAACTTCATTTTAACGGTTTGGTAGGCTTTTTAGCTATCTTGAACCATCTACATAGCAAGTCAATAAAAAAATAAAGAGAAGGCTCGTTACCTCCTCTTACACTTCCTATCACATTATCTTTCTAAAACCACTTCATTTTCTTTTTCTATTGGTGATTTTGGGTATTGCATAGAACATGGCTAAAAATATTATTGTTATCAAAAGAGTTTTTAAGATTTCAATTTCTCCTGAATCTATCCAAGTATACACAAAAGCGATGATAAAAGTAATTACTATTTCCGTAACATGATCTTTTAAATTCATTAGCTTAGCCCACATTGAACTGCCCATAAAGCTAGTTGTCCAGCCACAATAATAGCATTCGTCTTTAACCCATTGGCTTTAGCGAAGCGTAATACAGTCACTGCTAATTCTTTCCAGGCTTTCTTTTGTGCAGCTTTTACAATTGCGCTGATACTAATCATTGCAAAAAACTCATCTTTGATTTTGTTAGCAACGCAACTTCCTAATGCATTCCAATTAAAACGTGCTTGAACTACTGTTGAAGCATCAGAAATATTTACATTTAATTCTTCCTCAACTGAAGAAATCTCTTGCTGAGCAAAATTATTTTTGACATAGTTTTTAAAGTTATCTTCCGTCACTCCATTCGCATACATTTCTTCCAGTCCTTTTGCTACAGCCTCAACTTCTGAATCCTCTAGCTGGTCAGATGCATAAACACTTGTACCAGCGCTGATAAAAATACCTAATGTCATTAGTAATGCCATCGCCAAACAAAAAAATTTAGCCTTTTTTGTCACCTGTAATTCCATAAATAAATCCCTACTTTCTTTTTCCTTGTTATAATCATAACAAGGAAAAAGATAATTTATCATCAAAATCCCTATTTGATGCTTATATTTTCCTATATATCCTAGAGCTGATTTTTCTCACTAGTGATCACATCAATTTGAACTAATGATTCAAAAAAAGACACAGGTTATTTGAGGTACGTTCGAGGTAATGCTAGGTTCTATTTTGAAAACAACGCAGCTCTCTTGAAATATTTTTTGAGCTTGTCTAAACCTTCTGAAACGAATATAGAAAATAAAAAAAGAGTCCCCTTTCTCAAGGAAACTCTCAATTGCTAAGTCAAAATAACTTCACGTTATCTAAATCTTTTAAATCAATCCTATGGTTCGCGGAACAAAGGAGCTAAAAACTTAATAGAATAAATCGCACAAATTCCGACAATAATATAGATAATTTTTGCTAATGGTGTGGTTGCACCGCCACTAATTGTTGCAACTAAATCAAAATTAAATGCACCAACTAATAACCAGTTTAAACCTCCGACAATCAATAAAATTAAAGCAATAATATCCAGATATTTCATTTTTAACACTCCTTCCAAATTTGATAAGCCAAGAGTAACACGTTTATTCTTTATTTACGAAAATAATGATTCAGGAAAAAAAACTTTTTTTCAATTATTTTCTCGAATCATTTTTTCATTATTAAGAATTTTATGATATAACTAAAGAGTAGACAAAAACAGATTCATTATCTCTGATAAGAAATGGTGGTTTATTATGCGTGCTAAGTTATTTTTAATTTTGCGGAATCGAGTGTTATCCCGTGTTGTCTTTGTCATTCTATTTTTACATGTGCTTTTTACCACAAATGATTTCACGGTGTTACTGCTCCTCTTACTATTGAATTATTTACTCACGCTTGAGGATAGCGCGAAAAAAAACAGAAAAATCCAAACTTGGCAGGAATTTAAACAGTCGATTGATTGGCCCTTTGTCGCTTTTTATTCAGGGCTTGCTCTTTTAGTTATTTCGTTAATACTTCTGTTTCTCTGGTTCAATTATGCACGATAAGGAGGATTAAAAATTGAAAAGCTATTTTTTTACTCTTTTTTTTAGTATGTTTAGCCTTTTCGTCATACTACTTTGGTTTTCTGGATATGATAGTAAGGGATTTCTATTGGCCCTTACAGATTTTCTAGGTTTTTCTATTATTCACCAAACTCCTGTGCTGGATACTTATTATTCCCAGCAGCCTTTAACAACCAAAATGTTGATTTCTTCTGGGCTTCATTTTTGTACTTATTTTTGCTTAGGTTTGGTCATTGATTTACTACGTAAAGGGTTTAAAAAAATAAAAACATAGTCACTTTTATTATACGAATCGTTAATTTCCATGCTTTCTGGTCGTCTTTTTCCGTCGCTTGTACCAGATAATGAAGCCGCTAATAATTAACGCACAGGCAATTAAAAGTAATGTCCATAATAGTAAATTTTGTTGTTGTACCACTTTTTTCATCCCCGCTGCTGCTTTTTCTGGTTGATATGGGATACGATGTCCTCGAACTAATAACCGATGACTGTTTATCATATACGGTGTGCAAGTTAATAAAGTGACGAGATCTTGGCCAGACTCAATGTGTAAATCTTTTGTATCAGTTGGTTCAACGGTTTTTATTTGATCTACTTGATAAGCAAGTGTCTTCCCATTAACTTCGATATAAAATTCATCGCCTTTTTTTAATTCTGGCAAATCTGTAAATAATTTGGCTTGTGGGAGACCACGATGGCCTGAAATGACCGCATGTGTATTCGCACCACCTGTAGGATAGGAGGTTCCTTCTAACAAGGAGCTTCCTTTTTCCAATAGCAATGCATTCGTTTTATCAAAAATTGGTAAACGGACATTTATTTTTGGAATGGTTAAAACACCAATCGTATGACTTTCAAAATAGGATTTGTCTGGTTTTTTCGTTGTTTTTTGCGTTTCAGAAAAAGGATCTAATCCAGGATTGCTGCCTTTTTTCGCTAATTCATGGTTTTTCTTTTCCATTTTTTCTTGAAGTTCAGCCATTTCTTTGGTGTTTTCTTGGCTTGCTTTTGCTTGATAATGAGCGATAATTTGTTGATCCAGATAGTTATTTAATGCATCGCTAACAAAAGGATACGCAAATGCACCTATTCCAATAATCAGTAAAAGAATCATAAAACCATCAATGATACGACGTTTCTTTTTTGACTTCATTGCTTCCTCCTTAAAAATAAAGCATGAGAGCCTGGGACAGTGATTGGCCCAGGCTCTTTGTTTTTCTAAAAATTTCTTCGGTGATGCTAGAAATTAAGCATTTTCTTTTCTACGTCTAGCAAAGTAGACTCCTGCAATAAGTAGCAAGACTGCGCCACTTCCTAAGTAAACGTAGATTCCTTTGCCACCTGTTGAAGGTAAGGTACCTTTGTGTTTGTTTGGTACTTTTTCTGGTGAAACTAGGTTTTCTGTTGTGCCATATGATTGTTCATTGACCACAAATTCAATCCGATTTGTTAACAAGACATAATCATCAGGAGCTACAGTTTCTTCTAAATAATAGGTACCGTATTTAAGCCCTGTGATATCAACTAATCCATCAGCCGTTGTTGTAAAAGTAGTTGCTTCAGCTTTTGTTTTCACCCAAGTTGCTGCTTTCGTTGTTTCATCGATTTTCAAATAATTTGCTGTGTCGCTGTTTTGATCACGGACGACAAAGGAAGCTCCCGCCAAGGCTTGTGTCGCTGTCACATCGCCATCGACTTTAATGAAACGTTTCCCACCTGTCACAACTTCAACAGTTGGTGGTGTTTGGTCGTCGGTATGACCGTTATCAACATTCGCCTCATTTTTAAAGCCTTTCGTAGGATCTGCTTTTTCATTTAAATGCATAAAGTAAACGAATTTTAGTGTGCCGCCTGGTGTTAGCGTAGGAATATACGCTGGATTAACGGCGACAGTGAAGCCATTTGCTTGTTCAGTCACTTGATAATTTTCAGGAGCAATCACTGTATCCCCATCATATAACGCATAGGCATACTCTCCAGAAGTCACGTTATCAAAAGTTAAGGCTGCATCATGTTTATCAACTAAATTGAATTTGACGTATTTATTAGCGTCGCCTTCTTTGTCTGCAATCCCCAATGGAATATTTACAGAAATTTGATATTTAATTTTTTCGCCAATTGCCACATCTTTACCATCTAAGTTTGGTGTTGTTTTATCAACTTTAGAGGTATCATTTTTGACTGTTTTTTCAACAGGTGTTTGATTGTTTGCTTCAATTGTAAATGGTGTTTTTGTTTGATTTTCAATTAATTCTGCATTATTTGGAGCTTTTACTTCTTCTAAAATATACGAACCAACCTCAAGATTTTTAACTGTTAATTCTCCCGTTCCATTCTCTGCTTCTGTGAAATCATTTTCGCCAATTTCATAACTTTTCCCAGTAATAAAGCGTTTTGCTTGTTCTTTATCCGTTGTCCATGTATATAATCCATCTTTGACTCCTTGGATATATTTTACTGTGCCTGGTGAGCCTTCGCTTTTGGAAATAACAAATTCTGCGCCATTTAATCCTTCATTTTCAGCAGTTCCTACTTTTTTCACATGTAAACTACCATCATTGGCTACCACATTTTTAGGATAAATATGAACAACCGCTAATTCTTCTGTTCCATATTTATAGGAACCATCTGCTTGCTTGATCATTTCGTAAACTGGGAACGCCACCACCATATTCGTAGCAGCAACTACACCCTCTTTTGGTTCTTCTTTAATGGTATACACTGCATCTTTACCATTTTGTTTTTTAGGTAACTGAACAGTGACATTCCCATTTGCATCGGTGGTTCCTTGAGCAACAGGTTTCCCAGGAGTTAAACTTTGGACAGCTTGTTTAGCTGCATCAACGCTTGCGCCTGCCGCTCGTTGCTCGTAAAATTCGCTCGTCACGTTATAAATACTAAACGTCACATCTGCCAGTCCTTGATATTTATCAAACTCGCTCATTTCTTTCCCGCTATTTTGAATAAGCGGATCTGGTAAATCCGTCATTTTCTTTTTGTGAATCACGAGCTGTGCGCTCTCCCCATTTTCTTCTGCAAATGCAGTTGTTGTCCCTAATACACTTGTGAAAAGTGGCAAAATTAGTAACAAGGTACTAACGGCGTACCAAACTTTTTTTAATTGCTTCATTTTCTCTCTCCTCTTTTTTGTTTTTGATAAAATAGCCAAATGACTACCAGCCCAATGATTAGCAGGCCTGCAATCGTCAACCAAATAGAACGTTCTTCATTTGTTTTTGGTAAGAAGCCTGACTCTTTTACTTTTTTATTGATTACATGTAACGGTGCTGTTCGTTGTCCGTTCGTTGCATAAGAATTTTTTTCCACCGTAAAAGGAATTTCTGTTTGATTCAGAAGATAACCTTTTGGTGCAGAGATTTCTTCCAAGAAGTACTGGCCATCTTTTAAGCCTTTAACTGAAAATTCACCGGCTTGATTAGACGTGAATTTTTTAGCTAATGCTTTTTCTTTTTGCCAACGATACCCGTTTGCTGTTTCATTGAGGTATTCCCCCGCTTGATTTTTGACGATAAAAACAGCCTCTGGCAAGGTGATTTTCGCATTTTCACTATCAACTTTGACAAAAGACTTGCCGCCTGTACGAACTGCGGCTCTTTTAGTCAAGGTATGCTTGTCCGTGACTAATTGTCCTTCGTTGTTAATCGCAGTGTCTGGTTCAGCGGTCTTTTCTAAACGCATTTGATAGGACACAGTCATTGTTTGATTTGCAAATTTTTGTAAGTCTTTAATTGAAAAATCAAGCGTAAATCCATGCTTTTGCGTCGTCAGTGTGTAACCTGTAGTAACTGTTTTTCCAGCCACTTTTACCTCAATTGATTCTGGTAAAAGTGTCAACGTTGTATCCGCCTTATCTGACAAACGGAATTCCTGATATCCTAAAATATTCGCTGGAATCTGAGTCGTTAACTGATAGTTAATGTGCTCTCCTTGATTAAAGCCTTGTTGCTTATCGAGTACCGTTTTTTCAAGTGGTGGTAAGTCATAGGCATTTTCTTCATTTTTTGGATATAAATGAATATGCGTTAACGATTGCCCTTGTGGATCTTGAACAGGCAAAATCACTACTAGGTTGCTAGCTTTTTCCTTTACCACTTCTGGTGCTTCCGCTTCAACAAATAAATAGGCTTTATCTCGTTGCTGCGAATCTTTGCTAGCTAATGAAAAAGAAACCACTCCATCTTCTCCATTTATTGTCTGTGTTTTATCTTCTGCGATCGGTTTTCTATTTGTTGCACCGGTTTCTGCTAATTGACGCTGTGCCTCTTGGACCGTTTTTCCTTCAGAACGAAGCTGATAAAACGGATCCGTCACATCATAGACTTGATAAGTGACGTCATTTAAGCCCCGATAATTTTGAAGCAGCGTTCCCTCTTCCCCTGTGTTTTGCTGCTGTTCTGGTAATTGACCATCAGGGAACAATAATTTGTGCAACGTAACTTGAACGCTTGCTTGCGATGCCTCTGCTAATGCTTGATGTGAAAACCCGAAAAGAGCGAGTAGCATGACGCAAATACTTAACCAACGTGCGTTTTTCATTGATTACACACTCCCTTCTGGTCGTCTAATAAAGAGATAAACACCCGCTATCACGAATGTACTAATCGCTATCAAGTAAAACCACAAGCGTCCTATGCCACCAGTTTCAGGTAAAGGAACCTTTGCTTGGTTAGTAACATCTAAAGTAATTTGATTATTCTTCTCTCCAGAAATTAAAACATCTGCTACTTTTTCCCCATCTATCGTGACTGAACCATCTTCACGAATTATTAATTCGATTGGTTCTTTTAACCCCTGATATCCTTCTGGCGTAAAGGTTTCTGTTAGAACATATTTCCCTGGTTTTAAGTTTTCAAAAACAAAAGTATCCGTTTCTTTGCCATCTTTTGGTAATTCAATATCCGTATCTGGTCCTGTTAAACGGAATTTCGCTCCTTTAAGTGGCGTCTGATTATCGGCTTTTTTATGAACCGTTAAGTCAAAAGGTTTCAAATGATTTTGATGTGTCAGTGTCCATTCTGGCGCATTTTCTTCAATATTTTTGCCTGCATAGTGAATTTCCCCATATTTATCAACAGTAAATTCATAATTTCCAGCAAGAGTGTCGTATCCTAATGGTCCTGATTGTTCCACCATTCGATACTCACCAGGTTCACTAATTTTAAAATAGCTCAATCCTGCAGTATCTGTTTTTTGAGTTGCCACAGTTTGGTAACTTCCTTGAGCATTTTTTCTTTGCAACGCAAAAGTCGCCTCTGCTAAGTTCACTTGTTTGCCATTTTGCATGGTGTATTTTCTAATTCTGATTGGCAAAGAAGAAAATTTATTTTCAATTTCCAATGGAATAACTTGATTTGTGGTGGTCACTTCTTGTCCATCGATGCTTACTTTGCCTTGCTCATTCACCTCAATTTGCCAAGTCGTTTTCTTACCTAACTCATGTCCTGCAGGTGCTTTTACTTCAGTTAATATATAGCGTTCCCCTTTTTGTAGGCGCACATCTTTTGGCAAGGAATAGCTACCATCTTTATTGTCCACTAATGTTGTCTGAACATTTTTACCACTCAATTCAAAAACGGCACCCACTAAGTTTTTCTCACCTGAGGAAGAATTTTTGATTACTTTTAAATCTAATGGCTTGAACTGCTTCGTGTTTTTCCAAGTAGTATCGTCGATTTTTTCTTGACTGTAACCAGGAACTGCTAATTCACGGGTTGTTTGATAATTGAAAGCTTGTCCTTGATTGTTGTATTGGGGAAGTCCAAGAACTTCTTGATAGCTTTCATCCGCGGTTTTGGAAAGTTGGGTTACATTTTTGCGCTCCCAACTATTGCTGGTATCATTTTCTGGTTTTGATAATTTAATATACCCAGTTTGCCAGTTGGCTGTGTCAGTTACTTGCTTTCTACTAATTTCATAAATCACATTATCTGGCCGACTTGTCGGGTCTTGATCATACTCTTCCCAGATTTTTTTCACGTTTAACTTCACGCCAGGTGCTTTTCCCGAAGGAACCCCAAAATCAACTTTTTCAGGGGCCGTGGCTAATGGCTGAAACGTTGTCCGACCATTCATTTGATACCAAAAATCAGGTTTGAAGTTTTCTGACTCTGTTTGAATACGTACTTGATAATGAATTTGAATTTCTTGCCCTTTACCCAAATAAATCTCATTACTATTAATTGTAGCGCCTGTTAGCGACACTTCTGGTAATGTTTGAACCTGAACAGGACCCACACTTTTCATTGATAATGTATTTGGCTCGTATTTAAAAGGTTCAGCAATTGGATCAACTACTTTTCCGTTTACAACCGTTCCTGAAATCTGAACGGCTTTTTTCGCTAAATAATCAGAAATGTCTGGTGCATAATCCGCGGATTCATAATAAAGGTCTCCATTTTCATCGGCTGACACCATCTCACGCATTTTATCTTCAACTTGTTGTTTAGATAAATTAGCTCGTGGATCGCTTTGCAATTGAATGCCCAATCCATGTATTTCAATCCCACGTTGTTTTAAGGCCATTGCCTCACCTATCGTGGCGATAAACGTACTGTTAATCCGTTTATTGATATTGTTTTGATCTGGCGCATTATAGCTACCAGAGATATAAGAAGTGCTACCTGGTTGATCTTGTCGATTCGTAAATTGTGTCCCGTAAAAGCGACCATCCGCCTCTGTTTGAACTCGACTCACTTTATAAGAGAAGGTTGGGACGCCATCCGTTAAAAGTACAATGACTTTCTTATGTCCATTTGGCGTTGCTAACATATCACCAGCATCTCTTAATGCTTTTTGAGTGAAAGTTCCTCCTCTAGTGCTACTTGGCGTAATATTTTTAATTGGATTTTTGACTGTATCAAACGGCCCCATTTGAATGGCGTTGTTATTATAACCGTCACTTGAGTAGCCAACATAGCCCATGTTGATGTTATTGGTAATACCGCTATCTGCCAATGTATCAACAAAACGGTTCACTCCTTTTTGAACTTCACCAATCCGATTGTTTTCATTCATACTACCGGACCAGTCAACGACTAAGACCAAATCCAATGGCGTGATTTCTTTCTGAACATTCCCACGCACATTAAGATATACATCAAAAAGCCCTGGTGTTGTTGTTTCTCTAGCATATTTTCGGATGGCATAATCGGCTTGGTCTCCTGTACCGCCATACTCAATATAAGAATTTGTGCGATTAGTAGGGTCCCCATTCCAACTCGTTTGGCCGTCCCATTGTGCACTACCGTCTTTATTCCCTTGATGGTTTAACACATTTTGATTGCCTGTGGGCTGCCAATTAGCTGTCGGATAAGTCCCAGAATTATCCGTCGTGTATTGTGGTGCAATTAAAGGCAGTGCCAGATTCGCTCTCAAAGTAGCTGGCGCCATTCTTGCTTCTGCAAATGGATTGGTTACCTCTTCTGTTGCGGTCGGCTGTTCTGTTTTTTCTGGAGCCGAATCATTTTTGTTAGTTTCTTTCGTATTTTCTGGTACAGTTATTTTTTCTGGTTCAGTTGATTCTTTAGCAGAATCCTCTACTGTTATTTTTTCAGAAGTAACTGAAACATCATATTCGTTGTCTTCATACAATAACTTAGGTGGCTGAGCTGTTTGAAGCGAACTTTGCTCAACAGCTAACGAAAGCTGTACCGGCTTTTTTACTTGTGCGTCCAAAGTCAGATAAAGCGTACCATTAGTCACTTGGTAAGAATATCCGTCTTTTTCAATTACAGCAGTATCCATGAACTGTGCATTTTTCAATTGAATTTCTCGTTGTAATGGCTGCTCTGTTTGGTTGAGAAGATTTAACTCGATATTAATATTCGTTTTATCATTCTCATCTGTTATCATTTGAGCGGATGTAATTTCAACTTCTTTGGCTGTTTCTGCATAGCCAATGAGCGGTATGAAATAGGATGAGACAAGTAAAAAGACTACGCCGAAAACCCCAAATTTCTTTAGTAATTTAATGTCTGTTCTCTCCTTTCTTTTATGAATTAACAGTTAAATTAGAATTGCCTAGCACGTAAAATTTCATTATTCTAATCTGATAATTATTATACAGAGAAGGAGCTCATTAAATCACACCAGCTTTCATACCAAGCGGTTTCATTTCTGAAATTGCGTTATTGTTTCGATGATTGTTTCATTAAAGTAAAGGACTTGGGAGGAAACAATATGATTAGGTTTTTAGAAAAAAATTATCGGAAAATGGAAGAAATCATTCGTGTCTTATCCATTTCTGATAAATGGATGACTAAAAAAGAACTTGCAAAATATATTGGTAGTTCTGAGTCTACTTTTATTCGTTATATTGAGGAGATTAAACAGCGTTGGGGCGAAAGTTTAACCATTAAAACATCGCATAAATTAGGCTATCGTTTAGAAAACTTTAATGTGTCCTTATATTTAAACGTGCTGACGGATATGGCAAAAACGTCAACGACCACCCAATTGCTCCATGAGTTTATCCAAAATCCTGGCAAAACCATCGAATATTATTGCGATACCATCAATATTAGTCGCTCTTCTTTTGCTCGAAAATTGAAGCAGTGTAATCAGGTCTTGGAAACTTACTCTCTTCGCGTTATCGTTGATCAAGGCTATCAATTAACTAGCCAAACAGAAGAATTGCCTTTACGTATTTTTACAACCTTTTTCTTTTTAATGTATTATGGTCATTATGAATTGCCTTATCAATTAGATAAGCAGGAAATCAAACAATTAATGCGTCGTAATCAATGCCAATTAAATATTATTAGTATGGATAACAGTTATGAACACGATTTCTTTATTATGTATTTTATTGTTGATTTATTAAGAGAGCATCAAGGATTTCAACAACGTTTCCAGAAAAAAACAGATAAAAAGAGTCCGATTAAAATGGAAGATTATCTTTTACTCAGTCGTCATTTTACTGGGCTCAGCCGTGAAACCTATCGGGAAGTTCTCCGATATTTTCAAAGAGGCGCTTTTCAGCAATACTACTCCGAAGACCAAGAAGTCATCAGTCAAAGAATACGTGAAAATTTAAAATTTAATGCTTTTTCACAGATTGAACAATTAGCAGAAGAAGTCGTCGACTTCGCTGTTCACTTGTTAACCTGTCTTTATTTGTTTTCTCAATTAGTGCCTTTTGACACCTCCGAATTGACACAAAGGGCCACCTTTTTCACTCGACAAATTCATTTTACTCAGTTTCACTTATATGCACGATTAAAAGCAGAATTGCATTTCTTTTCCGCTCTTTTAGAAACAAATCTATTAAACTATTCATCTTCTTATATTTTTTGGTTGCTTAATACTTTTCCAGAAATTAACCAGAGTTTCGACTCAAAAAAGATTTTGATTATTAGCGACATGGGCCTGAATCATAGTCAATATATTGGAAACTATGTCCACGATATTTTAGCTTTGCATCGGATTCGTTCAAATACGTTAGCAATTACGGAAGAACAATTAGGTGACCATCGACTCGAAGAATTTGACTTGATTATTACCAATCAACCAATTATTGAAACCAGTGTTCCAAGTATTTTAATTAATGATGCTATCTTATTTTCTAACAAAAGAGAATTGCTCGATTTATTAAACTTTTAACGTCTTAATGGTTTTCCCTATCTACCAAAAAGATAGCCCTTTTATCAAGAACCGCGTAATGTGAGGTGCCATCATACAGAAGATATTTTTATTTTTCTGAAATAAAAAAGAAAATAGGACATAAGTCGAAATGACTTATGTCCTATTTTCACTCTTAAGATAATCAGCTAAACGAAACCAGCAAATTAAATTTCTGATTGATTCACTGGCCATCTTGTGTGACTTTTACTTGGCAAAATTAATGTAATGAAGATCACTAAAGTACCGATAAAAGGAAGTAAATAGAATAAAATCCACCAGTTACTGTGGTCGCGATCATGCAATCTTCTTGCTCGAACAGTAAAGTTTGCCAACCAAATTAAAGCAGTCAGCAAGAAAAAGATAATGGTCACAGTATTCCATTCTTTAATGATTGTTCCATCATTGGGTGTTACTTCAATATATCTGTAAACGCCCGTAATTGCTGAATAAATCCCTAACACCAAATAATTAATTAATTGTGGCCACCAATATTGTGCTCGTGTTGCTGACGCATTCATTGTTGTAATATTATTCCAGTATTCTCTATACGCGTTAAACATATTATCACCCCCGCATTAACTATTACAGAAGTCTTTCGTTTTGTCAAAGAATAACGTTATTTTATGCCGCTTAATGACACGTCCATGTGCCTTCCTTAAACTCACACGAAGCTGACTCTTCAGAAGAAGGAGTTAATGAAACTAACGGTTGCTGTTGTTTTTCTTCTGCGAGAATTTTTTGAATAGTTTGGCTGATTTGCTGTTTCGGTACTGCACCATTAATTAAATATTTTTGATTAATGATTAGTGCGGGAACTCCTTGTAGACCATAAGCAGAAGCTAGCGCGAAATCTTCTTGAACCGCCGTCCAAACAGCCTCGGAAGCAACAGCTTCTTTCCATAAAGCAAAATCAATCGTTGTCTCTTTTACTAGCTCCTCAATTACTTCTGGCTCTTCAATATTTAAACTTCTCATAAATAAACCTTCTTGTAACTTATCAAACAGTAACCAATAGGTGTCTTGATTGCCAATGTATCCAGCTGCTTTTGCTGCTAATAATGCATTCTTTGATGTTGGAAAATCAAATCGTTGCTTCCTCATCCCTTCAATATTAAAACGATGCTTTGAATCGTTTTGATTGGCATGCACCCAATGCGTCAAAACTTCTTCTTTTACTGCTGCTCGTGAGCCAAACATTGTTTCAAAATCGTTTGCTGACCATCCCAACGCAAACGACCGATGAATCAATTCAATTTCAGGAAATTCTTGTTGAATCTCATGCATGCGGTCAGACATTGGAAAACAAAAACTACAAATAACATCATGGAAAAATTCTATTTTCATCCTTACCCTCCAGTAACTCTTTTTTCAAAACAGATTGAACTAAATTTACCATTTTACTTACTAAAAGTAAAGAAATGAAGCCAATTAAAAGAAAAAGGTGAAACAAAATGCGCTTTGGCTTTTGTCTCACCTGTTCTATCTACTTATTCTGATATGTCCATTCCATTACCCGCTCGCCATTCGTATCTAATTCACCATTAAATACAAAACCAAGTTGTTGATACAACCGAATTGCTGAGCTGTTCGTATCATAAACACTCAAGTATAGCTTGTTTGTTTGGTATTTTTCTATTAGCATTAACATTAAAAGTCGACAGGCTGCTTTCCCATAACCTTGTCCTTGGAACCGTTGATCAATTAAAAAGCGGTCTAACCAAACGCGCCCATCTTGCCAACGTCCATACATGGCATAGCCGATTAATTGATTGCCGTCATAAATACCTGCCGATTCCCATTCTGGAAATTGGTCCGATTCTTTTAGATTTTCTGCCATTGATTCAATGAAGGTTTGTTGTTCAGCGAAAACTTGTAAGTTTTCCACTGCTTTACGATTATCGCTTGTTACTTTTTCAAAATGTATTTCCATTGTTTTCACCTAATTAGTTGTTATTTTCTGCATACTTATCTTCTTTCTTGCTTCTTATTTTAACATACTTATTTCCCTTTGCTTTCTCTAACTCTCTGTGATTATACGTTTCTCTTTTTTATGGGAAATCTTCCCTATAAATGGAGACTCTTTTCAAGAGATTTCTTTTTACACTACCCGTTTCAAATGATATAAATGATATATAGAGTGTTTTAACTATGTGCAACATGATTAAAAGTTAACTGTTGGGGAGCAGTTAACTTTTTCTTTTTAACCACAAAAGAGAGGATCCGCTGTGAGAAATAACTGCAGTGGATGCTCCCTTTTGTATATTATTTATTTACTAGCCGATAGTTGAAAGCTTTCCCGTTACTCAGTAGTATCGATTTTGTCTTCTTGACTATCTAAAGAACGGTCAACTTTTTCGTCGTAACTTTCCATGGAATTTTCATTTTTATGTTTCTGCTTATCGACCGTTTTATCGACTTTTTCTTTCTGTCGATCAATTGTTTTTTCCATCTCTTCGCCAGCCGACGTACAACCACTCAGTAAAAGGAAACTTGTGAATAAAAACGCTGACAAGATAACTGTTTTTCCGATTTTTGTTTTCATAAACTCACCTCTCGTTTAATTAAAAAAACGTCCCGATAAAACATTGTTCCCTTGATTATTTACTCACAATTAGCGAACGACTAAGACATTGCACAAAGCATGGTTAACCACATAATCTGTAGTAGAACCAATCAAGGTTCGTTGAATAGCACCTCTTCCCGTGGCACCTAGCACAATTAAATCTATGGCATAATTTTCAGAAATCGTGTTGGCAAGATAACGTTTTGGGCTCCCAAGCTCAACAATTTTTTTGACTGTTTTTACACCAATTTCACTCGCTTGTTTTGCCTTTTCAGTGAGCATCTCTTCTGACTTGTGTTTTTCTAAATCATACAATTCTTCAAAAGAAAATGGACTCGTCGTAAATTCAGCATCATTAATAATTGTAGCTAAATAAAGAGTGGCTTGTTCCTCTTTGGCAATCCTGACAGCTTCATGAAAAGCTTTTTCAGATTGATCTGAGCCATCAAGAGCAACCAAAATATGTTGATATACTGACATTTTATCCGCCTCCTTAACCAAATTAAGAATCAAAACTAACACAACAGCTGTGTTACATTTTAGTAGCTATCTGTTGTAATTTTTCCACAGTTAATGCTTGATAATTTGTTTCTTCAAGTAGTCCCGTTTGAATTTCAACAGAAACATCTTCCGTACATGTTTCTAAAAACATTGTGGCATAATCAAACTGTTGCTCTAAGAATATTTCATATTCCAGTCGACAACGTAAAAATTCTTTCGCGGTATCTGAAACATGTAAACACATGCGGCGCTTATTCGCTTTCTTGGTTATCACAAAATAGGTTCCTTCTAAAATCGTGGTAATCTCTTCAATAATATACGCTGCATCTTTTACCATTCCGTCAATCCAGTCCTTTATTTGTTTTCAGTGTCGTTGCTTTTTTCTTTGTCGTCACTTAATAGCTCTTTAATTTTTTCACGATTATCGTATAACTTTTTTCCTACACCCACTAAGGCGCCGCCTGCCAATAACTTTGTTAAAAAACCGCCATTTGCGTTTGTTTTTTTGCCGTGGTGTCCTTTTAAATGATGTCCCATCCTAGCCACCTCCATAATTTTTATTTCTATTACCTATGAACATTATCTCATATGTTTTCACAAAACGCACGTATAACAATAGTTTTTTAATCAAGGCTCGACCACTTTGTAAACTCATGACTTTTAATATGCCGAATCTCTTCAAATAAAATATGTGTATGTCCAACTTTTGCATACTCCATTGAACTCATCCCTTCAAAAACACCAACAATTGGCGGTTGAACACGGCCAAAATCATCCAATGTATTCAATTGGATTTCTAAAACCTGGTTATTTTTTAAAGACTGCTCTAAGTATTCTTCAATTTCTTCTGTTGTCTGTTGCGGTAAGCGTTCAAACGCTCTCTTAGAATATTCGTCAGAAGCTTCGATTCCTTCTTGTAACTCCCCCAATGCAAAAGCGGTCGCCCATTTCAGTTCAAAGGGCCGATCATGGTACTCATTATAAGGTGTAAATTCTTTTTTTGTTCGTTTCATGATGTTATCCTCCTAAACCGACATTTCCTCCAGCATGTCCACCGACTAATCCTGAACGATGAATTGCCGTCGCGCCTTCCAACAAAGAAGAGGCGTGGATTAAAGCTTGAAAGCCAAATTTTTGTCGGATTTTATCAATCAGATAGTTTAACTCCATTTCACTAATTTGCTCTTCTGGTTCCGAAAATAAATCTAATTGTAAAGATTCATTCCAAACTAATTTCCCATAAGAAAGCCCTAATTGCCGGACATCGGTTCCCGCTAGATAATGTTCTCTAAAAAGGGCTAATACATAGGTAATCAAAACTTTTGTATTGTTTGTTGCAGGAATCGTTTGTTGTTTTCGCCAACCAGTTCGTCCTTCACGGTCAATTTGACCTTTGGAATAACCAACGTAGACTGTGATACATTCCGTTTGACAATGCGCTTTTCTTAAACGAGCAGCCACTTGTTCTGTCAGTTCCTTTAAGACTAGTTCAATCTGATCTCTTCGCGCATAATCTCTCGGTAAAATCTGACTATTCCCAAATGATTTTTCAGCTTTATGTTGCGCTTTTTTCCCTAAAAAGGTACGATCAATCCCCCATGAATGAGCATACAATTGAAGCCCCATCACGCCAAATGTTTCTTGTAAAAGATGCGGATTCGCTTGCGCTAACTCATATACAGAATCAATTCCTAAACGATTCAGTCGTTTAGCCATTCTGCGACCAATCCCACAAAAATCTGTCAAAGAAGGCAACTGCCAGACAGTATCTGGTACACGATCATACCGCCATTCTGCAATAAAATCTGGCGAATGTTTGGCGCCATTGTCCAACGCCAATTTAGCCAGTAACGGATTGTCCCCTATCCCAACGGTCACATAAATACCCACATGATTATAAACGACTCTTTGGATAATCCGAGCCATCTTATAGGCGGTTTCACAATGAAAATAACTTAAAGAAGCCGTTACATCAAGAAATGATTCATCTACACTAAACACAGAGTGATCTTCATCTGCGACAAACTTTTTATATAAATTATTGATTTCTTGATTTTTTTTCATGTACAAATTCATTCGTGGCGGAACCACATATAAATCAGGATGAGCGGGCACTTGATTTTTACGCGTAACATTTGAAACACCTAAAACTTTTTTTGCCATTGGCGATGCTGATAAAACTAATCCCCCCGCATTTTCGGCATTACTCATCACTACTAACATCGTTTTCAACGGATCTAACCCACGTTCTGCGCATTCTACACTAGCGTAAAAACTTTTGCAATCAATACAAAGAATATCGCGACTAGGTTCTTTTTCATAATCAAATTTCACAAACATCACCTCACTTGCAAAACCATTATACGAACAAACGTTCGATTAATCAAGCGAATACTGTTTATTTTTTTGTTTTTTTCAAGAACGGTCGGTGATCAAAAAAATAAGTATTCGGAATTATTATATTCCAAATACTTATTTTTTATTTTACATCTTATTTCGATTTAAAAATAACGATAAAAAGCCCGTTCCTAACAGAATTACTGCTGAAACATAATAAGGGAAAAAGTGATTGATATCAAATAAAGCTCCTGCTGCCATTGGTCCTAAAATATTACCAAAACTTGTAAATGTCGAATTTAGTCCGTTGATGGTTCCTTGTTGATCTCCAGCATGTTTGGATAAATAAGTAGTTACTGCTGGTCTAAACAAGTCAAACGCTAAAAAGACAATAAACGTTGAAAATACAACAACTAAATTATTTTTTGTAAAGGCAATCACGGCAATAAAAATGGCACTTGCAAAAAAGGTTAATTGGATTAAACCCATTTCACCTATTTTTTGGACGATTGCATCAAAGAAAAACAACTGACAAATCAACGCTAAAATACCACTAACCGTAATCACGATTGCTATTTCACTTGTGGTAAAGCCAAAATTAATAGTCGCCATAATACTATAAATAGATTCGAACGCTTGCAGGCCAAAAGAGGAAATTAAGATAATCACAAATAATGAGGTAAACATTGGATTTCTTAAAATATCCATAAATGAACCTTTTTTCGCTTCAACAGCGGCTAAAATTCGTTTCTCTGGCTCCTTCAAAACAGTTAATGTCAAAATAAAACCAATAAACGCTAAAAATGCGGCCGCAAAAAATGGAGCGCGAATACCTAAATAAGCAATAAAACCACCAACTCCTGGTCCGATAATAAAACCACCACTAATTGCAGCTGACACAAGCCCCATCGCTTTCGGACGTTCAGAAATCGTGGTCATATCTGCCACAAAGGCTGTCACTGACGGCATTAATAACGCGGCGGCAATCCCACCTAAACCACGAGAAATATAAAAACCGCTTTTCGCTTGGGCTAAACCAAATAATAACTCAGAAATTGAAAAAACCAACATGCCCGTCGCAATCATTTTTTTCCGACCAATTTTATCCGAAAGGACACCTGCGATTGGCGATGTGATTAATTGGGCAATCGCAAAAATAGAAATCATCATTCCCATTGTGGTACCAGAAAAATGCATTTCTTCTTTTAATTGGGGAATTACGGGAATGACTAGGCCTACGCCTAGAAAAACAAGAAATAAGTTAGAAATTGCTAAGTACATCATACTATTTTTTTTCGTCATAATTTGCCTCCTCCATAAAAAAACAGCCATCAAAAATGGCTATTTCTGTTTCTTTGTATGTACTTTCTTTGACAGTGTTTCGGCTGAAACACTCGTTGAGTCATTGAGATACATTTTACACTAATTCACTGAAAATTTCACTAGTTTTTACTTATTTTTTTAAAGGAAATTGTTATTTTTTAAAGACATAACTTAAGTATCCAAGTATTTAATGAATCGCTTTTGTTTTTTATCAGAAACATAGCCAATGTGTTCATAAAATTGATGTGCTGCTGTACGCTGTTCCCCTGAATTTAAGCGAATCGCAGACAAGTTATACTTTTTAGCTTCCGTTTCTAGTTTCGTCATTAATTGTTTGCCAATTCCACGGCCTTCTGCTTCTTTTGCCACTGCTAACCCCAGAACGTTCAATAACGTTTGGGAATAAATTGTTTCATACAGTTGCGCATGCACATAGCCTAAAATCTTGCCTGTCTTCGTTTCTTCATAAACATATAAAAACTCTCTGTCACTGGCTAGTAGTAATTTCTCAATCTGTTTACAGGTCACGTCAACGGGAACTTCATAGCCCAATTGTTCTTTATTAATGATAGTTAACGCCGCTGCATCTGTTGGCTTCATTTTTCTAATCAAGGGTAACAACCTCCTAAATGATATTTATAGAGTATTACTTTGGCTACTCTATAGTTTTTTCGATAAATAAAGAACTAACTCATCATCATTAACACACCGTTCGTTTGGTTTCAGCTGCTTATTTTGAAACCAAACTCCTGAACCATCTGGCACATATCCTTGTTTGATATATAATCTTTGCGCTGCACCATAACCAGGATGCAGGCCTACTCCCAAGGAAACAGTATCTGCATAACTTTTGGCAACATTTTCTGCACGATTTAATAATAACCGCCCCACTCCTTGTTTTTGAAATGGCAAGAATACATTGAAATCAGCTATTTCAGGATATAAATTTTTAAAAGGTCCTTCCTTAGCTAATGGCAGTAACGTCACATAACCTAACAGCGTTGCCTTTTTCTCCGCTACAAAAACCGTTCGTTGCTTGACTAATTGTTCTTCTAAATAGTTCATTAAAATCTCTTGGCGACTTGGCCAACCTTGTTGGACAAATTGAGTATCCAGCGCTAAGATATCTTTCTCTTGCATTTCTCTAATAACCACTAGCTCAGACATTAGCATTTCCTCCCGAAAAGCGTTTTCATTTTATAAAACGAAGCGAATACTTCTTCGCTCCCTTATTCATTTTCAAAAACCATCGAGTTGATGATATTTGGGCAAAACAGCAACACATGTTTTTTCTGAATTAACAGCAATAACGAACCCTTGCCATAAGGACCACGTCACCGCTTCACCTAATTTCTCTTTCACTCGTTGAATCATTTCAGCTTGCGTTAAGTCTCGTGCAGGAAAATGTTGAACTTTATCGTTACTGATTAAAAAAATAAATGATTCTGAAAAAGCTGTCATGACTTCAGGTGGTAAATTTTTTAATCGTTCTTGGTAATCCATTGAAACCACTCCTTCTTTTTTATCATACCACAACATCCATTTCTCTAAAAAGCGCAGCACTTACTACTGAATATCTGCTAAAATTTGCCTGATAATCTGCTTTTCAGACAGTTGTTCAGATAACCGCTGTTCTCCCGCAAGCCCTAAATAATCTTCTGGTAGCCACCAACGTTTCATTTCCACGACACCAAATTCTTGATTCTTGTTTCTCTGGCTATGTCTTTTCAACGTTTCTTCAAAAGAAATATCAAAATAATAAACCTGAACGTTTCCTTCAAAGAGATGGATTATTTCCTGAAAAAAGGAATGATAAATGGCTTTTTGAAAAATCCCTTCAACAATCACATACTGGCATTCTTGATACCCAAAAGCTACCAACTGTTTTAACAAAGCAATACTTAGATTACCTGTTTCATCTTTAACACGAAGCATTTCTCTGCGCACCACATCTTGAGAAATCAATAACGATTGTTCTTTAAGACACTGATGAAGCGCGTTAGCTATCGTTGTTTTACCACTACCAGAATTACCACGTAAAATAATTAATTTCGGTTGCATCTGTTTCCCTCCATTTTCTTGATTGTTGAAAACCAGCACAAAAGAGCAAAAAACTTGGAAAAAACTCTCCAAGTTTTGCTGTTATTTTGATGAATGTTTCGTTGAATCTCGCTGAATGAATTCCGTTCCGACAATAATTTTTCTAGGAACTGGGGGGGTATTCAAGCATAACTCTTTCATTGTCTCAACGGCTAGCTCACCCATCCATTCAGTATGAACTTTAACTGTTGTTAATGTTGGTGAAACATATTTTGCGACACTAATATCATTAAAACCAATGATAGAAATATCTTCTGGCACACGAATGGCTGCTTCTTGTAACGCCCGCATTGCACCAATCGCCAATGTATCACTTGCAGCGAAAAAAGCGGTTGGACGAGTGTCCGCTTCTTCAATAAAGTCTTTCATCGCTTGATAGCCTTCTTCAACAGAAAAAGCTGCTTCGACAACCCATTCTTGATGATAAAGGTCCAGATCTTTTAAGGTTTCTTTAAAAGCGACAAAACGTGGATCAACCAATGCCACGTGGGACTCTTTCGTATATTCTTGCCCAGAAAGCATACCAATTTTCTGATGCCCTTGCGCCAAAAATTCTTGCACAATTGTTTTAACACTTCCAGCAAAATCAACAACAATGGAGTTTTGGCCAAAAGCCATTGCATCAAAGTCTACAAATAGAAGAGGTGCGCCTAAGGCGGCTAAGGCCGCCACTTGCTTTTCATCAAATTTTCCTAGGGCAATTGTCCCATCAAATCTTTTTTGAGACAGGTTTGTCAGAGATTCTTTGACTAAAAGAAAACCCAATTCCTCTGCCCGCTTTTCAACACCTAAACGAATCGATAAATAGTAAATATCATCCAGTTCTTCTGGATCGCTGAACCATTGGACAAACCGAATTTTCTTTTTGCCTGCTTGTTTTTTTCTGGCTCGCTTTTTATAATTTAACGTTTCTGCTGTTTCAAATATTTTCTTCTTCGTTTCATCACTAACTGATAATGTTTCATCATAGTTCAAAACTCTCGAAACTGTCGCTGAAGAAACACCGACTTGCTCTGCTATATCTTTAATGGTTACGATGTTCCTCACCTCAAACTAATCATTTTCTATACATTGAATAAATCGTTCAAAAGCACGACGACCTTCTTCGTCACGTTTAAAGACGCCGGCATCTGTTAAAATTTGAACAAAAATTGTCCCAATTCCTTGTTGGATCACTTCTTTGACATTGGCTTCAGTGATGGTTTGCTGACTGAGTTCATCCGCCCAAGCTCGATGACTTTCAGCAATTTGATTGGGTTGCTTTAATAAATACTTTTCGACTTCTCTTAATTCTTGTGCCAGCCTTGGTGGCAAAATAGCTAGTCCCATTACTTCAATTAAGCCAATATTTTCTTGCTTAATATGTTGTACTTCTGGATGTGGATGAAAAATGCCATCTGGAAATTCCTCCGAAACATTATTATCTCGTAAAACTAAATCCAATTCAAATAATGACCCTTTGCGTCGAGCAATTGGCGTAATCGTATGATGCGGTGTGCCATCTTCTGAATAGGCCCGAACTGAGACTCGTTCATCAGAATAATTGCGCCATTTGGTCAAAATTAATTCGGCCGCCTCAACTAGTTCCTCTTGACGATCACTTTGAAGACGAATCACAGACATCGGCCATTTTAAAATACCCGCAGTTATCTCAGGATATTTTTTCAAAGAAAATCTTTTTTCCATTGGCGCTAAATCCATTGGAAATGTATGACGTCCTGCTTGGTAATGATCATGAGATAAAATAGAACCACCAACAATTGGCAAATCTGCATTAGAGCCCACAAAATATTCAGGGAATAACTCCGTAATTTTAAGGAGCCGCTGGAACGTTTTTTTCTCGATTTTCATTTCTCGATGTTGTTGGTCCAAGAAAATCGCATGCTCATTATAGTAAGCATATGGCGAATATTGAAAGCCCCAAGCTTCGTCCTCTAAATTTAGTCGGATAATCCGATGGTTTGTACGTGCTGGATAATTTACACGGCCATAATAGCCTTCATTCTCCATACATAACATACACGCTGGATATTTTTTTTGACTCATTTTCTTTTCAGCCAAAATTTTTCGAGCATCCTTTTCTGGCTTCGATAAGTTAATGGTAATTTCTAGTTTACCATAGGGTGAGTCCATTGGGAAAATAATATTTTTGGCGATTGCTTTCGTTTTAATGTAGTTATTCGTTTTACATAACTGATAAAAATAATCCGTTGCTTTTCGTGGAGACTCTTGATAATAATCCATAAACTTCTGATTAATGATGGTTGGGGTCGGCGTAATAAAATCCATTAACTCCGCTTCTAGTTGTTCTGCTTCCGTAATTGAGTCATCGGTTTGGTGATTGGCTTGTGCAATGTTTAAAAGATGTTCCACCACACGCAACGGTTCTTGCTCACAAGCAACCGCTTCTGGTTGTTCAAAAAAATCACAGCCAACTAGTTTGGCAATCCGATTCGTCAAATAATAGCGGTCTGTTTCCGTCCAATCGCCATTTTCTATGATTATCTCTACAAATGCAGCAATCCATTTACTACTTTCTTTCATCATCTGATGTTCTCCTATTCATTATAGCCTTGAGGATGTTTCACATGCCATTGCCAAGCGGTGGCGATAATATCCTTGACCTCAGTTACTTCTGGTTGCCAGCCTAAAACTCGTTTGGCTTTTTCACTAGAAGCAATTAACGTACTAGGATCCCCTGCTCGGCGTGGCGCGATTGTCGCAGGAATTTCTTGACCTGTCACTTCGCGTGCAGCATCTAACATTTCTTTAACAGAATAGCCGTTGTTGCTACCCAGGTTAAAGACGTCACTTTCGCCGCCATTTTTCAAATATTCTAAAGCCAAAATATGTGCTGCAATCAAGTCTTCAATATAAACATAATCTCGAATGCACGTGCCATCTGGTGTATCATAATCATCCCCAAAAATACTTAGCTCTGCTCGTTGGCCTAATGCCACTTGTAAAATAATTGGCACAATATGCGTTTCTGGCGTGTGATCCTCACCAATTGAGGCATCTTTTTTTGCTCCTGCAACATTAAAATAACGCAAAGCAACATATTTCATTCCATAAGCGTTGTCGCACCATTTCATGATTTTTTCCATCATTAATTTACTTTCCCCATACGGGTTTTTAGGATTCGTTGGGGTTTCTTCTGTAATAGGCATTGCTTTTGGTTCGCCATAAGTGGCCGCTGTGGAAGAAAAAACAATGTGTTTCACTCCGAATTCTTGCATAACTTCCAAGGCAATTTGAGTGCCGTGAACATTGTTATTGAAATACATTAACGGTTGCTCCACGGATTCTCCTACCAAAGAATTGGCCGCAAAGTGCAACACCCCTTCAATTGATTCTTTTTCAAAGACACTACATAAAAAAGCTTTATCACGAATATCGCCTTCATAGAAAGTCGCTTGTTCATGAACTGCTGAACGATGCCCCGTTAATAAATTATCAACAACCACAACGGCATAGCCTTTTGAAATTAATTGATCAACGGCATGTGAGCCAATGTAGCCTGCGCCACCTAATACTAAAATAGACATTTAAAGCCTTCCTTTCTAAAATAACTTTCTGGCACCATCATCAATTGATGCAGGATAAAAATCAGCAGCATAGCCAATTTTATCTTGATAACTCTGGCCAACAGCTTCAATAAATGCATCTATATTTTGCTTTGGTACCAAAGCAATACTACAACCGCCAAACCCTGCACCAGTCATCCGTGCGCCCAAAACGCCTGGTTGTTCTTGCGCACAAGCCACTAAGGTATCTAACTCAATGCCAGTTACTTCGTAATCTTCTTTTAGCGAACGATGTGAGGCATTTAATAATAAGCCAAATTCTTCCAAATCCCCTTCAGTTAGCGCTTGTTTTGCCAATAAAGTTCGTTCATTTTCTGTGACGGCATGACGCGCTCGTTTAATCAACGCTGGATCTCCAATCAATGCTTGATATTGTTCAAATGTCTCGCTGTCTAATTCACCTAAAAATTCAATAGATAACTCTTTTTGAAGCAAACGAACGGCTTCTTCGCATTCTGCACGACGTTCATTATATTTTGAATCTGCTAATTCACGGCGTTTGTTAGTATTCATAATGACAATCGTATACTCACCTAATTTGGCGGGAACCATTTCATAGTGCATATTATTGGTATCTAGTAGAATAGCTTGATCTTTTTCTCCCATCCCTACGGCAAATTGGTCCATAATTCCTGAATTAACGCCAATAAATTCATTCTCCACTTTTTTACCGATTTGCACCAATTCAAGCATTGGACAGTGTAAGGCATATAAATCATTACAGATCGTTCCCATTAAAAGTTCAATAGAAGCAGAAGAAGACAAGCCAGCACCATTAGGAATCGTACCGTAGAAGAGCACATCTAAGCCAGAATCAATATTGTGTCCGCTTTCAATCAAGTAATTTAAAACGCCTTTAGGATAATTTGCCCAATCATCTGAATCTGAATAGGTTAAATCTTCTAATGAAAATTCGATGAGACCAACCTCTTTAAAATTATCAGAAAACATTCGAATTTTTTGGTCGTCTCTTTTTCTTGCCACGCCAAATGTCCCTAACGTAATAGCCGCCGGGAAAACATGACCGCCATTGTAATCTGTATGTTCACCAATCAAATTAATTCTTCCAGGGGCAAAATAACAGGCTGTCCCTTTCTCACCAAATATTTCTACAAATCGATTCATTAACAGTTCTTCCATCACTAATCGCTCCTTTCACTAGTAAACAAATTGTATAATATTTACTAAACTTTTGCAAATGTTTACTTAATATTTTCTTAATTGTCATTTCAATTGAAAACGTGTACAATACAATTAAATAAAGATCTATTTTCTTAGCGTTTCTTTTCGACTATTTAAATAATCTAAAAAACAAAATTAAATTTACTAAATATTTACTTGAAGGAAGGATTGATTATTTTGACTATTTCAACTGAATCATTTGGACAAGGAATGCTTCTTTACACACTGACGAATAAAAATGGTGTGACTTTAAAAGCAACAGATTTTGGTGCGCGAATTGTTGCGCTCGACGTTCCTCTTACAAAAAATGAATCCCGATCACTCGTGCTAGGCTTTCCCTCAGCAGATGAATATTTGTCTAAAGACTTATATTTTGGTGCAACAATTGGTCGAACAGCTGGCCGAATTGCCGATGGCTCCTTTGAACTAGCGGGTAAAAAGTATCAAACGATGATTAATACTCCTACTCAAACAACACTTCACGGTGGCACACCTGGGTTTGAAAGTAAAAAATGGCACAGCGAAATCCAAGAGGCACAAGCGAATCCTTCTGTGAAATTTTGGCTAGAGAGTCCTGCTGGTGAAAATGGTTTTCCTGGAAATCTCACTGTTTCAGTCACGTATACATTGACTGAAGAAAATGAATGGCAAATTGAGTATCAGGCAACTACAGATGAACAAACACTTTTCAATCCAACCAATCATGTCTACTTTAATTTAACTGGAAATCCTACAATCCCCATTGATGCGCATGAGTTACAAATAAATGCCCAAAAGTTTGTCCCGCTTGATGAAAGAGTTTTACCGCTTGGAGAATTAGCTTCCGTCGACCAGACAGCTTTTGATTTACAAAAACCTAAAAAATTAGCTGAGGTTTTTTCAAGTACCGATGAACAAATTCAAAAGATGAACGGCTTCGATCACCCTTTCATCTTAACCAATCATGATTTAATTAACCCGGATGTTATCTTAAAAAGTCCTACTAAAGATATCACCTTAGAGATGTTCACTGATCAACCTTCAGTTGTTATTTTTTCAGCAAATTTTGCTGATAACGGTCCCGATATTCAAGGAAAAAAATTAGTCAATCACGGAGCGCTCACATTTGAAACCCAAGTCTGTCCTGGTGCTGAAAGATTTCCGTTGTTCGGTTCAATCATCCTCTCACCTGAACAGGAATTTCACTCAACGACCCGTTTCAAACTAATTTATTAAGTGAAAAGATGCTCTTAACCAAGCTTATCTTCGAACTAAAAAAGATAAGAATGGTTAAGAGCACTTCTATTATTTGACATTTTTAATCGCTCCATTTACACTATTTTCAATTAGAAAGGCGGTGATGTCTATGTATGCAATCAAATTTTTTCATGGCTATTTAACTGCAGATGGTAAACGTACGCGAGATAAATCAGGTTGTTTAGTTTACCACTCTGAAAAAGAAGCACAAAAATTAGCAGATAAAATTGGCGGGAGAGTTAAAAAAATTGGATAACCTTAGGTAAAGGATAGATAAGCAAGGCTATTTTGCTATCTATCCTTTTTTATTTTACATATTCCTCGACTTATTGTATTGATTTGATACAATAGAGAAAAAGCCTAAAGGAGCGCTTACATGAAACAAAATGACTTTGATTATATGCAAATGTTAAAAGGTGAATTATATTACGCCCCCACCATTTTACCCGAAAATAAATCAACAAAAGGCAAGGTGTTAGCTCAAAAAATCAATCAACTTCCTATCGATAACGTGAAAGAAATTGTGGCCCTAGAAAAAGAATTATTAGGAAAAACTGGCAATGAGTTATATATCACCCCACCCCTCTATGTAGATTACGGTCGCCATATTGAGGTAGGAGAAAATTTTTATGCAAATATGGATTGCATTTTTTTAGATGTAAACAAAATCATCTTCGGTGATAATGTCATGGTTGGCCCTCGTGCTAGTTTTTATACTGCCGGCCATCCAATTGATCCAACGATTCGAACTGCAGAATTAGAATTCGGTACGCCAATTATTGTTGAAGATAACGTGTGGATTGGCGGAAGTGCCACCATTTTACCTGGCGTTACAATTGGAAAAAATGCTATTGTCGCTGCTGGTGCTGTGGTTACAAAAGACGTTCCTGCCAACACGATTGTTGGGGGTAATCCAGCAAAAGTCATTCGCAAAATTGATGAAAACGATCAGCAATTTTGGACAGAAAAGCAACGGCAGTATCAAATCGCTAAGAAGCAATTCTTTCATGAATAAAAAATCCCCAATCCAATGAAAATAACGGATTGGGGATTTTTTATTTTAATCTTCTTCATAATAATTAAACATCCAATGGATGCCAAACTGATCTTTTAGGGAACCATACTTTTTGGACCAAAAAGTTTCAGATAATGGCATTGTAACAGTGCCACCTTCAGATAATCGTTTAAATAAGCGATCAATTTTTTCATCATCATCTGTGCTAACCACGAGCGAAAGGTTATTTCCTTCCGTAACTTCAAAACCAAACATATCAGGAACATCTGAAATCATTACATAGGTTCCTTCAATAATGATACTTGCGTTCATCACTAAATCCTTTATCTCGTCGTTTATAGGATGCTCAGGATCCTCAGGTGCTTCGCCAAAAGTCATTAAATTTTGACATTTTGTATCAAAAACATCTTCATAGAACGCAATTGCTTCTTTTGCTTCACCTTTAAAATTTATATACAGCTCTAACAAATGACTCACCTTCTTTCATGATCAAATTTTATACTTTATTTTCTCATGATTTGTCAGAAAGCAAAAATAGTCTGCTTAAAAATCTGATTTTTCTAGTAACAAGGTAACAAATTTTTCCAAATACAGTTGGTCAACCGCATCATAGCTATTTGTTACACCACTATCAATATCTAAAACACCGACCAATTGATGATTTTTTACCATCGGTACAACGATTTCAGACATCGCAGCTGAGTCACAAGAAATATAATTGGCGTGTGTCTTCACGTTATCAACAATCAATGTAGCTTGTTTTTCCGCGGACTCACCACAGACACCTTTGCCCATTTTAATTCTGGTACAAGAGACTTTCCCTTGAAAAGGACCCAAAACTAATTCTTCATTTTTATATAAATAATACCCAGCAAAAACAGTGTCTGGTAACGTTTGCGCAAGTAACGCAGACGAGTTTGCTAAATTTGCAATAGCATCCGTTTCTATTTCTAACAAACCGCTCAATTGTTGTAAGCACAATTCGTAGGCTGCTTTTTTGTTTTCTCTCGTTTGTTCAGTCATGCTTGGTTCATCTCCTTCATTTTGTCTTATTATAAAGGAAGATACGCAAAAGTGCTATGTTAAAGTGAGTCAAACAAACTTGAAAAGCTGATCCACGTTGTGAGCAGAAGCACTTTATAAGGATTAAACTGTGACGAGTAACCGCTGGACTGACACTATGCGTTTCTCAGAGCTGAACCCTGTTTCCTCTGTTTGGCTTTTTAGCATTCTATTTCTACCTAATTTTAAAGCAAGTTAAACCCATTGTCCTTTCAACATAATCTTGCGTTTCTGCGGTTTTCTAGCAATCACTTCTGCTGTAGAAGCTGCTTCTGTAAAGATAAAGTTTGCTTCGTCGCCTTCTGTAAACCAAAGACGTTCTTCTTCAAATGAAAAAGGTGCTTCTTTGCCGCAGCCATGGACGTAAGCTTGAGTAAGTTGCTCTTCTGTAATCTTTCCTGTCATTTCACAAAAATTACGTAATTTTTCAAATAAATCACCTGAAACATTAGAACTCCAAGAGTCAAAAAAGCCATCACTACCTAAATGAACCGATACACCAGTTTGGCGTAACACATCAATTGGTGGCAATAAATAACGAGGATCATAGGGAATTGTAGACATAATCGCCGTTTGATGCGTTGCCAAGCGTTGGTATAGTTTTTCTTTTTCTGCTGGTCGTACATCTAGCAGCGCAAAGGCGTGACTGATAGCGGTTCGCTGAGTAAATTTTCGTTCTTCCAAAATGTCTAAAAATTTATCAATTGTATAAACACCCACTTCCCCCGTATCATGCAAGTGAATATCGATTCCTACTTGAAATTCTTCTGCCAGATCGAAAATAGTTTCTAAAGATTCTTCAATTGCATAATCAATGCCTGCAGGATCTAAACCGCCAACCATTGTTCCACCATTTTTTAGGGCTTCTCTCATGAGTAAAACCGTTTGGGGATTTTTTAATAATCCATGCTGTGGAAAGACAACAATATCATAATCAATCACATGCGCATATTTTTCTAAGGCTCTTTTGACGCCCCAGAAGTTTTCTAGTTCTACATAAGGATCAATGTTGACATGTGTCCGAATATAAGAGGCTCCATAACCAATCAATTTTTCAATCATGGCCGTCGCTCGTTGTTCTGTTGACGGCGCTAACAATTTAAGTTCACTGGCTTCGTCTGCTAAACGCTCTTTTAAATTCTTAACAGGTTGGCTAGCACGCCAGCCTAATGAAAGGTAGGTTTTATCTAAGTGATTATGGCTCTCTTGAAAAGCGGGAATAGCCAGTTGTCCGTTTAAATCAGTGCCTTGTTGCTTTTCAGTGACTTGATTTTGCGGAATAATCGCTTGGATTTTGCCTTCTTGAATCGCTAAAGTATAGCGTGCGGTTTTAGTATACGTTAATTCGTGGTGGTCTTTAGCAAAACCAGTTTCTAAACGAACATTATTCAAATAAACAATGGATGCTGTCATTCTCTTTCCCCCTTTTGAACGGCTTCAACCAGTTGTCCTTTTAGTATCAGTTGTTGGATTGGCTGTTGGCGTGCAATCACGTGAGCAGTGCTCTCAGCATTAAATAGTAGGAAATCTGCAGAATCGCCGACGTTAGGCCAAACTCGCTGCCCGTTAGGATCAAGAGGCGTTACAAAATTACTCGCTAAGCCCCATAAACGATTCAAGCGATACTCATCGCTAATTTTAAATCTTTGAGCGGCTGTATTTAATTTTTCTATTGTATTGCCACTGCCAAAAGGCGACCAATGATCCGTCAAACTGTCATGAGCCACAGAGATCTTAACACCTTGTTCAACCAAGGTTGGAATCGGCATGGTGGGCATTCCAATTGGTACAGTCGAAGTCAAATCAATACCTGTTTCGATGAATTTTTGCGCAATGTCTCTAATTGCTGCTTCTTCTAAGCCCCCTAAGGCTAAAGCATGACTTAAAGTGACTTCTCCAAACATCTTTGCTTGTTCTGTATAATCAACAAATTTATTAAATTCATAAAGTCCCAAAGTATCACGGGCGTGTAAATGAACATCAATTTTTTTATTAAATGTGGTAGCTAATTCAAATATTTTTGCGATTGAATGATCCACATGACGATCCACAAGGGCTGGATCAACGCCGCCGACATGAGTTGCCCCCATGCGTAAGGCTTCGCGCATCAAAGGTTCGACTTGTGAGCGGAGTAATCCGTGTTGAGGAAAAGCCACAATTTCATGAGTAATGTATTGTTCATATCGACTAAATGCTTCTTTAGTGATTTCAATATGTTTCGTTCCAATAGATGGATCTACATTACAATGACTGCGAATATGATAATGGCCTTGTTGAATATACTGCTCAATAACTTGGCAAGCACGTTCTAAACTAGTTGGTAATTGTTCAGGTAACAGCCAAGTTTCTTCTTCAATACGTGTTAAAATTCCTTTCGTTAGTGGACGACAGGCCTTCCAAGGTCCCCCAAAATACGTTTTATCAATATGAATATGCATTTCTCTTAGAGCAGGTAAAACGAGTTGCTGATTCACATCGATAACTGTTTCGTTCTCTAAAGGCCTTAACTGCGGTGCGACCGCAGTACAGACCTCGTTTTCAATTCGAATATCATAGCTAGCTGTTTCTGTCGCAACAATTCGCTGATTCACAGTAGAAAATCCTGTTTCTAATTTACAGTTTTTTAAAAGCATGACAAACCCCTTCCTACCTTCATTCAATTAGTTAACATAAGCCCATTTTAAACTGTACGTAGGTCCAAATGAATGCCAATACAGATCCTTGATTTTTTGATTAGCTAATACAGAAATGCTTCGATTGTAGATTGGTGCTAAAACCGTTTCCTGATTCACCAAAATATCTTGTGCTTGAGCAAAGTCATTTAAACGAGCCTCTTGATCAGCCGCATGTGTTGTTCTAGTCTCTTGGATTAATTGATCATACGTATCACTCTTGAACGTTACGCCGCCCAAGGTACTATCCGAAGTAAAGATGCGCATAACTGTTAATGGATCACGATAATCGGTTCCCCAACCAGATAATTCTAAATCATAGTCTCTCGTTTGATCACGATCAACACGAATAGTAAAAGGAACTTGAGTAACATTCACTTCTAATCCATCTAGATTTTCTTCCAATTGAAATTGGAAAAACTCAGCAGCTTTTTTGGCGCTGTCTGTATCATCTGTTAAAAATTCTAATTTGATTTTATCCAGCCCAATTTCTTTTTTCCCTTTTTCCCAGAATTCTTTTGCTTTCGCTGTATCGTAGGTTAAGTAGCTATTTTTCTTAGCAGCTAGTTTTGTGAAATCTGTTCCATCTGGCGCAATCGTTTGCCCTGGCGGAATTACTTGATCTGTAGCCGTGGATTGATCTTGCAAGACTTCTTTTACAAAACTTTCTTTATCAAAAGCTTGTGCCAACGCTTTACGAATATTGTTGTTCGCTAAAGCCGGATTTTCTTTTCCATCACGAACACTGTTCATTTTTAAAAAGTATGTGACGAATTGAGGAATTGAAAGAAAGGCTGGATTATCAACATAACCAGGTATAAATTCACCACTTAGCTTATTCACTACATCCAATTCATTCGAGTCAAACAAATTCACCGCTGTCGTTGGGCTCTTAATTACTGAAACTTTCGCTTCTGTTAATTTAACTCTTTCAGCATCCCAATACGTATCATTTTTTTCGTAGGTCCAGTCATCGGAAGAGGCATTATCCCATTCTTTCAATTTAAAAGGACCATTATAAATCAAATGTTCTGCATCAGTGGCATATTTATCCCCTTGTTCTTTGATATATTTTTCATTTTGTGGAAACAAAACAGGAAACGAAAGTAATGATTTCAAATAAGGGGTGGGCCGCTCTAAAGTTATTTCTAACGTTTTATCATCTAGCGCCTTAACCCCAAGAGTATTCACATCTGCGCCTTCTAAAGCAATTTCCTTAGCATTTTTAATGACATCAAAAAATAACGCTTGATGAATCGACCCTGATTTAGGGGAAGCAACTTGTTGCCATGCATAAACAAAGTCATTTGCTGTTACTGGATCATCATTCGACCATTTGGCATCTTCTCTAATCTTAAATGTATAAACGGTTTCATCTTCAGAAATCGCTGGTTCTTCGGCAGCGACCCCCAACTCTAATTCATCTTCTTTACCTAAAACATAGAGTCCTTCATAAACTTGATTCATGACTAAAGTCGAGGTCGTATCCCCCGCTGTGTGTGGTTCCATTGTCGAAATAGCCGCTTCAGAACTAATTGCAATTTTTTGTTCCGCTACTTTGTTACTATCAGCCGAGTTTCCCGTTCCCGCCTGACAAGCCGTTAAAGCTAAAAGCAAACCGACGCATCCTAACATTTTTAATTTCTTCATACCGATCCCTCCATTTTACAAACTATAACCTTCAAAGTTACCAGAATTTTCTGATAAAATATAGAAAAAGAAGCATATCTGATAAGAGTCTCAAAAAACTTACAGATTATAGAAATACTTGAGAAATTTAAAGTAGCTGAAACAATAGTAAAAGCATTAAAAATTAAGTATACTATTGCTATATCTTTAAACGATGCGTTTCTATAGGTTGTAAGCGCTGATTGTTCTTATTTGGTCACTTGTGACTACCAATCACGTGATGACTTGGAACTTTTTTCTATTAGTATAAGGATACCTTATTTTCCCTAAAATAGTTTTGTAACATCTTACAATAAATACACTTAATTTTTAGATAATTCATATAAAAGGAGGCCTTGCTAATGATGACGGTCAATGATCTACTCCATGCAGAAGAACTAGCTGGTTTAACCTTATTGACACACGAGACCAATTTAGATGCGCCAATTCTACAAGCAAATATTTTAGAAAATCCTGATGCTTTTGACTGGTTAACGCCAGGAGAAATTTTATTAACTACCGGCTATATTTTCAAAGATCAGCCTTGCTTGCAAAAACGTCTTATTCAAGAACTAGCAAATATGAACTGCGCTGCTCTAGGCTTTAAAGTCCAACGTTATTTCAATGAAGTTCCACAAGAGATGATCCAATTAGCGAATGACGTCGGATTACCAATTCTCTCAATCCCTTATAATTACAACTTTTCTCAAATTATTTCATTGGTCAATCGCCGAGTCAATCAACCTGACGAAACGATTAGCCAACATTCTGTTCATATGCATAATAAATTTTATACAATTATCAAAGCTGGCGGAAAAAGTACCCAATTACTGGAAGTATTAAGTGCCGCGATTCAAGCGCCTGTAATGCTTTTAGACGAGCGTTTTCAGATTATGAATCATTTTGATTTACCTGATGCGCCAACAAGAATCACCAGTATTTTAAACAACGCGACTCTCAAAAAACAGTTTGAGACAGCTTTAAAAGCCCAGAACAATGAGCTCCTATTATTTTATAAAGAACCATTGACTGTTGAATTTTCCTTAGCGAACCATCAGTTATCTTTGCGAATTTTACCCATCAAAAAGAAAAATCTCAGCTTATCTTACTTAGTGATTTGGCAAACTACCAAAAAATTACAGACGATTGATTTATTATCTGTGGAGGTCTGTGCTCACTACCTTTTACCACAACTTCAATTAGAATCTTCGGAAAATTTAACAACGAGGCAAAAGATCGGGGCGCTGTTTCAAGACCTTATCCAAGAAAAAAATACCAATCCTCAAGCTTGGCAAGAATTTAGTAATTATCTGCAATTAAATGAAAAAGACACATTTAGTCTCTTGCTTGTAGCCATTGAACAATTGGAACAACTGTTTAATCCGACTATTCAAATGAATAGCATTGGCCATCAATTGAATCATATTTTAGAAGGATATCGACAAAAAATTACTGCCTTTCCTACACAAACTGGCTTTATTTTATTACTAGAAAATCCAGCACAAGAGGAAGCCACCTACCTTGCACAAACCACTCATCTTGCCAAGAATTTACTAGAGCAACTAATGAAACTGAATCCAAAATTATCATTTAAATTAGCGATTGGGCCAACTGTCAAAAAAATCACCAATCTGTGTGATTCTTATAAATTAGCACAAGAAACATTCCACTTAGCACAAGCAAGTCAAGAATTACAACAACGAACTATTTTGAATTATGACGACCTCTTTTTTTATCGTTTAATGATCGAAACCCTGACCAAACAAGCCAAACAAAAAATATATCAACGATTGATTGAACCATTAGAAAAAGAAGATCAAAAACATGAAAGTTCCCTACTAGAAACCATCAATACCTACTTTCAGTCGAATAAAAATATTTCGTTGACTGCCACAAATATGTATGTACATCGTAATACAATTATTTACCGCTTAAAAAAAATAGAAGAGATTCTTCACTTAACTTTAGAATTTCCTGATAGTTCGCTACAACTAAGTTTGGCTGTTTATTTATATAAACAAAAATTACTATAAAAAGGCCACCACGAATAGTAAATCGTGGCGGCTTTTTTAACTGTTTCAATTTTGTTAGCGAATAATCATTACAGAAATTGGGGCATATCGAGCCATATAAGCTGCTTGGCTACCAAAAAAGCTTTTTAATTTGCTAGTTGACTTGGAGCCAATAATTAACAAATCTGGTTTATTCAAAGGAATAAGCTTATTAATAATTAATTCTCCTGGGTTCCCTTCATTGACAATTACACTTACTTTATCGATGCCATTCGCTAACGCTTCTTGTTGATATTTTTCCGTTTGTTTCTCTAATTTCGCCAACTGTTCTTGCCAATAATTTTTATCTAACGATTGGTAAACATTAATCTCTTTCTCTTCTAAAATCGAAACAATAACCAATTCAGCTTGTTCTTCTTTTGCTTTTTGGATAGCATAATGAAATGCTTTTAACGCATCTGGCGACTCTTCAACACCAACCATAATTTTTGAAAATTTCATTATTTAACCTCCTCTACTTGTTGCTCCATAGCTGCAAGCTGCTGTGCATATCGTTTATCGCCTTTATATAATTCCACAACCGTCCAAACTAACAAGAGGATGACGAGTGCTATGATGACATAGGCAATATTATCGGCTAACGTAATTTGACTCGCTGTCGGATTATCACCGAAAAATCCTTCAATTTGATCAGGTAAGCCTTTCATATTGAGGTAAATTAAGCCAATGACAGAAACCCAGCCTAACAATTTAATTAACCACGAGTTTTTAAAATGTTCACCCATTTCAACACGGCTATCTGTAAACATCAGTAAAGGCAACATCGAAAATGGCAAAGCAAATGCTAGAAAAACTTGTGAATTGTTCATTAAATTATTAATCGCAATATGCTCCTCCACTGTACTTTTTCCGCTGGTCATTAAAACACAGATTAAGACAGGAATAACAGATAACAAACGTGTGACCATCCGACGTAACCAAATTGGTACGCGCATATGAATAAACCCTTCCATAATGATTTGACCAGTTAAGGTTCCTGTAATTGTTGAATTTTGTCCTGATGCCAATAAGGCTACCGCAAATAAAATTGATAAAATTCCAGAACCTGCAATATGCGCTAAAATAGAATTACTCATAACCGCTGGATTTGATAAAGCATCAAACAAACCAAAGAATGAAGGATCTTTGACACTGCCGGATTTAAAAACGGCCACACCCATAATCAATAACAAAGAGTTAACAAAAAATGCCATCGTTAATTGAATATTAGAATCCCAAGTTGAAAAGCGTAAAGCGCGTTGAATATCAGTTTTATCTTTACGATCAATTTTACGACTTTGTACAACAGAAGAATGCAAATACAAATTATGAGGCATCACTGTTGCACCAATAATCCCCAATGCACCTGTCAGTGGCGTTTGCCCATTCACCGCATGTGATGTAGAAAAAGCTTCTGCGCTAGGAACCAGCCCTTTAATTACATCTCCCCATACTGGATTTGACAATGCCACTTGATAAGCAAAAATCACAAAAATAACAACAATTAAAGCAACAACAATAGCTTCAATTTTTCTAAAACCAATTTTTGTCAATAACAACAAAAGTAAAACATCAAATACCGTAATGAAGACAGCCAGACCTAAAGGAATATGAAATAATAAATATAAGGCAATTGCGCCCCCGATAACTTCAGCGATATCTGTAGCCATAATTGCTAACTCTGTTAAAATCCATAATACAATACCTAACGTCTTACTAGTTCTAGCACGAATCGCTTGTGCTAAATCCATCTGTGAAACAATGCCTAATTTAGCAGCCATATATTGGAGCAACATTGCAATCAAACTGGAAATTAAAATAATCGACATCAATAAATATTGAAAATTTTGTCCCCCAGTAATTGAAGTAGACCAGTTTCCTGGATCCATATACCCCACTGCTACCAATGCTCCTGGACCTGAGTAAGCAAATAACGTTTTCCAAAAACTCATATTTTTAGGCACGTCGATGGTGCCATTAATTTCTTCAAGCGAAGGACCATTTGCATATTCAATCAAATGATGTCTTTGCTTTGGTTCATGTTCTTCTGAATTTTTCAATTCAATTCCTTCTTTCGTTTTGCAATAATTTTAAAAGGCCCTTCCCGTTAGAAGGTTTACCTCTAATATATTTTAGGTACACCTAAAATATACTGCTAAAAATAACAAAATGCAAGACTTGAAAGAAAATTTTGACAGTGTAAAAATAGGTTGTCGTAAATGTGCGATCTTAAAGTTTGAAGAAATCAGGGTAGCTGGTAGTTGATTATCTTAAGAAGTAGAAAATAAGGGACCTAAGTCATTTCGGCTTAGGTCCCTTATTTTATTTTTATTCGGTTATTCTATTAAGAATGGATGCTACAATTTCTGTCGTGTCAGCTGAATGATTTCTAAAAATCTCGGTAAACTTAATCTGACGAAAACCTTCAAGTACTTCGGGCAACTTATTTTTCCCCCATTCAAAAGTTCCATCATTTCTTTTCAATAATCTTTGTAAAATTTCTTCTTTCTCGACCGCTAACAAAAAATGACAAACGTTAATGCCTGCTCGTCTCAAATAACCAATCAGCTCTTCTTCATATTCTTTTTTATAAAGGGTCATTGGAACAATAATCGGCCGTCCAGACTCTTTGGACATTCGTTTTAATAAATGAGCATTCCAGCAACGCCATTCCTGATACTCTTGAAAATCATTTTCTTTCATTTCTTCGGGAACTAGCTCCATCAATGCACTACCAATAATTTCTGGATCATAAATGATTGCGTTGGGAAGTTTTTGTTGTAACTCATGTGCAATGGTCGTTTTTCCGGCTCCAAACGCACCGTTTAACCAAATAATCATCATAATTTCCTTTCTTCTGAACAAATTTCTTTGTTGTTTAATTTAGGTGCTAGATTACTTTTAATTTTTTTAGCCATTCACTTATAGTTACTACTTACATCTTTAACAGTAAACGAGACAAACTAAAAATACAACATCCTACGCTATTAACCTCGGGTTATATAACATACTCATCTGATAATTTCTCCCTAAAAAAACAGAATGTGGGCAATCTTTTTAAGAATCATTGAATAGAATAACAACAAACAGTAATTCAGGTATAACCAGCTAGAAATTGTTTTATTTTTAGTCACGAGTATGATAAGCATGTAAATCAAATAGAATCATATTAGGTGAGGTTACTCTGAAGAACACAGGTTATCGCTCGGAAATGTCGAGAGACAGTAACGAGTAAAGCAGGGATTGTCGAATTAAGGCTTTCCTAAGATAACTAGAATTTTTTTCTTACGTCTCAGAAAGCCAAAGCTCAATTATTGTGATTACCCTATAATCTTCTTCTTTTATTCGGCGACCTCTTTAATATGATTAATTGGAGGTTTTTAAATTGAAAGCTGTCACTGCATCATCTAAGAAAAATACCCTACTTGCTAAAAGTATCGGGAATCTTACCTTGCTCATCATTTTAGGCATTTTCATTTTTATCATCGTCTTCTCTTGGCTAAAAATGAATCGCCCTCTCCACACCCTTCCCTCAGAAGAATTCCTCGCAACACCAAGTAAAACAGATGATTTCTTATCTCCATCAAATCTTTTTTACTTTTCAATTCGAACCATGTTTCGAATGATTGTGGGTATGGCTTGGTCCTTCCTGTTTTCCTTTGTTTTTGGTATTTTAGCCGTAAAATATAAAACGGCAAGAAGAGTCATTTTACCATTAGTTAATTTCCTTGAATCTGTTCCATTGCTAGGTTTTTTGACCTTTACAACTGCTTGGTTACTTGGTTTATTTCCAGGAAATGTGATGGGCGCAGAAGCGGTTGCTATTTTTGCCATCTTCACAGGTCAAGCTTGGAACATCATGTTGACTCTTTATCAAATAATGGAAGTTATTCCTTCAGATCTAGTCAATGTGACCGATCAGTTCAAGTACAATGCTTGGGAAAAATTTTGGCGGCTTGAATTTGTTTACTCAATTCCTGGCTTACTTTGGAACGTTATTATTTCTCAAACTGCGGCTTGGTTTGCCTTGGTGGCCAGCGAGCAAGCTTCTGTTGCCTTTCCTAAAGAAACCAACCTTTATTTACCAGGAATTGGTTCTTATATCCAAGTAGCATTAAATCGAGCCGACTTTAAATCCTGTTTATGGGCTGTTTTTGCCTTATTAATCAATGTGGTGATTTTAAACTTTTTAGTTTTTCAACCTTTAGTTCGAGCCACTTATTATTTTAAATATGAAACAGATGTCGAAAGTACGACGCCACCTAAATCCATCATTTATCATTTATTAAAAAAAGCAACTTTAACGAAATACTTTTCAAAAGCTTTTGTGAAATTCAGTCATTTTTGGATTTACGATTTACCAAAAGTTTGGTACTTTTTCAAGCTAGACTATCTCTATCGATTACTAGCAAAATTACGCCATTTCTTCAAAACATTATGGTATGTCAGCTTAACCATTATTGGGGTTTATTGTTCTATTAAGCTCTATCATTTCTTGCCCCATCAAGATTTCAGCATGATTCCTAGATTAACCCTTTATACTACACTACGGGTTACCTTGGCCATGGTCGTTGCTGGCATTATCTTTACTCCCTTAGCAATTTGGGTTGCGAATGATAATCGGCGCTTAAGTATCGTTCAACCGATTGGACAAATTTTAGGCTCCATTCCGTCAAATGTTTATACTCCATTCATTGTGTTGATTATTAGTATGGGCTTCAACAAATTAGAATGGTGGATTTTACCACTCATCATGGTTGGTTGCCAATGGTATTTTTTCTTTAATGTAATTGCTGGCTACTTAGCCATCCCTGATGATATTCGTGACGTAACCAAACTTTTTAAATTATCTAAATGGCAATGGTGGACAAAATTTTTGATCCCTTCTATTTTACCTTACCTCATTACAGCAATTATTAACGCTGCTGGTGCTGCTTGGAACGCTGATATCGCAGCAGAAAGCATTCAATGGGGCAAAAAATCAATAGATGTTACTGGCCTAGGACAATATATTGCGGCAAACGATGGCGTAAAAGATAAATCTGCCTTAGGAACCTTAGCGATGTGTTTCGTTGTTGGTTTATGTATCGCCTTTGTTTGGCAACCTTTATATCGAGCAGCAAAACAAAAATTTCACTATTAATAGCTGGACGACTCAACTCGACTAAATTTTTAAGATAAACTAGAGAGGAGAACGATAGGTGATTTCCCTTTACCTATCTAATAAGACGATGGAAAATAAAGAATTATTAAGCATAAAATCAGTATATAAAGAATTTGAAATTGAAGGACATTCAGAACATTTAAAAGTCCTTGAAAATATTGATTTAACAGTTAAAACGAATGAATTTTTAAGTATTATCGGACAATCAGGAACAGGAAAATCAACGTTGCTCAGAAGTATTGCTGGACTTCTTCGTACAACTAGAGGTGAAATTACTTTTGAAGATAAAATCATTAATGAGCCTGATGCCAATATCGGCATGGTTTTTCAACATTTTGCCCTTTTTCCTTGGTTGACAGTTGAAAAAAATATCAGCTTTGGCTTAGAAAACCGTAAAGAAATTTCTCGCGAACAAATAAATAAAAGAGTCAGTAATCTCATTGAAATGATTGGTTTAACTGGTTTTGAAAAAGCTTATCCCAGAGAGTTATCTGGTGGAATGAAACAGCGTGTAGGCTTTGCTCGTGCTTTAGCCATCGAACCTAGCTTATTGCTCTTAGACGAACCTTTTTCAGCTTTAGATATCATTACAGCCAGCCAATTATCTAACGATTTATTAGAAATTTGGCTAAACAATCAAATTGCGACTAAATCAATTGTGATGATCACGCATGATGTTCAACAAGCAGTTCAACTTTCTGATCGGGTTGTATTAATGGATGCAAATCCTGGTCGTATTGCCAAAATTTACTCAATCGATATCCCCAGAAATCAACGTTCGCCAAAAACAACCATTGATATTGTAGAACAAATAACAGAAGAAATGGTTCGTCGCATTCATTTGTAAATAGAACTGTTTTGACTTCTGCTTATGTCTTGACAAAGAGTTACTTAAAAGACTATTATTTCTTTGTAATAAGTTAGGTGAGGCTCCTATACAAACATAGGCTATTGCTCAGAAATGTCGAGAGACACCAATGAGTAGAACAAGACTGGTCGAGGAGAAGGCTTTTCTCAAAATAGCTAAGAGTGATCTTTACGTTGTATAGTGCTAAAGCTCAACGTTCATGTTGATGTATCTTTTTAGTCTCTAGTTAATCAGTTAAGTACTTTTATTTAAAATTAAGAGAGGAGTGAAAGTATGACTACTATGTTAGCAATCATTGGAACTGTTGCAATCATCACAGTTCAAGTTATTGAATATAATATGACAGAAATTCATATTCCTACTGCAGGAACATTTAATGACGACGATGCAGAACCCCCACATTCTTCTGTAACCCTTGTATTTATTCGCACTATACTTATCACTCTCTCACTTAACTTTCCATCTCATTTTTTTGAGATGGTTTTTTTATGTATTCGAGAAAATAATAAACAAAAAAGACTGTTAAATCATTGATTTAACAGTCTTTAGTATACCGGCGGCCGGGGTCGAACCGGCACTCCCGTGAAGGAACTGGATTTTGAGTCCAGCGCGTCTGCCAATTCCGCCACGCCGGCAAGATATTTTGGAAGGCGGTAACCGGATTTGAACCGGTGATGAAGGTTTTGCAGACCTCTGCCTTACCACTTGGCTATACCGCCATATTCCATTTTTGTTACAAAAAAACTGGGGTAGCTGGATTCGAACCAACGCATGACGGAGTCAAAGTCCGTTGCCTTACCGCTTGGCTATACCCCAATAAAATTACAAAGGGCGACCGATGGGAATCGAACCCACGAATGCCAGAGCCACAATCTGGTGTGTTAACCACTTCACCACGATCGCCGTAATCTTAAAAAGTGTATCTATTAAATAATTAAATGGCAGGGGCAGCAGGAA